>Ga0209173_100003_pt1 | contig 661772 bp, 602 predicted proteins | sample SynthPrep_16_END_FD_187206 | JGI IMG/M metagenome (GOLD analysis project Ga0209173, IMG submission 187206) | Synthetic microbial communities from Ohio, USA - SynthPrep_16_END_DS12_MetaG (SPAdes) (version 2) | ecosystem: Engineered > Bioreactor > Aerobic > Activated sludge | place: USA: Ohio... | reverse complement strand
GAGCACAAGGTCGGCAGCCTCGCGCTTGAATTCAGGAGTAAAGGAGCGGCGTTGTTTGGTCATCTGACACCTCGATCTGGCGAGCATTCTCGCCTAAATGGGTGTCCGGTTTCATTAGACCACTACAGTTTACCTTCCAAAATTTCAGAGAGGCTACTTTCCAGCTGAACTGGGTGCTTCATCGCTGCTGACCTCGATCTTCGGATCAAATTGGATGCTAGCACAAGCCTTACAACCCACAGTCTTCCGTTGATCCCCTTTGCTTATGAAACGTGATTCATAAGATGTTCATTGCATCTCGCTAGGCAGTTCCGTTCGAATTCGCGAAAACAGTTCGTCGAGGGTGATCGGATTGTCCTGAAGCAGATAACAGCCTACGAGGATGGTCAGCGGATGAACGTCCATTACAGATGCTAGCTCGTCTACCTTCTCGATCGTAGGGCTCTTCAGTCCGCGCTCTAGGGTGCTGAGATAGGTACGACTACTGACGTCGGAGAAATCTTCCTGGGAAAGCTTTCTCTCCGATCTCAGCTTTTTCAGGGCCGTGCCAAAAGCCTGTTTCAGTTCCATATTGCCGACCTCGCAAAAGGAACGATGAAGCCTTCGTGAGCTCTATAGGGCTACAATCTATAGTGTTCACTTTTGGGGTGGAGCTATGTTCATCACTCACAAACCAGCAGAAATTTTCCTCGGCGCGTACCTGGGTGATGACTCTACCCAGTACTGGCAGTACGTTGAGCAGACCACTCATTGTCCCTGGTTTTACGCTAGAGTAGGTCGACAACAAGGCAGTGAAGCTTTGACCAGCATGGTTATGCTTCCCAGCATTTCAGCGCTTGAGCAGTTACTTAATGAACAAGGAGCAGACATCTGGCTGTTGGATATACAGTTGGTTTCACCGGCTTATCTGAACGGAAGTGATGGGTGGAAGATGGAGAGGCTGTTAGGGGGGTGCGAAACGGTGGATGACCTCAGTGAGGAGGCGGTCTACATGTATAGCCTGGAGGGAGGGCATATCTATACTGAGGCATTGGGGTCCAGCACATCCGATTTGCAAAATCCTCGTATCATTTTTTCGGCCACACCAGCATCTCGGCGAGCATGAGACCAACACGCTCGAACGGTTAATGGCATCTTCGATGCGCTAGCGGTTAGGCAATCTTGCCTGCCCGTCGCGTCAGTCCGCGGCGTTGGCAATCTTTCTTCCACTTACCGCTTTCTCAATGGAGCCAGTATGTTTTCGAGATCCAATCCTTTCAGCAGACAGTTGTGCGCAATTGCCGACAGTGCTTCATAGAGCTGGTCTCGCTGCTTTATCAAGTCAGCATTCTCCACCTGAAGATTAGCAATACGTTCTTCGAGGCTTCTTCTGCGGCGGGCACCGTCTGGATCTCTCCCACTCTCCTTGAGTTGTGCGATGCGGGCGGACTCGATTCGCCTCCCACGGTCTCCCACTAAGGTCGCTCGGCTAGTCAAGCCCAATCGACGCTGCACTTCTGGGCGTGAAATAGGCGCGAGCTCCAGCCCTAAGCTAATCATTTTAGCGAGGAGGGCGTCGATCGCCTCGTCCAAGGTGCCGCCCCTCAAAGTTTGTCGTTGCGCCATGGTCGCCTCTAATCATCCGAAACCGAACTGTGCCGTTTCTCCGTATCCGCAACCGTCATTGGATGCCCATTGGGAAACACGCGTTGCACACCTACATTGGTATCGCGCGTGAGCACGGATTTTAGATTTTTGAGCTTGTCCTCCTGGTCCGCCAGCCATACATCGCTGCCTGCCTCTCCAGCGCCGGCATCGCGCATGATGGTGATTGCCATCGTCAGATTCTCGGCTTGTTTCTCAAGGTTGGCTCGCTCCGATGGAGTGCCCATCAGATGGAGATGCGAGCAGCCATTCCAGCACTGAAGATGCTTAGGGCAGGGCGCTTGGGAGAAATCGTGAATGCAACCTCCAAAGGGTGTCACGTGCAGCGCCGTGGCATGCACGGTGAGGAATGCTTCTGCAGTGGTTGTGCCTTTATCTGATAGCAAAGCATGGTAACTGTCGGTCAACGCGCCCTGAATGCGTTTATCTTTTATGCCTGTATGTAAGAAATCGATGCGCTCGTGATGACTATTGAACGCCAAGAACTCCTGGTGGGCAGCGGTGTTTTCTTCAACGCTTGTGTGTTGGTAATAAGTATTTTGGTCGAGACGTTTTCGCCCCAAGGCCAGCGCTTGCTGAACATCGCTCATGCCCGTCAAATGGTAGATCGTGTTCCGCCAGTGTCGAGGTTGGTGGCTAGTCAGTCGAATAGGCGCGCCGTTGGATTCTGTTAATGATCGGCGTGAAAAAATGGACGCGTACTTTTCATCGTTACCTAGTGCATGATTGATATCCAAAAGGGTCACCCGACGCGGGATCGCACGAAACACATTTGCTTCCCGTCCACCCAGGCGGAATTGACCATCAAAAGCGATAGCAAGCGTCTCGCTGGTTTTAAGGACAATATGAAGCGTGCCCCCCACATTTTCTGTTAATACTGCATGGCTATGAAGCTTCGGAACGAGCATGCGCTCAATATCACCTGCCAAATATCTGCGGTTAATCTCCTTGGATCGATGAGGATGAATTCCGTGTCGAGCGAAATACACACGTAGATTCCTAGCTGTGTCTCGGTTCTGGCTAAACCCGAGCCAACGCAGAACTTCAACCTCTGACATTGCCGTCTGCGGAGAGTAATCCCAGAGACGGCCTGGATGGGCCTCTTGCCACTTAGCGATTTCTCGTTGCTCTTGCGTCAGCACCTTCAAACGTTCGACCGCACGCCTGGCTAAAGGAACGTCGCTTTCTGCGAACCAATGAACACGGGATTGAAATTGCTTTTCCGCAAAGTACCTGATCCCGCATTCGACCAGAGGCCTGCCGTTGGCATCTAGAACCACATCACCTGTCGGCCCTTTTATTGGTCTCTCGACCCAACAGTCATAGGGTATTACTGCTACCTCATTGCCCCTTTGCCCGGTCGCGATCAGCAAATCGATCACGCGCAGCAAGATTTCTTCCCCCTCATTAAGTGGGTTGTTCGAACATAAGGCGTAGGCCTCCATCGCCTCGCGAGAAGGCAACCTGTCATCAGATTTACGTTGTTTTACCGCGCGATCAGGATCGTGCAATGAAATGTAATCGTGACGGCGCTTTTCTGGTTTTGCATCATGCTCAAAATGGATGGCGATCTCGGTTAATTGCTGACTATCAATCGTATCCGCTACTACTTGAAGATGAGAGGTCGCGTCGTAGAGATTCTTGTAACCACTTTCGCGGAGAAATCTTACGACGCGATCAAAATCGCCTCGCGTCAACTGTGTGGGATCGGATACGCCGCGTTCAAACAAGGGATTGTAAAGCCGGCGTACGGCAATATTGTATGCAGCCGCCATCGAAAACTTCAGATTCCGGGTGCGTTGCAAATACACAATCAAGGCTTTGCTAAAATCTTGGAAAGTGGAGGGGAGTGGTCCTTTAGGCGGGGCGGAATAGCCTGTCTTCTCGAGGGCTTGTCGATGCGTTTCGAACGTAAGAGCATGTTGGTTATCCCGTTGTGGTAACCAACTTCCGACGTCCCATACCGGTGACGCCCACGGCGTTGAAATTGGCAACGACTGAAAAATCTTTTGTTCCTGTGCAATGAAGCCTTCGAGGCTCTGCCTTGCCCTAGACAGCGTCATCTGCGGCATCCTCCGTGTGCTGCCGGCAGCGCTCAATCGTAGCGCTTACTGCCAGGATGGTTGTCTGATGTTGGGCGAGGGGCCGGTTGTGAATGAGGTCACCGGCTTGTTCTGCCATGTCAATGAACCGTTGCGCTTCCCGTTGCAACGCCTCTTTCACCTGCTCATGGCGGCCGTCAGCAAAGGGGTGAAATTTCTTGCAGGTGTAGCAGGCGTAGACGGGATTGTAGGGGCAGTGGGTATGAACTGGGAGGGCGCAGGCACCAATGTCCCCGATGTACTGCGTATCGATGACGCCGCGGATGGCTCTTTCCGGCACAGTATCGCGGCGTTGGACGATTTCCCCAGTTAATAAGCTGCGCATGATGCGTTGATAGGCCGGGCTCTTACCCAGTGCTTTCTCTTTGATCCGGGCAATGTTGGGGGTTGCCGTTACGTAAGCACGCGCCGCAACCGTGCTGTTGTGCCCGAGCAGTTCGGCAATCATGTCTGCCGGAGTTCCCTGGTCCGCCAAACCTTGCCCGAGGTGATGACGCAACAACATGGTTACCTGGTTCGGCTTGTCTATCCCGGCTTCACGTAGCTCGTGTTTGAGGCCTGGACCGATTTCATTAACCGAAAGGCGCCTTCCACGAGGACTGACAAATAATGGTTCACAGTCGCTACCAAAACGGCGCTGAATTTCTGAAACGTGCCGTGAGATTTTCTCACCCAGGCTGGTAGTTATTTTACGGGGGCGCCGCTCAGGTCTGCGCTGGCCGACCTTTTTGGCCATGGGTAGCCATAGGGTGTAGTACTTCTCATGATCAGCGCTTTCAATGAACTCAAAATCCGCAATGTCTAGCGAATGAAATTGAATCGAACGCGGCCCCAATTCAAAACCCAGGTGGAGCATCATATTGAACTGAGTATCTACCCAGTCACTTGAAGAAGCTTTTCGCTCTATACGCTTGAGCAATCGAATTTCCTCATCAAGTTCTAAACCAGACTGCGAGAGAAAAATTCGAGCATATGGGTCAACCCGATCTGATTTCACATCCTTGATTTTAAGGTAGATGTTTGAATCAAAACCTTTAATCCCTCTATCAACTGCCCAGCGATAAAGTCTGCGGAACCCAATTAGATGTTGCCTAGATTGTTTGAAACCATTTAATTCAGCGATTAAATCTTGATAATCCCAAGGAAAGTAACGGGCAAGCGCGGTGCTTGATAAATAGACAAGAGATCTTACAAACATGAATGCTGTCTGCGGAGCATATTTTTCCAACGCATATGCCATAAAGCCTTTGGCTATTTCATTGAGCTCTGGAGTTAAGTCAAGCGAGGCCCAGTCAATTTTCAGTGCGACCCCACCGTCGTACCACGTCCAAACCGGCAGCCGGGTATCGACGTATCGTGGCTGGTCATTGGTGCGAGTTCGAATCGCAACCTGAGCCGGGCCCTCGAACACGTAGGCCGGAAAAGAGGAGGAGGGTGAAGCGTGTTCTTGATCGGCTGATTTGGTCACGGCGAACCTCCTTAACTGTCAAGTCGGCTCCAGGCTGCCGAGGCACGCTGGGCGTTGTGGAGGTTGGCCGACTCGGATAGATAACGACTTGCATAACGGCGTGGCATCGTCGAAGTGTCAGACCAACCGCAGACTCGCCGGAGTTCGTCAGTGGCCCGCTCGAGGTCATACCCACGCTTCTCGACCAGGTAAGCCAAAAACCGGTCGGCAAAGGTGTGGCGAAAGTCATGCGCGGAAAGTGTAGGCAACAACCCCGGATGAGCCAGTTCAATGGTCAGAAACAGCCGATCAAGGACGTTAGACAGCGCGCGGATCGACAGCGGACGACCTCGGTCAGAGATGAACAAATAGCGGTATAGCAATTTCATTGGTCTGCCGTTACGTATGGGGCGCCGATCGCCCTGGATATAGCGCTCATAGACCTCATACAACTGCGCGGAAATACCTACCGTCCGCCCGTGTGTTTTCAACGCAGGCTCTTCAGCGCGCGGGTCGCCTGGGTCATGTTCGCGATCATTGATGCTGACATAGGCATGCTGAGAACCCTGATTGATATCGGTGGTGTAAAGCTTCAGAAGCTCTCCACGACGGATACCGGTCTCCAGCAGCAATTCAATCATTAGCCAATTGCGCAACTGCAGTCGTTCCGGAAACGGATTCTCTGCGTCGCCCGGGCGAATCAGTCTGCGAACGATCTGGAGTTGCGTATCTGTCAGGCTGCGGTAACGAGTGCGGTCGGGACGAACATTGATGATATGACTCTCAAAGCGTCGTTCAATGACGTCGGCGACATCTGCAAATACCACCTCGATGTTAGCCAAGGTGGTTGAGTTTTGACGGGCGCGCGGGATGTAACGGGTGACACACCAGGACAGGTATTGCTTCAGCAATCGCAGGTACTGGTCACGAGTACGCGGATCGATCTGCGGAAAAGGTGCCGTTGCAGCTGTGCCGATTCGGGCGACCAGATTATCGGCCTGACGGCCGCTTTGGAGCCAAATCGCGTAACCATCCAACAAGGCGAGAATCGCCTCAAAGTGACAGGCCAAGATGGCCTCATCGATATCCAGATCTCGGGTTTTGGCATAGGTGTAGAAAGCCTGGATCGCACGCAGGTGCGCTGCGGCGGTGTTGTATGCACGATGCCTGAGCTTGAGCTGGACGTAGATGAATGGGACTAGCTTGGGCAATGGCGCCGCCTGACCATCCTGCACAAGCAGCGGTACACGCTGACCAGAAGAGTAACGGCACTGAATCAGATTCATCGGCAGCCACCTTATTCAATAACGCGCCATGAACACGAAGGACATGGCCCGTTGAGAGAATGGATGCCAGAAGCAGATATGTCGAATCAGTGTCTTACCAGCCCCATGAACATTTTTAACATAGCACCTCGTTTAACATAATATACATTATGCGAAGTATCATATACGGAGCTGGCGGGCTCTGGTGGTCAGATTTAAAGCCTGGCACTGACTGGTTGACGAGTCATTTCCTCCAGCACCTGATCCAAGTGCGGCGCGAGCTTCAACACATCCAGGTCAACGGCTTGAACCGAGTTGGCTTCATATGGATACCGGGTGCCAACGAAAAGCTTCGAGCTAGCCGTGATCCATTTTTCCAGTTGAAAGCCTGGAGCCAATCTCTCCGACGTTTCACGCAGTTGGTTAGCCAGCTCAATAGGAATAGCGTTGTACAGATCCATCAGGCCATGCCTGTTTCCTGGCAAGCCGGCGACCAAACGTAAATGTCCTTCAGGATCATATTCAGACCTTGGAAATCGAGGGTCCGCCTCAACAAGGAATGACTTTAGAAGCAGCTCAGACGCGAGCGCCGAATTCATCACGGCTGGCCAGTAGAGATGGAAATCACCGTTTGAGGCACCTTGTTCGAGGATCTGTGCGGCCCTCAAAAAAGCACGCGCTTCCTCGATAACCCAGGTACTCGGCAAACGCTCATAATCCATAATTCATTGCCCTTTATAGTGAATATAAGGATGACCTACCCTCCTCCCTTAATAACTATTAAATATAACTAAACTAAATAGTCATTTAGATGAGTTAACTCCAAACCTTAAATACTTCCCACCCTGCTTTTAATTTCATCGATCATCCAGATGGCTATCAAAGCAGGCCGTTTCGTAACGCGTACTCGTATAACTCCTTGTCATTGGCAACCCCCAGCTTTTGCTGAGCTGATATTTTTTGATGGCTGATGGTTTTCACACTTCGATTGAGCATATTGGCGATTTCAGAAACCGTGTGCCCGTTCACGAATAGCCGCATGACCTCCGACTCTTTACTCGACAGTACCTTTTGCCCCCCGTCCCCACGCGAATTCAAGTTGTTGACCTTGACTTCATTTAGCAGGGCCTGGACCGCAGCACCTATGTACTTTCTGCCTTGGACAACAGCCCGAATCGCATCAACAAGGTTATCGTGGCCGCTACTCTTGAGCAGTACACCCTCTGCCCCGGCAGTAACGATATTGTCCAGTATTGATGGATTGGTCATCATGGTAAGAATGATCAATTTGACGTCTGGATAGCGCCGCTTGACAAACGAAACCAACGTCAACCCGTCTCCATGTTTACCGCCAGGCATGTAAAAATCACTGATCAAAACATCGGGCTTTACTTTGTCCATCAACTCGACCAAGGCAGTCGAGTCTTGCGCCTCCCCTGAGACTTCAATGCCGGGTTCATTTTCAAGGGCCATACGAACCCCGAACAAAACAATTGGATGATCGTCTGCCAGAACCACTTTAAGGGTCATGATGACGCCTCCAATATAGGATCCAAGTACTCCTTCAAACGACCCAGGCACGGGTCAACCCGGGACAGGTGACCAGAAGCGGCGATCTCTTCAAGGTGCGAACAAAACTCTGCCGCGTCCATAGCGCCGATCGTCACCAGGGCGCCCTTGATGCGATGGGCATACTGAGTGACTGCCGTGGCATTACCCTCTGACAGTGAGTTCATCATAGCCGCCCAATCGTGCCTGGTTGTTGAAACAAACAAATCGCGCATGGCCGGTTTGATCTCGTCCAGTTTTGCCATCACATTGGCCTTTGAGCCCCCTGCAATTGAAACGCCAACGGCTTGCAATGCCTCTCGTAGTGCCGCGAGTGAAACCGGTTTGACCAGATAATCATCCATGCCCGCCTGTAAGCAGCGCTCTCCTTCCTCGGTCTGGGCATTGGCGGTCACCCCGACAATAGGCACGTTGACCCCTTCTGCCCGTAGCCGCCGGGTCAACTGGTAGCCATCCAGTTCTGGCATGTTCACGTCAGTCACCACGATGTCGAAGTGCTCACCACGGTGCCAGCGTTGCAAGGCTTCACGACCATCCGAGACCATCGTGACCTGGTAGCCCAGTTGCTGCAGTTGTTCGGTCAGTACCAATTGGTTGATGGGATGATCTTCAACCGCCAACACGTGCAACGTCTTGGGCACCGCAGGCACTAAGACCGGTGATGCCCGGACCCCGCCGGGCTCCTTTCTGGCCGCCCGTTGCAAGGCTTGCAAAATTCCGTGCTGGCACAGGCTGCTCACATGCCAACCGTCTTCATGCCATTCCGGTGTTGGCGCACCTTGCGGTTCAAGCCAGACAATGCCTGCAAACCGGTTGTCCAAAGCTGTTTCTGGTCGGTGCGGCCAGGTCACCAACAACAGGTCGTTGTGTGCTGAGTCCGGTAGGGTTTCGGTAAGGAGCTGCGCCTGGCCGTCGGCATGCTTGACTAGCGCAAGCAATGTTTCAAGTTGCTCGTTGGCGCCCGCAGACACGTGGACGATAGGCAGCCCTGCCAGGCTGGTCGGTTGCAGCTTTTCGGCAATCGCAAGCTCAAGCAATAAGGTAAAGCTGCTGCCCAGGCCCAGCTCGCTGACCAGTTCTATTTTCCCGCCCATCAACTCCATCAGCTTGCGGCAAATCGACAACCCCAGCCCCGTCCCCCCAAAACGCCGGGCCGTGGAATTATCAGCCTGGATAAACGGTTCAAACAGCTTGGCCTGCAAGGTATTACGGATGCCAATACCCGAATCCGAGACCTGGATCCGCACATCGAGTTGGCCAGCCGTATTTTCAGTGCCTTCGATCCGTATGACGATCTTGCCGCTGTCAGTGAACTTCACCGCGTTACTCAACAGATTACTCAGCACTTGCTGCAGACGGTTACGATCCCCTGTGAGCAGCGGTAGATCCGGTTGTAGACAGCAATATAACGCCACCCCTTTTTTTTGCGCCAAAGAGACGAAGCTCCTCGCCACACCCTCAGCCAACTCAACAAGATTGAACGGTGCAAACTCCAGAGTCAGCTGATTCGCTTCAATCCTGGAGAAGTCCAGAATGTCATCGATGATATTCAGCAGGTTACTGGAGGAATGTTCAATGGTGCTGAGGTAGCCTCGCTGCTGTGGTAGCAGCGTAGTGTTTGCCAGTAGCTCCAGCGTGCCCAAGACGCCGTACAAAGGGGTGCGAATTTCATGACTCATCATCGCCAGGAAGGTTGATTTAGCCAAGCTTGCCTCATCGGCGGCGTCTTTGGCCGAGGCCAGCATCAACTCCGCATTCCTGCGCTTATTGTCATCGCCAAACGAACAAAACAGTGCCGGCTCGTGGTGATACTTAACCTCGACCAGGTGAGCAAGAATACGCACTGAGCACCCGGTGCCCGGCCTTTTGGCATCAATTTCAAGGAGATCGGTTGCAGTTACCTCCTTGTCAAACAGCATCAAAAAATAGTCGCGCAACCCCCAGCGCCGCCCTTCGTACTCGACATCAACGGTTATCAGCTCGCCAGACAGCTCGTTCTGAATCAGTACTTCACCATCGCTCTTGCGCAGCAGGCACAACCCCACCAGCGATCGATCCATCACTACCTGGACCAGGTCACGCACTTCAAGCATGTTCATTGAGTCTGGCTGTTCCAAAACAGGTATTCGACGCCGAGCTCTTCTTGCTGCCCACACGGCACTCGCCAGCCCCAACGCCAGCGCGCATGACGAGAAAATAATGGCTAGCCAATTCACTGCGCCCTCCTCAATGAGTGTGACCTGATCAAACATTGCTCGAACTCTTGGCGTAGACCACCTTTCTCTGGTGTCGTCGGTGAGTCACCTGCTAGCGCAACCCTCCAATTCGCAGGAGTTCCTGCTTGAGCCCCGCCAGGGAAACAGGCTTGGCCAGATAGCCGTCCATACCTGCCTGCAAGCAGCGTTCTGTTTCGTCGGTCTGGGCATTGGCCGTCACGCCGACGATCGGCACTTTTATTCCCTCTGCCCGTAATCGCCGGGTCAACTGGTAACCATCCAGTTCTGGCATGTTCACGTCAGTTAAGACCACATCGAAGGATTCACCACGTTGCCAGCGCTGCAAAGCTTCACGACCATCCGAGGTCATCGTTACCTGGCAGCCCAATTGCTGCAGTTGTTCGGTCAGAACCCGCTGGTTGATGGGGTGATCTTCAACCGCCAGCACGTGCAACGTCTTGGGCACCGCAGGCACTAAGACCGGTGATGCCCGGACCCCGCCGGGTTCATTTCCGCCCGCCCGTTGCAGGGCTTGCACAATTCCCTGCTGGCACAGACTGCTCACATGCCAACCGTCTTCACGCCATTCAGGTATCGACGCACCTTGCGGGTCAAGCCAGACGACACCTGCAAATCTGTTTGCGAAGGTCATTTCAGGCCGGTGCGGCCAGGTCACGAGCAACACGTCGTTGTGTGCTGACGCGGGCAAGACTCCCGTCAGGGGGTACGCCCGGCCGCCGGCATGCTCGATGAGCGCGAGCAATGTTTCACGTTGTTCGTTGGCACCCGCCAATACCTGGACGCTAGACAGTCCCGCCAGGCTGATCGGCTGCAGCGTCCCGGCAATCGGTAGATCAAGCAACAAGCTAAAGCTGCTCCCCAGGCCCAACTCGCTGACCAGATTGACTTCTCCCCCCATCAACTCCACGAGTTTTCGACAAATTGATAACCCCAGCCCCGTCCCCCCAAAACGCCGGGCCGTCGAATGGTCGGCCTGGATAAACGGTTCAAACAGCTTGGCCTGCGACGCTTTTGCGATGCCAATGCCCGAGTCCGAAACCTGTATCCGCACATCGAACCTGCCTGCCGCATTTTTAACGCCACCGATACGAATGACGATCTTGCCGCTGTCGGTGAACTTCACCGCGTTACTCAACAGATTACTCAGCACTTGCTGCAGACGGTTGCGGTCCCCAACAAGTAGCGGTAAATCCGGTTGCAAGCAGCAGTACAGTTCCACGCCTTTTTTTTGTGCCAGCGAGACGAAACTTCTGGCCACATGCTGTGCAAGTTCAATCAGGTTGAATTGCCCCAACTCCAAGGCGAGCTGATTTGCCTCAATCTTGGAGAAGTCCAGAATGTCATCGATGATGTGCCGCAGGTTACTGGAGGAGTGTTCGATGGTGCCCAGATAACCCCGCTGCTGCGGTAGCAACGTCGTGTTTCCCAGCAACTCCAGTGTGCCCAACACGCCATACAACGGAGTACGAATTTCATGACTCATCATCGCCAGAAACGTAGATTTGGCCGCATTGGCCTCGTCGGCGGCTTCTTTGGCGGCAGCCATCATCAATTCCGCACGTCTGCGTTCGCTGTCATCGACAAATGAACAGAAAAGAACAGGCTGATCGTTGTATTGCAACTCTGCCAACGAAACATGAATGTAGCGTTGGGTACTTTCATGAGGGGTAAATGTTGTCACACCCGTGCGATAGGACGTTTCACCGCCTTTCAGCGGGACACTCATAAAGAACTCACGCAGGCTTGCACGGCACCCGCCCATTTCGACATACGATGCGAGCATTACCTTGGCTTTTTCACTCTGAACCAGTAACTCTCCACTTTCCCGGCTGAATACGCAGATCCCGACTGGGGCCAGTTCCAACATCGTACGGTTGAACGCCTCTCGCTCCATAAGTTGCACAGCCTGCTCTTGTGCTGGAAGAAATACTGCGCGGCGCATGTAGCGCATGACAATATAAGCCGACCCCAGCGAAGCAATAAAAACCAAACAGCCGAAAACCACCGAATAACGCACCTGCCACAACACGTCACTATAACTTGCATAATAAACAACCCAGCGCCGCCCGCCGCCCAATTCTTTTTTCAGTGATACGTTGAATACAGGGGCGCCATAGCTTTCAAAACCGTCCCCCTTATTGTTCATCGCATTCAAAAACTCAATAGTACGATGGTCGTTCAAGTCCAGCTCTGGAACGCTACTTATTATTCGCCCGTTCTTATCAAGAATCATGTACTTGATACCCAACTGCGGCGCCGCGTTCATTTCGCTCATTATTGATTTTTGAACGCGCGCATGAGGCACCTCTATTCCGAGCCAGGCATGCGGCATCAGTCGCGATGAAACCGGTTCAAAGATATATGACTTTTTCTCGTTGCCGGTCCCCAATTGAAATACGTGCAGCCCATTCTCCAATTGTTTGGATCCGTCAACATCCTGAAGTTGCTCAGAAATCTGTTTTAGCTTATTGCTGTTACTTGTGTCAGATTTGAATACATAGCGTGCAACGCCCGCGGCCATGTCAACGCAAATGATATTGACGTTCGACTCGCGAAGTTCCTTACGCATTTGCGCAGACAGATTTAATATTCCATTATGGCTATCTGGCGCCGGTATGGGCTGCAAATAAAAGCGCTCTTTTCCCGGGTTTGAAGAGGGAGCAGCCAAGCCGCTTACAAAGTTGACGCTTTTGATCATCCCAGCAAGCAGAAGCTCATTTTTTTCAAAGAAGTCTCGGCTTTGAGTGTAACCGTTATTAAAATTCTTACGGTACTCCGAGGCTTCGGATATCACCGAGACATAAAAATACATGACGACAGCGCCCAGTACCCCGAGTATAAATGCAATCGCTAGGCAACCAATCAGCTTATAAGCAAATTTCGGATGTAAAACCCAATTATCTGGAAGGCGTTCAGTATGCTTCATCATGACGAAATACTATTCGCCGAACCAAACCTCTAGAATGAGAGGATTCTTAAACTCAAGCAAAAAACAGGAGGCCGCAGGCTTCGCCCCTCCCCCATTCAACCAAGCAACCGCTGCTCCAGCGCCGACGCCGTCATGGGTTTGCTAAACAGATAACCTTGCACAGTACGGCAGCCCAGTTTTTTAAGCAGCGCCAAGTCCTGAGGGTCTTCAACGCCCTCTGCAACCACTTTTATATTTAACCGTTCAGCCAGGGAAAGGCTGCTTTCAAGGGCGGCCTGAGTGACAGGGTTCTTATGTGCACCGTGAACAAATACACGATCTATCTTGATTTCGTCGAAGGGTACCGACATCAAATTCAACAGCGACGAGTACCCTGTCCCATAATCGTCAATGGACAACTTGAAGCCCTTTAATTTGAGGCGTGCCGCCCCTGCAAGGTAGTCACTGTAGTCGTCGGTCTCGGTCGTCTCGGTCAACTCCAGCATCAGTGTCGCCGGGTCGCCTCCACACTGTTCGACAATCGCCAGTAAACGCTCGGGAAGCGACTCCTCCGCGAGCAATGAAACAGGAATGTTAAACGACAAGGTGAGCGGCCAGCCCATCTTGCGCCAAGCACTCTGGGCCCTCAGGGCTTTTTCCAACAGCATCGAGTTAAGGTGGTTGATCCAGCCCGACGAGATGATGGTGTTCAAGAATACCGAGGGCAACAGAATGCCTCTTGAAGGATGATTCCAGCGCGCCAGCACCTCGACCCCAACGATCCTGGAGGTCTCAAGATCATGTTGCGGCTGATACCACGCGGTAAACTGTTTGCCGATCAACCCTTCCAGCACGTCCACAGAGTCAGTGGGCATCGGTGATGAGACTGCGCCGGGCGACGCCACGGCCAACAGGCTACGTGTGCTATCGAAACCACGCATGGCAGCGCTGAGCTCGCCCGTATCAAGCGGTTTGCTCAATGCACTCAACTGCCTGAAACCCAATGAGCTGGCCAGGCGCTCTACCAACTGAATAAGCGCGACGGGTTGTGACGAAAGCACGACAAGATCTGGCTTTTCGTTCAACTCCGCCAGGCGCTTGATAAATACAATCCCGTCCATGTCGGGCATGGCCAGATCGCAGATAATCAAGTCGTAGCGCTTGACCCTCAGCATCTCCAGGGCCTGAATGCCGTTTGAAGCACACTCCACCTTAACGCCGATGTCTGTACGCAATTGTTGCGCCACGTATTCGCGCTGAAAAACATGATCTTCGACCAAAAGTACAGAGGTTGACTCTGCTCTGTGTCTGTTCGATGCATCGTACTGACTCATACATTGCCCTCGGTGGGTTACCCGTTACTGGTTAAGTATTCCTGCATGCGCCCTGCTTGTGTCCTGCATGCACGATCGACATGCCCTTAGCCTAAGCGTTGGTCTGACGGGTAAAAATGAGACAGTTCGCAATATGCCTTTTACTGATAGTCAATGGTGAACTCGATCAGTGAGTTGGCCGTGCCCGCAGTGACATTGGCCTGTGTCTGGTAATAGGCCGCGTCCAGTCCGATCTGATAATTACCCGCCATCCCGGTGTAACCGGAAAAGCGATAGTTCATCTCAAACCCGACCACGGTCCCTGCTTGCGTCGTCGTGATTTGCAAGCCGATCCCACTGGCCGCCCCTGCCCCCGGTGTCAACTGTGCGACACCGTTTGCGATGTCCCCGACGCTGCCACTGACCGGGTGCAAAGTGAACCTGATCGTGCCAATACCCGCCGGGCAATCGTTCAATGGGAGAGTGAAGCTACGTTTTCCGACAGTCGTGCCGACGCCCTTAAACTCTGATGCCGAATGGACCCCCATATTCACGGATACGTTGGTCGTGGGTGTACAACCAAGAACTGGAAATGTGGATTTGAGCTGGGTCAAGGTGATGTTGTTCGTACCGAATACAGCCCCGTTGTATTGAATCGTAGTAGTACCAATGGTCACAGCGCTTTGCGCAACGAGGGTGCTTCCTGCGGCAATGGGGCCGATCTTGACGTAGCGTGCACTGATTGCAATGCCGATATCCGTTTGTTGGTACGCCAGTGAGAAGTTCCAGGCCGGTGCTGAATTGTTATACGTGTTGGTCAACGGCACATCAGTGGCTGGCTCATAGACCGTACCGGTGTAATTTCCCGAGCTATCGGCAGTCCCGTAGATCGGATGCCACTGAAATACGATGCCAAGCCCACTGACCCCGGTTTTGAACACGCTGTAAGTGACCCCGTCAAGGGTCAGCGAGGACGGTGAAGCCAGTTGCCCGGTGCCCCTGAGCTGTGGTCGTAACACATCGCCCGTAGAGGCATAGCACCACCAGTTTCGGAATGTTTTGTTGTACCCCGACCAGTCACCGATCCAGCCGTTGACTGGCGTATCCGCCGACGAGGTGATGACATTGCCACCGATCGTGACGGGAACAGTCGGGTCCAGCGCATAGCCGCCCCCACACTGATAAGCCTGTGCGATACCGCAACAGAGGATCAACGACACCGCGAGGATCCAGCGTTGAAGATGGGCGCGAATAGCCAGTGCCGGGCTTGGCAAGCTGACAGCGGTCTGGTTCATATTGAGGGTTTGCACAAGCATGACTCTCCCGTTACTCATTCGATTGGCTAGCCGGCGTCGCAGTGCCGCTGTCTGCGGCAATGGGTTGGCAAACCGCGCTGATGGCGACAGTGCTCGGCTCGTCGCCCTTGACCGGTGCTGGCAATTGGTAATCCACTCGACAGGCGTGCGGACTCGCGTCGCTCCACTTGACGTTCAACACGCCGCTGTCGGTTTTCAGGCCTCGTGCAATGAGGCGGCCGCCTTGCGCAACCGTCCCGATAGTGCTGCCATCTGTCGCGAACACTTGCGCCCCGAACGGTAGCGACTGGCCTTGCGCGGTGGTCAAGCGCAGGAACACCGCACGACCGCTATTAACGGTTTCAAATTTCAGCTTGACCACCGCCCCAGCAGTCGGCGCCACTTGCTCCATGGTTGACTTCATCTCTACGTTGACGGGCAAGCCTTTCGGATCGATCTCCACCTGGTTTCGCGCATAAGGCGTCAGGCCCGATACCACCGCATGCCCCCATGGATCGACGCGTAAACCGCTGGCGTTGGTGATGCGCGCACCGACGGCATCATCGGCTTCCACGATGGCGCTGGTCTCACCCAGGCTTGGCGTAAACACCACTCCGCCGTCATAAGCCACCACACCTCCCGACAGGCTGGCCCCCATCTGGCTGTAGCCGCTGCTATGGCTGACACTGCCGCTGACACGAGCCATTGAAGAGATGTAGCTGGCATTGCCTCCCATATTGGTACTGCCGGAGGCGCCCTGGTTGTCGCTACGGCTGGCGTTCATCCCGTAACTGAAATTGTTGTCCTTGCCCAAGGTGCCACTGACCCCCTCCTGGAGGCTGCTATGACCGCTAGAGCTCTTCTGTACGGTCGTTGTCGAGTAGAGTGGGTGCCCACCGGAGCCAAGGGTAAAACCGATCGTCAACATCAGCGTGTTGTCCCATCGATCCTGGGTGATATCCAACTGCCGGGAGGCCGAAACGCTATAACTCACTTGTTTGTAGTTGTTGTTGTAGCCGAACTGATATTGCACATCGCGACCGCTACGATCCCAGTAGTCCTGGCTGGAACCCGAAGCATAAAAGTTGCCATAGCCCTCAGGCAGACTCTGGTTGACAGTGACTTGCATTTGGCCGCGACGGTGCATCAGCGAGTCCCAGGTCTGGGGCGTACCCTTGCGTTGCGCATCGTTGAGCATCACGGCGTCCTGAAAATCGAGGTAACCGCTGCTTGAATAGCGGTAGGCGGCGACAGCAATATTGGTATTGGTCGGTGCCAGGAGCTTGCTGTAGCTCAAACGCACGCTTTGGCCTGTCTGCCCAGGTTGGTTGTACAGTTGGGCAACGGCATGTGTGATGTCCACGCCGAACGCACCGAGACGGGTGTTGAGCGCCATGCCGCCCAGCGTCGCCGAATAGCCCTCTGCGACCCTGACACCGCCATAGCCCGTGAGCATGTTGGTAAACCCGTGTTGAAGCGTGCCTTGCACCAGCCAAGGCGACTCGTCAACGCCCGGATTGTCATACTTGCCACTGCTCAAGCTGTAGCGTGTGACGCCCTCGCGAACCAAGTTTACCGGGGCGGCATACGGTACTTTGGATAGATGGACGCTACCGTCTGCTTCAGTCACCACGACCTCAAGATCCCCCCCGTAACCGGTGGGATATAGGTCGTTGATTTCAAAAGCGCCGGGGGCCACGTTGGTTTCGTAGATGAGATTGCCGTTCTGGCGGATCTGTACCACTGCGTTGCTGCGGGCAATACCGTGAATGATCGGTGCGTACCCACGCTGAGAGTCGGGACGCATACGATCATCGGTCGCCAGTTGCACACCCCGTAATCCCACACTCTCGAACATGGACCCATCGGTATAGGCCTGACCGATCACCAACTGGCTGTCGAGCGGTGCCACCGAGCGCTGCAGATTGGTCTGGATACTTTGATACTTGCCCCCCAGATAAGGGCTCTGGCTATAGTTGCCATCATGACGAAGACGCCAGGCCCCCATGTTCACGCCGCTATTCAATCCCACATAGCTTTGTGTCGATGACGTGCCCGCCGAATCACTGCGATACAGGTTCGCGTTGTAACCAAGGCGCGCTGCCGTCACGCCCTCATCCCAGAACTGCGGGTCGACATAACCGCGAGCACTGCGACTCATGGCGATCTGGGGCACGCTGATATCGAGCCTTTGCTCACCGAAGTCAAACACCGCCGTGGCATCTGGAATCAACATCGGTAACCAGGCGCATGTGCTCCTTTGGGCCAGAAGCGCGCTGGCTTGTGGGCTGAGCTTGCCAAGATCGACATGGATCCGCTCAAGCAAATCACGGTCGAAGCACGGTTGTGCATCGCCCTTGTCCTCGCCCACTGCCCGCAGGGTAATGTCGGTCTTCGCCAGCCAACTCTTGTTGACGTACAAATCGACCCGATACTGTCCCGGCGGAGCCACATTGCCCTTGCTAAAACGGCGGGTATCGATCGCCTGTTTCCCGGCGCGCAGAAAGTCATCGCTGAACTGGACTTCTTTCGCTGTATTTGCCGGTTCGGCGGCCACCAGGCCACTGACACAAAGCAGTATCAAAAGACTGATCGAGCCTTGGCGAAGGGACAAACGAGGACTCACGCGGATTTGCATCGCAGTACTACCGAAATGACAGGAACAGCAAAGCCGTCGCAGCGCTACACGCAGCTATCGTTCAGCAATTCCTGGAGTTCTTGGGAAGGGTCAGTCAGCAGTCAGTGACGGTAAGAGGCCCTTATCACTTGGCCTGGCTGGCAGTACTGATCAAGCTGGCATCCCCCTCGGTGATACCGCCGTAATCATTGATCGCGCGGTAGTGGACCTTGGCGTCGATACCCGAGCTAACCTGCCCTTTCAACGGGAAGCTGCGCGTTTCGCCGGGGGCGAGCATGCCACCCTCCTCAAACGTGGCCGTCTTGCCTCCACTGCCGACCTCAAGACTGGCGAACGAGGCGTGAAATACGCTGGGGTTATGCGCTTCCAGGGCGCTGCCTCCGGCATCCCGAATCAAGCGCCAGGTGATGCTGCCCGGAGTGTGTGCGGCATCACCCTTGAGGTCGGCAGGCCGGAAAAACAGTTTGATCCGAGAACGGATAGCAAGCTGAAGGTGGTTTTTATCCTCTTTATCTGTAGCCGGCCTGGGTGGAACCTCCAGAACGTTAAGCCAGAAGACCGACTCTTTATTCTTGGGCAGTGCCTCACCGGTGTAGAAAATGCGTAACGTCTGGCTCTTTTGCGGATCAAGGCGTGCCAGTGGAGGCGTCACGGTAAAGGGAACATCGATTTCAGACGGTTCTGCATTCGCCTCGCCGTTGTCCACCCACGCCTGAATCAGTGCTGGCTCCTGGCCTTTGTTGCTGATTTTCAACGTGGTTTCGTGCTCTGGTGCGTTATAGATAACCCGGGTTCCAGCAATCACCACCGATGCATTCGCAGAAGAACCGGCCACCAGCCCCAGCGCTAGCAGGCTGGCACCCAGAACGACGTAAAATTTGCTTTTGATGTTCATGACCTGTCACTGATGTCGCCTGAGAAAGCTGGATGAGCGCGGCGACAACAATCGCGATCATCCGTGTCGATACAACGCGGTCTGGTTGGGACCTTAGCCTTAGTTGTAGACAATCTCGTACATCACACTGGAGTTCACCGAGCCTGCACCTGTGGCATCGCTTGCGAAGTAACGAGCGGTGTAGGTCAGCGTGGCAGCACCCGTTGCATTGGTGGTTTTCAGCGTGTCGCCCTGGGCCGCGGCAGTTGCATTATTGAGTGCAATTGGCGCGCTCGCGCTGTTGAGCAATTGGACTTGTACGTTGGTAGCCAGGCCAGTATTTTTCAGGCGTCCGGTGGCACCATCAATGCCGCTGCTGGCAGAGCTGAAAAAAGCGCGCACGGGAACTGAAGGCGAGCAACCGCTCAGTACAATGCTGAAAGGCGTATCGCCGGCGGTCTGGCCCGCTGCGGCCAAACTGGTTGTCTGGACTGATGGCAGGGACACGCTGAGGTCATTGCTGCCACCGCCGATGAGGCAGGTATCCGCAACGAGTGCACCCGTGAAGGTAATGGTACCTGTGGTTGGCGTCGCCGATGCGAACTGGGAGGCCATGGCGCTGACGGCAAAAATCGACGCGATAAGGCTGTTTGAGGTGTTCATGATGTGCTCCGCTTGAAAGGAATCGTGTCCTCGTGGACAACGATGCCAATTTAGTCGGAGTAATCTGATGCAAGTATCAGAGGATTCTCAAAATGAACCCCAAGCACCGCTATCACGGCTGATCTTAAAGCCAGGCACACGTCAAAGATCAAACCGATCAATCGCCCGCCGCCGCTCGTTGTCATCGCGCACGTCGTAGCTGGCGGTGGTCTGGATATTGGTGTGGTGCGCCAGTTTCTGTGCAATCGACAGGTCATGCTCCTCGATCACCCGGGTGATAAACGACCGCCGGAAGTCATGGGGCATGATCTTTACCCCCACCTGTTCGCCGCGCTGGCGGGCGATGTAGTAAATCGCGTGTTTGGTGATGCGCTCGCGGGTGATGTGGCTGCCCCGGCGGATGCGGTTGAACAGGAAGCTATCGTCCTGCTCCCCTTCCTTCAAATGTTCACGGCGATATTCCAGCCATGCCTGCAACTTGGCAAACGCCCAGGCCGGGGCGTACTTGACCAGCTCTTTGTTGCCCTTGCCGATCACCCGCAGGCTGCGCTCTGCAAAGTCCACCTGGGCCAGGTCGAGGTTGACCGACTCCGATTTGCGCATCCCCGAGCCATACAGGATCCCGATCACCGCCGCATCCCGCAAACCCTGTGGCCTGGGGTCGGCGGCGCAGGCATCCATCAGTTCGCGGATCAAGGTGCGGCGCAGGTTACGCCCCTGGCTCAAGCGGGTGCCGGCGGTGGCCTTGACCGAGCGCATTTTCAGCAGGTGCTCCTGGCTGATCAGGCTGATGCGCCAGGCTTCGTTCATCACCCCGCGCACGGCGTTGACGTACAGCGATGAGGTATTGGGCGCGTACCCGTCTTCGCGCAATACGGCGACCAGGGCCATCACGTGTTCGGGTTGCAGCAGGTGCCAGTCGATATCTTCGAGGTTGAGCTCTTCAAAACCCAGGCGGTCGGCGGCATCTTGCAGCACGTAGCGCATGGTCAATTGGCTGGAGGGCGCCAGGCGCGCGAGATACAGGGTCAGGGGGTTGCGGGAAATCTCGGTCAAAATAGATCAGCCTTGAGATTAAATATCGAGACTAAGCCTATGTTTAATCTCGGTATTTAGTGGTTTGGCGAGCGCCGAGTCTAACGCAGGTCGGCGCACCCTACCAAACTAGGGCTCATCCTCGGCGGGCGCCGGGCTTTGTTGCTGGCTCCAGTCGGCATCCTGTTTTTGCATCAGCGCAAACCACTGCTGGCGCATAAACACCAGCAGCTTGGCGGGTGCCTTGGCGAAGTCATGCTCGTCGTTGTAGCAGCCGGGCAATGGCAGGTCGGTGCCCTGCTCCTGGTACTGGCTGAGCAACGCCTGCTGCCCGGCAACGCTGCAATCGGTGGGCAGCGGCATACCCCGCAGGGCGCCGGCTTCCTCGTCCCACCAACTGGCGCCATGGCGGTCGATACCGCGCAGCCCGTATTTGTGCGCCTTGCCGATATGCATGATCAATTTGAATTCACGGGGGCTGACATCACTGGTGCAGGTGCGCGAATAGCCCACGGTCACCTGGCTCAGGCCGTCACCCAGCAGGTCAGTGACGCGGGTCGCGGCGTTATCGAAGTGCAGGCCAGCGTCGAATTCGCAGCGCTGCACATCGTCATGCAGCATCCACAGGCGCTTGGGGCGGTCGCCCTCCAGTAGGTACTGGGCGGCATAGATCGAGGCCGATTGCGTGCCGTCGTCATCGCGCTCGCCGGCTTCCTGCTCGGCGAGTACCAGCAGGTTGTGGCCTTGCCGGTCATCCCAGCTATAGGCGGCCACCTGCCGGCCCCGGACCTCGACCCCGGCAGGCACCTGGGCCAGCGGCGTCAGGCTGACGTCCCCGGCAGCCCCAGCGGCATGGGCGGCCCCGAGTGTCATCCACACCACCATCAACGCCGGCCGTAACTGGCCGCGTAAAAACTGCACGCTATTCATCCGACTACCCAGGCAAGAGATCGCTCATTTTACCGGGACTTGCCGGGTGATGCAGAGAAGATTCTGCAGGCGCCCTGGATTGAAAACCCGATTGATTCACACCGAGTTCACATCAAAACACTTACAGATAAGGACTACGGTGCAAACCGTTATCGTTTGTCTGCGCTCGTTATTGTCTAGCTGAACACTAGCTGTCTGCCCACCAAATAAACGAGTTTTTCATCTGCCTTTCATATTCGCTGGACAAATTTACGCTTAACCTTGGCCGCAATCATTGGGGAGTGTCGTGTTTTGATGACTAACTCCTTGATAATCCTTTACCTTTGGCCGTTATGGGCTTTACTCAGGGCGGCTCTGCAAGCTGCTCTTTTTAATGAGTTGCCTGCACTTTCATCCATTGTTTGTTGTCATCTCTACGCTCAAAGTTGCTCTAACCCGAGGTCATGAATCTTTGAAACCCTACCCTATTCATTGCGTGTCGATCGTTATCCCGGTGTACAACGAAGAACAGAGCCTGCCCGAACTGTTGCGCCGTACCCGGGCTGCGTGCGCGCAGTTGGCCTATGAGTATGAAATCATCCTGGTGGACGACGGCAGCCGCGACACCTCCGCCCAACTGCTGGAAGACGCGGCAGGCGAGCCCGGCAGCCATGTGGTGGCGGTGATCCTCAACCGCAACTACGGCCAGCATGCGGCAATCATGGCCGGTTTCGAGCAATGCCGGGGCGAGGTGGTGATTACCCTCGATGCCGACCTGCAAAACCCACCGGAAGAGATTCCGCGCCTGGTCGAGCAAGCGGCCCTGGGCTACGACGTAGTCGCCACCGTGCGCAACAATCGCCAGGATTCGGCCTTTCGCCGCTGGCCTTCGCGCCTGATCAACCTGGCGGTGCAGCGCTCCACCGGCGTGGCCATGACCGACTATGGCTGCATGCTGCGCGCCTACCGACGCACCATCGTCGATGCCATGCTGGCCTGCCGTGAACGCAGCACCTTTATCCCGATCCTGGCCAACGGCTTTGCGCGCCATACCACCGAGATCCTGGTGCACCACGCCGAGCGCGAACATGGCGAGTCCAAATACAGCGCCATGCGCCTGGTCAGCCTGATGTTCGACCTGTTGACCTGCATGACCACCACGCCCTTGCGCCTGTTGTCCATTGTCGGCTTCAGCCTGGCGGCCCTGGGCATGCTGTTTGCGTTTGCCCTGATCATCATGCGCCTGGCCTTCGGCGCCGATTGGGCTGGCGATGGCCTGTTCGTGCTGTTCGCCGTGCTGTTTGTGTTTACCGGTGGCCAGTTCATCGGCATGGGCCTGTTGGGCGAATACCTGGGCCGCATGTACAGCGATGTACGCGCCCGCCCACGCTTCTTTATTGAAAAGGTGCTGCGCAACGCGCCCACCACGCCGGCCCCGACGGTCATCGTCGATGGCCTGCCCTCCTCCCAGTCTTCCCCTTCCTCTTCCAGTCAGGTTCAGTCATGAGTTCAAAAGCTGTTGTCTTCGCTTACCACGATATTGGCTGTGCAGGCATCGAAGCCCTGCTCAATTCGGGTTACGAAATTGCTGCCGTGTTCACCCATGCCGATGATCCCAAGGAAAACACCTTCTACGGCTCCGTCGCCCAGTTGTGCGCACGCCGCGGCATCCCGGTGCATGCCCCGGAAGACGCCAACCACCCGCTGTGGGTCGAGCGTGTGGCCAAGCTGAACCCGGACTTCATCTTCTCGTTCTACTACCGCAACCTGCTGGGCGAGGCGCTGCTGGCCACCGCGCGCCAGGGCGGGTTCAACCTGCATGGTTCGCTGCTGCCCAAATACCGTGGCCGCGCCCCGGCCAACTGGGTGCTGGTCAACGGCGAAACCGAAACCGGCGTGACCTTGCATCGCATGGTCAAGCGTGCCGACGCCGGCGCAATTCTCGCCCAGCAAACAGTCATGATCGAACGCAGCGACACCGGCCTGACACTCCACGCCAAACTGCGCGAGGCCGCCACCCAGTTGCTGCGTGACGCGCTGCCGCAACTGGCCCAGGGCAAATTGCGCGAAACCGCCCAGGACGAAAGCCAGGCCAGCTGCTTTGGCCGCCGCACCCCGGCGGACGGCAAGCTTGTGTGGAGCAAACCCGCAGAAACGTTGTTCAACCTGGTACGTGCCGTGACCCAGCCGTACCCCGGCGCGTTCTGTGCGGTGGGCGAGCACAAGTTGATCGTGTGGCAAGCCGAAGTGCTCAAGGGCAATGAAGGCCAGGCGCCGGGGCGCGTGATCAGCGTCAACCCACTGCGCATTGCCTGCGGTGAAGACTCCCTGGTCATCCACTTTGGCCAGCGCAATGACCACGGCCTGTACCTGACCGGCCCGGCCCTGGCCGATGAACTGGGCCTGGTGGATGGCTCGATCCTGCGCGGCGCCGAGTCGGGCGGTAAACCACGGCGCACCCGCGTGCTGATCCTGGGCGTCAACGGCTTTATCGGCAACCACCTGTCCGAGCGTCTGCTGCGCGATGATCGCTACGAGGTCTATGGTCTGGATATCGGCTCCGACGCCATCGAGCGCCTGCGCAGCCACCCCAACTTCCATTATGTGGAAGGCGATATCAGCATTCACTCCGAGTGGATCGAGTACCACATCAAGAAATGCGACGTGGTCCTGCCGCTGGTGGCCATTGCCACGCCCATCGAATACACCCGCAACCCGTTGCGCGTGTTCGAGCTGGACTTTGAAGAAAACCTCAAGCTGGTGCGCTATTGCGTCAAGTACAACAAGCGCGTGATCTTCCCCTCGACTTCTGAAGTCTATGGCATGTGCCAGGACCAGAACTTCGACGAAGACACCTCCAACCTGGTGGTCGGCCCGATCAACAAGCAGCGCTGGATCTACTCGGTGTCCAAGCAGTTGCTGGACCGGGTGATCTGGGCCTACGGTGCCAAGGGCCTGAATTTCACCCTGTTCCGCCCCTTCAACTGGATGGGCCCGCGCCTCGACCGCCTGGACTCGGCGCGTATCGGCAGCTCCCGCGCCATTACCCAGTTGATCCTCAACCTGGTGGAAGGCACGCCAATCCGCCTGTTTGACGGCGGCGAGCAGAAACGCTGCTTCACCGACATTGCCGACGGCATCGAAGCCTTGGCGCGGATCATCGACAACGATAACGACGCGTGCAACGGCCAGATCATCAACATTGGCAACCCGGATAACGAAGCGAGCATCCGCCAGTTGGGCGAAGAGCTGCTGCGCCAGTTCGAGGCCCATCCGCTGCGTGGCAACTTCCCACCGTTTGCCGGCTTTCGCGAAGTGGAAAGCAAGGCCTTCTACGGCGCCGGTTATCAAGATGTGGCGCACCGCAAACCGAGCATTGCCAACGCCAAGCGCCTGCTGAACTGGGCGCCGAGCGTGGCCATGAGCGAGACCATCGGCAACACCCTGGACTTCTTCCTGCGTGAAGCGATGCTGGAAGTCGCCCAGACCCGCGAAGCGGGCAAATAATGAAGGCAGGTTTGCGCATCGACGTCGACACCTACCGCGGCACCCGTGATGGGGTGCCACGGTTGCTGGAGTTGCTGGATGAGGCCGACATCAAGGCGACGTTCTTCTTCAGTGTCGGCCCGGACAATATGGGGCGGCATTTGTGGCGCCTGATCCGCCCGCAGTTCCTGTGGAAGATGCTGCGCTCCAACGCGGCCGGGCTGTATGGCTGGGACATCCTGCTGGCCGGCACCGCCTGGCCGGGCAAACCGATTGGTCGCGACCTGGGGCACCTGATGCGCCAGGCCAGGGCCGCCGGGCACGAAGTGGGCCTGCATGCCTGGGATCACCATGGCTGGCAGGCCAATGCCGGGCGCTGGAGCGAGGCGCAGTTGGTGGAGCAGGTGCGCCGTGGGCTCGACACCCTGGGCGATATCCTCGGCGCCCCGGTGCAATGTTCCGCCGCCGCCGGCTGGCGGGCCGATGAGCGTGTGGTGCAGGCCAAGCAAGGCTTTGGCTTGCGCTACAACAGCGATTGTCGCGGCAGCGGCCTGTTCCGCCCGCTCCTCGCCGATGGCCGCGCCGGCACGCCGCAGATCCCGGTGGACCTGCCGACCTTCGACGAAGTGGTCGGGCCACAGGTCGCGGCCAAGGACTTCAACGGCTTCATTCTTGATCGGTTCACCGAATCGACACTCAACGTCTATACGATCCACGCAGAAGTAGAAGGGATTCTGATGGCCAATGAATTTCGCCAGTTGCTCGCCCAGGCCGGGCAGCGCGGCATCCAATTCCAGCCCTTGGGCGACTTGCTGCCGGCCGACCCGGCGAGCCTGCCCCTGGCGCATCTGACACGCGGCGTACTCGACGGCCGCGAAGGCTGGCTGGGAGTGCAAAAGGCATGATCCGACGTTGGGCCCTGCCCCTGCTCCTGTTGGTCTTCGGCCTGTGTTACCTGCTGCCGATGATCACCCATGGCCTGTGGATCCCGGACGAAACCCGCTACGCGCAGATCAGCCAGGAAATGCTGCTGACCGGCAAATGGGCGTCGCCACACTTTATGGGCATCCGTTATTTTGAAAAACCGGCGGCCGGCTACTGGATGATCGCCCTGGGCCAGGCCCTGTTCGGGCAGAACCTGTTTGGCGTGCGCGTGGCCTCTGCGCTGGCCACGGGCTTGAGCATCCTGTTGGTGTACTTCATGGCCCGGCGCCTGTGGAACGACCCGCGCAAGAGCCTGGTCAGCGCCGTGCTGTACATGAGTTTTGTCAGCGTGGCGATGTCCGGCGGCTACGCCAACCTCGATCCGCAGTTCAGCTTTTGGATGAACCTGACGGGGGTGGCCTTGTGGCTGTGTATCGACAGCCACAGCCGGCGCGTCCGCCTGGGCGCCTGGGCCTTGCTGGGGTTTGCCTGCGCCATGGGGTTCATGACCAAGGGCTTTCTGGCGTGGCTGCTGCCGGTGTTGATCGCCCTGCCCTACATGGTCTGGCAAAAGCGCTTTGGCGAACTGCTGAGCCATGGCCTGGTGGCGGTGGCCGTGGCGATTGTGGTCAGCCTGCCCTGGGCGCTGATGGTGCATGCCCAGGAACCGGACTACTGGAACTTCTTCTTCTGGCACGAACACATCCAGCGGTTTGCCGGTGAGGATGCCCAGCATGAAGAGGCCTGGTGGTACTACCTGCCCTTGCTGGCCGCCTTCAGCTTGCCGTGGCTGGCCCTGCTGCCCTCCACCCTGAAGCAGGCGTGGCAGGAAAAACGCACGCACAAGATCGGCTTCCTGTTGTTGTGGCTGTTGATGCCCCTGGCGTTTTTCAGCCTGAGCAAGGGCAAGCTGCCGGCTTATATCCTGCCGTGCCTGCTGCCTTTGGCATTGCTGATGGGCCATACCCTGGCCGACAAGCTGGCCCAGGCCCGTGGCCGGGTGTTGCAGGTCAACGGCTGGCTCAACCTGATCCTCGGAGTAGTGGGCCTGCTGGCCATCGTGTATTTCCAATTGAAGAAGCCGGTTTATACCCCGCAGCAGGAGCTGTCGAGCCTGGTGCTGGTGTTTATCGTGTTGCTGGGCTGGATTATCGCCAACCTGTTGCAGGCCGCCCGCCCGCTGCGCCTGTGGGCGGCGCCCGCCGTGGGCAGTTGGTTGCTGGTGGCCCTGGTGCCGGCAGCGTTGCCGCATTCGGTGGTTTATAACAAGACCCCGGACCGCTTCATTGCCGACCACGCCCAAGCACTGGCCGGCACCCAGCGTTTGCTGAGTAACGACCTGGGCGCGGCCTCGGCCCTGGCGTGGCGGCTCAAGCGCCCGGACGTGACGCTGTACGACACCCAGGGCGAAGTCAAATACGGCCTGGCCTACCCCGACAGCGCTGCGCGCCGGGTCGACACCGCGCAAGTCCAGCAATGGATGACCGAGGCCCGCAAACAGGGCTCGGTGGGCGTGGTGATGCGGGTCAAGGGCGAGAGCGAAGTGCGCGAAGTCGAGTTATTGCCCAAGGACGGCCAGCGCTATGAGCAAGGCAACATGGTGATCCTGGTGTTCCCACAGGTGGCGCCTTGATCACCCTGCTGCTGCTCCTGGCCGCGTGCCTGCTGACCTGCATGGGCCAGATCGCGCAAAAGTATGCCGTGGAAGGCTGGCGTGGGCAGCCGGCTGGCTGGGCCTTGAAACTGCGCTCGCCGTGGCTGTGGCTGGCGCTGCTGTGCCTGGGCCTGGGCCTGCTGGTGTGGCTGCTGGTGCTGCAACGCCTGGAGGTGGGGATTGCCTACCCGATGCTCAGCCTGAATTTTGTATTGATCACCCTGGTGGCGCGCTTTGTGTTCCATGAGCCGGTGGATCGCCGCCACTGGATCGGCGTGGCCCTGGTGATGGGCGGCGTGCTGCTGCTGGGAGGCCAGGCATGAGCCGGTTACGCGGTTTCACCCTGGCATTATCCAGCGTGGCGCTGGTCAGTGCGGCCCAGTTGGGCATGCGCTGGAGCATGACACGCCTGCCCTTGCCGGCCGAGTGGCTCAACGCCCCGCTGGTTGATCCACTGGCGCTGAGCGTGGTGGCCCTGGCTATCGTGGCCTACGCCCTGTCGATGCTCTGCTGGCTCGGCGCATTGCAGCACCTGCCCTTGGGCCGCGCCTATTCGTTGCTGAGTATCAGCTACGTCCTGGTGTACCTGCTGGCGGCCAGCCTGCCGGGCTTCAACGAACCTTTTTCCCTGTCGCGGACCTTGGGGGTGGCCCTGGTCATCCTTGGCGTTCTGACCATCAACTCCCGTCGTATCGGCCCTATAAGCCCCAGGAATACCCCATGAAAATCAGCGTATTTGGTAGTGGTTACGTTGGCCTGGTACAGGCCACCGTATTGGCCGAAGTCGGTCACGATGTGATCTGCATGGACGTTGACGAAAACAAGGTGCGCCTGTTGCAACAGGGCCATGTGAGTATTTTCGAGCCGGGGCTGGCCAGCCTGGTGCGGGAAAACCTGGAGAACGGCCGGCTGACCTTCACCAGCCAGGAAAAGCTCGCGGTCGAGCATGGCGAAGTGCTGTTTATCGCGGTCGGTACACCGTCGGACGAAGACGGCTCGGCGGACTTGAAATACGTGTTGTCGGTGGGCGATGCGGTGGCCCGCCACCGTGTCGAGCCGGTGATCCTGGTGGAAAAATCCACGGTCCCGGTGGGCACCGGCGACACCCTGCGCGCCCATATCGACAAGGCCCTGGCCGGGCGCGGCCTGGTGTTCGATATTGTCTCTAACCCGGAATTTCTCAAGGAAGGCTCTGCCGTGGCCGACTGCCGGCGCCCCGACCGGATCATCATCGGCTGCGAGCGCGAAGCAGTGCGCGAGGTGATGCGCGACCTGTACGCGCCGTTCAACCGCAACCACGACCGCATCATCTTCATGGACGTGCGCAGCGCCGAGCTGACCAAGTACGCCGCCAACTGCATGCTGGCCACCAAGATCAGCTTTATCAACCAGATCGCCGAACTGGCCGAGCACCTGGGGGCCGATATCGAGTCGGTGCGCCTGGGCATCGGTGCCGATTCGCGGATTGGCTACCACTTTATCTACCCGGGCTGCGGCTACGGTGGCTCGTGCTTCCCCAAGGATATGCGCGCCTTGATCCACAGCGCCCAGCAGGCCAACTGCTCCAGTGACCTGCTCGAAGCGGTGGAAGCCATCAACCAGCGCCAGAAAAGCAAACTGTTCGAGCGGATCCGGGCGTTCTACAAAGGCGAACTGCGCGGCAAGACCTTCGCCTTGTGGGGCCTGGCGTTCAAGCCCAACACCGACGACATGCGCGATGCGCCCAGCCGGGTGCTGATGGAGTCGCTGTGGGCCGCCGGGGCTAACGTGCGGGCCTTCGACCCCGAGGCCATGCAGGAAACCCAGAAACTGTACGGCGATGATCCGCGCCTGATGCTGATGGGCACCCCGGAATCGACCCTGGGCGGCGCCGATGCCTTGATCATCTGCACCGAGTGGCAGCAATTCAAGGCCCCGGACTTCGACCTGCTGCACGCGCGCCTCAAGGCGCCGGTGATCTTTGACGGGCGCAACCTGTATGACGCCGAGCGCCTGGCGCGCAAGGGCTTCGATTACTTCCCGATGGGGCGTGGGCAGTCCTGTGACTTGCCGATCCCCCAGCAACAGTGGGTGCCACGGTTGCTGGAGGCCTGAGGCGTGGACAAGAGGCTCGACCCTGCCCTGCGTCGCCAGTCCTGGGGCCTCGGCCTGCTGGCGCTGTTGCTGTTTATCGCCGGTAACTGGGACCAGGCGATCATTGGTTTCGACTCGCGTTTTGTGCTGTTTGCCCAGGAGATGCTGCGCCATGGCCCGGGGTTTTTCCCCACCACCTATGGCCAGCCGTATGCCGATTACCTGTCGACCTCGACCCTGCTGACCTGGCTGCTATCGCTGCCCCTGGGGCGCGTCACCAGCCTCAGTGCCTGGCTGCCGACCGCCGTTGCATCGGCGTTCATTGTCGTCCTGGTCTACCGCCTGACCGCGCCTTACTCCCAGCGCTGGGCGCTGCTGAGCATCGCGTTGTTGTTGCTCAGCAGCACGTTTATCAGCGAAACCCGCGCGGTGTCCCTGGACCAGATGCTGGCGGCGGTGACCCTGGGCGTCTTTTACCTGGGCTATGCCCACGATCATTTCGCCAGCGCCCGGCGCCTGCCCTGGCTATTGCTCCTGTTATTGCTCGGCTTTGCGATTCGTGGGCCCATCGGCCTGGTGATCCCCACGGGGGTGCTGTGCAGCTATTACCTGCTCAACCGCCAGTGGCGCCGGTTGTTCAGCGTCGGCCTGCTGGCCCTGGCGTTGCTGGGGGCCTGCGTCGGCCTGCTGTTGCTGCTGGCCAAGCTCAGTGGTGGCGAAACCTTTATGCAAGACGTGATCCGTATGCAGTTCCTCGGGCGCCTGGACGGCCGCGAAGGGTCCAGCAGCGGGTGGTATTACTTCACCAGCTCCCTGGGCAATTATGCCCTGGCGTACCCGTTGGCCCTGCTGACCCTGCTTGCGCTGCTGCTCAGTGGCCGGCGCACTGAGCAGAGCGGCTGGCCGTTATTGCTCGGTTGTATGGCCGCAGGGTTGATGGTGATGGTGGGCCTGTCGATCCCCGAAGCGAAGAAAGCCCGCTATGTGTTGCCGATGTTGCCCATGGTGGCGATCATCGCCGCGTACCCGTTCCAGCGGGCCGATGGGCGCCTGTTCCAAGGGCTGCGGGGCTTGATGCTGGGGGTGTGGGCGCTGACACCGGGCCTGTTGATCGGGGCGCTGCTGGTCGCTCGCCAGCGTTTTGGGGCGCAGTTGGAGCACTTCCAGGGTGTGCTGGGCTTGCTGATCGGCCTGCAGGTCCTCAGCGCCGGGCTCCTCCTCAAGTGGCGCTGGCGCCCTGTAGGCCCGGCGTTTTGCGCGGTGCTGGCGGTGTGGGGCGTCTATATCCTGGTGGTCGAACCCCTGGAGCGCCGCCTGTACGACACCCGCACCTTTAGTCGCGAGGCCCATGCGCTGATCCAGCAGCACCCGGCGCCGCTGGTGTTGCATGGCCTGGGTAAAGATGCCAAGGCCATCAAGTTCATGGTCAACGTGACGTGTGACCGGGTGCCGCTGTTCACCCAGGCGCCGGCCGACCTGGCAGCGCTGCCGGCGCCGGCGTGGCTGGTGATGGACAAGGCCGACTTCGAGCGCCTCGACGCGCCGCGCTGGCGCGGATTGACGCCGGTCCTTACGGGGTCCTTCGATAAGAACACCTATGTGCTGCTGCGCTTGGACAAAGTGGCGCCCTGAGTGGGCACTATCAAGAAAGCTCCTACGTTTGTATCCGTAAATGCCGGTAGCGACTCCCCTACCGGCCCCATGACCCCGACGGTAAACTCATTTTACATCTGCGCTACATAGTTACCGCCATGCGTTCACAAGACGCCTCAGAGGACCGCTGCCGTGCCTGACGAGCTATCGCCTGTTGCCGCTGCCATCGAGCCTGTACATGTCGGCTATATCCCGGTCACCCTCGACCGGCTGATGGAGCTGCGCGACGCCCTCGTGGCGCTCAAGGGGCCCCTGGCCAACAACCCGCACCTGCGGGAAAGCGTACACAAGCTACTGATCAACGCAGAGAACCACGACCGGGTGCTGGGCAAGGTCAGCCTGGGGCGGGAGCCGTATTGATGCAAAATTACTGCACTTAACCTGCATTAATATGCATTGGCGGTCGTTTTGTTTGATCGGCACACTGCGCCGGTTCCTCCCCCTGATGTGGGAACTTTTGAAGGGCTTTACGGGAAACCGCAAAGCCCTTCTTTTTGCCTGATGCCCGCTCGCCACTGGGTGGGCCCTTGTCTGGCCCCCTCTTCTTACCCCCCCTCCTTATATTTAGATTGGATTGCCCCGCAATGCTCGCTCGCTGGTTACCCGCTACTATCAATACCCGTCCCGCCGAATGGAGCCGTGCCGCCATCGGCATGGCCCTGGGCACCCTGTTGACCGTATGGCTCTGCGCCCAGGTATTTGGCCTGGAAGTGGCCATGCACCTGTTGGGCCCGCTGGGGGCTTCCGCCGTGCTGTTGTTTGCGGTGTCATCGGGTGCCCTCGCCCAGCCATGGTCGATCGTCGGCAGCTACCTGTGTGCCAGTGTGGTGGCCTTGCTGGTGGTCCGTGTCCTGGGACGCACCCTGGGCAGCGCCTGCCTTGCGGCGGGCCTGGCGGTGATCCTGATGTGTTGGCTGCGTTGCCTGCATCCGCCCTCGGGCGGCCTGGCCATGACCCTGGTCCTCGCGGACCCGGCAACCATCGCCCTGGGCTGGCAGGAAGTCGGGCCGGTAATGCTCGGCGCTGGCACTTTGCTGCTCTCGGCCCTGGCCTACAACAATCTGACCCGCACCCGTTACCCCAAGGGCCCCAGCGAGGCGCCGCTGATGGTGCCGTTGCGGCCCCAGGAGGTGGACGCAAAAATCACCGCCGTGGACCTGGAGCAGGCGTTGGCGCAAATGGAGCAGTTTTTCGATGTCACCCCCAGCGAACTGGAAGAGCTGATCCATATCGCCGAAGACCATGCCCGCCGCCGCAGTATTGGCCAGGTGCTGGCCAGTCGGGTCTAGGCGTACACGCCCTGGTTTTTTATCCATGACCTGCTGCATAAATGCAAAGATGACCTGCAGGATTCCAGGTTGTACTGGGCAAATTTGCACTGGTACGATCGAGCGAGGGTTCGCCCCCGAATCATTTTGATAAAGAACAATAAAAGCAGGGAGTTACAGATGACCGCTCAGGCTCAGTCCCAGGCGACATGCAGCACCGAGTCCTCCCAGGACAGCGTCCTGGCCGAAGTACGCAACCACATCGGCCACCTGACCCTCAACCGCCCCGCCGGCCTCAACGCCATCACCCTGGATATGGTCCGCAGCCTCTCGGCGCACCTGCGCGCCTGGGCCGATGAGCCGCAGGTGCACGCCGTGGTCTTGCGCGGCGCCGGTGAAAAGGCCTTCTGCGCCGGTGGCGATATCCGCTCGCTGTACGACAGCTTCAAGCGCGGCGACACCCTGCACGAAGACTTCTTCGTCGAGGAATATGCCCTCGACCTGGCCATTCATCATTACCGCAAGCCGGTCCTCGCCCTGATGGACGGCTTTGTCCTGGGCGGCGGCATGGGCCTGGTCCAGGGTGCCGACCTGCGGGTAGTCACCGAGCGCAGCCGCCTGGCCATGCCGGAAGTGGCCATCGGTTATTTCCCGGACGTGGGTGGCAGCTACTTCCTGCCGCGCATTCCCGGCGAACTGGGGATTTACCTGGGGGTGACCGGGGTGCAGATCCGCGCTGCCGACGCCTTGTATTGCGGCCTGGCCGACTGGTATCTCGACAGCGCCAGGCTGGCCGAACTGGACCAGAAGCTCGACCACCTGCAATGGCACGACTCGCCGCTCAAAGACCTGCAAGGCCTGCTGGCCAAGCTTGCGCTGCAACAATTGCCGGATGCGCCGCTGGCGGCCCTGCGCCCGGCCATCGACCACTTCTTTGCCCAGCCGGATGTGCCGAGCATTGTCGAGCAACTGCAGCAAGTGACCGTGGCCGACAGCCATGAATGGGCCGTGAGTACCGCCCAACTCATGCACACCCGTTCGCCGCTGGCCATGGCCGTCACCCTGCAAATGCTGCGACGCGGACGCCACCTGGCACTGGAAGACTGTTTTGCCCTGGAGCTGCACCTGGACCGCCAGTGGTTCGCCCGCGGCGACTTGATCGAAGGCGTGCGCGCGCTATTGATCGACAAGGACAAAGCCCCGCACTGGAACCCGCCCACGTTATCGGCATTGGACCAAAAACACGTCGACAGCTTCTTCCAAGACTTCGTGAAGAACGGGAACTAAATCATGCAAGATATTGAATTTACAGAAGAACAAATCATGATTCGCGACATGGCGCGCGACTTTGCCCGTGGCGAAATCGCCCCCCATGCCCAGGCCTGGGAAAAAGCCGGCTGGATCGATGACGGCCTGGTGGCGAAGATGGGCGAACTGGGCCTATTGGGCATGGTGGTGCCGGAAGAATGGGGCGGCACTTATGTGGACTACGTGGCCTACGCCCTGGCCGTCGAGGAAATCTCGGCGGGCGACGGTGCGGTAGGCGCGCTGATGAGTATCCATAATTCAGTGGGTTGCGGCCCGATCCTCAACTACGGCACACCCGCGCAGAAAGAGACCTGGCTGGCCGAGTTGGCCAGTGGCCAGGCCATCGGCTGCTTCTGCCTGACCGAACCCCAGGCCGGCTCCGAAGCCCACAACCTGCGCACCCGCGCCGAACTGCGCGATGGCCAGTGGGTCATCAACGGCGCCAAGCAGTTTGTCAGCAATGGCAAGCGGGCCAAGTTGGCGATCGTGTTTGCGGTGACCGACCCGGAGCTGGGCAAGAAAGGCATTTCGGCGTTCCTGGTGCCCACCGACACCCCAGGCTTTACCGTGGACCGTACCGAACACAAGATGGGCATCCGCGCCTCGGACACCTGCGCCGTGACCCTCAGCCAGTGCAGCGTGCCTGAGGCCAACCTGCTGGGCGAACGCGGCAAGGGCCTGGCCATTGCCCTGTCCAACCTTGAAGGTGGGCGCATCGGCATCGCCGCCCAGGCCCTGGGCATCGCCCGCGCTGCCTTTGAAGCGGCCCTGGCCTACGCCCGGGATCGGGTGCAGTTCGACAAGGCCATTATCGAGCACCAGAGCGTGGCCAACCTGCTGGCCGACATGCAGACCCGCCTCAATGCCGCCCGGCTGCTGATCCTGCATGCCGCGCGTTTACGCAGTGCCGGCAAGCCGTGCCTGTCCGAGGCCTCCCAGGCCAAGCTGTTCGCGTCGGAAATGGCCGAAAAGGTCTGCTCTTCGGCGATGCAGATCCATGGCGGCTATGGCTACCTCGAAGACTACCCGGTGGAGCGTTACTACCGGGATGCGCGGATCACCCAGATTTATGAGGGCACCAGCGAGATCCAGCGCATGGTGATTGCCCGGGAGCTGAAGCACTATCAGCTCTGATCGGAAAGGATTGCTCCCTTTGTAAGGGAGCCATTGACAAATAAGAGACTTTTATAAGTTTTGTATGTCGAACTCCACATTCGCCGTCAACTTCTTGTTTTCCCGTTCGGCCTCAATCAGCATCGTTCCGTGAGCATGCTTTCTGTCTGAAGAAAACGTAACGTCAATGTGGCCGCTTTTTGTCGGCCAGGGTTCTAATGAATCCAACGAATAATAGTCCAAGGAGCGGAGATTTTTGTCACGGTACTCATACTTGCCAGTGGGAGTGCCAGCCTCCAAAGCCGCTTGGATAGCCGTAAGCCTGGGTGCTACCCCTTGGTCACCGTATATGTAAATTGGATCCGTGAGGTTGCCATACCAAACAAATTCCGCAACGAAATCCGGTTCAGGAGTACTTCCTATTGTTATTTTTGCCGTCATTTTTCCTTTTAAACAAACACTGTCGTTTGGGTTGTTTCTACGCGTATCGATATACATATTCTCACCATCCAAGTGACTGATTAGCAGGGTGTGCGCCCATTAGATAACGAGTGGTGAATATTAAAAACTGTCAAATCTGACAGTCTAAAAAGTTGTTTTTTATTTCTTTTCATCGCAGTTGATGGCCCCTCTGCCAGTGGTGCCCGACGATCACACCGTGCAATGCCCGTAACGCCGACTATTCTGACTAGCGCCCAGTGCCCGTTCCCGCCACACAGGAGGTGTGCCATGAGTGCCGTCGATCACCGGATCCACGCCGAGCGGATCAGCCAGGAGCGCTACATCCAAGCCCCCATCGAAGCCGTCTACGACTACGCGACCCAGCCGGATCGCTGGCACGAGTGGCACCCCACCTCATTGAGCGCAGACACCGGCACCCGTGGTTCACTGCCCGCCGGTCAGCGCTTTACCGAGATAATCGACCTGATGGGCGTGCGCGTGCCCATGAGCTACCGGGTGCAGATCGCCGTGCCGCCCCGGGAGTTCAAGACCGTTTTTACCTCACTTGCCGTCGATGGCAGCATTCACTACTTTCTCCAGGCTCGCGGCAGCGGCACCTTGTTCACCCGGGTGCTGAGCTATGAGACCGAACTGCAACTGCAGGCCTTGCAAGTGCGCATGGTCGAGCTGTCGAATCAGGCCATGGATCAACTCAAGCAGCGTCTGGAAGGAACCTGAGCTGACAAAATTGTCATCTTTGTCTCAGTTTGCCGACAGCCACGGACGCTAAGCTGCGTGCTTGTCGCGTGCCCGTATAATTTAGAAACACAACCACCTCACCTGATGCGCAAAAGCACGGACAATGCGCCCTCTTTGCGCACTCCGTAACTTATGGGACCTGTCTATGAAAACCACCCTGCGCCTGACTCTACTGTCCGCCCTGTTCATCACCACCCTGGCCCAGGCGGCCGAGTTGATCCCGATTGATGTGCACCGCGACGCCAATTGCGGCTGCTGCAAGCAATGGATCAGCCATCTCGAAAGCAATGGGTTCAAGGTCAATGACCATGTCGAAGCCGATATGAGCGCGGTCAAGCAGCGCCTGGGCGTGGTTCCGCGCCTGGCTTCGTGCCATACCGCCGTGATCGACGGTAAGTTTGTCGAAGGCCATGTGCCTGCCGACCAGGTATTGGCCCTGCGCAAGCGCAACGACCTGCTGGGCATCGCGGCCCCGGGCATGCCCATGGGCTCGCCGGGGATGGAAACCGAGGGCATGAGCGACGCGTATCAAGTCATTGGCCTGACCCGCGAAGGCAAAGACGTGGTGGTAGCCCAATACCCGGCCCGCTGAGCAATGCTTGCGGGCTATGCCGGGCTGTTTTTCAGCGCGTTTGGCGCCGCCACCCTGTTACCCCTGCAATCGGAAGCGGTGCTGGTGGCGCTGCTGCTCAATGGCAGCTACTCACTGTGGTTGCTGCTCGGCATCGCGACCCTGGGCAATGTGCTGGGTTCTTTGGTCAACTGGTTGCTGGGGCGTTCGGTCGAGCTGTTCAAGGACCGCCGCTGGTTCCCCGTCAGCGCCACGCAGCTGGAAAAATCCCGCCGCCATTATCGACGCTGGGGCCATTGGTCACTGCTGCTCAGTTGGCTGCCGATCATCGGCGACCCGCTGACCCTGGTGGCCGGGGTGATGAGGGAGCCACTGTGGCGTTTTGTGCTGATCGTCAGCCTGGCCAAGGCGGCCCGTTATGCGGTGGTGGCAATGGTCACGCTGCACTGGATGTAACACAGCCAGTCGCAAGTGCTTCAAACAGACTAGCGATCCTCGCGGGTGTGCCACAGGCGCAGTAAATAGAGAGTGCAATCCACTATTTCGTAACGCATCTCATAATGGCCGATCTGAATTCGGCGCACATCCCTTGGCTCGAACTCTTCCAGGCGCTCGCCAATGCGCGGGTTGGCCAATAGCAGAGTGGACGCGGCGGTAAGTTGCTGCACGGTTCGTGCGGCGGCGAGCTGATTCACTGCTGCCAGAAACTCGTACAGTCGGCTAATGTCGGAAAGCGCCTTGCTTGTCCACATCAATTCCATTAGCGCGGTACCGGCAACGGGGCATCGGTGCTGAGGCTATCTGCCCAGGCCTGGACCGCTTGGTGGTCAATGACGCGTCCAGCGTCAACATCATCCAAGGCTTCGCGTGTCAGGCGGCTACGCTCTTCTTCCTGGTCGATCCAAGCGGACAGAGCCTGTTTGACGATCCAGTTTTTGGAGCGCTCCAGGCGCTCTGCCATCAAATCGACTTTTTGGGCCAGTTGCTCAGGAACGTGAGCCGTGACAGATCGGGTTTTCCCTGGGGTTGCCATGATGGAGGCTCCTGATAGTTAATCGATTCAAAGTTAATCATAGTAAATAATTCTACACCGGCAAGTGCACCTTCAGCTTGCTGTAACAGGTTAATCCCCGCTTAATCCACTCGCCACAGCATCCGGGAGCATCGCCCCAGGAGCCTTCCCATGCCGCTGACACGCTCGTTTCTCTTTACCGGCCTGCTGGCCACTTGCGCCTTGCCTGCCTTGGCAGCCATACAAAACCCAAGCTATGGCCCGCAGTTGCAAGGCTTCCCATACCCGTATCCGCTCGAACACTTCGACTTCCAGTCCCAGGGCCAGGCCGTGCAAATGGGTTATATGGATGTGCCCGCCAAAGGCCCCGCCAATGGCCGCAGCGTGGTGTTGATGCATGGCAAGAACTTCTGCGGTGCGACCTGGGAGGCCTCGATCAAGGCCCTGAGCGAGGCCGGCTACCGGGTGATCGCCCCGGATCAGATCGGCTTCTGCACCTCCAGCAAGCCTGAGCACTATCAGTACAGCTTCCAGCAGTTGGCAATCAACACTCATCAGCTCCTGCAAAAGCTCGGCATTCCCAAGGCCACCCTTGTCGGCCACTCCACCGGTGGCATGCTGGCTACCCGCTACGCCCTGCTCTACCCCAAACAGACCGAGCAACTGGCACTGGTCAACCCGATCGGCCTGGAAGACTGGAAGGCCCTGGGCGTGCCCTATCGTAGCGTCGACCAATGGTATGCGCGCGAGTTGCAACTGAGCGCCGATGGCGTGCGCGAGTACGAGCGCAAGACCTACTACGATGGCCGCTGGAAGCCTGAATACGAACGCTGGGTGGACATGCTCGTCGGCCTGAACCAGGGGCCTGGCCATAAGCGGGTGGCGTGGAACTCGGCGTTGATTTACGACATGATCTTCACCCAGCCGGTGTACTACGAATTCAAGGACCTGCAGGTGCCAACCCTGCTGTTGATTGGGACATCGGACATTACCGCCATTGGCAGCGATAACGCACCGCCCGAGGTCAAGGCCAGGCTCGGTCACTACAACAAACTGGGCAAGCAGGTGGCCAAGCTGATCCCCCGCTCGACCCTGGTGGAGTTCCCGGGCCTGGGCCATGCGCCACAGATGGAAGAACCTGCGCGCTTTCATCAGGCACTGTTGCAAGGGTTGCAGGCGCTCTGAACTCCCGGGGCAGATGATTGAGGGTATCCAGGCATGGCGGGCGGTGTCTGCATGGAAAATCTTGATATTTAACCTCATGAATATCATTTAACTTAATGATTTATATATAAATTATATCTTGATAAAACACTTTAAGTAGCCTGCTGCACTGCTATCGAGCAGCCCGCCCCCGACGCCCCATCAAGAGGCAACCCCCGCAGACACGGGTGTTGCGAATTAAATTGTCCTACAACCCTTGCAGGCCCTGGGCTCTGTCCTAGACTGAAGAACGATGGGTCATCGATCAGAATAAAAGCCCCCGCAAAAAATCGAAACTTTCCAACTCTGCCGCAGGTCAGGTTTAAGGTAGGACGCACGCCACCGGCACCAGCTGGACGTCCGCCCATCCAATCTATCTATCAGTTCGGTGCAATTGGCATAAGCCTTGCCAGTCTGTGCAGTGCTAGTGCGCGTGACCGCAGGACGCGGTTGACTTTCGCCGAGGGCGCCAGGCTCTCGGCTGACCAACACATGGGAGATAACGATGATCAGTGCCGCTTCGGGAATTCAGGGACAGCGTTTCAGTCAGCCGGTCGATGGGCCAACCACTCTGGTTGACCTTCCCGGTACAGTGCGGCCGGTCTCGTCTCAAAACCCCAATCGCAAGAAAGTCCTGTTTGTGACCTCGGAACTGGCTGACCTGGTGAAAACCGGTGGCCTGGGCGATGTGTCCGCCGCCCTGCCCCGGGCCATGGCCCATCTGCATGATGTGCGGGTGTTGATTCCGGGCTACCGCCAAGTGCTCGACAGCGACAACCCGATCCATATCATCGGCGAACTGGGGGGCCATGCTGCGCTGCCGCCGTGCAAGATCGGGCGCATGGACCTCAAGGACGGCCTGGTCATCTATGTGCTGATCTGCCCCGAGCTGTACGAGCGTGAAGGCACGCCCTACGGCGCCAACAACGGTCGCGACTGGCCCGACAACCATATCCGCTTCGCCCGCCTGGGCCTGGCCGCTGCCGATATTGCCGCCAACCTCGCGCAAATCCACTGGTGCCCGGACCTGGTGCACGCCCATGACTGGCCAGCGGGCCTGGCCCCGGCCTATATGCACTGGCGTGGGTCACGCACGCCCACCCTGTTTACCATCCATAACCTGGCCTACCAGGGCGTGGTCAGCCTGGCTTCGTGCCCGGAGCTGGGGATTCCCGACCATGCCTTGCAACAGGAAGGCATGGAGTTCTACGGCAAGATGTCGTTCCTCAAGGCGGGCATGGCCTATTCCAGCCATATCACCACGGTCAGCGCCACCTACGCCCGGGAGATCACCACCCCCGAGTTCGGCTGCGGCCTGGACGGTTTCCTCGCCAGCAAGACCCAGCAAGGCCTGCTCAGTGGCATCCCCAATGGCATCGATGAGAGCTGGGAGTCGTCCACCGACCCGCACCTGGATCACCCCTTCAATATCGGCGATTGGCAAGGCAAGGCGGTCAACGCCAGCCATGTGCGCAAGCTGTTCGGCCTGGATGAATCCACCGGCCCCTTGTTTGCCGTGGTGTCGCGCCTGGTGTACCAGAAAGGCCTGGACCTGACCGAAGCCGTGGCCGGTTTTATCGTCGAGCATGGCGGGCAGATTGCGATCATCGGGCGTGGCGAGCCGGAAGAAGAACAGGCCATGCGCGCCCTGGCCCTGCGTTTCCCCGGCCGTATCGGCGTGCGCATCGGCTTTAACGAAACCGACGCCCGCCGCATGTTCGCCGGCAGCGACTTTTTGCTGATGCCCTCGCGCTACGAGCCGTGCGGCTTGAGCCAGATGTACGCCCAGCGCTTCGGCTCGCTGCCGGTAGCGCGCAATACCGGCGGCCTGGCCGACACCATCGAAGACGGCGTGACCGGGTTCCTGTTCGATGAATCCAGCGTGCCAAGCTATGAAGCGGCCCTCAATCGCGCCTTCAAGGTATTCGCCTTCCCCGGCCTGCTCAACGCCATGCGCTGCCGGGCCATGGCCGCCCCCTTCAACTGGGGCCAGGCCGTTGCACCCTATGCCGAACTTTACGAGCAACTGGTAGCGAAAGGGCTGGGAAAATCAGGCAAAGTCTAAAGAGGTTGGGATAGATGCCGTTACGGACTCTGGAAACATGGCCCCACGGCGCGATCCTGCAGGATGCGCAACACACCCGCTTCGCCCTGTGGGCGCCGGATGCCTTTTACGTCAGCGTCGAGCTGCAAGGTGGCCAGTCGGTGCCCATGCTGCCCCAGGCCGAGGGGTGGTTTGTTGTCACCTTGGCCTGCCCGGCCGGCACCCGCTACCACTTCAACATCGAGGGTGAGCGCGATGTGCCGGACCCGGCCTCACGCCTCCAGTACGCGGGTGTGCATGGCGACAGCGTGGTGGTCGACCCGCTGGCCTACTCCTGGCGCCACGGCACCTGGCAAGGGCGGCCCTGGCATGAAGCGGTGATCTATGAGCTGCATGTGGGGCTCCTCGGTGGTTATGCCGCAGTGGAGCAGCACCTGCCACGCCTGGCCGAACTGGGTGTCACCGCCATTGAGCTGATGCCACTGGCGCAATGCCCCGGTGAGCGCAATTGGGGCTACGACGGGGTCCTGCCCTATGCGCCGCAAGCGTCCCTGGGCACGCCGGACCAGTTGAAGCACCTGATCGACAGCGCCCATGAGCATGGCCTGGCGGTGATCCTTGATGTGGTCTACAACCACTTCGGCCCCGACGGTAACGACCTGGGCCAGTATGCCAGCGGTTTTTTCCGCGAAGGCACCCACACCCCCTGGGGCGCCGGGATCGACTTTCGTCGCCGCGAAGTGCGCGATTTCTTTATCGAAAACGCCCTGATGTGGTTGCTCGAATACCGTTTCGACGGCCTGCGCCTGGATGCGGTGCATGCCATCAACGACCCGCCATTCCTCCACGAACTGGCCCGACGGGTGCGCGAACAGGTGGACCCGTGCCGCCATGTGTGGCTGGTGCTGGAAAATGAATTCAACCAGGCCAGCCTGTTGCAGCAGGGCTTCGATGGGCAATGGAACGACGACGGGCATAACGCCCTGCACGTGCTGTTGACCGGCGAGACCGACGCCTACTACGCCGACTTTGCCGATGACCCCACCGCCAAACTGGCCCGCTGCCTGGGCGAAGGTTTTATCTACCAGGGCCAGACCACACGCCACGGCACCCGGCGCGGCGAGCCCAGTGGGCATTTGCCGCCCAGCGCCTTCGTAATGTTTTTGCAGAACCACGACCAGGTCGGCAACCGCGCCCTGGGCGAGCGCCTGCACCAACTGTGCTCGCCCCAGGCGTTGCAGGCGGCCACGACCTTGCTGTTGCTGTCGCCGATGATCCCGTTGCTGTTTATGGGCGAGGAAGTCAACGCCGCACAGCCTTTCCTGTTTTTTACCGACTACCACGGTGCGTTGGCCGAGGCCGTGCGCGAAGGCCGGCGCAATGAGTTTGCCGACTTCGCGGCCTTCAGCGACCCCCAGCGCCGCGCGCAGATCCCCGACCCCAACGCGCTGCAGACCTTTGAATGCTCCATTCCACGGTTTACCCAGGCGCCTGCGGCGTTTTATCGGCAATTGCTGGGCCTGCGCCGGCAACATATCGTGCCCCATCTGCCCGGCAGCCTGGCCCTCGGCGCGCAGGTCCTGGGCCCGGGCGCGCTGTCGGCACGCTGGCGCCTGGGCAATGGCCGCGTGTTGCAGATCGACCTCAACCTGAGCCCGGCCACCCTGCACCACCCGGCCGGCCCTATCGCGCTGTTCAGCACCAGCGGCGCCCCTGGGGTGCTCACGCCCTTCTCTGCCCACGCCAGCCTGACGCCGGGCGACCCCTCATCCTCTGTTGGAGAACACCCTTGAGCGACGCGCAATTGCAACGTCTCGCCAGCCGCGCAGGCCTGGCGGTGGATTGGATCGACGCCAATGGCCGAGCGCAGCAGGTCAGCGCCGACGCGCTGCGCGCCGTGCTCAATGGCCTTGGCCACCCCGCCGACACCGACGAAGCCATCGCCGCCAGCCTGCAAGCCCTGGAACGCACGCAGCAAGACCGCCATCTTGCACCGCTGTTGACCGTAGACGTGGGCAGCAGCCTCGACCTGGCCGCTCACTTTGCCCCCGGCACGCCGTGCCAGGTTTATCTGGAGGACGGCAACACCCTGGACCTTGAGTTGGATGCCCAGGCCAGGCTGCCCGGCACCCTGCCCGTGGGCTACCAGCGGGTGCAGGTCGCCGGGCAATCCTTCACCCTGGCCGTTGCCCCCCAGCGTTGCTTCAGCGTCGCCGAGGCGGTGGGCTGCCAGCCCGCCCGCGCCTGGGGCCTGAGCGTGCAGCTGTATGCCTTGCGCCGCAGTGGCGATGGTGGCTTTGGCGATACCCAGGCCCTGGAGCAACTGGCCCGCGCAGCCGCTGAGCGCGGTGTCGATGCCCTGGCCATCAGCCCCCTGCACGCCATGTTCAGTGCCGATACCCAGCGCTATAGCCCGTATTCGCCTTCCAGTCGCTTGTTCCTCAACAGCCTGTATGCCTCGCCGGCGTGCATCCTCGGTGAACGGGCGTGGCGCAGCGCCATTGAGGCCACGGGGCTGGCCGATGAGTTGCAAGAGCTGGAACAACAAAGCCTGATCGACTGGCCCGCCGCCGCCAAGACCAAGCAGCGCCTGCTGCGTGCCCTGTACGACGACTTCCGCCAGGGCGAGCACCCGCAACAGGCCGACTTCCTGAGCTTTCGCCAGGCCGGCGGTGAGGCCCTGGAAAACCACTGCCGTTTCGAGGCCGTGCAGGCCGAGCGCGCCGCCAAGGGCGAAAGCCTCGACTGGCGCCAATGGCCTGAAGACTGGCGCGACCCGGGCAGCGCCACGCTCACGCACTTTGCGGCCGAGCACGGCGAAGCGATTGGCTTCTACGCCTTCACCCAATGGCTGATTGCCCGCTGCCTGGAGCGTGCCCAACAAGCCGCCCGCGGCAGTGGCATGGGCATCGGCCTGATTGCCGACCTGGCGGTGGGGGCCGATGGCGCCGGCAGCCAGGCCTGGAGCCGCCAGGATGAACTGCTGGCCGACCTCACCGTGGGCGCGCCACCGGATATCCTCAACCGCGCCGGCCAGGGTTGGGGCATCTCTGCGTTTTCCCCCGAAGGCCTGAAGCGCAACGGGTTCCGCGCGTTTATCGAAATGCTGCGGGCCAACTTCGCCCATGCCGGCGGTTTGCGGATCGACCATGTGATGGGCCTGCAACGGCTGTGGGTCATCCCCAGGGGCGCCTCGCCCAGGCAAGGCGCGTACCTGTATTACCCGGTGGACGACCTGCTGCGCCTGCTGGCCCTGGAGTCCAGCCGCCACCGGGCGATTGTGCTGGGCGAGGATTTGGGCACAGTGCCCGAGGGCCTGCGGGAAAAACTCAGCGCCCGCGCCATGCTCGGCATGCGCGTGCTGTTGTTCGAGCAGGACCATGGCGGGCGCTTCACGCCGATTCTCGACTGGCCGGACAACGCCCTGGCCACCACCAGCACCCATGATCTGCCGACACTCAATGGCTGGTGGCACCACCGCGATATCGAGTGGAATGTACAGCTGGGGCTGATCGATACGCCCACGGTGGAGCAATGGAGCGAACACCGCCAGCGTGAACGCGCGGCACTGCGCCAGGCCTTGAGCCAGGATCCGCAGAACTTTGGCGCTGCGCTGCACAACGAAACCGACGCCCTGCTCGATGCCAGCGTGCGCTACCTCGGCCATACCCGGGCGCCTCTGGTCTTGCTGCCCCTGGAAGATGCCCTGGGCACCCTGGAGCAAGCCAACCTGCCCGGCACCCTCGACACCCATCCCAACTGGCGCCGCCGCCTGCCGGGGGATGCCACGCACCTGCTCGACGATGACAACGCCGCACGCCGCCTGGAACTGCTGGCGGTGGCGCGCCAGCAGGCCCTGGAGCGTGACCGATGAGCGCCCCTGTGCTACGGGCCACCCAACGCCTGCAATTCCACCAGGGCTTTACCCTTGACGACGCGGTGCCGCTGGTGCCGTACTTTGCCCGCCTGGGCATCAGCCACCTGTACGCCTCGCCCCTGCTCAAGGCCCGTGCCGGCTCGATGCATGGCTACGACGTGGTGGACCCGACCACGCTCAACCCGCAGTTGGGTGGCGAGCCGGCGCTACGCCGCCTGGTGGCGGCCCTGCGCACGCACGACATGGGGCTGATTCTGGACATCGTGTCCAACCATATGGCGGTTGGCGGCAGCGACAACCCCTGGTGGCTGGACCTCCTGGAATGGGGGCGCCTGAGCCCCTACAGCGAATTCTTCGATATCCAGTGGCACTCGCCGGACCCGCTGCTCAAGGGCCAACTGTTGCTGCCCTTTCTCGGCAGCGACTACGGCGAAGCCTTGCAAAGCGGCACGCTGCCCCTGCGCTTCGATCCGGGCCAGGGCCGTTTTTTTGTCGAGCACTACGAGCACCATTTCCCGATCTGCCCCCGTGACTATGGCGCTATCCTGCGCAGCCACCCTCCCCTCAAAGACCTCGCCGACCGCTTCAGCGCCCTGGCCTATCAGGCCGATGCCTGGCCCCTGGCCGCCAGCCTGAAACAGGAACTGGCCGCACAGGCCCGTAGCCCCTTGAACCTGGCCGCCATCGAACACGCCCTGGGCCTGTTTGATGCGCGCCAGGCCGAAGGTTTCGCGCGCCTGCATCAGTTGCTGGAACAGCAAGCCTATCGCCTGGCCAGTTGGCGCACGGCGGCGGATGACATCAATTGGCGGCGCTTTTTCGATGTCAACGAGCTGGGCGGCCTGCGGGTCGAACGGGCCATGGTGTTCGAGGCCACCCACCGCAAGATTTTCCAGCTGATCAGCGAGGGCCTGGTGGATGGCCTGCGTATCGACCATATCGACGGCCTGGCCGATCCCCGTGGCTACTGCCGCAAGTTGCGCCGGCGCGTGGACGGGTTGTCGCCAACCCGGCACTTGCCGATCTTTGTCGAGAAGATCCTCGGCAGCGGCGAAACCCTGCGCGAAGACTGGCGGGTCGACGGCACCACCGGCTACGAGTTTATGAACCAGGTGTCGCTGATGCAGCACGATCCCCAGGGGTTCGAGGCATTGGCCCGGCTGTGGAGCGCCACCAGCGAGCGGCCCTCGGCATTTATCGAGGAAGCGTACCTGGCTCGGCAACAGATCCTCAACGGCTCCCTGGCCGGGGATTTTGAAAGCGTGGCCCAGGCCCTACTGCAAGTGGCCCGGGCCGATGTAATGAGCCGTGACCTGACCCTGGGTGCGATCCGTCGCGCCTTGCAGGCGTTGGTCGTGCACTTCCCGGTGTACCGCACCTATATCAGCGCCTGTGGCCGCAGTGCGGCTGACGAGGTGGTGTTCCAACAGGCCCTGGCCGGTGCCCGTGAAACCTTGAGCGAGGCCGACTGGCCGGTGCTCGACTACCTGCAACAATGGCTCGGCGGCCAACCCTGGCGCGAGCGCGCCTGGGGGCAACCACGCAAGCGCCTCAAGCATGCCTGCGTGCGCTTCCAGCAACTGACCTCGCCGACAGCCGCCAAGGCCGTGGAAGACACTGCGCTCTATCGCTCGGCGGTGCTGCTCGCGCGCAATGATGTAGGGTTCAATACCGAACAGTTCAGCGTGCCCCTGGCCGACTTCCATGCCGCCAACCAGCAGCGCCTGCAGACCTTCCCCGACAATCTGCTGGCCACGGCCAGCCACGACCACAAGCGCGGCGAAGACAGCCGCGCGCGCCTGGCGGTGCTCAGCGAGTGCGCGCCGTGGTATGCCGAGCAGGTGCAGCACTGGCGCACCCTGGCCATGCCCTTGCGCGATGACCCAGGCATTCCGTCGGCCGCTGATGAGCTGATTCTCTATCAGGTGCTGCTGGGCAGTTGGCCCCTGGATCTGGATCTGCAGGACACCGGTGACTATCAGCGGCGCCTCTGGCAGTGGCAACAAAAAGCCCTGCGCGAAGCCAAGCTGCACAGCAGCTGGAGTGCGCCCAACGATAGCTACGAGCAGGGTGTCGAAGCCTTCCTCAGCCGTTTGCTGCTCGAGCCCAGCGGCTTGCCCTTGCGCACGGCGATCCACGCGGCCGCCGAGGCCATCGCCCCCGCTGGCGCCTTGAACGGGCTGGCGCAATCCTTGCTGCGCAACACCGTGCCAGGCGTGCCGGACCTGTATCAGGGCGATGAGTTCTGGGACTTGAGCCTGGTGGACCCCGACAACCGGCGGGCCGTGGATTTCAATGCCCGGCAACGGGCACTGGCGACAGCCCCGCACGCTTTGCTTGAGCGCTGGCGTGACGGGCACTTGAAGCAGGCGCTGATCGCTCAGGTGTTGAACCTGCGCAAGGCCCACCCGCTGCTGTTTGCCAGGGGGCGCTATGTGCCGCTGCCCGTGTTGGGCAGGCATGCCCAACGGATTGTCACCTTCAGCCGCGAGTATCAGGGCCAGTGGCTGTTGGTGGTGGTGCCACGCTGGACCCACGCCTTGCTTGAAAACAGCGCGTACCCCCAGGTGGATGCGCAAGTGTGGGGCGATACCCGCATCACATTACCGTTCGACGTCACGTTGCAAAACTGGAAGGGACTTTTGCAAACCGGTGCAGTCACACCCAACAAGGAGCTACTGATCAGCGCTGCCCTGAGGGATGTCCCGGTGAATGTCTTTATCCACTCTGACGATCAAGAAAGCTGAAATTCTCTGTGAGGAGCATTGCGATGAGCACCGAAGACAAACGCATTCGTGAATTCGCGTATCAGATCTGGGAGTCTGAAGGTAAGCCCGACGGCCAGGAAGCCCGCCATTGGGAAATGGCCCGCAAGTTGGCCGAAGCCGAGGCCCAGACCCCCAGCAAACCCAAGGCCAGCACAAAGCCCAAGGCCAAACCGCCGGCGGAAAAACCCGCCGTGGCCAAGAAACCCCGGGCCCCGCGCAAGCCCGCCGGCTGACCCACCTCAAGCGCCGGTACACAACGCAATGATTGATCTGACCTGATGTCAGCACGGGCCTCGTTCGGCCTGAAAAAACCTTGCAGGAGCACCACCATGAGCAAGACACCCGATACCGAGCCGTCGCGGATTCGTGAAGGTTTACCCTTCCCCCTCGGCGCGACCTGGGACGGTCTGGGGGTCAATTTCGCGCTGTTCTCGGCCAACGCCACCAAGGTCGAGCTGTGCCTGTTCGACGACACCGGCGAAGTCGAGCTGGAGCGCATCGAACTGCCGGAATACACCGACGAGACCTTCCACGGCTACTTGCCCGACGCCCACCCCGGGCTGATCTATGGCTACCGTGTGTACGGGGCCTATGACCCTGCCAATGGCCATCGCTTCAACCACCATAAATTGCTGATCGACCCCTATGCCAAGCAACTGGTGGGCGAGCTCAAGTGGTCCGAAGCGCTGTTTGGCTACACCATCGGCCACCCGGATGCCGACCTGAGCTTTGATGAGCGCGACAGCGCGCCCTTCGTGCCCAAATGCAAAGTCATCGACCCGGCCCATACCTGGGGCAATGACCAGCCGGTGCGCACGCCGTGGGACCGCACCATCCTCTACGAAACCCATCTGCGCGGCATCAGCATGCGTCATCCTTCGGTCCCGGAGGCGGTGCGTGGCACCTGCGCCGGGTTGATGGTCGACGATGTGCTCAAGCACATCCGCCAACTGGGCGTGTCGTCGGTGGAGTTGCTGCCGGTCCACGCCTTCGTCAATGACCAGCACCTGCTGCAAAAAGGCATGACCAACTACTGGGGCTACAACAGCATCGCCTTCTTTGCCCCCGACCCGCGCTACCTGGCCAGCGGCAAGATCGCCGAGTTCAAGGAAATGGTCGCGCACCTGCACGAAGCCAGGCTGGAGGTGATCCTCGATGTGGTCTACAACCACACCGCCGAAGGCAACGAGCAGGGCCCGACCCTGTCGATGCGCGGTATCGACAATGCCTCCTACTACCGCTTGATGCCCGATGACAAACGCTTCTATATCAACGATTCCGGCACCGGCAATACCCTGGACCTGAGCCACCCCTGCGTGCTGCAAATGGTCACCGACTCCCTGCGTTACTGGGCCACGGAGATGCATGTGGATGGTTTCCGCTTTGACCTGGCGACTATCCTGGGGCGTTATCACGACGGTTTTGACGAGCGCCACAGCTTCCTCGTCGCCTGCCGCCAGGACCCGGTGCTGCGCCAGGTGAAAATGATCGCCGAGCCCTGGGATGTGGGCCCCGGCGGCTATCAGGTGGGCAACTTCCCGCCGGGCTGGGTGGAATGGAATGACCGTTTCCGCGACACCGTGCGCGCGTTCTGGAAAGGCGATGACGGCCAACTGGCGGACTTTGCCGGGCGCATGACCGCCTCCGGCGAGATGTTCAACCAGCGCGGGCGCCGGCCCTACAGCTCGGTGAACTTCATCACTGCCCACGACGGCTTTACCCTGCACGACCTGGTGTCCTACAACGACAAGCACAACGAAGCCAACGACGAAAACAACCAGGACGGCAGCAATAACAACCTGTCGTGGAACCACGGCGTCGAAGGCCCGACCGACGACCCCGCGATCAACGCGCTGCGCCTGCGCCAGATGCGCAACTTCTTCGCCACCCTGCTGCTGGCCCAGGGCACGCCGATGCTGGTGGCCGGTGACGAATTCGCACGCACCCAGCACGGCAACAACAACGCCTACTGCCAGGACAGTGAAATCGGCTGGGTCAACTGGGACCTGGATGAAGACGGCAAGTCGCTGCTCACGTTCGTCAAGCGCCTGATCAAGCTGCGCCTGGCCTACCCCATCCTGCGGCGCGGGCGCTTCCTGGTGGGCGACTATAACGAAGACATTGGGGTCAAGGACGTGACGTGGCTGGCCCCCGACGGCAACGAAATGACCATTGAGCAGTGGCAAGACAGCCAGGGCCGTTGCCTGGGGATGCTGATGGATGGCCGCGCCCAGGAAACCGGGATTCGCCGGCCAGGCGCCGATGCCACGCTGCTGCTGGTGGTCAACGCGCACCACGACCTGGTGAATTTCCGCTTGCCCCAGGTGCCGGATGGCGGCTTCTGGACCTGCATGGTCGACACCCACCAGCCGGCCGTAAGCGGCCAGGAGCGCTTCGATTTTGACCACGAATACGCCGTGACCGGACGTTCGCTGCTGCTGTTTGAACTGCAGCATGAGCCAGCGGCGTGAAAAGGGCTCTACGTGTTTCTACCAAGGGCCTGATGCACTCACCCTGAAAAAAATACGATTTTGCCCGACGACGGCGCGACGAATCCCCGGCTATGAACAATACTCATACACGGCAATCCAGGATTCGGAGCGCCAGCGTGCCGTAATGGCCTTGCGCCATAGCGACAAAAAGGAGAGTCGACCCGTCAACGGGGTACGACCTGCATCATCAGGACAAGGACGTGACATTGATCAAACCCGCCCCTCTGCACGACAGTCGCCGCCTGCCGGCGCAAATCTGGAACAGTGCGCCGCAGTTGGCGCAAATCCCCACCATCAGCCCTTCCCTACTGGTGCCTCCTGGCTCACGCGTTGTTGTCGTTGCCCCCCACCCCGGTGATGAAGTGCTGGCCTGCGGCGGTTTGCTGCAACTGCTCAGCACCCTCGATTACCCCTTGAAGCTGATCTCGATCACCGACGGCAGTGCCAGCCATCCGGGTTCCAACCAGTGGTCGGCGCAGCGCCTGAGCGTGTTTCGCCCCCAGGAAAGTGTCGAGGCCCTGCGCCGCCTTGGCTTGCCCCTGCACAGCCTGAAGTGGATTCGCGGCGGCTTTTGCGACAACGCCCTGGCCGCCCGTGAACCCGCCTTGAGCCAATTTATTGCACGCTACCTGCAACCCGGTGATGTGGTGTTTACTACCTGGCGCAATGATGGCAATGACGACCATGATGCCGTCGGCCGGGCTACCGCCATCGCCTGTGCGCAGACCGGCGCGCGCCTGCTGGAGTTGCCGATCTGGGCCTGGCACTGGCCCGCCCGCGACGCCGGCCGCATGCCCTGGCAGTGCGCGCGCAAGGTGCGCCTCGACACCTGGAGCGTGGCGCGCAAACGCCACGCAGCCCACGCCTATGCCAGCCAGTTGCTTGGCGACCCGCTGATCGGCCTGGCGCCGATGCTGCCGCCGGTATTGCTGGAGCGCATGCGCGAACCCTATGAGATTGTGTTCCTGTAACTGGTCTATACCTGTTAATTCTGACAGTAGCGGGCCTTCCCGCCGGTTGCTAACGTGAAACAAGCGCTGCACAGGTTCAGGTGCAGTCGAGAAAGCCATGCCAACTCCTTGCACTGGCGATGTTTTACGAACAGGAAACCTGCCGTCCCTTCTCGTTATCGTGCTTCACGTTGCCATGGCCCTGAGCGTGCCTGCCCTTGCAGGCGGCAAGACGTCATCTCCCATCGAACGAGGGTGGATCATGAGCACACGGCGATATTCCCTGCTGTACCTGGGCATCTGGATGGCCAGCGCGACACTGATGCTCCCCCTCGCGCCACCGGCCGACGCAGCGTGTACGCCGGCAGTCACCGCCGGCGACGACACCACCACCTGCGACAGTGGCAGCACGCCAGGCTTTACCGACCTCAATGGCCATAACACCCTCAACCTGCCCGCCGGTGGCAATGGCGCCATCACCAGCGCGGTGACCTTTGGCGATGGCAACGATCGGGTGCAGGCCCATTCGGGCAGCATGGGCGCCCTGAACATGGGCAACGGGGCGAATACTTTGCGCGTGGAACTGAATGCCGTGGTGGGCCCGGTGACCCAGGGCGATGGGGCCGATAGCGTGCAAATCGGCGGCGGCACCGTCGGTGCGATCAACCAGGGCGCTGGCATCGACACCTACACGCAAAGCGGCGGCCGCGTGGCCAGCGTGGCCCAGGGCGATGGCCGGGATACGTTCACGATGACGGGTGGCGAGATTGTTGGCGCCTTTGAAGATGGCGATGTGGCCACCCAGTCCGGGGGCACCATCGGCCGCGTCGATATGAAGCTCGACAATAACTTCTACACCCTGCTGGGCGGGCGGATCAACGGCAACCTGATAACCGGCTTCGGCCTGGACACCATCACGGTTTCCGGGGGCTATATTGGCGGCAACGTCAGTGTCAGCGGGGGCAACGACTTGCTGACCCTCAGTGGCGGCGTGATCAATGGCCAGATCCTCATGAGTTTCGGCAACGACCAGTTCAACTGGATTGGCGCCGGCACGATCAATTCCACGGTCAATATGGGCGCGGACAATGATACGGCGCTGCTGCAGAACCTGACGCAAGCGACCCTCGCCGCTACACCCTTGATCGATGGCGGCCTGGGCAGCGACACCCTGACCTTTGACAACACTCAATCGGCCACCGCAGAACGCTACGTCAACTGGGAAACGGTCAATCTCGACAACGGCTCGCGCTTTACCCTGGCCGGCGCTTTCAAGCTCGGTGATAGCGCCAGCGCCACAGGCGTCTTGAATATCGACGCCAGCAGTGTGCTGCTGGTCAGCCAGGGAGCCATCACGCCATTCACCGCTGGCCAGTTGGCCACCCTTAACAACAGCGGCCTGATCGATATGACCAGCGCCAGTACCAGCGCCACCGACAGCCTGACGGTCAATGGCAACTACACCGGCAACAATGGCCAGATTGCGCTGCAAAGCGTGCTGGGCAGCGACGGCTCGGCCAGTGACAAGCTGGTGGTGAGCCAGGGCACGCTACAGGGTACCACCCGCCTTGACGTCAGCAACCTGGGCGGGCCTGGGGCCCAGACCCTGAGCAATGGCATCCAGCTGGTCGAGGCCCTCAACGGTGCGACGGGCAGCGACCGGGCTTTCAGCCTGGCGGGCGGCTCGGTGTCCGCCGGGGCGTTTGAGTACTTCCTGTTCAAGGGCGGCGTCACCGCAGGCTCCGAACAGCAGTGGTACCTGCGCTCTGCCGTTGTCGCGCCACCGCTGCCCGACCCGGAGGACCCGGTGGTGCCGCCGCCGGTTCCCGCCGTGGGCACACCGGTGGACTTGCCAACGCCCGTGCCCGGTGCCGACCCGATCCCGCTCTATCGCCCTGAAGTGCCGGTGTATTCGACACTGTTTCCGGCGGCCCAACAGACGGTACGGGCCATGCTCGGGACCTACCACGAGCGCATGGGCGACCAAAGCCGCCAGACCGGCACCGGCTCACTCCCGGCGGGCTGGGGCCGGGTCTATGGCAACAGCCGCCGCCAGGCCTATGCCGGCACGGTCAGCCCACGGTTGGACAGCTCGGTCAGCGGTTTCCAGGTGGGCAGCGACCTGCATGCCTGGACCACCGCCAATGACCAGGTGCAGCGCCTGGGGTTCTTCGTCGGCCATAGCCGCTTGAGGGGTAATGTGGATGGCTTCAACCGAGGTTGGCAGCACCTGGATGCCGGCAAGACGACCTTGCGCGGTGACAGCCTGGGCCTGTATTGGACCCTGATCGACCCTTATGGCTGGTACGTCGATGTGGTGCTGATGGGCACCCGCCTCAAAGGCAGCAGCGAGTCTGATCGGGGGCTCAAGCTCAAGACCAAGGGGCATGATGTACTGGGTTCGGTGGAAGTGGGCATGCCGCTGCACATCACGCAAAACTGGGAGTTGGAGCCGCAACTGCAACTGATCGCCAATAAAACCCGGTTTGATCGCGAGCATGATGGGGTCTCCGAGGTGGCGTTTTCAGCCGACACGGCCCTCACCACCCGGCTCGGGGTCAGGCTGCGGGGCAGCTATCTGCTGGCTTCAATGCCGATCCAGCCCTATGTCCGCGCCAATGTCTGGCACGCGTCCTCCGGGACCAACCGGGTGCGCTTCAATGACGTCACGGATATCGATACCAAGCAGAAATCCACCACCCTGGGCCTGAGTGCCGGTGCCACGTTGCAGGTTTCCAGGCAGGTCAGCCTGTATGGCGAGTTGGGTTATGAAGGCAACCTGGACAGCAATGCCCTGGATGGGCACCAGGGCACTGTTGGCGTCAGGATGGCGTTCTAGCGCGATGGACTATTGGAACACTTGGGCTTCGCCATCGACGGTTGCACTGATCCAGCGTGGCTCCATGGGATCGCTCCACACCGAACGGGGCGGCGTCCCTCCATCGCTGATCAGGATGCGCCTGCCCGACTGGCTCCACTCCTGCATCCGCGCCTTGAACGCAGCCGGGTAATCGGCTGCCCGGCAGGTGATACCGGCCCAGGGGTCGACGACCCAGGCGTCGTCCCACTCCGGCCCCACAAAGCCTTTGCTGCGCGGCTGCCCCGGCGGCCGGCCGACAATCGCGAAGGTATGGCCCTTGACCTGGGCGATCCGCGCACTGCCGCCACTGGCATTGATCGTATCAACGGCGACCTTGGCCATCTGGTCACAATTGCCGGCACCGGTCTTCAGGACCATTTCGGAATAGTTCGGCGCGCCCGTGCGTGTATAAAGCCAACCGACCATTTCCGTCGCCGTCTCGCTGCGCGCGGCCTCACCGGCCAGCCCAGGGACCTGTTGGTTGGCTGAGCGGATGCCCGTGGCCTGGAACTGCTCGTCAACCGCTTTTCTCGCCCCTTGTGCATACACACGGTTCTGTTGTTCGGCCGACAGTTGGGCAAAGTCAGCCGGCTTCTTGACCGGCGCCAGGCGAATCGGTTTTGCCGCGATCACCACATGCCCTGGGTTGTTGCCCGCCGCGTACACCCCCATCAGGACTTCGCGCTGTTTCTCGGGGGAAAGCCCCTGCAAGACACTGGCAAGATGGGTGATTTCCGCGGGCGACATGGGTTCGTCAGCCACGATTTTCTTGATCAGGCTCTCAAGGCTGGGCAGCACCACCAACGGATTGTCCGGAAGCCCCTGCGCCACGAAACCGTAGACATCCTTGTATTGGTCATACTGCTTGATGAATTGAACATCCAGCGCATCATTGCGGGTCATCCGGTGAAAATCGAGTTGCCCGTTGCCTGTCAGCTCGGCGTAATAGTGAACACCGGTATCCGCTTCGACCACTACGTACTGGTGGCCGCCATGGTTGATCTTGATCCCCCGGATGACACGCTGATCGTTACTCATATCGCTGATCGCATCCATCTTGACCACCACCGTATCCTGGTTGATCGCCCGGGGCACACCGAAATCGTCATAGCCAAAATCCGGCTCGTTGACCAGCGTGCCGCTTGTGCGAGGCTTGTAGGTCACGGGTTCTACACTCGCCATCGGCAGCAGTTCCTGGTTTCCCGCTTCATTGACGCGGTAACGACGGTGCTCGTGGATCACCGTGCGCGGCCCTTTTCCAGGCCCGGCCCCCGGAATCAGTCGCCGATGTTCAAGGGCCTGGGCGTCCTGGAAGACCGACGTTCCTCCTGGCTCGATCTGTTTGATGTAGCACAGGTCGTTGAGGTCGCGTTTCAAGCGCCGGCCGCCGCCGCCACACGTCAGCACAAACCCTTCAAATAGCCCGCTATCGTCGGGGCCGCCGAGCTTGATCAGGCTCTCGGGGTTTTTCGGGTCATAGCGATAGACATCGTCACCGATTATCACGTCGCTGTGGTTGTGCCTGTGCAGAACCCGGGCCTGGTCACTGGAGATCCCTTCGGGCACCCGCAACGTCTTCCCTTGCCCAATGGGCCTGGGCGTCAGGGGAATTTGTGGGGTAACGTCGTAACGGCCTCGGCCAGGCAGTTTAAGGGCCGCAGACTGTTTGAACTTGCCGAGGCTGGCCTGGAGATTTTTCAGGCCCTCGCCCTGATACTTCAGCACACGACGCCCACTGCTACTCAACACGGGCATCAACGGGTCGAGAGGGTTGAGGTTGCGCGCAACGGAACCTGCGAACTTTTTCACCAACGGTGCAAATTTTGGCAGCAGGGCCCGCACGCCAATCTTGCCTGCCGTGGACACGAGGCGCACTGAGCCTGCGGCAAACTTGCCCGCCGGGCCGGCGAACGTCAGCAGCCCATCGGTGATCAGGTCTTTGATGCCCTGCTTGGTATCACCCTTGATCAGGTTCTCGATGCCACTCCAGAACGGAATAACCATCTGGCCGACGCCTTTGACCCGCTCCCAAAATGCTTCATCGTTTTTATGTGCCGCGCTTTCCCGGGCAGGGTCGGACTCGGCCCATTTTTTCAGCGTGTCCTCATCGACATAAAACAGATCCGTGGTAATGGCCTTGGTGATCGCCACTGAACGTTCGGACGCCAGGGTGTGCGGCACCGCACCTTTAGACGGATTGCCCGCCGCTGGAAAGTGCGCGAGCTGTTGCGGTACCACGATGGAAAAGCTCTTGGGTTTGGGGCCCTTGCCGGCCTTGTAGTCTGCCCACTGTTGCTTGAATTCGACCTTGCTGTCGGGGCGGGTATGGCGCACTACCAACGCTTCAGAAGGCGTACCATCAGCGGTATGGTCAATTGAAATAAAATCCTTGCCATAGTTTTTATCCGTGGGGTTGTAGGACTCCAGGATCGGCTTCAAGTCGTCGCGCCGGCGGGCGATGCCCTTGACCGGGTTCATTTCGTAATAGTTTGTCTCACCCTGGTGTACCGCCTTGAGAATAAACGCCGGACGTGTGATTGCCGCCTTTTTCTCCTCGTCTGTCTCATCGGTGCCGGGTTTTGTCCGCAGGGCGTACAGCGTTACGTCACCCCGTTCAATCGCCTCGCGGTCCTTTAGCGGCAACTGGGCCAATTGGTTGTGGATAAGCGTTCCGTAGGCGACCTTGGTGTCGGCCAGGTATTTGTCAAACGCCCCCTGGAACTGTCCTTCATCATAAACAGGGTATTGATAGAGAATGTCCGAGGGGGTGATTTTCTCGCCGCTGGCATGCCTGTACAGCGCAAACACAGGGCTGATCAGGCTCAGTAATTCGGTACGGGAAGTGCCCTTCTCCATACGTTCGAAATAGTCCTTGCGCATCGGCACATCGGCCATCATCTGCTCGGTTGCCGCGACCACACCGGCACTGTGCTCATCAAATGCAGTGGCCGCCTTATTGATATCCTCCGGCCAATAGCTTTCCTTTTGCGCGAGTACACCTTGTGCCACCGCCCACTCCAAGGTCGCCGGGGTCCGGGTCGACGTTATAAGTGCCCAGTCGTTGTCCGTGGTCGCTTGCTCGCTGAGCTTGCCAGGCAGATCGACCAGTTGTTGAAAACCCATGCCCCGCGACGAGCCCGGTTTGATTGTTTCGGCCAGATTGACGCCATGCTGGAAGTTCACCCACACCGCCGAACCCCGGTAAGGCAGGTCCGCCGGCATATCACGCACGGCAAAGTCGGCCGGGAACTGGGGTTGCAGAATATAGGCCGCCAGAGACGCCTGATCGCTGGAAAACTGCTTTGAAGAATCGACCAAGTGTTGCCTGAACGCGGACTTTATTGACGGGTAGCTTTGGCCCCAATGGGCACTTGAGGCCAGATTAAAGCCGGCCACCTCCCCGGGTTTACGCGCCTGCAGCGGGTCCAGGCTCAAGGTCAGGGCCTTGAGCAACAGCTTGGCCTTGACGCCGGGCGTAATCACGCCATCCAGGGGGAAATCGGCCCCACCCAGGGTTCCTAACAACTGCTGAACCCGTTCATTGGCCTTGGGCGATTTGAGTATCAGCTCCAGCACGGCGGCCGGCGTGCCCTGGGCTTTTTTCAGGGCCTGTGGCGAGAGTTCTTCGGTCAACTGGCTGAGCAACGGTTTTTTGTACTTGGCCTCTTGCTCGGCGACCCAGGCCTGGATCGCTGGATCATTGCTCTTGCGCAACAAGCCATCCGCATCACTGGAAGCATCATCCAGGCCCAGGGCAATTTCGCTGCGGGCGTCTTCCACGGCGCTAATCGCCGCTTGCACCTGCTCCGGTGTCTTGGGGTTGGAGGGCACTATCGCGTAAAACGCGAGCATGTTATCCAGCCGATTGGTACCCGGTTGGGTGGAGCCATTGGCAGGTATCAGCGGCGAGTCTTTGTTGAGAAACAAACTTTTATTGACGACGGCATTGGGGGTGTTCAGCGCGTGCAGCACCCGCAGTATTTCATCCAGATCACCGAGTTTTCCCCGCACTTGCGCCTGGTGTGAGGTGGCCGCTGGCGCAGGCGGTTGCACCAACGTCAGGCTGGCACTGCCTTCGGAAGCGGGTGGCGTGTCGGAGCGTTGCAAGGTGGGAGCGGCAGCAGGCAAAAATCGTGCATTCAGGTGGACAGGCGTCATGATTATTCGTCTCTGGCAGTGATACACCGGCCAGCGACAAAACGATGAGGACTGGGGAATTACGCCTGATCGCTGGTCATTCTTATGTGGCGCACACGTAAGAAAATGTTCCAGACAGATTGGTAACCGCGTTCGTCAGGCCATTGTGGTTAAACCACGATGGCCTAGCCGCCCCCCTTCACGCCTGGCTCAGTATCAGCACCGCCAATGGCGGCAAGTTCAACGCCAGCGACACCGGCTGCCCATGGTGGGGCTCATCCTGGGTGAACACTTCGCCGCCATTGCCGTAATTGGAGCCGCAATAGGTGTCGGCATCACTATTGATCAGCTCTTTCCAACTGCCGGCAAAGGGCACACCCACCTGGTACGCCTCACGGGGCACCGGCGTGAAGTTGGCCACCACCAGCACCGCCTTGCCGTCCTTGCTCCAGCGCAGCCAGGCATAGACGCTGTTGAGCGCATCGTCGCCAATCAGCCACTGGAAGCCCTGGGGCGCGGCGTCTTGTTCATGCAGCGCCGACTCTTGGCGGTACAGGCGGTTAAGGTCGCCCACCAGTTTCTGCACGCCGCGGTGTTCCGGGTATTGCAGCAGGTACCAGTCCAGTTGCTGGTCGTGATTCCACTCGCGCCACTGGCCGAATTCACAGCCCATGAACAATAGCTTTTTGCCGGGGTGCATCCACATAAAGCTCAGGTAGGCCCGCAGGTTGGCGAATTTCTGCCAGCGGTCGCCGGGCATCTTGTCGATCAGCGAGTGTTTGCCATGCACCACTTCATCGTGGGAAATCGGCAGCACAAAACGTTCCGACCAGGCATACACCAGGCCAAAACTCAGCTCATTGTGATGATGGGCGCGGTACACCGGGTCCTGTTGGATGTAATGCAGCGAATCGTGCATCCAGCCCATGTTCCATTTGTAGTTGAAGCCCAGGCCACCCTGCTGGGTCGGCTGGCTGACGCCCGGCCAGGCGGTGGACTCCTCGGCGATCACCAGGGCCCCGGGGGCTTCCAGGGCGACCACGTCATTCAAATGCCGCAGGAAGTCGATGGCTTCGAGGTTCTCGCGCCCGCCGTGGCGGTTGGGCACCCACTCGCCGGCCTTGCGTGAATAGTCGCGATACAGCATCGAGGCCACCGCATCCACCCGCAGCCCATCGATATGGAAATGCTTGAGCCAGTGCAGCGCCGAGGCCAGCATAAAGCCGTGGACTTCGGTGCGTCCCAGGTTGTAGATCAGCGTGTCCCAATCCTGGTGGAAACCTTCCAGCGGGTTGCCGTATTCGTACAGCGCGGTGCCGTCGAACTGGGCCAGGCCGTGGGCATCGGTGGGGAAATGCGCCGGCACCCAGTCGAGAATGATGCCAATACCCGCCAGATGGCAGGCATTGACGAAGGCGCCGAACTCATCGGGCGAGCCAAAACGCGCACTGGGCGCGAATTGCGACAGCGGCTGGTAGCCCCAGGAGCCACCGAAGGGGTGCTCCATGATCGGCATCAGCTCGATATGGGTAAAGCCCAGTTGCTGCACATAGGGAATCAGCCGCTCCCCCAGTTCGCGCCAGCTATATTGGCGCGCCACTTCGCCCAACTCATCGAGCTCGCATTGCCAGGAGCCGACGTGCAGTTCATAGATCGACAACGGCGCACTGGCCGCCTGGCGTGCGCCACGGGCCTGCATCCAGGCCTCATCGGCCCAGTCCACCTGTAACGGCGCGGCGACTTTCGACGCGGTGTCGGGTGGCAATTGCGTGGCCAGGGCCATGGGGTCGGCCTTGAGCGGCAGGATGCCGGCAGCGCCGAGGATTTCGTATTTGTAGGCGGCGCCCGCTTGCAGGCGCGGGATAAAGATCTCCCAGACCCCGGCGGGATGCCGCAGGCGCATCGGGTGGCGGCGCCCGTCCCAGATATTGAAGTCGCCTACCACCGACACCCGTCGTGCATTCGGCGCCCACACCGCAAAGCGCACGCCCTGGATGCCATCGACGCTCATCACCTGGGCCCCCAGGCAACCGCTCAAGTTGCGGTGATTGCCTTCGGCAAACAGGTACAGGTCCATCTCGCCAAGCAACGGGCCGAAGCTGTAGGGGTCTTCGGTGATCTGCTCGCCGCCGGCCCACTGGATCTTCAACAGGTAGCCCTGGCGCGTGGCGAAATGCCCGATAAACAAACCCGGCACCGGGGTGGTATCCAGGCTGCCAAGCACTTCGCCGCTGTCCCGGGCCAGCACCTGTACACTCAAGGCCTCCGGCAGGAATGCGCGGATAACCTGGCCGCCCTGCTCATCGTCGTGGGGGCCGAGGATCGCAAAAGGATCTGGATGTTCGGCGCGCACCAGGGCTTCAATGTCCTTGGGCGCAGGCATGACAGCGAACTTCGATTGCAGCGGTTCTTTATGTGTAAAGCTCATGGTTTCTCCCACCTTGAGGTTCGCGCGCTTGGGCTGACCGTCATTAATAACCTTCCAACAACCCGTGCAATCCGCGTAATGGCACCGCCAGCCAGGTCGGACGATTCTCTGCCTCGTAGGCCACTTCGTACGCCGCCTTCTCCAGGCTGAACAACGCCAGTGCCGCCTGCGCGCCCTTGGCATCCTGCCAGTCATGCGCCAGTGTAGACGTAGCCTGTTGATACGCCTGGATAAACGCCTGGCGCGCTTGATGCAGGTAACGCTCCGCCACGCGCTGGCATGCCGCATCGGCGGCGGCCGAGTGCTCCAGGCCTTGGCCTTGCACATTCAGGGCCATGGCGGCGGCATAGTCGAACGAACGCAACACGCCGCTGACGTCTTTGTATGGGCTGTGTTTGCCCCGGCGCTCGTGCAGCGGCCGTGCGGGCTCGCCTTCAAAGTCGATCAGGTAGGCATCGCCCTTGACCACCAGCACTTGGCCCAGGTGCAAATCACCATGCACACGGATGCGCAAACCGCCTACCGTGGCTTTCGCCAGGGCCTGTACATGGCTGGCAATCGCCTTTTCCTGGGTCAGTAGTTGAGTGACCAGGGCCTGGTCGGCCGGGTTCAATTCATGTTGGTGTTGTTTGAGCAACTGCAAAGCGCGCGCGATCTGCCCGCCCACCTGTTTGGCCCAACCCTGGCTGTCCTTGACTGAGGTGACTTGCGGCTGGAAGTCCGGGTTGGCCGTTGGCGCAGCCAGGACCTGGTGCATTTCCCCCAGCCGCTGCCCAAGCAGCCCGGCGAAGTCCGCCAGTTCACCCAGGGCGTTGTAGTGCTGCTCCTGCTCGGACATGGCCTCGGCCAGTTCATCGCGGATGGCCCGTTCCAGGTTGTTCTGGGTCCAACCCCAGGCGTCGCCCTGGTTACTGAGATAGCCCTGGGCAATCATCAACAGAGTGTCCTGGCCCTCGGCATCGCGACGGATCACCGACCCCAGCAGCGGCGAGATATGCCCATAGCCGGCGGCGGTCAGGTAGGCGCCCATTTCCAGTTCCGGGTGAACCCCGGCGCTGACCTTGCGGATCAACTTGAGCACCAGGCTTTCGCCGACCACCACCGAACTGTTGGACTGTTCGGCCGCCAGGTAACGTACTGGCAATTCATCCCCCAGGGGCAGGTCGGCCAGTTGGGGGGTGGGTTGGAAACGGATCTCGCCGTCGCTGCTGCTGAGCACGGTCTGGGCGCGCAGGCCCTCGAGCACCGCACGGATATAGCTGTCGAGGCTGAAGGCATCGGTGATCAAGCCCACCTGGCGTACCCGGCGCACCCGCGCCAGGGCCAGTTGCTGCGCCAAGGCACCGCTGAGCTGGTCTTCGCCCAACAAGCCGAATGGCAGTTGGTAACGGCTGATCTGCCCGCCGCTGGTCACTTCAATCTCACTGAGCAGCACCGGATGCTGGGCATCGCCAAAACGTACGCCATAGGCGATATGCACGCGCTCGATGGCTGAGTCCTTATTGGCAAACCAGCGCCGCTTGGGCAGCCAGCTAGGCAACGAGGTCTGCTCCAGGGTGGTGCGGCACGGTGCTTCGAGCAATTCTTCGAGGCGTTTTTTCAGCACCAGGGTGGTGAAGTCCGGCAGGCTCTGGGCCGGTTCCACATGCCAGCTGGGCATCTGGTTTTCGGCGGCGAGCACGAACCAGTAGAAGCCGTAAGGGGCCAGGGTCAGCAGGAAGTTGAGCTGGCCAATGGGGGGGAAGGCGTTGCCGCCGAGCATTTCTACCGGGACCATGCCGGCAAAGGCTGACAGGTCCAATTCCGCCGCCTGGGCCGTGCGCGAGACGTTGGCCACGCACAGGATGATTTCAGGCTTGCCATCGACGCCGGTGTATTCGCGGGTGTAGGCCAGGATCCGGCGGTTGCTGGGCGAGAGCATTTTCAGGCTGCCGCGCCCGAAGGCCTTGGACTGCTTGCGGATCGCCAGCATGCGTCGGGTCCAGTTCAGCAGCGAATGCGGGTCCTGGGCCTGGGTTTCGACGTTGACCGACTGATAACCGTAGAGCGGGTCCATGATCGGCGGCAGCACCAGGCTGGCCGGATCGGCGCGGGAAAACCCGCCGTTGCGGTCGATGGACCATTGCATCGGCGTACGCACGCCGTCGCGGTCGCCCAGGTAGATGTTGTCGCCCATGCCGATCTCATCGCCGTAATACAGGGTCGGCGTGCCGGGCATCGACAGCAGCAGGCTGTTGAGCAGCTCGATGCGTCGACGGTCACGCTCCATCAAGGGCGCCAGGCGCCGGCGGATGCCCAGGTTGATGCGCGCGCGGCGGTCGGCGGCGTAGTAGTTCCACAGGTAATCGCGCTCTTTGTCGGTGACCATTTCCAGGGTCAGCTCATCGTGGTTGCGCAGGAAAATCGCCCATTGGCAGTTGGCCGGAATCTCCGGGGTCTGGCGCAGGATATCGGTGATCGGGAAGCGATCCTCCTGGGCCAGGGCCATGTACATGCGCGGCATCAGCGGGAAGTGGAAGGCCATATGGCATTCATCGCCGTCGTCGCCCTTCTGCTCGCCAAAGTACAACTGGGTGTCTTCCGGCCACTGATTGGCTTCGGCCAGCAGCATGCGGTCGGGGTAGTTGGCGTCGATCTCGGCACGGATCTGCTTGAGCACATCGTGGGTTTCGGGGAGGTTTTCGTTGTGGGTACCGTCGCGCTCGATCAGGTACGGGATCGCGTCCAGGCGCAAGCCATCGATGCCCATGTCCAGCCAGTAGCGCATCACCGACAACACGGCTTTCATGACTTGCGGGTTGTCGAAGTTGAGGTCCGGCTGGTGGGAATAGAAGCGGTGCCAGAAGTACTGGCCGGCGACCGGGTCCCAGGTCCAGTTGGACTTTTCAGTGTCGAGGAAAATGATGCGGGTGCCGTCGTACTTCTGATCGTCGTCGGACCACACGTAGAAGTCCCGGGCGCTGGAGCCGGGCTTGGCCTTGCGCGCTCGCTGGAACCATGGGTGCTGGTCGGAGGTGTGGTTGATCACCAGCTCCGTGATCACCCGCAGCCCGCGTTTGTGCGCTTCGGCGATAAAGCGCTTGGCGTCGGCCAGGGTCCCGTAGTCGCGGTGCACGCCACGGTATTCGGCGATGTCATAGCCGTCGTCGCGGCGTGGCGAGGGGTAGAACGGCAACAGCCAGATGGTGTTCACGCCCAGGTCGGCGATGTAGTCGAGTTTGGCGATCAGCCCGGGGAAATCACCAATGCCGTCGTTGTTGGCGTCGAAATAGGATTTGACGTGAACCTGGTAAATCACCGCATCCTTGTACCAGAGTGGGTCCTTGATAAAGGTGGCAGCCTTGGGTTTCTTCGCCATTGGAAACTCCTGGATAATTCAAAAAAACTTACAGACTGGACTTGGTCAATGTGGGAGCGGGCTTGTCCGCTCCCACATTTGATCTGCATCCGGCTCAAGAGCGGGTGACGCGCCAGATGCCAAACGGCAGGTGGGGCTCGATGCGCATCCATTGGGTCTTGCCGTACCAGGTCCAGCGATGGCCATTCATCAGGTCTTCGCCCTGGACCTGGGCATCGTCCGGCAGGCCCATGTCCCACAGCGGCAACTCGAAATGCGCCTCCTGGGGGTTGAACGGGTCGAGGCTGACGGCGATCAGGATGAAGTTGCTGCCATCCTCGCTGCGCTTGCCGAAGTACAGGATGTTGTCGTTGAACGCGTTGTAGAGCGTCAGCCCCAGGTGTGTCTGCAGCGCCGGGTTTTGCCGGCGGATGCGGTTGAGCTGGGCGATCTCGGCAATGATGTTGCCGGGGGCGCTGAAGTCCCGGGGGCGGATCTCGTATTTTTCCGAGTCCAGGTACTCTTCCTTGCCCGGCACCGGCGCGCTTTCACACAGTTCAAAGCCCGAATACATGCCCCACAGGCCCGAGCCCATGGTGGCCAGCGCCGCGCGGATCAAGAACCCAGGGCGGCCGGATTCATGCAGGAAGCCTGGGTTGATATCCGGGGTATTGACGAAAAAGTTCGGCCGGTAGCATTCACGCCAGGGCGACTGGTTGAGTTGGGTGAAGTACTCGCTGAGTTCGGCCTTGGTATTGCGCCAGGTGAAATAGGTGTAGCTCTGGGAGTAGCCGACCTTGCCCAGGCGCGCCATCATCGCCGGGGTGGTAAAGGCTTCGGCGAGGAAGATCACCTCGGGGTGCCGGGCCCGCACATCGCTGATCAGCCATTGCCAAAACGGCAGCGGCTTGGTGTGGGGGTTGTCGACGCGGAAGGTCTTGACCCCCTCCTCGACCCAGCCCAGCACGATATCGCGCAACTCCAGCCACAGGCTGGGGGTCGCATCGGCGGCATAGAAGTCAACGTTGACGATGTCCTGGTATTTTTTCGGCGGGTTTTCCGCGTATTTGATCGTGCCGTCCGGGCGCCAGTTGAACCAGCCGGGGTGCTGCTTGAGCCACGGGTGGTCCTGGGAACACTGGATGGCAAAGTCCAGGGCGATCTCCAGGCCATGCTCGGCGGCAGCCGCCACCAGGCGGCGGAAATCCTCGCGGCTGCCCAGTTGCGAATGGATTACATCGTGGCCGCCCTCCTCGCTGCCAATCGCATAGGGGCTGCCGGGGTCGTCGGGGCCGGCGCTCAGTGCGTTGTTCTTGCCCTTGCGGTGGCTGCGGCCGATGGGGTGGATCGGCGGGAAGTACAGCACGTCAAAGCCCATGTCGTGGATCATCGCCAGGCGCCCATGCACGTCATTGAAGGTGCCGTGGCGCGCCGGATCGTCGGTGATCGAGCGTGGGAACAGCTCGTACCAACTGGCAAACAGCGCCTGGGGGCGTTCCACATCCAGTGGATACACCGGGCTGATACTCAGGTAGGGACGCAGATCGGCCTGGGCCATCAGCTGTGCACTGTCAGCGTGCAGAAACAACGCCACCTGCTCGGTTTCCAGCAGCGCGGACAGTTGTTGATGCAACTGCTGCAATTGCGCCTGCAATTCGCCTTCGCTGCGTTCGGCCGCTTGCAGCACCTGCTGGCGGCCTTCCTGCAGCTCCAGGCTGACCGGCACGCCGGCCGTGTGTTTCTTGCCCAGTTCGTAGCAAAAGCTGGCGAAATGATCGATCCAGGCCTCGATGCAATATTGGTGCGGGCCCTGCTGGGTGACGTCGAAAGTGCCTTCCCAGGTGTTGTTGCCCTTGTCTGCCATGACTTCGCGCTGCCAGTTGTCTTCACTCAGCGACCGCCAGCGAATCAATACGGCCAACTGGTCATGCCCGTCAGCGAATACCTTGCTGGTAACGTGGATGGCTTGCCCTTGCACGGCCTTGACCGCGAATGCGCCGGCATCAATCACCGGCATCGTGTCTTCAATGGCGATCCTGGGCAGCAACAGTGCCTGGGACAGCGGTAATGCGGATATTTCAGGCGTCATCGAGCATCTCCCCTTACGCCCCATGGACGCTCTTGTGCTTGATTGTCTGTGCTGCGGGCCAGCTCTCCCTGAGCCGGCCACATAAGGTCCGAGCCTGGTAGCTGGCGCAAAGTTCAGATGGATATGCCACCCGCCAGCGGGAATCAATGGGCCGTGCCAATTGTCCACCGATACAGCAAAGCACAAAGGAGGCCATACCGATGAGTATCCCGATCCCGGCACCCACCCCAGAGCCCAATATAGACAAGCCACCACTGCCGCCCACTGAGCCAGTGCCGATTCCCGAGCAGGAACCACCTGAAAACCAGCCGCCACCGATGGAGGACCCACCGCAAACCGCGCCACCGGTCGTCGCCTGAAAAGCGTCGCTGCTTGCCCGCGACCGGGCAAGCATTAGAGATACGTCTTACCAACCAGCACGAAAGCACTGAAATCGATCGCCCTCGCCCGAAGATAGACTGACTTGCGCATGCATTACGTCAAACCCATGTGAGGGCTCATCATGTCAATTCAACCCGCTAATCATCAGCCGTACCGACCTATCACGTCGCTTCCTGACAAAGTGCCACTTAATCATTACCAAGAGATTCTGCGCTTGCTCAAGGCCGGCCCAAGTGGCCCCCCACGAACAAAAGCGCCTGACAGACTGCGTCAGCAGCCAACGCCTACCCCACAGTTCAAAACCACGCGCCAGCCTGACGCAAAGCCTGCCGAGCGTGGCTCTCCCCTCCGGCAGTCCGAGGCGGCCACTGCACAGTCCAAGCCTAGCCCACAAACGCCTGACGCAGGTTTTGTAAAAGCCGACAAAATTGGCAGGTTATTGAACCGTGACAGTATCATCCAAATGTTGCGCGAGCCGTTTTCCATGGAGACCAAGAGCCGTCTCAGCGAACTGCGCACGTTGTTGAGCCCGGCCAATGTCCGCACGATGCAGAATGGTCCCAATGCCACCGAAACGACCAGGCAACTCAACGGATTCAAGACACTCTTGAGCGAAAAAAACCTCGAGCACCTGCGAGATACTGCGGCAGCCGTGGAGGTCCCAGGGTTGAGTAAGGATGAAATCAGATCACGCATGGACACCGGCGACCCCGAGGCGGATTTCAGGGCCAGCCAGGAAATCGAGCAAGAGTTGCGTCTGGAGGAAGTGAATATCAAGCAGCGCAAGCGCGAAAGCACACGTACCGCCCAGGCCCTTTCCGAGCTCGGCCAATCATTGAACGCGCTCCCCCAGCACACGCCAACGGATAAGACACCGTCCCAGGCAACGCCAACACCGGCGAATAACCCGCCGATACAGACAACCCAGCCCCTCCAGCCCAGGGACAATCCACCTGCCCAAGGCAGCAGCCAAACCTTCACCTTCGGCAATATTGGCGAATCGACCCTGGCAGCGCCGAGCGAAGTCATGAACTTTGCCCACGGCAGTGACAAGCTCGATGTCTCGGGAGTTCGTGCCCAACTGGGTAATAAACCCCTTAACCTGGTAGAGAACTTCTCAGGCGCCAGCGGTGAAATGCAGATTCACTACCTGCCGGGTACCCACACAAGCGTGGTGATGATCGCCGGCGATCCCGGGAAGCCACCGTTCGTGGTCAAGGTGTTTGGTGAAGTGACCTACAGCGATCTGGTGACCTGAGCAGGCGGCGGTGATTAAAGGGCCGCACCGGTGATTCGGTGATTTGATTGACCTGGATCAGCATGCCCTCAGCCCCGTTGATCCAGGCACCGGCCCCACGGCTTGCGGGGTGCTGCACATTGTCGCAGGCGCGCCTTAAAAACCCATCTGATCCGCTTTTTATCGTTTTACCTGAGTCTGTTATGCAAACAGATCGCGGCCCATAGTTTGTCGGCCTGATGGAGGCTGATGAGCGAAAGACCATGAGCGATAGAATCCCCGTCCGATTAGTAGAAAACTTCGAGCCTGCACATCCAAAGAAGATGAAGGCCAAGTCCAGCGACAACCAGATCCATACCCGTAGTTTCACCGGCCTGTTCCGTACCTTGCGCATAAGCGGTGCGGGCTTTTTGTTCCTGGCGTTTTTTGGCACCGTGTGGCTGAACTGGGATTCACGCCAGGCGGTACTGTGGGACTTGGCTGAAAGCAAGTTCCATATTTTTGGCGCGACCTTCTGGCCCCAGGACTTCATCCTGTTGTCGGCGCTGTTGATCATCTGTGCTTTCGGCCTGTTTGCGATCACCGTGTTTGCCGGCCGTGTGTGGTGTGGCTACACCTGCCCGCAAAGTTCGTTTACCTGGCTGTTTATGTGGTGCGAAAAGATCACCGAAGGCGAGCGTAACCAAAGGATCAAGCTACAGGCCGCGCCCTGGGGCGTGAACAAGCTGGCGCGCCGGGCCGCCAAGCACACCCTGTGGCTGGCCATCAGCGTGCTGACCGGCCTGACCTTTGTCGGCTACTTCACGCCGATCCGCCCCCTGGCCGAAGAGCTGCTGACCTGGCAGATGGGCGGTGTCAGCCTGTTCTGGGTGCTGTTCTTTACCGGCGCCACCTACATCAATGCCGGCTGGCTGCGCGAAGCGGTGTGCATGCATATGTGCCCGTATGCGCGGTTCCAGAGCGTGATGTTCGACAAGGACACCCTGACCATTTCCTACGACGCCGCCCGTGGCGAAAGCCGTGGCCCGCGCAAACGTGATGTAAACCCGGCCGAGGTCGGCCTGGGCGACTGTATCGACTGCCACTTGTGCGTGCAGGTCTGCCCCACCGGCATCGACATCCGCGACGGCCTGCAAATGGAATGTATCGGCTGTGCGGCGTGCATCGATGCCTGTGATTCAATCATGGACAAGATGGGCTATGCACGAGGTTTGGTGGGCTACACCTCCGAGCATCAGTTGCAAGGTGGCAAGACCCACCTGCTGCGGCCACGGTTGATCGGCTACAGTGCGGTGTTGTTGGTGATGATCGCTGCGTTGGTAATGGCGTTGGTGCAGCGGCCGATGGTGTCGCTGGACGTGACCAAGGACCGTGGTATGTTCCGCGAAAACAGCCAGGGGCTGATCGAGAACATCTACAGCCTGAAGATCATCAACAAGACCCAGCTGCGCCAGGATTACCACGTAGAGCTGGTGGATGGCGAAGGCTTCCAACTGCAAGGCAAGACCCAGATCAGCCTGGCCCCCGGGGAAATCACCGATGTGCCGGTGTCTGTAGCCTTGACCCGTGACAAACCGAGCAGCAGCTCGCAAACCATCCGTTTCAAGGTGACGGATAGGGATGAGCCAAGTGTTTATAGTGTCGCCGAGAGCCGTTTTGTGGCGCCGCTGAACCGCTGAACCGCTGAGACATGTGGGAGTGGGCTTGCCCGCTCCCACATTTTTACCTGTGTAGACCCTAGGATCACGATGAAACGCTACGAGAAATTTGCCGACGACATCGCTGAACTGATCCGCTCCGGCGTCCTCGGACCGGGCCAGCGGGTGCCGTCAGTGCGCTATGCCAGCCAGACCTATGGCGTCAGCCCGTCCACGGTGTTCCAGGCCTATTACCTGCTGGAGCGCCGTGGCTTGATCCGGGCGCGGCCGCGCTCCGGGTATTTCGTCAATACCCATGCCCCCAGCCCGTTCTCGGAACCGGCGGTCAGCGCCCATGTGCACGAGTCCACCGAGGTGGACGTCAGTGAACTGGTGTTTTCCGTGCTCGATTCGATCAAGGACCCGCAGACCGTGCCCTTTGGCTCGGCCTTTCCCAGCCCGACGCTGTTCCCCCTGCAACGCCTGGCCCGCTCCCTGGCCAGCGCCAGCCGCGAAATGGACCCGCGCATGGTGGTCACCGATATGTCGCCGGGCAACCCGCAACTGCGCCGGCAAATCGCCCTGCGCTACATGGTCGGCGGCTTGATGTTGCCCATGGAGGAGCTGCTGATCACCAACGGCGCCCTCGAAGCACTGAACCTGTGCCTGCAAGCAGTGACCGAGCCGGGCGACCTGGTGGCCATCGAAGCCCCGGCGTTTTATGCCTGCCTGCAGGTGCTGGAGCGCTTGAAGCTCAAGGCCGTGGAAATTCCGGTGCACCCGCGTGACGGCCTTGACCTGAAGGTGCTGGCCCAGACCCTGGAGCGCTACCCGATCAAGGCCTGCTGGTGCATGAGCAGTTTCCAGAACCCCATGGGCGCAACCATGCCCGAGGTCAAGAAGCAGGAGTTGGTCGAGTTGTTGCGCGGGCATCAGGTGCCGCTGATCGAAGACGATGTGTACGCCGAACTGTACTACGGCCAGCAGGCACCCAAGCCGGCCAAGGCTTTTGACACCGAAGGCCTGGTGATGCACTGCGGCTCCTTTGCCAAGAGCCTGGCCCCTGGCTATCGCGTCGGCTGGGTGGCGGCCGGCCGCTATGCGCAAAAAATCGAGCGCCTGAAGTTGATGACTTCACTCTGCGCCTCGATGCCGGCCCAGGCAGCGATTGCCGACTATTTGCAACACGGTGGCTACGATCGGCACCTGCGCAAACTGCGCTATGCCCTGGAAGAGCAGCAAAGCGCGATGCTCGCCGCCATTGCTCGCTATTTCCCGGCGCAGACCCGGGTCAGCCAGCCCGCCGGCGGCTACTTCTTGTGGCTGGAGCTGCCGGAGCAGACCGATTCGCTGAAACTGTTCCAGATGGCCCTGGCCCAGGGTATCAGCATCGCGCCGGGGCCGATTTTCTCGCCGACCCAGCGCTTTCGTAACTGCATCCGCCTGAACTACGGCAGCCCCTGGGATGAGGCGGCGGAAAAGGCCATGGAAACGCTGGGGCGGATTGTGCGTTCGTTTTGAGGGCAGGCTTGAAATAAACCGGCCAAATAATCCCGTTGGAAGGTGCCATTTAGCGGTTTAGGATCAGCGCGTTCTCATTAAAACAGAGCCAGACGCCATGAATAATCTCCTGCCGCCATTTTTTTATTTTCCATTACCCATCCCGCCCAACTACATGCGTGTCGCAGAACAGCACGAAGTGCGCCAACTGGCTGGGCCAATGGGACGTCCTGCCGGGGATCAGCGTTCGGCGCAAAAAATTACCGAACAGAGCACGGTCTTGAAGGACTTCCTCGACGGGCATCACCGTTGGCAGTTGGAGCAGGATCTCAAGCAGCATGTGGGTGACTGGACGCAAGCCAATCCAGACCCGGAATCACGCGCCAATGCGGCCTATGACCTGGAAAGAGTGTTGCGCTTTATCGATAACCTGGACGAACGCAAGCTCGACGGTAGCGATGAGCGCAACGGCAAGATAGACGGTTTTTTCGAGAGGGGTGTCATCATCCTGCACAACTCGGAGGCGGACTGCCTGGACCAGTTCGCCCGCGAAGGCTACGCGGCGTTGTGCGATGTCTGAGGTTCAAGCGGCCGCAAGGGGCTTTGCCCGTGTTATCGCCCGCCCCCCAGGTCAACAAACGTCCCCGTGGCATAGGACGCCTTGTCCGACAGCAGCCAGACAATCGCCTCCGCCACTTCATCCGGCCGCCCGCCACGGGCCATGGGAATCGCCGATTCGAGCTTGCTGACCCGCTCAGGATCGCCGCTCAAGGCATGGAAATCAGTGAAGATGTACCCGGGGCGCACGGCATTTACCCGAATCCCCTCGCCCGCCACTTCCTTGGCCAGGCCAATGGTGAAGGTGTCCAGTGCGCCCTTGGACGACGCATAGTCCACGTACTCGCCCGGTGAGCCCAGGCGTGCGGCCACCGAGGAGACGTTGACGATGCTGCCACCCTGCCCGCCATGCCGGGGCGACATGCGCAACAAGGCGTGCTTGGCACACAGGATCGGGCCCAGCACATTGGTCTTGAGGGTTTTCAGGATACGGAATTCGGACATCTCATCGACGCGGGACTTGTGCCCGACAGTGCCGGCATTGTTGACCAGCGCAGTGACGCGGCCCAATTCGGCGTCGACCCGGTGGAACAGGCCAATCACTTCGTCTTCGATGCTGACGTCGGCGCGCACCGCAATGGCCTGGGCGCCCAGGGCGCGTACCTGTTCCAGTACCCGTAGCGCGGCGTCTTCATCGGACTGGAAATTGATGCAGATGCGATAGCCCTGCCGGGCCGCCAGCAAGGCCGTGGCGGCTCCGATCCCACGGCTGGCACCGGTGATGACGACAACTTTGTCCATCTGTACTGACTCCCCATTCAACTTCAGCGGTTGGGCCCAAGAATACCTGTGCCTGCCAGGTTTTGCATGGACCGGGGTCAATGCCGGTCAGGGGGCGGCCGGCGGCGGCGCCTGTTGTTCCTTGGCGACGATGGCGCTCATAAAGGTGTCTGGCGGCAACGGATGGCCCAGCAGGTAGCCTTGCAGCGAGTCGCACCCCAGGCGGGTGAGGAAGTTCTGCTGCATGTCGGTCTCCACCCCTTCGGCCACGATGCGCAGGCCAAGGGCCTGGCCCAGGGCAACAATTGCCGAGACGATAGCCGCATCGTCGCTGTCATGTTCGAGGTCACGGACAAACCCGCGGTCAATCTTCAGCTCATTGGCGGGCAAGCGCTTGAGGTACATCAGGCTGGAGTAACCGGTGCCAAAGTCGTCGATAGACAGGTCCACGCCCATTTCCGAGAGTTTTTGCAGCACCGTCATGCTGGCATCGGCATCGCTCATGGCCGTGGTTTCGGTGATTTCCAGGGTCAGGCTATTGGCCGGTAGCTGGTGGCGTTGCAGGGCCTTGGCAACGCTGGTGACCAGCCCGGCATGGCAGAACTGCAGGGCCGACAGGTTGACCGCAATGCGCCAGTCACGGTAGCCCAGGGCAAACCACAGCTGCATTTGCCGGCAGGCTTCGTTGAGCACCCAGTCGCCGATGGCGATGATCAGGCCGGTCTTTTCCGCAAGCTCGATAAACTTGTCCGGCAACAACAGGCCGTGTTGTGGATGCTCCCAGCGCAACAGGGCTTCGGCGCCGATGGCGCGGCCGCTGAGGGCATCGAACTTGGGCTGGTAATACAGGCGGAACTGCTGTTGCTCCACTGCAATGCGCAAATCCTGGAGCAGTTGCAATTGTTTGCGTGCATTGGTGTTCATCGACACATCGAAAAAGCTGTAGCCGTTTTTGCCCATGCTCTTGGCGTGATACATCGCCGCATCGGCATTCATCAGCAGCTCCTGGGGCGTGGCACCATTGCCGGGGAACATCGCAATGCCGACGCTGGCGGAGATGTTCAAGTCATGCTCGGCCACCCGGAACGACTTGTTGATCAGCCCCACCTGGCGTTCGGCCAGGCGCAGTGCATCGTCGGGCTGGCTCAGTTGCACCAGCAGCACAAACTCATCGCCGCCGATCCGCGCCAGGGTGTCCTGGCTGCGCAGGTCTTCGCGCAGGCGCAGGCCGACCTCGCGCAACAACTGGTCGCCCAGATGATGGCCAAAGGCATCGTTGACCGGTTTGAAACCGTCCAGGTCGATAAACATCAAGGCAAAACAGCCACCCTGCTCCGCCACCAGCTGTGTTGCCTGCTGGATACGATCGGCCAGCAGCGTGCGGTTGGGCAGGCCGGTCAGGGTGTCGTGCAGGGCCAGGTGGGTCAGCTCCTGGTTGGCCTGGGTCAGGGAGTCGGCCAGCACGGCGGTGCGCGCTTCCAGCCGGGCGTCGAGCAACGAGGTCAACAGGGCGATGGCCAAGACCGCCAGGGTGGTCACCAAGACCAGGTTATCCAGGCCGCTGCCGCTCAGGCCATCCACCGAGGCCCCGCAAAAGCTGCCATCGGCAAAGCGCGCCGCCGCCATGCCGGTGTAATGCATGCCGACGATGGCCACGCCCATCACCACCGCCGCGCCGCCCCGCGCCAGGCGCACATAGGGGGTATTGCGCCGCAGCTTAAAGGCAATCCACAACGCGGCGGCCGAGGCGCCCACGGCAATCAGCAGCGAGGCGCCAAACAACGTGGGGTCGTAGTCGATGCCCGGCATCATGCGCATGGCGGCCATGCCGGTGTAGTGCATGGCACTGATGCCCGCGCCCATGATCAAGGCTCCCAGGCCCAGTTGCCAGGCCGGCAGGCGCGATTGGTTGACCAGCCACAGGGCGAACCCGCTGGACAACACGGCGATCAGCAGCGACAGCGCCGTTATGCCGATGTCATAGCCCAGGGTGATGGGCAGGCGAAACGCCAACATCCCGATAAAGTGCATCGACCAGACGCCAATTCCCATGGCCAGGGCGCCACCGGCCATCCACAATTGCGCCGCCCGGCCCTTGGCGGTGGCGATACGCCCGGTCATGTCCAGGGCGGTATAGGAAGCCAGGATCGCCACAAACAGGGAGATCAGCACCAGTGCGGGGGAATAACTGCCGGTCAGCATGGGTCTTCTCGAGGCTGATAATGCGAACGGCGTCCATGCCGTGGAAAAGCTGGAGATTGTAGCGAGAATAATTCTTGGGCAGTTGGAATATTGCCATAACGCCATTACTGGCAATGTATCGCGTAACGGCCCCCAACAGTACATATCCGTTGTTGCGGTAACGGCGGTGTGGCCGATCCCCCTGTGGGCGCTGGCTCCCGCAGGGGTCAGGGTTTTTCTTGTGGCTCCAGCTGGCCATCCCAACCGCCACCCAACGCCGCGATCAGTTGCACACTGGCCACCAGCCGGGTTTGCAGCAAGGTCAAGACCGTGCGTTCGTTGCTCAAGGCCGTGGCCTGCACGTTAACCACATCCAGATAGGCAATCAGGCCCGCCCTGTACTGGTTCTGGGTCAGGCGCAGGGATTCGCGCGCGGACTCCAGGGCCTCGTTGCTCACGCCCGCCTCGTCCTCCAGGACCTTGAGCTGAACCATATAGTTTTCCACTTCGCGGAAACCGTCGAGCACGGTCTGGCGGTATTTGGCCACGGTTTCGTCGTAGGACGCTTCGGCACGGTCGACTTCCGCCGAGCGTTGCCCACCGTCGAACAAGGTCATCGCCAGTTTGGGGCCCACCGACCAGAAACGGTTGGGCAGGCTGATCCAGTCGGCATAGGTACTGCTGGAATAACCACCGGCCAGGCTCAGGGTCAGGTCCGGGTAGTAGGCGGTTTTCGCCACGCCGATATTGGCGTTGGCAGCGATCACCGCACGCTCGGCCGAGGCGATGTCCGGGCGGCGCTCCAGCAGTTGCGATGGCAGGTTGGCAGGAATCTGCGGCAAGGCGGGAATGTCCTGGCTCACCGCCAGGTTGAACGTGGCCGGGGGCTCGCCGATCAGCACCGCGATAGCGTTTTCCAGCTGCGCACGCTGCCAGATCAGGTCGATCAGGCTGGCCTGGGTGCTCTTGAGCTGGGTCTGGGCCTGGGCCACGGCGTCCTTGCCGGACACGCCGGCGCGGTACTGGTTCTGGGTCATTTGCAGCGAGCGCTGGTAGGTCTCGACGGTGGCTTGCAGCAAGCGCGTCTGTTCGTCCATGACCCGCAGTTGCAGGTAGTTCTGCACCAACTCCGACTGCTGGCTCAGGCGCATGGCGGCCAGGTCGGCGGCGCTGGCTTGCTCACTGGCATTGCTGGCTTCCAGGCCACGGCGCAACTTGCCCCAGATATCGGCCTCCCAGCTCACACCCAGTTGGGTGTTGAGGGTGTTGCGGATACCGCTGCTGGAGCTGCTCAAGCTCGCATTACTGCTGCCGGTGCCCTGGCTGGCACGGGTTTTCCCGGCGCTCAGGTCGACGGTCGGGAAGAACGCGCCACGGGCGCTGCGTGCGGTGGCCTGGGCCTGGCGGTAGCGGGCTTCGGCCTGGGCCACGGTCTGGTTGGCCGTGTTGAGTGTGTCCACCAGGCTGTTGAGTTGCCGGTCGCCATACAACTCCCACCAGGCGCCACGGGCCAGGGCATCGCTGGGGGCGGCCTGGCGCCAGCCCTGGGCTTGTTTGTACTGCGCCGGCTCTGCGACTGGCGGGCGCTGGTAATCGGGGCCTACGGCGCAGGCGCTGAGGAGCGCGCCGCACACAATCACCGCCAATGCAGGGGCCCGGAAAACAGTTGATTCGGTCATAACGGAGTGTCCAGGGCAGCGTCGGTACGCACCCCGCGCCAGTCGTTGAAACGATGGCGCAGGCGGTCGAGATAGAGGTAAACCACCGGGGTGGTGTAAAGGGTCAGGATCTGGCTGAAGACCAGGCCGCCGATAATGGTCAGGCCCAGGGGCTGGCGCATTTCCGCGCCTTCGGCGCTGCTCAGCAGCAAAGGCAAGGCACCGAGGATCGCCGCCAGGGTGGTCATCAGGATCGGCCGCAGGCGCAGCAAGCAAGCGCTGCGAATCGATTCCAGGGGCTGCATGCCTTCCTTGCGTTCCAGTTGCAGGGCCAGGTCGATCATCAGGATCGCGTTTTTCTTCACCACGCCGATCAGCAGGAACAGGCCCAGCAGCGAGATCAGACTGAACTCGCCGCCCAGCACGTAGATCGACAGCAGTGCGCCGACCCCGGCCGAGGGCAAGGTCGAAAGGATGGTCAGCGGGTGAATGTAGCTTTCATAGAGAATCCCCAGCACCAGGTACACCGCCACCAACGCGCCGAGGATCATGAACGGCTGGCTTTTCTGGGTGGCGGCGAAGGCGTCGGCGGTGCCGGCCATCTTGGCGATCACATCTTCGGGCAAGCCGACCTTGGCAATCGCCCGCTCGATGGCGGCCGTGCCCTGCTCCACCGTGACCCCGGGCGCCATGTCGAAGGCAATGTCTTCGGAGGCAAATTGCCCTTCGTGGCTGACGCGGTCGTCGGCCAGGCTGTTTTCGTAGTGGGCGATGGTCGACAGCGGAATCCGCGCGCCGTCAGCGGTAATCACCTGCACCTGATTGAGGGTAATCGGGTCCTGGGCGTATTTGGGGTTGACCTCCATCACCACCCGGTACTGGTTGAGGCTGTCATAGATGGTGGAAATCTGCCGCTGGCTGTAGGCGTTGTTCAGCACCGAGGTGACCATGTTCATGTCTACGCCCAGGCGCTTGGCCTGGTCGCGATCGACAATCAGCGTCACCTGCTGCGCGCCCCGGCCTTCGCGGGCGTCGATGGCGGTCAGCTCCGGCAAGGCGCGCAAGGCGGCGACCACTTTCGGGTACCACAGGCGCAAGGCGGCCAGGTCGCCACTTTGCAGGATGTAGGAATACTGCGAGGACGTCTGGTCGCGGCTACCGCCAAATTGCAGGTCCTGGTCGGCCATCAGCATCAAGCGGCCACCGGGCACCGGGGGCACGTTTTTGCGCAGGCGCTCGATCACCGCCTGGGCCGACAGCTTGCGCTCCTTGATCGGCTTGAGGCGCACCAGCATCACCGCGTTGTTGGTGCCGTTGCTACCACCGATAAAGCCGGCCACGCTTTCCACGGCCGGGTCTTGCAGCACGGCCTTGCGGAAGATCTCCATCTTCGGCTGCATGACGCTGAATGACAGGCCGTCATCGCCGCGCACAAAACCGATCAGTTGCCCGGTGTCCTGCTGCGGCATAAAGGTTTTGGGTACCACCACATACAGCGCGATATTCACCCCGATGGTGACGAACAGGCTGAGCAGGGTCAGGCGCTTGTGTCGCAGCACCCAGTCGAGGCTGCGGGCATAACCCGCGACCATCTGGTCGTTGACCTTCTGGCTCCAGCGCTGCAAGCCAGTCTGCTGCCCTTTGACATGGGGCTTGAGCCAGCGCGCGCAGAGCATTGGCGTCAGGGTCAGGGAAACCACCAGCGACACGATGATCGCCGCCGCCAGGGTGATGGAGAACTCACGGAACAGGCTGGTGACAATCCCGCCCATAAACAGGATCGACAGGAACACCGCCACCAGCGACACGTTCATCGACAGCAGGGTAAAACCGACCTCCTTGGCCCCCAGGTACGCCGCCTTCATCGGCGCGATACCCTCGTCGATATGCCGGGAGATGTTCTCCAGCACCACGATGGCGTCGTCCACCACCAGGCCGGTGGCGAGGATCAGGGCCATCAGCGACAGGTTGTTCAGGGAAAACCCATACAGGTACATGATGGCAAAGGTGCCCACCAGCGACACCGGCACCGCCAGGGTCGGGATCAGCGAGGCGCGGAAGTTACCGAGGAACAGGTACACCACCAGGATCACCAGGGCCACGGCAATCAGCAGGGTCATTTCCGCTTCATGCAGGGTGGCGGTGATCACCGGCGAACGGTCCATGGCCAGGTTGAGCTTGACGCTGGACGGCAGCACCGCCTGCAACGCCGGCAACTGGGCCTTGATCTGCTTGACGGTCTCGATGATGTTGGCGCCGGACTGGCGGTTGATCACCAGCAACACCGCCGCATCATTGTTGAAGAAACCACTGTTGTAGCGGTCTTCGACGCCATCGCTGATCTTCGCCACGTCACTCAGGCGCAAGGCGGCACCGTCCTGGTAGCGGATCAGCAGCGGCTCATAGTCCTTGGCTTTTTCCAGCTGGTCGTTGGCCTGGATCTGCCAGTTGCGCTCGCCATCTTCCACCGAGCCCTTGGGCCGGCGCACGTTGGCATTGGCAATGGTGTCGCGCACTTCATCCAGGGACACGCCGTACTGGTCCAGGGCCTTGGGTTCCAGCTCGATGCGCACCGCTGGCAGGGAGCTGCCGCCGATCTGCACTTCGCCCACCCCCTGCACCTGGGACAGGCTTTGCGAGAGGATGGTCGAGGCCAGGTCGTACAGCTGACCCTTGGGCAATACGTCCGAGGTCAGCGACAACACCATGATCGGCGCCTGGGACGGGTTGATCTTGCGGTAGGTGGGCATGCTGCGCATGCCGCTGGGCAGCAGGTTGCGCGAGGCATTGATCGCCGCTTGCACTTCCCGCGCCGCGCCGTTGATATCGCGGTCGGAGTCAAAGGCCAGGATCACCCGGGTCGAGCCCTGGCTGGACGAGCTGCTCAGGGTGGTGACCCCGGCAATCGCGCCAAAGGAACGCTCCAGGGGCGTGGCCACGGTAGACGCCATCACTTCCGGGCTCGCACCAGGCAGGCTGGCAGACACCACGATCACCGGGAAGTCGATCTGCGGCAACGGCGACACCGGCAACAGGTTGAAACTGACACCGCCCAGCAACATGATCGCCAGGCTCAGCAGCATGGTGGCTACCGGCCGGCGAATAAAAGGTCCGGACAGGTTCATGGTTCAACCGGCTCCAGCGCTTCGGGGCTCTTGCGCCAGCGACGGCCAAGGCGGTCGAAGTACAGGTAGATCACCGGCGTGGTAAACAGCGTAAGGATCTGGCTCAACAGCAAGCCACCCACCATCACCAGGCCCAGGGGCTGGCGCAACTCGGCGCCGGAGCCCGTGGCCAGCATCAACGGCACGGCCCCGAACAGCGCCGCCAGGGTGGTCATCAGGATCGGCCGGAAGCGCAACAGCGCCGCCTGGTAGATCGCGGTCTGCGGGTCCAGGCCCTGGTTGCGTTCGGCGTCGAGGGCGAAGTCGATCATCATGATCGCGTTCTTCTTCACGATGCCGATCAGCAGGATGATACCGATGATCGCGATCATCCCCAGGTCATTGCCCGTGAACAGCAACGCCAGCAACGCCCCCACCGCGGCCGACGGCAAGGTCGAGAGGATGGTGATCGGGTGGATATAGCTCTCGTACAGCACGCCGAGCACGATGTACATGGTCACCACCGCCGCCAGGATCAGCAGCAAGGTGCTCGACAACGACGCCTCGAACGCCTGGGCGGCGCCCTGGAACTGGGTCTGCACGCCGATCGGCATGCCGATCTCCTTCTGCACCTGGTTGATCAGCTCCACACCCTTGCCCAGGGCCACACCGGGCGCCAGGTTGAACGACATCATCACCGCCGGGAACTGGCCGATATGGGTAATCGCCAACTGCGCCTGGCGCTGTTCGAGGCGGGCCAGGCTCGACAGGCGCACCTGGCCGCCGTCGGTGGTTTTTACGTGGATCTGGTTCAGCGCGTCCGGCCCCAGGCTTTCGCCGGACTGGGCCTGCAGCACCACGCGGTACTGGCTGGCCTGGGTGTAGATCGTGGAAATCTGCCGCTGGCCGAAGGCGTCGTACAGGGCGTCGGTGATATTGGCCACCGACACGCCCAGGCGCGAGGCGGCATCGCGGTCGATCACCATGTACACCTGCAAGCCTTTGTCCTGCAGGTCGCTGGCCACGTCGGTGAGTTCCGGGTGCTGGCTCAGGGCCTGTACCAGTTTGCCGCTCCACAGGGCCAGCAGGTCGGCATCCGGGGAGGACATGCTGAACTGGTACTGGGTGCGGCTGACGCGATCTTCGATGGTCAGGTCCTGCACCGGCTGCATGAACAGGCGGATGCCTACCAGTTTGTCCAGCGTCGGTTGCAGGCGCGCGATCACCTCGACGGCGCTCAAGTCCCGCTCTTTATGGGGTTTGAGGTTGATCAGCAGGCGGCCGCTGTTGAGGGTGGCGTTGTCGCCATCCACACCGATGTAGGACGACAGGCTTTCCACCGCAGGATCTTCGAGGATGATCTTCGCCAGTTCTTGCTGGCGCTGGCTCATAGCCGCAAAGGAAATCGACTGCGGCGCCTCGGAAATGCCCTGGATCACCCCGGTGTCTTGCACCGGGAAGAAGCCCTTGGGCACCACCAGGTACAGCACCACGGTCAGGCCCAGGGTAGCGATGGCCACCAGCAGGGTCAGCGGCTGGTGCTTGAGCACCCATTGCAGCTTGCGCCCGTAGGCGGCCACCAGCCAGTCGATCCACGCGCCGCTGGCCTTGTAGAAGCGGCCCTGTTCTTCTTCCTTGGGTTCGCGCTTGAGCAGGCGCGCGCACATCATCGGCGTCAGGGTCAGGGACACCACCAGGGAAATCAGGATTGCCACCGCCAGGGTGATGGCAAATTCGCGGAACAGCCGCCCGACCACATCGGCCATAAACAGCAGCGGGATCAATACCGCGATCAGCGACAGGGTCAGGGACACCAGGGTAAAGCCAATCTGCTTGGCGCCCTTGAGCGCGGCCGCCAGCGGCGTCTCGCCTTCCTCGATATAGCGGGAAATGTTCTCCAGCATCACGATGGCATCATCCACCACAAACCCGGTGGCGATGGTCAGGGCCATCAGGGTCAGGTTGTTGATGGAGAACCCGGCCAGGTACATCACGCCAAAGGTGCCGATCAGGGACAACGGCACGGCAATCGAGGGGATGATGGTGGCGCTGAAACGGCGCAGGAACAGGAACGTGACCATCACCACCAGGGCAATGGCGATCAGCAATTCATGCTGTACATCGGTGACCGAGGCGCGGATGGTCTGGGTGCGGTCGGTGAGTACCGTCACATCGAGGCCGGCCGGCAGGTTGTCGGTGATGCTCGGCAGCAGCGCCTTGATGCGGTCCACCACCTCGATCACGTTGGCCCCCGGCTGGCGCTGGATATTGAGCAGCACGGCCTGGTTTTCATTGGCCCAGGCGGCAAGGCGTTCGTTTTCGGCGCCATCGACGATCTGTGCGACATCTTTGAGGCGCAGCGGCGCGCCGTTGCTGTAGGCCAGGATCAGTTCGGCGTACTGCTCGGGCGAGACCAACTGGTCGTTGGCATCGAGCATCGACACCCGGGTCGGGCCGTCGAAGTTACCCTTGGGCTGGTTGACGTTGGAGGCGGCGATCAGGCTGCGTACGTCCGCCAGGTTCAAGCCGTTGGCGGCCAGGGCCTCGGGGTTGACCTTGATCCGCACCGCCTGGCGCTGGCCGCCGGCGATGCTGACCATGCCCACGCCGCTGATCTGCGCGATCTTTTGCGCCATGCGCGTATCGACCAGGTCATTGAGCTTGGGCAGCAGCATGGTCTTGGAGGTGATGGCCAGGGTCAGCACCGGGGTGTCGGCCGGGTTGACCTTGTTGTACACCGGTGGCGCCGGCAGGTCCGAGGGCAGCAGGTTGCTGGCCGCGTTGATCGCCGCCTGCACCTGTTGCTCGGCCACGTCCATATTGACGTCCAGGCTGAAGCGCAGGGTCAGCACCGAGGCGCCACCGGAACTGGTGGACGCCATCTGCGTGAGGCCGGGCATTTGCCCGAACTGGCGCTCCAGGGGGGCGGTGACCGCGCTGGTCATTACGTCCGGGCTGGCACCGGGGTACAGGGTCATGACGCGGATGGTCGGGTAATCCACCTGGGGTAAGGCCGACACCGGCATCAGGCGATAGGCAATCAGGCCGGCCAGGACAATGGCCAGCATGCTCAGGGTGGTGGCGACGGGCCTGAGGATAAACAGGCGTGACAGGTTCATGCGCCGGCCTTTGGCGCCTTGCCGGCATCCGCCGCCGGGCTGCTGTCGCCTGGTGCCGCGGGCTTGCCCTGCAAGTGTTCGGTCGGGGTGGTGGGGACCTGGTTGCCGTCGTTGACCACTTCTACATCGGTGCCGTCCTTCAGACGGTCGGTGCCTTCCAGTACCACGCGATCGCCTGCCGCCAGGCCTTCCTTGACCACGGTGTTCTGGCCATCGGTATCACCGATGACCAGGGTGCGGATCTTGACCTTCTTGTCACCGTCCAGGGCGTAGACAAAGGTGCCATTGGTGCCGAACTGGATCGCCGCCGAAGGCACCAGCACCACGTTTTTCAGGGTGTCGGCCAACAGGCGCACATTGACGAATTGGTTGGGGAACAGCACCTGGTCCTGGTTATCGAAGCGTGCCTTGAATTTCAGGGTGCCGGTGGTGACATCAATCTGGTTGTCCAGGCTCTGCAACACCCCGGTGGCTTGCAATTGCACATCGCCACGGTCCCAGGCCTGCACCGGCAGCTTGTTGCCGCTGCGGTAGCGGGCCAATACGGTTTGCAGGCTGTTCTCCGGCAAGGTAAAGGCCACGCTGATCGGCTGGGTCTGGGTGATGATCGCCAGGGCGGTGGTGTCATTGGCCGCCACCAGGTTGCCGACGTCCAACTGGCGCAGGCCGACACGCCCGGAAATCGGCGCGCGGATGCGGGTGAATTCGAGGTTGAGCTTGGCGTCATCCACCGCGCCCTGGTTGGTCTTGACCGTGCCCTGGTATTGCAGGACCAGCGCGGCGGCGGTGTCCAGGGTCTGCTTGGCGATACTGTCCTGTTCATACAGGCCGCGATAGCGCTCCAGGTCAACCTGGGCGTTCTTCAGTTGGGCCTGGTTTTGCAGGAGCGTGCCCTGGGCCTGGAGCAAGGCGTTCTGGTAGCTGCGCGGGTCGATTTGCGCCAACAGGTCGCCAGCCTTGACCATCTGCCCTTCTTCAAAGGCGATCTTGACCAGCTCTCCCCCGACCCGGCTGCGCACGTTGATAGTGTTCAAGGCCGTCACGGTCCCCAGCGCCTTGTAGTACAGCGGGAAGTCCCCCGTGACCGCCGGTGCGACACGCACCGGCACTGCCGCACCGGAGCCGCCGAAGCCGGGACGCATCATCCCGGTCTTGCTGGTCCTGGCGGCTGGCGCGTCCTTTTGGGCGGTGCCGGTCGGCCAGAATTTCCAGCACAGGAAGGCAACAACCAACAGCACGAGCAAGCCAAACAGCCAGCGGCGGGAACTACGGGGGGACGATTGCATGGATTGATCAACCATTGGAGGCGAGGGCTTCTACTGTGGGAGGCTGAAAGATAAGCACTGGGGCGCGTTTAGAAAAGCGCCTTTACCGGCTATTTACCTTCGGGCTTACAAACATTTACTTTTCGCGGTGAAACATCAGCTATTTGACCTAAACCGCTGAAGCACAAATAAAAACGGCCTGGACTAGGCCAGGCCGCAAGCATGCATCATACGTGTTACTGCAAAGCGACAGTAATGCGCAGCCGCAATTACTTCAGTACAGCCAGGGCCGCGTCGTAGTTTGGCTCTTCGGCGATTTCGCCCACCAACTCGCTGTGCAGCACCTTGTCGTTTTCGTCCAGGACCACCACGGCGCGAGCGGTCAGGCCCTTGAGGACGCCATCGGCAATGGAGACACCGTAGTCAACGGCAAAGTCGGCGCTGCGGAAGTCCGACAGGTTCTTCACGTTTTCCAGGCCTTCGGCGCCGCAGAAGCGGGCCTGGGCGAATGGCAGGTCGGTGGAGATGCACAGTACAACGGTGTTATCCAGCGCGTTGGCCTGGGCATTGAACTTGCGCACCGACGTGGCGCAGGTCGGGGTGTCAACGCTTGGGAAGATGTTCAGTACTTTGCGCTTGCCGGTGAAAGTCGCCAGGGTGACGTCCGACAGATCGCCTGCCGTCAGGGAAAAGTCGAGGGCCTGGGTGCCAACTTGCGGCAACTGGCCTTCAACCTGGACCGGGTTGCCTTTGAGGGTGACTTGAGCCATGAACGGAATCCTTATGCTGAGTTGGATGAAACGAATTCGAGAGGCCGAAGTTAACCACAAAGTGCGATTGACACCTATGCCCTAACACAAAATGTCATGACTGCGCCCGTGCCGGGCCGCTGTGGTTTAATTGCGCCGCTTTTGCCCTGCCCTTGAAGGAATCCATCGTTGAACACTCCGTCTGCCACCCACGTCCTGGTCATCGGTTATGTCTGGCCGGAGCCCCGCTCCTCGGCTGCCGGCGGGCATATGATGCAGATCCTGGAAAGTTTTCTGGCCCAAGGCTGGAAGATCACCTTCAGCAGCCCGGCCGCTATCGGCGAGCACAAGGCCGACCTCGCGGCACTGGGCATCGACGAATGCGCCATCGAGCTCAATAACAGCAGTTTCGACGACTTTATCCGCGAACTGGCCCCGGATATCGTGCTGTTCGACCGTTTCATGATGGAGGAACAATTCGGCTGGCGCGTGGAAAAGCATTGCCCCCAGGCCCTGCGCGTGCTGGAAACCTCGGACTTGCAGAGCCTGCGCGATGCCCGCCAGCAGCGCCTCAAGGATTACCTCAAGCATCAGCCGGATGCTGACGACTTCAGCCCGTTATTCGCCCCCGCCCTGGACGAAGCGTTCCAGATGATGGCCGACACCGACTTGGCCAAGCGCGAGATCGCGGCGATCTACCGCTGTGATATCAGCCTGATGATTTCCGATGTGGAGATCCAGTTGCTCACCGAACACTTCAAGGTGCCCGCCGCCCTGCTCCACTGGTGCCCCTTGATGGTCGATGCGCCCAGCGAGACCTTTACCCCTTATGAGGATCGCGTGCATTTCTTGAGCATCGGCAACTTCCGCCATGCCCCCAACTGGGACGCCGTGTTGTGGATGAAAAACAGCCTCTGGCCGTTGATCCGCCAGCAACTGCCCGACGCCCAACTGCATATCTATGGCGCCTACACACCGCCCAAGGCCACGGCCTTGCACAACCCGGCCCAGGGCTTTCATGTGATGAACTGGGCCGAGGACGCCCTGCAAGTGATGTCGGCCGCGCGTATCTGCCTGGCGCCGCTGCGCTTTGGCGCCGGGATCAAGGGCAAGCTGGCGGACGCCATGCTCTGCGGCACACCGAGCATCACCACGCCCATCGGCGCCGAAGGCATGGGCGACGGGCAGCCCTGGCCTGGTGCGGTCGCCCACAGCGCGACGGCCCTGGCAGCCGCTGCCGTGGCCCTGTACGAAGACCGGCACGCCTGGACCCAGGCCCAGGAACAGGGGCGTGCGCTACTGGCCCGGCGCTATGCCTCACAGATCCACGGCCCGGCGCTGGTCGAGCGCCTGCAGCACTGGCGCGATACACTGGCGCAACATCGACGCAACAACTTTACCGGCAGCATGCTGCGCCACCATCTGCACAAAAGTACCCAGTACATGGCGCAGTGGATCGAGGCAAAAAACCGCACGCTGTAGGCTCCGGCGCTGGCGAGGTGGCGTGCAACGGGGCATTATCGGTTGCGCACCCCCACCAAAAGCGACGGCAGCATGACCCGGGCAGCGCGAATCACCGACCCTTCCTACGAGCTGATGGACGACCACAACGGCCTGTCCATCATCTATCGCCAGCATGGCTTCCCCTGCCCGCTGGTGCGCTGGCACTTTCACAAGGAATACGAGCTGCACTTGATTATCGCCAGCGCCGGCAAGGTGTTTATCGGCGACTATATCGGCAATTTTCACCCGGAAAGCCTGTTCCTCACCGGCCCCAACCTGCCCCACAACTGGATCAGCCAGGTGGCGGAAGACGAAGTGGTGCCCAAGCGCGACATGCTGGTGAATTTCACCGATGAATTGCTCGAGGGCGCCAGCCAGATCTTCACTGAGCTCAAGAGCCTGGCGCCGCTGCTGGAGCGGGCGCAATATGGCATCGAGTTCCGCTGCAAAAAGACCATCGCCCAGGCCATGACCCTGATGCAACACATCGAGGACGCCCGGGGCATGGCGCGGCTGGGGCACTTCTTTATCTTGCTGGAGGCCCTCAGTGCGTGTGAGGACTACCAGTTGCTGTCAGGAGGGACCACGGCGCAGTTGGCCGATGAGCACAGTATCGACCGGACCAACCGCGCGGTGGACTATATCTTTGCCCATTACGCCCGGGAGCTGCCGCTGGAAGAGGTCGCGCAGTACCTGGGGATGAAACCCACCTACTTCTCCCGGGTGTTCAAGCAGGCCACCGGGCGCACTTTCATCGAGTTCGTCAACCGCCTGCGCATCAGCAAATCCTGCGAGTTGCTGGCCGATGGCGACAAGGCCGTGACCGAGGTGTGCTTTGAGTCCGGGTTCAACAATATCTCCAACTTCAATCGGCGCTTCCAGCAGCTCAAAGGCATGACGCCCTCGCACTACCGGCGCCTGGCGGTCCAGCGCCTGACGGAGCAGAACCTGGCCTGAGCCGCCGTGGACGGGTAACCATTCGTCGCCACTGTCAATCTTGACAGTTATATGCGCCCCCGCCTTGGGTGTGTGATGTCCTTGTTCAGTTGCCCGCCCAAGGAGCATCCACGATGAAGAAGCCTGCGCCATCCACCCCGCCCTCGTTACCTTGCCTGCCTCATCACCCGAAGCCCGGGCGACCGACTGATGAAGACGAACTGCGCCCCCCCTTCGTCAGCAACGAGGTGATCCCGCTGCCGGGAGCCGCGCGTGGGCTGGGTATTCGCCATACGATGCCCTGGATGACGGTAAATTTTCCACGCTGGACCAGGCTCAGTCTAGGCGATACCTATAAGTTCTATATGGGCAATGATCGCTTTGCCATTGCTTTGGATGAGATCAGGGAAGAGGATCTGGGTAAGGCTATTTTACGATTGGTCATCCGGCCCGAGCATATTCCGGAGGGGTTTACCTACCCTACGTTTTGCGAGGTTATCCGCAGAGGCAGCACCACCCCCAGTACTTCCCCCCGTGAAACCTGGTATGTCAAACGCACTCGCCCGGGTGGGGTCAGTAAAGACCCGGCATTGCCCTATCACACCGAACTGGTGATACACCTGCCGCCGGACCTGGTGGGCAGCGTGCTGGACCCCGAACGCGCCAAGGAGGGAGTAGAACTGACGATCGACCGCTACCCTAATATCACGGAAGGCGACACCGCCGAGGTGTATTGGAACGGCCATCTGACGATCCTTCGGATTGATGACGAGCATGTCGCCGGCATCAAGCCCATTACGGTATTGATCCCTGAGGCAACCATCATTGATGGTGGCAGCGGCAAAGTCCTTATTCGCTTCAAGCTGTATGACAAGGTGTTCAACCTTTCCGGAGAGCTCCAACAGTGGTCGGCTGGCGTCATACTGGACAGCGACTTGGACCCCGACCTGCTCCCTATTCCACACTTTGTGGTGGACCGGGAGTCCGTCATGACGCTGAACCTCGACACCCATGGCGATGCCTTATTCGAGGTCGAAGTGGTTATTCCCAGAAGGCTGCCAAATGGAACATTGACCCCTAATGGCGCCTTGATCGTCATGACCTTGACAGGCGCCGATGGCGAGGAGTTGCCCTTTGAAACCACACTGCCAGCGTTTCCGGCACGTATTGAGCTGTCGGCCAGGGCTCCAGTGGACCGCAAATACCTGGTGGCGGTGCTCAAGGGCCATATGCAGTTTGAATACACGCTGACCACAGCCAACCACGTGCCTCTGGGTAAATCCCGGCGCCTGAATATCACGGTCTCCGGTACCAAAAGCACGATGCCGGCGATGATCATCGAGCAGAACGAAGGTGGCAACATTGACCCTGCGCATCCCTTTATCAAAGTCTTCTTTCCGCGCTACACCCCTTATGATCGCCACTACAATGTGACGCTGCGGATGGAGGCGGTACGGCCAGGGGGCGGCCTGGTGGTTTATGAAGAGAGCGCATTGGCAGGCCAGGAGCCACCGCCGGAGCGTTACCGTATTGTCACCCAGGAAAACTTCGCGCGTTTTGTCGGGATTGGCACCGTCCAGGTGTTTTACCTGGTAGATGATGGCAAGGTGCGGATCATGAGCCCCGGCATCCAGACCATACGCAAGTCCGATGTGCTGGAAGTGACCTTTGGCCAGCGCGATGCCGAACTGCCAGAACCGCAGATGCAATATGTGGACGAGTTCAAGAATCTGGACCCGGCGCGCATAAAGGGCGGCCAGCTCCAGGTGACCCTGCCGTATACGCGGACGGTGCCAGACGATATTTTCAAGTGGACCTTGCTGGGGGCTAACAGCAACGGATCCGCCAGTGACGAGATCCCCCTCAACACTGGAACGGCAGGCAAGCCCGTACAGTTCTACCTGGAGGAGGCGCTGATTGTTGCCAGCAAGAATGGCGAAATTCGCCTCAGTTATTCGCTGGTGCCCGCCAGTGGTGGTGGCACGCGCTATTCGCAAGTATTGATCGTTACTGTGGGGGAGGCCCTGGACCTGTTGCGGCCAGAGGTATTGCAAGCCCAGCGTTACCCCGACCAACTGGTCCCCGAAGCCGCGCTGTCCGGGGCGACCATCGCCGTCTCCTATCTACAGATGCTGCCCAGTCATCGCATCCAGGCCTGCTGGACCGGTATTCCCGGGATAGGTACCCATTGCGAAACGAAGGATGGCAATACGTCCAAAACCTTGCACTTCGAGGTGCCCGCAGAGGTCATTGGCGCCAGCCTCAATGGATATGGACGCTATATCGAGGTGCAGTACTTCGTGCTCTTGGGTGTCCATCAAACACCTTCGCCCGTGCTGAGCCTGAACCTGCTGCCTCCCGTCCTCCCGCAGCCCTACATCGAAGGCCATACCAGCAGCGTGCTGAACATCAGCACCTTGCTCGGTAGCGAGCGCGCCATGGTCGATCGCTGGAGCTTTATCAACCGCAATCAACGGATGTGGTTTGAATTGCGGGGCACCTATGCCAATGGCACAGATTTCTACGTAACCTTCTACAACGGCGACCCGGTGACCTTTAACGGCGAGCAGAACGGTATCCGCCCAACGGCGCCAGTGAGCGAGATGCGTCAACTCAAGGATGGCTCGCAATTGCTGATGCGCTTCGGGGTGACCTTTGACCAAACGGCCATTGAGTCCAATGCCCTGTGGTTCCCGGAACGCCGGTACACCATTGAGGCCATCCCGGCCCAGTTCCCGGTGCCGACGTTGCGACAGGCCACGGGCTCTGGCTCTTCAGTGACCTTAGCCCCGCTGGATGCGCGATTCGGTGCAACGGTAGACGTGTCCTACAGCCCGATGTATGCCACCGACTTCCTTACCCTGGAGGTGATGGGGGCCCCGGGACCAGGTTCGGGGCAACAGGGGCCAACCTTCGGAGAAACCGATGGCACGGTCACCTTCAACCTGCCGGAGGCACTTATTGCCGCAAACATAGGCAATAAAGACACCCTCTTCACCGTGAAATATACCGTCCTGCGCAATGGCACCCTCCAATCGTCAGCGGTGTTGACCGTAACGCTCAAGGCAATTCCCCAGGCAGAGCTGAAAAGAACCCTGCTGCGTATCGATGAAGCGATCGGCGGTGTACTCGATGTGGGTGAATTGGTCGGTAATGCAACGGCAACGGTGGGAACCTGGCCGTTCATTGCCAGGGACCAGCCCGTGTGGCTACGTTTGTTCGGTAACAAACCCAACGGTGCGGCCCATAACCTGACCCTGCTCAACGGTGCCGGCGGTGATCGGGTGACCGATGCCTGGTTGAACCTTGGGTATCAGCAGAAAGCGATACTGAATACGTACCTGATTGATCTGGGCAATGCGACCCAACTGACCATGCAACTCAAGGCGGCGTTAACGAGCAGTACCGATGAATCGAAGGCCATTGAGTTCCCGCCGGTGGTGTACAGCATACGCAGCCGGATGATTAACGACGAGACGACGTTCGACGAATACTACTTCAATCACTGGCTCAGCCAATGGCCCAATGTGGGCATCCGCCGCGAGACAAATGCCAACTATTACCTGCAATCCGTTCCCTATACGGGCAGTGGTGTCAGGATCTACAAGGTCTATTTCCCTTATGCAGCGGGATACTATCGAATTAGATTTAGATACAAGATCAGCAAGTTTGCCAATATTGGTGGGCCGACCAGTATCTTGGTGCATACCAGAAACTGGCAAAACAATGTTGTCATCCCCAGCATCAATACATGGCTCAATGCCGATGTGCAGACGGGCTTTGTGCCGGGTCAATCCTTTGAACTTTCAATCTCTGTAGTCAACCCGGCAGACGATGGCGTCTACGATTTTGATGACATCAAAGTACAACAGCGTCCTTATCCATCGGGGACCGATCTGGAGGAGTAATTTCTGCGGTGTTAAAAGACCGAGGCCCCAGCGAAAATGCTGGGGCCTCGGTGTAACTACAGGGTATCACTGGCACTTTCCAATGCCCTCATTAAACTCCTGCCCACTAGGGCAGTGGTAGTCATATCTAGTGTACTTTTGAGTTCGAGGATTCCAGACACACCTGTAATACCCGCCCACGATAACCGTACTTTTAAAATAACCTTCTCTCGTGCAACGGGGTTCTTCAGCGTTGGGTGATTGTGTTGTGCAGGCACTGATAAACAGTGCCACGCCCAGGCCTAGAACCGCTTTGTACAACAGGTTAATCGTGGGTCTTACCTTGGAAAGATCCATAGCCATCTCCTGATTGGATTGTGCTCCATCATTAACCGGCTATTTTTTTATATCGTCTACTGTCAAAAGTAACAGGTGGCATCAATGCCAATCCCTTGTGCATAGACTTCCCTGAGGCAGCTTCCAGCAGGGCTCAGTGCAAAAAAGTATCAGTCCAAGTGCTCCCAAGGATTTGTCATCACGGCTGCGCAAGGCTGTAATCAACGCACACTCTTCCTGCCGCCTTGGGAAGACACAACAACAATAACTGTCCTTCTGCAGCCCCCGGGCGCAGAAACGGAGTGCGCGATGAATTCCACTGCAAAAGCCCTGCTTGCCTGTACCTGCATGACCCTCAGCGCCGCCAGCCTGGGTGCGCAAACCCTGACCATTGCCACCGTCAACAACAGCGACATGATCCGCATGCAAAAGCTCTCGAAAACCTTCGAGGCCGAGCACCCGGATATCCAGTTGAACTGGGTGGTGCTCGAAGAGAATGTGCTGCGCCAACGCCTGACCACTGACATTGCAACCCAGGGCGGGCAGTTCGATGTGCTGACCATCGGCATGTACGAAGCCGCACTCTGGGGCGCCAAGGGTTGGCTGGAACCGATGAAGGACCTGCCGGCGTCCTACGACCTGGACGATGTGTTCCCTTCGGTGCGCGACGGCCTTTCGGTCAAGGGCTCGCTGTATGCCCTGCCGTTCTACGCCGAAAGCTCCATCACCTACTACCGCACCGACCTGTTCAAGGCTGCTGGACTGACCATGCCTGAACATCCAACCTGGGTGCAGATTGGCGAGTTTGCGCAAAAGCTCACCGACAAGAACAAGGAGCAATACGGCCTGTGCCTGCGCGGCAAGGCCGGTTGGGGCGAGAACATGGCGCTGATCACCACCCTGGCCAATGGCTATGGCGCGCGCTGGTTCAATGAGCAGTGGCAACCCGAATTCAACGGCCCCGAGTGGAAGGACGCGCTGAACTTCTACGTCGACAATATGAAGAAGTCCGGCCCACCCGGCGCGTCCAGCAACGGCTTCAACGAGAACCTGGCGCTGTTCAACAGCGGCAAGTGCGCGATCTGGGTGGATGCCAGCGTCGCCGGTTCGTTCGTTACCGACAAGACCCAGAGCAAGGTCGCCGATCACGTCGGCTTTACCTTTGCCCCGCAACAGGTCACCGACAAGGGCAGCTCGTGGCTGTACTCCTGGTCCCTGGCGATCCCGACCAGTTCCAAAGCCAAGGACGCAGCCAAGGTCTTCAGTGCCTGGGCAACCTCCAAGGAATACGGCGCGCTGGTGGCCAAGACCGACGGCATTGCCAATGTCCCGCCTGGCACCCGTGCCTCGACTTACAGCGAGGAGTACATGCAGGCTGCGCCATTTGCCAAGGTGACGCTGGAGTCGCTGAAAGTCGCGGACCCGACCAAACCGACCCTCAAGCCGGTGCCCTATATCGGTATCCAATTGGTGACCATCCCTGAGTTCCAGGCCATTGGCACCCAGGTGGGCAAGTTCTTCTCCGGCGCCTTGACCGGCCAGCAGACGGTGGACCAGGCCCTGGCCGCCGCGCAAACCACCACCGAGCGGGAAATGAAGCGGGCCGGCTACCCCAAATAGCCCAGGCTCACCACAGTCGATGTGGGAGCTGGCTTGCCTGCGATAGCGGTCGATCAGTTAACTGATTTATCCACTGACAGGCCGCCATCGCAGGCAAGCCAGCGCCTACATCGACCGCATTCCAAGGCAGATGCTGTGCCTCCAATGGGTTTTGATTGTCATGAATACGTCTAAAAGCCGCCTGCGCAACCCCGGCTGGTTCCTCGTCAGCCCCTCGGTGGCCCTGTTGCTGCTGTGGATGATCGTGCCCCTGGGCATGACCCTGTACTTTTCGCTGATCCGCTACAACCTGCTCTACCCCGGCGAAAACCAGTTCGTGGGCCTGGAGAACTTCACCTACTTCATCACCGATTCAGGCTTTTTGCCCGGTGCCAGCAACACCCTGTTGCTGGTGGGCAGCGTGCTGCTGATCAGCGTGGTGCTGGGGGTGTTGATCAGTGCCTTGCTGGAGGCCAGCGAGTTTTTCGGCCGCGGGCTGGTGCGGGTATTGCTGATCTCGCCGTTCTTTATCATGCCCACGGTCGGTGCGCTGATCTGGAAGAACCTGATTTTCCACCCGGTGTCCGGCGTACTGGCGGCGGTGTGGAAGCTGTTTGGCGCGCAGCCGGTGGACTGGCTGGCGCACTACCCGCTGCTGTCGATCATCATCATTGTGTCCTGGCAATGGCTGCCCTTCGCGATCCTGATCCTGATGACCGCCATGCAGTCCCTGGACCAGGAACAGAAAGAAGCCGCGCGCCTGGACGGTGCCGGGCCGATTGCGATCTTCTGGCACCTGACCCTGCCGCATCTGGCCCGGCCCATTGCCGTGGTGGTGATGATCGAGACGATTTTCCTGCTCTCGGTATTCGCCGAGATCTTCACCACCACCAACGGCGGCCCCGGCTACGCCTCGACCAACCTCGCCTACCTGATCTACAACCAGGCGCTGGTGCAGTTCGACGTGGGCATGGCCTCGGCCGGCGGCTTGATTGCCGTGGTCATTGCCAATATCGCGGCGATCATCCTGGTGCGGATGCTCGGCAAAAACCTGACTGACAAACCTTGAGGGCCGCGCCATGACGCTTCAACAATCCCGCCGCCTGCAAAGCCTGCTGCTCGGCACCCTGGCCTGGGCCATCGCCATCGTGATTTTCTTCCCGATCTTCTGGATGGTGCTCACCAGTTTCAAGACCGAAATCGACGCGTTTGCCACGCCGCCGCAGTTCATCTTCACGCCTACCCTGGAGAACTACCTGCACATCAATGAGCGTAGCAATTACGCCAGCTTTGCCTGGAACTCGGTGGTGATTTCCTTCAGCGCCACCGCCCTGTGCCTGCTGATTGCGGTGCCGGCGGCCTACTCCATGGCGTTCTACGAAACCCAGCGTACCAAGGGCACATTGCTGTGGATGCTGTCGACCAAGATGCTGCCCCCGGTGGGCGTGCTGATGCCCATTTACCTGCTGGCCAAGAGCATGGGCCTGCTGGATACGCGCATCGCGCTGATCATCATCTACACCCTGATCAACCTGCCGATTGTGGTGTGGATGGTGTACACCTACTTCAAGGACATCCCCAAGGACATCCTCGAAGCCGCGCGCCTGGACGGCGCCAGCCTGTGGCAGGAAATGCTGCGGGTGCTGCTGCCCATCGCCAAGGGCGGCCTGGCCTCCACGGTGTTGCTGTCGCTGATTCTGTGCTGGAACGAGGCGTTCTGGTCGCTGAACCTGACCTCGTCGAATGCCGCGCCGTTGACCGCGCTGATCGCCTCCTACTCCAGCCCCGAAGGTTTGTTCTGGGCCAAATTGTCCGCCGTCTCGACCCTGGCCTGCGCACCGATCCTGATCTTTGGCTGGATCAGCCAGAAACAACTGGTGCGCGGCCTGTCCTTTGGCGCAGTGAAATAACGACCCCTTATAAAAAGGAGGCCCATCATGGCCAACCTGAAAATCAAGAATCTGCAAAAAGGCTTCGAGGGTTTCTCCATCATCAAGGGCATCGACCTGGAGGTGCACGACAAGGAATTCGTGGTATTCGTCGGCCCCTCCGGCTGTGGCAAGTCGACCCTGCTGCGCCTGATTGCCGGCCTTGAGGAAGTGACTGAAGGCACCATCGAGCTCGATGGCCGCGATATCACCGAAGTGACCCCGGCCAAGCGCGACCTGGCCATGGTGTTCCAGACCTACGCCCTGTACCCGCATATGAGCGTGCGCAAGAACATGTCGTTTGCCCTGGACCTGGCCGGCGTGGACAAAAAGATCGTCGACAGCAAAGTCAGCGAGGCGGCGCGCATCCTGGAGCTGGGCCCGTTGCTGGAGCGCAAGCCCAAGCAGTTGTCTGGCGGCCAGCGCCAGCGCGTGGCCATTGGCCGGGCGATTGTGCGCAACCCGAAAATCTTCCTGTTCGACGAGCCGCTGTCCAACCTCGACGCGGCCCTGCGCGTGCAAATGCGCCTGGAACTGGCGCGCCTGCATAAAGAACTGCAGGCCACCATGATTTACGTGACCCACGACCAGGTCGAAGCCATGACCCTGGCCGACAAGGTGGTGGTGCTTAACAGCGGGCGTATCGAACAGGTCGGCTCGCCGCTGGAGCTGTACCACCAGCCGGCCAACCTGTTTGTCGCGGGCTTTTTGGGCACACCAAAAATGGGCTTTCTCAAGGGCCAGGTCACCCGCCTCGACGGCCAGGGCTGCGACGTGCAACTGGACGCCGGCACCCTGGTCAGCCTGCCCTTGAGCAGCGCCAGCTTAAGCGTGGGCAGCGCGGTGACCCTGGGCATCCGCCCCGAGCACCTGGAGCTGGCCGCGCCGGGCGATACCCCCCTGACCGTCACCGCCGACGTGGGCGAGCGCCTGGGCAGTGACACCTTCTGCCATGTGCTCACCGCCAGTGGCGAGCCGCTGACCTTGCGAATCCGTGGCGATATGGCCAGCCAGTATGGCGAGACCCTGCAACTGCACCTGGACCCGGCGCACTGCCATCTATTTGACAGCGACGGTGTGGCGGTGGCTCGTCCACTGCGCGCTGCCGCCTGATTTCGAGAACTCTTGATGAAACTCAATAAGCAGAACCTCACGCTGCTGGCGCCCGAAGTGCGCCTGCCGGCCTACACCATTGCCGATACGCGCCAGGGCATCGCCCATATCGGCGTCGGCGGTTTCCACCGTGCGCACCAGGCGTATTACACCGACGCCTTGATGAACACTGGCGTCGGCCTGGACTGGAGCATCTGTGGCATTGGCCTGCGGGCCGAAGACCGCAAGGCGCGGGATGACCTGGCCGGCCAGGACTATCTGTTCACCTTGTATGAGCTGGGCGACACCGATGACACCCAAGTGCGGGTGATCGGCGCCATCAGCGACATGCTGCTGGCACAAGACGGCGCCCAGGCCCTGATCGACAAGCTGGCCAGCCCTGCCATCCGCATCGTCTCGCTGACCATCACCGAAGGCGGCTACTGCATCGACGACAGCAACGGCGAATTCATGGCCCACCTGCCGCAGATCCAGCATGACCTGGCCCACCCTGCGGCCCCCAGGACCGTGTTCGGCTTTATCTGCGCCGCCCTGGCCCAGCGCCGTGCGGCGGGTGTTGCGGCCTTTACCGTGATGTCCTGCGATAACCTGCCGCACAACGGCGCCGTGACCCGCAAGGCGCTGCTGGCATTTGCGGCGTTGCGCGATGCCGACCTGCATGACTGGATCAAGGATAACGTGAGCTTCCCCAATGCGATGGTCGACCGCATCACACCGATGACCAGCACCACCCACCGCCTGCAACTGCATGATGAACACGGCATTGATGATGCCTGGCCGGTGGTGTGCGAACCCTTTGTGCAATGGGTGCTGGAAGACAAATTCGTCAACGGCCGCCCGGCCTGGGAACAGGTGGGCGTGCAGTTCACCGATGACGTCACGCCCTATGAAGCCATGAAGATCGGCCTGCTCAACGGCAGCCACCTGGCCCTGACCTACCTGGGGTTTCTCAAGGGTTACCGGTTTGTCCACGAGACCATGAACGATCCGCTGTTTGTCGCGTACATGCGTGCCTATATGGACCTGGACGTGACTCCCCACCTGGCGCCGGTGCCGGGCATTGACCTGACGCAGTACAAGCAGACCCTGGTGGAGCGCTTCTCCAACCAGGCGATTGCCGATCAGTTGGAGCGCGTGTGTTCCGATGGTTCGTCGAAGTTTCCCAAGTTCACCGTACCGACCATCAACCGCTTGATTGCCGAGGGCCGTGACACCGAGCGCGCGGCCCTGGTGGTGGCGGCCTGGGCCTTGTACTTGCAGGGTGTGGATGAAAATGGCGTGCGCTACCGCATCCCCGACCCCCGTGCCGACTTCTGCCGGGCACTGGTGGCGGATGACGGGTTGATCAGCCAACGGTTGTTGACGGTGGAAGAGATTTTTGGCCCGGCGATTCCCCATTCACCGGAGTTTGTGGCAGCGTTCGAGCGGTGTTTTGCCAGTTTGCGCGATAACGGTGTAACAGAAACCCTGAAACAACTTACCTCCTGAAGAAACCCGATCAACCTGTGGGAGCTGGCTTGCCTGCGATGGCGGTGTATCAGTCACATCATGGTTGCCTGGACGGCCACCATCGCAGGCAAGCCAGCTCCCACATTGATCGGGTTTTCACCCTACTGTCTGCTGAGTAACCACCATGACCCGGCAATCTTTGTTTCTTGGCATCGACTGCGGCACCCAAGGCACCAAAGCCATCGTCCTCGACGCCGCCAACGGCCAGGTGCTGGGCCTGGGCGCCGCCGCACACAGCCTGATCAGCGGCGCCAATGGCCGGCGCGAGCAGGACACCATGCAATGGCTGGACGCCTTGACCGAAGCCACCCACCGCGCCTTGCAACAAGCCGGCGTGGACGGCCAGGATATCCTCGGCATTGGAGTTTCCGGCCAGCAGCATGGCCTGGTCCTGCTCGATGCCCAGGGCCAGGTGCTGCGCCCGGCCAAGCTGTGGTGCGACACCGAAACCAGCGCGGAAAATGCCCGGTTGCTGCAGCACCTGGGCGGTGAACGCGGCGCCCTGGAACGCCTGGGCGTGGCCATTGCGCCGGGCTACACCGTGTCCAAGCTGCTGTGGACCCTGGAGCAACACCCGGATGTGTTTGCGCGCATCGCCCATGTTCTGTTGCCCCACGACTATCTCAACTACTGGCTCACCGGCCGCGCCTGCGCCGAATATGGCGACGCCTCGGGCAGCGGCTATTTCAATGTGCGCACCCGCCAATGGGACTTGCCATTGCTGCGGCATATCGACCCCAGCGGGCGCCTGGAAGCGGCGTTGCCAGCGCTGATCGAAGCCGATCAGGCGCTGGGCACTGTGCTGCCGGGGATCGCCGAACGCCTGGGGATCAACCCCGGGGCCATTGTGTCCAGTGGCGGTGGCGACAATATGATGGGGGCCATCGGCACCGGCAATATTGTGCCGGGGGTGATCACCATGAGCCTGGGCTCATCGGGCACCGTGTATGGGTTTGCCGACCAGCCGACGGTCAGCGCCCAGGCCGCGGTGGCGACGTTCTGTTCCTCCAGCGGCGGTTGGCTGCCGCTGATCTGTACCATGAACCTGACCAATGCCACCGGGGTGATCCGCGAATTGTTCGAGCTGGACCTGGTGGCGTTCAACGCCCTGGTGGCCCAGGCACCGATTGGCGCCGAGGGCGTCAGCATGCTGCCGTTCCTCAACGGCGAGCGCGTGCCCGCCCTGCCCCACGCCACCGGCAGCCTGCACGGCCTGACCATGACCAACCTGACCCGTGGCAACCTGTGCCGCGCGGTGGTCGAAGGCACCACCTTTGGCTTGCGCCAGGGCCTGGACCTGCTGCGCCAGACCGGCCTGCAAAGCCACAGTATCCGCCTGATTGGCGGTGGCTCGAAAAGCCCGGTGTGGCGGCAGATGGTCGCCGATATCATGGACACCGAAGTGGTGTGTACCGAACAAAGTGAAGCGGCGGCCCTGGGCGCGGCGATCCAGGCTGCGTGGTGCCAGTCCGGTGAAAGCCTGCAAGCGCTGTGCGCCCGCTGCGTCAGCGTCGACCCGGCCAGCCGTACCCAGCCCGTCGCCGCCAGCGTTGCGGCCTATCAACAGGCCTATGCACGCTATCAGCAGCATGTGGCAACCCTTTAAGAGCGAATAATATGTATCTGGTGTGTGGCGAAGCGCTGTTTGATTTTTTCAGCCAGGAGGATGCCAGCGGGCAGGCCTCGAAAGTCAATTTCAAGGCGATTGCCGGCGGCTCGCCGTTCAACGTGGCCGTGGGGTTGCGCCGCCTGGGGATCGAGGTGGGGCTGTTGGCCGGGTTGTCCAGCGACTACCTGGGCCAACGCCTGCGCCAGGTGCTCAGGGATGAAGGGGTGCGCGACGACTACCTGGTGGAGTTTGCCGCACCGACTACCCTGGCGATGGTCGCCCTGGGGGCCAATGGCTCGCCGCACTACAGTTTCCGGGGGGAAGGCTGTGCGGACCGGCAGTTGCAGCTCGGGCATCTGCCGGTCCTCGATGCGCAGGTGCGCGGCCTGCATTTCGGCTCGTTTTCCCTGGTGGTGCAGCCGGTGGCCGACAGCCTGTTGGCCTTGCTGCGCCGGGAAAGCGGCCAGCGCCTGATCAGCCTCGATCCGAATGTGCGCCTGAACCCCGAGCCGGATATCGAGGTCTGGCGCCAGCGCGTGGCCGAGCTGGTGCAGCATGCCGACCTGATCAAGGTCAGCGATGAAGACCTGCACCTGCTCTACCCTGGCCAGGCGCCGGAAAGCGTGCTGCAAGGCTGGTTGCAGTACCGCTGCCAGCTGATTTTCCTGACCCGTGGCGGTCAAGGGGCGACGGTGTTCAGCCGCCAGCATGGCAGTTGGTCGGCCCCGGCGGTGCCAGTGGTGATGGCCGATACGGTCGGCGCCGGCGATACCTTCCAGGCGGCCTTGATTGCCTGGCTGACCGAGCAACAGCTGGATTCGGTAGACGGCGTGCAGGGCCTGGCCCGGGAGCAGATCGACGCGATGCTCAGGTTTGCCATTCGCGCCGCCGCGCTGACCTGTAGCAAGACCGGGCCCGACCTGCCTTATCGCCAGCAATTACCCGGCTAACCAAGCTCACGGCTTTTCCCGTATAGCCCGGGCCACCAGCGCGCCGACCACGCCGCCGGCCAGGGGCGCGAGCCAGAACAGCCAGAGCTGCATCAGGTAATCAGTGCCGGCAAACAACGCCGGCCCGGTACTACGGGCCGGGTTGACCGAGGTATTGGTGACCGGGATCGACACCAGGTGGATCAGGGTCAGGGTCAGGCCGATGGCAATCGGCGCAAAGCCTGATGCGCTACCGGGCTCCGTTACCCGCATGACAATAAACACCAGGAAGAACGTGCCCACCGTTTCCACGACCACGGCGGCCAGCAGGCTGTATTGCCCCGGACTCAACGCACCATAGCCATTGGCGGCGAACTCGCCGATCTCAAACCCTGGCCGGCCACTGGCGACCAGTGCGAGGATTGCCGCCGCAACCGTCGCGCCGGCGACCTGGGCGATGATATAGGGCAGCACCTCCAGCCCTGCAAACCGCCCTCCGACCCACAACCCCACGGTCACTGCCGGGTTGAAATGCGCGCCACTGATACTGCCCACCGCATAGGACATGGTCAGCACACTCAGGCCAAACGCCAGGGCCACCCCCGCAAAACCAATCCCCAACCCTGGAAACGCGGCCGACAGGATCGCACTGCCGCAACCGCCGAAGGTCAACCAGAAGGTACCGAGAAACTCTGCTGCGATTTTTTGTTGCACTGAAACCCTCACTTCCTTCAAGGGGCAAGCGCTGACGTTAGCAACAGCAGGGCCAAATCCGTATCAGAGTTTTCTGGTTAATGCGCAGCATCAACGGCTGGCATTCGGGCTTGTGGCGGTTATATAAGCCCGGGATAGAGAGGCAAGTTGAACATGCCAATGTGGCTACGCCTATTTTAAAGTCGGCACAACTGTCAATTTTGACAGTTGTACGAAGACCCAGCGCAGCCTTTAATGTTTTCAGCATAGAGGCAGCTGTCCGGTGCAAGCAAAGGACAAGTAATACTGCAGAAATATAGAGTTGAGCTGAGAGCGGGACTCTCGAACCGCTCACACCTATTAATCCTGCCGTCAATTACTCAACAGTGATTTCCAGGAAGGAATAACATGAACTCTTTTATAAAAAACAACGCAATAATCGCCACGCTACTGATGGGGCTTGGCGGGGTAAATACTACAATGGCCGCTTATGTCGCAATCACCCCACCTGACGGAAAACAGTGCAGTATTTCAGGCATCAATAATGGCGGTGTTGTGGTTGGAAACTGCACTACCGCCAGTATAATAACCCCCAATTCGCCCTGGGTAGCCCTTACCCCGGCAACGCCTGTCTCGTTACTGCGCCTGGCGCCTTCACAACCTTGCTCAGTGGGGGCCATCAGCAATGCCGGGTGGATTGTCGGTAAATGCGGTGCCCCGGATGGGGCCGACTACGCCGTTGTGTGGGACGCCAACGATCTGCCGTCCGGCATTCTTAAACTGTTGCCGCGCCCAGGGCTGATTGGCCTGTTTCCCGATGTCAGCACCGTTCCCTCTGCAATCAATCAGCGCGGCGGTGTGCTGGGCTCCAGCATCAACCGGTCCGGGGTTTCCACGGTTGTCCTGTGGGGCGCGGGGCAAAGCAATGCTCGAGATGTATCGAGCCCCGGTGACAATTGCAGAGGGGTCGATCTCACTTATACATTGGTCAACTCCCGCCCCGTAGTCGCCACCAACTGCCCTGATGCCAACGGCACCATGACCGGTAAAATTGCCCAGCACAATGGCCTGTTATATGTCTCCACCCCATTACCCAAGCCTGCCGGGGCACTGACCTGTATCGCCACGAGCATCAATGATGCGTTGCAGGTGGTGGGGGGGTGCAAGTACTCAACCGCACCGTTCTCCCGTGCGGCATTCTGGGCAACGCCAACCTCGACGCCAACACTCGTACCAACCTTGAGTGGCAATAGCGTGAGTATTGCCAGCCAGTTGAATAACGCTGCACAAGCCGTTGTGGGTTACACCGATACCGATGGGAACGGCAGCACCGCCGTATGGAATATTACGGCAGGCACCGTCAACCTGGTTCCGGCCTTTACAGTGGGGGTTGGCAGTTCAGGTGTAGCACTGGCGGATAACGGAACTTTATTAGTCCAGGGCGCCAACTCAGGCACGTTTACAGAAAGTGCCACTTGGGATATTTCAAACGGGTTGCAAAGCTTTGGGTTCTATAGTGGCGGCAAGAACGCGATGGTGGGGGTAATTTCCCAGGACGGCACCAAGATCGCCGGAACTGTAGAAGACAGCGCGCAAACCTATAAGGCAGTTGTGATTCAATAAACAACATTCCAACTTAACTGAATGCTCACTACAAATTTACGGAGTCACTATGTTAGCGCCGACATTAAAGTCGAATATTTTTACAGCAAAAAAAAGCGCATTTCTCAAAACCACAACATTGATAGTTATCTTGGGATTTGAAATGAGCAGCAATACGGTCATGGCAAAAATTTATGATGGTCACCCCTATGGCGGCCTGACAAAAAACGAGCAAGTTAATTTGTATTACAGCGCCGATAACGGCTATGTCGGCCCCAATATAGAAAGGAATTGGGATTTAATTAATGCGAGAGACAAGGCGGCCGAAGATCGCATAAACAAGATGTTCATGGAGAGCTTTTACAGCCATAGTTATAGATTTACTTACAATGCCACTAATAATTATTGGTAATTATTTAGATGCTACACCGACCTGGAATCATGCAAGCAAGCACTTCCGGGCCTGGCGTTTACCCAGGCCCGGCAATCCGCAATACCCCAGTTGCCCCGATCAGTAAAGCCTCGCCCCCGCCCGACGTGGCGCCGGGGCATGGGCGTGTTTGAGGTCTTCACGCAACTCGGTGATCAGGTTGCAGATGGCTCGACTGCTGTCGAGCTTATCGGCCTGGATGCCGGTGACGGTGATGCCCGTACCCTCAGCATCGTCGTAGACTTTGATCGTCAGCGTCGCATCCTGGGCTTTGATGCATTCACAACGTCGAGGCAGGAAACCTCCTTCAATAATGCTGCGCAATTCCAGTTCCGAAAGCATGGCTAAACCTCTCCTTTGTTGAGACCGCCAATGAATTATTATCGCTATCGATAGTCTGACCGTCGCGTCAGGACGGTTGACTGCACGCCTTGCCAACCCTGGCAGGTACGCTCAACTGCTGAGCCTACTCCTTGTGTCCAACGGCGTAGGATCCTTTCCTCATAAGCAACCGTCACTCTTATATAAGTTGCTCCCGGTTTGCACTGCCGAGCGTTGGCATGCATCGTGGCAACCACTGTTCAACTGACCTCAAGATAAGGACGTCCCATGACGGCTTCTCCCTTCACTCTCCTTTCGGTACTGGCAATGAGCGTGCTGGCCGCACAGGCCAACGCTGCCAAACTTGAAGATATCGCGCCCTACCCCAAGGCCGATGCCGGGCACGTGCGCCAGGTTATCCACTTGCCTGCACAGCCCCGGGAGCAGGACCTCCAGGTCGAGATCCTGGCCGGCAAAACCCTGTCCGTGGACTGTAACCAGCAACGCCTGGGTGGGGTGTTGGAAGAAAAGAATCTCGAAGGTTGGGGCTACCCGTTTTACCGGATGGAGAACGTCATTGGGCCCATGAGCACCCTGATGGCCTGCCCCGACGGCAAGACCCGCAAGGCGTTTGTACCGGTGGTCGGTGACGGTTTTTTGCTGCGCTACAACAGCAAATTGCCCATCGTTATATATGTTCCAAAAGATGTCGAAGTGCGTTACCGCATCTGGTCGGCCTCGCCCACCGTCGAGAAGGCCAGCGTACAGTAGCGCCATAGGTCAAATGGGGGAGCTGTGCTGTTGTGCTGCCACCCGCTCGGCCACGTGGCGCAAACTATCGAAGTTGATATTGGCCCCGGAGTTGATCGCCACCAGCGTCAGCCCCTGGGCCCCGCTGAGTTTCACATAGCGGCGGATACCAGCCACCGCCAGGGCGCCGGAGGGCTCGCTGATGGCGCGGGTGTCGTCGTAGATCAGCTTGATCGCGCTGCACAGTTCATCGTTGCTGACGGTGATGACTTCATCGACATGGTGGCGGCAGATTTCAAAGCCATAGGCGCCGATCTGCGCCACGGCGGTGCCATCGGCGAAGCTGTCCACACTGGGCAAGATCACCCGCTCGCCTGCACCCAGGGCCGCCAGCAGGCAACTGGAACCTTCAGGCTCCACGCCAATCACCCGTACTGCTGGCCGCAGGTATTTGATATAGGCAGCGATCCCGGCGATCAGCCCGCCGCCACCGACCGGTACAAAGATCGCGTCCAGCGCGCCTTGTTGCTGGCGCAGGATTTCCATGGCGACGGTGCCCTGCCCGGCGATCACATCGGGATCATCGAAAGGCGAGACAAAGGTGGCCCCCGACTGCTCGGCCAACTGCAACGCATGGGCCAGGGCAAATGGGAAACTTGCGCCCTGCAACACCGCCTCGGCGCCTCGCGAGCGCACGCCCAGCACTTTCAATTCGGGCGTGGTGCTGGGCATCACGATCGTCGCCCTGATCCCCAACTCACGTGCCGCCAGGGCCACGCCCTGGGCATGGTTGCCCGCCGAAGCTGTAATCACCCCGCTGGCCTTTTGCGCTGCGGTCAGTTGCACCAGCTTGTTGTAGGCGCCACGGATCTTGAAGGAGAACGTCGGCTGCAAATCTTCGCGCTTGAGCAGGACCTGATTGCCGAGCAGCGCCGACAGTGCCGGGGCCGCCTGCAAGGGCGTGCGTATCGCCAGGTCGTAGACCGGCGCGACGAGGATCTTTTTTACGTATTGCTCAAGCAGCAAGGGGCTACTCATGGGGGACTCCTGGCGTTTGACAAAGCCCAAGAGACGGCAAAACAAAACCCGCCTCTAGGGCGGGTTTGGGTACAGCCGAACGCTATCCCGCCAAATAAGGAATGGCGGTAATAATAATGCTTGGCTGGGAACGATAGGTTTGCAAGGTCATGCCGCAAAACTAACCGGCGCTCTGTGGCAAGTCAACTCTGGGGGTTTACGAGTTATATACGAAACGTATACGATTTGTATATCCACCCTACACAGTGAAGCTCATGGGCATCGTCAAGATCACCGATCAACTGCATGAACAAATCCGCCTGGCCAGCGCTGCCATGGACCGTTCCATCAATGCCCAGGCGGAGTTCTGGATCAAGATCGGCCTGTTGGCCGAACTCAATCCGCACCTGGCCTACAACGACCTGATCAACAAGCTGTTGCTCGACAAGCCCGACCTGATCCGGGGGCGCAGCCGATGATCAAAACCCCTGCACAGATCGCCGTGATGCGCGAAGCCGGCCGCCTGCTGGGCCAGGTCTTCAGCATGCTCGACAACCGGGTCCGCGCTGGCCTGACCACCCTGGAGCTGGATGCGGCAATCGAGGCGTTTATCCGCCAGGACCTGCAAGCGCGCCCCGCCAGCCTTGGGCAGTATGACTACCCCTTCAGCAGCAACACCTCCCTCAACGAAGTGGTGTGCCACGGCATGCCAAGTGCCCGGGACGTGTTGAAGGACGGCGATATCCTCAATATCGACATCACCCTGGAAAAAGGCGGGTTTATTGCCGACGCCAGCAAGATGTACATGATCGGCGCCGTCGCGCCCAAGGCCCGGCGCCTGGTAGAGCAGACCTTCGAGGCGATGTGGGCCGGTATCCGCCAGGTCAAGCCCGGCGCGCGCCTGGGGGATATCGGCCATGCGATCCAGAGCCACGCCCAGGCCAATGGCTACAGCGTGGTGCGCGAGTATTGCGGCCACGGGATTGGTCGGCAAATGCACGAAGAACCGCAAATCCTGCACTTCGGCCGCCCGGGCACCGGCTTGATCCTGCGCGAAGGCATGGTGTTCACCATCGAGCCGATGCTCAACCAAGGCAGCGCCAAGGTGCGCAGCCTCAAGGACGGCTGGACCGTGGTGACCCGCGACAACAGCCTGTCAGCCCAGTGGGAGCATACGGTGGCCGTGACCGCTGAGGGGTTTGAAGTGCTGACGCTACAGGCGGGAGCCTAGGTTACCCCGCTTTCCCGCTGCCCCTGGCAACCCGCCTGAGCCCCAGCACCATCCCGGCGGCGCCCAACGCCATCGCCAGCAGAAACAGCGGGTACGCCACCCACCACGGTGTACCCGCCGTCATCATGCTGAACTCGGACATGCCGCCAATGCTGGCGATCAGGTTCAGCGGCAGGAACACCACGTTGATCAGCGTCAGCTTGCGCAACAGGTTGTTCATGCTGTTGTTCATCAGGTTGCCCCGGGCATCGATCAGCCCCGAGAACACATTGGAATAGATCTCCGCCTGCTTGTAGCACTGGTGGTTCTCGATGATCAAGTCATCGATCAAGCCCAGGGTCTGCGGGCTGAAATGCTCCTTCTCGGCGTGGTTGCGCAAGCGCGTCAAGACCGCGCCGTTGCTGTGCAGCGCGTTGATGTAATAGATCAGGCTCTCGCTGAGGCTGAACATCTGCATCAGGTGGCGGTTGCTCATGGAGGCGTTGAACTGCTGCTGCAACTCCCGGGCGACCAGCTTGATCACCTTGAGGTGGCCCAGGTAGTGGTGGAGGTTGTTCAGCAGCAGGTCCAGCAATACGTCCAGCGGCGTATGCAGCGGCCGGCGCGCGCCCAGGCCGGACAGTTGGCTGTCGTCGGTGGCAATCACCAGCAGGCGGTCCGGGGAAAACAGCAAGCCACAGGACGACACTTCAAACACCAGGTTGCTGCCCCCGGAATAGTTTTGCGGGCGCTTCCAGATCAAAAACAGGTTGTCTGGATGGAACTCGATACGCGACACCTCGTCCGGGTCCAGGGCCGATGCCAGCGCGTGCTCATCAACCTTGTAGCGCTCGTGCAGTAATTCACGCTCATGGCTGTCGGGGTTGTTGAACAGCAGGATCTCGGCATTTTCGCGCTCGCTGCGGCGCAGCGCGCCTTCACGCAGTTCAAAGCCGATCACCAGCCCTGGCCCTGGCGCTTGAGCTCCAGGCGGCGCACGAACTCTTCCAGCACCAGGGAATACAGGTCGTCCTGCAAGTAGGCATCTTCGATCCCGGCATCCATGTTCGGGTTGTCGTTGACCTCGATCACCACCACCTTGTCGCCGGACTGCTTCAAGTCCACACCGTACAAGCCATCGCCGATCAGGTTGGCGGTCTTGACCGCCAGCTCCACCACGGCCTTGGGCGCCTCGTGCACCGCCAGGGTCCGGCACTCGCCGTTGATATCCTGGCCGATAGCCTTGTGGTTATAGATCTGCCAATGGCCCTTGGACATAAAGTATTGGCAGGCAAAGATCGGCTTGCGGTTAAGTACGCCAATACGCCAGTCGTACTCGGTATAGAAAAACTCCTGGGCCAGCAGCAACACCGAGTGCTCGAACAGCTCGGCCGTGGCGGCCAGCAGCGCCTCCTGGCTTTCCACCTTGATCACCCCCCGGGAGAAACAGCCGTCGGGGATTTTCAGCACCAGGGGGAAGCCCAATCGCTCCCCCACCCGCTCGAAATCTTGCGGTCGCTCCTTGTACAGAATCTCGGTGGCGGGCATGCCCAACTGATGACTGTTGAGCAGGTCCGTAAGGTAGACCTTATTGGTGCAGCGCAGGATCGACGCCGGGTCGTCCATCACCACCAGCCCTTCACTCTCGGCTTTCTTGGCGAAACGATAGGTGTGGTTGTCGACACTGGTGGTTTCGCGGATCAACAGCGCGTCGTATTCGGCCAGCCGTGCGTAGTCCTTGCGCTCGATCAGCTCGACATCGATGCCCAAGCCCTTGCCCACCCGCACGAAATTATCCAGGGCCTTGGCATTGGACGGCGGCAACTGCTCCTGGGGATCATGCAGGATTGCCAAGTCATAACGGGCCAGGCGCTTGGAGCGCGGTTGGCGCCAGATCCGGCGGCTGAAGTTGTCCAGGGCATGAGCGAATTGATCTTCCTGATCATCACGCAACTTATGTAAGACCCCGGACTTGATGCCTTCGATATGCCAGCCGTTATGCTTGCGAAACTCAACTAACAGGATGGGGGATGGGAAGGCTTCAAATAACTGCCGGGCTAAATCTTGCAGCGGTTCAATATTGGTCCGGCCAAAATAAAGTGTCAGGGTAAACCCTTCGGTATTGCTGTAAAGATGATGACTCAATGCTTTATCGAGGGTTTTATCCAGGTCATCCAGGGCCAGGCCGTACAGGGATTTTTTCGTCAATTCGCTGATGGTACGCACCGACGGAATCACCTTGTGCCCCCGCGCTTCGGCCAGCAGCGAGCAGTAGTAGCCATGCCCCAGGTACTTGTAGCTGCGGCACAGGTTGATCACCTGCACCCGTTTGCCCGCCTCGTTCTCCCGGGAGTGTTCGAGGTATTCCTGGGCGGTGACTATATCTTCGCTGGGAAAGTACGAGGCCCAGTCTTCCTTGCGCTCAACAATAATCACGACTTGGCTTGGACTCTTGGGCTGTGTGGAAAAATATCCGCTGGAAGTGATTGTCGCCGCGACGCTTTGCTCGGATACTTCTCGCCAATGACTTTGTACCGCTGACATATTGATTGATCCGCTAGAGAACTTGACCTTTTCTATTAAGCACGATCTTTCATGGAAGTCTCGTTTAGTTACGCAACTTTTACGGCGGTTATATGAATCTTTGTTTTCGCATTGCAACCCTTGATGACGTGCCGGCGCTGGTGGCACTGGAACAGCACTGTTTCACCACCGAGCGCCTGTCTACCCGCAGTTTCCAGTGGATGATCAGCCGTGCCCATGGGCAGTTGCTGGTGGCCGAAGACACCGGCCACTTGCTCGGTTATGCCCTGGTATTGTTCCATCGCGGCACCTCGCTGGCGCGCCTGTACTCCATCGCCATTGCCGCGCCTGCCCGGGGCATGGGCCTGGGCAAGCAACTGCTGGCGCGCATCGAAGCCTGTGCCGTGGAACACGACTGTGCCTACCTGCGCCTTGAGGTGCGCACCGACAACCCTGGCGCCATCGCCCTGTATGAGCGCAGTGGCTACCGGCGCTTTGCCCTGATCAACGACTATTACGCCGACCATACCGACGCCCTGCGCCTGGAGAAACGCATACTCCAGCACGCTGACGCCCGGGCCTTGAGCGTGCCCTACTACCCGCAGACCACCGATTTCACCTGCGGCGCCGCGTGCCTGCTGATGGCCATGGGCGCCCTGGTGCCGGGGCGTGAGGCCCAGCGCCGCGAAGAACTGCAGATCTGGCGCGAAGCAACCACCGTGTTCATGACCGCCGGCCACGGCGGCTGCAGCCCCCAGGGTTTGGCCCTGGCCGCCTGGCGTCGGGGGTTTCGCGTGCGCATGCAGGTCAACGTGCGCGGGCCGCTGTTTCTCGATGGGGTGCGTAACCTGCATAAAAAAGAGGTCATGCGCCTGGTGCATGAGGGGTTCGAGGAGGAATTGGCCAACAGCGAGGTGCAGCAGGTGTTCGGCGGTGCGTTGGATCTGGCGCAGGTCCTGGACGAAGGCGGCCAGCCGCTGGTGCTGATCAGCAGCTACCGGCTGACGCGCTCCAAGTCACCGCACTGGGTGATCGTGACCGACTGCGATCAGGAGTTTGTCTACCTGCATGATCCCGATGTGGACCATAGCCAGCATCGCCAGCCCATGGACTGCCAGCATTTGCCGGTCAGCCACGGGGAATTCGCGCGGATGTGCCGCTTTGGCAATAACCAACTGCGTGCGGCGGTGGTGCTATACGGGTAACGCCGTCGCCCTGGCGCTGCCGGTCGCCGCGGCCTTGGCCTCCAGTTCGCGCACCAGGGGCAGCACGCGCTGGCCAAAATACGCCACCTCTTCCTGAAAGTGCAGGAAGCCCGCCAGCACCAGGTCCACCCCCACCGCCTTGAGTGCGACGATGCGCTCGGCAATCTGCCGGGGTGTGCCGATCAGGTTGGTCTTGAAGCCGTCGTTGTACTGCACCAGGTCAGCGAAGCTGGACTTGGCCCAATTGCCCTCGCCTTCCGGCGAGGCCTGGCCCGCCTGCCTGGCGGCATCGCCAAAGGCATTGACCGCTTGCGGGTCGGCTTTGTCGATGATCTCGGCCAACACCGCCTGGGCCTCTTCCTCAGTGTCGCGGGCGATCACAAACGCGTTGACCCCGACTTTGACCGAGTGATGATTGGCGGCGGCCTTGGCGCGGATATCATCGACCTGGGCCTTGATCCCTTCTGGCGTGTTGCCATTGGTGAAATACCAATCCGACACCCGCGCCGCCATATCCCGTGCGGCCCGGGAGCTGCCTCCCTGGAAAATCTCCGGGTGCGGTTGCCCCAGGGGCTTGGGCTTGAGGGTGTAATTGTTGAAGCGGTAGAAATCGCCTTTGAAGGTGAAGTCATCCTGGGTCCAGATGCCCTTCAAGGCGCGGATGAATTCCTCGGAGCGCCGGTAGCGCTCGTCGTGCTCCAACCAATGTTCGCCGATGGCCTGGAACTCGCCCTTGAACCAACCACTGACGATATTCACCGCGACCCGGCCATGGGTCAGTTGATCGATGGTCGCCAGTTGCTTGGCCGCCAACGCCGGCTGCCAGGGGCCCGGCAGGATCGCGGCGATCACCTTGAGCGTACGGGTAGCGGCCAGCAATGCATGGCTGAAGGCCACGGATTCATGCTGGTATTCGGCGCCGTAGCCGGCGGTGAAGCGGATTTGCGTCAAGGCGTACTCAAACCCCGCCGCTTCGGCCAGTTGGGCCAGTTTGCGGTTGTAGTCGATGCCCCAGTCGGTGCGTTGCTCGACCTTGCTGACCACCAGGCCACCACTGACATTGGGCACCCAATAGGCAAATTTCACGGCTTGCTGAGTCATGGCTCGGTACCTCGCACACAGGGGATGTGCAGGGTGTGGAGCAGTAAGCATGCCAGCGCGGGCAAAGCCCCGTGGCTGGGGCGTTCGACCGCTCCGGGCCCGGGCGGGGCAATGTTGCCCTGGCGGGGGGTTTGTTGGATCACTGTTGCTGGCACAACACCTGGCTCCTTTCGGTGAGGGTGTGTTGCAACAGTCGCCCTGGCAAGCGGTTATCGGTAAGCTATCGGACTTTCGCGCAGCCCCTTTCTGCGCCTCGCCGAAAATAAGTCGCCTCCATGCCTTTTGAACTCAGCGTTGACCTCACCACCCTGGCCATCCTCGCCGTGGTGGCCTTTATTGCCGGTTTTATCGATGCCATTGCCGGCGGCGGTGGCTTGCTCACCACCCCGGCCTTGCTCACCGCCGGTATGCCGCCCCATCTGGTGCTGGGCACCAATAAATTGAGTTCGACCTTCGGCTCGGCCACCGCCAGCTTTACCTTCTACCGGCGCAAGCTGTTCCATCCGCGCCAGTGGATGCACGCCATCGTCGGCACCCTGGTCGGCGCGCTATTGGGGGCCATCGTTGCCCATTACCTGCCCGCCGAGTGGCTGAACAAGATGCTGCCGGTGATCGTCTTCGCCTGCGGTATTTACCTGTTGTTTGGCGGCACGCCCAAGGCGCCGCTGGATGCCGATGCGCCGATCAAGAAGAAATGGCAATCGACCCAGGGCTTCGGCCTGGGGTTCTACGATGGCGTGGCCGGTCCCGGCACCGGCGCGTTCTGGACCGTCAGCACCCTGTTGATGTACCCCGTGGACCTGGTCAAGGCCAGCGGCGTGGCACGCAGCATGAACTTCGTCAGCAACGCGGCGGCGCTGTCGGTGTTTATCTTCAACGGTTCGGTAGACTGGATTGTCGGCCTGAGCATGGGCCTGTCGGTGATGGTGGGCGCCTTCTTTGGCGCCCGCAGTGCCATCAGCGGCGGCGCCAAGTTCATTCGCCCGGTGTTTATCACCGTGGTCCTCGGCCTGACGGTGCGCCTAGCCTGGCAGCACTGGTTCAGCGTGGCCTAGACGGCGCGCCACATACAGGTCGATAAGGTAGCGGGCAATCGAGCGCGAGGCCGGCAGCGGCGGCAACTGGTGGATATTGAACCACTGCGCATCTTCAATCTCATCGGCCTGGGGCACGATCTCGCCACCGGCGTACTCGGCGTGAAAGCCCAGCATCATGGAATGGGGGAACGGCCAGCACTGGCTGCCCACGTACTGGATGTTCTGCACCTTGACCTGCACTTCCTCGCGCACTTCGCGGATCAGGCAGTCTTCGGCAGACTCCCCAGGCTCGGCAAACCCGGCCAGGGTGCTGTAGACCCCGCTGACAAAACGCGGCGAACGCGCCAGCAGAATCTCATCACCACGGGTGATCAGCACAATCATGCTCGGCGAAATGCGCGGGTAGCTGCGCAGATCGCACGCCTTGCAGAACATCGCGCGCTCGCGCGGCACCTGCACCATCACCTGGCCGCAACTGCCGCAAAAGCGGTGCTCGCGGGCCCAGGTGCCGATTTGCGCGGCATAGCCCAGGACGTTGTACAGGCGGTGATCGTCTTGCAGCATAAAGGCGCGCAGGCCTTGCCAGCGGCAACCGGGCACCTCGCCAGGGCTGTTGAGCTCCAGCAGGTACACCGGCTCGCCATCCAGATGGCCAATGCCGTGTTCGGCCATCACCGACAGGTCCTGGCGCTTGAGCCAGGCCCTGGGAAACAGCGGCCCGTTGTCGTCGCGTAAAAAACCTTCGCGACTCCGGGCCACGGCCCAGCCGCCCGGGGCCTCGTTGTCCAGTAGCGTTGTAGTGATCCAGCCTGGGGTCATGTTCAGTCAATCCACGAATTCGGGTTTCTGCTTGCTCATATGGGCCGCAATGGCCACGCGCAGGTCGTTGGATTGCAACATAGCCGCGTTCCAGGTGGCAACGTATTCCAGGCCGTCGTTGATGCTGTGGTCACGCATGTAGCTGATCATGGCCTTGGTGCCGGTCACGGCAATCGGCGATTTGGCGGCGATTTGCGCGGCCAGCTCCAGCACCCCGGCCAGCAGGCTTTCATGGTCGGTAAAGATCCGGTTGACCAGGCCGATGCTGCGCGCTTCTTCGGCGCCGAAGGTACGGCCGGTGTAGGCCAGTTCGCGCAGCATGCCGTCGCCGATGATGCGCGGCAGGCGTTGCAGGGTGCCGACGTCGGCGGCCATGCCGATGTCGATTTCCTTGATCGAGAATTGCGCGTCGTCAGCGGCGTAGCGCATGTCGCAGGCGCTGATCAGGTCGATGGCGCCGCCGATGCAGTAGCCTTGGATCGCCGCCAGCACCGGCTTGCGGCAGTTATCCACGGCGTTGAACGAGGCTTGCAACTGTAGGATCTTGCGCCGCAGCAAGCGCGCATTGCGCCCCACGTCCTTGCCGAACTCATTGGCCACCGAGGCCAGCATCATCAGGTCGATGCCCGAGGAAAAATGCTTGCCGGCACCACTCAATACCACGGCGCGCACGGCGTCGGTATCGTCGATCCATTGGAAGATCTCGACGATTTCGCTCCAGAACGCCGCGTTCATGGCGTTGATTTTTTCCGGGCGATTGATCTGCACATGGGCGACGTTGCCGTGGAGCTCGACGACAAAGGCTTGGTATTCGGACATGGCAGTGATCCTTGACTGGCGGCTGATAAGGCCCGAACTATAGCAAGGGTGCGTCAGGGGCGGTAAGGCTGTGCATGTGCCAAAAGCAGGACTGCATCAAAACCGCTCTCAGACAGTCAGGTGGGCAGCCACAGGCGCAGGCGTGCGCCACCCAGTGGCGAGGCCTGGGCGGTGAGTGTGCCGCCCTGTGCTTCGACAGCCCGGCGGCTGATCGCCAGGCCCAGGCCGAAGCCGCCGGTGGCGCGGTCGCGGCTGCGGTCCAGGCGGTAGAACGGCTCGAAGATCCGCGCGCGCTGTTCCTCGGGGATGCCAATGCCGTCGTCATCCACCCAGATCTCGCAGCCCTTGGCGCAAACCTTGACGCCGATCTGGATACGTCGCTCGCAATAGCGCATGGCATTGCGCAGCAGGTTTTGCAGGGCGCGGGCGGTCAGGCGTGGGTCGAGGGTAAAACGCTCCACGGCGCAGTCCAGCACCACATCAATCACGATCTCGGGGTTCTCCAACTCGTCGTCGATGCTACCCAGGATGCTGTCGATAAACTCATCGAGCACCACCTCCACCTGCTCGGGCAGTTGCGCCGGGTTTTGCAGGCGGCTGTAGGACAGCAACTCCAGCACCAGTTCATCCAGTTCGCGGATATGCGCCACCAGGCCTTGCAGGCGTTCGCGGCTGGCCGCCGGCTGGTCTTCGGACAACGCCAGGGCCAGGCCGAAGTCCAGGCGGGTCAGCGGGGTACGCAGTTCATGGGACACGGCGTTGAGCAGGTCACGCTGCTGGTTGAGCAGGTGCTCGATGTCATTGGCCATGGTGTCGAACACCGCTGCCAGGCTGCCGATGTTGGAGCTGGGGGGGATGTGCGTGCGCTCTTCCAGATGGCCACGGCCCAGTTGCGCGGCGGTGGCCTTGAGGCGTTCAAGGTCGCGCCAGTGTGGGCGCAGCCACAGCAACAGCCCCCCCAGCAACGCCGCGCCAATCAGCACGTTCATGGTCCAGTACAGCAGGTTCATGTCCAGCGGGTCGGGGGGGATGGTCAGCTTGACCGCCAGTTGCCCGTTGAGCGGCGAGCTGATTTCTTCCATCCAGCCCCACTCCCCCAGGCGGATCACCGGCTTGCCCTGCTCCAGCAACTGCTCTTCGGCCGGTGTGTAGCGGGCATCCTGGCGATGCAGCAATTGCACCTTCAGCGGCGCAAAATCCCGGGCCAACTGGGCGGTGACCTCCGACCAGCGCTCCACCGGCCGGCTGTGGTACTGGCGCACGATCAGGCTCTGCAAGCCCCGGGACTGTTCGATGGTGTAGTTCATGTAGCGATGATGGAAGACCTCGATGATGCCCATGGGGATCAGGTAGATCGCCGCGCTGTACGTCACGATGGTCAACAGGTAGAGACGGATCAGGACCCTGAACATGCTGTCAGCATTCCCACTCGGAACGGCTGAACAGGTAGCCCTTGCCCCATACCGTCTTGATCTTGCGCGCCTCGCCGGCATGGTCGTCGAACTTGCGCCGCAGCTTGGAAATGGCCACGTCCACCGAGCGGTCGGTGCCGTTGAACTCGATGCCCCTTAAGCGTTGCAGGATCTGGTCGCGGCTAAGCACTTCGCCAGCATGCCGCGCCAGCACCACCAAAAGGTTGTATTCGCCACTGGACAGCTCCACCGCCTGGTCGCGCCAGGTTACGGAACGTTCCGACAGGTCGATGCACAGGTTGCCCATCAGGATCTGGTCATTGGCCGCCTGCGGCTCGCTGAGGCTGCTGCGGCGCAACAAGGTGCGCACCCGGGCCAGCAACACCCGTGGCTCGCAGGGCTTGGTCACGTAGTCATCGGCGCCCATTTCCAGGCCCAGTACCTGGTCGTGGCTGTCATCGCGGGCGGTGAGCATCAGGATTGGCAGGCCGGCCGAGTCGGCGCGCAGCAGGCGGCACACTTGCAGGCCATCCAGGCCCGGTAGCATCAGGTCGAGGATCACCAGGTCCGGCGGGTTGAGCCTGGCCCGCTCGCGCACATGGTCGCCACGGCAGAGCACGTTGACGTGATAGCCATTGCGTTCAAGGTAACTGGCAATCAGCTCGGAGAGCGCGGCGTCGTCTTCGACCAGGAGGATGTTGGGCATGGTGCTTCCAATTAATACAGTTTCACATTAGATCGTCATTGATCAGAGGAGCTTGTTAGGATCCACAGCCGTGAAGGATATACGCACGGGTGATCGAGCGCGCTCGCACCTTACATTTCTTCACACACCACCTACACAGCTTCACAGCACCAAGCCGGGGGCGCCCGTAGGATGCGCCAGTCAATATTGGGATAAGAGCATGTCAAAGAATCTGTTTGCGCCGTTTTGCCTGTTGGCACTGACGTTGGCCCTGAGCGCGTGTGGCAACTCCGCAGGCGACGCCCCGCAAATGCCCCTGGCCAAGGTACGCATCGAAACCCTCGAAGCCAAGCCCCTGTCCATCAGCAGCGAGCTGAGCGGGCGCATTGCCGCGCCGCGCATTGCCGAGGTGCGCGCACGGGTCGCCGGCGTGGTCTTGCAGCGAGTGTTCAAGGAAGGTCACGACGTCAAACAGGGCGATGTGCTGTTCCGTATTGATCCGGCGCCGTTCAAGGCCGACCTCGACAGCGCCCAGGCCAGCCTGCGCAAGGCCCAGGCCAATGCCTTCCAGGCGCGCCTGCAAGAGCAGCGCTACAGCCAGTTGGTCGAAGGCAATGCCATCAGCGCCCAGGACTACGACAACGCCCGCGCCGCCGCCCGGCAAACCGCCGCCGATGTCGCGGCCAACCAGGCGGCGGTGCAGCGCGCCAAGCTCAACCTCGGTTATGCCACCGTGACCGCGCCGATCTCCGGGCGTATCGGCCGGGCGCTGGTGACCGAAGGCGCCCTGGTGGGCCAGAACGAAGCCACGCCCATGGCGCTGATCCAGCAACTGGACCCGATCCACGCCGACCTGACCCAGTCCACCCGCGAACTCAATGACCTGCGTCGCGCCTTCCGCGCCGGGCACTTGAAACAGGTAGGCCAGGACCAGGCCAAGGCCACGCTGATCCAGGATGACGGCAGCCTCTACCCGTTGCCGGGCAAGTTGCTGTTCGCGGAGATCTCCGTGGACCCCGGCACCGGGCAAATCATCCTGCGCAGCGAATTCCCCAACCCGGACCTCGACCTGCTGCCTGGCAGCTTTATCCGTGTGCGCCTGGAACAGGCCGTCGACCAGCAAGGCCTGAGTGTGCCGCAGCGCGCAATCACCCGCGACAGCGCCGGTATCCCCATGGTGTTGCGGGTAGACGCCGAACAGAACGTCAGCCAGCAAGCGGTGGAATTGGGCGCCGCAGTCGATGATCGCTGGGTGGTCAACCGCGGCCTGAAGGCCGGTGACCGCATCATCGTCGAAGGCCTGCAACACGCACGCCCGGGTGAAAAAGTCGAAGTCGATGCCAGCCCCGAGCCTGTCGCCCAGGCAGCCGGCCAGTAATCAAAGGGATCAGAGACAATGCCGCAGTTCTTTATTGACCGCCCGATCTTCGCCTGGGTGGTCGCCTTGTTTATCCTGCTGGCCGGCGCCCTCGCCATCCCGCAGTTGCCCGTAGCGCAGTACCCCAACGTCGCACCGCCGAAAGTGGAAATCTATGCGGTGTACCCCGGCGCGTCGGCGCAGACCCTGGACGAAAGCGTGGTCAGCCTGATCGAGCAGGAGCTCAACGGCGCTGATCACCTGTTGTATTTTGAATCCCAGAGCAGCCTCGGTTCGGCCACCATCACCGCGACCTTCCAGCCGGGCACCAACCCGGAAATGGCCCAGGTCGACGTGCAGAACCGCCTCAAGGCGGTGGAGCCGCGCCTGCCGCAAGCCGTGACCCAGCAAGGCCTGCAGGTGGAGAAAGTGTCCGCCGGTTTCCTGTTGCTGGTGACCCTGACCTCCAATGACGGCAAGCTCGATGACGTAGCGCTCAGCGATTACCTGGCGCGCAACGTGATGAACGAGCTCAAGCGTCTGGACGGCGTGGGCAAGGCGCAGTTGTATGGCGCCGAGAGGGCGATGCGCATCTGGATCAACCCACAGAAGCTGATCGGCTTCAACCTGACCCCGGCCGATGTCAACGCCGCGATTGCGGCACAGAACGCCCAGGTCTCGGCCGGCAGCATTGGTGATTTGCCTGGCACCCACACCCAGGAAATCACCGCGTCGATCCTGGTCAAGGGCCAGCTCTCGACCCCGGCCGAGTTTGCCGACATCGTGCTCAAGGCCAACCCGGACGGCTCCACCGTGCGCATTGGCGATGTGGCACGCGTCGAGATCGGCAGCCAGGAGTACCAGTTCTCCACGCGTTTGAACGGCAAGCCGTCCACCGCCATCGGCGTCCAGTTGACGCCCGGCGCCAATGCCTTGAACACCGCAACCCTGGTGCGGGCGAAGATGGACGAGCTGTCGCGCTACTTCCCGGCCAATGTCGAGTACAAGATCCCTTACGACACCTCGCCGTTCGTCAAGGTCTCGATCACCAAGGTGATCTACACCCTGGGCGAGGCGATGCTGCTGGTGTTTGCGGTGATGTTCCTGTTCCTGCAGAACATCCGCTACACCCTGATCCCGACGCTGGTGGTGCCGATTGCGCTGATGGGCACCTTTGCCACCATGCTGTTGCTGGGCTTCTCGATCAACGTGCTGACCATGTTTGGCATGGTGCTGGCCATCGGCATCCTGGTGGACGATGCGATTGTGGTGGTGGAGAACGTCGAGCGGATCATGGTCACCGAAGGCCTGTCGCCCAAGGAGGCCACGCGTAAGGCCATGGGCCAGATTACCGGGGCAATCATCGGGATTACCCTGGTGCTGGTGGCGGTGTTCCTGCCAATGGCCTTTATGCCGGGCTCGGTGGGGGTGATCTACCAGCAGTTCTCGCTGTCGATGGCGACCTCGATCCTGTTCTCGGCGTTTCTCGCCCTGAGCTTGACCCCGGCCCTGTGCGCCACCCTGCTCAAGCCGATAGCCAAAGACGAGCACCATGCCAAGGGCGGGTTCTTTGGTGGGTTCAACCGCCGCTTTGAACAACTGACTGACCGCTATGAAGGCTGGGTCGCCTATGCCCTCAAGCGCAGCGGCCGTTACCTGCTGATCTACCTGGTCTTGCTGGTGGGCCTGGGGTTCCTGTTCAGCCGCCTGCCCGCCTCGTTCCTGCCGGTGGAAGACCAGGGCTACACCATCACCGATATCCAGTTGCCACCGGGCGCGAGCAAGAACCGCACGGTGCGGGTGGCCGAGCAGATCGAGGCGCACAACGCCAGCGAGCCGGGCGTTGGTGATACGACGATGATCATGGGTTTCAGCTTCTCCGGCTCCGGGCAGAACGCGGCGCTGGCGTTTACCACGCTCAAAGACTGGTCTGAGCGCAGCAGCGACGATTCGGCGGCCTCGATTGCCGATCGCGCCAACATGGCCTTTACCGAGCTCAAAGATGCGATGGCGTATGCCGTGCTGCCGCCGCCGGTGGATGGCCTGGGCACCTCCAGCGGCTTTGAGTTCCGCTTGCAGGACCGCGGTGGCGTGGGGCATGCCGCGTTGATGGCGGCGCGCACCGAGCTGCTGGCAGCGGCGGAAAAAAGCCCGATCCTGGCCAATGTGCGCGAAAGCGCCCTGGCCGAGGCGCCACAAGTGCAGCTTGAGGTGGACCGCAAGCGCGCCAATGCCTTGGGCGTGTCGTTTGCCGATGTGGGCAACCTCCTGTCCTCGGCCATTGGCTCGGCCTATATCAACGACTTCCCCAACCAGGGGCGCATGCAGCGCGTGGTGGTGCAGGCCGAAGGCGACCAGCGCAGCCAGGTTGAAGACCTGATGAAGATCCATGTGCGCAACAACGTCGGCAAGATGGTACCGTTGTCAGCGTTTGTCGAAGCGCGTTGGGTCCAGGGCCCGGCGCAGTTGACCCGTTACAACGGCTACCCGGCCATCGCCATTTCCGGTGAATCGACGCCAGGGCACAGCACCGGCGAGGCCATGGAAGAAATCCAGCGCCTGGTCAGCCAACTGCCGGCGGGCCTGGGTCAGGAATGGACCGGCCTGTCCTTGCAGGAGCGTTTGTCTGGCTCCCAGGCGCCGCTGTTGTTGATGCTGTCGCTGTTGGTGGTGTTCCTGTGCCTGGCGGCCTTGTATGAAAGCTGGTCGATCCCCACCTCGGTGCTGCTGGTGGTGCCATTGGGTGTGCTGGGCGCGGTCATGGCGGTGTCGCTGCGCGGCATGCCCAACGATGTGTTTTTCAAGGTCGGCCTGATCACGATCATCGGGCTGTCGGCGAAAAACGCGATCCTGATCATCGAGTTTGCCAAGGACCTGTATGACCAGGGCGAAGACCTGCTCGATGCGACGCTGAAGGCCGCACGCCTGCGCCTGCGACCGATCATCATGACCTCGCTGGCATTTATCCTGGGTGTGGTGCCGTTGGCGATCGCCACCGGTGCCAGCTCGGCGAGCCAGCAGGCGATTGGGACCGGGGTGATTGGCGGCATGATCACCGCGACCCTGGCAGTGGTGTTTGTGCCGGTGTTCTTCGTGGTTGTCATGAAGCTGGTACGCAAACGCAAAGGTTGATCAGCCCCTGTAGGTGCCGGCAAGCCGGCGCCTACAGAAATAGGCTATGGTGCTCACCTATCCTGTGTTTGTGAGCCCCCATGCCCTTTCTCGCCCGCACCCATCCTCGCCTGTCCGCCGCTGCCGTCCTTGGCCTGGCGATAGGCATCCTCGCCCCCTTCGACGCTCTCCTCACCCAGGTCCTGATCGGCTGGAACGCCGGGGTCTGGACCTACCTGGTGCTGATGCTGCGCCTGACCATCCGGGCCAAGGCCGAGGACGTCAAGCGCATCGCCGAGGTCGAGGATGAAAACGCCGGCCTGGTGTTGTTCATGGTGTGCATTGCCGCGATTGCCAGCCTGGTGGCTATTGCCGTTGGCCTAGCCGGCAACAAGGACCTGGGCACTGCCGAGCGCTTGCTGCATTACGGTTTTACCGGGGTGACGGTGATGGGTTCGTGGCTGCTGATCGGGGTGATTTTCAGCGTGCATTATGCCCGCCTTTATTACACCTGGGAGGGCAAGGAGCCGGCATTGCGCTTTGCCGAAGGGTTGCTGACCCCCAACTACTGGGACTTCCTGTACTTCTCCTTCACCATCGGCGTCGCCGTGCAGACCTCGGATGTAGGTGTGGCTACCCGGGCCATGCGCAAGGTGGTGTTGGGGCAGTCGTTGATCGGGTTTCTGTTCAATACGGCGATACTGGGGTTCTCGATCAATATTGCGGCGGGGTTGTTCGGTTAGCCTAAGTGCCAAAAAGTCTTAAAACCAGTCAGCTTAGACTGTCATTCCTGACAGTAGAAAAGCCTTTGAAAAGGCGTCTAATGATATCGAGCCAGGTTTGGGGGCAGGTTCCAGGACATTCATAAGTCACTCCCTTCGTCTCCTGTTAGTTTTGACAGTTTACAGCCCAGGCCTACTGCTATTTCATGACTCGAACAGAGCCGTCGAAACCTCTGTGACTCGCACAATCATCAGCGATGGAGAAGCGATCATGACCGTACCCGCGCAACAGTTGTCCCCTGAGCAAAAAAAGTTGCTGTACCCCAAGCCCCTTACTGCAACAGGCACATTCAACGCAACTATCGATGCAATATCGGTCCTCTTTCAGACCTTGACCCTGGTGCATGACCGTGAAGCGGCCCTCTACCGCCTTGTAGCACGACATGCTGATAACGCAGTCACGGTGAAAGAAATCACGATTGAACTGCCCGATATCATTCGCGAGGCGCAGGTCATAGACCTGAGTAAGTGGCAGTCCAATAAGGTCAATGTCTGGTATGCCGTCAAGTCCCCTACGATTCATTACGTCGTGCGGTGCTCCACGGGTAATTTGATCATTACTGGCTTGGAGAGCGGCATCATCAAAATCAGCGGCACGCTGGATGGCACCACCGATAAGGATGTCAACGGGAACACCCACACACTAGAAGTCGATTTCGACGTAACCAGTTGATCGCTTATGCAAGAGCAAAAAAAACGCCCGTCTCTTTCGATACGGGCGTTCATAAGCGTCAAGTCTTTACCAACTGTAGCGCACACCTACGTTGGCGCCCCATGGCTGCTCGACCTTGCCGCCGCTGCTGTGCTCAAGGTCGGCGTGCAGTTGCAGGTTTTGCGACAATTTAACCGCAACGCCCGCACCAAACTCAGCGCGTGAACCCGACAGGTCGTTGTTGAACACATTGTTGTTGACCTTGACCTTATTGTTATTGGCAAACTCATGCACCATCGCCGCCCGCAGGTAGGGCTGGACCACGCTGCCACTGTCGAGCTGGATGTCACGCCCCACCGTCGCACCGGCCTTGGCCATGATCGAACGGGTGCGCTCGCCATCGGCGTGCAGGCCATTGTCCAGGTTGTAGTTGGCGCCCTGGATCACCACGGTGGACAGCTGCGCATATGGCTCGACAAAAAAACCGTCGTCCAGCTTGATATTACGGCCGAACTCCGCCGACAGACCGCCACCCGTGTTGGCGTACTTGCCCTTGGATTTGGTGCCGTCACTCAAGCCGACCTTGGACTCGTTATGGAAACGGTTGAGCTTGGCCACGGCGTCGAAATACAGACCGCTCTCTTCATCCAGCCAGGTTGCATAAGCACCCACGTAGTAGCTCTTCACCGTACCTGACGTACCGCGCTTGAGGTTCAGGTCCGACGTACTATGGCCGGCCATCACACCCACCAGCCACTGGCTGTCGGCCAACGGTGTATCAGCCCCCAGGGTAAAGCCCTGCTGGCTCTGGTTGTAGCCAACCCCGGTACTCTCGGCCACCTTGTATTTGTTGCCATAACCACGCATCCACACACCTGCCTGGCCAGGCTCGAAACGCAACTCGCCCATGCGCGTACGCAGGGAGGTCGCCTCGCCGTACCAAACAGTGGGGGCGGTATTGAACAGTGCCATGACCGAGCGAGTCGCCGGGCTGATCACGCGATTGTTCGGGTCGAGAAACCAGTCGGTGCCCTCCTTTTTCAGACCATAGGAATAGGCACCCACGTCGACAACATCGCCCACCAGTGAGAACTGCGCGTCGCCCCCGCCGGTATGCACGATACGAATCTCTTCGGGGCTGACCGGCTCCACACCGCTGGCTTCGAGCAACAGGCTGTGATTACCGTTGGCCTCGCCGCTGATATTCAGGAAGTCCGTCATGCCGGTGGCAAAATCGGTGCCCATGACGAAGGTGCCGTTGCCGTCGAGGCTGTCCAGGTCCAACTGATAGAACGCATCGGTATGACCGAATATCACCGTACCGTCCACCAGGTTCAAGGCACCCACCTGGCTATCGGCGGTCAACTCCCAGTACGACCCGTTGCCTACGTTCAAGCTGGTGACATTCTGCAGTTGGCCTTTGAGCCCGGAGCTGTTTTCCAGGTTCAAACGCGCCGTGCTGCCATCTTCGACAATGACGTCGCCTTTCAACTGGCTGCTATCGACATTCATGTTCGCCTGGGCACCGCCGTTGACTTCCAGCAGCACGCCATTGCCACCGGTCAGGGTTGAGCCATTGCGCACGTCGATTTCAACTTCCATCTCCTCGCCAGGGTAACCTTCGACGACAATGGCCGAGCCGCTGCGCCCTTCGACACTGGAGTTATTGAGCACCAGTTTGCCGGCACTGCTGTTGCCAACGTCGTTGGTAAACAACACGCCACTCTTTGCGCCAATGATGCTGCTTTGGCTGGCAGTCGCCGTTGCACCGTCGAGCCACACGCCATAACTATCGGTGCCGGTGCCTTCAACCACGGTGTTCTGGTTGAAGTGCAACTCAGCATTGCCGCTGGCTATTGCCCCGCTCTTTTCCCCCCGGATGATGCTATTGAACACTTGGGCAATGCCGCCCTTGCCGGAATTGAAACTCTGGAACGCCTGCAGACCGAAAGTTGTGTTGCTGGTGATGGCACTGTTGCGAATGATGGCCGTGCTGTCATCCAGGCGCACCGCCCCCCATATCGAGTGGTTGGATTCAACAGTGGCACCGTCAACGTTGACGGTGGAGCCCTGCGTCGCACGGATATCTTCGATCCGGCTGCCGGCATTGACATTCAACGTCGAGTCGTTGGCCAGGATATGTCCGGCATGAGCGCCATTGACGGTCAGCTCGGACTTACGATCCAGCTGCCAATCATTTTTCAGCTCATGGGGGCCAATGGTCCTTGACTCACCGATCAGTTGACCGGCTTGGACATTTGTGTGCACCGCTGCAAGCAAAAGCACGCTAATGGCTGGAACATGCATCATCTTGCTCAAGGGCTTGAGCTCGAATCGGGTAGGTAATGACATCGGGGTTCACTCTCTGGGTAGCGCCTCTAAAAACGGCTTGGCTCGTTCCCGCGGAATGAAGCCTCACCTCTGTAAGGCGCAGAGGTTACGTAGTGAACGTACTGATGACTGTAGGACTAATCCGATCAAAGAATGGGCATAGGCACCGCAGTGGCATGGAAAATGGCACAACTGGCAAACTGATCCGTTCACAAAGCAGTCATCCATTGCTACCCGATGCACAAAAGGGAAGCCATGCTTCCCTTTTGTACTTTCAGCGGTTTATGGACTTGAAGCAGTGGTTTCATAGGTCAATCAGCAGGGATGCCATCACAGAAAGAGTCAGGGTTTGAGAATATTGTGTAGACTTCGGCCGGCCGGCCGCGACCGATGCCTCCACCCGCCACGTTCGTGATGTAGGTGACCTCGCAAGGCCCAAACGGTACTTGAGCCAGGAATGGACGGTAAGTGATCTCGACATTAAAGCCGTTGGCTACATCGCCAGCGGTCAAGGGCAGGGTTGTAATAGTCAGTTCAAAGGGGCCCGGTGGAAAAAAAGGGAAGTCGTTAGTGATAGTGACCATAACCTCCACGGTATTGCCCACTACCAGCCTGGGATCGCCCGGAATGTGAAGTATGGCGGCCAGTACCGGGGGCGAACCAGGCAGCCGTGGTACCAGCGACTCACAGGTCCAGTCGCCAAAATCGAGACGTTCATATACTGCCGGCGCCAGTTCCACCGTCACGGCATCGATCACATTGACGGTGGTAACGGGCGACGGGTTTTCATTGATAGTGCCGGGGCCAGTGACCGAATAGCTGACAAGCTGCAGATTGTTCCCGTGGCGGGCAACCACCTCCCAGGGAATGGTGAACGTCGCGTCGGCGCCGGGAACCGTAGTGCTTAAAGGGAAAGGCCCGACACGCTCTTTGGAGGCGCCCCAATACAGGTAAAACTGATTGTCTGGGTGAGGCAGTGCCGCGATATTCCAGAGTGGAATCACAATAGTCACAGGTCGGTTCGCATCGCCAATGCGCAGGGTGTTCAATTCGTCTGAATCCTCGCCAAATACTTGTGCCGGGTTCAGCCCAGGGTTCACATCACCTGGTTCCAGTGTGCCCGGCAATACAGGGCCTTCTACTGACAAGTCGAGCCGGACGGTTTTAGTTGGCGAGAGGAAGAACACACCGTTGCGATCAATCCGGTATCGCACGCTTACTGTCTGAGGGCCTAGGGTCGCGGTATAGGCGGCCTTGATCGCGTCATTCATATTGCTGAAAACTACCGGGAAGCCACTGAGTTCAGGGCTTTGCGGACCAAAGGGTTCGCTTTCCCATTGTGTCTCGAACTTGTCCAGCCCTGTAGCGAAATTAAGATACTGTTCGATATGGAGTTTAATTCCCTGCACATAGTCCGCAATGCTGAGCAAATCATCCGTGCTACCGTCGCGTGGGGCCGGCGCAAGCGGTAGGAAAGGCTCCAATGGTACAGGGTCCGTCAGTAACGAAACCGTGCGGAACTCATTGAACGATGGGCGACTGACATTCCCTGCCCGGTCCGTGATGGTGTAGTAAATATAATACAGCCCACTCAAGATAATTTGGTTGGCTGGCAGGAAGTAGCTGGTCTGGGCGGGTGGCGGCAGCATCGGCACACCTGCACCAGTGACCAGATACTCTGGTCGTGTGTCCAGTACCGGGCTGAAGTAAATGTTAATCAAATCTCCCGCTTCAAATCGCCCGGATTGCGAACTAAAGGTGTTTGGGGGAACACTGATATCCAGGCCGCCCTGGTTTATCAGGAATGCATTGTCGATAACCGTCCCCACCGGCGCATTGACTAATGTCGGAATGGTCGGTTGCTCACGTGACGCCGCTAGCGCGTAAGGCGCAATGAGATCGACCCGGAACGCGGCAGGGCTGGACTCATCCCGCGAAGGGCCTGGGACACCACCGGAATTGCGGTATTGCACGACTTTGAGTTCATAAAAACCATGCTGGAACTCAAGCTCGGGAGGCGGAGCAGGAATAAATCTATCAATGATTGCGGGCACTGGGGTCTCGTTGATCTGGAATGGGGGCAAAAAGGTCCTCCAGGTAGGCACCGGATCTGTGGTTGTGCGAATTTGAATACCCAGCCAATCGGTCGGCACCGAGATCAGCCCGGTTCTACACTCCACGGTGATGCCCGCACGGGCAACGACCGCTGGAATAAGACCCGTTGCATCATCCAGTGCTTCTGCAATCGTGGGTGCATCCATAAGCAAAGGTTCTGGTGTAATGGTAACGTCAGGGTTGCTGCTCATATCAGTCTCTCCTTTAGTACTTAATGTAGACAGCGCACAAACACTCCCCCAGCCGTAAGACATGCGGCCAAACAAACCGACTTTGGATTTACCCGTCAGAAGTTCAATGAAACGTGCGCGGTATTCCAACACTCATGACACGAAGCCCTCGGAATCAGGGTTCGGGGCCATTGCCATCAATCCAGCAATAGATCGGGTTTGGCGGCGGTGGCGAGGTATTGACTACCCGATCGAACGCCACATACCTGGCAGCAGACCGGCCAATGATCACGCCCCCCCTGGACACCGTGTAACTGGCCTCTCCTCCGGCGTTTTCTTTCAGGGGCCGGATCAATCGCTCGACATCGGTAATCAAGAAGACATAGCCCGATGCATCGATGACCCCATCCCAATAATGCGTGAGGGTTTTCACGATATTGGGGTCTGGATTGACATCCGGGTACAGGCCATACCCCTGGAACCGCAGCGTAATCAGATCGCCAGAAAATATGTCCACGTGAGGGGCGATGAACACCTCGACACCGAACCAGATCGCAGGCTGGGTGCTGCAGGTCAAGTAGCGGTTAGGGTGCGACTCTGATTGCGGGAAACTGGGCCGAGGGTATCTGGACGGCGGAAGGCCGGTTTGCAGCCCGGCTTGCGCCACCAGTGAAAACAGCGGGTTGATGTTGCCAGCACGGTCCTTCAGGCGATAGAAGCAGAAAATCCAGAGCGCCCCCGGAAAACGACGGAACACGTCGCTGGGCACATCCACGAATATGCGGCCGGTGGCGCTGGTCAACGGCGCGGAAATCAGGGTGGGCACGCCAGTTGGCAAGGTATTGATGTCTGAAAAATACAGCAGTACCTCATCACCGATCTCACGCCCCAGATATCCCTTGGGGATTTCCATGCGCACCAGGGGGTTGGCGACCAGGTAAGTCTCGGTAATCGGATCAATGGGAAAAATGGCCGGTGCCAGCAACGCGCCACCGCCGGGCGCATCGCGGTCGATCCTGATCGTCACCACCTCAGAGGTATCGGCGCTGGGGCTGTTCGCCGTGCCGTTATGGATGCGAAACCTCAGATCAACAATTACACTGCTCAGCAGGAATGCCTGGGGTATCTGCATGGGGTAGGGAAAGTCGGCGGCAGTCATCGACTCAGGCAGCAAAACCGGTGGCGTATCGACGGGGTCGGCGCCGTGCACGCTCCACTCGAACACCAGATATTGCCGCCTGCCCGGGCCCGGTAGAAACGCCCAGGGCGTCGGAATCAAAAGCCGTAAGTCAGAAAAGTAATACTGTGCCGGCAACAACCCGTCAGGCAGCGCATCAACGACGATGGGCGCGTCAATCGCCCGGACACCTGGGCCTTGGGGGCCAGCATTGTGGGTGCTCATCTAAACCTCCCGTCCCTCGTACACGCCTATGCATCAACGGATCACAGCGCTACGGTTCTGTTGGGGCAATTGAACACCGCCTGTGGTGCTGCGGATACTGTCAGAATTAACAGGTACGTTCGCCGCTCGTCGGTTTGAGCAGCCCAATTTCACGCTTGCCCGAACAAAGATTTCTTGACGAGACGAGCTGGCTAGTGTTCTCTGAAACCGGTTTCAATACCTCATGCACTGTCACCTCACACTAATAAAAAAGGCCCTGCCGTGACTTCATTCTCCGCCGCCCAGCGCAGCCGCGTGACCATGCTTGATGTGGCCCAACGCGCTGGCGTATCCAAGGCCAGCGTGTCGCGCTTTATCGGCGATGACCGCGCCCTGCTGTCCGATGCCATCGCCCTGCGTATCGAGCAAGCCATCGATGAGTTGGGCTACCGCCCCAACCAGATGGCCCGTGGCCTGAAACGCGGGCGCACACGTCTGATCGGCATGCTGGTGGCCGATATCCGCAACCCCTATTCCATTGCGGTGATGCATGGCGTGGAAACCGCCTGCCGCCGCCACGGCTACAGCCTGGTGGTGTGCAACACCGACCGCGATGACGAGCAAGAGCGCCAGCACCTGGCCGCCCTGCGCGCCTATAACATCGAAGGCTTGATCGTGAACACCCTGGGGCATCACCTCGAACAACTGCTGGAACTGCAACGGGAAATGCCCCTGGTGCTGGTGGACCGCAAGGTCGACGCATTGCACAGCGACCTGGTGGGCCTGGATAACCCGCGAGCCGTGGGCATGGCCCTGGACCACCTGGAGCAACAGGGCTACCGGGAGATCCTGCTGGTCAGCGAGGCCGCCGACGGCACCAGTTCGCGGGTTGAACGCATGGAAGGCTTCCATGCCCAAATCCGTCGCCGCAACCGACTGCATGGCGCCGTGCTGGAAATTGGCGCTGATTTGCCCGCCCGTTTACAAGCATTTATTACCTCGCCCCAGGCCGGCCCCAAAGCCCTGTTCTGTGCCAACGGCATCGCCGCATTGGCCTGTACCACAGCCCTGCGCGCGTTGGGGTGCCGGTTGTTCGAGGACGTGGGCCTGATTGCCCTGGATGAACTGGAGTGGTACCCGCTGGTAGGCAGCGGCATCACCGCCCTGGCCCAGCCGACCGAAGCCATAGGCGCCAGCGCCTTTGAGTGTTTGCTCAAGCGCTTGCGCGGCGATACCTCGCCCACCCGTTCCCTGGATTTTGCCCCGCAACTGATCGTCCGAGGTTCAACCCACCCCCTGTAGGCATCGCCGCCTGCAGGGGCGTTTTTTACTTAAAGATGAAACCGGTTTCAGAGATCAATAAAAATGCATAAATACCCCGTTTCCATCAGCCTCTCCAGCTACGGTGCCGACCTGGTCCGCCAGCGTGGCCAGTTGAGTTTCGTCGAACTGCTGGCCGCTGCCGGCGCCCGGCGCATTGAATGGCGTGAAGAACTGCTGACCAGCGAACAACCCGGCGAACTGGCCCAGGCTGCCGCCGCGCAAGATCTGGAGTGTGTGTTTTCCTCGCCCCTGGAGCTGTGGGTCGCCGGGCGTGCCCAAGCCAATTCGGAGCTGGCCGCCACCCTCGATCGGGCCCAGGCGTTCGGTGCACGCTGGTTAAAGGTTTCGCTGGGTTACTTCACCGACACCCACGACCTGCACAGCCTCAGCGCCCTGCTCAACCGCCACCCGGTGCGCTTGCTGGTGGAAAACGACCAGACCCTGCACGGCGGACGTATCGAGCCGCTGCAGCGCTTTTTCGATGCCGCCGAACGCCTGGGCGTCCCGGTGAAGATGACCTTTGATATCGGCAACTGGCACTGGCAAGACCAGAGCGCCCTCACCGCCGCGCGCTTGCTCGGCCGGCATGTCGATTACCTGCACTGCAAGGCCGTGGCCCGGCGGGCCGACGGCAAGCTGATAGCCCTGCCGCCGGGCGCCGCCGACCTGCATCTGTGGGAACAATTGCTGCGCCTGATGCCCCGGGGGATCAGCCGGGCCGTGGAGTTCCCGCTGCAAGGCGCGGACCTGCTGGCGGTCACCGCCGCCCAGGTCGCCGCCCTCGCCCATCTGGGCCAAGCCCCTGTGGAGAATGCCCATGTCTGACATCGATATCCTCTCGTTTGGCGAGACCATGGCAATGTTTGTCGCCGAGCAAACCGGCGACCTGGCCCAGGCCGGCCACTTTGAAAAACGCATCGCCGGCGCCGACAGCAACGTGGCGATCGGCTTGTCACGCCTGGGCTTCAACGTGGCCTGGCTGAGCCGGGTCGGGAATGATTCACTGGGGCGTTTTGTGGTCGATACCCTGGAACGCGAAGGCCTGGATTGCCGGCATGTGGCGGTGGATCCTGCGCAGCCTACCGGCTTTCAGCTCAAGTCCCGGGAAGACACCGGCAACGATCCGGTCGTCGAGTACTTCCGGCGCGGTTCGGCGGCCAGTCACTTGTCCTGCGCCGCCATCGTCCCCGAGCTGCTGCGGGCCCGGCACCTGCATGCCACCGGGATTCCACCCGCGCTGTCGCAGGTCACCGCCGAGCTGTCGCGCCAGTTGATGAACGAGATGCGCGCTGCCGGCCGCAGCGTGTCGTTCGACCCCAACCTGCGCCCGTCGCTATGGCCCAGCACGCACAAGATGATCCGCGACATCAACGCCCTGGCCTGCCTGGCGCACTGGGTCTTGCCGGGCTTGAGCGAAGGTCGCCTGCTGACCGGCTTCGAGGACCCGGCGGATATCGCCGCCTTTTACCTCGACCAGGGCGTGGAGGCCGTGGCCATCAAGCTCGGGCCCCACGGCGCCTACTACCGCAGCCATCTGGACCAGGGCTTTGTCGCCGCCGTGCCGGTGGCCAAGGTGGTGGACACCGTTGGCGCTGGCGATGGCTTTGCCGTGGGCCTGATCAGTGCCCTGCTGGAAAACCTCAGCCTGGCCCAGGCGGTGCAGCGCGCCAACTGGATCGGCAGCCGCGCCGTACAGAGCCGTGGCGATATGGAAGGCCTGCCGCTGCGCGCCGACCTGCCTGCCTGGCAAAAAACCGGCTGACCCCAGGCCTCAACCCGTTACCTGTTGCCACAACTACAACAAGCTCAGGAGCCCCCCATGAATCACCTGAAACTCGCCACCCGCCGTTGGTGGTACATCATGCCGATTGTGTTTATCACCTACAGCCTGGCGTACCTGGACCGCGCCAACTACGGCTTCGCCGCCGCCTCCGGGATGGCCGAAGACCTGATGATCACCCCGGGCATGTCCTCGCTGCTCGGCGCGTTGTTCTTCCTCGGTTACTTCTTCTTCCAGGTGCCGGGGGCGATCTATGCCCAGCGCCGCAGTGTGAAGAAGCTGATTTTTGTCAGCCTGATCCTGTGGGGCGGCCTGGCCACCCTGACCGGCGTGGTCTCCAACGCCTATATGCTGATTGCCATCCGCTTTATGCTCGGGGTGGTCGAAGCCGCGGTGATGCCGGCGATGCTGGTGTACCTGTGCCACTGGTTCACCCGCGCCGAACGCTCGCGGGCCAATACCTTCCTGATCCTCGGCAACCCGGTGACCATGCTGTGGATGTCGGTGGTGTCCGGCTACCTGGTACAGCATTACAGCTGGCGCTGGATGTTTATCATCGAAGGCCTGCCTGCGGTGTTCTGGGCCTTTATCTGGTGGCGCCTGGCCGATGAGCGCCCGGCCGATGCCAAATGGCTGAGCGCCGGCGAGAAACACGACCTGGAAACCGCCCTGGCCGCCGAGCAGGTCGGGCTCAAGGCGGTGAAAAACTATGCCGAAGCCTTCCGCTCGCCCAAGGTGATCATCCTCGCGCTGCAATTCTTTTGCTGGAGCATCGGCGTCTACGGCTTTGTGCTGTGGCTGCCGTCGATCCTCAAGGCCGGCTTGCAGATGGATATGGTTGAAGCCGGCTGGCTGTCGGCGCTGCCTTACCTGGCGGCGGTGATTGGCATGCTTGTTGTGTCCTGGGGCTCGGACAAGCTGCAAAAACGCAAACGTTTTGTGTGGCCCCCGCTGCTGATCGCCTCCGTGGCGTTTTATGGCTCCTACCTGTTGGGCGCCGAACATTTCTGGTGGTCGTACACCCTGCTGGTGATCGCCGGCGCCTGCATGTATGCGCCCTATGGGCCGTTTTTTGCCATCGTCCCGGAGATCCTCCCGGCCAACGTCGCCGGGGGCGCCATGGCCTTGATCAACAGCATGGGCGCCCTGGGCTCGTTTGGCGGCTCGTACCTGGTGGGTTACCTCAACAGCAGCACCGGCTCGCCGGGGGCGTCCTACCTGTTGATGAGCGGCGCCTTGTTGTTGTCAGTGGTGCTGACGATCCTGCTCAAACCCGAACAGCCCGGGGCGCGAGCCCTGCACTCGCTTGAATTGAAGGTCAGAACCTGATGAAAAAACATGTCGTGCTCTACAAAAAACTCTCCGCGCCGCTGATGGCCCGCCTGCATAAGGCCGCCGAGGTGACGCTGATTGACAGCCTCGACGCCAGCGGCCTGGCGCAACTGCGCGAGGCCTTGCCCACGGCCCATGGCCTGCTGGGGGCCAGCCTGCGCCTGGATGCCCAACTGCTGGACCTGGCACCGCGCCTGGAAGCGGTGGCCAGTGTTTCGGTAGGCGTCGATAACTACGACATCGGCTACCTGACCCGGCGCGGTATTTTGCTCAGCAACACCCCGGATGTGCTCACCGAAACCACCGCCGACACCGGCTTTGCCCTGATCCTCGCCACCGCCCGGCGCGTGGTGGAGCTGGCCAACCTGGTGCGCGCCGGCAACTGGAACCAGAACATCGGCCCCTTGCACTTTGGCAGCGATGTACACGGCAAGACCCTGGGCATCATCGGCATGGGGCGCATTGGTGAAGCCCTCGCACAGCGCGGGCACTGTGGCTTTGGCATGCCGGTGATCTACCACAGCCATTCGCCCAAGCCTTGGGTCGAGCAACGTTTCGGCGCGCACTACCGCAGCTTGCCGGAGTTGCTGCAACAAGCCGATTTTGTGTGCCTGACATTGCCGTTGACTACCGAGACTCAGGGGTTGATTGGCGCCAAGGAGTTCGCCCAGATGGGCCCGGAGACGATTTTCATCAATATCTCCCGGGGCAAGGTGGTGGACGAAGCGGCCCTGATCGATGCCTTGCAACAGCGCACAATCCGCGCGGCGGGGCTGGATGTGTTTGAGCGCGAACCGTTGAACCATGATTCGCCGCTGCTGCGCTTGAACAATGTGGTGGCAACGCCGCATATCGGCTCGGCCACCCATGAGACCCGGGAAGCGATGGCGCGGTGCGCGGTGGATAATCTGCTGGCGGCGTTGGCGGGGGAGCGGCCGAAAAACCTGGTCAATCCCACGGTGTGGGGAGCCTGACAGGCGGTGTTTCAGCCACCCAAGCCCTCCCTGCTTAGATCACAAACCGCGCCACCATGGCATTCAAGTCCACCGCCAGGCGCGACAGTTCATGGCTGGCGGCGCTGGTCTGGTTGGCGCCGGCCGCCGATTGGGTCGCCAGGTCGCGGATGTTCACCAGGTTGCGGTCCACCTCGCGGGACACTTGGGCCTGCTCTTCGGACGCGCTGGCAATCACCAGGTTGCGCTCATTGATCAGGCTGATGGACTGGGTGATCTGTTCCAGCGCCACCCCGGCGGCGCGGGCCATTTCCAGGGTGCTGTGGGTGCGCTGGTTGCTCTGCTGCATGGACTGCACCGCGTCCCCGGTGCCGTTCTGGATGCCGGCGACCATTTTTTCGATTTCCTGGGTCGATTGCTGGGTGCGATGGGCCAGGGCGCGCACTTCATCGGCCACCACGGCAAACCCGCGCCCGGCTTCACCGGCGCGTGCGGCTTCGATGGCGGCGTTGAGGGCCAACAGGTTGGTTTGTTCGGCAATCGCCCGAATCACATCCAGCACCTTGCCGATATCGCGGCCCTGGGTCGCCAGGCCTTCGATCAATACCGAGGTGTTCTGCACGTCCTGGGTCATGGTCTGGATCGCCTCCACGGTTTGCACCACGCGGTCGCGCCCTTCCCGTGCGGCCTGGTTCGACTGGGTCGAGGCCTCGGAGGTGGACACGGCATTGCGCGCCACTTCTTCCACAGCGGCGGTCATTTCATTGACGGCGGTGGCGGCCTGGTCGATTTCGTTGTTCTGCTGCTGCAAGCCCTTGGAGGCTTCCTCGGTCACCGCGCTCAGTTCTTCGGCAGCGGAAGCCAGCTGTGTAGCCGAGCCGGCGATATGCTGGATCGTCTGGCGCAGGTTGCCCTGCATGGTGGCCAGGGCGCCGATCAGGCGCGCGGGTTCATCCTGGCCATCATCCTCGATAACCTTGCTCAGGTCGCCGCTGGAGATGGTTTGCGCCGCCGCCACCGCCTTGCGCAGCGGCGTGACGATGCTGCGGGTCAGCAACCAGGCGAGCAAGACGGTCATCAGCGCTGCAACCACCGACACCCCGATGATCCCGCTGATCGCATCGCTATAGCTGCGCCCGGCGTTTTCCCCGGCCTGCTTGGCATCGGCGGCGTTGATCGCAATCATCTTATTGAGCTGTTCCCCCATCTGATCGGTGCCGTCCTTGATCCGGCTGTTGATCAGGGCCCGCATTTCCTCGACCTTGTTCTGCTGGGACAGCGTCAGCATTTCAGCCTGGGCTTTGAGGTAGTTGTCCAACGTGGCTGCAAATGTCTTGTAGACCGCAGCCTCTTCGGCCCCGGCCGGCATCGCGGCATATCCGGCCTGGGCCTGGCGCGCCTTGTCGACCAGTACCCCGATGCGCACTTGGGCTTCCTGCAGGGCTGCCGGTTCGCGGTTGACCAGCACCCGGAACGACAGAATGCGCAGGCGCAACACGTTCTCGGTCATATTGGCCAGGTAGCCGACACTCGGCAGTTGGTTGGCGCCCATATCCAGCGCGGCCTGGCGAATCAGCGTCATGCGGTTGACGGCAAACACCCCCAGAACAATCACAAGCAACGCAATAAACGCAAAACCGAGAAACGCCCGAGGTGCGATATTCAAATTACGGAGGGACATAGGAAAGCTCTCAAGAGGGGATGGCTGCGAGCATCCTTGCCGCGACACGGGACACCTGTTTTTTGTGGGGCCTGGCTGCGACGTCAGCATTAACGGGCCTATCCGTGTTATCGGCCGGCTTGAGGTTTTTTTGCAGGGGCCGGAGAAATATATTTTCACACTTTTGACAACGGGTACTTTCTGGCATCCTGCGCGTCCATTTTCTGACCCGAGCACGTATTTTGTCTGACGCTCAAGCCCCCCGCCCCCGTTATAAATCCGACCTGATCTATGGCCTGGAAGACCGCCCGCACTTCACCGCCGCGATCTTTGCCGCCCTACAGCATGTGCTTGCCAGCTTCGTCGGGATCATTACCCCGACCCTGATCGTCGGTGGCGTGCTGGGCCTGGAAAGCGAAGTGCCGTACCTGGTCAGCATGGCGCTGTTTGTCTCCGGCCTGGGCACGTTTGTCCAGGCGCGACGCTTCGGCCCCGTGGGCTCGGGCTTGCTGTGCCTGCAAGGCACCAGTTTTTCGTTTATCAGCGTGATCCTCAGTGCCGGCTTCATGGTCAAGGCCCGGGGCGGTGGCACCGATGAGATTCTCTCGACGATCTTCGGCATCTGCTTCTTCGCCGCGTTTATCGAAGTGGTGCTCAGCCAGTTCATCGGCAAATTGCGCAAGCTGATCACCCCGGTGGTGACCGGCACCATCATCACCTTGATGGGCTTGTCGCTGATCAAGGTCGCGGTTACCGACATGGCCGGCGGCTATGGCGCCGCCGACCTGGGCGCCGCCAGCAATATGGGGCTGGCGGCCCTGGTGCTGCTGACCATCGTGGTGCTCAACCGCTTCAATAACCCGTTCCTGCGCTTGGGCTCGATTGTCATCGGCCTGACCCTGGGCTTTGTGGTGGCCTGGTGGCTGGGGCGGGTCGACCTGGCGGCATTGCCCCAGGTGCCGCTGGTCAGCGTGCCGGTGCCGTTCAAGTACGGGTTTTCGTTCGACTGGGTGGCGTTTATCCCGGTGGCGGTGATCTTCCTGATTTCGCCCCTGGAGGCGGCCGGCGACCTGACCGCCAACTCGATGATTTCCCAGCAGCCGGTCAAGGGCCCGCTGTATATCAAGCGCATCAAGTCCGGCCTGCTGGCCGATGGCCTGAACTCGGTAATGGCCGCCACCTTCAATAGCCTGCCGATGGTGACCTTCGCCCAGAACAACGGGGTGATCCAGTTGACCGGCGTGGCCAGCCGCTATGTGGCGTATTTCATTGCCGGGCTGCTGGTGTTGCTGGGCCTGTTCCCGATGATTGGCGCGGTGCTGCAACTGATGCCCAAGCCGGTACTGGGGGGCGCGACCCTGATTATGTTCGGCACGGTGGCGGTGGCCGGGATCAAGATCCTCGCCGAGGCCGGGCTGCATCGGCGCAATGTGCTGATCGTGGCGATTTCCCTGGGCATGGGCCTGGGCGTGGCGGCGGTGCCGGAAGTGCTGCGCGAGCTGCCCAAGGCCTTGCATAACATCTTCGAGTCGCCGATTACCGTCGGAGCGTTCTGTGCGATCCTGCTGAACATTTTCCTACCTGAAGAGTTCATAGAGCTGCAAGAAGATGAATTTGACCCGGAAGCCTCTACCCTCAAGGTGATGCAGGACCCGGAACCGACGAAATAGGAACCCTTATGCGCAGATTGATCGGCCTGACCCTGTCTTTGATATTGCTCAGCCTGAGCGCCTGCGCCCTGTTCCCCAACCGTGACCCGCTGCATATCAATGTGGTGGGCATCGAGCCGCTGCAAAGCCAGGACCTGGAGGTACGCTTTGCGGTCAAGCTGCGGGTGCAGAACCCCAATGACACGGCCATCGACTACAACGGCGTGGCCCTGGACCTGGAGGTCAATGGCCGGCCGCTGGCGGCTGGGGTGAGTGATCAGCAGGGCTCTATCCCGCGCTTTTCCGAGACGGTTCTGACAGTACCGGTCAGCGTTTCGGCGTTTTCGGTGTTGCGTCAGACCCTGGGCCTGAGCCAGACCCAGCGCTTGAACAACCTGCCCTATGTACTGCGCGGCAAGCTGGCGGGTGGGGTGTTTGGCACGATGCGCTTTGTCGATCGCGGCACCCTGGACCTGCCCAACAGCGTGACCTGGTAGACCACCTGTAGGCGCGAGCTTGCGCCTACTTGGCAGCCATCAGGCGGTTGACTTCGCTGCGTACCATGTTGGCAAATTCCGGTGGCGACATGCCGTCCAGCTCCGAACGCACCCATTCGGCCCATTTGCCCTTGCGCTTGGCGCGCTCGCCAAACAGCCGTGCACCCTCGCCCTTGGCCTTGCCCAGGTTGCTTTGCCACAAGTCGTACAGACGGGACTTTTCATCTTCAAGCGCCGCGCGCTCGGCAAGGGGCTTGTTGGCCAGATTGAAGCTCATGTGGAATTACCTGCTGCACAAATAGGTGACATCTTACACTGTAGGTCGAAAGGTCCGAATTCGGATTTTGCATCGTGTAGAGGCCCGGCGAAAAAAACTGCAACTTTTGCACCGCGCGAAGACTCCATTGTTCACTGCCCACTTACCCCGCAAGGAGCTACTCAATGGCCCGTAAAACTGCCGCTCAAGCTGTCGAAGAGCAAATCAAGGACCAGGCGTTCAGCGAACTCCAGGCCCTGATCGAAGAATCGGACAAACTGCTCAAAAGCAGCGCATCGCTGGTGGGAGAAGAAGGTGAAACCCTGCGCGAGCAGGTGGCGATCAAGCTCAAGCAGGCCCTGGAGTCGGTGTCCAACGTGCGTGAGCGCAGCAAGCCGGTGGTAGAGGCCACCGAAACCTATATCGGTGGCCACCCTTGGCAGACCGTCGCCATTTCCGCCGGCTTGGGCCTGGTGGTAGGCCTGCTGCTGGGCCGTCGCAACTGATCGATGCCACGGCCGGCGCGGCTTAGCCCGCGTCGGCCATCAGCCCTGCGCCAGCGTGCGCAGCCGCGCCAATTCATCCCCGTCCAACAAAATGCCTTCCTGCACGGCCTTGGCCCGGGTGCGATGACGCCGGTCACCGGGCAAGCGGCGCAACCCCACCGCATGCATCTGCCGCACCAATTCCTGGCTGCGTTGGGCAAAGTCTTGCCCGGCGGTTTTGCTGGGGTCGATCACGATCAGCAACTGGCCGGTCCAGGGCGTCTTGGCGCCAGGGTGGTTGGACCAATCGAACTCAAATGAGAAGTTGCCTCCGGTCAGGGCGGCGGCCAGCAACTCCACCATCATCGACAGCGCCGAGCCCTTGTGCCCGCCAAACGGCAACAGCGCACCGCCTTCGAGAATCGCCTTGGGGTCCTGGGTTGGCTGGCCCAGGCTGTCGACCCCAGTGCCCGGCGGCACCCGCTCGCCCTTGCGCGCAGCAATCTGTACATCGCCATGGGCAATGGCGCTGGTGGCCAGGTCAAACACAATCGGCGGCCCATCGGCCCGTGGTGCGGCAAACGCGATGGGATTGGTGCCGAACAGGGGCCGATCCGCACCGTGGGGTACTACGCATGTCATGCTATTGACCACGCTCAGGGCTACCAGGCCTTCTTCGGCAAACGGCTCCACATCCGGCCACAGGGCGGCAAAGTGATGAGAGTTACGAATCGCGAGTACCGCGATCCCGGCGCTGCGGGCCTTGGCCACCAATAACGGGCGGGCGGCGGCCAGGGCGGGCTGGGCAAAGCCATTGGCGGCGTCCACCCGCACGAACCCCGAGGCAACATCCTCAACCACCGGCACCGCCTGGCCATTGACCCAGCCGCTGTCCAGGGTCGAGACATAGCCGGGTATGCGAAACACCCCATGGCTATGCGCCCCATCCTGCTCGGCGCGGGCGCAGTTGTCGGCCAGCACACAGGCAACCTCGGGCGAGGCGCCATGCCGGATGAAGATGCTCGTGAGCAGTGTCACAAGTTCAGTGAAGCCAAGGGATGTGGCTGACATCTGAAGCTCCAGAATTGTTATTGGGAGGGGCAACAGCCTGCGGAATCCAGCGCATTGATTAACAACGTGTGACCAGTGAGCTGTCAACCACCGGCAGCGGTTGCGCGCTATTTATTTAATGCCTAGGCAATGCCCCCCGCTCCTAGGCTCGCTGCATCTATAGCCTGCACCGAGCCTTTGCGATGGACGACCTGCAACCCCCCTATTTCTTCCCCGAGGCCATGCGCCTGGCCAAACACTTGAGTGCCCGCGAGCGGCATCGCGGTATCACCGACCTTGACCGGAGTTTCTTGCGCAACCTGTTCTTTGCCAACGCGGCCGGGCGCAAGGCGCAGTCGCCGCCGATGATCGCCGAACACCTGCTGGTCAACCGCCCCGGTCAGCAACCGCTTGAGCTGGCGGGGGCATTCGTGATGGGCTCGCAGGGCAGCTACAGTTCGGTTTTTTTCTATGGCCCAGTGACCGGCCTGGAAAAATTCAGTGACTATGAACAGTTGATACACACGCTGGAAAGCCGCCTGCGCGACGCTCAGAAACAGCGCGAACTCCTGCATTTCCTGGCCATTGACCAGCGGGCCGGCTTTACCTTTGCGGCAGGTTCAAGCCTCACGCGGCAACTGATCGAGGGCAATGTCTTCGACGAACAAAAGGCCTGTATCGAGCGTTACCAGCACCTGAATGTCCAGGTCATGCTTGATGAACTGGGCAAGTTGCCGTTGATGGAAACCCTGCTGGATCAACTGCTGGCCAGTACCTTGCACACATCCCTGGCGAACATCGACCAGCGCAAGACCCATGTGTTTTTCTACGCCCTGGCCACCTCCCCCACGGACCAGGACCGGTGGGTGAATGCGCTGTTGTTGCGCGATGCCTTGTTGCTGTATTACCGACAACAGTCCTGGCCGGTTGGCCTGCGCCGGGTATTTCTGAACCCACAGGTGGCCGCCACCCAGACGCAAGCGCAAACCCACTGGGAGGACGGCATCAAACAGGCCGCCCAGCAGTTGCATCTGTTCCTGCGCAACGCACTTGAGAACTACTGGAACAGCCCTGTGGCAGCCGGCAGTTCAAGGCGTGAGTACTTTGCCCAGGCCATAAGTGATAAATCCCGGGTCGATTTATTGTTCAAGCGCCAAGAAGAGGTGATCTCGGCTGAACAGTGGCAACAGTTGGACGCCCTCTACCTGCCCGCCGAACGTCGCACCACACTCGCTATCGAAAAAGTCCGCCTGTGGGAGTACTACCCCCATTACGTCGAACTGGCCAGTACGCTGGTCATCACCAATAGCGCGGCCTATCTCTATACCCAGTCCAAGGGTTTGCAGGTGCTCAAGGACTACAGCGACCTGCAGGCAACACTCAAGGCCATGGCGGGGGCAAGCGGGCATGAAGATGATTTCTTCGGTTTCCTGGCCCTGGAGGAACGCGCGCGGTTTGTCGGTTTTCAACAGCCGCAGTTCAGTCCGGCCCCCTTCAGTGGCCCGGTGTTCAAGCGCTTGCTTGAAGACATCATCGCCAAGCAGCAACAGAACCTCGAATACTGCCTGGATGTTTACCGGCGCCATCAAGGGACGATGGATGCCTATGCCCTGCTCGATCACGGCCTGGATATCCGTGCCATGCTTGACCATCGGTTGCTGGCATTGGACGCCAAGGGACGCTGGAGCACGCACCCGGCCGCCCCGTCGGTGCCCGCAGAAAAGGCGCGCCTGACCCTCCGCCAACTGCACAGCGTGGAGAACGCGCTGGCTAGCCTGCTGGCGCTGATCCCCAGCCTTGAGACGGTAATTGCCGACCAGCTGCGTGCAACGTTCAGCACCTCTACCGTGCTGCCGCTGAACCCGCAAGACCTTTACATCAACCGCTATGCAGGCCATGCCGACGATCAGGAGCGACGCACGCCACGGGCCAGCCAGAGCGTGCTGGAGCATTGCATCGCTCGCCTGATCGGCCAGGCGCAGGCCATCCCGGTCACACCGGAGTACGCGGTGTACGGGCCACGGATCCGCGGCCAGGCGAGTAAACGGCTGGAGCTGAGCATTGACCGACTCAATGCCATGGTGGAGCACTGGCTGCTTGGCCTGAGCCTCCAGACAATCGCGCAGATCCCCCGCGCCGGCCTGGAAGCTGCGCTGCCCAAACTGGTGCACAGCATGTCTGTAGGGATTCTGGAGGAAGCGCGCCTCAGGGGGCTGGACAAAACCCTCGACGGGCGTGATATCCGGATCCTGCAGACCGTACTGAACCCGGATAACAGCGCGCGTGACCGGCGCAGTACGTTAAACGGCTTTACGCCGGATGCGTTCACCGTCTCAGTGCTGGTGTCAGGCCAAACCATACTGCATCGACTGGCCAACTGTTTTGTCCTCACCGAGCGCGGCGGCCTCGATCCGCACCATTCTGGAAACGCGCTGTTATGGACCCCGGCCGATGGCGTGGAAGCCTTCGCCTCGATCAGTTTGCTGAACGCCGCCTTGACTCATCGGCTAGGCAACCCCAGCCGACGCTTGAGCCTGCTGGAAAACCTGGCCGCCCCTGCACGCCTGCCCCATCAACGCTATGAACTGGGGCCGTTGCAGTTGATAAAAGGGCCGGCCCTGCAGGAATGCCAGCAGTCATGGATCAATCAGTATATTGCCCAGCGCCAACAGACCTTGGCATTCAAGGCCAGTGCACTGTCACTGGTTCAGGCCCTGGGGCAGGTGCGCAACAATGTCTCGGCCAATAACCTCCAACGCGCGGCCGTTATCGCGCGGTTGGCGGAACTGCGGCACTCCCTGCCGGACCGGCTGGGAGCGGCGTCTCCCCAGGAGCAGCAGCGCCAGGCAGAATTCCTGGAGCAATACCGCGTCAACACCCTGCATGGGCGAGACTATCTGTATGAACTTCAGTCATTGCGCCAGCACGTGGCGGACCGCCTCAACGCTATGCTCGTCGATTATTCACTCTTTGCTGCGGATGTGGCGATTGTGCCCAGGCTAACCCTGGCCGGTCAGCGCCAGGGCCTGCTGGACTTCGCTATGAACCCCGCCAGCCTGCAAGCCGCCGGGTTTGATGTGGTCTGCACGGCCCCCAGCCTGACCGAGAACGTGGTGCGTCAGATGCTGTTGCAGTTGAAAACCCACGATGATTATCAGGCTTATCTGGCTGAGCGCTTGTCTGCCACCCACCCCGGTTTCGAGCGACGCCTGAAGGACTTCAGCCAGCAACTGCCCTGGCAGCTGTTACAGCACGCCCACGCCCTCAAACTACAGGAGCGCCTGTCAGAACGGGGCTTCGGCCTGATCCAGCAGGTGGTCGACATGCCAGACGCCATTGCCCGCGCAGCGGTCATGGGCACGACGGCCAGGGTCAGGCCCCTGGAGTTGATTGCCACGGCCGGCGCTACGCCAGCAACTGCCCTGGGCTTGTACCTCATTGGCGCCGGGCGCCAGGGGGTGCAGGTGTTGTATGCGCCTTATCATCCGACCTTGAGCTTTACCGAGTTCGAGAACGAAGCACAGTGCCTGGAGGCCCTGAACCGGCCCGGCGCCCTGCAAGATTGTGTACTTAACCGTTTGCCCGCGCCTCAAGACACCACCTATCGCCATCTGCTGGCCAGCACCCTAGGCAAGGCATCGGAAATCACTCTGGGCTTCAACCCGATCCAGGGCAACCTGTTCAGCCAACTCTTCGACGACAACCGGCAGTTGCTCCAAAGGTTGCTGGGCACCCAATCCATCAGCGGGGCCGAGGCGCAATGGGACACCGCCAAGCAGGTACTCAGCAACGCCGTTGCTCGCGTGAGCAGTTTTTTGCCCGGCAAGCTGGGGCTGCCCTGGGCGATCTGGCAAAGCATTTCTCTGTTCACCGAATCCGCGGAGGCCTTGCAAGACCATCACTGGCGCCGGGCCTTGCAGGCGTTTATCAATGGCGTTGCGCAAATGGCCGCAGTTGGCCAGGCCTTGCAGCAAGCAAAGTCGCTCATCCTGGAGCCGATAGAAAAAACACCCCCTGCACCGTTGCCCTCTATGAACTGGCCGCTGGACATCATGGCCCCTGAACGCACTGTGCTGTCACCCAGCGAAGTGCACGATGTGGCGCTGGTCAACCTCAAGCACAACGCCCTAAAGGGGATATACCAGCATAACGCTGCGTCCTACATTCCCATGGCTGGCAAGGTGTATCAGGTCAACCCCCTTGGCGCGTTCTGGCGCATTGCGACGGAGCAGCAAAACGGTCCGTTTGTGTGGCGCAATACCCTGGGGCAATGGGTGGTCGATACGCGCAACCATATCGCGCGCTTTGGCCAGACTTATGGCCGCCTGCAGGACCGCACGGAAAGTCGGGCTGCAGCACGTCAGATAATGAACATCGAAGCGGTTGGCATGCAGGCAATTCGTGCGCTGTATCCCGAGCGGGCCCGGATGATCGTGGAGGCGCTCGACCTGGCGACGTTTTATGTACAGAACTGTAAGTTGAACCTGGGGTTGCTGGCACCTGGGATAGCCCCTGTGACGCGGATCCATCGCTTCATCAATGAGTTTTTTGGCATTGACATCGATCCGGACCATGGCCCACAAGAAATAGATCCCATTCTGGTGCAAAAGCTGCATCGCATTGTCGACCTGATCCTCGCTGGCCTGCTGGACCCAACGCTGTATGCGATCGACTCACTGCGTTTCGTGGCGGGTTCCCATCGAACGGACCCGCAGCGCAATTGGGGGTTTACCATCGACAATGACCCCGAGCGACGGATTTACCTGACGGAACACTTCTTTGCGCCGCCGTTGAGCCTCTATAACAATCGCCTGCCGGATTATTTCGACCGCGCGGCTCATGCACGGGCAACGCTGTTGATCCATGAGTTGAGCCATTTGACGGCGATGACCGCCGACGCTGCCTACCTGGACTCGGTCATGCCATTTTCTGATTTGATCGAGACGCTGACCCAGGCCGGGCGCAACCTGTCGATCTACCAGAAGAGCCGTCAAGTCAGCAGCTATTCGCGCAAGACCCCCATCGCCCAACTGTTCAAGCTACCGGACGTCAGTGGCACTGTTTGGCAAGATGTTGGAACAACCCCCGAAACCGGGTACATCAAGAATCAGATACTGCGCACCACCGGGGGGGTGGATTTGAGCAACGCACGGGGGATTTTCATGACCAATCTGGCCAGGCGAGTCGACACTATGCTGGACAATGCCGACTCGGTGGCGTTCTTGATCAGTAACCTGGGTCGTCAGTTGGACCCAGTGCCCTCCAGTCGAAAGGAGTCGATGAACTGATCCCGCCGGGATCAGTCCTTCTGGTCACGCAGTACATTGCCCGAGGCGCCGTCGATACGCACTTCATAGACCACACCGTCAGCCTTGCGGCCTTTGACTTCCCAGTAGCCATTGTCGTCCGCTTCGGCCTGGTAGACCTCAATGTAACCAGCCTTGGTCTTGGCGGTTTCGATGGCTTTTTCAATGGTGATCCAGCCGGCTCCTGGCTTGTCGGCCAGGGCGGCGCCAGCGCCGAGCAAGGTGGCAGTGGCAAGCAGGGTGGTGAGGGTTTTCTTCAGCATTTTCTTACTCCGTTAGCGAGAATGACTTACAGATCCAGATTTTTAGGGTGTTTGCAGGCTGAATTAGTTCCACATTGATGCTCATACGCCATTATGGCGGTTCTCGGCGCCCTGCCGGGAAGGTTAGAATGTAGGAAATCAGGAAGCACCAATGACCGAACAGCCCCTTTCAGAAGCCGACTACGACGCGATCACCGATGCCGCCGCGCATTGGTGTATGCGCCTGCACGCTTCTGATTGCACGGTGGCCGAGCGCCAGGCGTTTGAACATTGGCACGATGCGCATCCCCTGCATGCCTTTGAATATGCGGCCATGTTGGAAGTCTGGGAGGTGGCCGACCATTTGCCGCGCAGCGGCGAAACGGCCCCGCCGCTAGCGCAAGTCACACCGCCCCGCCGCTGGCGTACCTATGCCGTGGCCGCCGCCATCTCGTTGCTGGCTCTGCCTCTGGCCGCCTTCACTGGCTGGGAAGCGGGTTGGCTGCCCAGTTCCTATGAGCATTACGACGCCACCAGTGGCCTGCGCCAAGTGACACTGGCCGATGGCAGCGAAGTGGAGCTGAACCTGGGCACCGAGCTGGTCTACAGCAACTATAAGCATGAACGCCGGGCCACCCTGAAAAAAGGTGAAGCGTTTTTCAACGTCAGCCATGACCGTGAACACCCGTTCGTGCTCCACGTCGGCGCGGGGCAGATCCGGGTGACCGGCACCCAGTTCAACGTCTGGAAGTACGACGATCAGGTGCGGGTCATGTTGCTGGAAGGCTCGGTGAAGATCAGCAGCGATGCCAGCCACAGCGGCCTGAGCCTGACACCCGGCATGCAGGCCAGTTACAACCGGGGTGATGCGCAACCGCAGCTGCAGGCGTTCTCCCCCCATGACCCGGCGCTGGCCTGGCGTCGGGGCAAGTTGATCCTCGACAACCTGGCGCTGGTGGATGCCTTGCCGCTGATCAACCGCTACCTGAGCAAACCGGTGATGCTGGCCGATACCGGTACCGGCAACATCCGTATTGGCGGGATCTACGATATCCATGAAGTCACCCACCTGGTGTCCTCCCTGCCCAAGGTCCTGCCGGTCTACCTGACCCAGAACCAGGATGGCAACACCGTGCTCAACGCGATACCGCGTAAAACTCCCAAGACCTGAGCGACGCAAAGACAGCGCCTTGGGCAGTACCGGGCGCGACCTCTGTGTGCGTCGCAATGTCCACTTTTGAAACACCCCACCCTGCGCAACGCCCCTGTGGCGGCGGATTCATCGGTTCGTCATCAAGAGTGTTGCATGGCTGAAACAGGCCAGGTGCTGGTCATTGGGTAGCGCCCTGTTTCATGCCTGATACACCGGGGCCTACGTCCGGCCTGCCCAAAAACCCAACTCATTGAAAAATAAAACAATATAAAAAGCGGCACAGCTTCTGCTCTATGCCTTGCAGCGCTGTTTAGGGTCAGCGCCACAAAACAAGGAATGATGCCGTGGCAACTCTCAATCAAGGCTCGCTGAGCCTGCTGCTGATCAGCTGTGTACTCAGCGCCAGTGTGAGCGTGCCGGCCCTGGCCGAAAACGGCGTGATCGTCACCGGGCGCAACGTCCAAGGCCATATGGCCGGGCGTTCCTCCTTCGGCCCGGATCCTTATCCCACTACGGCCAACGCCAATCCCGGCGCGCAGATTCTGCGCGCCACGGCTAACGGCGAACTCAACGATAACGACTTCGCCGGGGTCAGCAGCGGGTCAAGCATCACGCGCGCCATCCTGCCCAATGGCACCCTCCCCGGCTTGGGCACCCCCCATGGCAGTAGCGCCTCCGGTCTGGGTGCCGGCGCGGCGGCGGGCCATAGCGGCGGCGGCAGCCTGGGCGGACAGATCAGCGGGACGATCCAGCGTGGCATGGCCCCGCTGAACAACCTCGGCAGCCTGATGGGAGGCCAGAAATGAAGCACGCATGGCTGATCCTCGCCCTCCTCGGCTGCACCAGCGCGCTGGCCGACAGTAACAATCATGCGCTGATCGACAGTTCCGGCCAGCAGTACAGCGGCGTCGCCTCTGTCAATCAGGCCGCCGGCAACCAGCAACAACAGATCAATAGCCGCGCAATCGCGGTGGGTGGCCAAGCCACTGACGCACTGGTGCAGCGGCTCGACGGCAAGGTCGACCCGGCCCTGAATGCCAGTGCAGCGATCCAGGGCTCATCGTTCAGCAACGGCAACGGTGTACTGGGTGTCAACCAGTCGGCCGGGGCCAACAACCAGGCAATCAATGCGGTGCGGATCAGTATCAACCCTGGCCCGCAAAGCATCGATGACAGCGTCCTGTCGCAACAGAACATGACGCTGTTACCAGACTCCCGATCCGCCTCTACCACTGGCAGCCGCCAGGTCGTGACCAGCGACCAGGCCTTCACCGGCAGCCGTGGAGTGGTCCAGGTGAATCAGAGTGCAGGGGTGGGGAACCGTGTGGCTAACACCCTGGGTATCACGATCAAGTAAGCGCTTGATCGGTGTTTGCAAGACCGTACCAACACTTAACCAACCAATTAGAAGCAAGGAGATACACCATGAAACCTACAATGGCTCTCAAACCACTGGTTTTTGCTCTGGCTGCGCTCATGGCTGTTGCTGCACAAGCGGGTAATGAAGATAAGTGGAAGCCAACCCCGGCCCCTAGCGGCACCGTTGCTGCGGTCGTGACCGACTCTCAACTGAGCAAAGACAACAAGTTCGACGACACCAAAACCAACAACGACGCCTCAGCCAACCACTCGCTGAACAACAGCGACGGTAACCTGGGGGCCAACGTTGCCGCAGGCAGTGGTAACCAACAAGACAACAGCGCAGCCATTACCAGCAGTGCTGCCAAGGATGCCCTGGCCGTTTTCGCGATCGTAGACGTCGAGCAAACGTCCAAAAACAACAAGTTCACCAACAAAGGCACGCAAAACGATGCTTCGCTGAACAACTCGGCGAACAACAGTTCGGGTAACGTGGGTGTCAACGTCACCGCAGGTCAAGGCAACCAGCAGAAAAACAACCTGGCAATCGTAACCTCCGACGGCAAAAACATTGGCGCTGCGGCCGTCACCAGCCAGGAATCGCTGAACAACACCTTCCTCAACACCGCCTCGGCCGGCAAAGGCTACGGCAACTGGGGCAAGACCTACGTCAACAACGATGCCTCGATCAACCACTCGGGCAACAATGCTTCCGGCAACATCGGCATCAACGTGTCTGCGGGCTCTGGCAACCAGCAATCCAACTCCCTGTCCCTGGGCAGCGGTTGCACCCAGTGCGCAGCGGGCAGCGGCGTACGCTTCTGACCTGATGCAGAGGGCCTTGGCAACAAGGCCCTTTTTTATTCCCGTGTCCAACAGGTCATTCGATCATGCGCCTCGCGACCTTGTGCCTGCTGTTAATGCTCACCGGCCCGTCCTGGGCAGGGCAAATGGCGATTTCCGCCATGCCCGGCGGTGCGCTGGTCTTCAAGAAGATTGAGAGCATCCGCGAGCGGCGGTTCGCCAACCTGGTGGAACAAAAAACCGATTTCAGCTGCGGGGCCGCAGCACTGGCCACCATCCTGCGCCAGGGCTACTGGCTGGATGTCGATGAGGAACACGTCATCAAGGGCATGTTGGTCAACGCCGACCAGGACCTGGTACGCACCCAGGGCTTTTCCATGCTGGATATGAAGCGCTACCTCGAAAGCATCGGCATGCGGGCCCGGGGCTACAAGATCGGGCCGGACACCCTGACCACGGTGAAGATCCCAGTGGTGGTGCTCTTGGATATCCGTGGCTACAAGCACTTTGTGGTGATGCAACGTGCCGAGAAAGACTGGATCTATATCGGCGACCCGGTACTGGGCAACAAGCGTTACTCGCGGGACGATTTCCTCGCCGGATGGAATGGCATCGTGTTCGCTGTGCTCGGTGAAGGCTACGACAAGGCCAACGCCCTGCTCGACCCGCCGATACCGTTGACCGCCAAGAGCAAAATGAACGAGTTCCGGCCCGTGGGCGATGCCGAGCTGATGGACTTCGGTTTCATCCAGAGCGACTTCTTCTAGAAGCGCCATCAGGAGCAGGAAGCTCCAGGAGCAGATGATGAACACTTACCGTTGGCTGACGGTCCTGTGCCTGGCAGCCTCAATGCCCGCTTATGCAGCCTCGGCGTTCAAGCCGATTGAAATGAATGACGCGGAACTGGCCCAGCTGCGCGGCCGTTTCGTGATGCCGGGGCGGATTGTCAGCTTCGGTATCGTGATGAGCACCACCTGGACCAACGCCGCCGGTGATACCAGCACCGTCAAGGCCAACATGCAGATCGACGCCTCCACCATCACGCCACAGTTCTACGTGCAGACCACCGGGGAAACCGGCAAGGGCGGCGACCGCCCCACGGGCACCGGCACGGTCATCGGCGGCTCCGGGCTGGGTACCGGCAGCGGCGTGACACAAACTGTACGCGCCGCTGGCGATGGCAATACCGCCTATAACAACGTCGGGATCAATGTCAGTGAAAACGGCCTGGCGCCCGCCAATCTGGTGCAGTCGGGCCAGGTACTGGTCGCCGGTGGTTCTATCTCCGGCAATAGCGCCGCCGGCAAGGTCAGTGTCTCGGCCAATAACGGCGGCCTGCAGATGGCAATCCAGGCCAACCATAATCAGGGCAGCGCCGTACAGCAAATCGGCGGCGGCAATGTTCTGCAAGGCACAATTTTGCAAGGCAACAGTAACTTCGTAAACAACATGACCCAACTCAATGTTGTGCTCGGTAATAACGGCCTAAACAACGTGGCTTTGAACTGTAATCTGGATCAACTCAAGGGCCTACGCACGCTCGGTTATTGAACTACGCTGACCCTCGACACTTACGCATTAGAAAAGGACGGCTTATTTCATGCATCGAACGTTATCGCTACGCGCCGTTGTTTGTTTAAGTACGATCTTGCCAGCGAGTTTGTTGTACGCAGCGCCAGACGCCGATATCGAAACCCTCAAACAGGAACTTCTGGAACTCAAGCAACGCTATGAAGTACAGCAAAAAGCCCTGGCGGTCCTGGAACAACGGGTACGCCAGGTAGAAGACCAACCCGCGACACCTGCGCCCAAACGCCTGGCCAAGTCGCCAGCCGACTTCAAGCAAAGTGGCAGTACCGTGGCCGCCGGCGGCAGCTCCTATGGGCAGGCGCTCAAGGATGATTCAGCCCCGGCACAAAGTGTCAGCAACCTCTATAACGAGGCCAGCGGCTTCTTCGGCAATGGTAAGTTCAGCGTTGAGACGGGCATTACTTACGCCCGCTACGATGCCCGGCAATTGACCCTCAATGGCTTCCTGGCGCTGGACTCGATCTTCCTGGGCAATATCAACCTGGACCGCATCAAGGCCGATAACTGGACCCTGGACTTGACGGGCCGTTATAACGTCGATAACCGTTGGCAGTTCGATGTCAACGTGCCGGTGGTGTACCGCGAATCGACCTATCAGTCCGGTGGCGCAAATGGCGGCTCGGGCACGGCAACTTCCGAGGAATCGGTCAGCCGCGATCCCACCATCGGCGATGTCAACTTCGGGATTGCCTACAAGTTCCTCGACGAGTCGGCAACGATGCCCGATGCCGTGGTGTCGGTACGGGTCAAGGCGCCAACCGGCAAGGAACCGTTCGGGATCAAACTGGTGCGCTCGCCCTCCAATACCAATCTCTATGTGCCGGAGAACTTGCCGACCGGCAACGGCGTCTGGTCGATTACCCCGGGGATCTCCCTGGTCAAGACTTTCGATCCGGCGGTGCTGTTCGGCTCACTCTCCTACACCCACAACTTCGAGGACTCGTTTGACGACATCAGTTCGACGGTCAATGAAAAAGTCGGCGGCAAGGTCCGCCTGGGCGACAGCTTCCAGTTCGGGGTTGGCGTGGCGTTTGCCTTGAACGAGCGTATGAGTATGTCGTTCTCGGTGTCTGACTTGATCCAGCGCAAGAGCAAGCTCAAGCCCGACAATGGCGATTGGCAGTCGATTGTGTCCAGTGACGCCAATGCCGGCTATTTCAACGTCGGCATGACCATCGCCGCCAGCGAAAACCTGACGATTGTGCCCAACCTGGCCATCGGCATGACCGATGACGCACCAGACTTTACCTTCAGCCTGAAATTCCCGTACTACTTCTAAAAGCAAGAGAAGGAAAAGCCCCGTCGCGATAAGGGTCGCGACGAGGCTTTTTTTACCCGCCCTAGCGGATCTGGTGTTTGTGCAGCAACCGGTAGAAGGTGGGCCGGGACACCCCCAGCACCCGGGCGGCGACACTCAGGTTGTCGCTATGCCGGTTCAGCACATCGCACAGCGCCTGGCGTTCGGCGCGGTGCTTGTAGTCTTCCAGTGTGGCCATGGGCAGCGCGATGGCCTGCCGGCTTTGCAAGCCCAGGTCGGCCGCTTCGATCTGTCGCCCTTCGGCCAGTACCAGGCCGCGTCGTACCCGGTTGGCCAGCTCGCGCACATTACCCGGCCAGGCATGCTTGCCCATGGCGATCAGGGCGTCCTCGCTGAAGCTGCGCGGGCGGCGCCCGGTCTCATGGCTGTAGAACCTGGAAAAATGATTGGCCAGCATGCCCACATCGCCATGGCGCTCACGCAGCGGCGCGGTCATCACTTGCAGGACATTGAGCCGGTAGTACAAGTCTTCGCGGAAGGCGCCCTTCTCGATGGCGGCTTCCAGGTCGACGTGGGTCGCGGCCAGTACCCGCACATCCACAGGGATCGGCTGGCTGCCGCCGACGCGCTCGATGTGTTTTTCCTGGAGAAAGCGCAACAGGTTGGCTTGCAACTCCAGCGGCAGGTCGCCGATTTCATCGAGGAACAAGGTGCCGCCATTGGCCGCCTCGATGCGCCCGATCTTGCGTTGATGGGCGCCGGTAAAGGCGCCCTTTTCATGGCCAAACAGTTCGGACTGGATCAAGTGTTCTGGAATAGCCCCGCAGTTGATCGCCACAAAAGGCTTGGCGTGGCGCTGGGATTGGCGGTGCAAGGTCTTGGCCACCAACTCCTTGCCAGTGCCGCTGTCGCCACGGATCAAAATCGGCGACTCGGTAGGCGCCAGTTTCGCCAGCAGTTTGCGCAGCTCGCGGATCGGCCGGCTGTCACCCAACAGCTCATGTTCCGGCGCATTCACCTGGGCCGCGCCTTTGCCTCGCAGCCTCGCCATGCCAAAGGCACGCCCCAGGGTGACCTGGACCCGCGACACGTCGAACGGCAAGGTATGGAAGTCAAAAAACCATTCACACACAAAGTCGCCGACATTCTGCAAACGCAACATTTCGGGGCTGAGCACAGCGATCCATTCCGTGCCGCTGCGACTGATCAGCTCCTTGACCGCTTCGGGGCGCTGCAGGTGAAAAGGCTGCAGGCGCAACAAGCCGACGTCACAGGTCCGCTCGCCCAGGGCCTCCAGGGCACAGCTGTCGGTATCCCAACCAGCCGCCTGCAAACCAGGCAATAACTGGTGGCAATCATCACAAGGGTCGACCACAAGCAAGCGACGCAGGGTTGGTGTAACAACCATGACTGTTCCTTGGCGTCAAAATCATTAAAGTCATTAAGAAACAACCGTTTGGACGAGCTGCTCATAACCCTAGCAAGATCTTGACACTCCCCTTGTATCGTTTCGCGATAAAACCATCACCGATACAGCATTTGGCGATCAGCCCCTCCTCAATGCACGCTACTTCAATCTTTCATGCACCTTTCAAAATCGCGCCTTACATGACGTTAATCACGAAAAGTTGAATTTTCTTGCTCTAACATGTGACCCGTACCCTGTCATCGTGCATCAGTACAGGTACTAGCCGAACGGTAAGCCCAACCGACGGCACATCTTTTGATTGGGCACTTAGAGAGAAGACCCCATGAACGCCCCGCTCCGTATCAACGAAGCTCTTTTGATCGCAGACCGTGCTTTCCAACCCTTTCACTGCGTGGCCTGGGCCCCACAAGACGGGACTGGCGAACTGAGCCTGACCGTGATTGACCGCACCGAAAAGCGCATCGGGCGCAAACAGATTCCTTGCAGCACTTATTCTGATCCAAAACAATTGGAAACCCTGCTGCTGCAAGCCCGCGCCGAACTCAATGGCGAAGGTTATCAACTTCAATCCTGGGCAATGCCCAAGTAAGTTAACGCAGCCACTGCGACATACCGTCGCTTCTTAATATTGGCTGCAACTTTTTAAGACGACTAAACCCGTGGCGCGTGAGTTCAACCCTCGCCACGGGTTTTGCATGCCTGACACTTTGGTTTCGCCCTTCTTTATATAGCCGCCAGGCCATGTTCACTTGATCTTCCGGTGAGCATCGGGCACTTTGCGCGCTTCTCGCCCCCAGGAGCACTCCATGTCCGGTTCAATGGCCCAGGCCTTCGCCCATAACTTCCTTGGGTACTCGCCCCGTTGGTACAAGGCCAGCATCCTCGCGTTCCTGATCCTCAACCCCCTGGTGCTCTGGGCTTTCGGCCCGGTCGCGGCCGGCTGGCTGCTGGTGGCGCAGTTTATTTTCACCCTGGCCATGGCGCTGCACTGCTACCCACTGATGCCCGGCGGCCTGTTGATGGTCGAGGCGCTGTTGCTGCGCATGACCACGCCCCAGGCACTGTACGACGAGCTGCTGCATAACTTCCCGGTGATCCTGTTGCTGATGTTTATGGTGGCCGGCATCTACTTTATGAAGGACTTGCTGCTATTTCTGTTTTCACGCCTGCTGCTGGGCGTACGCTCCAAGGCGCTGCTGGGGTTGATGTTCTGCTTCTTGTCGGCTTTCCTGTCGGCCTTTCTCGATGCCTTGACCGTCACTGCGGTGATTATCAGTGCCGCCGTGGGCTTCTATTCGGTGTATCACCGGGTGGCTTCAGGCAATGATCCACGCCAGGACAGCGCGTACAGCGACGACCATCACCTGCCCACCTTGCACCACGCCGACCTGGAGCAGTTCCGTGCCTTCCTGCGCAGCCTGTTGATGCACGGCGCCGTTGGCACTGCCCTGGGGGGCGTGTGTACCCTGGTGGGCGAACCACAGAACCTGTTGATCGGCCACGAAATGGGCTGGAATTTCAGCCAGTTTTTCCAACAGATCGCCCCGGTCTCGCTGCCGGTGCTGGCAGCGGGCCTGGTCACCTGCGTGCTGCTGGAAAAGCTGCGCTGGTTTGGCTACGGCACCCTGCTGCCGGACAACGTGCGCCAGGTACTGGCCAACTACGCCCGTGAGGACAACGCCGAGCGTACCCCGCGCCAGCGGGCGGCGCTGCTTGTCCAAGGCCTGGCCGCACTGATCCTGATCGCCGGCCTGGCCTTTCATATCGCCGAGGTGGGCTTGATCGGCCTGCTGGTGATCGTGCTGATCACCGCCTTCACCGGGATTACCGAAGAGCACCGCATCGGCAACGCCTTCAAGGACGCCCTGCCCTTTACCGCCTTGCTGGTGGTGTTTTTTGCGGTGGTCGCGGTGATTCATGATCAACAGCTGTTTACCCCGTTGATCCAATGGGTGCTGGCCCTGCCCGCCGAACAGCAACCGGGCATGCTGTTTATTGCCAACGGCCTGCTGTCAGCCATCAGCGATAACGTGTTCGTGGCAACGATCTATATCACCGAAGTCAAGCAGGCGTTTGTGTCCGGCCATATGAGCCGCGAGCATTTCGAGACCCTGGCCATTGCGATCAACACCGGGACCAACCTGCCCAGCGTGGCGACGCCCAATGGCCAGGCGGCGTTCCTGTTTTTGCTGACATCGGCGATTGCGCCGCTGATCCGCCTGTCCTACGGGCGCATGGTGTGGATGGCGCTGCCGTACACCGTGGTGATGGGCGTGCTGGGCTGGTACGCGGTCAGTTACTGGCTGTGAAGGATAAACCGCTCAATCGCTTGGGCTGCGCCGTCCTCGACATTGCTGGCGGTAACCACATCGGCCTGACGCTTGACCACCTCTTCGGCCTGGCCCATGGCAATCGATAACCCGGCCACCTGGAACATCGCCGGGTCATTGCCGCCATCGCCGATAGCCGCCGTCTGCTCCAGCGCCACCCCAAGGTGAGCGGCCAGGGTTTTCAGGGCATCGCCCTTGTTGGCCTGCATCGCCGTGATATCGAGATAGACCGGCTGCGACCGCGACACCTGGGCCAGGCCCGTGACCTTGGGCTGCAACTGGGCCTCCAGCTCAACCAGCAACGCCGCATTGGTGCTGGCCGCGACGATCTTGTCGATCCGCCCCAGGACCGGCTCGAAACTCTCCACCACCACTGGCGCATATCCCAAGCCGTGCTGCTCCCGGGGCACCATGGGGCCCGTGGGGTCTCGCAGCAGCCAGTCGCCATCGGCAAACACCCAGATTTCCACCTCTGGCTGATCGCTTAACAGCGCCAAGGCGATCAACGCCGCCTCTGCGGGCAAATGGTGCGCAACCAGGATGCTGCCATCGGGGTTGACCAAGGTGCCGCCATTGAACCCTGCCGTGGGCACATCGACGCCCAGGGCTTCGATCTGCTGCAGCATGGCCCTGGGCGGCCGCCCGGTGGCCAGGCTGAAAAACACCCCGGCCTCGCGCAATGCCCGCACCGCATCAATAGTGCGCTGGCTCAAACTGTGATCGGGCAACAGCAAGGTGCCGTCCATATCACTCAATACAAAACGGATGGGTTGGATCGCGTCTTCACTCATCCGAGGCGATGCCAGGCGCGGCCATCGCGGGCCAGTAGCTCATCGGCCGCCGCCGGGCCGTCTTCGCCGGCCTTGTAGGCCTGGATCCCGTCGTCTGCCTGCCAGGCATCGAGAAACGGCTGCACCGCACGCCAGCCATTTTCGATGTTGTCCGCGCGCTGGAACAGCGTCTGGTCACCGGTCAGGCAGTCGTAGATCAGGGTTTCGTAGCCGGTGGAAGGCTGCATCTCGAAGAAGTCCTTGTAGGCAAACCCCAGCTGGATGTTGGCCATGTCCAGGGTCGGCCCGGGCTTTTTCGCCAGCAGGTCGAACCACATGCCCTCATTGGGCTGGATCTGGATCTTCAGGTACGTCGGCTTGACTTCATCGACCTCGGTGTCGCGGAACTGCGCATAGGGCGCCGGCTTGAAGCAGATGACGATTTCGGTGTCGCGCACGCTCATGCGCTTGCCGGTGCGCAGGTAGAACGGCACGCCGACCCAGCGCCAGTTATCGATCATCACCTTCAGTGCCACAAAGGTCTCGGTGCTGCTGTCCGGGGCCACATTGGCTTCTTCCCGGTAGCCCGGCAGCGCCTTGCCGCCGATCTCGCCGGCGGTGTACTGGCCACGCACCGAGTTGGCCCGCGCATCTTCCGGCGACCAGGGGCGCACGGCCCCGATCACCTTGGCCTTCTCGCCACGCACCGCGTCGGCGCCAAAGGCCGCCGGCGGCTCCATGGCAATCATCGCCAGCAACTGGAACAGGTGGTTGGGCACCATATCGCGCAGGGTGCCGGTGTTTTCAAAGAAACTGCCCCGGGTTTCCACACCGACCGTTTCCGCAGCGGTGATCTGCACGTGGTCGATGTAGTGGTTGTTCCAGAACGCCTCGAACAACACGTTGGAGAAACGGCTGATCAGGATGTTCTGCACCGTTTCCTTGCCCAGGTAATGGTCGATGCGATAGATCTGCTTCTCGCTCATGACCTTGAGCAGGCAGGCGTTCAGGGCCTCGGCCGTGGCCAGGTCGGAGCCAAATGGCTTTTCGATCACCACGCGGCGGAAAGCCTCGGGGCTTTCCTCCAGCAGGTTGGCCCGCCCCAGGCGCTGCACCACTTCACTGAAGAAGCGCGGCGCGGTAGCCAGGTAGAACACTGCGTTGCCGGTGCCGCTGTCGGCGATTTTGCGGGCGATGTCGGCATAAGTGCCGTCATCCAGAAAGTCGCCCTGCACGTAGCTGATGCCCTTGGCCAACTGGGCCCACAAGTGTGGGTCCAGTGCATGTTCGGCATTGCCCTTGACCTTGCTCGCCGCTTCGCTGCGGATGAAGTCTTCGAGTTTCTTGGCGAAGTCGGCATCGCTGATAGCGTTGTGATCCACCCCGACAATCCGCAGTCCCTCGCCCAGCAGGCCATCGCGACTGAGGTTGTACAGCGCCGGCATCAGCAGGCGCTTGACCAGGTCGCCATGGGCGCCAAACAGGAACAAGGTAGTGGGTGGAGCGGGTTCGGCCTTGGGTTTCTTGCCGTTGACCGTCATTTTTTGGAAGTCTCCACATGGCCGCCGAAGCCAAAGCGCATGGCCGACAGCAGTTTGTCACCGTAAGTGCTTTGCTGGCGCGAGCGGAAGCGGGCGAACAACGAGTTGGACAGCACCGGCACCGGCACCGATTGCTCCATGGCCGCTTCGATGGTCCAGCGCCCTTCGCCGCTGTCAGCCACGGAGCCTGAGTAACCGTCGAGCTTGGGGTCGGTCGCCAGGGCATCGGCGGTGAGGTCCAGCAGCCAGGAAGAGACGACGCTGCCGCGACGCCAGACTTCGGCGATATCCGCCACGTTCAGGTCGAAGCGCTGTTCTGGCGGCAGATTTTCCGAATTCTTGGTCTTGAGGATGTCAAAACCTTCGGCAAAGGCCTGCATCATGCCGTATTCGATGCCGTTGTGGATCATCTTCACAAAATGCCCGGAACCAGCCGGGCCCGCGTGGATGTAGCCACGCTCGGCACGGTCGTCGGTGGCGGTGCGGTCCTTGGTGCGCGGGATATCGCCCAGGCCCGGGGCCAGGGTGGCGAAGATCGGGTCCAGGTGCCTGACGGTCTCGGCGTCGCCGCCAATCATCATGCAGTAACCGCGTTCCAGGCCCCACACGCCACCGGAGGTGCCGACATCGATGTAGTGCAGGCCTTTTTCCGCCAGGGCCTTGCCGCGACGCACGTCATCCTTATAGAAGGTGTTGCCGCCGTCGATGATCACATCGCCGGGTTCCATCAGTTCGCTCAGGTCGTTGATCGTGGTTTCGGTGGGCTCGCCCGCCGGCAACATGACCCAGACGGCCCGTGGTTTTTGCAGGCCGGCGACCAGGGCGGCCAGATCGGTAACACCGGTCGCGCCCTCGTCGCTCAAGCCTTTGACGAATGCTTCATTGCGGTCGTAGACCACGGTGGTATGCCCATTGAGCATCAAGCGGCGCGCAATATTCCCGCCCATGCGGCCTAGTCCGATAATCCCCAGTTGCATGTATTGATGCTCCCAACTACAAAATAAAAAATGTGTGACACAGTTTATAGCGCAATGACCCATTAGTCCGGCGCCAATCGCACAAGTTTCATCACAAAAATGGCCATCGTTTCACCATTACTGGCTGAAAAGTCACAGCGACCTTGAAAAATAAAAAAGTTCCCTTGCACAGAAAAAGAAATCAGAATTGCCCCTGACTCCTGCCGAGGGCCTCGATTCAAGCGCTCTGGTACCGCGATACACCGGCTATTTGCGAGGTAAGCAATGCGCACTGCACAGATGACACGCCCGCCACAGACCCTTTACGTCACCGTCCGCCGCGACGAGCTGCGCCAGTTGAAAGACGAGCGTGAGCAGTTGCAGCAGGAAGTCATCCGCCTGCGTGCGCAATTGCAGGCCCAGCTCACGAATCAAGCCATCACCTGCTAAGCCCCTGGTCCAACTCACAAACTTTTCACCAGCCCTTCCCGATAATCCCCCGCCAGAACGCCGCCTCACGCATGGGCGTTGGCGACCGGGACAATTATTGGGTTGGAGCGCTGCATGGCGATGTTCAAACGCAGCACGAAGTCTGCAAAAGGGTTTGATTGGGCCGGCCTTGGCTGGATGTTCCTGTTTTTCTGGTATTTCTCCGGCATTACTCAACTGCTGATCCAACTGACCGGCACCTCCGGCTTCAGTGGGTTCCGCCAGGCGTTCTTCATGAGCGCGCTGTGGTTGGCGCCGATGCTCCTGTTCCCGCGCCGCGCCCGGCTGCTCGCCGCGTTGATCGGTGTGGTGCTGTGGGCCTGTTCCATGGCCAGCCTGGGCTATTTCTTTATCTACCAGCAGGAGTTTTCCCAGAGCGTCATCTTCATCATGTTCGAGTCGAACATCTCTGAAGCCGGCGAATACGCCACCCAATACTTTGCCTGGTGGATCGTGCTGGCCTTCATTGCCCACACCGCCCTGGCCATTTTCCTCTGGACCCGCGTGCGCCCGGTCTATCTGCCCAAGGCCCGGGCGATGGTCGCGGCGACGGTCATTGTGCTGGCGATTGTCGGCTACCCGCTGGTCAAGCAGATCGCCACCAACGACACCCTGGAGCGGGCCATCGATGGGTTTGAAACCCGTGTCGAACCTGCCGTGCCGTGGCAGATGATCGTCGCCTATCGCCGCTACACCCAACAGTTGAACAACATGCAGGGCATGCTCGATAACGTCAGCAAGATCCCGCCCCTGAGCAACTTCAAGGACAGCATGGCCGGCCAGCCGTCGACCCTGGTGCTGGTGATCGGCGAGTCTACCAACCGCCAGCGCATGAGCCTCTACGGCTACCCGCGCAAGACTACCCCGGAGCTGGACAAGCTGCGTGACCAACTGGACGTGTTCGACAACGTCATCACCCCGCGCCCCTACACCATCGAGGCGCTGCAACAGGTGCTGACCTTTGCCGACGAAGAGCACCCGGACCTGTATCTCAAGACCCCGTCCATCGTCAGCATGATGAAACAGGCCGGCTACAAGACCTTCTGGATCACCAACCAACAGACCATGACCAAGCGCAACACCATGCTCACCACGTTCTCCGAACAGGCCGACGAGCAGGTGTACCTCAACAACAACCGCAACCAGAACGCCCGCCAGTACGATGGCGACGTGCTGGAGCCGTTCACCAAGGCCCTCGCCGACAAGGCCGAGCGCAAGCTGATCGTGGTGCACCTGCTGGGCACCCACATGAGCTATCAGTACCGTTATCCGCCAAGCTTTGACACCTTTACCGACCGCCAGGGTGTCCCGGACGGCGTGAACGACGACCAGTTGCCCACCTACAACAGCTATGACAATGCGGTGCTGTACAACGACTTCGTGGTGTCGAGCCTGATCAAGGACTACGCCAAGACCGACCCCAACGGTTTCCTGCTGTACCTCTCCGACCACGGCGAGGATGTGTTCGACTCGGCCGGCCACGGCACCCTGGGCCGTAACGAGGGCAAGCCGACGGCGCCGATGTACACCATCCCCTTCATGACCTGGGCCTCGCCGAAGTGGCGCGCCACCCACGACTGGAATATGCAGGGCGATGTGCAACGGCCTTACAGCAGCTCGCAGTTGATTCACACCTGGGCTGACCTCGCCGGCTTGAGCTTCGACGAGCTGGACCGCAGCCGCAGCCTGGTCAGCGACAGCTTCAAGCCACGGCCGCTGCTGATTGGCGATCCCTACCAGCGTCCGCAAAAGGCCCTGATCGACTTCAGCCTGATCAAGCCCAAGGCCAGCACTGTGCCGGCCAACGTCGTCGTGCAGTAGTGTTTGAAGGCTCGGATTTCAGGCGTGCAACGCGCTGGAATCCGAGCTCAATAGCCGCTTCAACCCTGCAAGCACCCCGTTAACGCCCATTTAATAAGCTTCCTACAGACTCTTCCCTTAAATCTGATCAGAGATGGTGCAGATACCGATCACTTTTAATGGGAATCTATGCAATGAAACTTTCAACCTTGATGCTTGCCGGCCTGATGAGCCTGACTTCCGTGGCCGCCTTCGCCGAAGGTGGCTCGGAGCGCGTGAAGGAGTATTTCAACGATTTCAGTTTCAGCCAGAAGCAAATCCACGACGATGCCGAACACACGGCGTCGGTCGATACCAAGGATGCCAAATCCGGCTCGGCCGAACAGGCGCAGGACACTGAACAACCCAAGAGCTGATGCCCTGCTGATCGTTCCCACGCTCCGCGTGGGAATGGCTCCTGGGACGCTCCGCGTCCCGCTCTCAAGGGCAGACGCAGAGCGTCCAGGGCGGCATTCCCACGCGGAGCGTGGGAACGATCAGGCAACGATCAGGCAGGCGTAATTAGAGGGCTTTGCTCCAGAACAACATGCGGCCATGGGCCGGGTCGAAGATCGAGTCATCAAACCCGAACTTGCGATACGACGCCTGCGCCACTGGATTACCTTCCAGCACTTCCAGGGTGATCTTGCAGCAACCCCGCTGGCGGGCGATTTCCTCGACCTTCTGCAGCATTTTCTGGCTCAGGCCCAGACCGCGGAACGGCTCTTTGACCACCACATCATGCACATTGACCAGCGGCCGGCAGGCGAAGGTCGAAAACCCCTCGAAACAGTTCACCAGCCCGGCCGGCTCCCCGCCGACAAAGGCCAGCACACTGAATGCATGGGCGCGCTTGGCCAGCTCTGCCGGCAATTGTTGCAGCAGGTCGGCGGACAAGCCGTGGCCGCCGCCCATGGGGTCTTGTGCATAGTGATTGAGCAACAGGCCAATGGCCTCGGCATGTACAGGGTTGCTGTAGCTGGCTTGCAGCACCAATATTTCTGCGGCTTCCATTTCCTTCCTCGATAACGGCCCGGCAGGGATGAGCTCCCCGCAAAAGCTCGATTGTAAGCGCGGTGTAGGCGTTAGATGAAGGAGATTAGCTACAAGTTGGCGCGGGAAAAGGTCAACAGGTCGCCGGTTGTGCCCATGACCCGCCAGTCATCGTTGGTCAAAACGTTGCAACTGCATCTCCTGCAGACGACTGAAGGTGCGGCGGAACGCAAACGCCAGGTAACCCTCGGTGTATAGCGCGGCCAGAGGCACCTTGGCTTCGATGGATAATGGCACCTTACGGTCGTAACACTCATCGACCAGAGCGATAAAGCGCCGCACACTGTCATCGTGCACGGACAACGCCGGCAACTCACGGTCGCCCGCCTCCACGCGCCGGGCACCATCCTCGGTGCCGCGGGCAATCCGTCCGGGACGTGTCGAAGCACTCAAACCGGGCACTTCGCCGAGTAAAATGGCGCGATAGCGATCACATAGCTGCATGAAATCCATGGCCGCCAGCGGTTGCTCGCACAGGTCGGCGTAGCGGCACCACAGGATGGTTTCGCTGGACTGCACCGTGACAATCGCCCGCGAGCCAACGATCACCGGTTCACTGCTGCGGGCCTGGCCCTGGCTCAACGCCTCAAAGACCCTGGCCAGCGCCTCGGGCTGGTCCACCCAATAGCGCTGCACGGCGGTGCCCGGGTGCAAACGGTGATCCTCCCGGCCGTCGACCGCCACCACCTGCATATGCGCCTGGATCGCCGCGATGGCCGGCATAAAGCGCTCGCGGTTGAAACCATCGGCGTACAACTGCCCCGGCGGCTGGTTGGACGTGCAGACCATCACCACCCCTTCGTCAAACATCACCTGGAACAGGCGCCCGAGGATGATCGCATCGCCAATATCATTGACGAACAGTTCGTCGAAACACAGCACCCGCACCTCCCTGGCCAATTCACGGGCCAGGGCTCGCAACGGGTCAGGAGTGCCGGTCAGCTGGAACGAGCGCTGGTGGACCCAGCCCATGAAGTGATGAAAGTGCTGGCGTCGCGCAGGCACCCGCAGGCTCTGGTAGAACTGGTCCATCAGCCAGGTCTTGCCACGGCCCACCGGCCCCCAGAGATAAACCCCGGTGACCGGCGCGCTGGCAGCTCGATGCAACGCCTCATGGCACACCTGCAAAGCGTTTACCGCCTGGCGTTGCGCAGCGTCGGCCACAAAACCATTGGCCAGGGCCTGTTGGTAGGCGACCAGTGGTGAGTCCGTCGTCATGCGAGGCTTTTGCTGACCACCTCAAACACATCGCTGGACAGCTCGCCCGAACCGCGGATGCGTTCCAGCTCAGCCTTCATCAGTGCCTGGCGGGCGCTGTCGTATTTGCGCCAGCGGGTCAGTGGCGCCAACTGCCGCGAGGCAATCTGCGGGTTGAAGGCATTCAGCTCGATGACCAAGTCCGCCAGGAAGCGATAACCCGAGCCATCGGCGGCGTGGAAGTTGATCAGGTTCTGCCCGGCGAAGGCCCCCACCAACGCACGCACCTTGTTCGGGTTCTTGATATTGAACGCCGGGTGCTGCATCAGCGCCTTGACCCGCGCCAGCCCGCCCGGCAACACGCTCCCGGCCTGGACGCTGAACCATTGGTCCATGACCAGCGGGTTGTCCTTGAAGTTCTCGGCAAACACTTGCAGGGCCTTGGCCTTCTCGGCGTCGAACGGCGAGTTGACCAGCACCGCCAGTGCCGTCAGGCGCTCGGTCATATTGTCGCACGCGTCGAACTGTTCCAAGGTGGCGGCCAGCACTTCTGGCTTGCCGCTGAGCATCAAGTACGACAGCGCGATGTTCTGCAGGGCGCGGCGCGCGAAGTGCTCGGCCGTGGCCACGTAAGGCGTGCGGCGCGACAGGTCGCGGTTGGCCTGGTAGCGCAGCCACAGGGCCTCGAACAACAGGTCGGCCAACTGCTTGCGCGCAAACTCGCGGGCGGCGTGGATCGCATCGACATCCGCCACTTCGCTGATTTCGGTGAGGTAGGCTTCGCCCGGCAACGACAACATTTCCGCGACCATGGCCTGGTCCAGGCTGTCGTCGCTCAACACGCTGCGCAATGCATTGACCAGCCGTTGATCCAGCACCAGGGCCTGGCCCTGCTGGTGTTGGCCGATCAGGTCCTGCAACACCTGCACCGCCAGTTGCTGGCCCGCCTCCCAGCGATTGAAACCGTCGCTGTCGTGCTGCATCAGGAACATCAACTGGTCACGGCTGTAGGGGAAGCTCAGCTTCACCGGCGCCGAGAAGCCCCGCAGCAGCGATGGCAATGGCTGTTCGGCAATATCAACGAAGGTGAACGTCTGCTCGGCTTCCGTCACCGACAACACCCGCGAGGTGCCCTGCGCCGCCGCTTCACCGGCCAGGCGCAACGGCAGGTCGGCACCATTGGCATCCAGCAGGCCCAGGGCCACGGGAATCACGAACGGCAGCTTTTCTACGTTGTCCGGGGTTTGCGGGCAGCTCTGACGGAAAGTCAGGCTGTAGGTCTTGGCCGCTGCATCGTAGGACTCGGTGACTGCCAACCGTGGCGTACCGGCCTGGCTGTACCAGCGCTTGAACTGGGTCAGGTCGGCGCCGTTGGCATCTTCCATGGCCTTGATAAAGTCGTCACAGGTCACGGCCTGGCCGTCGTGGCGCTCAAAGTACAGGTCGCTGCCTTTGCGGAAACCTTCGGCGCCGAGCAAGGTGTGGATCATGCCGACTACTTCCGAACCCTTTTCGTACACGGTCAGGGTGTAGAAGTTGGAAATCTCGATAAAGCTGTCCGGGCGCACCGCGTGGGCCATGGGCCCGGCATCTTCGGCGAATTGGTGGGTGCGCAGGTAGGCCACATCCTGGATCCGCTTGACGGTGGCCGAGTTCATGTCGGCGGAGAAGTGCGAGTCACGAAATACCGTAAAGCCTTCCTTGAGCGACAGCTGGAACCAGTCGCGGCAGGTCACGCGGTTGCCCGACCAGTTGTGGAAGTACTCGTGGGCGACGATGGCCTCGACCCGCTGGTGCGCAGCGTCGGTCGCGGTCTCGGCGCGGGCCAGCACGGCGCTGGAGTTGAAGATATTCAGGCCCTTGTTTTCCATGGCGCCCATATTGAAGTCGTTGACCGCGACGATCATGAAGATATCCAGGTCGTATTCGCGACCGTAGACCTCTTCATCCCAACGCATGGACTTCTTCAGGCTGTTCATGGCGTGCTGGCACTTGTCGATGTTTTCCGGCTCGACATAGATGCGCAGCGCCACGGTGCGCTGGCTCATGGTGGTGAAGGTGTCTTCGACGCACCACAGGTCGCCGGCCACCAGGGCAAACAGGTAGGCCGGCTTCTTGAACGGGTCTTCCCAAGTCGCCCAGTGCCGGCCATCTTCGCCGGGGCCGCTGGCAATCGGATTGCCGTTGGACAGCAGTACCGGATAGCTGTGCTGCTCGGCGATCACCGTGGTGGTGAACGTGCTCATCACGTCTGGGCGGTCCAGGTAGTAGGTGATCTTGCGAAAGCCCTCGGCCTCGCATTGGGTGCAGAACATGCCGCCGGACTTGTACAGGCCTTCCAGGGCGGTGTTGGTTTGCGGGTGAATGCGCACGCTGGTATCGACCGTAAAAGTGCCGCTGGTCGGGTGCAGGGTCAGGTGGCTGTCAGTCAACTGGTAGTCGGCGACGCTCAGCTCCCGGTCGCCCAGGGTCACGCTCAACAGTTCCAGTTGCTGGCCGTCCAGTACCAATGGCGGCAAGCCGGCGCCGCGCTCGGGATTGCGGCGCATCACCAGCTGCGCGTGGACCAGGCTATGGTCCTCGAACAACTCGAAGGTCAGGTGGGTCTCGTCGATCAGGTACTCGGGCGCCTGATAGTCCTTCAGGTAAATCATCTTCGGTTGTTCGGTGCGCATGCGTGAAATCCTTCTACTGATGCACGGCGAGCTGGTAAGCCGTGTATTTACGAATATTGATAACGCCGGTATCGAAGATCAGGTATTGGCCCTTGACCCCCAGCAGCGTGCCTTCGGCAATCGGGTTCTTGTCCAGGTTGAAACTGACGATCTTGGCCGGATAATGCTCCACCGGGTAGCGGATTTCGAGGGGCTCGATATCGGTTACCGGTTGGATGGCCTGCAAGCCAAAGCGTTCCTGCAATTGCAACAGGCCGTCGGCGCAGGAGACGAACAACTCGTCGCGCACCTGCGCAAGGTCCACCGCCACGGCATCGCCCTTGAGCAAGGCGCGCCAGTTGGTCTTGTCGGCGACCTGGCTGCGCAGTACATCCTCGACGAAGCCCGATTGCTGGCGTGTGGCCACGCGCATGATCGGCAATGCCTGGCTCGCACCCTGGTCCAGCCAGCGCGTGGGCAACTGGCTGGCGCGGGTGATGCCGACCTTGATCCCCGACGAGTTCGCCAGGTACACCACATGGTCGGTCATGCAGAATTTTTCGCCCCAGGCCGGGTCGCGGCAGGTGCCGGCATCGAAATGGCAGCGCTCGGGGCTCATGATGCATAGGTCGCACTGGGCCAGCTTGGTCATGCACGGGTAGCAATAGCCCTGGCTGAAGCTGGTCTTGGTCTTGCGTCCGCAATGGGTGCAGTGGATCGCACCGAGGTATTCCAGGCGTATATGAGTGCCAATCAACGGGTTGACCGGCACCTCGCTGTCGCCCAGGCGAAAAGCGTATTGGACGGTCGGCGAACCCAGTTGCGCCGACATCTTGCTGACTGCACCACGGCCAATCTCAATCAATGGATGGCATCCGACTTGAACAGGATGTTTTCCACCGGGGTCGACTTCGATTGGCATTCCTGCGGGCCCATGTAGCCGGTGCGCTGGTCTTCCGGCAGGTTTTGCAGCTCCCAGGCGATCATCGCCTGCAACGACAGCTCGCGCTGTTCGGCAGTGAGCTTGCGGCCGTCGGACCATTTGCCGATTTCCACGGCGAGCTTGAGGCTCTGGTAGATATCCGGGGTGATGTTTTCGATCATTTCAGCAAAAGAGGACATAAGACTCTTCCTTAAAGAATGGGCAGAGATTCAAGCATGACGTTTATGGCGGCTGTACAACCCGCCGAGCAAACCGGTGATACAACCTGCCACCAGGCCGCCGACATGGGCCGCATTGGCGATTTCGCCGAAGCCGATCATCGAGACCAGGCCCGACAGGCACAGCACCAGCCACACCAGCATCATCACCAAGACGCCGCGCGGCAGGCGATATGCCGGGTTGGGCGCGAGCATCTGGTAGATCCAGCAATGGCCCAACAGGCCGTACAGCACGCCGGACAAACCACCGAACAGGCCCGGCCCGCCAAAGGTGTATTGCGCGTAATTGGAGGCCAGGCTGAACAGCAGGGTCAGGCCCAGCAGGTTGATACTGCCCTGGCGCGCCTCGATCCGCCGCCCCAGCTCCCAGTACCACATGCCATTCATGGCCAGGTGCAGGATGCCGAAGTGGATCAGCATCGGCGTCACCAGCCGCCACCACTGCCCCGCCGCCAGGCTATCGGCCAGGGGCGTGAAGTACAGGTATTCACCGGCCACATGGAAATTGAGGAACGTCAGCCAGCTCATGGCTTGCAGGTTGTCGCCGAGCATCGTAACCGCACCGACGATCAGGCTCAGCAGCAACACACCCGCGGTCAGCGGGCTGTGGCGCAATTGCAGGAGGAAGCCGGCGCGCTTGGCTACCGGTTCCTGGGGAATATCCAGCTGCTGGTCCGGGTCACCGGCCGGGAAACGCTGATACAGGCTGCGCACGTCCTCGCTGATGGCTTCGGGCGCCCACAGCACCTGCTCGCCGGCTTCCTCGCTGACACGATGGGGCACTTGCATGCGCTGCAACAGTTTGACGAAGCCTGCCAGGTCCACATTCAGCGGCAGGCGTAAAACGGCCACGCTACTCATGAAATCACCTCGGGGCGCTCGACATCGACCCACACAAACTTGTTCGGGTCGAGGCGGGTTTCCTGGTCCAGGCGATAGGCCACCAGCTTGCCGTAAAGCACCGCGCTGTAGTCCAGGCAGGCCAGGTTCGGGCGCAGCGGCGCCGGTTTGCCGCTGCGCCAGTAGTGGCCGACAAACAGCAAGGGCTCATCGACGCCATAGCGCAGCAGGGCGTTTTTCTCGATTGAAGACAACGGCATGCGGGCCACCGGATCGGGCAAGGCATCGGGCTGGAACACAATATCGCCGTAGGTTTTCGGGTCGTCTTCCCAGAACTTGGTGCGGAAGAACGAACGGGTCAGGCCATCGCCACCGGTCAGCGTCAGGCCATCCGGCAGGCGCATGTCGGTGCCGCGCAGCAGGCGGTCGAAGGCGTTGCAGGCAAAACTGCCGGGCACGGCCGCGGCCTGCAAGAAATGCTCGTCGATGCAGCCGTCGGGGAATTGCCCGCGCAACGGCTCGATCAGCCCCCCATCCCAGCAGGCATGCACCACGCGGAAACGCCCGGCATCGACAAACAACGGCATGTCGTAGAACCAGGCGAGGAAGTCGTGCCAGTCGCCAGGATGGTGCTCGAACTGGGTCAGGGTCTCGTGGAGCAACCGCGCATGGCGTGGCGTATGTTCGCGCACGTACTGCTTGCCACTGCCCGGCGGCGCCAGGGTGCTCCAGCCCAGGGCGTTGAACTCATGGTTGCCCATGATGCACAGCGCCTGGCCGGCCTCGACCATGTCATGGACGATATGCAGCGCCTCGCGGATCCGTGGCCCCCGGTCGATGATATCGCCAAGGAACACCGCCATGCGGGAAGGATGGCGCCAGGTGCCGCCCTGCTTGTGGTAACCCATCTGGTCGAGCAGGTGCTCAAGGGTATGAGCGCAACCGTGCACGTCCCCAATCAGGTCGTAGCTACGCGCGGGATCGAGCATCAGTCGCCTCCACCCCCCAAGCGGCTGCCCCAGCCCAGCTTGGTGCGACACACTTCGTAGTAGTTGTGATCCAGCGGGTGGATCAACCGCAGCTTCTGTGCCTTTTTACTCACGGTGATGGTGTCACCGGGGGCGCAAGTAAAGTGGTTCTGCCCGTCACAGGAGACTTGCGGGTAGATCTGCATGTCTTTGGAGACCACGATTTTCAGCTCACTGTTGCCATCGACCACAATCGGCCGGCTCGACAACATATGGGGGTACATCGGCACGATCACAATGGCATCGAGCTTGGGATGCATGATCGGCCCGCCCGCCGACAGCGCATAGGCCGTGGAGCCGGTGGGGGTGGCGACGATCAGGCCGTCGGCCTTCTGGCTACAGACGAACTGGCCGTCGATATACAGCTCGAACTCGATCATCCGTGTCGACTTGCCGGGGTGCAGCACCACATCGTTGAGGGCATCGCCCTGGCCGATGGCTTCGCCATGGCGGCGCACTTCGGCTTGCAGCAGGAAGCGGTTTTCCACCAGGTAGTGGCCGTCCAGCACCTTGGCCACTTCGACTTCCAGGTCATCGGGGCGGATATCGGTGAGGAACCCCAGACTGCCCCGGTTAATCCCCAGCACCGGCACGTTATGCCGCGCCAGGGCCCGGGCCGCGCCCAGCAGACTGCCGTCGCCGCCGACCACAATCACCATGTCGCAGACTTCACCGAGCATTTTGCGCGATGAGGTTTGCAGGCCGTGGCCCGGCAGAATCTCGGCGATGGTGTCTTCGAGGATCACATGCAGGTGGCGCTCAAGCAGAAACTTTTTCAGCCGGCGGACCGTGTCCAGAACCTGGGTACTGCCCAGGCGACCGATGATGCCGATATTGCGAAATTGCTCCATGGGGCTCCTGCAGGGTTTGGGTCTGGCAAAAAAGAACGATTATGGGCGAAAGGCCGCATTAGACAAAATCCTTTGTCGCCGCAGGGCCAGACAACAACGGTTCTCAACACCCGCCACGGTCCCGCAGCGAGTAGGAAACAGCTATGCTCGGACCATGAATCCGTTTCCCGACCTGCACCATTTGCCCCGTCAATTACGTCATCCCGAGGTGCGGGACCTGGCGTGGGTGATCCTCGCCCCGCCGATGCTGGAACAAACCCCCTGGCCGCAACGCCACCCCCTGGCCGGCAGCGACTGGGTGCAGCAACCTGCGGCACTGGAGCAATGGCTGCGGCAACTGGACCAGGACAGCAGCCCCCTGCTGCACTGGCTGAGCCTGGCACGTACCCGGCGCCTGGGCCTGTATTACGAACGTCTGTGGCAGTTTGCCGTGCAGCATGCCCCGGGGGTGGAGTTGCTGGCGGCCAACCTGCCGATCCGCCAGGCCGGGCACACCCTGGGTGAGCTGGATATGCTGCTGCGCGACCGGGATGGCGTGCATCACCTGGAACTGGCGATCAAGCTCTACCTGGGCCCGCAAGAGGGCGACGGCCGTGATACCGCGCAATGGCTGGGCCCGGGTTGTCACGACCGCCTGGACCGCAAGCTGGCCCATCTGGCGGACCATCAACTGCCCATCTCGGCGCGGGCGCAAAGCCGGGAGATGCTGGCGGCCCTGGATGTCCGGGACTTCACCGCCCATCTGTGGCTCGGCGGCTATTTGTTGTACCCCTGGCCCGGCGAGGCCCAACCGCCCGTAGGCGCCCATCCCCAGCACTTGCGCGGGCGCTGGTTGCATCAGCGCGATTGGCTGGACTTTATCCGCAACAGCCCGGCAGGTCGCTGGCAACCCCTGCCCCGCCATGCCTGGCTCGCGCCGGCGCATTACCCGGAAGAGGAAATCTGGAGTGAAGAGCAGATGCAGCGCTGGCTGGCCGACCTTGATCCGATGGCGCCGGCACAGTTGTTGGTGCGCATGATTCAGAGCGGCGCAGACTGGGAAGAAGCCGAGCGGCTGTTTCTGGTGGCCGACCTGTGGCCGAATGTGCCGGGGGCGGGTTGATATTTTTGTGGCGTGCATGAGGGCCTCATCGCGAGCAAGCCCGCTCCCACATTTGAATGGGTTCACCAATCAAAATGTGGGGGCTTGCCTGCGATAGCGGTAGCAGCAGCACTACAGACTATCAATATGCCGATAATCCACCCGCAACCCGGCAGCCAGCTCCCGCGCCCGTCCCAGCCGAATCGGCCCACGTTCGATATCCACCAATAACCCCAGGCAATCTAGCACCGGCAATTGGTCGATATCCTTGAGCCGGCCATCGGTCATCACCAGCAACCGCTGCTGTTCAGCCGGATACCGCTTGCGCCGCGCCGCCAGCCAATGCCCGGCCTCGGTCAACGCCGCCAGCAATGGCGTGCCACCGCCCGCCCCCAGGCCATCCAGCCAGCGCCCCAGGCCCTTGGCCGCTTTCAAGCCTTGGACCTGCCAACTCGGCACCTGCCCGCTGGCCGTCAACAACGCCAGTCGCGCCCGCTGCCGATAGGCGTTGTCAAACACCTGCGCGAGCAAGCCCTTGGCATCGCTCAACGCCTGATGGCGCCGCGTGGACGCCGACGCATCGACAATCACCAGCCACAACTCGTGGGCCGAACGGCTGCGCAGGTGGTAGCGCAAGTCTTCACGCGATTGCGGCCGCCCCCCCAGCAAGGTGCCCGGCCAGTTGACCGAGCCCTGCTGCGCGCTGCGCGCCTTGCCCTGGCGGCCCCTGTCCAATCGCCCCGCCTTGGGCCGGGCATCCGCCCCCGTGTCAGGTCGGGGGCGGATGCCTAGGGCTTTTTTGGCCAGCTTGGCACCTCTCGGCGAGCCCCCATGGGCAATGCAGGTGCGGGCATATCGCCCCACTGGCCCTGGCCCAACGAGTTCTCTGAAGCCTGGGGCGCCGGGCCCTGCTTGGGCGTGCTCGCAGGCGAGGACTGCTCCTGGCGACGGTGGCGCAGGGCAAATTCGGCCACGGCCTCTATATCTTCTTCAGCGATGGCCCCGGCCCCCCGCCACGCCGCATGGGCCCGCGCCCCACGCAACCACACCAGATCGGCACGCAGGCCATCGACACCGGCAGCAAAGCAGCGCTGGCTAATCTGTGCCAGGGTCTGGTCATCCAGGGCGATGCTGCCCAGGCGTGCACGGGCCTGGGTGCAACGCTCGCGCAGCGCCGCCTGCTGGTCGGCCCATTGCGTGCAGAACGCGCCCGGGTCGCTGTCGAAATCCAGGCGCCGGCGAATGATCTGCCCGCGCTCGACCGGCAGGGTCTGCCCGCTCAACGCCACATTGAAGCCAAAGCGGTCCAGCAGTTGCGGACGCAACTCACCCTCTTCCGGGTTCATGGTGCCGATCAACACAAAACGCGCCGGGTGCCGGTGGGAGATGCCATCGCGCTCGATCAGGTTGGTGCCACTGGCGGCGACGTCGAGCAACAGGTCCACCAGGTGGTCGGGCAGCAGGTTGACTTCATCCACATACAGCACGCCGCCGTCAGCCTTGGCCAGCACCCCCGGGGAGAACTGCGCACGGCCTTCGGCCAGGGCGGCGTCCAGGTCCAGGGTGCCCACCAGGCGTTCTTCGGTGGCGCCCAGGGGCAAGGTGACGAACTGCCCGCTGGCCAGCAGGTCCGCCAGGCCACGGGCCAGGGTGGACTTGGCCATGCCGCGCGGGCCTTCGATCAGCACGCCGCCGATCTTCGGGTCGATGGCGGCCAGGCACAGCGCGAGTTTCAGGTGGTCGGCACCGACCACGGCCGACAGTGGGAAATGGGGGGTATCAGTCATAGTCAACTCTAAAGGGCTCGTTCCCACGCTCCCGCGTGGGAACGCCTCACTGGACGCTCGGCGTCCGCTCGTGTGACGCCGAGCGTCACGGGCTGTGTTACCACGCAGAGCGTGGGAACGATCAGCATCAGCTGTCTTCTTCAATGTCCAGCAACAGGTTCTCCAAGGCCTCGCGGTACGCCCCCGGCGCCTGCCACATACCGCGCTGCTGGGCTTCGAGCATGCGCTCGGTCATGTCACGCAGGGCGGCGGGGTTGTGCTGTTGCACAAACGCCCGGGTGTCGGGGTCCAGCAGGTAGGCATCGGCCAGCAAGGCGTATTGATGATCGTCGATCAGCGCAGTCGTGGCGTCAAAGGCAAACAGATTGTCTACGGTTGCTGCCATCTCGAACGCGCCTTTGTAGCCGTGGCGCTTGACCCCCTCGATCCACTTGGGGTTGGCCGCCCGGGAACGGATCACCCGGTTCAGCTCTTCCTTCAGTGTGCGGATCTTCGGCAGGTCCGGCTGGCTATGGTCACCATGGTAGCTGGCGGCCTTGCTGCCACTGAGGGTTTCCACGGCGGCGAGCATGCCACCCTGGAATTGATAGTAGTCATTGGAGTCGAGCAAGTCGTGCTCGCGGTTGTCCTGGTTCTGCAACACGGCCTGCACCTGGCTCAGGCGCTGGGCGAACTGTGCGCGGGCGGCGGTGCCTTCATCCGCACCGCCATAGGCGTAGCCGCCCCAATTGAGGTAGACCTCGGCCAGGTCTGCGCGGCTTTGCCACAGGTGACCGTCGATTGCGCCCTGCACCCCCGCGCCATAGGCCCCGGGCTTGGCCCCGAAAATGCGCCAGCCGGCCTGCCTGGCCGCCACCTCTTCATCCAGCCCAGCCTTGCGCAACGCCTCGCGCTCGCTACGCACCTTGGCCGCCAGCGGGTTCAGGTCGTCCGGTTCATCCAGCGCCGCGACCGCTTGCACGGCGGCATCGAACAGGCGGATCAGGTTGACAAAAGCATCGCGGAAGAACCCCGACACCCGCAGCGTGACGTCAACCCGTGGGCGGTCGAGCAGGCTGATGGGCAGGATTTCAAAGTCATCGACCCGCTGGCTGCCCGTGGCCCACACCGGGCGCACGCCCATCAGCGCCATGGCCTGGGCGATATCGTCACCGCCGGTGCGCATGGTCGCGGTGCCCCACACCGAAAGCCCGAGCTGGCGCAGGTGGTCGCCATGGTCCTGCAGGTGGCGCTCAAGCATCAGGTTGGCGGACTGGAAGCCGATCCGCCAGGCGGTGGTGGTGGGCAGGTTGCGCACATCGACGCTGAAGAAATTACGCCCGGTCGGCAGCACATCCAGGCGCCCACGGCTCGGCGCACCGCTGGGGCCGGCCGGTACGAAACGACCGTCCAGGGCATCCAGCAAACCGCGCATTTCCGCCGGGCCGCAGGCATCCAGGCGTGGCGCGACGACGATGCGCAGGCTTTCGATCACTGATTTCACCTCCTCCCAGCCGGGCTCTTCAAGCTGTTCGAGCGGCCCTTCCAGCGCCTGCTCGATCAACCGTGCTGCATACAGCTCCAGGCGCTCGCGGGTATCGCCGGCGGTGCGCCACAGCTGCTCGTCGAGTTTTTGCAAGACCTCGGGACGGCGCCCGGTCCAGGGTTCGGCCAGGGCGCAGTCCAGCGGGTCAAAGCCCAGCTCGAAGGCCTTGGCCAACACGCGCAGCAGGCTTGATTGCGGGCCGCGCCCGTCGCCACGCGGAATGCGCAGCAGGGCCAACAAGGTGTCGATACGCAGGCGGCCTTCGGGCGATTCGCCAAAGATATGCAGGCCGTCACGGATCTGCGATTCCTTCAAATCGCACAGGTAGGTGTCCAGGCGCGGCAGCCACACGGCAGCGTCAGCCTCGCTATCTAGTTCCAGCTCTTGGTCGATACGGGTTTCGCGCACCAGCTTGAGGATGTCCTTTTGCAGCTCCAGGGCGCGGCGCGGGTCGAGCAACTGCGCCTCGTAATACTCATCGGCCAACACCTCAAGGTTACGCAGCGGGCCATAGGTCTCGGCGCGGGTCAGCGGCGGCATCAAGTGGTCGATGATCACCGCCTGGGTGCGGCGCTTGGCCTGGGCCCCCTCGCCCGGGTCGTTGACGATAAACGGGTAGATATTGGGCAGCGGTCCCAGCAGCGCATCCGGCCAGCAGTTTTCGGACAGCCCGACGCCTTTGCCCGGCAGCCATTCCAGGTTGCCGTGCTTGCCCACATGGATCACGCCATGGGCGCCGTAGGTATGGCGCAGCCAGAAATAGAACGCCAGGTAGGCATGGGGCGGCACCAGGTCCGGGTCGTGGTACACCGCGCTGGCATCCACCTGGTAACCCCGTGCCGGCTGAATGCCGACAAAGGTCAGGCCCAGGCGCAGGCCGGCGATCATCATGCGACCGTCGCGGCACATCGGATCGTTATGGGGCGTGCCCCAGCGCTCCAATACAGCCTGGCGGTTGGCTTCGGGCAAACGATTGAACATTACCTGGTAATCGTCCAGGCCCAGGCTTTGGTGGCACGGGCGCAGGTCGAGGCTGTCGAGGTCGTTGGTCACACCGCCGAGCAGTTCGTGGATCAAGGCGGTGCCGCTGTCTGGCAGTGTTGGCGGCAGCGGATAACCTTCGGCTTGCAGGGCGCGCAGGATATTCAAGGCCGCAGCCGGGGTATCCAGGCCCACGCCGTTACCGATGCGTCCGTCGCGGGTCGGGTAGTTGGCGAGGATCAGGGCGATGCGCTTGTCGGCCTTGGGCACCCGTGCCAGCTCGACCCAGCGCCGCGCCAGTTCGGCCACGAAGTCCATGCGTTCGGGGGCTGCGCGGTAGCACACCACATCCGACTGGCTGCGCTCGCTGCGCCAGGCCAGGTCCTTGAAGCTGATCGGGCGGCTGATGATGCGCCCGTCCAGTTCCGGCAAGGCGATATGCATCGCCAGGTCGCGCGGGCCCAGGCCCTGCTCGCTGGCTTCCCAGCCGGGCTGGTTGTCCTGGGCACAGATGGCCTGGATCACCGGGATATTGCGGCGAAACGGTCGCAGATGGGGCGCTTCGGGGCTGGATTGGGCAAAGCCGGTGGTGTTGAGAATCACCGCCGCCTGAACCTCATCCAGCAGGTCCTCGACCACCGTCAGGCAGCCGGGCTCCTTCAAACTGGCCACCGCCATTGGCAGCGGATTAAGGCCCGCCGCCTGCAAGCGCTGGCAGAACACGTCGATAAAAGCGGTATTGGCCGCCTGCAAGTGCGAGCGATAGAACAGCACCGCCGCCACCGGCCATTCGGCGTTCCAGTCTGCCTGCCAGTCATTGAGGCGGGCATTGGCCTTGTGCGGGTGATAAATCGCCGTGCGCGGCAGGGTTTGCGGCTCGGCCCACGGGTAATCGCGGCCCAGGTAGCTGCTGGCCAGGCAGCGATAGAAATCCAGTGCGTTCCCCAGCCCGCCCTGGCGCAAAAAATGCCACAGGCGCTCACGCGCCTGCGCATCCACGGTGCTCAGGCCGCTAAGCTCGGGATCGGGGCGATCGTCCCCCGGCACCAGGATCAACTGCACGCCCTGCCCGGCCAACTCCACCAGGCGCTGGATACCATAACGCCAATAAGCGATGCCGCCGTGCAGGGAAATCAGGATGACCTTGGCGTGGCGCAGCACCTCGTCCACATACAGGTCCACCGAGGCATGGTTCTGCACCTGCATCGGGTTGGCCAGGCGCAGGCTCGGGTAGTCGTCGGGCAGTTGCTGCGCCGCTTCGGCCAGCAACGCCAGGCTCGAATCGCCGCTGCACAGGATCACCAGCTCGGCGGGGGTTTGCCCAAGGTCGGCGATGTTGTCATCGGAGACGAAACCTCCGGGCTGGGTCCTGAGCAGGTGCACGGGTTAAACGCTGAGCGCAGCGCGCAATTGCGCTTCGAGGCCTGCTGCGTCCAGGTCCTGGCCGATCAGCACCAGGCGCGTGATGCGTGCTTCGTCAGCGCTCCAGGCACGGTCGAAATGTTTGTCAAAACGCGTGCCCACGCCCTGGATCAGCAGGCGCATCGGCTTGTTCGGGATTGCCGCGAAGCCTTTGACCCGCAGGATGCCGTGTTGCACCACCAACTGGGTCAAGGCGTCGAGCAGCAGCGCTTCGTCAGCCTGTGGCAGGTCGATGGAGATGGAATCAAACGCATCGTGATCGTGATCGTCCTCACCTTCGTGGTGGTGATCGTGATGGCTGTGGCGCCCGTCAATATGCTCCTCGGAACCGGCGCCCAGGCCAATCAACACATCCAGGGGCAGGCGGCCGCTGCTGGCTTCGACGATTTTCACCGCGGGCGGCAGTTCTTCGGCGACTTCCAGGCGTACACGGGCCAGGTCTTCGGCGCTGATCAGGTCGGTTTTATTGAGGATCACCAGGTCGGCGCTGGCCAGTTGATCGGCAAACAGCTCGTGCAGCGGCGATTCGTGGTCCAGGTTCGGGTCCAGCTTGCGCTGGGCGTCGACCTGGTCCGGGAAGGCGGCGAAGGTGCCAGCGGCCACGGCCGGGCTGTCGACCACGGTAATCACTGCGTCTACGGTGCAGGCACTGCGGATTTCCGGCCACTGGAAGGCCTGGACCAGCGGCTTGGGCAGGGCCAGGCCAGAGGTTTCGATGAGGATATGGTCAAGGTCGCCACGGCGCGCCACCAGTTCACGCATCACCGGGAAGAACTCTTCCTGCACGGTGCAGCATAGGCAGCCGTTGGCCAGTTCATACACGCGGCCGCTGGCTTCTTCTTCGGTGCAACCGATGGAGCACTGCTTGAGGATCTCGCCGTCGATACCCAGCTCACCGAACTCGTTGACGATCACCGCAATGCGGCGGCCCTGGGCGTTGTCCAGCATATGGCGCAGCAAGGTGGTTTTGCCCGAGCCGAGGAAGCCGGTGACGATAGTGACGGGGAGTTTGGCCAGTGTTTTCATCGGATGCCCTGTGGGGCGGGCATACGGGACGACAGGCCCTGCGACGGCGCGCAGGTGCAGGATTCGTCACCGGATCACCCCGCCCGGTTGAAATGGAAAATCGGTGACGAGGCAGGTCTCCTGGCTTGGGGCTTGCCGGCCTTGCGGCTGGCGCTGGCTGCGCCTTCCCACCGTATTGGCAGTGGCGTGGCAGTCAGATAAACCCTTTACAGTTGCGGGGGCAGCCGCGGCTTGGACCGCGTTCCCTTCTTAGCTTCGACCGGGGCCGAAGAACCTCGAGGGTGCAAGGCTACGCAGTGCATGAGGACGGGTCAATTGAAAAGCAGTCGCGGCTTGGATTGACGGCTATCCCGCGCCCATGCTCTCCTACACATCTTGTTTCGGGTGCCCTTCACAGGGTGAAACGGGAAACCGGTGACTCATGCCTGCATGACAGTCCGGTGCTGCCCCCGCAACGGTAAGCGAGCGAAGCGTCACAGCCACTGTGCTTTTGGCATGGGAAGGCGATGCTTTCCAGGTCTCGAAAGAGCCCCCTCGCAAGCCCGGAGACCGGCCCGAACCATCAGATAACAAACCCGCGGTGGGCGGGCGCTGTTCAGAACCCTGCGGGCCCGGCTCGCGGGGTTTTCATGCGCCCGTGTCACCCTGCCACTCGAAAGGGACGTGCCATGTCGATCATCAGCAGCACCTCACACACCGCCAGCACCAACGCCACCTTGAGCCAACGCCTGACCGCCGCCATCGGCGCGTCGATCCTCGGTGCGTGCCTGGTGTATTTCGCCGGGTTCTCCCATATCGAGGCGGTGCACAACGCCGCCCACGATACGCGCCACAGCGCCGCCTTCCCGTGCCATTGAGGCCTGCTGCCATGATCAAGCGTATTGCGCAAACCGCAGGGTTCACCGGCCTGCTGGCCGCCCTGTTGCTGACCCTGCTGCAAAGTTTCTGGGTAGCCCCGTTGATTCTGCAGGCGGAAGCCTTTGAAAACGCTCCGGTAGTGACCGAGGTGCATGAGCATGCTCCAGGCACTGCGGCCCACAGCCACGACGCCGAAGCCTGGGCGCCGGAAGACGGCTGGCAGCGCCTGCTGTCCACCACCGGCGCTAACCTGGTGGTCGCCGTAGGTTTTGCCCTGATGCTCGCCGCTCTCTACACCCTGCGCGCGCCGACCCGCACTGCCCAGGGCCTGCTCTGGGGCCTGGCCGGCTACGCCACGTTTGTGCTGGCGCCGACCCTGGGGTTGCCGCCTGAGCTGCCCGGCACGGCGGCGGCGGACCTGGCGCAACGACAGGTCTGGTGGATCGGCACGGCAGCGTCCACCGCTGCCGGCATTGCGCTGATTGTGTTTGGCCGCAACTGGCTGCTGAAGATCCTTGGCCTGGCGATCCTGGCGGTGCCCCATGTGATTGGCGCGCCACAACCCGAAGTGCACTCGATGCTCGCCCCGCAAGCTCTGGAAGCGCAGTTCAAGATCGCTTCGCAACTGACCAACGTTGCGTTCTGGCTGGCGTTGGGCCTGATCAGCGCCTGGTTGTTTCGCCGCAATCGCGACGTTCAATACGCAGCATGATCCTGACGGTCGGCCTGGGTTGTCAGCGTGGCTGTCAGGTTGAGGCTCTGCTGGAACTGTTCGGCAGCGCCCTGGCCGAGGCCGGTATCGACCCCGGCCAGGTAAGCGCCTTGGCCAGTATTGCCCACAAGCGCGATGAACCGGGCATGATCGCCCTGGCCAAGGCCCTGAATCTGCCATTGCAGTGCTTTGATGCACAACAACTGCTCGATTACGAAGGGCGCTTGAGCCACAGATCGAATGTGGCCTTCGCCCATACAGGGTGCTACGGCATTGCCGAAAGTGCCGCTTTGGCCTTGGCAGAACAGCTAGCCAATGCCCCTGCCCGACTGCTGATCACCCGCAAAAAAGCCGCCAGGGCCACGTTTGCGTTGGCCTGCGCTGGCTAAAGTCCGATAATTGCCCTTCTCGATCATGAGCCGTGCTCATGCTCGTCCGCTTTTGCACAGGATTTTTCCATGACCGTCTTCTTCATCGGCGCCGGCCCCGGCGACCCGGAACTGATCACCGTCAAGGGCCAGCGGCTGATCCGCCATTGCCCGGTGATCCTCTACGCGGGCTCCCTGGTGCCGGCTGCCGTACTCGAAGGACATCGGGCCGAACAGGTGGTCAACAGCGCCGAACTGAACCTGGAGCAGATCATTGGCTTGATCAAGGTTGCCCATGCAAAAGGCCAGGACGTGGCGCGGGTACATTCCGGCGATCCGAGCCTGTATGGGGCGATTGGCGAGCAAATCCGCCATTTGCGCGCGCTGGGGATCCCCTTCCAGATCATTCCCGGGGTCACGGCGGTGGCCGCTTGTGCCGCGTTGCTGGAAACTGAACTGACCCTGCCGGATATCGCCCAAAGCGTGATCCTGACCCGTTATGCGGACAAAACCACGATGCCCGCCGGTGAGGCATTCGCCAGCCTGGCCAGCCATGGCACCACCATGGCCGTGCATCTGGGGGTCAATCACCTGGAAAAAATCGTCGCCGAACTGCTGCCGCATTATGGTGCCGATTGCCCGATTGCCGTGGTGCACCGGGCGACGTGGCCGGATCAGGATTGGGCCCTGGGGACTTTGGCGGATATTGCCGGGAAAGTGGCAGCCAAGGGGTTCAGGCGCACGGCGTTGATTCTGGTGGGCCGGGTGTTGGCCAGTGACAGCTTCAGCGAATCTTCGCTGTATCGGGCAGGACACGCTCACCTCTACCGCCCCTGACCCTACGCAGGACAAAAAGTGGGAGCGGGCTTGCTCGCGATAGCGGTGGGTCAGTCGACAATCTATTGGCTGACCCACCGCTATCGCGAGCAAGCCCGCTCCCACAGTTGATTTGCTTTGTTAAGTAGACTTTGTAAGGCAATGATTTATTGGCATAAAAAAACGGCGCTCACGGGGCGCCGTTTTTTGCTTGCAGCGAACACCTTAGTAGTAGGCGTTTTCTTTCTGCGTATGGTCAGTCACGTCACGTACACCCTTGAGCTCGGGAATCCGCTCCAGCAACGTGCGCTCGATCCCTTCGCGCAGGGTCACGTCAGCCTGGCCGCAGCCCTGGCAGCCGCCACCGAACTTGAGCACGGCGATGCCATCGTCCACCACGTCGATCAGGCTGACCTGGCCGCCATGGCTGGCCAGGCCCGGGTTGATCTCGGTCTGCAGGTAGTAGTTGATGCGCTCGTTGACCGGGCTGTCGGCATTGACGTTCGGCACCTTGGCGTTGGGCGCCTTGATGGTCAGTTGGCCGCCCATGCGATCGGTGGCGTAGTCGACCACGGCGTCGTCAAGAAAGGCCTCGCTGAAGGCGTCGATGTACGCGGTGAAGCTCTTGAGCCCCAGGGCGGTGTCTTCAGGCTTCTCTTCCCCCGGCTTGCAGTAGGCAATGCACGTCTCGGCGTACTGGGTGCCAGGCTGGGTAATGAAGACGCGGATGCCGATGCCCGGGGTGTTCTGCTTGGACAGCAGATCAGCCAGGTAATCGTGGGCGGCGTCGGTAATGGTTATGGCAGTCATGGGAACTCCTCACAGGCTTGTCGGCAGTTTACGCCAATCGCCTCGGCGGCACAAAGTCCTAGTATTTTTGTCAGGCAAATCCACTGCTACAGGTTCTCGTAGCGGTTCATATCCAGCACACCCTCTTCCACCGGCGTGGTTTCGCGCAGGTACTGCGACAAATCGTGGAAATACACCCAGAACTGCGGGTGACTGCGGCGAATGCCCCAGCGCTCGACAATCCGCTCAAAACGCTTGGCATCCCTGGCCAGCTCCATGTCCTCGACGAACTCAGGCACATCCTCGGCCGGTACATTGAAGATAAAGTTGGGGTAGCTGCTGAGCACGCCCGGGTAGATGGTCAGGGTATCCAGGCCCGGTTGATAGCGATAAGCCTCGCCCAGCATAAACGCCACGTTACTGTGGGCGCGGTTGCGCAGCAGGCTGTAGACCTCGCGCTGGCCGCTGCGGGTCTGGATGCGCAGCATAGTGGCTTCCGGCAATTGTTCGATGACCTTGAGCCCGGCCGCCGGCCTGGAGGTCAGGCGGCTGAGGGTCTGTTCGGCATCGCGCAGTTGCGGGTCGAGACCGGGACGCGAGCAATAGGCGCTGATGCATCGGTTGATCGGGTCCGGGCTGGCATTCAAGCCACCATAACGGGCCAGCAGTTGGTTGGCAAAATCGCGTTTGGGGTCCTTATCATCCAGTTTCAGGCCAGTGGGCTTGTCATTGTCGATGGCCTCATAGTCCAGCCACAGCTTGACCTTGCCGCTGTTCTGGTACCAGTCATCGAGGTATCCATCGCGCGAATCCGCCGGCATCAGGCGCAGGAAGTTCTGTTCGGCGCCATTGCGGATCAGGTCGAAATACAGGCGGGTCTGGGCCTGGTGCGAGACATTGCCAAACACGTCAAAGTTGACCGCCAGTTGGTAGTAGGTGCGTTCCAGCAACGGGTAATCGAACAGCCACAAGGTTTGCGGCACCTCGCCAATCAGGCCCTTGCTCACCGAGGCGCTGTCAAAATGGCGGAAGATGCTCAGCAAGGCATTGTCATTGCCGGCCCACAGGCTCGACCAGCCCGGCGGCGGCAGATCAGCGTAGCTGTCACGGCGCAGAGCCTCGTATTCATTGCGTTTGTCGCGGTATTTGAGCCACAGGCCGAGCACACTGCCCACATCATCGTTCTGCCCCGGCATCGCCAGCAGCGGCGTAGCCTGGCCGCGATAGCGCGCATCGGTGATGTACAGGTCGTGCTCCGGGTCCTGGAACAGGGTCCAGAAGTTGTCGCGGATCACATCCGTAGCAATCTGCCCCCGGCACACCGGCCCGCGAATAAAGGTGCGCACGAAGTATTCGGCGTTATCCAGCATGAACTGGTAGCGCGCCTTGGCCGGGATCGCCTCGAAGGTTTCAAACGGGTTGGCCCGGTGGCCAGGGCCGTAGCCCGGCAGCGCCATGGCCTGCCAGTCACCGCTGTAGAACAGCGCCTTGATCCGTGCCATCTTCGCCGCGCTGAACGGGTACGTGATATGGGTCTTGTGCACGATCACCCCTTGGACCGGCCACAGGCGGTAGTAGACCTGGGTGCCCGGGTCATCATTGGGGCGCCGGGTGTTGATCAGGTCGATGGGCTGGCCGCTGGGCGTACGCGAGCGTACCCACTGGAAATAATGCCCTGGCTCACCCCCCTCGAAATAGATATGGGCCAGGAACAGATGCTCGAACAACCAGCGCGCCACCAGGCTTTCCCGGGCGCCGGGCTGGTTTAGCAGGTTTTCCCATTGCTGTACCTGCAAGGCTTCCTGGGCGCTGGGCGCCAGGCCTTGCTGGTCAATCGGCGCGCCGGAGGCCAGCCAGCGTTGCAGGGTCTGGTATTGCTGGTCGGTCAGGCCGGTGACGGCCAGGGGCATGCCTTCCTTGGGGTGCGCGCCGGCGTAGGCGTCGAATTCCCCCGGCAGCGGGCACATGTTCTCGCGGTTCAGGCCCAGCACGATCTCCTCGGGCAGCTTGGCATTGGGCGCCAAGGGGGTTGTGTGGCCCAGTTCCAGCATGCGCGCCATCAGCCCGGCCTGGGTGCCCTGGGCATCCAGGACCGAGGCAAACCCCTGGCGCTGCCAGGCGGCCTGGCCAAAGGCGTCATAAAACAGCCGGGTCGGCTGCGCCGCCTGGCTGCGCTCGCCGTCATACACCGCCACCTTGCTCGCGCCGCGTGCCGCCCCCTCGCCACTGCCCAGGTTGAGCTGGCAGGCCGAGTCATAGCAGGCATGGCAGGCCACGCATTTCTCGGTGAAGATGGGTTGGATGTCGCGGGTATAGGAAAGCGCCGGGGCGGGTCCGTTGGCCTGTGCAATACAGGCGACCAGGGCCAGGGCGGCGCTGGTAATGAGGCGAAGTGACATGGATCCGGTCCCGATTCAATGCGTGCGCTGAAAAATTGCGCCGATTCTACCGGTGTCAACGCCCCTTCAACATGAGTGATATTCATGCAAAACCCGAACATGCTCCAAAAGCGCACAGGTTTGCTATGATCCAGGCCCTCCGTAATGCCTGATTAGAGTAGTCCCATGTCCGATCGTAGCACTCGCCTGCAAGCCCTCCATCAAGCCCTCAAGGAACGCATCCTGATCCTCGATGGCGGCATGGGCACGATGATCCAGAGCTACAAGCTGGAGGAAGAAGACTACCGTGGCAAACGCTTCGCCGACTGGCCCAGCGACGTCAAGGGCAACAACGACCTGTTGATTCTGAGCCGCCCGGACGTGATCGGCGGGATCGAGAAGGCGTACCTGGATGCCGGTGCCGATATCCTCGAAACCAACACCTTCAACGCCACCCAGGTGTCCCAGGCCGACTACGGCATGGAGGCGCTGGCCTACGAGCTGAACCTGGAAGGCGCACGCCTGGCCCGCCGGGTCGCCGATGCCAAGACCCTGGAGACCCCGGACAAGCCGCGTTTTGTCGCCGGCGTGCTGGGCCCCACCAGCCGCACCTGCTCGCTGTCGCCCGACGTGAACAACCCCGGCTACCGCAACGTCACCTTCGATGAACTGGTGGAAAACTACACCGAGGCCACCCAAGGCCTGATCGAAGGCGGTGCGGACATGATCCTCATCGAAACCATCTTCGACACCCTCAACGCCAAGGCCGCGATCTTTGCCGTGCAAGGGGTGTACGAAGCACTGGGGGTCGAGTTGCCGATCATGATTTCCGGCACCATCACCGACGCCTCCGGCCGGACCCTGTCGGGCCAGACCACCGAAGCGTTCTGGAACTCCATCAGCCACGCCAAGCCGATTTCCGTGGGTTTGAACTGCGCCCTGGGCGCCCGTGAACTGCGGCCGTACCTCGAAGAGCTGTCGAACAAGGCCGACACCTACGTGTCCGCGCACCCCAACGCCGGCCTGCCCAACGAGTTCGGCGAGTACGACGAGTTGCCGGCGCAAACCGCCAAGGTCATCGAAGAATTTGCCCAGAGCGGCTTCCTCAATATCGTCGGCGGCTGCTGCGGCACCACGCCGGGGCATATCGAGGCCATCGCCAAGGCCGTGGCCGGCTACGCGCCGCGCCCGATCCCGGACATCCCCAAGGCCTGCCGCCTGTCGGGCCTGGAGCCGTTCACCATCGATCGCCAGTCGTTGTTCGTCAACGTCGGCGAACGCACCAACATCACCGGTTCCGCCAAGTTCGCCCGGCTGATCCGCGAGGACAACTACACCGAAGCCCTGGAAGTGGCCCTGCAGCAGGTGGAAGCCGGCGCCCAGGTGATCGATATCAACATGGACGAGGGCATGCTCGACTCGAAGAAGGCCATGGTGACCTTCCTCAATCTGATTGCCGGCGAGCCGGATATCTCCCGTGTGCCGATCATGATCGACTCCTCCAAGTGGGAAGTGATCGAAGCCGGCCTCAAGTGCATCCAGGGCAAGGGCATCGTCAACTCCATCAGCATGAAGGAAGGCGTCGAGCAGTTCATCCATCACGCCAAGCTGTGCAAGCGCTACGGCGCCGCCGTGGTGGTGATGGCGTTCGACGAAGCCGGCCAGGCCGACACCGAGGCGCGCAAGAAAGAGATCTGCAAGCGCTCCTACGACATCCTGGTCAATGAGGTGGGCTTCCCGCCGCAAGACATCATCTTCGACCCGAATATCTTCGCCGTGGCCACCGGTATCGAAGAGCACAACAACTACGCCGTGGACTTTATCAACGCCTGCGCCTATATCCGCGATGAGCTGCCGTACGCGCTGACCTCCGGTGGCGTGTCCAACGTGTCGTTCTCGTTCCGTGGCAACAACCCGGTGCGTGAGGCGATCCACTCGGTGTTCCTGCTGTATGCGATCCGCAACGGCCTGACCATGGGGATCGTCAACGCCGGCCAACTGGAGATCTACGACCAGATCCCGGCCGAGCTGCGCGATGCCGTGGAAGACGTGGTGCTCAACCGCACCCCGGAAGGCACCGACGCCCTCCTCGCCATCGCCGACAAGTACAAGGGCGATGGCAGCGTCAAGGAAGCCGAGACCGAGGAATGGCGCGGCTGGCCGGTAAACAAGCGCCTGGAACATGCGCTGGTCAAGGGCATCACCACCCATATCGTCGAAGACACCGAAGAGTCCCGGCAGTCGTTCGCGCGCCCGATCGAGGTGATCGAGGGCCCGCTGATGTCCGGCATGAACATCGTCGGCGACCTGTTTGGCGCCGGCAAAATGTTCCTGCCCCAGGTGGTGAAGTCGGCGCGGGTGATGAAGCAGGCCGTGGCCCACCTGATTCCCTTTATCGAACTGGAAAAAGGCGATAAACCGGAAGCCAAGGGCAAGATCCTCATGGCCACGGTCAAGGGTGACGTACACGATATCGGCAAGAACATTGTCGGCGTGGTGCTGGGTTGCAACGGCTACGACATCGTCGACCTGGGGGTGATGGTGCCGGCGGAGAAGATCCTGCAGGTGGCCAAGGAGCAGAAGTGCGACATTATCGGCCTGTCCGGGCTGATTACGCCGTCCCTGGATGAGATGGTGCACGTGGCCCGCGAAATGCAGCGCCAGGACTTCCACCTGCCGCTGATGATCGGTGGCGCCACCACCTCCAAGGCGCACACGGCGGTGAAAATCGAGCCCAAGTACAGCAACGACGCAGTGATCTACGTCACCGACGCCTCGCGCGCGGTGGGCGTGGCCACGCAGTTGCTGTCCAAGGAGCTGAAGGCCGGCTTTGTCGAGAAGACCCGCCTGGAATACATCGACGTGCGTGAGCGCACCTCCAACCGCAGCGCCCGCACCGAGCGCCTGAGCTACGCGGCGGCCATCGCCAAGAAGCCACAGTTCGACTGGAGCACTTACACCCCGGTCAAGCCGACGTTTACCGGGGCCAGGGTGCTGGACAATATCGACCTCAAGGTGCTGGCCGAATACATCGACTGGACGCCGTTCTTTATCTCTTGGGACCTGGCCGGCAAGTTCCCGCGCATCCTCAGCGATGAGGTGGTGGGTGAAGCGGCCACCGCGCTGTACGCCGATGCCCAGGAAATGCTCAACAAGCTGATCGACGAACAACTCATCAGCGCCCGTGCGGTGTTTGGCTTCTGGCCGACCAACCAGGTGCAGGACGATGACCTGGAAGTCTACGGCGACGACGGCCAGCCGATTGCCAGGCTGCATCACCTGCGCCAGCAGATTATCAAGACCGATGGCAAGCCGAACTTCTCCCTGGCCGACTTCGTGGCGCCCAAGGACAGCGGCGTGACCGACTACATCGGTGGTTTTATCACCACCGCCGGCATCGGCGCCGAAGAAGTGGCCAAGGCTTACCAGGATGCCGGCGACGACTACAATTCGATCATGGTCAAGGCCCTGGCCGACCGCCTGGCCGAGGCTTGCGCGGAATGGCTGCACCAGCAAGTGCGTAAAGAACACTGGGGCTATGCCCGGGACGAACAGCTGGACAACGAGGCGCTGATCAAGGAGCAGTACAGCGGTATCCGCCCTGCCCCCGGCTACCCGGCGTGCCCGGATCACACCGAGAAGGCCCAGTTGTTCCAACTGCTGGACCCCGAGGCCCGCGAAATGCACGCCGGGCGCAGCGGTGTATTCCTCACCGAGCACTACGCGATGTTCCCGGCGGCGGCGGTCAGCGGCTGGTATTTCGCCCACCCGCAGGCGCAGTACTTTGCCGTGGGCAAGATCGACAAGGACCAGGTGACGAGCTACACCGCACGCAAGGACCAGGACCTGGCCGTGACCGAGCGCTGGCTGGCGCCGAACCTGGGTTACGACAACTGAGGGTTGCCTGCGGGGGGCCTGGTTTCTACAGGCCCCTTAACTCTCCAGCCCTGCCAGTTCCTGGCGCGTCAGGCGGATCGCCAGCGCCATGCGCTGCTCCTTGCTCCAGGTCCCCAGCACGGCATAGTCGCGCAGGTACTCTGAACTGTTGTCGGGATAGCGTTCATCCAGGCCATCGGTCTTGTGCTCCAGTTCGCGGGCCAGGGCCGCGAAGTCCGTGGCGTATTTTATCTTCAGGTAATTGAGCCAATACTCAAGGCCCACCAGTTTTTCCTCGAAGCCCGGCGTGCTTTCACTTTGCACAATCGTGGTGTACGCACGGTCGAGGTCAGCCTGGGTCACCTCCGACAATTGGCTGTACAGCATGCCAGAGGGCTGCCTGGGCAGTTCCAGGCGCTGTGCCAGGCCAATGCGCAAGGCCAGGCGGATTTCCGCCGGATCTATGTCTGGACGGTGCTTGATGGTCGCCTGGGCAATGCCTTCTACCGCTTCGAGGCGGATCATGCCGCGGGCGAACTTCAATAAGCCGGCGCCGCCCTCTCCCTGCTCGGCCATTCTGAGCGCATCGAACTCCAGGACACGCATTTCAAACTCGTTGAACATCAGGATCCGCCCATCCCCACAGGTGACCTCAGGCATCAGCGCCGTCGCCCTGGCAAACAGGTCCCGCCGCATGGCCGGGTTGCCGTCGATTGCCTCCAGCACCGTCCACACGCGCCGGGTCAGTTCGGCGGGCGCCTCAAGGAAGTCCTCGGTATTGCGCAGTTGCGACAGGGTAAAGAAGAAATCGCCGCTCCCCTCCAGGGCATGGAGCCGGTCCCAAATCCGGTGTTTTGACGAATAGGGTGGCACCTCGTAAAACCAACGGGCCTTCTGTTCCTGGGGCGTTTCGACATCGGGATGATTCAGCGAATAGTCAGGGGAATCAAAAACCCCCCTCTCATCGTCCTCTCGATACCCGCGAAGCAGGGTCTCCAACTGCTCGTCGGAAAACCCCAGGCCATTGCCGGTCTGGGCCAGGTAGACCTGCAAGCGCTCACAGCTTTGTTGCTCAAGCCGGTTGCCCGCCAGGTTGGTGCCCGCCATCAATTGGCGATGTTGGGGCTCGAAGGCTGCTGCAGGCAGGGTCTCGATCCAGTTGTCATGTAGATCCAGGGTGTGCAAGCGGGGCAGTTCAAAGACTGCCGTAGGCCATTCATCAAGCAGGTTACCGTGCAGAGACAGCGTCTCAAGCCGGACCAGGCCACTGAGGTCCAGCTCGCTGAGGACGTTCTCACCGAGGTCCAGCCATTCCAGTTCCGGCATGTGCCCCAGGTATTCCTGCAACTGGGCGGCGTTGCGCAGTTCATTGACGCCAAGGTCCAGCCGGCGCAAGCCATGAAACTCACCGATGGCCTGCGGTACAGCGCCTAGCCCGTTATGGCTGAGTGTCAACGTGTCCACATGGGTGAAGGCCCGCAGGAACTCGTTGGAGCCCTGGGCCGTCAGCTTGACGCCACTCAGGTTCAACGCCGTGACGTGCGCAAAATACCGGGGTAGCCTCGGCAGATCCCCCAACGCCAGCCCCGAAAGATCCAACAGGCCGGTGCCGTCCAATCCAGCCGGGGTGGGCCTGGCGCGCAGGGTATGGCGCCAGCTCTCCAACAATCGGTCCGCCGCGCGGCGCCGGTCCAGTGCACTGATCCAGCCGCCGTCCAGATAGCCGTGCACATCGATCCAGTCATTGAGCGGGCCCACCCACTGCGCGTATTGCCCCTCCCATTCAGCGAGCCGGGCCTGGACCTGCCGCGTGTCGAGGCCGCTGGCGTGCAACTCGGCAACCCGCGCCGCCGCCTGCAAGTCGTCCAGGGCCGGGGCCAGGCGTTGCAGGCGGGCCGTCGGGGTGTCGGTGGCGACTGTCGTGGGCAGCGCCACCAGCAAATCAGGGCGGCGCAACACATCCTCGGCAAAATACTCGGGCTCCCCGCCCGTCAGGCCTTGGGCAAGCAGTTCAAGGGGTATGCCCAAGGGGCTTTCCAGGGCAACCGCCGGGTGTTCACGGGCATAGCGCCGGGCAAAAATCCGCGCCTCGGCACGCGCCGTCACGCTCAGGCGACAACCGCGCAGGTGGGTGATGGACAGCAAGCGGTCATGCCCACTCAGCGCCGCTTCGGGGATCGCGGTCACGGCGCTGTGGCTCAGATCCAGGCGTTGCAAGGCCGCCAACTCAAGCACCCCTTGCGGCCATTCACTGATCGCACTGTGGCTCAGGTCCAGGATGCGCAGGCCATGGAGCCCACTGACGTCCAGGCGCCCGATCGGGTTGTACTGCAAGCGCAGGGATAAAAGGCCGGTCATGCGGCTCAACTGCGCCTGTATCACGGGGGTGATGTTCAGCCAATTGTGCGACAGGTCCAGGTGACGAAGGGACGGATGCCCATCCAGGACCGCCGGAAGCGCGGTCAGGTTATTACGGGCCAGGCTCAGCGTATCGACCTCGGGGAACTGGCCAAGCCAAGCATTGATGCCGTCAAGCGACACGCCGATATCATCCAGATTCAAGCGACGCACATGGCTAAAGCCGCTGGCCGGCAAGCGGGGCAAGTCAACCAGGTGGGCGCCTGACAGATCCAACCCTCCTGTAAGAAGCGCCCCGCCTTCCGCTACAAAGCGCCGCGCAAGGCCCTGGCGCCAGCAATCCAGGAGTTTTTCCGAGGCGACCTGGCGCTCCACCTCAACCCGGCCAATGCTTGAATCGCGGTCCGACCATTGCTCCAGTTCATCGACCAAGCGGCGGTACTCTTGCTGCACGGCGTTGACACTCTCCAGGCGCTGGCGGGAGCTCAGCCCTCGGGTTTTGAAGCTGGCCATGACGTTATCGACAAAGGCCCGGTCGCCGGTTTGCAAGCGGCCCAAGGCGCCTTCGCAGTAGGCCTGTACCAGCCGCAGCTCATCGACCAGATGGGCCGGGTGGTCATGCAGGTATGCATAGACCGGCATGAAATCCTCCGGCTCATACGCTGACCAGTTCATCTGCAGGCCGCGCCACAAGCGCTGGTGCCCCACAAACATCTCGGCGGGCACGGCACGCAACTGGGTCTGGGCCAGGTCGATAAACTCAAGATGTTCAAGTGCCAGGATCCCCTGCGGCCAGGTGGCGAGTGTCCCGGACACCGTTAACCGACGCAACGCTGTCAGCCCGCTGACATCGAGGGTTTCCAGGCTGCCCGCCAAGGACAACTGCTCAAGTGCGGCCAGGCGGTTCAGAGGCCGCAGCACCTCAGGCGAATAGATCAGCCCGGGGCCGGTGAGCGAAAGCTGGGTGATGCCCGGGGCATTGGCCAACCGTGCAGTGGCCTCGCCCAACTGCCCAGGGTGTACGTAGAGTTCCAGGTGCTGCACGTTGGCAAACGGCTGAAGCAGCTCCGTGGCATCCTGGCCCAGCCATCGGGCGCCTGACACATTCAAGGAGCGCACATGGGAAAAGTCGGCCTCCAACTTGGGAAGCGCCTGCTCGCCACGCAAAACCAGGGTCGCATGGGGCGCCCGGTCCCGGTCAAAACCCTGGCGCCAACAGTCGATAAGATCATCGACCACGTGCAAGCGTTGTTCATCGGCGCCGGCCCATTGCTCAAGCGTGCTCCGTAATGTCAGCCGTTCACGTTGGCGGTTGGCAAACAGCCGCCAGATCTGCTGGGTGCTTTCACCGTCGCGCCGGCGGGCGGATACGAGCGCTTGTGCCTGGGCATCGTTGATATTCGGATACACGCTGCGCACATGGGCGACCAGGGGACCGTCCGTTGCAAACGGTCCGCCTCGCCCCGACAACGCATACCCCAGGCGCCCGTCCGGCAGGCGAAACGCCGGCCTGGAGCGAGGTTCACGCAGCTTCAAGAGGTCACGGGCGATCATGTCGCGGTGGCGCCTGGCATAGGCCGCCACCGCTTGCTGCAAGCCCACCCCTTGTGCGCTCAGCGCTCGATGCGCCGGCTCGGGCAAGGCGTCGCCAATTGCCTGGAACAGAGTGCGCCCCTGACCCGGCATGCGCTTGAGTACGTTGCCGGCGTCATCCTGGGCCTGGAAACTATCGCCGCGCTTGACCAGGTATCGGCGCATGGCCGCGCCCTCATCCCCCAGGCTATCGACCAAAGGGCCTTGAAGGCTGTCTATACGGATCTCCAGGCGCAGGCCCTGAGGCCATCCGGGCAGGTGTTCCAGACAGTGCAAGGCTAAGCGGTCGCTGTCGGCATTGGCCAGCCGGTCGCGGTGCAGGCCACTGATCGCCCGGCTTAGGCGCCCTTGCTGCACGCTGATCCGGGCCTGGTGGTCCAGACGCCCGCTGACGCGCCCGTGGTCGCGCAAATGCCTGAGCTCATGGGGGCTGGCGGTCTGCAGCAGTTCGTCGTGGGCGCGCCTGGACAGCGAGGGAAACCGCCGTTGCAGCGGCCCCCTGTCGAGGGCCAGCTTGCCATTGGCCTGTAACCGGGCGGCGAACAGCGCCGCTTGTCTCTGGCGCGCATAGTCGGCCAGACGCTCGTTGAACACCTGCTCCCTGGGCGTCTCGCCCCAACTGGATGGGCTTCCCAGCAAACGGGAGATTTCTTGCTCAGTCAGGCCACCCAGCACCGCCTGGGCGAATTTGCCTTGCTGCAAGTCGGCGCGGCTGATTTTCAAGGGTGGGCGGCTAACGTGCGCAGGCACCGGGCTGCCATAGCGAATAGAGTGCCCAGCCGGTTCCCAGTGGCCAGCGGCCCACTCGTCGGTCAGCGGGGTCCCCGGCTGATCACCACGCCCAAGGGGACCCAGCAGGCGCCGGGCCTCGTCCTCGACCAGCCCCGCCGGGCTGCGCACAGGCCCCACAAAGACAAGCGTCTCAAACACTTCCACGCTCCGCCCGGGCGGCCAACCCGGCATTTCCACCGTGAGGGGCAAGGCGTACTCGTGGCGGCGCTCCAGGCCGGCGCCACGGCGCAGCCGCCCCAGTAGGTCATCGACGTCCTGGTCGGCCCTGAACTGCTCCAGCGTATCGGCCAGCACCGCCGGCACCGGCAAGCCATCCACATGGACTTTGCGCAACCGATCGTCATCAATGCCACTCACCTCGCCGATCATACGCAAGGTCTCATCCGAGAACCCCTCGGTGATGGGCCCCAAGCGACGCAATAGGGTCAGGCGATCCCACGCCAAGGGGTGTTCATGCCGATGACGCCAGGCACCGGCCCGGTTGTGCTCAAGGATCGGTTGATACGCCCCGGGGTCGCGGGGGTGCTTGATTCGCCATTGATTGAGGTGCGGGTCGAAGCGCTTTTCATAGAACGCGCCATCAAGATCAATATGCAACTGGCCATCGACCTCGTATTGCCCCAGAGCATTGGGCTGGCTTCCAGGCGCAAGGGAGATTGGCTTTTTGTACGCCTCAAGGTCAGGCCTCCACAAGCGCACCTGGCCATTTGGCAGCTTCACCGCCGACAAACCTTCGATCACCGGCTCCGGCCTGAGTTGGCGCAAGGCCTTCCCGCCGCCCGCCGTCAGGCCGAGCAAGGCAAGGTTTTGCGCCAGGTCGATCAAGTGCGCCCGGGCAGCCTTGCGATCCCCCGCGCTCCACTCCCGGGTCGCTTCAATCACCGCCGTCAACAATTGCTCGGCCATCACCGCCATCATGAGTTCCCCCAGTACCGGCACGAACCCCGCCACGGTACTGAGGGCGAACATTTCGAGGTTGAGCAACAGGGCCAGTTTCTGCTGGCGCACCCGGGCATCGACAGCTGCCGTGGGCACGGCATGGCCGGCCGCATCGGCGATGCACTTGTGCTGATGTCGCTCATACAGGTAGGTCCACAGATCGACCTGAGTGCTACCAAACACCTGGCCTTGGAACGCCAGCGCCAAGGGCGCCAGATACGGGTCCGGGTTCGGCACCTGCGGGGCAAGGGGCAAGGGCGGGAAGTTCTTCAGCCTGAAGGGGGTCAGTTGGCTGATCAGTTCATACATCTGCCCGATGCCGGGGAAATTCGAGCCGACTCTCTCGCGCAAGGTGGCATCGGCCGCATCCTGGGTGAACTGGCTGAAGTAATGAGGACGATCGGCATACTCGACAAACTGGCTGAAAAACACCTGGTACGCCGTTGGCCGACTCACCCGGACCGAGGCCGGGCCCGGCGTGGTGAAACGTTGCTTGAGGGTCGCCAGCAGCTGGGCATGGTCGCTATAGCGTTTGAGGGGATGATGCGGGTCCTGGGGGATGTACAGGATGGGGGAATCCAGATGTTCGTCATCGAACGCCAAAAACAGTACGCAGCCGGTCATGCGCAGCTTCATCAGGCCGAGGTCGCAGAGCCACACCGGTTGCCCGCCGATCTGCGGCGCGCGTTCGCCGTCGATCACCGACAACACCATGGTGTAGTCAGCCTGGGTAATATCCTGGCGCAACAAGGCCAGCTCGGCGGCGGCCCGCATCGCGGCCTTCTGGCTGGCAATAAATTGCGCGCGCAGGGTGGCCTGGTGGGTGGCAAAAAACCCCGTGATGTAGGCCTGGTACTGCCCGCCCAGGTCCAGGCTGCGGCACAACCCCAGGAATTGATGGACCTTGAGCCCGCCCAGGCGCACGGGCAGCATGGAGTCGGTGCTGCCTGCCACCTGCCAGCGGAAGCCGGACGACGGGTGAAAGGCGCCTTCCGCGCATTCGGACGCCTCGAAGTTATGCAGCGCGGCCTGCAACAGCTCCAGCTGCAAAAAGTCGTAGGTTCGTACCCCGATCTTCAGATCACTCACTTGCAGGGCCTTTCGCAGGTTCAACCAGGTGGCAACGTCAGGGGCAAGGGTGACGCCATACTGATCCTTGAGCGCCTGGAGCAACAGCGGCCGGGCAAAGGCCTCGATGCCCTGCAAGGCGGACAGGCTCTTGTCGAGGGCGGTCTGGGCAATGAAACTCGCGGTAAAACAGTCGTGCAGCGCCTGACGTTGCTCAGGGGTCGCTTGCCAATAGGCCGGGGGCAACGGGGTATCGGCGTGTTTGAGCGCCATGCGGCGGGACGCAGTGCTCTGGACCAGCCATTGCGGCATGGCGCTGATCAATAGCGGTCGATGGATACTGGGCGTTGCCGGCAACGCGGGCAAGTCGGTCATGATGCGGCTCCAGGAAAAGGAACCCAGCACATCACAAGGTCCAGGGCCGACAACGGTAACTACGTCTATTCTGTTGGGAGTCGTAACCTCCCCCAGACCTCCCAGGAGGACTCATGGACGCACCGGACAACAAACCGCCAACCTTCTGGCAGATGTTGCATAGCGTGATGGCTGCCGCTTTTGGCGTGCAGAGCGGCAAGAACCGCGCGCGGGACTTTACCCATGGCAAGCCCAGCCATTTTGTGGTGCTGGGGATCCTGTTTACCGCCGTGTTTGCCCTGACGCTGTTTGCCATCGTCAAGCTGGTGCTGCATGTGGCTGGGGTCTAGGCCCGTTTATTTCAACAGCATCTGCAGGCTGAAGGGATACTGGTAGGCCGCCGGTTTATCCAGGGCCGACAGCGCATGAAAATCCACGCCGTCGCCCTCATGGTTGCACAGGCCCAACAAGCGCCGGGCCTGTGGCTCGTCAATCAATTGAAATAACCGCACCTGGCGCTCGCGCCCGCCATGACGCTGGATATCCACGCCAGCAGCGTCGTCGTGCAGCAGCACCATGGCCCAGCCACCCACCGTAAAATGCCCGGCCACCAGGGCACTGATCCGTCCCTGCAGGCGCGCTTGCAGGACGTCGGGCGAGCTGTTGACGGCGCTGAACAACACCTCCTTGCCGGGTGTGCGTGCGCTGCCATCCAGGGCCTGCATGGCCCCCAGGGCCATTTCATCATTGGCCGACCAGACCAGCGCGGTCTTCGGGTAACGCTTGAACATCTGGGTGGCCTGCTCAAAGGCGCGCTGGCGGCTCCATTCGCCGTAGACCAGCTGGCGCAGATGGACTTCGGGGTGCTCGCGCAAGGCCCGTTGCAGGCCCTGCTCGCGGGCCTGGGCGGTCGGGGTGTGCTTGGCCCCGGAAAACGCCAGCAGGTCCAGGCTCTCGCCCGCCGGGACCGGCCCCCGTTGGCGCAACAACTCCTTGAGCATCAGGTAGCCGCCCTCCTCGTCGTTGGCCGTGATGCTGCCCAGCCAATTGGGGTATTTGCCCGCGTCCAGCAACTGCGTCTGGTCGGGGGTCAGGGCGTTATTGACGATCAGCAGCTTGACCTGGCTGCCCTGGGCCATCCGCAAAATCTGCGGGGCGATATATTGCTCATTGACCAGCACCAGGTAATCCGGGGGCTGCGGGCCTTGCAGCGCTTCGCGGGCCTGTTGCAGGGTGTTTTGCCGGTCGCGCTCGGAATAGCGCACACGCAAATCCAGGCCGAGGTCCCTGGCCGCGGCCTGCATGAATTGCGCATAACTGACCCAGAAGGTTTCCGTGGACAGACCGGGGTTGAGAAACACCACCGACGTGGCATGGGCCATCGTCCCGAACATCATCCCCACCCACCACAAGCACCCGCAGAGAACCTTCAACATTGCTGCCCGAACCCTGAAAATTGACAGATCATGATAGTGGCAATAAGCCTTTTGATCTTGGCTATTTGTCAGCAGCGCGAACAGCTTCGTCGCGGTCAGTTCCCCCTATTGGTGGCTGACCCAGAACACGGCGGTACAAACCACCAGGATAATCAGAAACAGAATCGCCCAGGCGTCCACGGTACTGTCGGGTTTACGGGCTTTGGTTGGATTGCTCATCGCATCGCCTCTTGTCGGTTTTATGGCTGATTGCATTAAGACTCGACCACAGTAAAGTCGATGATTGCCCGCATGACAAATGTGGGTATCGCGATAACCGTTCTCATTAGGCTATTTGGTTATTTGCATATGCTAAAACATCACTTTTGCGCATAAACGCAAGCTGGTATCGTGCGCCGGCTCCGTTGCGAGTGCGCGGCCGTGCGCGCAGATTTGCCGAGAACAGGACCTATATGTACGTATACGACGAATACGATCAGCGCATCATCGAGGACCGCGTCAAGCAGTTCCGTGATCAGACCCGACGCTATCTGGCAGGCGAACTGAGCGAAGAAGAGTTCCGCCCTCTGCGCCTGCAAAATGGCCTTTATGTTCAGCGCTTTGCGCCGATGCTGCGGGTGGCCGTGCCTTACGGCCAACTGACTTCGCGCCAGACGCGTATGATGGCCAAGATTGCCCGCGACTTCGACAAGGGCTATGCCCATATCAGTACCCGCCAGAACGTACAGTTCAACTGGCCGGCCCTGGAAGACGTGCCGGACATCCTGGCTGAATTGGCCACCGTGCAGATGCACGCCATTCAGACCAGCGGTAACTGCCTGCGCAACGTGACCACCGACCAGTTTGCCGGCGTGGCCGCCGATGAAGTGATCGACCCGCGCCCCTGGTGCGAGATCGTTCGCCAGTGGACGACGTTCCACCCGGAATTTGCCTACCTACCGCGTAAATTCAAGATCGCCATCAATGGCTCGGCGTCCGACCGTGCCGCGATCGAAGTCCACGACATCGGCCTGGAGCCGGTGTACAACGCCGCCGGCGACCTGGGTTTCCGGGTCCTGGTGGGCGGCGGTCTGGGGCGTACCCCGGTGGTGGGCGCATTCATCAATGAATTCCTGCCCTGGCAAGACCTGTTGAGTTATCTCGACGCTATCCTGCGTGTGTACAACCGCTATGGCCGTCGCGACAACAAGTACAAGGCGCGCATCAAGATCCTGGTCAAGGCCCTCACCCCCGAGGTGTTTGCCCAGAAAGTCGACGCCGAGATGGAGCACCTGCGCGGCGGCCAGACCACCCTGACCGAAGCCGAAGTGCATCGTGTGGCCAAGCACTTTGTCGACCCGCACTACAAGGCCCTGGGCAACCAGGAAGCCGAACTGGCGGCACTCGACCAGCAACATCCGGGCTTTGCCCGCTGGCGCACCCGCAACACCCTGGCGCACAAGCAGCCGGGCTATGTGGCGGTGACCCTGTCGCTCAAGCCCACCGGCGTGGCGCCAGGCGATATCACCGACAAGCAGCTGGACGCCGTTGCCGACCTGGCCGAGCGCTACAGCTTCGGCCAGCTGCGCACGTCCCACGAGCAGAACATCATCCTCGCGGACGTTGAGCAGAGCCAACTGTTCACCCTCTGGGGCGAACTGCGCGAAGGCGGTTTCGCCACGCCGAACATCGGCCTGCTGACCGATATCATCTGCTGCCCGGGTGGCGACTTCTGCTCCCTGGCCAACGCCAAGTCCATTCCCATTGCCGAATCGATCCAGCGCCGTTTCGACGACCTGGACTACCTGTTCGACATTGGCGAGCTGGACCTGAACATCTCCGGTTGCATGAACGCCTGTGGTCACCACCACGTCGGCCACATCGGCATCCTCGGGGTGGACAAGAAAGGCGAAGAATTCTACCAAGTGTCCCTGGGTGGCAGCGCCAGCCGCGATGCGAGCCTGGGCAAGATCCTCGGCCCATCCTTCGCCCAGGAAGCCATGCCTGATGTGATCGGCAAGCTGATCGACGTCTACGTCGAACAGCGCACCGAAGATGAGCGCTTCATCGACACCTACCAGCGCATTGGCATTGACCTGTTCAAGGAGCGCGTCTATGCAGCGAATCATTAAGAACAACCAAGTCGTCGACGAAACCTGGCACCTGCTGCCCAAGGATGCGAGCTTCGATGGCATCTCCAACTGCGACGACCTGATCGTGCCGCTGGCCCTGTGGCGCGAGCATGGCCACGCTCTCAAGGCCCGCGATGGCGGCCTGGGCGTGTGGCTGGACGCCGATGAAGAAGCCGAGGAAATCGGGGATGATGTGGCCCACTTCCAGGTCATCGCCCTGAACTTCCCGGCCTTCACCGACGGGCGCAACTACTCCAACGCACGCCTGCTGCGTGACCGCTATGGCTACAAGGGCGAGCTGCGGGCGATTGGCGATGTGTTGCGCGACCAGCTGTTCTACCTGCACCGCTGCGGCTTCGATGCCTACGCCTTGCGCGCGGACAAAGACCCGTACGAAGCGCTGGAGAGTCTCAAGGACTTTTCGGTGACGTACCAGGCGGCGACGGATGAGCCGCTGCCGTTGTTTCGCCGGCGCTGAACGCCAGCTTATGAAAAAGCCCTGACATGTCAGGGCTTTTTTTTGGGCGCGGGTCTTGTCATGCGACAGCGTGAGCGCGACTCAGCAATTGCGCGGTAATCACGGCCTGACCGATCTTTTCTCCCTGATTGAACAGGTCGATACAGATCCGGTTGGTTTTGAAGGACTGCTCAGGGGCATCGAAGTCCGCTTGTGGTGCCAGCAACAGCGGACTGTTCGTCGGGATCGGTCGATCCAGGGTGAAACTCAACGCCACCAGGTTCATCGGCGTACCCAGTGGGATACGTCGGTGGGTGTGAGCAATCTGCATGAAGCACTGGCGGGCGACTTCCAGGAAATACACCATCGAATAGTGCTTGGGGCCGCCCTTCTGGAAGAAGTGCTCATCAGCCGGTTTGAGGGTTTCCACGCTCAGGCCCCGGGCCACATCGCTCATGTCACTGACCAGGACGTTTTCTTGCCTGTCCTTATGCAGCACGGCCTTGTCGCGGCAGGCGGTCGCCGTGAACGGGGCAGCGGGCAACGCCTCGTGTGCCGGGCCGTAAGCAATGCCCAGGGTGCAGGTGCACATGAGCTTGCCGCCTTGGCGGACCTTCGCACGGAATACCGGCAGGTCTTTGTCTTGCTCCAGTTGCAGATCAATCGCCCCTTCTTTTTGCACATAGCGCTGGAACTTGATCTCCAGGGCGTTGACATAAGCGACCCGGCCACTGCGTGGGGGTATGGCGAGTTCGGCCAATTGCAGCACGCCCTCGATCAATAAAATGCCGGGGACGTGGTCAAGGGGGTGATCAAAAAAATAGGGGTGTGCTTCATTCACCAGCAATTGAGCGTGCAGTGCCTGCGTACTGCGCTGGACCTGGCTGATCACGATGTGTTCCGGGCTGCGCTGCCAGTGCTCGGCAGGCCTGGCGTGAGCGTCATGGTGCAGGGCAAACAGCTCTTCGAGAGCCCGGACCCGGACGCGCAGCGCCGAAAGCAGCGTCTGTGTCAGTCGATCGCTGAGTTCCAGCACTCCAGTGTCATCGCTTGGCAAATCCACCACAGGGCTGACGGGGCGCTCAGGTCCGATGAAGGGCTGCAATGGCTGAGGCGCCGGGTGAGCGAAGCGCAATTCAAAGGGGCGCTTGATGGCCGGGGCGCATTCAGGGGCTGTTGCGCCCCACTCCCGCAGTTTCTCAGTGAATAACCACATCATGGGCTTGCCGGCCTCACGAACCTCGATCACCGAGTGAACCGCCGTATTCAGCATCACGGCCAACAGGGTTTCGACCCCCGTGGCTTCAGCCAAGCAACCGGTTATCGCTTGCCATGGGCCGCCGGCACGCGCCGCTGCGGGCTGCAACTCGCACACCTCAATATGCTGAACATCGCTTCGCGCCTGGCCCAGCCGGGCGCACGCCTCTTCCAGCGAGGCGGCGGCATGCCCCAGGACCGCGGCGCGGATCACCAGCAACGGTGTATCACTGGCGTCCGGCCGATAGGGCCGCAAGGCAAACACCCCCATCCCCTCCCCCTGGAACGTCGATGACTGCCGGGCGCGTTCGATCTCGGCGGGCGCACTGATAAAACGCCCTGCACCGAGCAAGAGCGTCGTGATGCCTTCCCTGAACCATTGTTGCGAGGCCAGCAGGGCATGCCAGAACAGCCCCGGTGTGCCGGCCAATGTCTGGTGAAAACCCTTGAGGTCAAAAATTTTCGCCGGGTAGCCGGACAACATGCTGGGCAAACTGGTTGCCACATCCGCCGCATCCTGCTCGGGCGCAGAGCCCTGCCCTCGGCCAAAGAAGTTGTGAATATGGCTATAGGCGTTGCTGAAGTGCGCTCCGCCCAAGTTACAGCACATGACCATGGCGGCGTCGGATGAACCGGCCACGCCGGGCAGACGGCGCAGTAAATGATTGATCCGATCGGCGATCAACAGTTTGAACGGATCGACACTGGCCAGCAGTTTGGGCCCCATGCCGAAGCCATCGATATCAATCACATGATCCTGCGCGAGGAATCGCCCGGGCAACGGCTGAGCCGAAGCGGCCGCGCCATCAACAAAGCGCCCATGGGGAAAACCGACCAGAGGGGCTGCGGGCTGATCAAGTTGCTGCTTGAGTGAGTGAAGTGAGAAATGGCTGCCGATCGCCGCTTCCGCCTCGACAATGCCCAGGTCCAGCCTCAGCACGCCAGGGCTGACTCGGGGGGTGACAGGCGGGTTGTCGGGCAGGTATTGCTCCACCACCAGGTGTGCGTTGGCACCGCCAAAGCCAAAGCTGGAGATGCCGACCCGGATCGCCGACTGACGGTCGGCCAAGGGCTGCCCCTGGCCGGTCGCCAGTTGCAGACAGGATTCATCGAGCTTGGTGCTGGGTGAGTAGTCGGGCTGGGGGGGAATGGTTTTTTGCCGCAGTATCATCAACGTCTTGGCCAGCGAAGCACCGCCTGCGGCCGCCAGTGGGTGGCCGATCACCGATTTGATCGAACCTATGGGGATTTTCTTACCGTCAGTGCGATGGGCGCGCAAGAAGCTGTTCAGCGAGTCGAGTTCGGTCGCATCCCCCAGCGGTGTACCCGTGCCATGGGTCTCGATGTAGTCCACCGTGCCGGGGTCCAGGCCGATATAGGCTCGTTGGTACGCCGCATATTGGGCTTGTTTGCCAGGGGCAAACACCGAGCCCTCGGCGCCATCGGCCGACAGCCCCAACGCCCGCAGGATCCCCAGGGGGCGGCGCTGCGCCTGCTGGGCCTGGGAGACCGGCTCGACCAGGAAAGCCACCGCGCACTCCCCCGGCACAATACCGTCCGCGTCGCGCCCGAACGCCTGCATCCGGGCCCTGGGCGAAAAGGCTGTCAATTGGGAAAACCCGAGGAACAGTGGCAGTGGCAGTACCGTGTTCAATGCCATGACGATTGCGCTGTCCGCCTGCCCGCTGTTGACCAGGGCCTGGGCCATGTTGAGCGCGTAGGGGAACGAACTGCAGGCGGTATCGACTGACAACGCCGGCCCTCCCAAGCCCAACGCCGTCGCCAGTTTGGCCACTTGTTCACCTGGCCCATAGCCGTGCGGCCCATGGGCTTCTGCCGACGTTGCCGGCAGGAAAAAACTCTCGTCACTCCAGGACGTCGCGACCACCAACGCGGTACGTTCCCTGATCAGCGCCGAACCTTGGGTTGCCAGCTGGGCCAGGAGTGACTGGAGCACTTTCTGGCCGATGGCGACCTGCCGTCCTTCATACCGTGAAGGGGTCGTTGCGCTATCGTCCAGGCAATAAGCACTGTCCAGGTAGGTGCGATTCTTTTCCCCGACCGTGGCCGAATAGATCGATGCTTTATCCAGCTCCCAGCGTGGCAGCATCGAGTTCAGGGGGGCGACCTGCCCTTGCGCCAACAAGTGCCAAAGCGCATCCACGGATGGTGCGCCAGGAAACTCACCAGCCATGGCGCTGAAGCAAAAATCCCCCTCTGGTGTCACCGTGCTCTGCATGTCCTTTCCTCCTGATTGCCAAAATACCGAGAGCTCTAGATCCTCTTTTTGCAGCGGATCGTGTCTCAGCTCAGTCTTTCCAAAAACGACAAGGTGTCCCGTGGCGTACGACATGACATCAACGCTTCACCGGCAAACTGGCCGGCAGAACACTGTTGTGCCAGTGCCTGGCAAAACGCTTCGCGGGCAAAACCATTGAGGCCCAGTTCGGTAAAGGGCGTATCGATATCGAACGATTTGGGCTGGCCCGGGATCAGCGGTATCAAGGTGTCGAACAGCTGTTGGCGCAAGGCTGGCTCGGCGCTCTTGGCCTCCGGCGTTTGCCCTTCGGTGGCCGGGGTCGACTCGGGCGGAGCCAGAGCTGCTTTGATCAGGGCAATCGTGTGTTGCGGGCACTGGGCATTGAGCAGTTCAGTGCCGCTGGCTCTGAGTTGCGGCCACAGGTCGACGAGCGACTCCAGGAAGTCCATCTGCACCAGGGAGTCCAGGCCCAGGCTTTCATAGGGTAGCGCCTGGTCGATCTGGTCTACGGTAAAACCGGTGATCGTCGCCAACTGCTCCAGCACCAATGCCTCGACATCCATGGCCGGTACCTGCGCACGACTTGCCTCGTCAAGGCTGACCGTTGCGAGCGGGGCCGAGTCCAGGTGCGAAGTTTCAAGCTGCACAAGAGCAGGGTTGAGCGGTGCCTCAACCCGACGGGCAAATACGCCCTCAAGTACTTGTTTATGGGCATTGAAATACTCCACCGTGACGGTTTCAGCCTGCGCCAGCAAACGCATCAATATTGATTCTTTCGCAGCGTCCGAATCGCACAGCGAATCAATGATTCGTTCTGAAAGAGAGAAATAACTCTGGGCCATTTTCCCATTGGCCACGATAAATTCCTGAATAACATCGCCAAGTTCAAAGCGCATGGGACTCTCCTAAGCAAGTTGCTTTACGTTATTTCAAACAAAGCATTAGTTCATGGCCAAAGCTGGGCTTGTGCAAATCAATAAGCCGCTTGGGACTCAGTGTGAATGACTTTAAAGTTGCAATGCCGCTGAATCGGTCGCGCAGGCTGTTGTTCTTTTGACACCCTTGAGCAGCCCGGATCTCACGTGCAGATACGTCATGAGCGTGGTTGCATCCGGCCCCTGAAAAGCGATATAGCCATCAGGCCGAATCAGCATCAATGTGCCCGCTCGCGCGTGATAACGCTTGTGCAGTCGCCAATCCGGGTCCAATAACGTCGAATGCTCAAGCGGCGCCTCGGCACTGCTGAGAGCATCGATAACACAATAGGCCTTGATGCCCGGGTAATCCTGTTGCACGGCATCAGCCAGCGCGTAATAGCCCGGCAATAAAGAGGAAAACTGATCGGCCGCACTGAAAATCAGTAACGTGAACGTGCCGTGGAACAGGTCGATCAAGTGCCTGGGTGGTGTACCCGGCGCTTGCCATAATTCAACATCGGGAGCCAGTTGGCCCGCACGAGGCGCCGCGCTCTGGAACGGCAACTTCCTGCCTTTTTTAGGCCAATGCGTGCGCTGCTTTTTTGTCAGGGACTCTTGAATACAAGCACTTTGGGCGTAGCGGTAATGATGAGCACAAATCATCGAGGCCAACCTGTGCTCAAGCGTGCGCCAGTGACTCAACAGCGGCAGGATATTGTTCCGCAGCCAAACCAGCACTCGGTGCTCTGGCCTTCCGGCGTGCTCTTGGTTATAGCTTTGCAGCAATGAGGGGGCTGCCAGGCCCTGATCGACATAGGCGATTTTCCACGCCAGGTTATAGGCCTCGCTCATCCCCAGGTTCATCGATTGACCCGCGCCAGGGGTCCGATTGCCTGCCAGGAACACTGCACCGTGGTGCACCTGTTGGGCCGTGGCCATGGGGCTATGGACACCGTCGCACGCGACCATCCAGCGGGCGCTCACCCGTTCGTCGCGGCCATCCCCCTGCTGAAGGCGCATATGCACCGATTCCGGGGGGGTCTGCAGTTCGACCAGTTCAGTCCTCCACTCGACGCGCCCCCCGGCTGCATCAAGGCGCTCAAGCAGGATTTTTTCCAGCGTCGGCTGTGGCCCCGTCAGTAAACATGGGGTGAGGGTAAAACCGTGGCTGATCGCCTGATCGCCTACCCCCAACTCCCGAAGCATGTCCAGGGTTCTCGAAGGCACGACCAGCGCTGTGGCCGCGGTCGAGGGGCCAGCCTTTTCGTCAATAATGCGAAAAGATACGCCCCATAGGTGCAGCAGGTTTGCCAGTAGCAAGCCAACAGGCCCGGCGCCAACAATCATGACCGTCGCCGGCCCACCAGAGGGCCGGGGGCCCGAAGTATTTGAGGTGCCCATAAGTCAGTACCAGTTTCTATAGAAAGGAGCATGGGCAATATCGAGCAGGGCATCGTCGCCAGGTGAATCGCCGTAGGCGTAAATGTAGAAGTCATCCAGGTTGCCCAGGCAGGCTCTGAGCCGCATGACTTTTTCCATCCCGACACAGTTGGCGCCTGAAACGCCCCCCGTCAGCCTGTCATTCTCGGTTTCCAGGCGCGTGCCGCACACATAGTCAAACCCCACAGCCGCCCCCCAGGGCGCCAGGTAGTTCTCTGGCGAGTTGCTGACCAGCGCAGTGACATGCCCCATGGACTGATGCCATTGCAACCGGCGCAGTGCCTCGGGCCTGAGCATGCGCGGCAAGTGCTGCGCCACGAAATGCCGGGCATGCTCGCGTTCTTGCTCAACCGACACGCCGCCCAGGTAACAGGCAATGAAGGCCAGCCGAGCCTGCATCAACGGCGTCACACCCAGGATCACGCTGAACGCTTTGGGCAGCAGGGGGATCAGTTTGAGCCAGAACCTGTTTGTTCCTGCGACGTAACGCATGTAGCGCCAGAACGTATGCCGGTCGGTGAGCGTGCCGTCGAAGTCAAAAACCGCCAGCACCGGTTGCGCGCCATCAGCTTGCATGGCTGGGCTCCTTGAGAGCGATGACCTCAATGGTCTTGGGCAGCTTGAACCCCGAGAGGTGCTGCGAGAGCAGCGTGGAGAGTGCGTTCTGCGTCAGCTCGGCGTGCCCTTCAACACATAAGTGCAAGGCGTTGACCTCTTTGTGATCAGGCACGATGTAGGCTTTTGCCCGCACCACATCGGGGTGTTGCATGGCGACGGATTCGATCTCCATCAGGTCAACCATTTGCGCTTTGATCTTTGAGATGCGTAAGCGTTGGCGATAGAAAAACACATGCCCGTCGTCATCGCGCCAAACCAGATCCCCCGTGTGCAGCCAGCCATCACGGAAGAACTGCTGGTTGGCTTCCTCGGCATCGGCATAGCCGTCAATCACCATCGAGCCGCGCACCAGCAATTCGCCGATCCGTCCGGGTGCGACGTCTTGTCCTTGAGCATCGACGACACGCAGCTCCACGCCTCTGATCGGCTGCCCCATGGCCCCGCGCTGCGCCACACCCAACGTACTTTGCAGAAGCACGGGCATGGTCTCGGTCAACCCGTAGCCTTGCAATACCGGCTTGCAGCCCAGCAGCCGGCCCAGTTTCTCGGCTTCGTCCGCGGGTAAATGGCTACCGCCCGAATAAATCATCAGTTTAGGGTGCAGCGGCAACAGCGCGCCTTTGCGCTTGGCCAGTCGCGTATTGAAATAGCGAATGACATCGGGCACCAGGCAGGTGTAAGTGACCTCATGCCGGGACAAGACTTCTGCCAGATCCCTGTTGAGCAGGGTGTCGGTCATCAACAGAGTGGCGCCCACGCTCAATGGAAAGATCATCATGGCGGACAACCCGAAGATCGCATGCAACGGTAGCGTCACCAGGTGGACAGACCCGACGCCTTGCGGGTGAATATGCTCATGCATGCCATCGATTGCTTGCGTCACATCAAGGTAGCGGTGAGGAACCGCCAGGGGTTTGCCGGTGCCCCGATAAGTGAACTGGATCGAGGCGATTGGATTGCCTTCGGGCAACACCAGCGGTTCGCTGCGGCGCGCAAGCCCGGCCTCTGACGTAGCCTGTTCAGGCGCGGGCGATGAGTCCTCGCCCACGCCCAATAACAAGGAGTGACGAACACCGTTGGTGAGCTGGAAGGTTTCGCGATGCTTTTCAAAGAGCGTTGCGCTGGTCACCACCAGCACAGGCCTGGCGCTGCCCACGACACTGGCCATTTCAAATGGCGTCAGCCTGTAGTTAAGGATGACCGGAATCGCACCGCGCCCAATGAGCGCTAAAAAGTAAGCGATAAATTCAACTCCGCTGGGCAGGACAAGTGCAACTTTTTCGCCCGGCAAGATATTGAATGCGCTGAGCACACCGTTGCATTGCTCGGCTTTTACTCGCAACTCGCGATACGTAACAACCCCGGCATCAACATCCAGATCCCTGATAGCAACGTGATCAGGAAAAGACTCTGTAATTCCAAAAAAACGGTGTAGAAAACCCTCCTTACATGGCAAGGATTGCATTTATAAATACTCCTTAGTTTTAAAGCTAATGAATTAGACTCAAGCACCTTGGGCATAGGTAGAGCAGTAAGATCCCTTATATTTTGCAGAGTCTTACATATCAGAAACTTGATTACATGTAGGATACTTCAACACTTAATGCCGAATTATCTTTACAAGACTTTTAAGCACCGAGCAAAGGAACCCGGCCTAGACACTGGAACCGTACTTCGCGAACAAGCTGGGCCTACAGCCCGTCAACGGCTCTTGATTGACGACAGTACCGCCTGCTGCCCCATCGAACACGGCACGCCTTCCGGTTGCGCCCGCACCGCCTCGATCACGCCCAGCAACTGCGCCTTGCTGTGCGCCAACTGCGCCTGCATCACTTCGATCTGCAGCACTTTGCGTTCCAGCCCCTGGATCAACTCATCACGCTTGTGCTCGCCTTCGGCGGGCATCAACGCCTTGAGTTCCTGCAAGGTAAACCCGGCCTGTTGCGCGCTCTGGATCAGTTGCAGCGTTTGCAGCGCCTCGGGTGCATAGCGCCGATAACCGTTGGCCTGGCGCCCCACCTGGCTGATCAACCCTTGGGCTTCATAAAAGCGGATGCGCGACGCCGCCAGGCCACTCTGTCTTGCCAGTTCGCCAATATTCATCACACCGCCCCGCTTGACATTAAAGTTAAGTTTAAGCTTAGCCTGGGGTCTCCCCCGTTCAGGAGTCAACCCATGTCACCCTTTGAACCCTTGCAACTGCCCAACGGCCAGATCATCGCCAACCGCATCGCCAAGGCGGCGATGGAGGAAAACATGGCCGACAGCCAACAAGCCCCCTCCCATGCGCTCAAACAGCTGTACAAAGCCTGGGCTGACGGTGAGCCGGGCTTGTTGCTGACCGGTAATGTGATGATTGACCGGCATGCCATGACCGGCCCCGGCGGTGTTGCCCTCGAAGACGAGCAGCATCTGGACAGCTTTCGCGAGTGGGCGGCCATCGGCCGGGCCAGGGGCGGGCATTTCTGGGTGCAGTTGAACCACCCCGGGCGCCAGACCATGGCCAACCTGGGCCAGCCCGCCCTGGCGCCGTCGGCGGTGCCCCTTGACCTGGGTAGCTTCTCGAAGATGTTCGCCCATCCCAGGGCAATGACCGCAGAGGATATCCAGGATGTCATCACACGCTTTGCCACCAGCGCGCGCCTGGCCGAAAAAGCCGGGTTCAGCGGCGTGCAAATCCATGCCGCCCACGGCTACCTGCTCAGCCAGTTCCTCTCGCCCCTGAGCAATCGACGCGATGATCGTTGGGGTGGCTCGCTGGAAAACCGCGCCCGGCTGTTGGTCGAGGTGATCAAGGCCGTCCGGGCGGTGGTCAGCCCTGGTTTTTGCGTAGCGGTAAAGCTCAACTCGGCAGACTTCCAGCGCGGCGGGTTTGATGCCGATGATGCGCAAGGGGTTGTGGCCCTGCTCAATACGCTGCCTGTGGATTTGCTTGAGCTGTCCGGTGGCAGCTACGAGGCGCCGGCGATGCAGGGCGAGGCCCGCGATGGTCGCACCCTGGCCCGGGAAGCGTATTTCCTGGAGATGGCCAGCGAACTGGCGAAACAGGCCAACATGCCGGTGATGGTCACTGGCGGGATCCGCCGCTTGCCGGTGGTACAACAAGTCCTGGACAGTGGCATCGCCATGGCCGGTATTGCGACCGCGCTGAGCCTGGAGCCACAGCTGATCAAACAGTGGCGGGCAGGTCGCGACAGTCATCCCCAATTGCGCCCGATTCGCTGGAAGCGCAAGGCATTGTCCTCCCTGGCGACCATGGCGGTGGTGCGCTATCAACTGCGCCGCTTGAGCCAGGGCCGCCAGCCGAACCCGCGCATTGCACCGCTGCTGGCACTGATTCAAGACCAGTGGTTCAGTGCCCGGCGCACCCGGCAATATCGAGCGGCAATGGCCGGTTAGGCAGCCAATCAGCAGGCCGTGCAACTGGCAAGCCGACTGGCCTGGGCGGATCTTGCAGGTACGGCGTGCGCTCAGCCCTTCTGTTTCGCGACCCACTGGCCATAGGCATCGATAAACGCCTGCAGGAACGACCGGGTTTTTTCCACGAGCTTGCCCGACTCATCGAAGGCGCTGCCCGCGCCACTCAGGTACGCTTCCGGCTGCTGCATGCAGAGCACATCCAGAAACACCAGGGACTGACGCAAATGGTGGTTGGCGCCGAAGCCACCAATGGCCCCCGGCGACACACTGATGACCGCCCCCGGCTTGCCGCTCCAGACGCTCTGGCCGTAGGGCCGCGACCCCACATCAAGAGCGTTTTTCAGGGCCGCCGGGACCGAGCGATTGTATTCAGGGGTCACAAACAGCACGGCATCAGCGCCAGCCACTTGTTGGCGGAAGGTGGTGTAGGCCGCAGGTGGCGTTGAGCTTTCAAGGTCTTCGTTGTACAGCGGCAATTCGCCGATCTCGACAATCCTGAGCTCCAGATTGGTCGGTGCCAACTGGGCCAATGCCAGGGCGACCTTACGATTGATCGACTCTTTTCTCAAGCTGCCGACCAGTACGGCAATCGTGTAGACCTTGCTCATGGGGTTTTCCCTACATCTGACTAAAGGAACCTACAGTTATAGAGCCTTCACCGGCCTATCACCAGCAGGTTTTGCCCCTTCGGCGGTGGTTTTGCGCCGAGACTTGCTTGTAGGAAAAATAAGCGGAACATCAGCGAATAGTATTTTTTCTATGTAGGTAAACTACCCAGCTCAATGACGGTCTACAGAACCGCAAATCGGTGTTTTTCTCCAGAGGTTCTAAACAGATGGCAGCAGTACTTGTCGGACAATTCCATGCCCGCGACGCGGAAGGCCGCGTTTATTCCGTGCATGAATTCCAGGAGTCCACCCCGTCCGCCGACGGTTCAGAGCCTGCAATTTCCTACAAACTGGCGATTGGCGACCGGGTCAACAAGGTCGACGACAATACCTTTGTCCTGGTTCAGTCGCAGGTCTCCCTGACTCGCGAACCCGAAAACACGCCTGTTTGATAAGGCTGTGCCCTCCGGCAGAAGTCATATGAACGGACTTGGGTTAGGATTCACCCGTTGAATCCCTTACCTGCTGAACATGGACTTCATGCATGCGTTTACGTCATATCGAAGTGATTCAAGCCATTTTGCAAACCGGACACCTCGGCACCGCCGCCGAATGGTTGCAATTGGCTGTGTCCGACGTGGACGCTACCCTCAAGGACGCTGAACAGCAGTTGGGTTTCATGTTGTTCGCCAGCGTCCGCGGGCGGTTGCAGGCAACCCGTGAAACCCTGGCCCTGCAAACGCAGATCGCCCACCTTTACGAAGCCCTGGAGCCGGTGCAGCGTCTGGCCAGTAGCCTCAAGCACCACCACGCCCCGCCGTTGCGCACGCTGTGCACACCGCCCCTGGCCAATCAGTTGCTGCCGCAAAGCATTGCGCTGCTGCGCCGACGCTTCCAGGACACACCCTGCAACCTGTCCAGCCAAGCCACCCGGGATATTGTCAGGAGCCTGCTGCTGCATGAAGCCGACCTGGGCCTGAGCCTGCATGACCCCGAGCACCCGCAAATCACCCGTACCGTGCTGGCCCAGGGCAAGTTGCAGTTGTTGGCGCCCCACGGCTGGCTCAAGCCCCGGCAGAAATACATCGCCCTGCAGGAGCTGGCCGGCCAGTCGATGATCGGCCTGGAGGGCCAGGACCCGCTGAGCCAGTTGCTGGACAGCAAGTTGCAGGCGCTGCGGCCGCTGCCGGTGATCCAGACGCGGGTACAGACCTACCAGATGATGCGCAGCATGGTCGAGGCCGGCGAAGGGTTAGCGGTGGTCGACCCCTTCACCGCCAGCGGCGCGCGCGAGGCCGGGCTCGATACCTGCCCACTGTCGCCGCCGATCCTGGTGAGCCTGTATGGGTTGACGCTCAAGGACAGCAGCCCGAGCCCGGCGCTCAATGCCTTGCTGGAGATTGTCACGCAGAAGGCCCAGGCGCTGTTGTCCTGACGGTCAGTTGAACAAGCGATACCAGAAAATCGCCACCTCACGCGTCTGCGGATCAATCCCGCGATAACGCAGGTGGTCGATGCCGCCCAGTACATAACCGCAACGCTCATACAAGCGGCAGGCCCCCAGGTTGTTGTTCTGGGTCTCCAGCATCATCCCCGGCAGGTTTTTCTTGCGGCTCCAGAACTGCGCCACATCGAGCAAGGCCTTGGCCACGCCATAGCGCCGTGCCGCCAGCACCACCGCCAGCTCATCGACATGGGCATAACCGTTCCAATTGGTACTGACGACGATATGGCCCACTGGCCGATCGTCCAGGTAGGCCATGAATACCGCACTGTCGGTGGCATCGCGATAGCTGGCGAACTCCTCGGGATCGATGCCGTAGCACTTGCGGTAGGGCAACACCTGCTCCAGCGCCCATTGATCGACCGGCTTGCCCAGCTCCGGCGTGCCATACACGTCTACCTCAAAGCTGAAATCATTGCCCCATACGTAGGCGTCAAATCCCTCGTCGGCGACTCGTACACTGAGCCCCGGGTACTTCGGATTTACTACAGCTTGCATAACCATCCTTAACACTTGATGCAATCGACGGTGTAACAACGACCGTTGCCGTCGTCTTCGTGTTGTAAGCCATGCACATCGGCGACAAACCCCGGGAAACTGCTATCGAACTCCCGGGCAAAGGCCAGGTAGTCGATGATCGACCGCGTCGACTCGGTAAAGCGCTCCCCCGGCATGATCAGCGGAATGCCCGGCGGATAAGGCACCAGCATCACGGCTGCAATGCGCCCTGGCAAGGCATCGATGGACACCGCCTCGACTTCACCGCGCACCAATTGGTCATAGGCATCGGCCGGCTTCATGGCGATTTCCGGCAACACCGTGTACATACGCTTGAGGTGCCTGGCCGTGGCGTTGCTGCGATAGCAGCCGTGCAACTGGTCGCACAAGTCCTGCAACCCCATGCCCTGATAACGGGCCGGGCCTTGCTGGAACACCGATGGCAGGCAACTGGCCAGGCTGGTATTGGCGTCGTAACTGCGCTTGAACTCCAGCAGTTCCGTGAGCAGGGTACTCCACTTGCCTTTGGTGATGCCCATGGAGAACAACACCAGGAACGAATACAGCCCGGTCTTTTCCACCACCAGGCCACGTTCCCAGAGGAATTTACTGACCACCGCCGCCGGAATCCCACAATCACTCAAGGCCCCACCCGCCGTGAGGCCGGGCATCACCAGGGTGACCTTGATCGGGTCGAGCAACACGTAGTCTTCGGCAATATCCCCAAACCCGTGCCAATCGGCCTCGGGCTGCAGCAACCAGTCGGCCGTCGCCACCCGGTCAATGCCGGCCACCGAAGGCGGCTGCCAGATAGAAAACCACCAATCGTCGGCGGCGATATGCTGGCGCAAATTGGCCAGGGCCCGACGAAAGCTCAAGGCCTCATCGAACATTTCCTGGAGCAGCGAACGCCCCGCCGGCCCCTCCATCATGGCCGAGGCTACGTCCAGCGAGGCGATGATGCTGTACTGCGGCGAGGTGGAGATATGCATCATAAATGCTTCATTGAACCGGTCACGGTCCAGTTGCCGTGCCCCGCCATCCTGCACATGGATCATCGACGCCTGGCTGAACGCCGCCAATAGCTTGTGGGTCGAGTGCGTGGTAAACACCAGCGGGCTGTCGGGCGTACGCGAGGTGCCCATGCCATAGCGCCCGGCGAAAAACTCGTGGAAGGCTGCGTAGGCGTACCAGGCCTCGTCAAAGTGCAGGACTTCGACACTGTTGCCCAATTGCTGCTTGATCAGCTCGGCGTTGTAACACAGGCCGTCATAGGTCGAGTTGGTCACCACCGCCAGCTTGACCCTGGGCTCGCGGCCACAGGTCAAGGGGCTGGCCGCGATCTTGGCGCGAATCGATTCGCGGCTGAACTCGGTCAGTGGAATCGGGCCGATGATCCCCAGTTCATTGCGCTCCGGGCACAAGTACAGGGGGATCGCACCGGTCATGATGATCGAGTGCAGCACCGACTTATGGCAATTGCGGTCCACCAGCACCAGGTCGTCGCGCCCGACCATGGAATGCCAGACGATCTTGTTGGCCGTGGAGGTGCCATTGATCACGAAGAAGGTGTGGTCGGCGCCAAAGTTGCGCGCGGCACGGGCTTCGGCTTCGGCCAAAGGCCCGGTGTGATCCAGCAGCGAGCCCAGCTCCGGCACCGACACCGACAAGTCCGAGCGCAGGGTGTTTTCCCCGAAAAACTGATGAAACGCCTGCCCCACCGGGCTTTTGCGATAGGCAACGCCGCCGCCGTGACCGGGGGTATGCCAGGAGTAATTGGAGTCGGCCGTGTGCTGCACCAGGGCCTTGAAGAATGGCGGCAACAGGCCATCAAGGTAGGTGCGTGCGGCGCGCGCCACTTGCCGGGCGAGAAACGGCACCGTGTCTTCAAACAGGTAAAGAATGCCACGCAGCTGGTTGAGTTCGCTCATGGCATCGGCCGGGGCATTTTCCAGGGTGACTTGCTCGCCCAGGGCAAAGATCGGCAGGTTGGGCGCACGCAGGCGCGCCAGTCGGATCAGTTCCACCATGTTTTGTAACAGATGAGTATTTTCCCCGGCGCCTTCAGCCGCGATCAGCATGCACGCCAGGCCATGATGGGTCGAGGCCACCAGCCGGCCTTCGGCATAGTCCACTGCGGAAAAGATGCTGAAACCCTCTTGCTCCAACTCCCGGGCGATGCCCCGGACCCGATCACCGGCGACGGTGTCGGCCTTGATGTCGCGGTGCACGATCAGGATCGGGAACTTCAGGTCTTTGTACATGGGGGCTTGGCGTCCTGAGGGCGATGTACTCAGGGTAGAAGCTGGGAGTGAATGTGGCGAATGAAGATTTTGCAGGTATGAAATGTGGAGGTCTATGTGGGAGCGGGCTTGTGTGGGAGCGGGCTTGCCCTAATGCCGTTCAGTTAAGTGAACGCAATGCTCAAAGCAACGAAGATCAAATGTGGGAGCGGGCTTGCTCGCGATAGCGGCGGGTCAGTTAATGCAACTCTGACTGACACACCGTCATCGCGAGCAAGCCCGCTCCCACAGGGGATCTGCGCTTAACTGATCGGCATTAGGGCTTGCCCGCGATTGGGGTTTGACAGTCAGTACCTCTGTTACTGATCCACCGCCATCGCGGGCAAGCCCGCTCCCACACAAACCCGCTGCCACATTTTTCGACCGCGTCAGTGTTGGGTCAGTTGAGTCCACAACGCCGGCGCACCCGCCGACTTGGCAATGGCCTCCAGGCGTGCCGCATGCTCGGCCATGTCCTGCTCGCTGGCGCGGATGATTGTGGTGGCTTTGCGATCAGCCGGCAGGCGGCGGATTTCCGAAGGCCGGTTGCCCGAGCCTTCGGCCGAACCGTTGCCATCGGAGGCGTTGCCGGCCAGGGACAGGCTGGTCTGCCCGCCCGTCATGGTCAGGTAGACGTCCGCCAGGATCTCGGAGTCGAGCAACGCGCCGTGCAGCTCACGGCCGGAGTTATCGACACCGTAGCGTTTGCACAAGGCATCGAGGCTGTTGCGCTGGCCCGGGTGGCGCTCACGGGCCATCATCAAGGTATCGAGGATCGAGCAGTGACGGGTAATGTCCGCCCGATCCGCCTGGCCCATCAAGGCGAATTCGTTGTTGATGAAGCCAACGTCGAACGCCGCGTTGTGGATGATCAACTGCGCGCCGTTGATGAACTCGAAAAACTCATCGGCGACTTCGGCAAAACGCGGCTTGCCCACCAGGAATTCATTGGTGATGCCGTGGACGCCAATGGCGCCTTCGTCACTTTCCCGGTCCGGTTGCAGGTACACATGGAAATGCCGACCGGTGAGGCGGCGGCCCATCAACTCGACACAGCCGATTTCAATGATCCGGTGGCCATCGGTCACCGGCATGCCGGTGGTTTCGGTATCGAGTACAACAGATCGGATGGCCATCAGGGTTCAGCTCTCAACGGTGTGTGTATTTCAAGGGGCGGGATATTAGCACGCTCTATAACCTAAACGCCGCCCCGAGGAAAACCGCAGCCCCTTGTCCAACAGTTTTTTACAAGATTTAGCAAAGCTTGCGCAGTTTGCCATTACGGCTCTTGCGGCCTGCACGCAACGGACGAGCAACTCACCCGGGCGATCCTGCTCTTGTAACGATGGATTGCACGCGAGGTTTTCTTATGGAGTTGGCTGAGGTATTAATTTGATAAGGGTCGTCTTCGTTTATCAAACAAGTCGATCGCTGTCCGTTTACCCTGCCTTGGTAAAATGCCAAGCCCACCCGAGAACGCGAGCATTCCGATGATTGAAACGCGATATGCCCTTGCCCTACTGGTCGCCAGCCTGACCCTCGGCGGCTGTGTGTCCCAGCCTGTCTCCAGCCCGACGACAGGGCAGCCGCCGCAGATCGTCGCCCACCGTGGCGGTACGGCGGATTTCCCGGAAAATACCCTGCTGGCCATCGATAACGCCCTGCAAAACAAGGTGGACATGCTTTGGCTCACCGTGCAACTGAGCAGTGACCAGGTCCCCGTGCTGTACCGGCCGACAGACCTGAGTGCCAATACCGACGGCTCGGGCCCCGTGGCCGGGAAAACCCTGGCCCAGCTGCAACAGCTCAACGCCGGGTGGCAATTCAAGCAGGACGCGGCCAATGGCCAGGTGGTCTTCCCCTATCGCACAAACCCCGTGAGATTGCCCTCCCTGCAGCAAGCCTTGGCCGCGATTCCGCGGACAACCCCGATCATCCTCGACATGAAAGCCCTACCCGCCGCCCCCCAGGCCAAGGCCGTGGCCCAGGTCCTGGAGCAAAACCAGGCCTGGGACCGGGTCCTGATCTATTCCACCGACGCCAGCTACCAACAAGCCTTCGCGCAATACCCCCAGGCGCGGTTGTTCGAGAGCCGGGACCGGACACGTGACCGCCTGGCCAACGTAGCCCTGGCCCACAGTTGCCAGCCGGCGCCCCAGGCAGGGAGCTGGGTGGCATTCGAGTATCAGCGCAAGGTCGAACTGGTGGAAACCTTCACCCTTGGGGAAGCACGCTCGCCGGTGAATGCCAAGCTGTGGACAGCGCCGGCCATTGACTGTTTCCAGTCCAAGGGCAAGGTGCATATCCTGGCGATCGGCACTAACAGCGAAGAGGACTATCGGGCGGCAGCGTGCCGTAACATCGACGCGGTGCTGGTGGACTCGCCCCGCACGATGCGAGGCGTGAAGCAGCGGCTCGAATGGCCGCTGCGGTGTGACTGACGGTCAGCTCTGCTTGTAGCCGCGCACGTCATCCACGCCACGATTGGCCAATTGATCGGCCCGCTCGTTACCGGGGTGGCCGATATGCCCGCGTACCCACTTCCAGGTGATGTTGTGGCGGTTGCACTGTTCATCCAGCAACTGCCACAGGTCGGCGTTTTTCACCGGCTCCTTGGCCGCGGTTTTCCAGCCGCGTTTTTTCCAGTTGACCATCCACTCGTTGATGCCTTTCATGACGTACTGCGAGTCCGTCACCAGCAACACGTCGCAACGGCGCTTGAGCTCTTCCAGGCCACGAATGGCGCCCATCAGTTCCATACGGTTGTTGGTGGTGTTGGCTTCACCGCCCCACAACTCCTTCTCCACGCCCTTGCACACCAGCAAGGCGCCCCAGCCGCCCGGCCCCGGATTGCCCTTGCAGGCGCCGTCGGTATAGAGTTCTACGCTATCGGTCATTACGCTATCCATCAAAGCGGGTTGCCGGCAATCGACCGGCAGTTCCCGAGGTCGAACACGACGACCTGAATTCCAGAAAAGTGATTTATGGCTCGCTGGAGCGACGGTTGACCTTGGCCAGGGGCATCGGCACCAGTTTGCCCATGGGCTCGCGCCGTACCTGGCTCACCGGCCGCAGCCCGACCACGATCTTGCGGGCCACCAGCAGGTAGAAACCGCCACCGGACAACTGCCAGGCCCCAGCCCGGCGCTCCCAGCCCGCCAAACGGCCCTGCCACTTGGGCGAGGCAAGCGGCGGACGATAGCACCCGAAGCGGCGTTTCTCCAGCGCGAAGCCCAGCAGGTTCAACCAGTCGCTGACCCGCGAGGGCGAGATGCAGCGGGCCTGGCGCAATGCATCATGGGCAAAGACGTGCCGCAGCCCCCATGAACTCCAGGGGTTGATGCCAACGATCAATAAATGGCCACCCGGGCGCACGGCGCTGGCCGCTTCCCGCAGCAAGCCATGGGGCGACAGGCAGAAATCCAGGCCATGCTGCATCACCACCACGTCGGCGGCGTGCTCGCTCAGGGGCCAGGCCTGTTCTTCGCAGACAATCTCGACCCCCGGCAATGGCGCACCCAGGCGTACATTGCGCTGCACCTGGGGCGCGGACGGCGGGGCCTGGGCCGAAGGGCCGTAGTGCACCAGGTAGCCGCCAAAGAAGCGCTCAAGCTCTTCTTCGAGCATCAGCCGCTCCTGTTCCAGCAAAAATTGCCCGATCGGCCCGGACAGCCACTCACGGGCTGCGCTGATCAAGGCCAGCCACTCGGGATCGGCCTGGGCGAACGCTTTATCAGTCATTGCATTCTCCAACTCGCCAAGACGTTCTAAGATGCACCAATGTGTCCAGCTTGGCGAATAGAAGAATGATACAGATCAGTGCCCTGCCCGCCTTCACCGATAACTACATCTGGTTGTTACAAGACCATCGCACCCTGCGTTGCGCGGTGGTCGACCCTGGCGATGCCGCGCCTGTGCTGGCATGGCTGGCGCAACACCCCGGCTGGACCCTCAGCGATATCCTGGTCACCCACCATCACCACGACCACGTGGGCGGTGTAGAACAGCTCAAGCAAGTCTCGGGCGCCACGGTGTATGGCCCGGCCAACGAAAAGATCCCGGCCCGTGACATCGCGCTCAACGATAACGCCCGTATCAAGGTGCTGGACTGGGACTTCGACGTGCTCGCCGTGCCAGGACACACCCTGGGACATATAGCCTTTTATCATCATGGCTTGCTGTTCTGCGGCGACACGCTGTTCGCCGCCGGTTGCGGGCGTCTGTTCGAGGGCACGCCACAACAGATGCACACCTCCCTGGAGCGCCTGGCCGCGCTGCCGGCCGACACGCTGGTCTACTGCACCCACGAATACACACAAAGCAATCTGCGCTTTGCCCAGGCCGTGGAGCCGCACAACACCGATATCGCCGAACGGGTGGCCAAAGTCAGCCAACTCCGGGCAGACGGCAAGATGACCTTACCCTCGACCCTGGCCCTGGAAAAACTCACCAACCCGTTTTTGCGCACCGCTGAAACATCCGTTAAACAAAAAGCGGACGAATGGGGGAACTGCGATAACCGCTCTGGGAGCGCGGTTTTTGCTAGCTTGCGGGCATGGAAAGATACGTTCTAAGCAGACAGGTTCTGATACGAAATTTCTGAATGGTTGACCGGAACCCAAGCGCTTTCTAGAATCGCCCGACATTTTTGCCCGGAACTCACTTCCAGCCAATGTCGTCATCTATTCGTAAATCCAACCATTCAGACGCATTGACCCGCCTGGCTCAAGCCATTGCGGTGGCCGTATCCGCAACTCTGGCGGGCTGCCAAACAACCAATTACGCTGCACAATCCACCGTGCAACCCAAACCCAATCTTGCGGCCAAGATCAAGCAAAAACCCCTTTGGCTCTCAGAGAAGCCAAGCCCACAGGTGCCCCAGGATGTCTGGGAACGCATGCGCCAGGGGTTCCAATTGCAAGACGGCGCGGGCGTCAACCCGCGTATCGAGCAACAACGCCTGTGGTTCGCCAGCAATCCCTCCTTCCTGGAGAATGCCGGCGAACGCGGCAGCCTCTATATTCACTACATCGTCGAACGCCTTGAAGAGCGCAACATGCCCCTGGAGCTGGCGCTGCTGCCAGTGATTGAAAGTGCCTACAACCCAATGGCCTATTCGCGCAGCGATGCGGTCGGCCTATGGCAGTTCATTCCCTCCACCGGGCGCTACTTCAACCTGCGCCAGACCCGCGCCTATGATGGCCGCCGCGACATCACCGCCTCCACCACCGCCGCCCTGGACTATCTGACACGCCTGCATGACATGTTCAACGGCGACTGGTTGCTGGCCCTGGCGGCCTATAACGCTGGTGAAGGCACGGTCAGCCGGGCCATCGAGCGCAACGAGAAGCTCGGCCTGCCCACCGACTACTGGAACCTGCCACTGCCCCAGGAAACCAAGGACTACGTGCCCAAGTTCCTGGCGCTGTCCCAGGTGGTGCTGGCCCCCGAGGCCTACGGCGTCAACCTGAATCCGATTGCCAACACGCCGTACTTCAAGATGGTCGAAGTCAAGCAAAGCATGGACCTGTCCCGGGTCGCTGCGCTGGCCGAAATCGACGAAGACGAGCTGTTCCAGCTCAACCCGGCCTTCAAGCAACGCACCACCCTGGACGGTCCCCAGCACTTGCTGGTGCCCACCTCCAAGGCGCAACTGCTGGCCAGTAGCCTGTCCTCGATGAATCCCGAGGAGCTGTTGAGCCTGCGTCCGAAAAAGCCGGTGTTTGACGAAGTCGAGCACAAGGCCGTGGCCGGCCGCTCGCGCAGCTACAAGGTCAAGAGCGGCGACAACCTGACCCTGATTGCCAAGGCCAATAAGGTCGATGTGCATGACCTGCAGCGCTGGAACAAGCTCAATGGCCAGGCGCTGAAGGTCGGCCAGACCCTGGTGATGCAGGACACCCGTAAAGTCGTGGCCAAGAAGCCGGTGCAGTACAAGGTCAAGAAAGGTGACTCGCTGTACATGGTTGCCAAGCGTTTCAACGTCGAGATGCAACACCTCAAGCGTTGGAACCCACGCACTGGCCAGGCGTTGAAGCCGGGGCAGATGCTGGTGGTGTCCGGGCCAAGATAAACCGAGTGCCAGCAGGCTTGTGTGGGAGCTGGCTTGCCTGCGATTGCATCTACGCGGTGTAACTGATTCACCGCGGCGCTTGCATCGCAGGCAAGCCAGCTCCCACATGATCCCTCCGGGCCTGGAAATGGCCTTTTCAACAGTCTTTTTCCAAGTGGAACAAGCTGTTACTGTACCGGTCATAAAGCCCAAGCCGCCCGGATCGGATTTCTGACTTGAAGCGTCCCCTCCTTCTACTAATAAGTCTGGCCTTGAGCTTTTGCGCGAATGCAACCATTACCGAAAACCACGGTTATGCGCAGTTCGGCACACTCAAGTACCCGGCCAAATTCACCCACTTCGATTGGGTAAATCCCGCAGCGCCCAAGGGTGGCACCTTGCGGGTCATGGCCTTTGGCACGTTTGACACCCTCAACCCCTATACCTTCAAGGGCTCAAGCCCGGTCTCCACCGCCAACTTCCTGCAATACGGGGTCAATGAGCTCAACGAGCCACTGATGGTCGGCACTGGCCAGTACGCCCCTTCCGGTGACGAACCCACCTCCAGTTATGGCCTGATAGCCCAATCCGTGGAGTACAGCGAGGACCGCAGTTGGGTGGTGTTCAACCTGCGCCCACAAGCGCGTTTCCATGACGGCAAGCCCATCACCGCCGACGACGTGGCCTTTTCCTATCGCACGTTGCTCACCGAAGGTCACCCGCAGTACCGCACCAACCTGCAGGAAGTGGCCCGGGTGGACGTGCTGAGCCCCCTGCGCATCCGCTTCGTGTTCAAGCGCGCCGGCAACCCCTTGTTGATCCTGCGCCTGGGTGAGCTGCCGGTGTTGCCCCAGCACTACTGGAAAAACCGTGACTTCAAGGCCACCACCTTTGAACCGCCGCTGGGCAGCGGGCCCTATCGGATCAGCCAGGTCCAGCCGGGCCGGCAGTTGGTGTTCGAGCGGGTCAAGGACTATTGGGGCAAGGACTTGCCGGTCAATCGCGGGCTCTACAACTACGACAAGGTCGAGGTGGAGTTCTACCGCGACAGCGACGTGGCTTTCGAGGCATTCAAGGCCGGCGAATTCGACATCTATATCGAACACCAGGCCAAGAACTGGGCCAATGGCTACAACTTCCCGGCGGTGAACCGTGGCGAGGTGGTCAAGGCGCAGATCCCCCACCAGATCCCGACCCAGAGCCAGGGCCTGTTCATGAACAGCCGGCGCACCACGTTCAGCCAGGCCAAGGTGCGCGAAGCGCTGGGGCTGATGTTCGATTTCGAGTGGACCAACCGCACCCTGTTCAGCGGCGCCTATAAACGCACCCTGAGCTACTACCCCAACAGCGAGTTCTCCGCCAGCGGCCTACCGGTGGGCCATGAATGGTTGATGCTCTCGCCCTATCGCGAGCAACTACCGGCCAATCTGTTTACCCAGGCCTTCAGCCTGCCGCAGACCGACGGGCGCGGCATCCCCCGGGACACCCTGCGCCGCGCCCTCGGCCTGCTGGCCGAAGGTGGCTGGAAACTCTCCGGCCAGCGCCTGCTCAATCGCGACGGGCAGCCGCTGCGCTTTGAAATCCTGCTGGTCAACCCGAACCTGGAGCGGATCCTGCAACCTTATGTGGAAAATCTGCGCAGCATCGGTGTCGATGCCCGCTTGCGTACGGTGGATCGCGCGCAGTACAAACAGCGCCTCGACCAGTTTGACTTCGACATGATCCTGATGACCCTCAACCAAACCCTCAGCCCCGGCCTTGAACAGTGGCAGTACTTCCATTCCAGCCAGGCCGAGATCAAGGGCAGCAAGAATTACGCGGGCATCGCCAACCCGGTGGTCGACCATCTGCTGGAGCAGTTGCTCGCCGCCCAGACCCGCGACCAGCAAGTCGCTGCCGGCCGGGCCCTGGACCGGGTCCTGCTGTGGCAGCACTACAGTATTCCCAATTGGTATCTCAACTATCATCGCCTGGCGTACCGTAACCGGTTCGCCTTCGTGACCACGCCGCCCTACAGCCTGGGCCTGAGCGCGTGGTGGCTGAAAGCATCGGAGAAAACCCAATGATGGCTTTGCGTACTGCGATTATCAGTGGCCTGTTATTGTGCACCCAGGCCGTGGCCGCCCCCCAACACGCCTTGACCCTGTATGACGAGCCGCCCAAGTACCCCGCCGACTTCAAGCATGTCGACTATGTAAACCCGGACGCGCCCAAGGGCGGCACCTTCCGCGAGGCGGCCATGGGCAGCTTCGACAGCCTCAACCCGTTTATCAGCAAGGGCGTGCCCGCCGACAATATCGGCCTGGTCTACGACACCCTGGCCCAGCAGGGCCTGGACGAACCCATCACCGAGTACGGCCTGATCGCCGGCAAGATCGAAAAAGCCCCGGATAACAGTTGGGTGCGTTTTTACCTGCGCCCCGAAGCACGCTTTCACGATGGCCATCCGGTGCACGCCGAAGATGTGGTGTTCACCTTTGAAACCCTGATCAAGCAAGGCAGCCCCATTTACCGCACCTACTATGCCGACGTCGCCGAAGTGGTGGCCGAAGACCCGTTGCGCGTGCTGTTCAAGTTCAAGCACACCAGCAACCGCGAACTGCCACTGATCCTTGGCCAGTTGCCGGTATTGCCCAAGCACTGGTGGGTCGGGCGTGACTTTGCCAAGAGCAGCCTGGAGATCCCTCTGGGCAGCGGCCCGTACAAAGTGGCCGAGGTCAAGCCGGGGCGCTCGATCCGCTACGAGCGGGTCAAGGACTACTGGGGCAAGGACCTGCCGATCAACAAGGGCTTGTACAACTTCGATTACCGCATCAGTGACTATTACCGTGACAACACCGTGGCCCTGGAGGCCCTCAAGGCCGGGCAGTTCGATTACTGGCAGGAAATGACGGCCAAGAACTGGGCCAATGCCTACAACGTCCCGGCCGTGGCCGAGGGCCGGCTGATCAAGGAAGAACTGCCCAACGGCAATCCCACCGGGATGCAGGGTTTTGTGTTCAATATCCGCAAGCCGATGTTCCAGGACGTGCGGGTGCGCAAGGCCATCAGCCTGTTGATGGACTTTGAATGGACCAACAAGCAACTATTCAACGGCGCCTACACCCGCACCCGCAGCTATTTCGAGAACTCCGACATGGCCGCCACCGGCCTGCCCGGCCCGGCCGAGTTGGCGATTCTCGAACCGCTGCGCGGCAGGATCCCGCCCGAAGCCTTCACCCAGGCCTTCGCCCCAGCGAAAACCGACGCCAGCGGCATGATCCGCACCCAGCAGCGCGAAGCCTATCAACTGTTGCAGGAAGCCGGCTGGCGCATCGTCGACGACAAGATGGTCGACACCAACGGCAAGCCGGTGAGCATCGAGTTCATGCTGGCCCAGACCGACTTCGAGCGCATCCTGCTGCCCTTCAAGCGCAACCTGGCAGACCTGGGGATCGAACTGGTGATCCGCCGGGTCGATATCTCGCAGTACGTCAACCGCATACGCTCGCGGGATTTCGACATGATGGTCGGCAGTTTCCCGCAGTCCTCTTCCCCGGGTAACGAGCAGCGTGAATTCTGGCAATCGGGCAGTGCCGACAACCCCGGCAGCCGCAACTACATCGGCCTCAAGGATCCGGCCATCGACGAATTGGTGGAACAGTTGATCAACGCCGACTCACGCAACAGCCTGGTGGCCCACGCCAAGGCCCTGGACCGGGTCTTGCAATTTGGCTACTACGTGATCCCCAACTGGCATATCAAGACCTACCGCGTGGCCTACTGGAATCACCTTGGCCACCCCAAAGTCCCGCCGCGCTATGACGTGGGCATCAATACCTGGTGGATCAAACCCAACACACCGCCGGCAGTGACGCCAGCCATAGACACCAGCGCCGATCCGGCGAGCGGAGGCGACTGACATGCTGGCTTATATTTTCCGCAGGTTGCTGCTGATCATTCCCACGCTGTTCGGCATTTTGCTGATCAACTTTGTCATCATCCAGGCCGCACCCGGTGGCCCGGTGGAGCAAATGATCGCCAAGCTCGAAGGCTTTGAAGGCGCCACCAGCCGTATCGCCGGTGGCGGCGCCGAAGTCTCGGTGGCCGGCTCCAGCTATCGCGGGGCCCAGGGCCTGGACCCGACGCTGATCAAGGAAATCGAGAAAATGTACGGCTTCGACAAGTCGGCGCCGGAACGCTTGTGGATCATGGTCAAGAACTACGCCCAGCTGGATTTTGGCGACAGCTTTTTTCGCGATGCCAAGGTCATCGACCTGATCAAGGAGAAGATGCCGGTGTCCATTTCCCTCGGGTTATGGAGCACCCTGATCATGTACCTGGTCTCGATCCCCCTGGGGATCGCCAAGGCCACCCGCCATGGCAGCCACTTTGACGTGTGGACCAGTTCGGCAATCATCGTCGGCTATGCGATCCCGGCGTTCCTGTTTGCCATCCTGTTGATCGTGGTGTTTGCCGGCGGCAGTTATTTTGACTGGTTCCCCTTGCGCGGCCTGACCTCCAACAACTTCGAGGAACTGAGCTGGGGCGCCAAGATCCTCGACTACTTCTGGCACCTGGCGCTACCGGTTACGGCCCTGGTAATCGGTAACTTCGCCACCATGACCCTGCTGACCAAGAACAGCTTCCTCGACGAAATCAACAAGCAGTACGTGATCACCGCCAAGGCCAAGGGCCTGACCCATCACCGCGTGCTCTACGGCCATGTGTTCCGCAATGCCATGCTGTTGGTGATCGCCGGGTTCCCTTCGGCGTTTATCGGCATCTTCTTTACCGGCTCGCTGCTGGTGGAGGTGATCTTCTCCCTCGACGGCCTGGGCCTGATGAGCTTTGAAGCGGCGATCAACCGCGATTACCCGGTGGTGTTCGGCACCCTGTTTATCTTCACCCTGCTGGGCCTGGTGGTGAAACTGATCGGTGACTTGACCTACACCCTGGTCGACCCCCGTATCGACTTTGAAAGCCGGGAGCATTGAGATGACGCTATCCCCCCTCAATCGCCGCCGTTTTGAACGTTTCAAGGCCAACAAGCGTGGCTGGTGGTCGCTGTGGCTGTTCCTGATCCTGTTTGGCCTGAGCCTGGGCGCCGAGCTGATCGCCAACGACAAGCCGCTGGCGGTGCATTACGACGGTGACTGGTACTTCCCGGCGCTCAAGCGCTACCCGGAAACCACCTTCGGCGGCGAATTCCCCCTGGAAGCCAACTACAAAAGCCCGTATATCCGCGAACTGCTCAAGGCCAAGGACGCCTGGACGCTCTGGGCGCCGATTCCCTACAGCTACCAGAGCATCAACTACGACCTGAAAGTCCCGGCCCCGGCCCCGCCGTCGGCCGACAACCTGCTGGGCACCGATGACCAGGGCCGGGATGTACTGGCGCGGGTGATCTATGGCTTTCGGATCTCGGTGCTGTTTGCCCTGACCCTCACGGTCTTGAGCTCGATCATCGGCGTGGCGGCCGGAGCCTTGCAGGGTTTCTATGGCGGCTGGGTCGACCTGGCCGGCCAGCGCTTCCTGGAAATCTGGTCGGGCTTGCCGGTGCTGTACCTGCTGATCATCCTCGCCAGCTTTGTGCAACCCAATTTCTGGTGGCTGCTGGGGATCATGCTGCTGTTTTCCTGGATGAGCCTGGTGGACGTGGTACGCGCCGAGTTCCTGCGCGGGCGCAACCTGGAATACGTGCGCGCGGCCCGGGCCCTGGGCATGCAGAACGGCGCGATCATGTTCCGCCATATCCTGCCCAACGCCATGATCTCGACCATGACCTTTATGCCCTTCATCCTGACCGGCTCGATCGGCACCCTGACCGCCCTGGACTTCCTGGGCTTCGGCCTGCCCGCCGGCTCGCCGTCCCTGGGCGAACTGGTGGCCCAGGGCAAATCCAACCTGCAGGCGCCGTGGCTGGGCATCAGTGCCTTTGCGGTGCTGGCGATCATGTTGAGCTTGCTGGTGTTTATCGGCGAGTCCGCTCGCGATGCCTTCGACCCGAGGAAATGAGATGAATCAGGACAATCTGATCGAAGTCCGCGACCTCAGTGTCGAGTTCGTCACCGGCGAGCAGCATCAACGCGTGGTGGAGAACATCAGTTTCGATATCCGCCGTGGTGAAACCCTGGCCCTGGTCGGCGAAAGCGGCTCCGGCAAATCGGTGACCGCCCACTCGATCCTGCGCCTGCTGCCCTACCCCCTGGCGCGGCACCCATCCGGCACCATCGAGTATGCCGGGCAGGATCTGCTGACCCTGAAAGAAAAGCCCTTGCGCCAGATTCGCGGCAACCGCATTGCGATGATCTTCCAGGAGCCGATGACCTCGCTGAACCCGCTGCACAGCATCGAGAAGCAGATCAACGAGGTACTGGGCCTGCACAAGGGCCTGACCGGCAAGGCCGCGACCCTACGCACCCTGGAACTGCTGGACCTAGTGGGCATCCCCGAACCGCACAAGCGCCTCAAGGCTCTGCCCCACGAACTGTCCGGCGGCCAGCGCCAACGGGTGATGATCGCCATGGCCCTGGCCAACGAGCCGGAACTGTTGATCGCCGATGAGCCGACCACCGCCCTGGACGTGACCGTGCAGTTGAAGATCCTCGAACTGCTCAAGGAGTTGCAGGCGCGCCTGGGCATGGCGCTGCTGCTGATCAGCCATGACTTGAACCTGGTGCGGCGCATTGCCCACCGCGTGTGTGTGATGCAGCGCGGTTGCATTGTCGAGCAGGCGTCCTGCGAGGAGCTGTTCCGCGCGCCCCGGCACCCCTACACCCAGGAGCTGCTGGCCGCCGAGCCCAGTGGCGGGCCGGCGACCAATGCGATTGGCCCGCCGCTACTGGAAGTCGACGACCTGAAGGTCTGGTTCCCGATCAAGAAAGGCTTTTTGCGCAACACCATCGATTACGTCAAGGCGGTGGACGGCATTAACTTCAGCCTGCCCCAGGGCCAGACCCTGGGCATTGTCGGCGAAAGCGGCTCGGGCAAATCCACCCTGGGCCTGGCGATCCTGCGGTTGATCGGCAGCAAGGGCGGGATCCGTTTTGAAGGCCAGCAACTGGACCCACTGACCCAGCAACAGGTGCGGCCCTTGCGCCGGGAAATGCAGGTAGTGTTCCAGGACCCGTTCGGCAGCCTGAGCCCGCGCATGTGCGTCAGCGAGATCGTTGGCGAAGGCTTGCGTATCCACAAGATCGGCACGGCGGCCGAGCAGGAGGCGGCGATTATCGCGGCGCTCCAGGAGGTCGGGCTGGACCCGCAGACCCGCCACCGTTACCCCCACGAATTCTCCGGCGGCCAACGCCAACGCATCGCCATCGCCCGCGCCCTGGTGCTCAAGCCACGCCTGATCCTGCTGGACGAACCCACCTCGGCCCTGGACCGCACGGTGCAGCGCCAGGTGGTGGAACTGCTACGCAACCTGCAGGCCAAGTACAACCTGACCTACCTGTTTATCAGCCACGACCTGGCGGTGGTCAAAGCCTTGAGCCATCAGTTGATGGTGGTCAAACAGGGCCAGGTGGTGGAACAGGGGGACGCCAAGACCCTCTTCGCCGATCCCCAGCATGCTTATACCCGACAGTTGCTGGAGGCTGCCTTCCTGGTGCCGACCTCCCGGATCTGACCTGTCATGCCAGGGGTCAAGATCCACCGCTGATCCCCTGTGGGAGCTGGCTTGCCTGCGATAGCGGTGGGCCAGCCAATTGGGATGTTGCCTGTACCGCCGCTATCGCAGGCAAGCCAGCTCCCACATTTGCTCCGTGCAAGCCCACAGACCGCGTCTTTCGCAAAAGCAAACCAATATCATTTGCGCTGCTCGCAGGCCTTTGCTTTAATCGCGACCAATTCCTATTCACATCATGGCATCCGCGCCGGTTGGATATTGTGTCGACCTCCCCCACTTCGTTCAGCCAGCTCTACGGCAGCCACCATTCCTGGCTGCTCGGCCTGTTGCGCCGGCGCCTGAGCAATCGCTGGGATGCCGCCGACCTGGCGCAAGACACCTTTATCCGCGTACTCAAGCGCCCGCCCGACCAGGCCTGCGCCATGCGCGAGCGTTCGTACCTGGCCACCATCGCCCGTGGCCTGTGCATCGACCACTGGCGCCGGCGCCAACTGGAGCAGGCCTGGCTGCAAAGCCTCGCCGACCGTCCGCAAGCGGTACAGCCATCGCCGGAGCAGCGGGCGATTATCGTCGAAACCCTGTACGAGGTAGACGCCATGCTTGCGCGCCTACCGCGCAAGGTCAGCGATGCGTTCCTGCTGGCGCAATTGCATGGCATGACCTACAAGCAAATCGCCCTACAGCTGGGAGTCTGTGAGCGCATGGTGAAAAAATACATGGCCCAGGCGCTGTTGCACTGCGCGGTGCTGGAAGCCGAACTCGACGGGTTGCTGGTGGAATGACCCCCGCCGGCAAACTCAGCCACGCCAGCCTGCAGCAGGCCGCCCACTGGTATGTGCGCCTGCAAGACCCGCAAGGCGACAGCCAGGCGCAACAGCACTGGCAAGCCTGGCTGGGGCAGAACCCCGAGCACCAGGCCGCCTGGCGTTACGTCGAGCGCGTCAGCCAACGCTTCGCGCCCCTGGCCGACGAGCCCATCGGCGCCGGCCACGCCCTGCGCAGCACCCGGCGGCAAACCCTCAAGACGCTGTTGGTGCTGGGCGCAGGTTCAGCCTTGGCCTGGGGCACCTGGCGCGGCACTGCCCTGCCCCGGGTGGTCGGCGGCTGGAGCGCCGACTACGCCACGGCCAGTGGCGAAATCCGCGACACCTTGCTCGGCGACGGCACGCATATCTGGCTCAACGCGCTAAGCGCCATGGATGTACGCTTCGACGCGCACCAGCGCCTGTTGCACCTGCGCTTTGGCGAAGTGCTGATCGACACCGCCAAGGATCTCCAGCGCCCGTTCCTGGTCGACACCGCGCACGGTCGCCTGCGTGCCCTGGGCACGCGCTTCAGTGTGTTGCAGGGCGAGGATGGCACCACGCTGAATGTCTTCGACGGTCGGGTAGAAGTGCGCACCGCCGATGGGCAGCAGGTGCGCATTATCGAATCCGGGCAACAGGCGGTGTTCGATCGCCACAGCATCCGCAGCCCGCTAGCGGCATCAGCCACCCGCGAGGCCTGGAGCCGTGGCGTGCTGTTGGCCGACAACCTGCCCCTGGGCCAATTGATCGGCGAACTCAACCGCTACCGCCGCGGCCACCTGGGGTGCGATCCGGCAGTGGCCCATTTGCCGGTGATGGGCTCGTTCCCGCTCAAGGACAGCGAACATGCGTTGCGGCTGCTGGAGGCGGCGTTGCCGATCCAAGTGGACCGGCTGATGCCGTGGTGGGTCAGCGTGGGGCCGAAAACACACGCGACCTGATGCCTTGGCCCAAATGGGCGAGCACATTTTTTTTGCCCCTCCAGTTCCCCTTTTCGACGTTCGTTCGGTTAACCCAGCAGACGCTTTCATATTCGCCGAACCCGTAGGGAACCTTCCATGCCGCAACCCGCTGCTTTCACTGTGCCCCCCCTGGCGCTGGCCATCACCGCGACCCTGCTCTGCCTGGGCCCACTCCACGTGCAGGCGGCGCAAACGCCAGCGACCCAGGAAACCACCCGCAGCTACAATATCGGCGCCGGATCGCTGGTCAGCGTGCTGAACCGCTTTGCCGAGCAATCGGGGATTTTTATCGCCGGCCACAACAGCCTGGCCGCCGGGAAAAACAGCCCCGGCCTCAGCGGCAGCTTCTCCCCCACCGGCGGTTTGCAGCAGCTGTTGCAAGGCAGCGGTTTGCAGGCCCGGCCCCAGGGCAACCAGGGTTATGTGCTGGAGCTGGCGCCGCTCAATACCGGCGAACTGGAACTGGGCGCCACCACCATTTCCGGCGTGAACCTGGGGGCCACCACCGAAGACAGCCACGCCTACACCACCGGCTCAATGGCCTCGGCCACCGGCCTGCCGCTGTCGATCCGTGAGACACCGCAGTCGGTCACCGTGATCACCCGCCAGCAGATGGATGACCAGGGCTCCAACAGCATCGCCGACACCCTGCGCCGCGCCCCGGGCATCAGCGTGCAGAACTACGACAGCGAGCGCTGGGAGTTCTCCAGCCGCGGCCTGCCGATCACCAACTTCCAGTACGACGGCGTCAACTCCACCTACGACGGCGTGTATGACTACGGCACCACCAGCACCGACATGGCGGTGTACGACCGCCTGGAAATCATCAAGGGCTCAGCGGGCCTGATGAGCGGTTCGGGCGACCCTTCGGCCACGGTCAACCTGATCCGCAAAAAGCCCACCCGCGACTTCAAGGCCTCGGTCACCGGCACCGTGGGCTCCTGGGACAACTACCGCACCGAAGGCGATATCTCCGGGCCGCTGACCGAGTCGGGCAATGTGCGCGGGCGCTTTGTCGGGGTTTATCAGGATCGCTCGTCGTACCTGGACCACTACCAGCACACCAAGGACATTGCCTACGGCATCCTCGAAGCCGATCTGACCCCCGACACCCTGCTGACCTTCGGTATCGACCAACAGGACACCCGCTCCCGCGGCGCCAGCTGGGCCGGGTTCCCGATGTACTTCAGCAACGGCAATCGCACGAACTTCTCGCGCTCGTTCAACCCGGCTGCCGACTGGAGCCGCCGCGACTTCCAGAACCAGACGATTTTCGCCTCGGTGCAACAACAACTGGCCAACGACTGGTCGCTCAAAGTCAGCCTGGACCGCAAGCGCAGCCAGCACGACACCCTGCTCGCCTCGGCCAGTGGCGGCAACCCCGACCAGGCCAGCGGCGACGGCATGTACATGTTCATGGGCAAGTACAAGGGCGACCAGGTGCAGAACACCCTCGACGTCAACCTCAACGGCCCGTTCAGCCTGTTTGGCCGCGAACATGAGTTGATCATGGGCTTTATGGCGACCCGCTCGAAACAGGACGTGCCGGTCTACGGCTCGATCTACCCGCCGGTGGGCGGCAGCATCTATGACTGGCGCGGCGAATACCCCAAGCCGGATATCCCGCGCAGTGGCCAGAACGATATTGTGCAACGCCAGACCGGCGCCTACCTGGCAACCCGCCTCAAACCCACCGATGACCTGTCGGTGATCCTCGGCACCCGCGTCAGCAATTTCAGCAACACCGATAACACCGACTTCTATGCGCCAACCGCCACCGACAACCGCACAAGCTATAAACAAACCGGTGTGGTGACGCCCTACGCCGGGGTGGTCTACGACCTCAACGATATCTGGTCGGTCTACAGCAGCTACACCAAGATCTACCGGCCGCAGAACAGCAAGGATGCCGAGCGCAAATTGCTCGACGCGATTGAAGGCGACACCTACGAAGCCGGGCTCAAGGCGGCCTTTTACGACGGTCGCCTGAATGCCAGCTTCGCCGCGTTCCGCATCGAACAGGACAATGTTGCGCAATACGTCTCGGGTTTTGAAAGTGACTCGATCTATCGCCCGATTGCCGGCGCCACCACCAAGGGCTTTGAAGTGGAACTGGCCGGCGAAGTGCTGGAGGGCTGGAATGTCTCGGCCGGCTACACCTACCAGCACACCCGCGATGCCAACGACGACTACGTCTACGGCTCGGTGCTGCAAACCACCACGCCGCAGCAAGTAGTGCGCCTGTTCAACACCTACCGCCTGCCGGGCGCACTGGACAAGGTGACCCTCGGGGCCGGGGTTAACTGGCAAAGCGAGTTCTTCGGCAATGTGTTCCAGCCCAACCCGAATGACACGGTCAACTTCGGCCAATACGCGCGCATCACCCAGGACAGCTACTACCTGGTAGACCTGATGGCGCGTTATCGCTTCAACGAGCACCTGAGTGCCACGCTGAACGTGAAAAATGCCCTGGATAAAAAGTACTACACCGGCCTGGGCAACTTCGGCACCGGCTTCTACGGCGAGCCGCGCAGCCTGCAACTGGCCACACGCTGGGACTTCTAACCTCCCCCTAGGGATAGGATGGGCGGCGTATTGTGTGCAATCATCGGGGCCCTACACGGTTACCCGGAGATTGCATCATGTCGCTGCCCGACCTGGCCGCCCCGCGCTTCTGGCGGGATCCTCGCCTGCCGTTTATCGAGGCGCGCACCATCGATGATGGGCGCAAGGTCTGCTACACCCGACATGCCCACGACCATTTCTCGATTGGCGCGATCACCGCCGGGCAGAGCCTGTATCTCCATGGCACGGACACTTTCCAGGTCCACAGCGGCACCGTGGTGCTGATGAACCCTGGCGACGTGCACGCCTGCAACCCTCTCGACGACCAGCCCTGGTCGTATCACATGCTCTACATCGACACGCCCTGGCTGACCGAGCTGCAACACCAGCTGGGGTTTGCCAGCCACTTGGGTTTTCGCCGCTTCGACGCCACCCATACTGCTGACCCGCTGCTGTTTGCCGGCCTGCTGGAACTGTACGCCGTGCTGATCGACGAACACGCCGCCGCCCTGCACAAACACAGCGCCGTGGTGCGCTTTTTCACGGCGGTGCAAACGCGCCTGAACCCGGCGGCATTGCCTGCGCGGGAGGTCAATCACAAGCTGGAACGCGCCGCCGAGTACATCCGCGAGCACTGCACCGAGGCGCTGAAGCTGGAAGCGATCTGCCAGGCGGCGCAGCTGTCGCCGTCGTACCTGATCCGGGCCTTCAAACAGGCTTATGGCATGACGCCCCATGCGTTCCTGATCAACCAGCGCGTGCAGTTTGCGCGCAACCAACTGCGTAGCGGCCAGTTGATTGCCGATGTGGCACTGGCCGCCGGTTTTGCCGACCAGGCGCATCTGCAGCGCACGTTCAAACAACACCTGGCAGCCACGCCGGGGCAGTATCGCGGCTGACTCATGCCAGCAGCAGGTACGCCACGCTGATCACCAGCAATAGCGCCATGGCCCGGTTGAACAGGCGCATACCCCGGGCATTGCCAAGGTAACGGCGAAAGAACGTGCCCACATACGCCCAGCACGCCACCGACAGGTAGCAGATCACCAGGTACACCGCCGCCAGCTGCCACACGCGCGCAGCCTCACCGTCAGCCGCAAACAGGCCCATGCCCGCCACACACGCCAGCCAGGCCTTGGGGTTGAGCCATTGCATCACCGCGCCATACAGCATCGACGGTGCAACAGCCGCGTCTTGCGCCTCCAGCCGGCCATCATCCATCGCCAGCTTGTAGGCCATATACAGCAGGAATACGACCCCGCCCCACTGGATGCCCTGGGTCAGGATCGGCCAACGCACCAGCAGCTCATGCAGGCCCAGGCCAATCAACACCAGCAGCAACGTAAACCCCAGCGCCGCGCCGGCCACGTGTTTCTGGCTGGCGGCAAACCCAAAGCGCGCGCCCGAGCCGAGGGCAACCACATTGACCGGGCCGGGGGTAATGGAGGTCGCCAGGGCGAAGGCGGCCATGGACATGAGCAAACTCATTGCACTTCCTTTTTTGTAATGACAGGGGGACAGGCCTGTACGCTACGTTCCTGTAGCCAGTGCGTATTGAAGAAAATGCCCCTCGGCAGCGGTGCCTGGATGTCGCTCAGGCACAGCCAAATCGCCGCTCCGGCTGTGAGGCTGTCGATAAATCCAGGATACTGCTAGATACGCCATCCCATGGTCACTCAGGCAACAGAAACTCGCCCGATAGAGAACACACGACAGGTTATAGAGTGAGTTGGGAAAGAGATTCCCGATAACAAAAAATTAGGATTATTTAAATATTCCGCAAACAGTAAATCAGCGTATTTCAGTTATTGCTTCGTATAACGGCAGCATCACCCGGAGCCGAGCGGGGACTAAACAATCGATCAGAAAACTCGATCAAACTATCAAGAGTCTCTCTATCCTTGCATACTTCATAGAGGTTTTCTTCCCCGCCGGATCCTGATTTACTTCTTAACAACGTCGGCGAACCAGTGGCGGTAGAAACCTTATAACCATTACATCCCCTAGAAGGGCTGTAACCTGTAACGCCACCGTCCGATAGAGGAACTGCCATGGCGGAACTCACTCCAAGCGCCATCACCAAGATCATTGCCGCCCCAACAGAAAAAATCATACTCTTTAGATAACATTCAAATTGAATGCCTTTTTTTTGATTACTTTTCAGCATTCAGACGCCCTCCTTTATCCACTCATGTCTTATTTATCTTCGCAAAGAAGCCTTCAAGACGAAGGTAGCACCACCGAATTATAGTTCAGCACCCTATCCAATTGACCAACTATTGCGACTAACGCACTTTAAATAAAAAATAATTAAAGTACCTGAAGGCGATAGTCGCAACTGTCAAATTTGACAGGTTGTTTTTTTACATAATCAGGTATAGCGCGAAAGCCTAGGCAAATTTCGACTATACCGTTTCGTCGGCATTCCCGGGCGACCGCGTCAGCCCTGCCTTGAGCAAACGCAGCTCCAGGTATTGCAGGAGCATGATGGTCTTGCCATCGACAATCTCACCACGCGCAACCATGGCAATGGCCTCGTCAAACCCCAACTCCAGCACATCGATATCCTCGCCCTCCTCCTCCAGGCCACCGCCCTCGCCTACGCGATCGCCGGGCTGATACTCACCGATAAAGAAATGAATGCGCTCGGTCACCGAGCCCGGGCTCATGAACGCCGAGTAGACTTTTTCCACATGCCATACGCGGTAACCGGTTTCTTCCTCGGCTTCCAGGCGGATGCGTTCCTCGGGGCTGGCGTTGTCCAGCAGGCCGGCGGCGGTTTCGATCAGGTAGCCGTCATGGCCATTGACGAAGGCCGGCATGCGGAACTGGCGGATCAGCAGCACCGTGCGCTGCAAGGTGTTGTACAGCAGGATGGTCGCACCGTTGCCACGGTCGTACACCTCGCGGGTCTGGGCTTGCCAGCTGCCGTCGCGGCGGCGCAGGTCGAAACTGTATTTTTTCAACAGGTACCAGTTGTCCGAGAGCAGTTCTTCGGCAGTGATGCGTACGGGACTGTTGTCCATGACAGGTCCTTTGGTCAAAAAGAGGGGCGAGCAGCATGTCGGTGACACCCTGCCAGCGTCAAGCTGTCCATAGGCCAGCATTGCGGCACGTTATCCAGCTACAATTGCGCCTTTTCTGCACCGGATGACCCCGCGGGCCTGTGGCTGATGGGTTATCTCGGCAGTGCATCCCGCGGGGTCAAGGACATGATGCTGCACATACCGACGCTATTGCTGGTCGCGGTCTTCGTTTTTTGCCTGATGGGCCTGCTCACCGTGCATGCCTGGCATCGCGTGCGTGAGCCGACCCTGGGCTATCTGGGGGTGATGCTATTGCTGGCCTCCCTCGGCACCGCCTTGATGGTGGTGCGTGGTGTGGGCGTGGATTTTGTCGCGTTGGTGCTGGGCAATGTGGTGTTGCTGTTGGGCGCGGCAATGAACTGGACCGCCATGCGCGTGTTTGTCCAGGGCAAGCCCCACCTGCCGGGCATCCTCGCAGGCCCGGTGCTCTGGGTCTTGATGTGCCTGATCCCGCAGTTCTACGGCTCGATGTCCAGCCGGGTGTCGCTGTATTCCCTGGTAGCGGCGAGCTACGGTGTGCTGTCGGCGCTGGAGTTATGGCGCCATCGCCAACACCTGCAAGTGGCCTATCTGCCGGCGGTGGGGCTGATGCTGTTGCACACCACGTTCTACTGTGTGCGCGCCGTGATCGATCCCGGCATGCCCTTCAAGAACCAGCACACGCTGCTGGGCGAAGGCGTACAGCTCTTCTCGTTCATGCTGTTCGAGTCGATGCTGTATGCCATCGGTATCGCCTACGTCACGCTGGCGATGGTCAAGGAGCGCGCCGAACTCAATTTCAAGGCCGCCGCGTTCAGCGATGTATTGACCGGCATCGGCAACCGCCGTGCCTTCATGCAGCACGGCGAGCAACTGCTGGCCGACAGCACGCAACGCGGGCAACCGGTGACCCTGCTGCTGTGTGACCTGGATTACTTCAAGCGCCTGAACGACAGCTTCGGCCACCCCATGGGCGACCAGGCGCTGATCGCGTTCAGCCGGCTGACCTCGGCGATCTTGCGCAAGCACGATTTGTTTGCGCGCATTGGCGGCGAAGAGTTTGCCTGCCTGCTGGCCAATACCGATGAGCAAGGCGCCGTACAGGTGGCCGAACGCATTCGCCAGCAGTTCGCCGCGCTGGACCTGCTGGCGCCGGGGTTTCTCAGTGTGAGCATCGGGGTGGTGACCACCACCGCTCAATGCCACGATCTGTCACGCCTGCTGTCCCAGGCCGACCAGGCGCTGTACCGCGCCAAGGATCAGGGGCGCAACCGTGTGCAGACGGCCTGTAACACTTTGCAAGCAATCGCCCCCTGACGATGGTCTGAATATTTTCTTTACGGGCAAGGCATCTGGTAAAAATCCTGCTTCGCTCCGGTCCTGGAACCTTTATGTCCTCACGTTTTCTCTCGCGCCTGCGTTTGCGTTGGTTGCCCCTGCTATGCATGGCGCTGCTGGTCCTCGGCCTGCCGGTAGGCTGCCATGTGCTGCAACACAAGGAGCGCGAGCTGGTGTTTCGTATCGAGCCCGGTACTGCCAGCTGGTATCGCGGCCTGCCAAACGCGGTGCAGGAGTTCGAGCTCAAGCCCGCCAGCTTCAAGTCCGGGCAGAGCCTGCATGGCTGGTGGTGGCCAGCCGCGAAAAAAGACGCGCCGGCGATCCTGTACCTGCACGGCGTGCGCTGGAACCTCACGGGCCAACTGTTTCGCATCGAGCAACTGCACGCCCAGGGCTACTCGGTGCTGGCCATCGACTATCGGGGGTTTGGCCAGAGCCGGGGCGACCTGCCGTCCGAGCGCAGCGTCTACGAGGATGCGCGGATTGCCTGGGAGCGCTTCCAGGTGCTGCAACCCGATCCGCGCAAACGCCTGATCTACGGCCACTCCCTGGGCGGTGCCGTGGCCATCGACCTGGCGGCGGAACTGGGCCAGCAGGCGGCCAGCCAACAGCGGCCGCCGCCGGTGCGGGGGCTGGTGATCGAATCCACCTTTACCTCACTGGCCGATGTCGCCGCAGCCGTGGTCAACACCTCGCTGCCGGTGCGCTGGGTGTTGTCGCAGAAGTTCGACTCCATCGACAAGATCGCCGATATCCACATGCCCTTGCTGGTGGTGCATGGCCTCGACGACCGCTATGTGCCGCCGCGTTTCAGCCAGCAATTGTTTGATGCAGCCCAAGAGCCCAAGCACTTGCTGCTGGTACCAGGGGCCAGTCACAACAACAGCCTGAGCCTGGGCGGTCGCCCCTATCGCCAGGCACTGCAGGGTTTGCTGTAAAACGGCGGATCCGGCACCGATTTCAGCAAGGCGTGTCAAGCGCAAGCCTCGCGCAAAAAGGCCTGCAAACGATCCTGATCAAATATTGACCGCAGGTTAAATCGCCAGCGCTGCCGGGCCCGCGCAAGGTTATCCACAGAGATACCCACGGTTTTCGTGGACAACTCTTTTTGTATTTTTGCTCAGGGGCTTGCCGAAACGGCCGGTCAGTTGGCCTCTGGCACCTTATCCGTAGCAATCGGCACTTCAATCCCCCAATCGCCATGCAGGTACCAGTCCTCGCCGATCATCTCGGCCGGATGCATGGTGCGATCGGCGCCATTGCCGCAGGCCAGGGCGGTGGTCGCGCAGTAACGATCACAGCCCCAGCAGATACGCTCGGGGTGTTTGGGGTTGAGCGGGAACGGCTTGGCCATGAGCAGGCTCCACAGCGGTGGGCAGTGATTTGATCCTACGGTCGCTACAGGCCCACAGCCTTGACCAACGTCAAGAAGAGTTGTGTGTATATCCCTGGAAACTTGACAAGAATCATTATTGTTTACAGCAAAGCTTTCTAGACTCGGCTTCTCATTTGCCCTGTCAGGAAGCCCCCATGCGTATCCCCTTCACCCTGTCACTGGCCCTGCTGTTGTCGACTGGCGTGGCCGTCGCCAAGGAATACCCGATCGGCGAGCCACAAATGTGTCCCGGCCTGGAAGTCGGCGCGGTCTATCTGCAACCGATCGAGATGGCGCCACCGGGCATGATGCGCGCCACCGCCGATTCGGATGTGCACCTGGAGGCCGATATCCGCGCCACCGCCGACAACCAGCAGGGCTTCCAGGAAGGCAGTTTTGTGCCCTACCTGAACGTGTCGTTCCGCCTGCAAAAGCAAGGCGGCGCCAGCCCGATCATCGGTGAGTTCCACGCCATGGTGGCCAACGACGGGCCGCACTACGGTGACAACGTCAAGCTGCTGGGCCCTGGCAAATACCAGTTGACCTTTACCGTGATGCCACCCAGCGGCCATGGCTCTCTGGGCCGGCATACCGACAAGGAAACCGGGGTCGCGCCCTGGTTCGAGCGCTGTGAAGTGCACTATGAATTCGTCTACGCGGGGATTGGCAAAAAAGGCGGCTACTGAATGCGCCTGCCCCTCGCCCTCTGCGCCCTGCTGGCTGCTGGCACGGCCCTGGCCGCGCCGTTGCCCACCTATGAATTGACCCTGCAAGACGGCCACTTCACCCCGGCGCAGCTCAAGGTGGCGGCCGGCCAGCGCTTCAAGATCGTGCTGAAAAACATCGGCCAGGGCCCGGCCGAGTTCGAGAGCACACCGCTGCGCGTGGAAAAAGTGCTGTCGCCCGGGGTCACCACCTTTGTGGTGATCCACCCGCTCAAGCCGGGCACCTATGGGTTTTTCGACGAATTCAACTTACAGCTGCCCGCAGGCAGCATCCTCGCCGAATAACGGCCCGGGAGCCTTTGATGAATCAATCGATGTTTATCGTCTGGCGCGAAAGCGTCGAGGCGCTGCTGGTGATCGGCATCCTCCAGGCCTGGATCAGCCAGCAACCCGAGGGCTCGCGCCTGGGGCGCTTCCTGTGGGCCGGCGTGGTGCTGGGCCTGCTGTGTTCCGCCGGGCTGGCCGGCCTGATGCTCTGGGCCGGCGAAGCCATGAGCGGCCCCGGCGGCGAATGGTTCCAGGCCGGCATGACCCTGGTGGCAAGCCTGCTGATGGTGCAGATGGTGTTCTGGATGCACCGCCACGGGCCGGGCCTGCGCCAGACCCTGCTGCGCGACGCCGAGCAGCGTGCGGCACGCCAGGGTGGCCTGGGGTTGCTGTTGCTGGCGTTGCTGGCAGTCAGCCGCGAAGGCAGCGAAACCGTAGTCTTCCTGTACGGTGCCGGCGCCCAGTTGCACGGCCCGGCACTGGGCCTGTTCGCCATTGGCGGCCTGCTCGGCCTGGTGCTGGCCGGGCTGACGGTAATGCTGCTGCGCGGCACGCGGCGATTGATTTCCTGGCCGCGGTTTTTCGCCCTCAGCGAGGTGCTGTTACTACTGTTGGCGGCCGCCTTGCTGGTGGCCGCCGTGGAACGCATCGGCGGGCAACTGCTGGCCATGGACATGCCCGACTGGGTCTACACGTTGGTGGGCGAAGCCTGGTGGGACAGCAGCCCCCTGCTCAGTGACAGCCACGGCCTGGGCGCCGTGCTTGCAGGCTTTGCCGGCTACCGCGCAACGCCCAGCACGATCACCCTGCTGGTACTCGCCGGTTATTGGTTGCTGGTCGGTCGCGGGCTGTACCGGGCCCGGCGAGCGCCATTGTGAACGGCCCCTGGCTGCAACGCCTGGGGGATGGCATGCGCCGCCATGGGCGACTGATTCGTGGCGTGCAGTGGGCGGTGGTGCTGTTCTACGCCGGGTTGCTGATAGTGCCGGCGTGGCTGGCGCTGCCTACCAGCCAGGCACGCCTGCTGGATAACCTGACGCTGCTGGCCCAGTTCCTGTTCTGGGGCCTGTGGTGGCCGTTCGTGGTGCTGTCCATCGTGTTGTTCGGCCGCGTGTGGTGCGGCGTGCTCTGCCCCGAAGGGTCCTTGAGCGAATGGGCCAGCCGCCATGGACGCGGCCTGGGTATTCCAAACTGGATCCGCTGGGGCGGCTGGCCCACCGTGGGCTTTGGCCTGACCACCCTCTACGGCCAGCTCATCAGTGTGTACGACTACGCCCAGGCCGCCTTGCTGATCCTCGGCGGCTCAACGGTGGCCGCAGTGCTGGTGGGCCTGTTGTTCGTGCGCGGCAAACGGGTGTGGTGCCGCTACCTGTGCCCGGTCAGCGGCGTATTCGCCCTGCTCGCACGCCTGGCACCGGTGCACTTCCAGGTCGACGAACAACGCTGGAAAGCCAACGCCGGCCCGCGCCTGCCCTTGCCCAACTGCGCACCGCTGCTGGACATCCGCCGCCTGCAAGGTGCCAGCGATTGCCACGCCTGCGGCCGTTGCAGCGGGCAACGGGGCGCGGTGCAGTTGATTGCCCGCTCATGCAATAGCGAAATCCTCCAGGCCCCGCGTAAACCCACGTTGGTGTGGGATACACGCCTGTTGTTGTTCGGCGTGATCGGCCTGGCAATGGGCGCCTTCCAGTGGACCGTCAGCCCGTGGTTCATCACGCTCAAGCAGTGCCTGGCGCAATGGCTGGTGGAGCATGACTGGCTGTGGCCATTGCAGGACAGCGCGCCGTGGTGGCTGTTGACCCATTACCCCCAGGTCAACGACAGCTTCAGTTGGCTGGATGGGTTTTGCATCGTCGCGTACCTGGGCGCCAGCAGCCTGCTGCTCGGCGGCGCCTTGCTGGGGCTGGTGCACCTGGGCGCAAGATTGAGCGGGGATCGGGCACGCTCTTGGGCCCTGGCCCTGACCTTGACGCCCATGGGGGGTGCCGGGCTGTTTCTGGGGCTGTCGGCCACCACGGTGAAGTTGCTGCGCTATGAGGGGCTCTTGCTCGAGTGGGTACAACCGGCGCGTGGCGCCTTGCTGATCGCAGCGCTGGGCTGGTGTGTGTGGCTGGCCTGGAAACAGCTGGCCGACCTGTCACTGGCGCGACGTTGCGCGGCCTGGAGCTGCCTGCTGGTGGGCAATGGGCTGGTGGGGTATGGCTGGTGGCTACAGTTTTGGGGCTGGAGCCTGTAAGACGCCGTTCAGTTAAGTGAACGCAATGCTCAAAGCAACGAAGATCAAATGTGGGAGCGAGCTTGCTCGCGATGACGGTGTGTCAGTCAGAGTTGCATTAACTGACCCGCCGCTATCGCGAGCAAGCCCGCTCCCACAGGGGATCTGCGCTTAACTGATCGGCATTAGGGCTTGCCCGCGATGGCGGTATGTCAGTCAAGTATTCCTAACCTGACACACCGCTATCGCGAGCAAGCCCACAGGCCCAGCGCTAGACGCGGAACCTGGCAACCATCAGGTGCAGTTCCCCGGCCATCTGCGCCAGTTCATGCCCTGCCGTATCGGTATGCCGGGCCCCGAGCAAGACCTGCTCGGACAGGGTGCGAATGCCCACCAGGTTGCGATCCACCTCCCGTGCCACCAGCGCCTGCTCTTCGGTGGCGCTGGCGATCATCAGGTTGCGTTCGTTGATCTGCGAGATCGACTGGGTAATCGCTTCCAGCGCCTGGCCCGAGCGCTGGGCCACGCTCAAGGTGGTCCGCACCAGGTCGCTGCTGTCCTGCATCGCGGTCACGGCCTGTTCGGTGTCCAGGCGGATATTGCCGATCATCTGCTCGATCTCCTGGGTCGAGGCCTGGGTGCGGTGGGCCAGGGCCCGGACCTCATCGGCCACCACCGCAAACCCGCGCCCGGCGTCCCCGGCCCGTGCCGCTTCGATGGCGGCGTTGAGCGCTAGCAGGTTGGTCTGGTCGGCAATGCTGCGGATCACCTCCAACACGCCGCTGATGTCCTGCACCCGCCCGGCCAGTTGCTGGATACGCACCGAAGTGCCGCTGACCCCGTCGGCCAGGGTGCTGATCGAGGCGACCGTTTCCTGCACCTGATCACGGCCAAGCTGGGCGGTCTGTGCCGACACACACGAGGCTTCGCTGGTGCTCACGGCATTGCGCGCCACCTCATCCACGGCTGCCGTCATCTCATTGACCGCCGTGGCGGCCTGCTCGATCTCCATGCCTTGCGACTGCAGGCTGCTGCTGGTCTGGCTGCTGACTGCGCTCAACTCCTCGGACGAACTGGCCACGCGGTCCACCGACGCGGCGATCTGGCGCACCATTTGGTTGAGGTTGTGCTGCATCTGCTGCATGTTTTTCATCACACTGCCATCGGCGCTGCCCGCCGTTGGCACCACGGTGGTCAGGTCGCCCTGGGCGATCTGGCTCAACACTCGCGCCGCCTCGTCGGGCTCGCCGCCCAGGGGCCGGGTCACGCTGCGGGTGACGATCACCGCTGCCGCCACCACCAGCGCCACGCACAGCAGGAACAGCCCCAGCATGTTGCGCCGCGCCTCGCTGTACAGGGTCTGCGCCGCGTGTTCGCGCTGGGTAAAGATCTGCCCCTGCAAGGCCATCATCGCCTCCAGGCTCTTGAACACGGCCTGCTCGGCGGGTTGCACGTTTTGCTTGAGCCGGGTCACGCCCTCGGCATGGGCACCCTGGCGGATCAGCGCCTGCACCTGGGTAAAGGCGGCGACATAGGCCTCGCGATGCTGCTTCAGGTCGGCATAGGCGGCCTGGCCAGCGGGCGTGACGAACAGCGGCTCCAACTGGGTGAAGGCCTCGGTGATGCGTTGCCGCGTGGCGCCAATCGCCTGCTGGGCGGCCTGGTTGTCCTGGTCGATCAGCAAGTCGCGGGTATTACGGCCGTTGTCGCGCACGCCGGTGGCAATCACCATGATCGGGGCGATTTTCGGCCAGTCCTGCTGCACGATCAGTTCCGATTGTTGCTTGAGGGTGCCCAGGTCATGCAAGGCGTAGAGCGCCATGCCGGCCAGGGCCAGGGGTGCGATAGCAAAGCCGATCGCGATGCGGCGGGCGGTGGTTAATCGAGTCATGTCATAAGCTCCCTGATGAATACCTGCCCCCAGGGGGCAGCATCTTTGAAAATCCGGTGGGAGTTCAATCGCCACGCTTGAAAGGGGTCCGCGAAGGGATCAGCCCCGTAAAACAAATGCCGGGAACAGTGCCCGCATTTTCTCCCATAGTTCAGGCAGCAAGGCCTGTACCGAAACGCTCGGCAACTGCTCATCGAGCATGCGCGCAGTACGCACCAGTTGTACGGCGAAGCGCTTGACGCCCCGTTCCTGCAAACGCTGGGCCAGCAGCAATAGGCGCTGTGGGTCGATCAGGTGCCAGTGCACGGTGGTGCGGCATTCATAGTCCACACCGCTGTGCAGCAACAGGTCGAGGCTGCGCCAATTGGCGGCGCCGCTGCCCTTGACCTGGGTGATCAACTGGCAGTCCTCGGCCAGGGCCTTGACGTCGAAACCGACCCAATCGGCATGGGCCAGGGCATGGGCAAACGCCGTGGGTTTGATCCCGGCGCTGTGCAGGCCGATGCGAAAACCCATCTGGCGTACTTCGTCCATGGCGGCCGGCAGGCCTTCCTGCAAGGTCGGTTCGCCGCCGCTGAACACCACGGCGTCCAACAGGTCCTGGCGCCGTTGCAGAAACAGCAAAACCCGGCGCCAATCCACCTCATCGCTGCCGCGAGGGGGGATCAGGTCCGGGTTATGGCAGTACCGACAGCGCCAGGCACAGCCCTGGCAAAACAGCACGCAGGCGAGCATGCCGGGGTAGTCGAGGGTGGTCAGGGGCACCAGGCCCCCGACCCGTAGCGCTCGACTCATTGGCGCCCGGCCGCAGCGGCACTTTCGGTAAAGTGCGCGCGCTCACGGTGCTCCGATTGTTTGCCGGGGTTGAAGGCCGAAACCGGTCGGTGGTAGCCCATGACACGGGTCCAGACTTCACAGCGTTGGCGTTGGGGCTGGGAGGTTTGCATGGTGAATCTCCTTGGGGTTGGAATAGGGTTGGCGTCTACAGGGCAATGCCCAGGGCTTCGTCACACTTGGGGCAGAACTCATGTTCGCCCGCCAGGTAGCCATGCACCGGGCAGATGGAGAACGTCGGCGTCACCGTCAGGTACGGCAGGCGGAAGCGCCCCAGGGCCTTGCGCACCAGTTGCTTGCAGGCCTGGGCCGAGGAGATCTGCTCGGCCATATACAGGTGCAGCACGGTGCCGCCGGTGTATTTGCATTGCAGTTCGTCTTGCAGCTCCAGGGCCTCGAAGGGGTCCTCGGTATAGCCCACCGGCAGCTGCGAGGAGTTGGTGTAGTACGGCGCGTCAAGGCTGCCGGCCTGGAGGATGGCGGGGAAGCGCTTGAGGTCTTCCTTGGCAAACCGGTAGGTGGTGCCTTCGGCCGGCGTGGCTTCCAGGTTGTACAGGTGGCCGGTGTCTTCCTGGAAGCGCAGCAATGTGGCGCGCACATGGTCCAGCACCTGCAACGCAAACTCACGGCCACGGGCGGTGTGCGTGCCCTCCTCGTCCCCGGTGAAGTTGCGCAGCATCTCGTGCATGCCATTGAGGCCGATGGTGGAGAAGTGATTGCGCAAGGTGCCCAGGTAGCGCTTGGTGTAGGGGTACAAGCCGGCATCCATATGGTGCTGGATCACTTTGCGCTTGACCTCCAGGCTTTCCATCGCCAGTTCCATCAAGTGGTCCAGGCGTTGCAGCAGGCCACTGGTGTCGCCCTTGAACAGATAGCCCAGGCGCGCGCAGTTGATCGTTACCACGCCCAAGGAACCGGTCTGCTCCGCCGAGCCGAACAACCCGCCGCCACGCTTGAGCAACTCGCGCACGTCCAGTTGCAAGCGGCAGCACATCGAGCGCACCTGGTTGGGCTGCATATCGGAGTTGAGGAAGTTCTGGAAGTACGGCAGGCCGTAGCGCGCGGTCATCTCGAACAGGCGGTCGGCGTTTTCGCTGTCCCACGGGAAGTCATGGGTGATGTTGTAGGTGGGGATCGGGAAGGTAAATACCCGGCCCTTGGCGTCGCCCGCCTGCATCACTTCGATGTAGGCGCGGTTGATCAGCTCCATTTCCGCTTGCAGGTCGCCGTAGGCAAACGGCATTTCTTCGCCGCCAATAATCGGGATCTGCTCGCGCAAGTCCTCCGGGCAGACCCAGTCGAATGTGAGGTTGGTAAACGGCGTTTGGGTGCCCCAGCGCGATGGCACGTTGAGGTTGTAGATGAACTCCTGCACCGCCTGGCGGATCTCGGGGAACGTCAGTTGGTCCTTGCGCACAAAGGGCGCCAGGTAGGTGTCGAACGAGCTGAACGCCTGGGCGCCGGCCCACTCGTTCTGCAGGGTGCCGAGGAAATTGACCATCTGCCCCAGGGCGCTGCCCAGATGTTTGGGCGGCCCGGCTTCAACGCGGCCCGGCACGCCATTGAGGCCTTCGTGCAGCAGCGTGCGCAGGGACCAGCCGGCGCAATAGCCGGCGAGCATGTCCAGGTCATGGATATGCAAATCCGCCTCGCGGTGGGCCTGGCCGATCTCCTGGCTGTAGACCTCGTCCAGCCAGTAATTGGCGGTGACCTTGCCCGACACATTGAGCACCAGCCCGCCCAGGGAATAGCCCTGGTTGGCGTTGGCCTGCACGCGCCAGTCTTCACGGTCGAGGTACTCGTTCATCGAGGTGGCGACTTCCACCAGGGTCTTGCGATCCCGGCGCAGGCGCCCATGCTGCTCGCGGTAAACGATATAGGCGCGCATCGCCAGAAAGTACCCGGCATCCATCAGCACCCGCTCGACACTGTCCTGGATCTGTTCCACATCCAGACGAACAATCCCGCGCAACCGGGCAAGCACCGCCCCCAGCAACAGATCGACCTCGGCATCCTGATACTCACCGGTGGCATTGCCCGCGGCGATCATCGCCTGGCGGATTTTCTCGGCATCAAAGGCAACGAGGGTGCCATCGCGCTTGTGTAGGCGGGTACTGGCCAGCGGGCTTGAGGTGATCTGCATTGGGGGCTCCAAACACTACATATAGATTTAATAGTTCGTATAGACACAAGATGCAGTGATGGTACGCAGTGAAAGGTGGGTTGCAATTGACCAGGGTCAAGTTTGCGCAGAGGTATCGTCACAGGCCAGATCAGTGCGCTTTCGATCTCACGCTCCTGCGCGTCCAGGGTCAGCCCCAGAAAGTCGAAACGATAGGGATCTTTTAGCGACTCGCGGGCCAAGTCCGATTGGGGCTTGGGCAGCAGGTTTTCAAAGTTGCTGACAGCATTGCCACTACGCTCCAGCAAACGGGTCTCGATTTGCATGACCAGAATGTTGCGTGACCAGTTGTGTTCAATGGCTTGGGCAGCGTACCAGCGGCGGATTTCGGGGCCCGGCAGCTTATCGAGCAGCGCTACTTGGTGATGCCAAGGCAATTGTGCAAGCACCCCTTGCACAAACTCAGCCTCCGGCCAGGCTTCAGCAAATGCGCGCATATACTTGAGGTTACGCGGCGAAAAACCTTTCATATCAGGAAAAGCCGAACGCAAATCCCGCGCCAGACGCTCAATGACTTTGGCTCCCCACGCAACAGAGTTCCAGCACCTCCTCACCCCCCACTCATATTCATAAACCGCACCACCTGCACCTCGCCCTGCCCGGTGAAATCATGGCGCAATGGCTTGTCCCGCAACGCCTTGTGCAGCGCTTCCACCAACGGCCGGTCATCCAGTGGATAGCGGCGTACCAGCGCCCGAAAATCCACCGCATTGTCCTGCCCCAGGCACAACAGCAACTGCCCTTCCACCGTCATCCGCACCCGGTTGCAGCTGGCGCAGAAGTTATGGGAGTTGGGCGAGATAAAGCCGATGCGCGTCTGCGGATGCCGGGCCAGGCGTACATAGCGCGCCGGGCCGCCGCTGTTTTCGGGGCTGTCGAGCAGCGGGTGATGTTCAGCAATCAAGGCCCGCACCTGCTCGCTGGAGCAAAAGGATTCGCCCCGCGAGCGCCCCACATCCCCCAGCGGCATCTCTTCGATAAAGCTGATATCGATGCCCTGGTCGATGGCGTACTGCACCAGCGCCGGGACTTCATCGAAGTTGCGCCCCTGCATCACCACGCAGTTGAGCTTGACCCGCTCGAACCCGGCATCCTGCGCCGCCTCGATGCCGTCCAGTACCTGGCGCAGGTCGCCGTTGCGGGTAATCGCGCGAAAGCGTTCGGGGTCAAGGCTGTCGAGGCTGATATTCATGCGTTTGACCCCAGCCTCCACCAGCGACCGCGCCAGGCGCCCCAGTTGCGAGCCGTTGCTGGTCATCACCAGTTCGCGCAGGCCAGGCAACGCGGCGATATGGCGGCACAGCTCGACAATGCCCGGACGGATCAGCGGCTCGCCCCCGGTCAGGCGGATCTTGCGCACACCCTGGCTGACGAACACCGTCGCCAGCCGTTGCAGTTCCTCCAGGGTCAGCACCTGCTGGCGCGGCAGGAAGGTCATGTTTTTCGCCATGCAATACACACAACGAAAATCACAACGATCGGTCACCGACAACCGCAGGTAGTCAATGGAACGGCCCACACCATCCACCAGGCTCATGTCACTGCACCAACGGCGAGTCGGCGCCCTGCAACGCGATGCCACGCACATCGGCCGCGCCAATCAGGGTTTGCAGGTATTGCACCAGCGCCTTCTGCCACACCCCTTGCTGCAACTGGGTGCGGATCGCCGTAGCCACCGCCTCGTATGGCAGCGCCTGGCCTTCGATGCGTTGATCGACGCAGATCACATGCCAGCCGTAGCGGCTTTCCAGGGGGTTGCCGGCCAGGCCTGGCGCCAGGGTGAACAACTGGCGCTCCAGCTCCGGCACAGTCTGGCCCTTGCTGACCTGCCCCAGGGAGCCGCCCTGGGCCTTGGAGGGGCACGCCGAATACTTCAGCGCCAGTTCGGCAAACGCGCCGGGCGTCTCTTCCAGGCTCAGCAACAGCACCTCGGCCTGGGAGTGCGCCACATGCCGCGCCTCGGCGTCATCCGGCGCGCACTCCAGCAGGATGTGCCGCACCGCCAGCAACGGCGCGCTGTGAAAGCACCCGCGATTGCTCTCGAAGTAGCGCACACAGGTAGCCTCGTCACAGTCCGGCACCTTGACTTCGCGCTCCAGCAACAGGCGGGTCGCCGCCTCTTCTTCGTTCTCGCCGGCGCCCACTTCCAGTTGCACACCCAACTCGCGAATCCGCTGCTGCAACAGCTCACGGATCACCAGCGCGCGGGCGGCGAGGAACACCGCCTCCTCGCGGCTTTGCGCCGGGTGATATTGCAGCTCCTGGGCCATCGTCTCGGGGCTGATCAGCACCCCGTTGACGCTGACTATCGGCCATTCCTGCTCGCTGCTGGCGATCAATTGCGGCTCAACCGCCACCTCGACCTCAGGCACCACGATTTCCACCGCCTTGGCCGAAGAACTGCAACCACCGCCGCCACCACATCCGCATCCTGTCGTCATGACGTTCTCCTCACTTCTGCCGCACGATTTGATAACGACGCCCCAAGTACCAGATCGGCGCGCTGACCATATGCACCAGACGGGTAAACGGGAACAGCACAAACAGGGTCAGGCCCAACGCCACGTGGGCCTTGTAGATCAGGCTGACCGGGGCAATTGCCGCCGCCGCTTCCACGGGCCGCAGCAACACCACGTTCTGTGCCCAGTCCGCGAGCATCACCATCACCGAACCGTCCATATGCCCGGTGGAGGCGACAATGGTCAGCAAGCCCAGCACCAGCTGCGCCAGTAACACCAGCAGGATCAAGATGTCCGACGGGCTCGACGTGGCCCGTACCCGTGGGTCGGTGAGGCGGCGCTTGACCAGCATCAGCAGGCCCACCAGGCACAGCAGGCCAAAGAAGCCACCGGAGACCATCGCCAGCAGTTGCTTGTGCTCGGTGCTGATCACATGGTGGTAGATCGACGCCGGGGTCAGCAGGCCGACAAAATGCCCGGCCAGCACGAACAGCACGCCGATATGGAAGAAGTTGCTCGCCACGCGCATGCCACGGTTATTGAGCATCTGGCTGGAACCGGCCTTCCAGGTGTACTGGGACAGGTCAAACCGCGCCCAGCTGCCCAACAGGCAAATGGCCAGGGCGACATACGGATACACGCCAAATACCAGCAAATTCCACTTAGACATTACCCACCTCCTTGGCTGGCACGGCGGCCAGCCCTTCGTGCTGAAAATCCACCCAGTGCAACGGCACCGCACTTTCTTCGCGGGCCTTGCCCGGTGCGCTGGGCATCGAGCTGCAACGGTCCTGCTGCTCGGCCTGCATAAAGTCCACGGCCTCCTCTTCCCAGACCTTGTCCAGGGCTTCGAGGGAGTCGTCGCGCACTTCGGCGGCGACCTGGGCGCGCAACTCGGCAATGGCCTGGTGCGGCTCGGCGCCGCTGATCTGCAACAGCGCACGGAAGCAGCTGGCGTAAGCGCTTTCACGCTCATCCAGGCGCGCCGCCAGCAGGGCCAGCAGGTGCGCCACATCCGCCAGGCCCTCGCGGGCCTCGATGTCTTCGCGGGTGGACAGAAACTCCAGGTACAGCGGGATATAGTCCGGCAGCTCCTTGACGCCGATGGCAAACCCGGCTTCCTGGTACTGGGCCATCATGTCGACCATAGCCTGGCCACGGTCCCGCGACTCGCCATGCACGTGCTCGAACAGCAGCAACGACAGCGAGCGGCCGCGGCCAAACAGTGCGCCGTAATGCTCCTGGCCATCCATCAGGTCATTGCTGCAGATCAGTTCCAGCAACTCGAACAGCGCACCGCGTTGCTTGGGGCTGATTTCCCGCGCTTCGATAATCGCCTGCTCCAGTTCATCGTGGCCGTCGACCAGGGTTTGGGTGGGGTAGTCCAGCAGCAACGAGATCACTTTAAGAATGCGCATGGCTCAATCCTCCCAGATCTGGACGGTTTTCAGCACGTCGCGGCGGTTGGCCTTCTTGGCGCCGAACATATTGGTGTCGGAGCTGCCACTGCAGCCGCTGCCGAAGCTGAAACCACAGCCGGAACGCTCGGCAAACGCATCGCTCATCGCATCTTCACGGTGGGCGCTGGGCACCACAAAACGGTCTTCGTAGTTGGCAATCGCCAGGTAGCGGTACATCTCTTCCACCTGGGCCACGCTCAGGTCCACGTCGGCCAATACTTGCAAGTCCTCGACACCATCCACTTGCTGCGAGCGCTTGAAGGCGCGCATGGCCAGCAGGCGTTTCAGGGCACGCTTGACCGGCTTTTCGTCACCGGCGGTGAGCATATTGGCCAGGTAACGCAGGGGGATACGCAGGCTGTCGACATCCGGGATCACCCCGTTCATGCCCACGGTGCCAGCGGCGGCCGCGTTCTGGATCGGCGAGAGGGGCGGCACGTACCAGACCATCGGCAAGGTGCGGTATTCCGGGTGCAGCGGCAGGGCGAGCTTCCAGTCCACGGCCATTTTGTACACCGGCGAACGCTGGGCCGAGTCGATCACCGACTGCGGTACACCATCGGCCAGGGCCTGGCGGATCACCGCCGGGTCGTTCGGATCGAGGAAGATTTCCAGCTGTTTCTCGTACAGGTCGTGCTCGTTGGCGGTGCTGGCCACTTCGCTGATGCGGTCGGCGTCATACAGCAGCACGCCGAGGTAGCGGATACGTCCGACGCAGGTTTCCGCGCAAACGGTGGGCATGCCGGCTTCGATCCGTGGATAGCAGAAGATGCACTTCTCGGACTTGCCGCTCTTCCAGTTGAAGTAGATTTTCTTGTACGGGCAGCCGCTGATGCACATGCGCCAGCCGCGGCATTTTTCCTGGTCGATCAGCACGATGCCGTCTTCTTCACGCTTGTAGATCGCGCCGCTGGGGCACGATGCCGCGCACGCCGGGTTCAGGCAGTGCTCGCACAGGCGCGGCAGGTACATCATGAAGGTGTTTTCGTACTCGCCATAAATATCGGCCTGGATCTGGTCGAAGTTCTTGTCCTTGCGGCGCTTGGCGAACTCGGTGCCGAGGATTTCCTCCCAGTTGGGGCCCCACTCGATCTTTTCCATACGTTTGCCCGACACCACCGAGCGCGGGCGCGCAGTGGGTTGGTGCTCGCCCAAAGGCGCGGTGTGCAGGTGCTGGTAATCGAAGTCGAACGGCTCGTAGTAGTCGTCCAGGCTCGGCAGGTCGGGGTTGGCGAAGATGTTCGCCAACACGCGGAACTTGCCGCCGATGCGTGGGTTGATCGAGCCGTTGGCGTTGCGGATCCAGCCGCCCTTCCACTTGTCCTGGTTTTCCCACTCCTTGGGGTAGCCGATACCGGGCTTGGATTCGACGTTGTTGAACCACGCGTACTCCATGCCTTCGCGGCTGGTCCACACGTTTTTGCAGGTGATCGAGCAGGTGTGGCAGCCGATGCATTTGTCCAGGTTCAGGACCATGCCGATTTGTGAGCGGATCTTCATCTCAGTTCTCCTCGATATCGGTCGGCAATGGGCGCGGCAGATCATCACCGCTGGAACCATCGAGCCAATCGACCTTGACCATCTTGCGCACCACCACGAATTCATCGCGGTTGCAGCCGACTGTGCCGTAATAGTTGAAACCGTAGGCCTGCTGGGCATAGCCGCCGATCATGTGGGTCGGCTTGAGCACCACGCGGGTCACCGAGTTGTGGTGGCCGCCACGGGTCTTGGTGGTTTCCGAACCGGGTACGTTCACGATGCGTTCCTGGGCGTGGTACATCATCACCATGCCTTCCTTGACCCGCTGGCTGACCACCGCACGGGCGGTCAGGGCGCCGTTGACGTTGAAGCACTCGATCCAGTCGTTGTCCTCGATCCCGGCGCGCTTGGCGTCGATTTCCGAGAGCCACACAATCGGGCCGCCACGGCTTAAGGTGAGCATCAGCAGGTTGTCGCTGTAGGTGCTGTGGATCCCCCACTTCTGGTGCGGGGTGATCCAGTTCAGGACGATCTCGGTCTGGCCATTGCTGCGCTTGCCCTTCACCCCTTCGATGGTGCGGGTGTTGACCGGTGGCCGGTAGCTCATCAACTGCTCGCCGAACGCCTGCATCCACGGGTGATCCTGGTAGAACTGCTGGCGGCCGGTGATGGTGCGCCATGGGATGTTTTCATGGACGTTGGTGTAGCCGGCGTTGTAGCTCACGTGCTCGTCTTCCAGGCCCGACCAGGTGGGGCTGGAGATGATCTTGCGCGGCTGCGCCTGGATATCGCGGAAGCGGATCGCTTCGTGGGCCTTGGAAATCGCCAGGTGGCTGTGGTCGATACCGGTGAATTCCGACAGTGCCGCCCAGGCTTTCAAGGCGACCTTGCCGTTGGTTTCCGGGGCCAGGGACAGAATCACCTCGGCGGCGTCGATGGCCGTGTCGATTTTTGGCCGGCCGTGGCTGATGCCCGCGTCGCCTTCGTGGTGGTTGAGTTCGCCAAGGAACTCGACCTCTTCGTCGGTGTTCCAGTTGATGCCCTTGCCGCCATTGCCGAGTTTTTCCAGCAGCGGGCCCAGGGACGAAAACTGCTTGTAGATGTTCGGGTAGTCCCGTTCCACCACCGCCATGTTCGGCGCATTCTTGCCCGGTACCGGCGCCACGCCGGCGCTTTTCCAGTCGGTGCCGCCAAACGGCTGGGCCAGTTCGCCAACGCTGTCATGCAACAACGGCACGGTGACCAGGTCTTGCTCCACGCCCAAGTGGCCGACCGACATGGCCGAGAATGCCTTGGCGATGCCTTTGTAGATTTCCCAGTCCGAACGCGACTCCCATGCCGGATCAATCGCCGCCGACAGCGGGTGAATGAACGGGTGCATGTCCGAGGTGTTCATGTCGTCTTTTTCGTACCACGTTGCCGTCGGCAACACGATGTCGGAATACACGCAGGTCGAGGACATGCGGAAGTCCAGGGTGGTCACCAGGTCCAGCTTGCCGATGGCGCCGTCTTCGACCCATTCGGCCTCGGTCGGCTTGCATTCGGTGCTGTGGCCGATGTCTTCGTTCATCACCCCGTTCTTGGTGCCGAGCAGGTACTTGAGCATGTACTCGTGGCCCTTGCCCGACGAACCCAGCAGGTTGGAGCGCCAGATAAACATATTGCGCGGGAAGTTCACCGGGCTGTCCGGCTGCTCACAGGCAAAGCGCAGGCTGCCGTCCTGCCAGGACTTGGCCACGTAGTCTTTAGGGTCCATGCCGGCCGCCGCCGCGTCGCGGCAGATATGCAGCGGGTTGGTATTGAGCTGGGGCGCGCTGGGCAACCAGCCGGCGCGTTCGGCGCGGATGTTGTAGTCCAGGGCGTGCTCGGGGAACTGCGACTTGTCAGCCAGCGGCGAGAGGATGTCGTGCATGCTCATCTTCTCGTGGCGCCATTGCGAGCTGTGGCCGTAGAAGAAGCTGGTGCCGTTCATCTGACGTGGCGGACGGTTCCAGTCCAGGCCAAAGGCCAGGGGCAGCCAGCCGCATTGCGGACGCAGTTTTTCCTGGCCCACGTAGTGCGCCCAACCGCCACCGGTCTGGCCGACACAACCGCAGAGCATGAGCATATTGATCAGCCCGCGGTAGTTCATGTCCATGTGGTACCAGTGGTTCATCGCCGCGCCGACGATGATCATCGAGCGCCCACGGGTCTTGTCGGCATTGTCGGCAAACTCACGGGCGATCTGGATCGCCTTTTCGCGGCTGACCCCGGTGATTGCCTCCTGCCAGGCTGGCGTGCCCGGTACGCTGGCGTCGTTGTAGTCCTTGGCCACGTTGCTGCCGCCCAGGCCACGGTCGATGGCCAGGTTGGCCGCCGACAGGTCGAACACCGTCGCCACTTTGGCCACCGAGCCATCGGCCAGGGTCACGCTGTGTACCGGCACCCGGCGAAACTGCACGGCATCGCCGGCCACGTGCTGGAAGTAGTCGTGGGCTTCACCGGCAAAATACGGGAATGCCACTTCGGCGACGTCATCGCCGATCAGGCTCAGTTTCAGGTCGATCGCGCGACCTTCACCGCCCTCTTTGGCGAGGATGTTCCACTTGCCCTTCTCGCCCCAGCGATAGCCGATGGCACCTTGTGGCGAAACCAGTTCGCCGCTCTCGTCGAGGGCGATGGTTTTCCATTGCGGGTTGTTGTCCTGGCCCAGGTTGTCCACCAGGTCCGACGCACGCAGGAAGCGGTCCGGCTGGAAGCCTGCACCCGGGGCAAAACCGGTCATGGGCTTGAGCATTACCAACACCGGCAAGTCGGTGTAGCGCTTGGCGTAGTCGGTGAAATAGGCACTCGGTTTATCCAGGTGAAATTCCTTGAAGATCACATGGTTGAAGGCCTGGGCCAGTGCCGCGTCGGTGCCCTGCTTGGGGTTGAGCCACAGGTCGGTAAGCTTGGCCACTTCCGAATAGTCAGGGGTGATGGCCACGGTCTTGGTGCCCTTGTAGCGCACCTCGGTGAAAAAGTGCGCGTCTGGGGTACGAGTCTGCGGGACGTTCGAGCCCCAGGCGATGATGTAGTTGGAGTTGTACCAGTCGGCCGATTCCGGCACGTCGGTCTGCTCGCCCCAGACCATCGGCGAGGCTGGCGGCAGGTCGCAGTACCAGTCGTAGAAACTCAGGCACACGCCACCGATCAACGACAGGTAACGCGAACCTGCCGCGTAGCTGACCATGGACATGGCCGGGATCGGCGAGAAGCCAACGATGCGGTCCGGGCCGTATTGCTTGATGGTGTAGACGTTGGACGCGGCGATGATCTCGTTGACTTCATCCCAGTTGGAACGGATGAAGCCGCCCATGCCGCGCTTACTCTTATAGGCGTCGGCCTTGACCTTGTCCTCGACAATGCTCGCCCAGGCCTCGACCGGCGACAGGGTCAGGCGCGCCTCGCGCCACAGCTTGAGCAAGGGCTTGCGGATCTTCGGGTACTTCAGGCGGTTGGCGCTGTAGATGTACCAGCTGTAGCTCGCGCCACGGGGGCAGCCGCGCGGCTCGTGGTTAGGCAGGTCGTTGCGGGTGCGCGGGTAGTCGGTCTGCTGGGTTTCCCAGGTGATCAGGCCGTTCTTCACGTAGATCTTCCACGAGCACGAGCCGGTGCAGTTCACCCCGTGGGTGGAGCGCACGATCTTGTCGTACTGCCAGCGCGAACGGTAGACGTTCTCCCAGTCGCGGGACTCCTTGCGGGTCTCGCCGTGACCTTCGGAGAATTCGTCTTGCTTGCGATTGAAGAACCGCAGTTGATCGAGTAAATGACTCATGGTGCTTTCCTCAGAGGCTTGCTGCGGGGTTCTGTGCCCCGCCCACGCAAGGTTTGAATTCGGGTCGACTCAGCAGGGGGTCTCGGCGCCTTTGCGCGCATACCACCACCAGGTCACGACGATGCAGCTCAGGTAGAAGCCGACAAACATGTAGAAGGCCATGGCCGGGCTGCCGGTGTAGGCCATGGACGAGCCAAAGGTCTTGGGAATGAAGAACGCACCGAAGGCGCCCATGGCCGAGCTGAAGCCCAGCACCGCGGCCGATTCCTTGCTCGCATCCTTGAGGGCTTGCTCACGCACGGCGGCAGGTTTGCCGGCGCTGGCTTTTTCATGCTGGGTGCGGAAGATCACCGGGATCATGCGGAAGGTGGAGCCATTGCCGATGCCGGTGGTGATGAACAGCAGCATGAACAGGCCAAGGAAGCCGTAGAAGCTGCCGCCCTCGCCGTTCAGGGGCAGGAAATGCAATACCCCAAACACCATCACGATCATCAGCACGAAGTTCCACAAGGTCACCCGCGCACCGCCCAGCTTGTCGGCCAGCCAGCCGCCCAAAGGGCGCACCAGGGCACCTACCAGCGGGCCGAGGAAGGCGAATTTCAGGGCGTTGACGTCCGGGAACGAGGTCTTGATCAGCATCGGGAAGGCGGCCGAGAAACCAATGAAGGAGCCGAAGGTGGCCAGGTACAACCAGCACATCAGCCAGTTGTGCTTGCGCTTGAAGATCACCGCCTGCTCGCTGAACGAAGCGCGGGCGCTGGACAGGTCATTCATGCCGAACCAGGCAAACAGGGTCACGGTGATAATGAACGGCACCCAGATAAACCCGGCGTTCTGCAACCACAACTGGCTGCCGTCTTCCAGGGTCTGTGGCTGGCCGCCAAGCAGGCCGAACACGCCGAAGGTAATCACCAGCGGCACGCAGAACTGCATCACCGACACGCCCAGGTTACCCAGGCCGGCGTTCAGGCCCAGGGCCGTGCCTTGCTGGGACTTGGGGTAGAAGAAGCTGATGTTGGACATGCTCGAGGCGAAGTTGCCGCCACCGAAGCCGCACAACAGCGCGATCAATACAAACACGCTGTAGGAGGTGCTCGGGTCTTGTACCGCGAAGCCCATCCACAGTGATGGAATCAGCAGCGACGCGGTGCTCAGGGCCGTCCAACGGCGGCCACCGAAGATCGGCACCATGAACGAATAGAACACGCGCAACGTGGCGCCAGACAGACCCGGCAAGGCCGCCAGCCAGAACAACTGGTCGGTGGTGAAGCTGAAGCCGATGGCGTTCAGGCGCACGATCACCGTGCTCCACACCATCCACACAGCGAAGGCCAACAGCAGCGCCGGGATCGAGATCCACAGGTTGCGGGTCGCGGTCTGTTTGCCGCTGGCACCCCAGAACGCCGGGTCTTCGGGGCGCCAGTCGTGGATCACCGGGCCCGAGTCGGGCTTTTGCGCGATAGTCATACTGATTCTCCCTGGAGAGGCTGGGCCGCCGGGGCTTTGCCCAGCAGCGGCTGTTTGCGGATTTCGCTGAAGTACATCCAGGTCAAGGACACCCAGACCACGCCGTACATCAACATGAAGCAGGAGGAGCGCACGCCGGTGAGGTCCACCAGGGCGCCGAACATGATCGGCAGCACAAAACCACCCAGGCCGCCCGCCAGGCCGACGATGCCGGACACCGCACCCATGTTTTGCGGGTAGTCATTGGCGATGTACTTGAACACCGAGGCCTTGCCGAAGGCGAAGGCGATGCCCATCACAAACAGCAGGATGGTGAAGACGGTGGCGTTGAGGCCGATGTGGAAATCCAGCGGGCCGTTGACGGTCTGCACCTGCAACTGGGTCTGCGGGTAGCTGAGCAGGAACAGGCAGATCCAGCTCACCCACAGCACCCACCAGGTCACGCTCTGGGCGCCCCAGCGGTCGGACATCCAGCCGCCCACGGCGCGCAGCACCCCGCCCGGCAGGGAAAAGCACGCGGCCAACAGCGCGGCGCTTTGCAGGCTGAAGCCGTATTCCTGCACGTAGTACTTGGTCGCCCACAGCGCCAGGGCCACGTAGCCACCGAACACAATCGAGTAGTACTGGCAGTAGCGCCATACGGCCGGGTCCTTGAGGCACAGCAGTTGTTCGCGCAAGGTGGCGCCGCCGGCACTGCGGTGGGCCTTGTTTTCGCTGGTGAGGAACCAGAACAGCAGCGCGGTGATAAACAGGATCGCGCTGAACACCTTCGGCACCAGGTGCCAGGTGCCCAGGGCAATCAGGGCCGGCGCCAGAAACTTGGTGACCGCCGCCCCCGCGTTGCCGGCACCGAACACGCCCATGGCAAAGCCCTGGTTGTCTTTGTCGAACCACTTGGCGACGTAGGCGATGCCTACCGAGAACGAGCCACCGGCCAGGCCGACAAACAGCCCCAGCACCAGGAACTGCCAGAAGGCCGTGGCGTAGGTGATCAGGTACAGCGGCAGCACGCAGGTGAGCATCAAGACAAAGAACACGATGCGCCCGCCGAAGCGGTCAGTCAGCAGGCCCAGGGGCAGGCGTACCAGGGAGCCGGTCAAGACCGGGGTGGCCGCCAGCAGGCCGAACTGGGTTTCGTTGAGTTGCAGCAGCTCTTTGATCGGTACGCCGAGCACGGCGAACATCATCCAGACCATAAAGCACACGGTGAAGGCCAGCGTACTCATGCCCAGCACCAGGCCTTGTCTTACACGGGGTTGAGTCACGGTTTGCGCTCCCAGAAGTGATTCCATGAGCGCAGGTTAGGGGTGACGTCCTCCAGGAACTTGACCCAGATCAACGTCCACCTGGGGGCTCTTGGCCTATGCTGGGCCCATCTACCTCTTAAGAGGTAGGCCAAATAACAAGAGAAAGTCTTTATTTATCAATGGATTGATCTCTTGTGCCGGCTTTTTCCCGTGGGAGGGTGCGCCGGCAACTCTTTAGAGGTAGTGCGCCAGGGAATGCAGAATTGAATACTGTTTCCTTTGCCAGGTGCCGCCATGCTGCTGTTCTTGCCCCTTCGATTACGCCGTGATGTTTAACTGGCTGCGCAGCTCCCTGCCCGCGCGCGCCGGTGTCGCGGTGATCCTGATTGCGATCCTGGCCCTGGCCAGTTCCCTGAGCGCCGGGCTGATCGCCTGGTTCAGCCAGGGCGACGGCGCGGCCATCAACACCGCCGGCTCAGTGCGCATGGAGACCTACCACCTGAGCTGGAAACTCGCCGACCACGCCCCCGCCGACGAGATCCAGGCCATCACCCAGAGCCTGCAACGACGCCTGGACAGCCAGTCCTTGAAAGCAGTGCTGGAAGACGGCCCCCACAGCGCCCTGCAACAAAGCTACCGGCAGATCCAGCGACACTGGAACCAAGAGCTGCGCCCGGCCATCGAGCGCGGCGACAGCGTGTTCTTCCGCGAGCGCGCGCCGGCCTTTGTCGAGCAACTGAACCAGTTCGTCAGCCTGTTGCAGCAACAGAGCGAGCACAAACAAGGCTGGCAACAACTGATCCAGGGCCTGGCGCTGTTCAGCACCCTGATCATCCTGCTGCTGGGTCTGTATGAATTGCAGTACGGTGTGGTCACGCCCTTGAAGGAACTGGTGGACGCCACCCGGCGCTTTCGTGAGGGTGACTACACGGCGCGGGTCAATCATCGCTCCCAGGACGAACTGGGGCAGTTGGCCCTGAGCTTCAACACCCTGGCCGAAACCATCGAGCAGTCCCACCGCACCCTGGAAAGCCAGGTGCAGCACAAGACCCTCAACCTGCAACAGGCCAACGCCGCCCTGGAATTGCTCTACGAGAGCAGCCGCAGCCTGGCCACACGCCTGGCCAATGCCGAGGGCCTCGACGAGTTGATCCGCCGCTTTCAGAAACGCCTGCCGGGCCTGCGCCTGTCGCTGTGCCTGCAAGGGCACTTCCTCGCCCCCGCCAAACAGATGCTGGCGCTGCATGGCGAGAACAGCCGCAATGTCTGCGCCATCGGCGATTGCGCCACCTGCGAGCGCCATCACGTCGCCCCGCCCCAGGTGTTCAGCATCAGCAACCAGGGTGCGGAACTGGGCGAACTCAAGGCCCACTTTGTCGACGGCCATACGCCCCAGGCCTGGGAGCAGCAACTGATCCAGGCCCTGGCCAACCTGATTGGCACCTCGCTGTCCCTCAAGCGCCAGCGTGAGCAGGACCACCGTTTATTGCTGCTGGACGAACGCACCATCATCGCCCGCGAACTGCACGACTCCCTGGCCCAGGCCCTGTCCTATATGAAGCTGCAAGTCAGCCGCATGCAGACCCTGCTGCGCCGCGACGAACCCAAGGCCACCCTGGAAACCGTCACCGGCGAGCTGCGCGAAGGCCTGAACAATGCCTACCGGCAACTGCGCGAGTTGCTCACCACCTTCCGCCTGCAAATCCACGATGCCGGGCTGGTCCAGGAGCTAAAAGACACTGCCGAGGAATTCTCGCGGCGTGGCGAGTTCCAGGTACACCTGCATGTGGATGCCCTGGCCTTCCAGCTGTCGGCCAGTGAACAGATCCACCTGTTGCAGGTGACCCGCGAAGCCCTGTCCAACTGCCTGCGCCACGCCCATGCCGAGAACGCCTGGCTGCAACTGCGCCAGCATGGCGAAACCGTGAGCCTGAGCATTGAGGACGATGGCCGCGGCTTCAGCGAGCCGGTGGACCAGCGCGAACACCACGGCCTGACCATCATGGACGAACGCGCCCGCAGCCTGCACGGCCAGTTGGATATTTCCCCCCGCGAGCCCCAGGGCACGCGGGTGCACTTGCTGTTTCGCCCGGAGTTTCTCGGGCACTCTCTCCAAGAAGGTAGCTTGTCATGAACACCTCACTGCGCCACCGCATCCTGCTTGTCGACGACCACCCGATGATGCGCCACGGCATGCGCCAGATGCTCGAACTGGAAGATGACCTGCATGTGGTGGGCGAAGCCGGCAATGGCGAGGAGGCCCTGGGCCTGATCGAGTCGCTGCAACCGGACCTGGTGCTGCTGGACAACAACATGCCGCAGATGAACGGCCTGGAAACCCTGCGCCGCCTGCGAGCCATGGCCTATGGCGGCAAGGTCTTGCTGTTTACCGTGTCCGATGCCGAAGACGACATCCGCGATGCCCTGCGCCTGGATGCCAACGGGTATCTGCTCAAGGACATGGAGCCGGAGTTGCTGATCCAGTACATCCGCGATGCCCTGCACGGCGCCCTGGTGATCAGCCCCGGCCTGACCCGCGTGCTGGCCCAGGCCTTGCGCTCGCCCCAGCCCCATGCGGCGGTGGAACTGACCGAGCGCGAACGGCAGGTGTTGAAGACCATTGCCGGGGGCTATAGCAACAAGGTGATCGGCCATAAGCTGGGGATTACCGAAGGCACGGTGAAGGTGCATGTGAAGAACCTGCTGCATAAGCTGGGGTTGCGCTCGCGGGTGGAAGCGGCGGTGTGGGCGATGGAGCATTTGCGTCAGGCTGGGTAGGGTTTGCCCTGTGGGAACGACCCGACAAGCCAGCACCTACAGCTTAGTTGCGTCCTCATCGCCCTTTCACCGTCAACGCCCCCACACTCGCCAGGACAATAACCGTCCCCACCATCACCATCACCGAAGGCCGCTGCGCCAGTATCACCCACCCCATCAGCATCGCCACCGGCGGGATGAGATACAGCGCAATCGCTGCCCGGCTGACCTGGCTATGGGCCAGTACATAAGCCCAGGCCAGGTACGCCAGCGCACTGGGAAAAATGCCCAGCACCAGCACGGCCAGGTTCACCGACATCGAAGCCTGGGCCAGTTCCCCCGGCAACCCCGGCAGATACACCAGCAGCAACGCCGTGCCTGACCAGAGGGTGCAGCACACCATCGTCAGCCCGTCATAACGCTGGGAATAACGCTTTTGCAGGGCGAAATACAGGCTCCAGGACGCCGCCGCCAGCAGGATCAACACGCTATGCCCCTCCAGCTCGCCCAAGCCGCGATCCCCCACCGCCACCACCCCGGCACCGAGCAGGCCGCCGAGTACACAGCCCCATTGCCAGGCGCCGAGCCGTTCCCTGAACACGGTGCTGGCCAGCACCGCGCTGAACAGTGGTGTAGATTGCGCCAGGACGCTGGCAGCGCCGGCACTCACACCGCGCTGGCCGTAATTGAGGGCGATGTGGTGCAGGGTCACCGCAAACAACCCCAGCACCGCAAACAAAGGCAAATCCCGGACCCGGGGCCGTGCAATGCCCTTGCACCAGGCCACCGCGGCCATCAATACCGACGCAATCAAAAAGCGCAGCAAGGCCAGGTTGTCGGGGGCGTAGGCCTGCAAAGCGATATGGATACCGATAGGCGAATACGCCCAGCAGAGAATGACAAAGACGGTTGCCAGGACAACTTTTGCGCGGGGCATGGGCGTTCTCGGGGACGTGGCAGCACACAGGCACTGCCTGGCAACAGTATGAGAAACCCCAGACCTTGAAAAAAGTGACTTAAACTGAGCCCACTCTTCACTCCAGGTGAACCATGGAACTGTCCCAACTGCGTATGTTCAAGACGGTCTACGAGCTGGGCAGCATCGCCCGTGCAGCGCAGCAGCTGCATTGCGTGCCGTCCAATATCACCGCGCGCCTCAAGGCCCTGGAGCAGGAACTCGGCGTCGCGCTGTTGGTGCGTGAAGGCCGGGGCCTGCGGGTCAGCCCCGCCGGCGAAGTGTTTATCGAGTACGCGACGAAAATCCTCGACCTGACCGAAGCCTCCCGGCGTGCCGTCGCACCGGGTGGCGCGCCCCAGGGGCATTTGCGTATCGGCGCTATCGAGTCCAGTGCAACCGGGCGCTTGCCGCAGTTGCTGGCGCGCTATCACGCGCTGTACCCCCAGGTGTCACTGGCGTTGAGCACCGGCACCTGGTCGCAGTTACTCGATGATATCCAGCACCATCGGCTGGACGCGGCAATTGTCGCCGTGGATGTGCAACGCCCCGGGCTGCACAGCACGCGGCTGTATAGCGAAGACCTGATATTGATTGCCCCCACATCGCTGGGCCCGGTGCGCAGTGCCGCAGACCTGCACGGCCTGACCCTGTTTATGTGGCCCACAGGCTGCCCGTATCGCCTGGCCCTGGAACAATGGTTGTCACGCCACGACCAGGTCTGCCCCATCGTCAGCATCGCCAGCTACGGCACGATTGTCGGCTGTGTCAGCGCCGGCAGCGGCGCCGCGCTGGTGCCGCGGGGGATCTACGAGCAATACCGCCAGGGCGCCAACTGGCAAGGCCATGAGTTCGCGGAACTGGCGCACATCGACAACCTGTTTTACTGGCATGCCAACGTCGGTTGTCATCCGGCCCGGGATGCGTTTTCGGCACTGTTGCGGGGGCACTGCCTCCACGGGACTACCTCCAACGAGGCATAGGCCCAACCACCGCCAGGCCCTACCATGGGCGGGAGCGGAGGTACGCCATGTTGACCCATCCATCCATTGTCTTGACCCTACGTCGGCATCATCTATTCAGCCCGTTGCCGGAAAAGATTTTCCAGGACGTCTGTACCCTGGCCAATCTCAAGCGCCTGCCCGGGCATGCCACCCTGATGCACCAGGGCGACCCTGCCGATCGGTTTTTCCTGCTGGTCAGTGGCCAGGTCAAGTTGCACCGGGTCACCGGCGAAGGCCAGGAGCATCTGGTGGAAGTCATCCGCCCCGGCCAGACCTTTGCCGAAGCGCTGTTGTTCAGCCAGGCCAAGGCCTATCCGGTGAGTGCCACGGCGCTCAAGGACAGCGTCTTGGTGAGCATCGAGGGCCATCATTACCGCAAGGCCCTGGAGGACCAGCCACAGATCTGCCTGGCGATCCTCGGCACCATGAGCCTGCACCTGCACCAACGCCTCAAGGACATCGACACCCTGACCCTGGCCAATGCCAGCCGCCGGGTCATCAATTTTCTGATCCAGGAGCGCGATACCGTCAGCGGCGATGTGGTGCTGCAGGTGCCCAAGCGTCTGGTGGCCTCCAAGCTTGGGATTCAGCCGGAGACGTTTTCGCGGATTCTGCACCGGCTGATAGACGCCGGCCTGATCGAGGTGCAACGCCGCACCATCCGCATCCTGTGCGAGGAGCAATTGATGACCTATCAGGCTGGCTGACTTAGAATCGACGCCATTCTTCGCCCGCCTTCCTGACACGAGCGCCGCCCATGAGCTTTGATTTCGACACGATCCACCCTCGCCTCGGCACCGGCAGCACCAAGTGGAGCCGCTACCCCGAAGACGTCTTGCCCATGTGGATTGCCGACATGGACATCGCCGCCCCACCGGCGATCCTCAAGGCCCTGCACGCACGCCTGGACCAGCAGATGCTCGGCTACAGTGTCGCCCGCCCCGAAGTGCGCGAGGCGATCATCAGCGACCTGTGGGACAAGTACGCCTGGCGCGTGCAGCCCGATGAACTGCTGTTCCTGCCGGGCGTGGAGCCGGGTTTCAACATGGCCTTGCACGCCTTTGTCCAGCCCGGCCAGCCGGTGGTGTTGCAGACCCCCAACTACGCACCGCTACGCCATGCGGCGGGCAACTGGAACCTGCCGAAGATCGAAGTGCCGTTTGCCCTGAGCGACCAGGGCGAATACCTGACCCCCCTGCCCGCCTTGCGCCAGGCCTTGAAAGGCGCCGGCGCCTTGCTGCTGAGCAACCCTCACAACCCCCTGGGCAAGGTGTTCGCCCGCGAGGAACTGCTGGCCGTGGCCAACGCCTGCCTGGATACAGGCGCGCTGATCATCTCCGATGAAATCCATGCCCAGCTGTGCTTCGACGGGCGCCGGCATATCCCCACCGCTTCGTTGAGCGCAGAGATCGCCCGCCGCACCATTACCCTGATGTCGGCCAGCAAGGCCTACAACGTCGCCGGCCTGAAGACCTGCTTTGCCATTGTCCAGGACCCGGTCATCCGCGAGCGCTTCAACAAGGCGCGCTGCGGCATGGTCGATAGCGTCAGCCCCCTGGGCCTGGAAGCCACCTGGGCGGCCTATAGCCAATGTGGTGAATGGTTGCAGGCGTTGGTGGCGTACCTGCAAGACAACCGCGACTACCTGCTGGAGGCGGTGCAAAAGCGCCTGCCGGGCGTGGTCATGCATGCCCCGCAAGGCACCTACCTGGCCTGGCTGGATTGCAGCGCCCTGGGCCTGGAAGACCCGCAGCGGTTTTTCCTGGAACAGGCCAAGGTAGGGTTGAGTGCGGGTGTGGAATTTGGCGATGACAGCCAGCAGTTCGTGCGCTTGAACTTCGGCTGCCCGCGGGCCTTGCTCGAAGAAGGTCTTTCCCGCCTGGAACGCAGCCTGCAAAACCGCTGAACCGCTCTGCCGGAGCCGCCTTGCCGGCTCCGGCAAGGGCTGGGCTCAGAGCTTGGCGATGGACACTTCGGTGGATTTGACGAAGGCAATCACTTCGCTGCCCACCTTCAACTCCAGGTCGCGCACCGAGCGGGTGGTGATCACCGAAGTGACAATCCCCGACGCCGTTTGCACGTCAATCTCGGACACCACTTCGCCCAGCAGGATCTCCTTGATCACGCCCTTGAACTGGTTGCGTACGTTGATCGCTTTGATGGTCATGTGAGGTTTCCTTTTACGGTTGGGTCGATCCGCACGAATGCGCAGGCCCTCAAAATGCGCCACTCACACAAACAATAAAAGGAATAAATAAATATTTATTTATTCCTTTTTGACATATTAAGAATTCTGTAATTGCATACCAAAAATGCCTACGGTTTGAACGTAGATCCCCTACATGGCCAACGCGGTCTCACCGGCGCAGCCTTGAACTGAATGTTTGAAGCACCGAAATAACACCGGGCCCAATTAGGGCCCGGTGTTATTTCACATTTGAAAGCGATCGGCCAACTCAGCCCATTCAGACAAAGACCCCACCCGACAAGGGCGCATCAGACAGCGTCGCACCTGGCTCGGTCAACGATCTGAACAAGGTATGCCCCTGGAGCAACTTGCCATACCAGGCGTTCAGGCTCTCGACATCGCTCTGCCCGTCCAACGCCTCGACCCACAGCACCAGATCGCCAGCGGCGTCAGCGGTCAGTCTGACGGGGGCAAGCACCGAGAACGGGCTGTTGACCTGCAATAACTGAAGCACCACACCTTGCAGCAATCGCTTGGGCAGCGCGCCCAGGCGCAGGGCGATCAGCCAGCCATGCGGTACTCGCTCCAGTAGCACTTCGGGATCCTCGCCAATGTGCAGACGGCAGGTAGGCTGATCTTCTGGCGGCATTGCCAGATCCCATTGTTCCAACCAGTTTTTCAATGACATTCAAGCTTACTCCGCAATTCGCCAGGCCTTGGCCATTTCGACAGTGGTGGAGCTCGACGGTTTGCTCCAGGGTTTGTTTCGCGCGCCGTAGTTATCGATAAGATCGTCCAGGGCCTGATTGATCTGGGCCGGGCTTATCGCACGCATCAGGCTGTGCTCGACACGATTGAGCAGCGCGACGTTGGAGGCTGGCTGGCCAACGCGATAGAGGGACGGCAGAATCACTTCTTTGCGGATGTTGTCGGCGATCACCGCCACATCACGTCTGCGCATTTCATCGACCGCAGCTTTTAATACCGGCGACGCCACAGGCGTGTTGCGCAAGGCCCCCAACAAGCGCTGATGGTCGGTGTTATCGGTACTGTTCAGCGTATTGGCTACCCATGCCTTGCGTTCCGGGGTCGACGCCAACGTATCGAGGCGCGCCAAAGCCGAATTTATGCCGTCGGACAGTTTCATGTCCTTGGCCGAAAGGATGGCCACTGTGAGTTCGGAAAAAGCCTGCGTCGCCGCCCGCCTAAATTGCACGACATCCGCCGTACGAACCGGCTCTTGCGCCGAAACGCTGGCAAGCATTTCATCGTCCAACGCCAGTAGCGCGCTTTCCATGGTTGCAAACGTGTGGGCCTCACGGGCCTGCAAACGGTTATCGAGGTGGTTGCCGACCTCTTTGTGCAACAGCGATTGCAGTTCGTTCTTGACGCCATCGGGCATTGTGAAATTCAGGGTTCCGCTGAGCATGCCGCTGTAGTCCCCCGACTCTGTTTTGAGCGGCACCACGACGGTCTGGTCCTCCAGCGCAGCGAGCCCGCGCGCCTGCAATGCCGCTTGTGCGCCCAACGGAGCCCCTACAACCCACTCGAAAACACTGGGGCGGTACTGACTAGGCCCCTTCTCGGGAACTGCGTCCTCAGGAAACTTGAGAATGAGGTTGTCATCTTGACGTAGCGGGCTGTTCGAGAACTGTTGGTTGATCATTTCCGCTACCGGAACGTTGAGCATCACGCCACCGTCCTGGAACTTGGTACGCTCGTTCTCTGCCTGGAACGGATGGTTGGTTTCGCCCATTTGCTTGAACACCAGCGGGAACGAACCGGAGATGTGCGCGGCGCGGGCGATGTCCATGTCGGGAGTCAGGTCGGCATTGAATACCACCAACTGCGGACGGCCTTCATACATTGCCGTGCCGGTGATGTTCAGTTCTTTGATCTGCGGGATCTGCCTGCTGAGCACGGACAGGTCGCTGAAGGTGACTGCGCCGCCCTTTTGCAGTTTTTGCACAATAGCATTGACGGCGGGCTGCCGAGCGACCTCGGGATGGGCCGCAATCTGGTTCAGTACGGACTTGCTGGACTCCGTGCGCAGGACTTTTTCCAGTGGCGCTGCTTCTGAACCCATGCGCGGGAGGATGTTGTACAGCAAGCGCACAATGCTGGCGACCACGCCGTTGTTGCCGAAGGTTATCAACTTGCCTAGGCCAGAGTTAAGATGCTGGAGCTTTTTCATCCAGCCTTTGCCGCTGTCGAGCAGGGAGATCAAGTCCATGCTATCGGACAGGCTCTTGAACGAACCAGCGCTCATCCCGGACGCCAATAATGCCGCTGTGATTGCCCCAGCCGAAGATCCGGAAATGCTCTTGATACCGTCCAACGCTCCTTTATTTTCGAGTGCTGAAATAGCGCCTGGATACGCTGCGCCTTTGGCACCACCGCCACTGAGAACCAGACCGGTCAACGGTGGCCGGGTCAGTTTGACCTCGGTGACACCGTTCTCGAAACTGCGCAGCGTGACCTGCCGCTTCCCCGCGCCTTCGGCGATCAACTGCGACGCGCCTTCGGGTTGCGGTGCCATCAGGGCAGCCCGGCTGATATCCGGCAATTGCGCACTGACGGCTACACCGATGCTGCTCTTGAGTGCCGCCGTCAAACCCTGGCCCACAGGGTCCGTGGACAACCTGGCCTTGGGCGGTGGTTGATCCTTGGGCGGCGTAATTTCCTGCGGCCGGCCGGTAGTGGCAAGTGCGTTGACTGAAGACGGAATTAGCATAAAGGCTCCTGGGGCAAGTCAGTTGTTGACTGGAGCAAATACTAAGGGAATGGGTTTTCCGGCCTTTTCAGTATCAGACGTTTTTTTATCAATTTAGCGTTTCCAGTGATTGCCCTTCAGTTTGTCTGTCGATCGAAGGGGCAGGCGCTCGCGCTTCATGCTGCCACGTTTGCTGCAAGGCGGCTTCCAGTGCCCCCAATTGGCCGCCAACGCTCGCGTCAATGATGCCGATCTCGGTCTCAAGGATGCAGCCACCCTGGTCGAGTCGGGCATCGGCGACGACCTCGACATAGCCCACCTCCGGGAAGTCCTTGAGCACTCGGGAAATCTGCTCGCGCACCTCAAGTACCTGATCCGGATGCACATGCAAAATGACCTGTTTCTGATTACTGACCAGCAACAACGCCTGTTGTGTCACCTGTAACGTCAGCTCGATATTGTCGTAATGCTGAAGGATCTTGCGCACGGCTTGCAGCACCACACCGCCCATCTGCTGCTCGACCTCGCGGTAATACTGATGACACTGCAACAGCGTTTCCTGAATCAGCACAGCCTGACGCTTGTTCGCCTCTTCGATGCCGGCCTGCCAGCCCAACGCCTTCTGTTGCTCATAGACATCATGGGCAGCACGCTCGATTTCCTCGGCACGTTTGCGGGCGACTTCAACCAACTCGCCTGACGTCAGATAGTCTTGATAGTCAGCACTGCGCAGCAGAACCTGATCCGGTGCGAGGCGAACTTCAGATGCTTTTATTTCAATAAATGGAAGCATTGCGGGCTCACTTGTCGGGCGATTTTCAGACACAACGCCTGGGCCAATGGACGCTGGCTGTTACTGACATGCCAACGCTGAGGGGGCACCAATAACTGGGATTTTCCAGGCGCCAGGCGTAAAGCCAGGCGCCTGGAAAATCCCGATGGTGCGTCATCACAGGCCAGCAGCCAGAACTCCAGCGCGCGCTGGCGCAGGCAATCAACCAGTTCTCCTGCTGGTAACGGTTGCTGCCAGCCTTGCGGCCAGGCGCCAATAATCAGCTCCAGTTGCTCCAGACAGTAACGATGCCCGGCTTCGCCAATCGCAGCGTGAACCCGCCGCAGGCTTTGCGCGTCCAGCACTTGCCGAATCGCGTGACCATGCAGCAGTGCGCCCAGATAACCGAGAGTCTTTTCCAGCGCGGCCTGTTCAAAAAACGCGAGACCGCCGAGCATGGGTGGCAATTCATACTCGATGCCCAGCGCAAATTCATGGAGCAGCCATGCATTGATCCCCCTGTGCCGGCGCCAGTGGTCCAGGGTTTCGGTCAGGCCCGCCAGCGACGATGGGAGGCGTGCAGGGTGAATGTAACGGGCCGGGCAAAACCGTAGCTGGTAGGGCGTCAACAGCAACGTCATCACGAAAGCCTGCTGCGCTGCCACATATATTGCCCGAGGTTGCTGACCAACAGCAGTGCCACCATTAGCCCGAACAGCCCCAGCAACCGGCTGCGCGATTCTTCAGTCACCTGAATCGAGAAGACTGTTTCATAACGTGGGGCGAGCGGAACTTGCCGCACATCGGCCGAAGGCACCAGCACGACGCTGATGCGGTCGTAACTCAAGCCTTCGATGCCGTTGTTCACCAATTGCTTGATCTGCGGAATGTAGGCGTCGAGCTGAATATCCGCCGCATGCTTGATAAATACCGACGCCGAGGCAGGCGACGATTTTTTACCCAGGCCATCGCGGTCTTCAGGCAGCACTACATGCACCCGAGCGACCAGTACACCATCGATTTCAGAAAGGGTTCGGGAAATTTCCTGGGCCTTGGCGTAGTTAAGCCGCGCTCGCTCCTCGACCGGCGAGGAGATCAATCCCTCCTTGGGGAAAACATCCTTGAGCGTGGAAAAACTCTCGCGCGGATAGCCCTTGCGCTTGAGTGCATCAATCGCCTCAGCGATATCGGACTCCTCGACCAGCAACTTGACCTTACCGTCCTTGTCGGGCTGCTTGGCTGCCCAGATTCCTTCGGTGCGCAGCAACGCCAGCATTTCGTTGCCTTCTTTCTGGCTGATACCGGCATAGAGTTCGACTTTGCAACCGGTGAGCAGTAACACGGCCAGCACCATCAGAATTCGATTGAGTCTCTTCACACAGCACCTTATTGGGTTTTCATCAGCGTTTCGACGTTCTGACTCATGCGCCCTACCGTCTTGGCTATCAGTTCCTCCTGCATGCTGATACGCATCAGCGACCACTGCATCTGCATAAGGCTGCCCGGGTCGTCGCCTGGCGTCGAAAGCTCGACCTCAAGTTCATGCTTGGCCTGGGAAAAACGTTCCTTGATCTGCCCGATTTCGTTGAGCAAATTACCTCCCAGGCTCTCACCGCCCTTGCCCATCTCCCGTTCAAAATCGGTGACTTGCCCAGCAGTGGCCTGGGGTGCCTTGAGATCATCGAGATTGGCGACAGTGGCCTGACTTATCTGACTAACGTCCATCACGACTCCAAATCGGGTGAGTGGGTGAAGCTCATCATGTTTTTGATCATTGCGTTCACAGGGATCAGGATCTGCAACTCACGGCGCACAATCGCCTGCAGGTAGTCACTGCCCTCGACGCCCTTGACCTCACTCAGTACGTTGAGCAACAGGGTTTCTTGTTGCTTGCCGAACGGTGCCTGCTCCTTGAGCATGTCCTTGAGTGCCAGACGATCCTGTTCAAGCCCCAGTTGTTGTTGCCCAAAGCGCACGAGCAAGCGATCCGACAGGCCCTGCATCAGCCAATTGAGCAGTTCACCACGACGCCCTTCGGCCGATTCCGGCAGATCCTGGCGATACCACTTCCACACGGCGTCACGCTGCTGCCGGGCATCCATACCTGTCAGTGCCGTTGTCAGATCCGCACCGTGCAACCAGAGTTGCAAGGGGCCGTCAATCGAGACAGGCCTCGGCGACACCGCAGCAGGTTTCATTGCCGCGTCAAATGCTTGTGCCTGACCGGGCTCGGCGGGTAACGCAGGTCGAGTGTCCCGTGCATCATGAGGCGGCAGTTGCCCGGGCGCCGAGTCGATCCGGTTCATCCCCCCTCCGGGTCACGCATGCCTTGGGCAAACTGCTGCAGCCGCGGGTCTTCGCTCGCCGCCAGCTCGGCCAGGCGCCGATCCAACGCGGTGCCCAAGCCCAGCCGCCATTCACATAACGCCAGCCAGGGCGCAAGTGCCGGCCACGGCTTGCCCTCGCCCAGCACCAGCGCCTGCTGGTAATGTCCCTGGTTCATCAGGCTGGATAGACGGATAAGGCACGCGGCCTCCTCCTGCCCCTCGACCTGTTCAAGCCAGTTGGCAATGTGCTGTGCTTCTTCGTGGCAGTGATGACCGCTACCGGCCAGGGCTAGTTCTGCCATCAGCCCTTTCAATGAACTGTCCATCATCAGATTTTCTGCAGGATGCCTTGCATCAGGTCTCTCATCGAACGGGTGACGGTTGAGTTGATGTTGTAGATCACCGACCATTTGTTGAGTTTGTGTTGCAACTCGGCCAGCAGCGCCGGGTTATCCGCAGAGTCCTTGAGAGCGGCAATCGCATCACCGACCTCCTTGTTGGCGTTGTTGGCCTGGTCCTTGAGGTTTTCCGCGACTTTGTCGAGTGTGTTGACGCTACTGTCATTGGTAAAGATCGATGCCATCATGAAGCTCCCTTGAGGGTGTTGAGAAGGCTGATGGCGGCCTCGACTGCCTGAGCTTCCATCTGCCATTGCCGATACTGTTGAGGATCACTGCCGCCGATCAAACGACGTTTGACGCAGGCCCTGGCCTGTTGCAGTTGCGCGTGTATCTGCTGTTCAAAGTCCGTGTCAGCGGCGCACAGACGCTCCTCCAAAACCGTCATCATTGAGCGGTTCCCCCTTTAGATTGATGATGAATTGTTGTTTGCCACGGCTGACGATCACGGTGTCGACATTGATCGCCAGCACCCTCACGCCTTGCGCAGTAGAGGCATTGACCGGGTATTTCTGACCATCGCTCAGCACCACATACGGCACTTTGCCGAAGGACACCGAACGCACCACGAACTCCAGATCATCGGTGCTGCCACGTTTGTTGCGACTCACCAGGTCCAGGGCCGGACGTGCGCCGAACTCCTGGCGAAAATCACGCTGCAACGTGTAGAACGCGCTGAGTTGAGGCTCATCAAGTTGCCCGCGCACTTCAATTCGCTCACCTTTGTCCTGATAAGCCAGCACCGCGTCGAGACCCGAGTCGGCAAGCATCTGATCGAGCCGCTTGAGGTGCGATCCGGCAAGCCGCACACGGTTTTCCACCCCCAGCAAGCCAGGTACATCGACCTTGAGCAAACTGTCGATTTGCAGCCAATGCTCATCCTCAAGCGCCAGTTCCCCGGTGAGGCGAATCCAGCCGGGTTGGTCCCCATTGGCCGTGCGTACCTGGCGATAACCGAATTTCTGCAAGATGAACTCCACCCCCTGGCGAATCTCTTCCAGGGTGCGTACGTCGAGCCGGTACGTCAGGCCGCTACGTTCCAGGTACTGCTGCAATGCCAGCCGCGTGCGGTTGTCTTCCAGATAACCGGTGAGCGCAATACTGCCATTGCCCTGAGGCTCACCGAGTTGCACAAACTGATACTGGCGATCACGTAAAAAACTGCGCAAGGCCACGACCGGGTCCTCGCTGGCCATCCCAGCGTTGCCAGACGACCAGGGGGCGCCAAGCAAAGCAATGAGACCTGCCAGCAACAGTGCACTGATACCAAGCAGCAATCGCCCACCCCAACGCACTCGCGGCTGCGCCAGGCGCCGTTCGTGAGGGTTGGCAGCCAGAGGCAGCTGTTCGCAGAACTGCCGCTCCTGAGCACAATAGGCCCACAGCAGCGGCCCACAAGCCTGGCGGACCAGTGCCTGCAACGCGCTGCCGCCAGCCAGCGGCTGCCCCTCCTGAAGTGGCTGATGACCTTCGGCCCACTCCAACAGGCGTACACCTTGCGGGTCGACATCGAGCACCAAGTGGATCGCAGCAATACCTTCATCGACCAGCACCAGATCGGCTTGCAGCGGATCGGAACCGATCACTACCCGCCCTTCAGCCAGCGGTACTTCAACCCCTTGATTGAGGCCGCTATAGAAACGAATTTTCCAACCCATGTCAGGGCTTCTTCGGTGCGCGGACGCACTGTTCGACACCTTCGACGCAGGCACCCTCGGCAATACGCCAGCCCGTGGTGTCCTTGCCCAGGCTGCATGCCATCAGCGAAGAGTCCTTGCCTGCCTGTGCCAACACTTGCTGGAGCTCGCGGGCCTGCCCCAGTTCCTGGCACTGCGCAGTTCCGAGCAATTTCTGCAACGAAAGACTCTGGTTCGACAGCTCATCGACCTGGAGCAATGGATCCATATAGCCACGCTTGCTGCCCAACGCCACGAAATGGCCTAGCCCGTTGTCAATCAAACGCGGCTCGATCAGAAACAGCCGCACCGAGCGACGGGTGAAACTGGACTTGAACCGGAACAACGCTCCCAGATACGGAATGTCGCCCAGCAGCGGAACCTTGCGCATGGATTCGCTGAGCTCATCACGGTAGATACCGCCGATCAACAGACTCTGCCCGTGTCCCACGCGAGCCACGGTATCGACCACGGTGCGGGCGATAGTGGGAAGCCCACCCACCCCTGAGCTGTTGGGTTTCTGATTACCGTCCTCGATATGCAGGCTGAGGCTGATTTCCGGCTTGTCACCCAACTGGATGACCCGCGGCGTCAGTTTCAGCATGGTGCCGTAGGTGATCGCCTTGAGTTCAGCCACCCGCTCACCAAGAAGGCTGACATAATAGGTTTCGCTGTGATCAATCACTGCCAGGGTGTTTTCCTGGGTCAGCACGGTCGGCCGCGAGCCGACCTGGGCGCGCCCCTGACTCTGTAGCAAGGTGATGCGGGCAAGCAGGTAATCCAGCCCCCGGCTATCCACAAGGCTGGCACCGGCCTCGCGCGTGGTACCAGGACTGGCGTTGCCCTGACCGCTAATGTTCTGGCTGGTGGTGCGAATGTCGATCAGCTTGTTTGGGCCGACGCCTATACCGACGCGCCAGTCCACGCCCAGTTCGGCGAGGTTTTCCGCGTTGATGTCGACAATCGACAAACCGACCTCGATTCGCGCCGAAGGACGATCCAGCGCCGCGATCAAGCGCCGGTACATCGGCATGCGATCCTTGGTATCGCGCACAATAATGGCATTGAGCGAGGGCTCAGCCTGAACTACGGCTCGCCCGGACTGCGTCGGTAATCGAGGACTGTCCTGTCCGCCTTCCACCGACACCACGTTAGCGTCACTCAGCACGCGAGCAAGAATGGTCGCCACACCCGGTGCATCAATATCGTCTTCGCGATACTTGATTCGCCGATCCTCGGCGACCGCATACTTGAGCGGAAAGATTTCCACGGCCAGGTCTCCGGTCTTCTCAATACGCAGAGCGTGCTGCTGCTCAAGAGCCAGGGCCGTTTGCTCCACCAGATCCAGATACCGTGGGGGGCCGGAGACGTACACCAACCGCCCGTGCATGTCCGATCGCCAACCAAATCGCGGCTCCCAGACACCTGCAGCTTCCAGTGCCTGCCTCAGTTCGGTTTCGCCGATCTGCTCCAGCTTGACCAGCCGCGACTGCATTTCGGTGGCCTTGAATACGTAGAGAACAGCACCGTCGTAGTACCAGATCAGGTTGTAGAGCGAAGTCATCAGTTGCACAAAGGACTGAGGATCATCGAGATCGAAACGCCCACTGACCTGATCATTGACCTTGTCACTGACAATCACCGAGCCGTCGTAATTAGCCGCGAAATTGGCCAGGACATCACGCAGGCTTTCACCCTGGGCGATATAGTTGTAGGGGATTTGTGGCCAATCCAGATCCTGGCTTTGGGCGGTTCCGGTCCATAGCAATGCAAAGACCAGCCTCAAGGACCGCGAAACACTCAGGGACGCCATAAAGTTTGTTTCCACTGCGGTTCCAGGCCTGCAATCAACAGCTCTGGCTTGATCGTTTCCAGAATCGCGACCTGAGCCGATAGCGCGCTCTCCAGGTCGTCCAGTTCCAGGGTGGCGAATTCCAGACGCGCTTCAAGCATCAGGTTTGACTGTTCATCGGTGGCCAACGCCTGGGGATAGCGTCGACTCCATCGGGTGACCTGGCCTAGCAGGTTCAGCAACACTTCACGTTCAGCCGCAGATGAGTGCTGAACTTGCCAGTTCAGCGGGCTGGACAGCACAAGATCAGCCCCCTGACGTTGTAAAAATAGACTGTGACCGTCGATCCGCAGGTGATATCGACCTGTTTGATCGGCCACAAAAACCCCTTGGCCCGTGCGTGCGGCCAATCCAGTCAGTAAATGTTCCATGATTCCTCGGCGTATCCGGCAGTCAGGAGCCTTGCCAGTAAAAGTGGTCGTTCGCCTGGCACAGGCTACGTTCATACAGCCAGTGCTGAACGACATCCGCGGCACCCGCGTCGTCGTCAAGCCTGGCCAGCGGCTCCCACAGAGGGCTCAACACCACCGGGACAGGAGAAAAACCATCGAGCTTGCCGTCAGCCAGCAACATGGACATGCCTTGATGCCAATTGGGCCAGGCCAGCTGTGCCTGCTCGGAGATCGCGCCCAGCTTGCGTACCATATTGGCAATTTCAGCGTCGGTCTTTGCCCGACATTGAGCGATTTTGGCCAGTTCCTGTTGTGCTAATTGCGCATTGGTTTCTCCGACCAAGCGCCAGAACTCGGCCTTGATCCGCAACTGGCGTGCCTGTGTTTCGTACTCGATCAATGCCAGGCGCCAATTGGATACCGCTTCATCAAAAAGGCTTTCCCACCAGCTGTATACCGGCAGCAGAACCCAATCGATGAGGGCCTGAGTCGAGGCCAGATTGATCCGGTCGCCCAACCAATTGCACCAGTCCTCACCCTGGGCGCGGGCCTGACGCAGTACCAATTGAATATCCCCGCGTTCGAGCGCCATGCCACGGGCCAAGCGTTGTTGCAGCCAATTGGACTGGAACAGTTGCTCCAGCCGTACACGCGGCAGCAAGCGTTGCAACAAGATCAACTGTCGCACACTAATAATTCCCGACTCACGGTACACACTGACTGATACACACCCAGCTGCCCGGCCTCGACCGCGGGCATCCCGGCCTACTACAAACACCCGACGACCAGCAAAAATACCAGCTTGAGGGGTTTGATTTTGGTCTTCCTGGCTCATCTTCTGCCTTGACTATCTCGTTTCGTAGCACACCCGTCAGCGTCTTCCACTGCGACCAATCTTACTGAGGAGCAACGGACCAAACTTGCAAAAAACGTCATTTTTTTTTAGTCCGCCGCTATTCTTTTCCTTGTCTTGAACGACTGGGAGTACACCCGAAACGACGACGATAGCTCTGAGTGAAGTAAGACTGGCTGGAAAAACCGCTTTCCATTGCGATGTCCACAATGCTCATTTCGCTGTTAAGCAATAGATGATGGGAGTAGAGGATACGCCGCTCACTGATCCACGCTCGGGGAGAAACGCCATAGACCGACCCGAACAACTCCTTGAACGTGGTCAAGCCCATTCCGAACTCCCGGGAAAACTGGCAGAGCCGCCACTCCTTGAGGTAGTGCTGCTCCATGAACACCTGTAAACGCTCGACGTGCCGACTTCCCTGCTGACGCAATACTGACATCAGCGCCGGGCCCTGGGGGCTGAAAGCAAACAGCATCAACAACTCTTCGACGCGCAACAACGCCAGCATCGGTGGGTGCTCATGCACCATCAGCCCTTCAAGCCCCTTTATGCAGTCCGCCATCAACGGCGTACTGGCAAACGCAATGAGACTAACCCCCGGCCCATCCCAGCGCTCTACTTCACTCAATAAAGAACCAAAACGCTGAACAAACTTTTGTAAAAACTGAACCGATAATGGGATCCAAAGTAAAACACAATCGTGTTCGCCCGTACTCACGACATAGTTACCTCTGCGCGCAAACAATAGCTCGCCAGGCATGAGACAAACTGTCGCATTACAATCTTGAACCGTGACCTGCCCCTCGATAAGGATATAAATCCCCTCCTCACCGTTCGATACAAACTCAAACGTCGGAATAGACCACCGGCACAGCTTTATCTGTTTCCGAGCACGTGTGCTGGCACCTTGCATTTTATTGTGACCCCGAACCTGCACATACCATTTGTACGGTGCCCAAGTAGGCATCGTACGAAACTCAACTTCTAAATACTGCTGCGCGACGATTTTGCGCTTGAATCCTGTGACGCGAGAGCCTGGAATCTAGCAGTGGCGGATTCTCTATCTCTTGGCTCAAACACTGCACTGATTCTATGAAGTCAGGATGACTAACTCAATGACAACCGTCCTTGCAATTAATCATAGCCACTAGAGTAATTACTCTTAACTAGACGAAGCCCCGATAAATTTATTTAGTTACCCACCTATCGAAACACCCTTCTATTTCAATAGGCGCTAAATAAATACAAAATATTTCAAGATCATTTCGTCGCCACCGAAATAGTGCACTTCGGATAGCAGGGTAGTTGCCCAAGCTGCATATTCATACTTTCACCAGGCACCACCGACTGCCAACTTCTCGACTGCACAGCCCCGTCATCTGACCAGGCCAGCTCACTGCGCACCAGCAAGCTGTCACCGACCACCTGCGTCGGCATCAGACGAAAAGCAAAGTGCAACGGCAACGCCGTCACCCGATAACGAGCCTGGGCAACCAACCGCAGCTGCTGCTGGATCACCGAGTAGAGCCGCACACTGACGTAGGCAGGTTGTGAAATCGGTGAAGGCGTGCGCACCTGCCCTCTCACATCAATCAACGGTGCCGGCGGCGAAGGCACACTGACGCAGCCCCCCAAGGCAAGAAAAACGCTGAATAGCAGCGTCTTCCTCATGGTTGACGAACCTTGCGCTCATAAAGAGGGGCAATCTCGCCATCGACCAAACGCTGCAAATGTTGCTCACTCTGTTGATCGACCTCCACCTGTACCGCCAGCCAGCGACCCAACTGCGCAACGCTGATGCCTCCCTCCTGGCGACTGGGCACCTGACTGAACGAGCGCCCGGCAAAGCTTCCAGATATTGGCGCACCGTCACTCGTGGCCGCTGGTGAAATGCCAGTGCTTTCTATCTTCATGACTCACTTAAACCCTCATACCGGCGGGCTTGGATATTGTTTGGTCGCCACCCTCATATCCCGGCAGCAATTGCTGCCAAAACTCGGCGTGATCAAGCAGGTTGGCCAAGGTGGCCTCGAAACGTTCCAGGGTCAACTCAGCCGCGGGTATCTGGGCGTATAGCTGCACCAGGCCTGCTGCCTCATCAAAACCAAAATGCAGATCGAAGCGATACCAGTACCGATTGAAACTCGCCAACTGCCGGAAGATTGCGTCGCCGAACGTTTCGATTCCCGCCACATCCGCTTCCATAACCAAGCGCTCGCGTCCTGCCAGTAACACCAGCGTCACGCCCAACTTATCGTCAAACAGCAGACTGGCTATTCCCTCTTCATCCAGCGACAAAGCGGGAAGGCCACTGCGATTGGCAAACTCGGCAAGCAGCCGGTTGACCCTGATCCTCAAATCCATGCACGTCCCCTCGAACTAGGCGAATGCTAGCACCCTGACATGAGCGGGTTTTGTCACTGACGGGCTTTTCTTTTAAGAAAAAAGCCACATCACTGTGGCTTTTTTCCTATATCAAGATCAGATCAAGCCACGCCAGCGGCGGCCCGCCAGGCCTGATTGTGGTTCTGGGTGTACTGCGCAAGCAGTTGCAGCATCTCTTTCATAAAGTTGGCGTTGTAGCTCAACTGGTCTTCGACCTTCTGCTTTTCGCTCTGGGCAATTGACGCGCTGACTTCATCTTCCTTGGCATTGGCCTGAATAGCCGTTTGCTCGACTTGCACCGAGTTGCTGGACATCTGCCCAAGTGCCTGGTTCACGCCATTGATGCTTTGCAGCTTGGCATTGCGGTTATCCACGCCCTGCCCAGCCAGCTTGAGCGCACGGGTATCGGCCGCCTGCTCCTTGGCCCATTCCCGGCCGACCTCAATGCGATCGGCCTTCGAGGTTTTGCCCAGCTCCAGCATCTTCGCGTCGATCTGCTCGTTGCGCCGACCAATGTTGCCCTCTAGGACCTTTTCCTGGCTGATCGCCTTGCCATTCTTGACCGCACCAATGGCACCGGTAACCGCCGATGCCAGGGCCATCACACCGGAGATCACCGCCATCGCAATCATCAGCCTCGAACCGCTGCGCATTTCGTCCACTTGGGACTTCTGCGCATTGATGATCGAGGTGTTCTCGCTGTCGCGCTGGATAATCCCCAGCTCGCGGGCTTTCTGCGCGATGCGAAACAACAGCACCATCAGCTCCACACTGCCATTGAGTTCACTGCTGACCTTGCCCAGCCCCTCGGGCTTGAACACTTGCCTCGGCGCTATCAGGTCGACACCCAAGCTCTTCTTCGATTCGCCAGGCAGTGCCGTATTCGCGCTGTGAACTGTTTCGGCTCGTACGCCTGCTTGAGTTTTTTCCAGCGACTGAGTATTGCCAATCTGACCCAGCCCGTGAGCGCCATAGCCTGTTTCAATCATCATGATGTGTTCCTCAGATAGCCGCAGGACGGCTGGAAAGGTTATGCAGGGTGTCGCCCTTCGCATTGATCATCTGGAAAATCTGCTCCATGACCTGCAAAAAAGACTCGACCATGCGACTGAGTTCTTCCTTGAGCTTGTCCATGACGGCCTGAAACTGCGTGAGCTCGGAGCGCGTCTCCAGGGCATCGGCCTGTTTATCGGCAGCCTTGGCCTGAAACGCCGAGTTGGCGGTTTGCGCCGCACCGTTGGCGACCTCCAGGGTCATGTCGGAAATCTGCATCCCGAGCTTGGCACCATGGGACAGAGACTGACTGGCCACGTTGCCAAACTTGCTCCCCAAATCCGCCACTTTGCCGGCTAGACTGGCAGTGAGCTCGGCAGCCTTGCCACCGATTTTTGCACCCACCTTGGCGACCGCCCCGACGGCAGCCCCCCCGAAACTGACTACCGCAGCCATCACAGCGATGGCGATTTCGATCCCCATCAGAGCCGGTCCGAGCTTTTCCATCACTTCTTTACTGATCAATCCGTCCTTCGCCGCTTGTTGCACAGCCTGGGAAACGACACCCATTACGCCCCCGGCGATCATCAGTGCTCCGGCGGCCGCGCCGACACCCGTCGCTACCAGAATGGCACCCACGATGATCGAGGCAATGGCACTGATCCAGCCAAAAATCTTACCTATCAAGCCAGACTTCTGGGCTTCTTTTGCAGCCTCGGTCGCCTCCAGAATCTTCTTCTGGTTTTCCTCGATCTTTTGCAGGTTTTGCTCACGCGCCATCTTGATTTCTTCAAGCTTGAGCTTTTTTTGCGTGGACTCCAGCTCGCCAGTCAGTTTGGCCAATTCAATCTCGAAATCCTCCACCGAGCTGAGCCGCGCCACGCCTAACCGAGCCGTTTCAGCGACAAAACGCTGGGCCAGCCCGGTATCCTGGCGCACGGACTGCACCAGGCGGTTGATGTCCGCCCGAGTCCCGACCTCCAGGCGCTGCTGGCTGGCCGCCGACGGCGCAGTCAATTGCACCCCTTGAGACGTGACGGCTGATCGGCCATCCGACTCGACCCGGGAGACCGTTAGCGCCTCCCCCCCACGACCATTGCGTGGGCGCCCCACGGGGTCGCTTGCAGCAACGCTCCCCGTGGCAAGCGCAACGCGATCAAACGTTATCGGATTCATTAGGTTGATCCTTTCTCGCTAGTACGGCTTCCAACATGGCGCCTGCACGTTCGGCCAAAACCGAGTGTGCCGGCTGTGCTGCGGCCAAGGCCTGAGCCGAGTAGAAGCCACTCTCGGCCCCGTCGAGATCACCCAACCGCAGGTGACACTCGCCAGCATGAAATGGAAATCTGGGCTCGTTGATATCGATCAGCGCGCCGTAACTGAAGCTCTGCAATGCCAGCTCTAGCTGCCCCATAGCCTGCCTGCACGCGCCCAATCCCAAAAAGAACCGAACGTCGTAATGATCAAGCATGCACAGCGCCTGAAAAATCTTGTGGGCGTCATCCCACTTGCCAGCCTGGTATTGATTGAACGCCAGGGAGTAGAGCTGCTCGAGGCTGTCGCTGGAGATGTTCCTGAGCATGGCCAGTGTGCCGCCATCGCGCAAAAACGCTTCCAGTTCTTTCTCGTATTCCTCAGACACATCGTGTTCTTGCTGGCTCATCAACCGTTCCTATATGGCATTTAGAATGTCGCGCATCATGCTGTCGTACTTCTGAACGAAGCGATTCAGGGCCTCGATGGCCGAGTTGTAGCGAGAGCTGACATCGTTCAACAGCGTGGTTTTCTCACTGACTTTGTCGTTGATCGGGCGGGAACGGTCGCCCACCGTCGTGGCGAAGTTGGCGATGGGGTTGTTCTCGTCCTTGAAATCGTACTTTTTGAGTAAGTCATCGGGGTTCATCGCCCCACTGTCCTTCGGTGCACCACTGAGGAAGCTTCTGATGCTCAGCGTGCCGGTGCGATAGGTGTCGAGCCCTGTCAGCAGCGTGTATTCCGCACTGGCCTGCCAGGTCTTGTCGTCGGGGTAGCCGTATAAGGTGCGATCGAACAGGTTGAGTCCCGGCTCGATTGTGATGTCTTTTTTAGCGGCCAGATTCGCGTTGATCTGCGACTGGATCTTGCTGTAGATGTTGAGCTCGGCAGTCAGAACCTTGAGGTCATCACGCAGCGCGGTACGCTTGCCATCCTGTATCAACAGAACCTCTTCATAAACGCCCCGCACGTCATCATCGATCCGGTCACTGGTCAGGCCGAAATGCGCCTTGGCCAGGAACTCTTTCAACGGCCAGGGCTGCCCCGGCTTCGCATCGGCGTACTGGTTGATCAGTTGCTTGACCGACTCGATCCCGGACTTGATTTGCAACTCATACAGGCTGCCCTTCAAATTCGATTCAGGCGGCAAAAAATAGGCCAGCAACTTTTCTACCTGGGCATCCGACAGAGTCTGGTTGGCATGGGTAAAGCTGACGCTGCGGTTACTGACCAGTGCCCTAAGCTCTGCCAGTGCATCCGTTGCGCGACCGCGCAAATGATCGGCTGGAAGCGTCTGCAACGTATTCAAGAACCCCGACAGGTCTTGCTGGTAATGCCTGATATCCATAAGAGGTTCCTTACACCACAAGTCCACGCATCGACGCCGGACGCCGTTGTCGTTTTCCTTCATCGGCAACCGGTGGGCGGCTGATGCGCATCCGCCGCACTTCCTGCAACAGCTCTTGTTCTGCTCTCTGTACAAGTGCCTGGTCCGGCGAGCGAAAGACCCGGTCACGGACCTCGGCAGGCAACGCCAGGCCTTCCCACAGTTCACTGAGCAACCGCTCGCGGTGCTCATTGTCTTCAATGGCCTGCTCGGCAGCCTGAAGGGTTTTTGCGTAGGGTTCGTCGTACATATCCATGGCTCCTATAGTAGGGATAGAGCGCCTGGCTTCCTGTCAGGTACGGTCGATTATTTGTCGTTTTCTGATGGTTCGTAGCGAACACACCTGCCCGGCCGCCAGCTCGAACCAACCGCTCTGCAGTTCGGCTGCGCCAGTCCAGCGACGATAGAAATGCGCCATCCGCGTGCCATCCAGCGGGCTGTCCGCCATCGCCTGCACCTTGCCGTAGAGCTTGGCTTGCGCGCCCAACACCGCGAGAACCGCCTCGGCCAGCACATGTAGCGCGGCAAAAGAATTGACCAGGCCATGGCGCCCGTCGACCCGGCGCAGCATGACGATCCAGACCCGTCCCCCTTCACAGCGCCAGGCCAGTTCGCAGCCGCCATACACAAACTTGCGGCCCAGCGGTAGTGTGCTGTGACGCAAGAAATGTGGCCGGGTGTCATGCCCGTGTGCCTGTAGCCAGCCCACCAAAGGGTCGCGCGTCATAACGTCACCCGGCCCAGTGGCTGGATGTTGATTTGCTGGGTCAACTCCTGGTAGGAGAGTACCGGCAAGCCGTAATAATCGCCTTCGATCAACTTGCGCACGTAGCGGCGAATGTCCATCGACACGATCAGCACCGGCTTGCTCTGCATTTGCGCGAGGTCGCCGACGGTCTGCCGGACTTGTTCGAGAAAGGCTTGGGTGACCGCCGGATCGAGCGCCAGATAGCTGCCGGCACTGGTCTGGCGAATGCCTCCACGGATCTGCTCTTCGACCTGTTGGTCCAGCAGGTAGGCCGGCAGGATGTTGTTGCCGCTCGAATACTTGTAGCAGATGTAGCGCTTGAGGCTGCTGCGGATGTATTCGGTCAACTGCACCACGTCCTTCTCTTTCTGCCCCCATTCCACCATCGCTTCCAGAATCGCGCGCAGGTTGCGGATCGAGATGTCTTCACCGACCAGGCGCTGGAGAATTTCAGTCATGCGTTGCAGCGGAATGATGCGCTGGGCCTCCTTCACCAGTTCCGAATAGCTGTGCTCCATTTGTTCCAGCAGATAACGGGTTTCCTGGATGCCAATAAAATCTTCGGCGTACTCGCGCAACACATGGGAAAGGTGCCAGGTCAGCACCTGATCCATGCTCAGGAAGGCGCAGCCGGATCGTTCCAGCCGACCTTGGTGCTCGGTACTCACCCACAGAGTCGGCTTGCCCGGCAGCACCGGCTCGCCTTCTTCAAAGGGCACACCAATGAGCTCCAGTTGAGTGGCGCGCTCCTGCACCAGCAGCCGTTCGCTGCGCAAGCGCCCACGGGCCACCGGCACTTCTTGCAACTGAATCAGGTATTCACCGTCTTTCAAGCCTTCATTGAAACGCAGATGGATACCCGGAAACGGCACACCAAAATCCAGATAGAGCGCACGCCGCACCCTGACCAGCTCATCATTGAGTGCGAACGCCTCCAGCTCCTGCTGCATGCTAGCCCCCACATCGATCAGCAAGGGCACGGTCATCGCGAACTCTTCCTTATCCCCCAGCCGTGTGCCCTTGGACTTGTTGCCCGCGGGCTTGGCCTTGGGCTTGGCCGATGAGGCCGCTCCCGCACCTTGCGCCAGCAAGGTTGGTAAATCTCTTGGATTACCCTCGGCAGCCATCCCGCGCTGACGCAACAACATAAAGTAACCACCCCCACCCACCAGTACCGCCAGCAGCATGAAAGTGACGGTGGGAAACCCGGGAATCAGCCCGAACAACAGCAGCAATACCCCCCCAATCAGTAATGCCTTGGGCTGGGCCACCACCTGATCACCGATGTCACTGCCCAGATCCGACGTACCGTCCGAGGAGTCCCGGGTCACGATGATCCCGGCGGTAATGGCAATCAACAGGGCCGGCACCTGGCTGACCATGCCATCGCCGATGGTCAGCACCGAATAGAGCTGCAAGGCGTCGCCTGCAGTCATGCCCTTCTGGGTAACACCAATGGTGATACCGGCCAGAATATTGATGAAGATAATGATCAGGCCGGCAATCGCATCACCTTTGACAAACTTCATCGCGCCGTCCATTGAGCCGAACATCTGGCTCTCTTTCTCGATCACCGCACGCCGGTCACGCGCCTCATTGACATCGATGACCCCGGCGCGCATATCGCCGTCGATACTCATCTGCTTGCCGGGCATGGCATCCAGAGAAAACCGCGCACTCACTTCAGCGACACGCTCGGCACCTTTGGTGATTACCAGGAACTGCACAATGGTGATGATCAGAAAGATGATGCAACCCACGACCAGATTGCCGCCCACGACGAAGTTGCCGAACGTGTAGACGATCTGGCCCGCGTCGGCCTCCAGCAAAATCATGCGCGTCGTACTGACCGACAACGCCAGCCGGAACAAGGTGGTTATCAACAGCACCGCAGGGAACACCGAAAACTGCAACGGTGAACTGATGTAGACGGACATCATCATCAACACCACCGACACTGTGATGTTGATTGCAATCAGGATATCCAGCAGAAACGGTGGCAGCGGCAGGATCATCATGAACACCACCGCCAGCAGCATCACCGCCAGCATGATGTCCTGGCGCTCGCCCGCCAGTCTCAAAAATTCAGCGAGCCGGTTCATGGGCCTCCCGCAGGCTCAGGAAGCGCTCGTGCGCCACGCGCGCATCACCAATACGCCCCTGCAAATAGCACGCACGACTGACGCAGTCCCACAGCGCGAAGTCTTCCTCGCCTTCAGACAACAACCGATCACACTGTTGCTCGGCCTGCTCGCCCGCCTCCAGTTGCAACAGTGCCATCACCAGCGCCCGACGCCCCTGACGATGAGTCGGCTCAACGGCCAACAGGGCCTCAAGGAATATCCGCGCATGCGCTGGCTGGCCGCACTGCAGCTGCAGCCAGCCAAGCAACAGCAACAGGCTTTGCTGTATCGGTTTCAACATCATCGGTGGGGTCATACCTTGTGCAGCAAATGGAGGGCCATCTGCAGCAAGTACTCATCTTCGCTACGCGCTTGCAACAGCGCCGAGAGCGCCTGAAACTCGGGCGCATCAGATGAACAGACTTGCTGTTTGAGGTCGGTCAGGGCCTGGCGAAATGCCTGTGGCCGGAGTAATGCGTGGAAACCTTCATGGGGGCAGGCAAACGCCTGCAAACGACGTCCGGCGAGATCTGCCGGGTACAGATTATCAAGATGGGCCTCAATGCAATGGCCGTCAGGTGGCAGCACATAGCGCTCGGGCAAGCCCGATGCGAAATGCTGATCGCCAACCTCAGTCAGGTGCTCAATGCCGATGTGCGGGGCACTGATCCGACTCACGGCGCAAGCACCGTTTGGCGCGCCGCACTCAATGTGCGCAACGCCTGATGCAAAACCAATGCGCTGACGCGCCGCTCATCCAGGGTAATCAATAGCAGTAGACGCGTGTCACCAGCCCATCCACAACGCAGTGGCAGCTCAGGCCCGGTGCGGCTAAATACCATCGCCAAGGCACGCACCGCGCCCTGATGAACCTGATGCCACTCCAGATCAACAGCCAGCCACAAGGTCAACTTGCGGTTGTGCTGCTCCAGTTGCAGCGTGCCGGTTTCCTCGAACTCCAGCTGGATGAGCGCCCCCAACGGGGTCGGTACGACCACACCCAGGTCCTGACAGAACTGCGCCAATGCTTGGTCAATCCAGTGCATGCTGCTCACTCATTGTGCTTGCCATTCATCTTCTTCCTGGTCAATAGCCAGATCCAGCGCCAGCTGACAGGCATTGAGCAGGTTCTGACGCTGCTCCTCATCGGTGAAAATTTCCGTAGGGATCAGGCGCACCAGCCGCTTGATCTCACGAAAGAAATGGATCTGACGCGCAGCGTCCTTGATCCCCAGCGGCACGATCAATCGCTGCACGTCCTGAACACTCGCCCAGCGCTTGTCGATCAGCCCAATCAGCCCTCCCATCAGATCAGAAGGCCCGTATGCCATGACCTCGCTCCCCCGTCACCAGTGCCTGCCACAATGCATTGACCTGATCCGACATGCTCGTCAGCACCCGCAGCTTGTGCATGTCGCTCATCACCCGTTCGAGCTTGACCGGGTCGAGCCGGGTCTGCTGGCTATCGAGGTCGGCACTCAAGGCTTTCATCAAGAATCCCGCCACACCTTCGAGCATCGAACTGCCGAACCGCGCATTAATGTCGTTCCACGCCGCGCTCAGACCGCGATAGTCCATGACGGCATCGCGATAGGTGTCACGCAGTGACTGGATATCGCCCACGCCCTGCTCCGCCGCCGCCTTTGCCAACGGCCCGATCTGCAAGCCCAGCTCGATGGCCTGGCCATGCTCCTGGGCCATTTCCAGTAACGCCTGGTCGATAAGCTCGACCATCGCCCGGGCAGCGGTTTTACCGGCCAGTTCCTGGCGTGCATAGGTCAGTGCAACAAACTGGTGGCTGACCTCGCGCGAGAATCCCTTGAGATAGGCCTTGAGCTGCGCGAGGTTGCTTAACTGGCCACTGCCGAGGTGCGCAACCAACGCTTCGAGCTTTTGTCGGGCCTCAAGATCAGGCACTTTCTTGAGGTACTCCTCAAGCATTTCGAGGATTTCGCTCAGGCGCGCCTGACCATCACTGACGCTGCGCTTGGCCAGAGATTTTTCTACTCGTTCGGAGAATACGAAGGTCAGCTCTTCCGCCGCGTCGGCCATCGCCTGACTGGTGGAGATGTATTGCACGCGCTCCCCCTGGAAATTCCCGGTCAGTCGACTATCGCGTGCAATGACCGGCTCAGCCTGTCGATCCGGCACTGACACTGCGGGGATAACGCTCTGAATAATGGCCATACAGGGTACTCACTTGCCGACAACATACGCATGACAGGCATTGTAGGAATGGGACTACGGTTGCCTCTGCCAAAATCGGTCGCTTTTTTTTAGGCATTACACCAACCAATTTCTAAAAACTTGCGACCGGGACTGAAATTACCGAAGCGGGCCTTTATCTATAGTGGCCGCTAGCCCCATACCCAAGTCGACCATGCACCTCTCACTCGAACACATCACCGGCCAGATGCTGCAGGCCATCGATAAATGTCGGCTGATTCAAATCCGCGGCCGGGTCACGCAAGTCACCGGCACACTGCTCAAAGCAGTGGTGCCCGGTGCGCGCATCGGTGAGCTTTGCCAATTGCGCAACCCCGACCACTCGCTGTCACTGATGGCTGAAGTCATTGGTTTCCAGCAACATCAGGCACTCCTGACCCCTCTGGGCGAAATGCTTGGTGTCTCCTCGAACACCGAGGTCAGCCCGACCGGCACCATGCACCAGGTAGGCGTCGGCGATCACTTGCTGGGCCAGGTGCTCAATGGCCTGGGCCAGCCGCTCAATGGCAGCAACCTGGGTGAACCCGCTGCGTGGTACCCGGTTTACCGCGATGCGCCCGACCCCATGAGCCGCAATCTGATCGAGCGCCCCATTTCCCTTGGTGTTCGCACCATCGACGGCCTGCTGACTTGCGGCGAAGGTCAACGCATGGGGATTTTCGCCGCGGCCGGCGGCGGTAAAAGCACTCTGCTGGCGACCTTGATGCGCAGCGCGGACGTCGACGTCATTGTGCTGGCGCTGGTCGGTGAGCGCGGGCGTGAGGTGCGTGAATTCATCGAGTCTGATCTGGGCGAGCAAGGCCTCAAACGCTCGGTACTGGTAGTCGCCACCTCTGACCGACCAGCAATGGAGCGCGCCAAGGCCGGCTTTGTTGCCACCACGATTGCCGAGTACTTTCGCGACCAGGGTAAACGTGTGCTGCTGCTGATGGACTCCGTCACCCGGTTTGCCAGGGCCCAGCGCGAAATCGGCCTGGCCGCTGGCGAGCCGCCGACTCGGCGCGGCTTTCCACCTTCGGTATTCGCCGCCCTGCCGCGGCTGATGGAGCGCGCCGGCCAATCTGACAAAGGCTCAATCACCGCGCTGTACACCGTGCTAGTCGAAGGTGACGACATGACTGAGCCGGTAGCGGATGAAACCCGCTCGATTCTCGATGGGCACATCATCCTGTCGCGCAAGCTGGCGGCATCCAACCATTACCCGGCCATCGATGTACTGCGCTCGGTGAGCCGAGTCATGAACCAGATAGTGACCCCTGAGCATCGCAATGCCGCCAACCAGTTGCGCGAGTGGCTGGCCCGATACGAAGAAGTCGAGTTGTTGCTCAAGATCGGCGAGTACCAGAAAGGTCAGGATCCGGTCGCCGATCGGGCCATCGAAAAAATGGACGCCATTCGTGCCTGGCTGCGCCAAGGCACCCATGAACCCAGTGACCTGCCCGATTGCCTTGAACAACTGGCGAGCCTGACCCGATGACACTCCCTACTTTGTTGCGCATCAAGCGCTTGCGCGTCGAGCGTGCGGAACAGGCATTGCAGCGCCAGGAGTTGCGGGTCGGCGAGGCGCAGCGCCTCCATCAAACGACACTGGCGGATCACAAACAATACCGGCAGTGGCGCCAGGCGCAAGAAACCCGTTTGTTCGAGCAATGCAAGGCACAACCCATAAACCGCAAAACACTGGAGCAATGGCAGCAGCAGGTTGCCCGCTTGCGAGAAAAGGAAGCAGCACTGGAACAGACCATCGCCGAACAGGCGCAAACCCTGGCCCAGGAGCGCGAACGCCTGCGCCTGAGCAGGCGCCAGTTGCAGGAGGCTCAGCAGCAAGTCGCAAAATTCAACGAGCTGAACGCCCACGCCCTCGCTGAGGCGTTGATGCTGCTTGAGTTCAAAGAAGAACAAGAACTCGAAGAGTTCCGTCGCACCGAGGCCGCCTCATGAGCAGAATTTCCCCACCAGATAGGCCACAAGATGTCTTTACACCGTCATCGCTCCCGGCACTCGTAGCCTCGGACAAAAATTGCCAGGCCGAATTCGAGCGGGCGCTGGGCAGCAGACCCGATGTGATAGAGCGACGCCTGATCGACGCATCGCGTAAGTTCGGTAACCGCGCACCCGATAAAACGCTTCAGGACAATTGCAGCCCGCAAGATGAGGACGCCAGAACAGCTGAACCGGCCAATCCCAAGGGGCGCGAGACCATCCCTGATCTGCCACCGAAACCCGACACGCCGGGCGGGCAGGCCACGAATGAGGAAAGCGGCGAACACCGTGAGCCTGACCAGGCCTGCATGCTGCAGTCTCCCATAGCCATTGCCACACCGTTTTCCACAGTCACTACCAAGCCGTCTCACACGACGACTACCCCACCGTCGTCCACAGCGGCGACCACACCGTCTTCCACAGAAACTACCAGGCCGTCTCCCACGGCGGCGACCACCGCGCCTGTGCCAGCGACCGACCGACCTTTGACGGCTACAAACCAGCGTGACAACACCACAGCGCCTCTGAAGAGCCCGGAGCAAAATCTGTCCATCGCACCAAACGCTCCTGCCAATAGAGCCCCCGTCCAAACACCTGCTGATCAACAAAACCCCTCTGGCGAACAAGATGAACAGGCACATTTCGATGTGGCGGACGAAGACCCCAAGCTCGCCTCAGGCCCCCACCAGACCCCGGGCGACAAACTGCTGGCACGCTTGCTGAAGACCACTGAGCAACCGTCGTTCAGCAGGGACCTCGACAAACTGGCGCAAACCCTGCAGCTGCACATCCAGGCTGGCGAGTCCCGTAATGGCAGCAGTACGCGGCTTCAGGTAAATCTGGCACAACTGGGCCAGGTCGATGTTCAGCTCAACCACTCACGCGGGGAGTTGCATGTCGAAATACAGGCCAGCCCCGGTAGCCTGCTGCAACTCCAACTTGCCCGTGGCGACCTGATGGAACGCTTGCAACGCCTGCACCCGGGCCAACCGATCCAGTTGACTTTTGCTCAACAGCAACATGGCGGTGATCAGGGCTCACGACAACGCCGGCATGTGTATGACGAGTGGGAGCAGGATTCATGAGCAGCCTGACGCTTCCTTGGGCCGCCCCCCGGGAACTGGCCCTGCAACAAAAACTCAGTCGTTGCCGCAGCCGCTATCCACTCGCGCAGGGGGAGGCCCGCCTGGCGATCCTTGTGCCGCCCGACTCGCTGGATGTACGACTGAGCCTCCACTGGCAAGGTTTGCTGTTGCATTGGCGATGCCACAGCGCCCCCCTGGCCGCGTGGCTTGAACCCCACCTGCAAGAAGCGGCGCTCAGCAGCCTGCCATTGCCACTGCAATTGGCGCTGCTGGAGTTGGAAAGCGTCGTTTTGCCAGGGCTCACCTGGAAGAGCATACAGCCGTGCACCGACGCCCCCGATCTCGGCACGCCCACACTGGCATTAACCCTGACACGCGGTACGCAACACCTGGTTGTATGGCTGGAGAGTGACCCAAGCGCGGTACTTGCCTGCGTGCCCGCCCGCCCGCTCGCAGAGCTGAACGCGGTTCTGTTGCGACTTTCGTTGCAATGGGGGCCGATCAGTCTACTCCCCGCGCAACTGCACTCATTGGCTACCGGGGACCTGCTCTTGCTGCCTGCACGCCACGACGCTACGAGCCCTTTGCTCGGTGTCGTCGAAGATCGCCCCTGGGCGCACTTTCGCCACCATGAATCTCAACTGGAACTGCTTGCCATGCACAATGATGCCCCCCTCGAAACCCCCAATGACCTGACCCACCTTGATCAACTGCCCGTTCAGGTCAGCTTTGAAGTCGGTCGTCAGACGCTCGATCTGCACAGCCTCGCGACCCTGCAACCGGGGTCACTGATTGACCTCGCCTCGCCGCTCGACGGCGAAGTGCGGATCCTGGTCAACCATCGCTGCGTGGGAACGGGTGAGCTGGTGAGTATTCAGGATCGCCTTGGTGTGCGGGTCAACCGCCTGCTGCAGGATCTGCCCGCATGATTCAATTGCCTGACGAACTCAGTCTGATCTTTGGCTTGGCGCTGCTGGCATTGCTACCTTTCATTGCGGTCATGGCCACCTCATTTATCAAGATGACGGTGGTCTTCTCACTGCTTCGCAACGCGCTGGGCGTACAACAGATTCCACCGAACATGGCCATGTATGGCCTGGCAATCATCTTGAGCCTGTACGTGATGGCTCCTGTCGGTTTCGCGACCCGCGACTATCTGCGCACCCACGATGTCAGCCTGAACAACAGCCAGTCGGTGGAACAGTTCCTCGATGAAGGCATGGAGCCTTATCGGTCCTTTCTGAAGAGACAGATCCAGGCCCGTGAACATGCGTTCTTCGTCGACAGTACCCGCCAGGTCTGGCCCAGCGAGTATGCCGATCGACTCGAACCCGACAGTTTGCTCATCTTGCTGCCCGCCTTCACGGTCAGTGAACTGACGCGCGCCTTTGAAATCGGCTTTCTGATTTACCTGCCCTTCATTGCCATTGACCTGATCATTTCCAACATCCTGCTGGCCATGGGGATGATGATGGTTTCACCGATGACCATTTCCTTGCCGTTCAAACTGTTGTTGTTTGTCCTGCTGGACGGCTGGGCGCGGTTGACCCACGGCCTTGTCATCAGTTACGGAGGCTGAGAGTGAATAACGCCGAAATCCTCCATTTCACCAGCCAGAGCCTGTGGCTGGTCCTGATTCTGTCCATGCCCACCGTGCTCATGGCTGCCGCCGTCGGCACGCTGGTGTCACTGGTACAAGCACTGACCCAAATTCAGGAGCAGACCCTGGGCTTTGTCGCCAAGCTGATCGCCGTTGTCATTACCCTGTTTGCCACGGCGGGATGGATGGGTAACGAACTCTACGCATTTGCCGAATTGACCCTGCTCAAGATTCCTCTCGTACGATGAGCATTCAGGATCTGCAACAACTCCTGTTGGCATACACCCTACTGCTGCCCAGAATCATCAGTTGTTTTGTGGTCATGCCAATTCTGAGCAAACAAATGCTCGGGGGTGGCCTGGTTCGTAACGGCGTGGCCTGTTCGCTCGCCTTGTTTGCCTACCCGACAGTCGCCGGCACGTTGCCAATGACAATTAACGGCATAGACCTGGCCATGCTGATCGGCAAGGAAGTCTTGCTCGGCCTGCTGATCGGGTTTGTCGCCACGATCCCGTTCTGGGCCATCGAGGCCACTGGGTTCATCATTGACAACCAGCGCGGCGCCTCCATCGCCTCTACGCTCAACCCCACATTGGGCAGCCAGACCAGCCCTACCGGCTTGTTGCTGACACAAACCATGATCACCCTGTTTTTTACCGGTGGCGCGTTTCTGACGTTGATCGGGGCACTGTTCCAGAGCTACGTCAGTTGGCCGGTCGCAACCTTCTTTCCCTATATCGGCAGCCAGTGGGTGGACTTTTTCTACGCCCAGTTTTCGCAACTGCTACGCCTGTGCCTGTTGTTGGCGGCTCCGCTGCTGATCGCCATGTTCCTGGCCGAGTTCGGCCTGGCCCTGATCAGTCGCTTTGCCCCGTCCTTGAATGTGTTCATCCTCGCCATGCCGATCAAAAGTATCGTCGCCAGTCTGTTGTTGGTGATTTACCTGAACGTGTTGATGGCGCACGCCTATGACAGCTTGCTGATCGCCATCGACCCGCTCCGTCATCTACGCCCAGTGCTGGAAACGCCATGAGCGCCGAGAAAAGTGAACAGCCCACGCCGAAGAAGCTCCGCGATGCGCGAGCCAAAGGCCAGGTGGTCAAAAGCAAGGAAGTGGTGTCCACGGTGCTGATTCTGGCTCTGATTGCCACGCTCGCCAGCTTCAGCGATTACTACATGGAGCACCTCGGGCAACTGATGCTGATGCCCGAGTCGTATCTCAACCTGCCGTTCGGGCTGGCCCTGCAGTTAATGGTGGAAAACCTGTTCCAAGAAATGGTCTACCTCTGCCTGCCATTCTTGGTCGTTGCCGCATTGGCCGTCATCGCCGCCCACCTGTTGCAGTACGGCTTTCTGCTCAGCGGCGAGTCGATCATGCCCGACCTGAAAAAGATCAATCCGATAGAGGGCGCCAAGAAGATCTTCTCGATCCGCAGCCTTGTCGACTTCCTCAAGTCGCTCATCAAGGTGAGCCTGTTGTCGGTGCTGGTCTGGACAACCCTGGCCGGCAACCTGGACACCCTGATCAGGCTGCCCGCCTGCGGACTGAGTTGCATTGCACCGGTGATCGGTTTATTGCTTGGCCAGTTGATGCTGATTTGCGGCGTGGGGTTTGTGGTGATCTCGGCGCTCGACTATGCCTTCGAGCGCTACGAGCACAACAAGCAGTTGCGCATGAGCAAGGACGAAATCAAACGCGAATACAAAGAGATGGAAGGCAGCCCAGAGATCAAAAGCAAACGACGTCAGTTTCATCAGGAGTTGCAGTCAAGCAACCTGCGCGCAGACGTCAAACGCTCCTCGGTGATTGTCGCCAACCCCACCCACATTGCAATTGGCCTTCGCTACGTGAAGGGCGAGACGCCCTTGCCCGTCGTCACCTTGAAACATACCGAGGCCCTGGCCCTGCAAGTGCGTCGTATTGCCGAGGAAGAAGGCATCCCGGTGTTGCAGCGTGTCCCCTTGGCTCGGGCGTTGTATCAGGATGGCCATGTCGACCAGTACATTCCCGCCGACCTGATTCAAACCACCGCCGAGGTTCTGCGCTGGCTCGACAGCCAGCAACAGATACCACCGTCAGTGCTGTAAGCCGGCGCCCTGGGAAGCTTTCAGAAGCCGACGGTAGCCGATACCAGCCACGTACGCGGCGTAGACAGGGTCAGGCCTGGCGCACTGTCGCTGGAGGTCGCGGCCGAGGCCCAATACGTGGTGTCCAGCACGTTCTCCACAGTGGCCCGCAGGGTCACCGGGTTTTCCTTGACCTTGAAGGTGTAGCGCGCGCCCAGGTCATAGCGTTCCCAGTTGTCGATTTTCTGCTGGTTGGCCGCATCCAGGTACTGCGCGCCGGTGTGGATCGCGCGGGCGGTCAGGGTCAGGCCTTGCAGGCGCGGCACATCCCACTCGGCACCCAGGTTGACATTGGCGATCGGCGCGCCGGTGCCGCGCTTGCCATCCGTGAGCCCCTGGGCAGTCTTGGTCTGCTCGCTGTCGAGCAGCATCACCCCGCCCAGCAGGCGCACGCCGGCCAACGGCTCGCCAAACATGTTCAGCTCAACGCCCTGGTTGCGCAGTTGGCCATTGGGTTTGAAGAACCCCTGGCTGTCGATGCCATAGGCCGGCTGCTTGATCTGGAACACACTGGCAGTCAGGCCAAAACTGCCCATGTCGTACTTGGCGCCGACTTCCACCTGCTTGCTCTTGGTCGGCGGGAAGATCGCGTTTTCATTGCGCACCCCACTCGACGGTGCGGTCTCGCCCTGGCTCAGGCCTTCCATGTAGTTGGTGTACAGCGACAGCTGGTCGGTGACTTTCACCACCAGGCCCAGGGCTGGCGAGGTCGCTTGTTCGTCGTACTCCGGCTGATCCTTGATGCCATTGCTCCAGGAGGTGACCTGGACCTTTTGCAGGCGCGCGCCAAGGGTCAGCAGCACCTGTTCATCGAAGAACGCCAGGGTGTCGGCCAGGGCCAGGCTGGTGAAGCGGTTTTCGGTGTGGGTGCTGGTGTCCCAGCGCACGGCCCGGCCTGGGCGGGGCAAGACTACCGGGTTGTAGAGGTTGCTCTTGCCGGGGGTGTAACGCTCGCCGGCATTGTCGAAATCCATATTGAACTGATTGAGGCTGACATTGAGGGTATGCCCTACGGGGCCGGTCTCGAACCAACTGCGCGCGCCGACGGTGACGGTCTTGACGTCTTCGTCACGGCGGAAACTGCGCGGCACCACGGTGAAGTCGCCATTGCTCTGGGTTGCCTGCACGCCATGACGCAGGAAGTCGTAGTTGCCTTTGCGTGCGCCGGCGGCGGCATAGACCATCAGTGAATCGCTGACATCGAACTCACCACGCACCGCACCAAAGGTGTCCTTGGTGTGGGAGTAGGTCCAGGACTGGGCGAAGTTGTCGCGGATATCGCGGGCCTTGGGCATCACGCTGCCCTTGGCGACTTCCACGCGCTCCTGAGGCGCATCGGCGGTGCGCTCCTGGCGCCCGAGGTCGAGAGACAGGCGCACCCGCTCCTGGCGATAATCGAGGCCGATCACGGTCATTTCGCGGTCCACCTCCTGGTGATCCCACTCGGTATCGCCGGCTTGCTTCACGCCATTGAAGCGCACGCCAAACTGCTGCTCATCGCCAAACCGCCGGCCGATATCCACCGCACCGCCGAACTGCCCGGCCGAAGCATAGCTGCCGGTGAACTCGCTGAGCGGCGTGTCGGCGGCGCGCTTGGGCTCGATATTGATCCCGCCACCGATGCTGCCCCGAGGCGCGATGCCGCCGAGCAAGGCGCCGGGGCCCTTGAGGATATCGACGCGCTCGACCATTTCCATGTCGATGGCGTAGGTCGGCAACACGCCATACAGGCCGCCGTAGGACACGTCGCTGTTGAACAGGCTGAACCCGCGCACCGAGAACTGCTCAAAACGCCCACCGGCCGGGTTGGTGATGCGTACCGAAGGGTCGCTGGCAACCATCTCGCCGAGGGTGCGCGCCTGTAGGTTTTTCACCGCCTTGGCGGTATAGGAGGTGAGGTTGAACGGCGTATCCATAAAATCGCCGTCGCCCAGCATGCCCTGGGCACCTTTGCGTGTGACCTGGTCACCGGCGTAGGTTTCGGCGACCGGTGTGGCCGCTGCCCCGAAAATCGAGGTGGCCGGTAACTGGTAGACACCGCCCTGTGGCGCGGGGATCAGGGTGTAGGCGCGCTCCCCCACCGCCTGCAATTGCAGGCCCGAGCCTTGCAGCAGGCGCGCGAAGCCTTCCTCGACGGCAAACTCACCCCAGACCCCGGCGCTTTGGCGGCCGCTGACCAGGGCCGGATCGACCGACAGATTGACCCCGGCCAGCCCGGCAAAGCGGGTCAAGGCACTGCCCAGGCTGCCGGCGGGCACCTGATAACTGCGTCGGGCCGCGTCCTCGGCCCAGCCCACAGGAATCAACAACGGGCTGGCACTCAGGCTCAGCAGCAAACTCAGGCGCAACAACGATGGCGGGACGACGGGCATTAAAAGGCTCTCTGTTTTCGTTCACTTGCCTTGGATGACAGGCGAGCCGAAAAAAGGGGACACGGGATTGCAAAACTTGTGGAATCCCCTGTGGGAGCGGGCTTGCTCGCGATAGCGGTGTATCAGACATAGATGAGTTGGCTGACCCTACGCCTTCGCGAGCAAGCCCGCTCCCACATTGGATCTGCATCAACAATTAAATCGTGGTCAAGCCAGGGTTTTGCGCGGTGCCAGCGTGACCCAATACCGCGTGCGAAACTGCACCTGCAGCCCATGAGTGGTGGCCAGCAGGCTGAGGATGCGGTCGGTGTCGTCCAGGCGGAAACTGCCGGTGACGCGCAAGCCTTCCAGGCTCGGATCCCAGCGCAGGACACCCGGGCGATAGCGATCCAGTTCGCGCAGGAAATCACCCAGCCCCTGGTTCTGCGCGGTCAGTACCCCGTCGCGCCAGCCCGGTTGCAGCACGTCGAATGGCATTGGTACGCCCAGCCCTGCGGGCTGTAGGCGTATCTGTTGCCCGCCTTGGACCCGGGCGCTACGCCCAGCCCCATCGAGCACATGAACCTGGCCCTTGAGCACCGACACCAGGCAAGCGTTTGCCCACTGACGCACACAGACCTCGGCCTGGCTGGCGATAACCTGGCCATAACGGGTGTGAACCGTCAGTGCCGCCGTACCTGGTACGTTCAGCGCCATTTCCCCATCGACCAGGGTCAGGCGTCGCCGGGCGAGGTCTACATCCACGGCACTGGCAGTGTTCAGTTGCAGGGCGCTGCCATCGGCCAATGGCACACGTTTGCGCTCGCCGGTAGCGGTGTGCAGGTCGGCACGCCATACGTCGAGGGGGAGCTGGCGACTGAGCAGCCAGGCCGCCGGCACCAGTGCCGCCACGCCCAGGGCGCGCTTGAGCACGGCACGCCGGCCCGGTTGCGGGCGGTCGAGGCTGGCCATGGCCAGGGAGGATGGCAGGTCGGCAAAGCGCTGGCGCAGCAGTTGCGCCTTTTGCCAGGCCTGTTCGTGCTGGGGGTGGCTGTCGCGCCATTGCTGCAAGTCGGTGTGGTCGCGTTCGCCAGCGGTGCCGGACTCCAACAGCGTCAGCCAGTGCGCCGCGGCCCGCGCCACATCCGCTGGGGTACGGCTCACAGTTCCACCAACAGGCAATGCTCGTAGGCCTGGGCCATATAGCGCTTGACCGTGCGCTGCGAGACCTTGAGGCGCTCGGCAATCTCCCGGTAGCCCAGGCCTTCGAGCTGGCTCCAGAGAAACGCCCGACGCACCACCGGCGCCAGGCCGTCGAGCAATTCATCCAGGGCCTGCAGGGTTTCCAGCAGCAACCAGCGCTGCTCCGGCGAGGGCACGCATGCTTCAGGCAGGCATGCCAGGGCATTCAGATAGGCCTGCTCCAGGCTGCGGCGTTGATGAAAATTGACCAGCAAGCGCTTGCCCACCGTCACCAGGTAGGCCCGTGGTTCCTGCAATTGCGCTACCGGCTGGGCGCTGGCCAGCACCCGCAGGAAGGTGTCCTGGCTCAGGTCGGCGGCATCCCAGGCATTGCCCAGGCGCCGACGCAGCCAGCTTTCTAGCCAACTGCGGTGGTCGCGGTACAAGGTGCTCAGGCTGGGTTCGGCGGTGGTCGTTGGCGATACAGCATCAGTCATGGCAAGCGAACCCTGGGCGGCGCGAGTGAGTCTCAAATGAGATTCATTCTATTTAATATCCCTGCGCGGCACCATGTTCTTTTTGCCGGGTAGACGGGTGGAGCGCCTCAACGCATCACCACAATCCCCCCCACCAACACCACCGGCCACGCCCACATCGCCGCGCGCCATCCCCAGGGCGCATGCCGCAGTTCCATAAACCCATCGGCAATCACCCAGGCCTTGGCCACCGCTGCCAGCACCACCACCCACCACCATCCCGCAGCGCCGGACATAACGGTGCCCACGCTCAGCAGCACCAGCGCGGCCCAGCACGCCAGCATCTTCACAACACGTACACCAACGGAAACAGTACGACCCACACCAGATCCACCATATGCCAATACAACACCCCGGACTCCAACCCCGCCTGGCGCCCCGGCCCATAAGCCCCACGCCAGCAGCGCAAACCCAACCACGCCAGGATCACCATCCCCAGCAGCACATGCAAAAAGTGAAACCCGGTCAGAATCCAGTACAGGGTAAAGAATGTGCTGTGCTCCAGGCCCAGCCCGGCAGTGGCCAGGTGCCCGTACTCGCCGAGTTTGATCCACACATACCCCATCGCCACCGACAGCCCCAGCGTCAACAACCCGCCCGCCCGCCGTGGGTGGCCGGCAAGTGCCTGTTGCTGTGCCAACGCCGCCAACAGGCCGGCGGTCAGCAGACTCAGGGTCATGGCCAGGCCGCTGGAGGTGTCCAGCTGTGCGCGGCCTTCGGCAAAGACCTCGGGCCGTAGTGCCTGGGTCACCGCAAAGGCGAGGATCAGGATCGCGAACACCGAGAGTTCGGCGAGGATGAACAACCACATCGCCAGGTCACCCGGCAGCCGCCGTTCAACTGAAGTGAACATCAACCACGTCCATCAGCGCCGCGACGGTTTGCGGGTCGTCGCTCAGCGCTTCGGCCAGGCAGGCCAGGCAGGCTTGGCGCGGGGGCATGCCGGCGGCGATCAGGCGGGCGGTGAAGATCAGCAAGCGGGTGGACGCCACCTCTTCCAGGTCATGTTGGTCAAGCCGGCGCAAGGCCTGCCCCAGGCGCACCACCTGGGCCGCCAAGGCGCTGTCCACCTGGGCTTCGCGGGCGACGATGCGCTCTTCTTCCACTGTCGCAGGATAGCCAAAGCGCATCGCCACAAAACGCTGGCGGGTGCTGGGTTTCATGCCCTTGAGCAGGTTCTGGTAACCGGGGTTGTAGGACACCACCAACATAAATGACGGCGGCGCCTTGAGCACTTCGCCGGTGCGCTCCAGGAACAGCTCGCGACGGTCGTCGGCCACCGGGTGCAGGACCACGGCCGTGTCCTGGCGGGCCTCGACCACTTCGTCCAGGTAGCAGATGCCCCCCTCACGCACCGCGCGGGTCAGCGGGCCGTCCTGCCACCAGGTGCCCTGGGCGCCGATCAGGTGACGGCCGATCAGGTCGGCGGCGCTGAGGTCGTCGTGGCAGGCCACGGTGTACAACGGCAATTGCAGGCGGTGGGCCATGTGCTGCACAAAGCGGGTCTTGCCGCAGCCGGTCGGGCCCTTGATCAGCACCGGCATGCGGTGGCGCCAGGCGTGCTCGAACAGCTCGTGTTCGTTATTGACGGCTTGGTAGAAGGGTTCGCTCATGGGGCACCTTGCATGGACAACGGGTTTGACGGCCACGCTACGGGGGCCTGCGACAACCTGGCAAGCCGTACTCAAGGCAAACTTGATCGCCGTCAAGCGGTCATCCACCCGCCGCGACATAGTCTCTGCTGGCACTAAGAACCTGCGCTCTACCCAGATCGCAAAGGTCTTGCCTGAGGAGATATGGAATGCTGACTCGCAACAAAACACCCTACGTACTGACGCTGGCCAGGCTCAGCTGCGCGCTGGCCCTGGCCCTTTCAACACAGGCCTTCGCCGCTGCTCCCGCGCCGGCGGCGGCCATGGTCAAAAGCCCCGGCGCCCCCGATTTGAGCCAGGCCGAGTTCGATGCCTCGAAGCAGATTTACTTCGAGCGCTGCGCCGGCTGCCACGGGGTGTTGCGCAAAGGCGCCACCGGCAAGCCGCTGACCCCGGACATCACCCAGGCCCGGGGCCAGGCGTACCTGGAAGCCTTGATCACCTACGGCTCCCCCGCCGGCATGCCGAACTGGGGCACCTCCAATGCGCTGACCAAGGCGCAGATCACCAGCATGGCCACCTTCATCCAGCACACCGCGCCGACGCCACCGGAATGGGGCATGGCCGAGACGCTCAAGACCTGGAAGGTGCTGGTCAAGCCCGAAGACCGTCCGAAGAAGCAACTCAACACGCTGAACCTGGAAAACCTGTTCTCCGTGACCCTGCGTGACGACGGCAAAATCGCCCTGATCGACGGCGACAGCAAGAAAATCGTCAAGCTGATCGACACCGGCTACGCCGTGCATATCTCACGGATTTCCGCTTCGGGCCGCTACCTGCTGGTGATCGGCCGTGACGCCAAGATCGACATGATCGACCTGTGGCCCGCCGAACCGACCAAAGTCGCCGAGATCAAGGTGGGCATCGAGGCCCGTTCGGTGGAGACCTCCAAGTTCAAGGGCTATGAAGACAAGTACGCGATTGCCGGTTCCTACTGGCCGCCGCAGTTCACCATCATGGACGGCGAGACCCTGGAGCCCAAGCAGATCGTCTCGACCCGCGGCATGACCGTGGACAAACAGGAGTACCACCCGGAACCGCGTGTGGCAGCGATCATCGCCTCCCACGAATGGCCGGAGTTCATCGTCAACGTCAAGGAAACCGGCAAGGTGATGCTGGTCAATTACCAGGACATCAAGAACCTCACCATCACCACCATCGACGCCGCGCCGTTCCTGCATGACGGTGGTTGGGACAGCACCCATCGCTACTTCATGACGGCGGCGAACAACTCCAACAAGGTGGCGGTGATCGACTCCAAGGAGCGCAAGCTCACCGCCCTGGTGGATGTGGGCAAGACCCCGCACCCCGGCCGTGGCGCCAACTTTGTGCACCCGCAATACGGTCCGGTATGGGCCACCAGCCACTTGGGGGACGGTGGGGTTTCGGTGATCGGCACCGACCCGGTCAAGCACCCGCAATACGCCTGGAAGCAGGTGACCTCGCTCAATGGCCAGGGCGGTGGCTCGCTGTTTATCAAGACCCACCCCAACTCGCGGCACCTGTACGTCGACACCACCCTCAACCCCGACACCAAGCTCAGCCAGTCGGTGGCCGTGTTCAATATCGACAAGCTCGACGCCGGCTACACCGTGCTGCCGATTGCCCAGTGGTCGGGCATCAAGCAAGGCGCCCTGCGCGTGGTGCAGCCGGAATACAACAAGGCGGGCGATGAAGTGTGGTTCTCGGTGTGGAACGGCCAGGAAGAGGAGTCGGCGCTGGTGGTGGTCGATGACAAGACCCTCAAGCTCAAGAATGTGATCAAAGATAAGCGCCTGATTACCCCGACCGGCAAGTTCAATGTCTACAACACCCAATTCGACATTTATTGAGCTTCATCAACAAGAGGCAACCCAATGAAAAATATCCTGCTTGCACTCGTGGCCCTGGGCGCGGCACTGAGCCTGCCCACCGCTGTCGCCGACGATGGCGCGGCGCTGTTCAAGAGCAAACCCTGCGCGGCCTGCCACACCATCGACAGCAAGATGGTGGGGCCGGCGCTCAAGGAAGTCGCGGCGAAGAACGCCGGGGTCAAGGACGCTGACAAGACCCTGGCCGGCCATATCAAGAACGGCACCCAGGGTAACTGGGGGCCGATCCCGATGCCGCCAAACCCAGTCACCGATGCCGAAGCCCTGACCCTCGCCCAATGGGTGTTGAGCCTGAAATAAGCACAAGGAGCACGCCATGCAAGTCTCGATGATCGGTTCGGCCATGGCGCTGCTCTTCCTCATTCCCGCGCCGGTGCACGGAGCACCGGCGCCAGCGCGCCAGGTCCAGCTGGAACACCTGTTGACCCAGGACTGTGGCGCCTGCCACGGCCTGCACCTGACCGGCGGCCTGGGCCCGGCCCTGACCCCGCAAGCCCTGGCCGGGCAAACCCGCGACACCCTGATTGCCACCGTGACCTATGGCCGCCCTGCCCTGGCGATGCCTGGCTGGGCGCCGTTGCTCGATGCCGGCGATATTGCCTGGCTGGTCGACCGCCTCCTGCAAGGAACCCCCGCACCATGATCCGTCCCCTGCTTGCCTGCATTGCCGGCCTGTTGCTTACCGCTTGTGTCCAGCCACCGTTGCGCGGCAGCGGCGACCTGGGCCTGGTGATAGAACGCGCCAGCGGCAGCCTGCTGATTATCGACAGCAGCAACCAGGCCCGCCTGGCCCGGGTCGAGGGGTTGGGCGACCTGTCCCATGCCTCGGCGGTATTTTCCCGGGACCAGCGCTACGCCTACCTGTTTGGCCGTGACGGCGGGTTGACCAAGGTCGATCTGCTGACCCAGCGCATCGACAAACGCCTGATCCAGGGCGGCAACAGCATCGGCGGTGCGATCAGCCAGGATGGGCGCCTGATTGCCGTGTCCAACTACCAGCCCGGCGGCGTCAAGGTGTTCGACGCCGCGACCCTGCAACAGGTCGCCGATATCCCGGCCACGCCCCTGGCCGATGGCAAGCGCTCGCGGGTGGTGGGCCTGGTGGATGCGCCGGGGCAACGCTTTGTGTTCAGCCTGTTCGATACCGACGAGATCTGGAGCGCCGATTTCAGCCAGGGCAATACCCCGGCCATCACCCGCTTCACCGGCATTGGCCGCCAACCCTATGACGCGCTGATCACCGCCGATGGCCGTTACTACATGGCCGGGTTGTTTGGCGAGGACGGCATGGCCCAGCTCGACCTATGGCACCCCGAGCTGGGGGTCAAGCGCGTGCTTGCCGATTACGGCCGCGGCCAGGCAAAACTGCCGGTGTACAAGATGCCGCACCTGGAAGGCTGGGCCGTGGCCAGCAACCAGGCCTTCGTGCCCGCCGTGGGCCGCCACCAGGTGCTGGTGATGGACGCGCGCACCTGGCAACAGACCGCCACCATCGCCGTGGCCGGCCAACCGATTTTTGTCACCGCACGGCCCGACGGGCGCCAGTTGTGGGTCAACTTTGCCTACCCGGACAACGACCGGGTGCAGGTACTCGACACTCAAACCCACCAGGTGGTCGCGAACCTGCGCCCCGGCCCCGGTGTGCTGCACATGGAATTCACCGGGCGCGGTGAGCAGCTGTGGCTGTCGGTTCGCGACGGCCAGCAGGTGCAGGTCTGGGATCCTTATCGCTTGACCTTGCTCAAGACCCTGCCGGCCGAAAGCCCCAGCGGCATCTTCTTCAGCAGCCGCGCGCAAAAAATGGGGTACTGAGATGGAACTGGATGAACTGACCGCACGCCTGATCGACCGCTATCAACACGGCATGCCGCTGTGCGCCGAGCCTTACCTGGAAATGGCCCAGACCTTAGGTTGCAGCGAGCGCGAGCTGATGGCCTGCCTGCAACGCCTGGAGCTGGCGGGCGCGTTGTCGCGGGTCGGGCCGGTGTTCGATCACAGCCGCGCCGGCGCCAGTACCCTGGCCGCCCTGGCGGTGCCCGCCGAGCGCCTGGAGCAGGTGGCGGCGCGCATCAGCCGCTACCCCGAGGTCAATCACAACTATGCCCGCGAGCATCACTACAACCTGTGGTTTGTACTGACCGGGCCCAATCGCCGTCATTTGGAACAGATTCTGGAGGAGCTGGAAAAGGACACCGGCCTGATCCCCCTGGACCTGCCCATGCTCACCTCTTATCGCATCGACCTGGGTTTTGCCCTGGGAGTCCATCCGTGATCGCCCCGCTGAACCATGAACAATTGCTGGACCTGCGCCAGTGCCTGGAGCGCGGGCTGCCGCGCGTTTCGCGGCCCTATGAAAACCTTGCCGAGCAGATCGGCGCCCATCACCTGCAAGTGCTGCAGCAGATGCAACAGTGGCAGGAGCAGGGCCTGTTCCGTCGGGTCGGCCTGGTGCTAAACCATCGCGCCCTGGGCTATGTGGCCAATGCGATGCTGGTGCTGGATGTGCCCGATGCGCTGATCGATGAAGTTGGCCAGCGCCTGGGCCACGCGCCGGGCATCACCCTGTGCTACCAGCGGCCACGGCGTTTGCCGCACTGGCGCTACAACCTGTTCTGCATGGTCCATGGCCGTGAGCGCGAAGCGGTACAGGCACAGGTCGAGGAGCTGCTGCAACAGCATCTGCTCAGTGACCTGCCCCACCACCTGCTGTTCAGCACGCGCATGTTCAAGCAATGCGGCGGGCGTTTCGCACCGCCGCCGTCACAGGTATGGGCCCATGGATGAACTCGACCGGCAACTGATCAACCGCCTGCAACGGGGCCTACCCCTGGTGCGCCACCCATGGCAGGCGGTGGCCGCAGAGCTGCACAGCACGCCCGACGAACTGCTCGACCGCCTGCACCTGCTGCTCGAAGACGGCGTGCTGACGCGCTTCGGGCCGATGTTCGATATCGAGCGCCTGGGCGGCGCGTTCACCCTGGCCGCCCTGGCGGTGCCCGAAGCCCGCTTTGAACAGGTCGCGGCGCAACTCAACGACCTGCCGCAAGTGGCCCACAACTACCGCCGCGAGCATCCCTGGAACATGTGGTTTGTGCTGGCCTGCGGCACCTGCGACGACCTCGACCAGACCCTGTCACACATCCACGCCATCACCGGGCTTGAGGTGCTTAACCTGCCCAAGGAGCAAACCTACCATGTCGGTCTGTACTTCCCGGTTTGACGAAACCCTGGCCCAGCGCCTGATCCATTTGACCGAAACCGGCCTGCCCCTGGTGGAAGACCCCTGGACCTGGCTCGCCGAGCAATTGGGCATCAGCGTCGAATCCACCCTGGACCTGCTCAAGCGCCTGCAAGGGGAAGGCGCCATCCGCCGGATCGCTGCCGTGCCCAATCACTATCGCCTGGGCTACCGCCACAACGGCATGACCGTGTGGGATGTGTGCGATGAACAGATGCCGCGCCTGGGCGAGCTGATCGGCGCCCAACCCTTTGTCAGCCACTGCTACCGCCGCCCCCGGCGCGCGGATTGGCCGTACAACCTGTTCGCCATGGTCCATGGTCGCAGCCGCGAAGAAATCGACAGTTACCGCGAACACCTGCGCTTCCTGCTGGGCGATGCCAGCCGGGCGGACGAGATGCTGGTGAGCAGTCGCATCCTGAAAAAAACCGGTTTGCGCCTGAGCTCTCCCCTCGCTCCTGCACGTGCGCGCTGAAGAAGGAACCTCTTATGCTTAGGATCAGTCATTACCTGCGCACCCTGGCCGGCCAATGCCCGCCTCCACGCAGCGCCAAACCCGGCAGCCAGCGCGCGCCGGTGGTGATCTGGAACCTGTTGCGCCGCTGCAACCTGACCTGCAAGCACTGCTATGCCACCAGCGCCGACAGCGTGTTCCGCGATGAGCTGGACACCGAGGCCGCACTGAAGGTGATCGATGACCTGCACGAGGCCGGAGTCAAGGTGTTGATCCTCTCGGGCGGCGAGCCCCTGCTGCGCGAGGACCTGTTCCAACTCAGCGCCTATGCCCGCGCCAAGGGCTTTTTTGTCGCCCTGTCGAGCAATGGCACGCTGATCGATGAAGGCAATATCCAGCAGATCGCCGAGGCGCGTTTTGACTATGTGGGCATAAGCATTGATGGCTTGAAGGCCACCCATGATGCGTTCCGCCAGAGCGAGGGCAGTTTCGAGCGCTCGATGCATGCCATCAGCCTGTGCCGCCAGGCCGGTATCCGCGTGGGCCTGCGCACCACCCTGACCCAGGAAAACCACGCGCAACTCCCGCAATTGCTGGCCTTGATGCGTGAATACGATGTGCAGAAGTTCTACCTCTCGCACCTCAACTACAGCGGGCGCGGCAAACGCAGCCGGCAACTGGATGCGCACCAGCAGATGAGCCGCGAGGCCATGCTGATGATTTTCCAGCAGGCCTGGGAGGACATCCAGAACGGGGTGGCCAGCGATTTTGTCAGCGGCAACAACGACGCCGACGCCGTGCTGTTGCTGCAATGGGTGCACCAACACTTGCCGGAACACTACCCGCAACTCGAACACCTGCTGCACGCCTGGGGCGGCAATGCCTCGGGCAGCGGCATCGCCAATATCGACAACACCGGCGAAGTGCACCCGGACACGTACTGGTGGCAACACTCGGTGGGCAATGTGCGCCATACCTCGTTTCGCGAGATCTGGCTGGAGCGCCCCGACCCGTTGCTGCTGCGCCTGCGCCAATACCCACGCCAGATCGGTGGCCGTTGCACCGAGTGCCGCTGGCTGGGCATCTGCAACGGCAACACGCGCACCCGCGCCTGGGCCGATGGCGACCTCTGGGGCCCGGACCCCGGTTGCTACCTCAGCGACGCGGAAATCGCCCGAACGCCACCCACCCTGATTCCTTGCTCGGCACGCTGAACCACCGGCCTGGCCACCTGGTGACACAACCGGGGGCCGCCAACCTGATGATGAACCAAGGAAGTCTCATGCACTCATCCCACGCGTTACCCTCCGTGCTGCACAGCCCCTTCCACCCCGGCGAAGTCGCCCTGGTCGGCGCCGGCCCCGGTGACCCGCGCCTGCTCACCCTGCGCGCCTGGAGCCTTTTGATGCAGGCCGATGCGGTGGTGTTCGACCGTCTGATCAGCGCCGAACTGCTGACCCTGATCCCACTGACCTGTGCCCGGCATTACGTGGGCAAGGCCAGCGGCTATCACAGCCTGCCCCAGGAACAGATCAACGAGCTGCTGGCCGAACTGGCCCAGCAGGGCCAACGGGTGGTGCGGCTCAAGGGGGGCGACCCGTTCGTGTTTGGTCGCGGTGCCGAAGAGCTGGAATACCTGCTGGCCCAAGGTGTGTCGTGCCAGGTGGTGCCCGGCATCACGGCGGCCTCCGGCTGCAGCGCCTACGCGGGTATCCCGCTGACCCACCGTGACCTGGTCAACTCGTGCCGCTTCGTCACCGGGCATTTGCAGCGCGACGGCGAATTGAAGTTGCCCTGGGACAGCCTCGCCGACAGCAGCCAGACCCTGGTGTTCTACATGGGCCTGTCGAACCTGGCGATGATCGCCGAGCGCCTGATCGGTGCCGGCCTGCCCGCCGATACACCGGCGGCGCTGATCTGCAACGGTGCCCGCGCCGACCAGCAGGTACATCGCGGCACCCTGCGCCTGCTACCGGCCCTGGCATTGATGTGCGAACCCGGCGTGCCGACCTTGACGGTGATCGGGCAGGTGGTCGACCTGTTTGCCGACGCCGCCCTGCACTACCCCGCCAGCCTCGCGCCCGCGCACCTGGCGGTGTCCAGGGTGGCGGTATGAAACGCCTGTGGCTGGTGCCGCTGCTCTGGGCCAGCGCCGCCCATGGTGCAACCGATGCCGCCGCCGATTACCAGCAGCACTGCCAGAGCTGCCATGGCGTCAACCGGGTCGGCAGTAGCGGCCCGGCGTTGTTGCCCGAGAGCCTGGGGCGAATCAAGCCGGCCGAGATACGCCAGGTGATCGAACACGGCCGCCCGGCCAGCCAGATGGCGGCATTCGCCCCGCTGCTGACGGCGCAACAGATCGACGCCCTGGTGAGTTTTCTGCAACAGCCGCCCGCCACGCCCGCGACCTGGAACGAACAGGATATCCGTAGCAGCCATCGCCAATTGGCCGACCTCAGCCAACTGCCGAGTACCCCGCAGCACCACGCCGACCCGCTGAACCTGTTTGTGGTGGTGGAGTCCGGCGATCATCACATCACTATTCTCGACGGCGACCGCTTTGAAGTGCTCGACCGTTTTGCCTCGCACTTTGCCGTGCACGGCGGGCCGAAGTTCTCCCCGGACGGGCGCTTTGTGTACTTCGCCTCACGCGATGGCTGGATCAGCCTGTATGACCTGCACAACCTCAAGCTGATCGCCGAGGTCCGTGCCGGCCTCAATACCCGCAACCTGGCGGTGAGCAAGGACGGACGCTGGGTGCTGGTGGGCAATTACCTGCCAGGCAACCTGGTGGTGCTGGACGCGCGCGACCTGTCGCTGGTCAAGACCCTGCCGACGCATTCGCGGGTCAGCGCGGTGTACACCGCGCCGCCGCGCAACAGTTTTATCGTCGCCCTCAAGGATGTGAATGAGGTCTGGGAGTTGTCCTACGCGTCCCCTACCCCGAACTTCGAGCCCCGGCGCATCCAGGCCCAGGATGTGCTCGATGACTTTTCCTTTTCCCCCGACTACCGGCAACTGCTCGCCACCTCGCGCAAAGCCGGTGGCGGGCAAGTGATCGACCTCGATAGCGGCAAAGTGGTCACCGATATCGCGCTGTCGGGCATGCCGCACCTGGGCTCGGGGACTTACTGGCAACGCAACGGGCAGTGGGTATTTGCCACGCCGAATATCAGCAAGGGGCAGATCTCGGTGCTGGACCTCAAGACCTGGAAGCTGATCAAGGAGATTCCCACCCTTGGGCCGGGGTTCTTTATGCGCAGCCACAGCCACTCGCGCTATGTGTGGAGTGATGTGTTTTTTGCGCCGGGCAATGATGCCATTCACTTGATCGACAAGCAGACCCTGGAAATTGCCCATACCCTGCGGCCCATGCCGGGCAAGACCGCAGCGCATGTGGAATTCACCAAGGATGGGCGTTATCTGCTGTTGAGCATCTGGGACCGCGAGGGCGCGTTGATTGTGTATGACAGCCAGACGTTGCAGGAGGTCAAGCGTCTGCCCATGAACAAACCTTCGGGCAAGTACAACGTGGGCAACAAGATCGAGTTTGCCGAAGGGACTTCCCATTGATGCAGGAGCCCGGCCGGCTCCTGCCAGGGGCCCCGTGGCTGGTCAAAAGGCGTAAGTGGCCGACACGCTGACCACTTCGCCCTTGGCCTCGGACTTGCCATCCAGGGAGGCCGCGCCGAGGCGGTCAACGTTCTGGCTCTTGAGTTTCACCGTCTGCACAAACTGCCGCGAATAAGCACCGTCGATACTCAAGCCCGCAATGGCCCGGATGTTGTAGCTAAAGCCCAGGGAGGCAAAGATCCGATCACCATCCGGGATACGTGGGTCGCGGGTCGCGTTACGGGTCGGCGTCTGGTCAAAGGCCAGCCCGGTGCGCACGGTAAAGTCGTCGGTAAGCTTGTAGTCGCCACCGAAGGCATACATCCAGCTGTTCCTGTAGTTGTACGGGATCGACACAAGGGTGCTGCCATCGGACTTCAAGGTCAGCGCCTTGAACGATGACCACTGGATCCAGGTGGCGCTGGCCCCCAGGGTCAGGCGCTCAGAAAACTGGTGGACCCAGTCCAGGGAGGCATGGGCGGGAATGTCCAACTGAGCAGAGGCATTGGCGCCACCGGGGTAGAGACGCAGGCCGGGATACGCCAGTTCGACCAGGGTTTTGCCATCCGACACGGGGAGAGTCATCAGGTCGGTCGACAGGGAGTCGGCGTAAATGTTGTAGTGCCCCTCCAGTCGGTTCTTGATTTTGGCGTGATAGTTGAGGCCCAGGGTGTCTTGTGACGTGGGCTTCCAGGTCGTTCCCGCAAACCAGCCCAGGGAGGTGTTGTCGACCTTGACGCGTATCAAGGCGTGGCCCTGGCCTGCCGGAAACGGCAGATAGCCCAGGTCTGGCGACTGTGCGGCGGCGGCATACAGATCGACGTTCTGGCTCACAAAGCCTTTGGTGTGCTGAACAATGGCACCACCGCCCACGGCAAACTGGTCATTGACCTTGAACGACAGCGAGCCGGTCAAGCCCACGGTTTCGATTTTGGTGTCTACCGCAAAGTCGCGGCCTTTCCAGTCCTCGTCCCAGGTCGTACGGGCGCCCATGGGCACCACCTGGCTCAGGCCAAAGGCAAAGCGCTCGTTGATCGGGACCACCATAAAGCTGGTCGGGGCCCAGGCCTCGAACCCGCCCTGGCCACCGTTACCGGTGCGCAGGGTCGAGGTCGTGAGGTCGGCATCTGGATCGTAGACGATACTGGACCCGGGATTGCCAGCGTAGTCATAGGCAGCGCCGCTGTATTTGATGTCGATATTGGCGTAGGTGATGGTGAACTGCGAGAGGGGTTTGTCAATGAACGCCATGGCCGCCGGGTTGTTATAGGCTGCCGATGGATCGTTCTGGAACAGCGAGCCCCCGCCAAACGCGCGCCCCCATCCTGAAGCGCCATAAGTGGGTGTCAAAAAGCCGCCCGCCTGGATAGACCCCGCGACCATAAGCCCCCCTAACAGTATCAGGCCGAGCAATACTTGGATCGGTTGTTTCTTATGACTCATGCACGCGACTCCTATTTATTGTTATTCACCCATGGCTGACGATCTCGATATGAACGACAGCAACAGGTGCCTATAAAAGGCACCTGTCTTTTTCAACGGATGCTCATAACATTCCGTATCGGATGAGACTTATGGAGAAACCGTGAAGGCCGGGGTTGGCTTCACGTTAAGTGCGCTGATCTTGCACTTGCCAACGGTCTGCGTCGAAGGAATGCTCAGCGTGTTGGTAGAGTTATTGAACGTCACCGCAATCGTGGTAGGCGAACTTGCGCAATTACCCAAAATATTGAAGTTGACACCCGACACGGTCCCGGCAAACACGTTTGAGCCGGTACCGGTTGGGGTCAGGGTCCAAGGCAAGCCCAACATAGTAGGCACGCCGCATAAAGGGTTGCTGCCACTGACTGTAGCGTTTGTAATCGTCGCGGAAGCCCCATTGGAGGCAACCGAGCCGGAGAAGTTGATGGTGCAGGACACCGGAACACCAAATGAGGCCGGCGAGGAAACCGAAATGGCCCCCGCCGGGGTGCTGAACGCGGCGCCCGCTGGGGCAACGGTCACAGCACTGGCCATCGAGGCGGCGCCCAGGCAAATAGCAAAAGCAGACAGCGAGATAAGGTTTTTCAAGCTTTTCATTATTTTTCCTCACATGGATGGCGAGTTATTTCGCCGGGGTAATGGCCATGATCGAGAAGTCACGGTTAAACCGTAGTCCGCTCTTTCAAGCCAAACTTCAATTCAATCAACTGCACAATAGAGTGCATTTATCTGGATAACTTTTAAGCCAACAGTTTCTTGCAACTACAGGCTCGAATAGATTTAAAGCATCGCGAACTATCTGACTTATATAGGGAAGCCATAGCCAATAAAAAAGCGCAGCGCAGCCATCGGTTTAACTCCCAAATAAACATTTAAAAGTTCGATTAAATATCCTGCCAGGAGCAAAAGAAGAAGCGTCAATCACACTATGATGAATATATTTTCAAAAAGATTTTTCATAACTCGTATTAAATAATCTACATGAAAAAAGCCCCCGCGCCAGAGGGCATTTTCCATTTGCGAGAAGTCCTACGTTGCCATTGAGAGACGGGTAAAAGAGGCTACATACCGGCCCCATTCGCCTTGAGCGCCCGCTCCAGAACGAAACGCTGGAGTGCATCGCCGGGCAGCGCTTGACTGAAATACCAACCCTGGATAATCAGCTCTGCCCCCCCATGGCCCCCGCCCGATTGGAGAAAGGCCAATTGCTCGGCGGTTTCCACCCCTTCCACCACCACCCCCAGGTTCAGCGCTTCACAAAAGCGCAGCATGCCGGTCAAGACCTGCGCGCCCTTGGGGTCTTGCTGGGCCACCACAAAACTGCGGTCGATCTTGATGAAATCCACCGGGAACTGGTGCAGGTAACTCAGCGCGGAAAAGCCCGTGCCGAAGTCGTCGATATAAACCTTGGCCCCAATGGCCTGCAGTTTTTCGATCATCTGCCGGGTCACCTGGATATCCCCCACCAGGGCATCCTCGGTGATCTCCACCGACACCTGGCCGTTGGCCTGGGACAGGATGTCCACCAATTGCCGGCCATACGCCGGGGTCGTCAGGGTGGCGCTGGAGACATTGATGGTGATCGGCAGCGCAAAACCGGTTTTCTGCCACTGCTGGTACTGACGCACCGCCTGGGAGGCCACCCACAAGTCCACGTCCGGCATCAACCGGGCCTGGGCCAGCCACTGGAGGAACTCCCAGGGCGAGTGCACCTTGCCCTGGCTATCCCGGGCCCGCATCAGCGCTTCGCAGCCCGTGCACAAGCCGGTCAGGGAGGACACCTGGGGCTGGTACTCCAGGTAGAACTCGTAGTCGCTGATCTGCTGGATCCGGCTCAATTCACGGGCCTGCCGTGCCAAGGCCCGGTGAGAGGTCAGCACCGGGTCCAACTCCTGCAGGCGTCCTTTTTCTTCGAGCCCGCGAAAGGTCATGTCGAATGACTTGAGGTAAACGGTGCCGCCCTCCACCGCCTGCTGGTGGATCGCCCAGACGTAGGGCGCATAGACCAAGGTCCCGACCCCCACCAACAGCAGTTGCAGGGCCACCGCCGCCAGGTCGCCCTGGGTACTCAGGTAGGCATTGAGCAGCACCGGCGCGGTAAACGGCACGCTGGCCACCGCCGGCGAGACCCAGCCGGCCTGCACCGCAAACAACGCCAGCAGGGTGTTGAGCGCCGGGACCGCCAAAAAAGGGATAAACAAGCGCGGGTTGAGGATGATCGGCAAGCCGAACAGCAACACTTCACTGACATTCAACAGCGACAGCGGCAGGCTGGCCATAGCCAGCAGGCGCATGGACTGGCTCTTGGAAAACAGCAGAATCGCCAGCAGCAGGCACAGGGAACCGCCGGCCCCGCCAATAAAGGCAAAGCTGCCCAGCAGGCCGCCATTGAGCACGTAGCGGATAGGCTCCCCCGCCGCCTGCGCCATGCCGTTGAGCACCACCGCCTGGTCCAATGCATCAAACAGCGGCTGGAGCGCATACACCCCATGAATACCAAAAAACCACAGCAGCGAATTGATCGCCGTGACAAACAGGCCACTGCCATAGGGCGACTGCAGCGCATCGAGCATCAGCGGGCCCTGGAATTGCGCCACCGGGGGCACCTGCAACAGCAACGACAATGTCACCACCAGCAGCAATGCCGTGATTGCCCCCGGCACCACCATATTGATGGTGCCCTTGAGGTTGTGCCCCACCAGGTCCTCGTTGACCAGGCGGGTCCAGCGGTAGCGATGCAACCAGGCAATCGCTGGCACATTGATCAGCGGCGAGGCAATGGCAATAAACAGGATGAAGGTCGCCGCCGCACGTGGATAGTCACGCAGGACAAAGGTGGCAATGACCACGTACATCAGGCACAGGAACGCCACCGGCAACTGTGGCAATCGGTACTGGACCGCCAACATATAGCCGATGGAAGCCGCCACCAGCAGCGGGATCACAGAACTGATCTTGGCATGCAGGCCCGCCAGGAATGCCACCACTGGCGATGAAAACCCCAGGATCCGGGCGCATTCGGATAACAGCAGGAACCCGGCCGAGACCAGCAGGCACGGCAAGATCCATAACAGACCTTCACGGATGGCTCGCAGCGACTCCGTGCTCGCCAGGGCGGCCAGGCGTTGGGTAAAGAAGAGCTTGAACAGCGTTTGCGCCATGATTGTCTCCTTGCCCGCGGGCCGTCACACCGGGGGCAACCCCTCAACCGGAGCCTGCGACGAGGGCTTAACGCTACACGCCCAGGCCCCGCCAATGAAAGGGGTTTGCCACATTTGGCGTCGAGGCGTTGCCCCTGGGCGTCAGCAGGCATGCAGATGAGGGTGTAATGTTCCAGGCTTTTTGAAACAATGCTGCCCTTCAGGGCCTTGCCGCCCACGCGGGTGCCGCAGGTTTTCGGAACCAACTGCACCGCAGACAGGTCATGAGCTGTACGGGTCTGTCGACCCACAGGCCGGTATCGAATGACTCGATCCGCAGACCACTTTTACACCCATGGGGGTCGGTACACCGACTGACCCAGCGTTCTCAGGGAGATGGATTGAACATGCAAGGCAGGTTTTCAAATCGCGCGCGACCTTTGGTTTTCACCGTAGTGCTGTGGTTGTGCGGGGTCGCCGTACTGTTTTTGATCAAGGCTGGCGTCGAAGCCGTGGAAGGGCCTATCAGCAAGACCTGGATCGACTTGACCCTGGTACTTACCGCCTACCTGTTCTTTTTCCTGCTGGACCCACTGCAACAGTGGACGGCCAATCGGCTGCGTAAACGCGCCCGGCGCAAAAGCCGCTACGAACAAGCGTCGTCCTAGAATCTGTTTGCCTGGGAACTGACGCTGCCGCTGATCACCCCGTCATCTAACGGGTGCGATCCGCGAACCAGCGCCCCACCACCGAATGTTCACACTGCATGGCCGCCTGCAATTCATCAGCGGTGATGGTGCGGCGCTGCGGGTCGACACTGAGCGCCGTCCGCAATGCCGGCCAGCAACGCCGGGGCAGTTGCCGCGGAGGCACCAGTCGCGGCCTTGGGCCCGCCCCTTGCGCCGCACGCCCACCCAGTGCCAGGTCATACAACAGGCATGCTGCGCCATACACCTCCGAACTGGCTGACAGCGGCGCCCCCTCCAGCAGTTCCGGTGCGGCATAGGCCGGTGTCCAGGCCGTGAAACGCTGTGGACTCAAGGCCGGCAGCCCGGACAGCGGCGGCCCGAGCGCCTGGGCAAGGCCAAAATCAAACAGGCACACCCCGTCAGCGCCCAACATCACATTGCCGGGCTTCACATCGCCGTGCAATACACCTTGCCGATGGATATAACCCAACGCTTCCAGCAGCCCCAAGGCAATAGGGCGCAATGCCTGCCAAGGCACCCCGCGCGGGCAGTTGAGCAGCAACTGGTCCAGGGTCATGCCGCTCATCAACTCCATGGTGAAGAATGCCACTTCACCCGTGGTATCCACCTCAAATGAAAACACTCGCACCACACGCTCGTGCCGCAGGTAGCGGGTCAGGGAAAACTCGCTGTAGAGCAACAGGTGAGCGTCCTGTAACGGAGCCAGATGCTCGCCGAGAACCTTGAGGGCCACCTGGGACCTCGGTTCACCGAATTGCTCATGCAGCAAGTCACGGGCGCGATAGACAACCCCCATGCCGCCCACCCCGAGCACCCGTTCAAGACGATAGCGCCCAGCCAATAACGCCGGCAGTGGCGGCCCCGGGGGCGGATCGCAGGACTGGGGGAGCTGTTCCATCAGCGTCGGGCCGCCGTGATTGGCGCCGTACGCCCGGCGTTGCGACAGGTATCTTGCCGTGGGCTCATAGTTGCTCCGGTATGCGGAAGGTCCGCCACGCCGCCATCTCGAACGGGTTCGGCGTCCGCTGGCTGGTCAACAGGTAGTGGGCGCGCAGGCCGCCGATATCGGCCTTGAGCAAGCGCGCATCACGCCCATTCAAGGGTTCGCCCTGCAGCAAATCGAACAGGCGGAACAGCGACCATGGCCCGGTGTTTTTTTCAATGCCCAATGGCTGTTGCGCCATGCCTTCGAGCACCAGGCTGCTACGGCCGCCCTCGACATCGGTGGGCCACTGGAACAGCATCGGTACAATCGGCCCATGGCGGTATTCCATCTGCTGGTCGCCGAACCGCAGGATCGCCCGACTGACCGTGGGGTCCAGGCTGTAGGGCGCCAGGGTGAAGCGCACCCCCGGCTCCCCCGGATCATCGGCAAAGAACGCCTCGCGTATGGTGCGTGCCTTGGCCAGTTGGTCCAGCAACGCCCGTGACATCGGCAGGCTGCGGCCATCCAGGTTGCGCAACCGATAACGGTTGCCATCGCCGATGACAAAGGGCCGCAGGTCATCGTCAAGGAACCGCGCCATCAACCCTTGCGGCTTGAAGAACTCGCGAAAATCATTGAGCGCGACATCGCTGCTGGCATGGGCGCTGAACGGATAGCGCTGCTTGATCGCCGAGGAATAGAACCCATACACCTCACTCTGATAGCGCCGGTTCAGGTGCCGGTAGGCCGCGTCGAGCACCAGGCGCCAACTGTCATCCGCTACGCCCGCCAACCAGCCGTTGAGGGGCGTCGGCAGGCGCTCCGTGGCATTGCGCAGGTTACCCAGGGCGTCCCGTTGCCCCTGCATGCGCCGCTTGACCATCTCAAAGGCCGCCCGGTCAGGCTGGTTATCCCGGCCAAGGGCGGCCAATTGCAGTTGCAACGGGTTGAGGGTTTGCAGCACCTGCAACAACTCAGGCCCTGGGTTGTCCTGTTCATCGAGCAATTGATGCAGGGCTTCAAACCGACGCTGCAAAGCGCGCTGTGCGGTGTCGGGCAGCCGTTGCGTGGCATTGTCCAAGGCGGCCTGGGCCACTGGCGAACCCGGCTGGAGTGCGTCCAGGCGCTCGACAGGGCTTGAGAAACGGGTGTTTTCCCTGATTTGCTGCAATAACTGCAATAACGGCGAACGGGGTGATGTCAGGCTCGCCAGTTGCTCGGCCATTTGCCGCGACGTCTCACTGTCCTGTAAACGCACCTGGGCCAATGCGGCACTCCAGGCCTGGGCATAGTCACTGAAATAGCGTTGCTCCAGTTCGACCAGCAGTTGGCGCAGGCCCAGGGCATTGAGTTCCGTGCCCTCCCCCAGCACCCAGTTGTCGCGCACGATGCTATCGACCATCCGGCTGCCCTGCACCGCAAAGAACTGACGGTAGCCCCGCTGGGTGAAAAAGCCCGGAATGGCCTGGTCGATGCCGGTGAACACTTGCTCCTGCGGGTACAGGTGTTGAGTGAAGCGATAGGGCTCAAGCTCGCTGCCCTGCTCACGCAGCAGACGATAGACCACGCCAGCCAGGGGCTGTGCTTTCAACACCTGGCGAGCCTGGGCGACCAGCGTTTCGTCGAGCGGCATTGCAAAGGGCTGTTCGAGCAATTGGGCAAAATGTAGGTTCAAACGCTTCTGCAGCGACGGGTCTGTGGGGTAACGCAACGACCACAATTCGGCGACCCGATCCGCCAACCATTGCTTGTCCCGGCGCTCTGGCAGGTTGAGCATCAGGTAGGCACGCAGGCTGAGGAGTAGCTGCTGGCGGTCGTGCAAGCTGCTGCGCACCTGCTGCTCCAACAGCTCGCGGACCCGGGCCATCAAGTGTTGTAGCAATGCCTGTTGGTAGGCCGTGTCCAGCACCGGGCGGCTCCTGTCGCCTTGATACAAACCCGTGAACGGCATCCAACCCGCGCCCTGCGGTGACGCAAAAACCTGGGTGGCTGCCAGTCGGCTATCCAGGAGCGGCACGATCACCAGGGTCTGGTCTGCTGCAGCGTGGCCACGGACAGGCGTGCGTGCCAATTCACGCAGTTGCTCCAGGCGTTGATGGTTCTGCGAATAGCTGTACATCCACAGTGAACCTGCAGCGCCGAGTACCAGTAAGGCCGCCAGCGCCAAGCCGCGCTGACGCCGACGGATGCGCACCCGTTCCCGGTGGTCCAGGCCGGCCAGGTCGACCTCACCGAACACCACCCGGCTGAACAGCCCCTGGATAAACCGTGGACGGCTTTGCCCGGCGCCCGACTCACTGCCGGAGCTGGTCAGGTAAAAACCGCGCAAGGCGTTGACGCGCTGGTAACGATGGGCAGAAAACGCCAGTTCAATAAACAGGCACAACCGCTCCCCGATCAGCGCCACCTGCCGGGGGAAATCCAACATACGCCCCCGGCGCTCACCACTGCGCTCCAGATGCAGGCGTTGTATCAATTCCCCACTCAAGCGCTGCAACAAGGCTTCAAAGGCCTGGCGCACTTCGCCAACATCGGTTCCCGCCTGGCCAGGTACGATGTGCTCGCCCAACAGGCCATCACTGGCCTGGCCCTCCGTTCGCTCGAAGAACTCGACAAACCCGGGCAAATGATCCGCCTGCGTCAGTACCAGGTAGACCGGCAACTGCACATGCAAGGTCTGCTGCAGGTCGTGAAGGCGACTGTTGAACTGGCGCGCCATAACGCTCAGTGCCTGCTCGCTGCCATTGAGCAAGGTGTCCACCGAGACTGTCAGCAGTACACCGCTGAGCGGGCGCGCACGGCGACGGGCTTTCAACAGGTTCAACAACGTCACCCAGCCACCGCTGTCGACCTCACTGTCGGTGTGCGCCAGGTAGCGCGCCGGGGTTTCGACCAGTACCCCTTCCTCGGCAAAATACCACTCGCAATGACGTATGCCGCCAGCTGCGTGTGGGTCGCCGGCATCCGTGCGGTCCAATGGCAGTTGTAGCCCGCCGGCCTGCAACAGACGGGTCTTGCCACTGGCGCTGCATCCCATCACCAGGTGCCAGGGCAACTCACTGCGCCAGCGTTCGCTGCGCTTGCCATAGCGGCGCGATGTCTTGAGGGCTTGCAGCGCCTCCTTGAAGCGGCCACGCACGTTGTTCTGCTCATGCTCGACCAGCCCCTTGCGCTGTTTTGGCGGTGCCTGCTCCGGGCCGGCATCATCGCCAGGCAGTTGCCCAGGGTTACGCCGATTGACGAAGACCATCAACAGGCCCCAGGCCAGGAACAAGCCACTGATGGTCAGTAAGCGCGAAGTCGCACCGAGCCAGAAACGTTTGTCGTCGACCGCCAGGAGCGGCCCGAACCACCACACGGCCCAGGCCAGTAACAGCACCAGCAGCAGGCTCCAGACCCAGGTCAGCGCCAGGGCCGCAACCAGCGTTTTGAATAGAGGTTTCATGATTCGCTCCCTGCGTTACTTCGGTGTCCGGGTGATGTCTGGGGTGGTCTGAAGATAGGGTTGGAGCACGCTCTCGCGTTGCTCCCCAAGCACCCAGGCGAACCCCGCATACATCATGCCCAGGCCCACCCCGACAAATACCCAGACCCAGGTGGCCGGAACAATACGCAGCGCCGGCCCAGGCTTGCGGCTGGACGGTGGCCGGGGATCCGTGGCCGGCGGCGCGTCCCCACGCACATGGATGATCTGCCGGTACAAGGCGTCACGAATGCCCTCCAACTGCAGCAACCCGCGTTCCATCACCCGGTACTTGCCTTCAAAGCCCAGTGCCAGGCACAGGTACATCAACTCCAGCATCGCCAGGTGCTTGAACGGGTCCCTGGACAGTCGCTCCAGCAGCTCAAAAAATTTTTCGCCACCAAAGGTTTCGTTGTGGAAGCTGCTCAACAGGCTCATTTGCGACCAGTCGCTCTGGCGCCCCCACGCCGTGGTGCCCACGGCCTCGTCAATGACGCTGCATAACACGTAGCGTGCCGCCATAATCTGGCTGTCGGGGATTGCGTCGTGGCGGGCCCGCTGTTCAAAAAGCGTGATGCCCGAGGACAGTCGGTCATTGAGCGAGTGCAGGCCTTCACGGGCCGAGCCACCCTTGAGCCGGACCACCTCCGACAACAGGTCCCAGGCCGCCGTCACCAGGGGGTTGAGGCCAAGCCTGAAGGGCTGCGCGCCCTGCAAATGGGCGGCATGGATCATCCGGTCTTCAAGCTGTTCAAAGCGCGGTGGCGTCTCGAAATCGGTCATGGCGCCCTGTGCCGGGCCGAATCCATGCCGATCCAGCAGGACCGTCTTGTCATCCTGTGGGTATGCCTTGTCCATCGTCATAGATTCAGTTCCTGATAGCCCAGAATTTCAATTCAAGATCGGCAAACTCGCCGCTGACATGGAAGGCGAATCCGCCTGAATGCTCCAACTGCTCCAGGTCACGGGCACTGAGTTCGAGCATGAAATAGGTTTTGCTGGCATGGAACGGAATCTGCCGTGGCGCCACGGGCAGCGGTTTGACGCTAATACCTGCCAGGTGCAGGTTGACCAACTCGCGAATCCGCTCCACCGGCCCGACCTTGAGGTGCGCCGGCAGCCGCAGGCGCAGTACCTCCGAATCGCAGCGGGCACTGGCGGCCAAAATGAAGGTGGCAGAGCCCAGCAGGTTCAGGTCATTGACCGGGCACACCAGCACACCGTATTGACGGGGCTGCAATACCAGTTCAATGGCGTGTTGCTCCAGCACCATCGACAGGACCGAACGAATGGCCGCCATCAGGTCACGAAAGCTCGCCCCCTGGTCGCTATGCCGGTAGTGCCCTTCAAAACAGGCGCGCTTGGTCTCGCTGGAAAATGTCGAAAGCTCCCCCAACAACCCAAGCAGGGCCTGGTACAACTGGTCAGGGCCCAGGCGGGCCTGGTCCAGGTCGTGACGCAGGATCAACTCGGTCCGGTTGATCAACTGCAGCATCAGGAAATCCCCCATCTGCGCACCGGCCGCCTGGCCAGCATCCTGCAAGCGTTCGGCAATCGCGTCACCGCGAAACGCCAACAGGCTGATCACCTCCTTGAGGCAAGACAACAAAAACGGCGAGCCGTGCAGGTGCATGAACGTCGGGGAGAACATGCTATCAAGCGCAACAACGCCTTGGGCGCTGCAATCCTGGACCTGTGCGACCTTGAGTTTGACGCAGGTCTGCCCCCCAGGATCATCGCCAAGCAGCAAGCGGAAGTCCGGGCGGGCGCAGGTGATGGTACAGCGCGTGTCTTCGCCGGCATTGGCGTCTCCCACTTCGGCTTCGTACGCGGTATAGCGTGCCACGACGTCAGCCTGCGCCGGCTGGCGCACCTCGACAGCATTGCCGGCGACCATCGGCAAAGCCAGGTACACCGCCTGGCTGCCGCTATTGGCAGGGATTTCCAGTACCAGCGGCGAGGCCGGCTCACGCAGTTCAAACAGGGTGCCGTCAGGCAGTACACCACTGGCCTGGCTGACCACTACCTTGCCCATATCGAGGTATTGCGGGTCGATTTCCAGCGTCAGGAAGCCCCAGGCATAGCCCTGTGCCAATTGGCTGCGGCGGGCCAGTTGCTGGTGGTAGTAGCGGTCGTTGTGCTGCAGATGCTGAGGGCGCAACAACATGCCCTCCTGCCAGATCACTTTATCGATCAGCATGTCAGTCACCTGCCTTGGCGGTCTGTAAAGCCGTTGCGCGCACGCCGGCTTCGTCGAGCAGCAGATCGACCTGGGTCCGCGACTCGACGGCCAGCGGCACCACATGGCGCCATCGCGCCTGGGGCAAATCCCGGTAGGCCGCCAGCACGCCGAGGTAACGGCTGCCTGGCGTTGCACGGAGCTTCATCGCGACCTGCTCGCCAGGGCGTAATTCCCACTCCTCGCTGCTGACCAGGTCCTTGGGCAAGGTGTTTTCGGCACGCCCATACAGGCTGAAGAAATCGGCATTCTCGAAGGCCACGGGGTTTCTGAGTTCCAGCAGGCGCACCACGATGGGTGACGGCCGGCCATTCACATCCGGGTTGACCCGATCACTGGCGGTCAGCGTCAGGTCCAGCTTGGTCAGCGTCGAATAGGGAGACAGGTTGCTGCAACCGGGCAACAGCCCCATCACAGCCAATAACAGAACAGAGGTGGCACGTGGCATGGGGCTCATCCAGAACAAGGGCTATAAAGGGTGGAAACCAGGCGCACCTGTTCCCTGTAGGCGTTGGCAAAGTCCTCGTTCAGTAGGCGCTCTTCCCAATCGTCGTCCTCGACCAGGCGTTGATAATGGCGCAGGTAAGCCCGCCAATAAGCACCGCTGGTGGGGATCCGCGGGGTGTTGCCCTGCTGTTCAAAACGGACCAGCAACTGGCCAGGTGCAAACGCCGCCAGGGCGCCGCGCATGGCCGCCCGACAGCCGGCGAGCAGTGCAACCTGGTGCACCTGTAAATCGCGATATGCCTGGGTAATCGTCAGTTCGCCAGCCCCCTGCAACATGGCCTCCAGCGCTTGCCCTCCCTCGCTCAACAGCCCCAGGTCGCGGGCTGGCGCCTGACCGAGCGAGGTGCCCAGCGCACTTTTCAGCTCTGCATGGGTGTGCAGGTTCTGTTGCAGCCCTTCGATGGCCTGCTTGAGCAAGCCCGCGACCTTGATGGCCAGCGCTTGCCGCCCAGGCTCGTCAAGAGGGTCCAGGCGCACGCCCAGCGCCTGGGCAAACGCCTCCCAGAACAGCCCATGGTCATGGGCTGGCGGGGTAGTTTCTACAGGCGCAGACACCTGCACAGCAGGCTCGACCAGGGTCGGCACAGGCACATGGTGACGTTCCACCGTACTGGTGTCCGCCCAGTTCGAGGGCGCGCAGCTCGGTTCCGGTAGTGGCCGGGCCTGTTGGTCATCCAGGGCACGCACAGGATCCAACTGCAGGAACGCGTCATCGGGGATCAGGTTGTCGTGATGATTCGACGTGTCAGCGGCCTCCAGCAACTGCGTGCGCAGATCAAACGGCCCCATCCGCAACACCATGCCTTGGCTGATCGGCCGGGCCTGGCCCTTGCGCAAGCGCACGGTGCCGTCTCCCAGGCGAATGCCATTAGTGCTGATGTCAGTCAGAAAGTACTGATCGTCACGAAAGCTGACCAAGGCATGATGATTGGACAGTTGGCGACTGGGATCGGGAATCACCCAATCGCAATCGGCACCACGGCCGATCACCCCTCCAGCGCCATCAAAGATTTTGCTGCGGGTCGAGCCGGGCATGTCTTGCCCATTGCCACAGACCTCAAATACCAACTGCATACAGGGACTCCTGGCTTATTGCCCGCGCTGGTTGGACCGCGGGTCACCCAGCGGCCGATAGTCATCGTCGTCAAACACGTAGTTCGCCGCGCAACCACTCAGCGCCCACATCAGTAAAACCATCCCCACTGCCGGCCATCGAAAAACACTCATCACGCCTCTCCCATTGAAATAAATTCGCGCGCGGAACATTCAGCACTCGCCCTTGACGTCACCGCAGGGGATATTCAGCCGTGCCAGGCGATACAACAGGGTGCGCCGGGCGACCCCCAGCTCACGGGCGGTGCGGGTGCGATTGCCACGGTTCTTGTGCAGGCAATCAATCAGCAAGCCCCGCTCGACGCGTTCCAGGCGTTGGCGCAACGTTGCGTCGCTGGCCTGTGCAGGTGACGCCAGTGGCAACAAGAGGTGTTGCGGCAGGATCACCCCGTCGTCGCACAACAACACGGCACGTTCCACCAGGCATTTGAGCTCGCGCACGTTGCCGGGAAAACTGTGGCTGGACAGCTGATCCAGGGCCTGGTTCGACCAGGACACCGGCGCTCGCCCCTGGGCGGCGCAGGCCTTGCCTGCGAAATGCCGAGCCAGCGCCCGTACATCGCCCTCGCGTTGGCGCAGGGCCGGCAGTTCGATCGGGAACTGGGCCAATCGATAGTAGAGGTCCTCACGGAAACTCCCCTGGGCGACCATGGCGCCAAGGTCACGGTGAGTGGCCGCAATGATCCGCACATTCACTTTATGGGCGGTACTGGCACCCAGCGGACGTATTTCGCCCTCCTGCAAGACCCGCAACAATTTGGCTTGCAGCGACATCGGCATATCGCCGATTTCATCGAGTAGCAACGTGCCGCCGTCGGCGGTATCGAACAGACCGGGACGATCCCGGTCGGCACCGGTAAAGGCGCCCTTGCGATAGCCAAACAGTTCGCTTTCCAGCAACCCTTCCGGGAATGCGGCGCAGTTCTGTACGACAAAGGCCCTGGATCGACGCGGGCCCATGGCATGGATCGCCCGGGCGACCACCTCCTTGCCCGTACCGGTCTCGCCGCGCAAAAGCACGGTGTAGGTGCTGTCCAGCACCTTGCCGATCAGGCGGCAGGTCTCGTCCATCGCCGCGCTGTTGCCTATCAGGCCAAGACCTGCGGGACGGAGCACGCGAGCGAGCCCCGGACGGGCCGGCGATGGCGGGCTGGCTTCCGGCAGCAGCGCCCGCTGGCGCAGGGCAAAAGCCCCTAACGGTCCCAGTGTTGTGGCGTACCCCAGCAGATCCCTGGAATGTTCAGTTACGCATAGCAGCACGCCCCTCGCGGGGAGATGTTGATGGGTGATGGGCACGCACAGCAGCGACTGCCAGGGCGCCAGGCCCCTGGGAATGAAGGCGGTGTCATAAATGCTGTCTTGCAGGCCACGGATACTCAGGGGGCGCTGATGTTCCAGGGCGAACTGCAGCAATTGCTGGCCCTGTTGGTCCACCTCTGTGCCCACACCGATATCCCAAGGCCCTTCTTCCCGCCGGTATTCGGCAGCCAGGAGCAGGCCATGGCCGGCCTCATCTGACAGGTACACCTGGCTGAGCGTGCACTGGCTCAACTGCACCGCGGCCTGGGCAAGGTTGCCAGGCACACTTGCCCGATCGCTGTCGAGGCCCAGGCGCAAGAGCCACTGCACCAGTTGTTCGGTATAGTCCGGCGACGGTGACAACGGGGCTGCCCTCATCATGCAAACTCGCAGATGAGGTGACCGTCGCCATCCAGCGTCCCGTGGGCGCGCTGCACATGTTCGTCCCTGGCCATTGCCTCCAGCAGGCGATCGACGATCTGGGGCAATAGATTGGCGTCGATCCACTGATCGACATACCGCGCCCCGCTCTCGCTGCGGGTACAGCGCTCTGCCAGGTAATCGACCAATCGCGGGCAATGGCTGAATGCCAGATGCCGCTGTAGCAGACGTTGGCCCAGGCGCTGCAACTTGCTTTCTACCAACTCCCGCAGCACCGCACCGTTGATCGGGTAGTACGGCACTACGCACATGCGGGCCAGCAGCGCCGGCTTGAAGTGTTGGTTGAGCTGCGGCGCAAGTGCTGCTTGCAAGGCTTGCGGGCTGGGGCGCTGCGCAGCGCCACACAGGTCAATGATGTGTTCGCTGCCGAGGTTGGAGGTCATCAGGATCAGCGTGTTGCGAAAATCGATCTCACGCCCCTCGCCATCATGGGCCCAGCCTTTGTCGAAGATCTGGTAGAACAGGTTCATGACCCCAAGGTGCGCCTTCTCGACCTCATCGAGCAGCACCACCGAATAGGGTTTTTGCCTGACCGCTTCGGTCAGCACGCCGCCTTCGCCATAACCGACATAGCCGGGCGGAGCCCCTATCAGGCGTGACAGTGAATGTTTCTCCTGGTATTCGGACATGTTGATGGTGGTCATGAACCGTTCGCCGCCATACAACAGGTCGGCCAACGCCAACGCCGTCTGCGTCTTACCAACGCCACTGGGGCCGACCAGCAGAAAGACGCCCACGGGCGCATCGGGCCGGTTCACCCCGGCGGCGGCGGCACGCATCGAGCGGTCCAGCATCTGCACGGCCTGCTCCTGGCCGAGAATGCGCGTGCGCAGATCGGTGGCGAAGTCGAGGACCTTGACGCTGTGCTCGCAGGCGACCTGGCTGAGCGGAATGCCAGTCCAGGCACTGATCACTTGCGCCACCAGCCGCGGGCATACTTCAAAATTGACCAGGCGCTGCTGGGATTGCTCTGCCAGCAGGCTGCCGTGGGCTTGGCACAGTTGCTGCTCAAGCAGCTCGATGGCCTGCCCGGACTGGCGGGCCTGGCTCAACTGTAGGCGCAAGGCCAGTACCCGCTCGGCCATCTCACGCTGGCGTGTCCAGCACTGCTTGAGGTGTTCATGTTCGCCACCGACGGTTTCCAGGCGCGCGGCCAGTACCTGCAGTGCGCCAGGGTCAATCGGCAGCCCGGCGTCCCGGTCGCGGCAAAGTGCCTGGTGCTGGCGGGTACTTTCCGCCAGTTGGGCAGCCACGGCCTGTAACGCCGGCGGAGCGGTCACCAGGCTGATGCGCACACGCGCGCAGGCCGTGTCGAGCACATCCACAGCCTTGTCGGGCAACTGTCGCCCCGCCAGGTAGCGTGCCGATAGCTGCGCGGCGGCAACCACGGCGTCATCACGCACGTACACACCATGGCTGGTTTCATACACCGAGGTGAGACCACGCAGGATCGTCACCGCATCATCGACACTGGGTTCCTGGACATGCACCGGCTGAAAGCGCCGGGCCAGTGCCGGATCCTTTTCAAAGTACTTCTTGTACTCCGACCAGGTGGTGGCCGCGATGGTGCGCAGTTCGCCACGGGCCAGCGCCGGCTTGAGCAGGTTTGCCGCGTCGCCGCTGCCCGGCGAACCACCGGCCCCGATCAGGGTGTGCGCCTCGTCAATGAACAGGATCACCGGCACCGCTGAAGCATTCACTTCCTCGATAACGCCCTTGAGCCGCCGCTCGAACTCGCCCTTGATGCTGGCACCGGCCTGCAGCAGCCCCATGTCGAGGATCAGCAGGCGCGTATCCTGGAGTACCGGCGGCACCTGCCCCTGGGCAATCTGCCTGGCCAAACCCTCGACCAGCGCGGTCTTGCCGACACCGGCTTCACCCACAATGATCGGATTGTTCTTGCGCCGACGCGCCAGGATATCGATCAACTGCCGGATCTCGGCGTCTCGACACAAGACCGGGTCGACCCGCCCATCCAGGGCCTGCTGGGTCAGGTCATGGGTGAAACGCGGCAACAACGCTTCAGGGTTGCCACAGGCATACACCCGGGAAACCTCGGCCTCCTCGCCCAAGGCGAACTCAAGCAGGCGTTGCGCATCGAGACGGGCCAGCAGCACCTGATAACGACTACCAGCGTGGTGCAACGGGTTACGCAGCAAGGCGAGGATCAAGGCCGCCTCACTGACCTGGGAGTGCGCCAACTCCAGCTGGGCAACAACCAGCGCTTGTTGCAACCATTGCACCAGCAACGGCGCAAACACCGGATTGCGCGAAGTGCCCTGCCCCATCCTGGGCACAAGCGTGGCTTGCAGTTCGCCCTGTTCGATGCCGGCCTCTTGCAGCGCACGCACCAGCAACCCTTGTGGGTGCTCCAGCAGCGCCAGCAAGACGTCCTCCACCAGGACTTGCGAGCCACCCCGGGCCACACAGCGTTCTGCGGCGCGCTCCAGGTCATGGCGAGTTTGTGTCGCCAGCACACGAATCAATTGCTGCAAGTCCACATTCATCATAGTCATCTGTCCCTAGTGAGTTTTACTGGCCAGTGTGAGCACACCGTCCGCGCGCGCCTGCCCCATCCAACTGGTCCAGCCCAGCCGGCACACATTGCGTTGGCCTATGTGCAGCGCCCGTATCTCCCCGGGGCGCAGGACCAGGCGCAGGTCATAGTCCAGAGGGTCTCGCACGGCGAAGCGAATCAGCGCGCAGAGCGGCGAGTGGTTCGCGCCGTCGGGTAAAAACTCATGAAAACGCTGCCAGTCGAGGTCCTGGAGATGCACCCTGAATTTGCCAGCACGGTCGACGACCTGCCGCCCAAGGACCAGGTCCCGCCCCAGCAAACTGCTGGCATGTGCCAGTTGGTTGCGCTGCCCACGGGCAATCACCACCTTGCGCTGGACGCATTGCTCGATCAGCAACGATGGGTGTTTGAAGTAGTAACGCAGCACCGTTTCGATAAGCGCCGCCGAATGGGCGCGCATGCCCAGCAACCCCAGGTAGGGCAACAGGCGTTTCCAGTCCAATGGCGTCGCCCCCCGGATGGCCCGGCCGCCCAGGCCTATCAGGGCGAACATCTGCGCGGAAAACGCATCGCTGGCGCCCGCTCGAAAGCGTGCCGGGTAACGGTACTTGCGCCACAGAGGCAGCATCAGCCGATGCAAACGGTGGTGGAACAGGTCAAGAAAGTCGGCAACCGGATTCCCCCCCGCCCGCTCGGCCAAGGCGTGCTCAGCATAAAATGCCGGCAGTGGCGAATTCGCCCCCACCAGGCCCAATACATTGAGGCGCAAACGTGCCCGCAATTGCCCACGCTCGATAAAGAACGTCACGCGGTCAATATCGTTGCCGGGAAACCCCAACCCCGGATTGGCCTGGAACTCCAGGAGGTCATACAGCGCCTCATCGCCAAGGGATGGGTGGGCTTCACGCAAACGCTCAATCACCTGCAAGACCGCCTGGAACAGCGAATACTCACGGATGGTCCGGGACAACTCGGTTAAAGCAGGGCCTGCTGGCCCATCCGGGATGGCCATAGGTATACCTCTCCTTGTGTGCTGGTAACGCGCAGTTCGTGGTACGAGTTGAGGCTCGCGTACAGCGCAAAAAACTCATTGAGGACCGAGGCAAAGACAAACAGGTCGCCCTCTCCGAGGAAGTGCTGGGGGTCAAGGGTCAGATCGATTGCCACCCCTCGAATCGGCAAGCCGCCATGCAACCTGTCGATCGGGCGCTGGCTTATCGAACGCAACCCGTCCAGCCGTCGAAGGCTGATTTTTTCGGCCTGGCGATCGTGGTAGCGCGGCAAGTCATAGGTTTTGAGCACCACTTTCAGCGCATTGATATCGCTCAGGGACAGGTAGTTGAGCGACATATTGCTGATCAGCTTCCACAAAAAGCCGCTGTCCAGCGGGGGCGCGATACCAGGGGTGGCGGCAGTGATGTTGCTGAAGGACAGGAACTCGGGTGTTTGCTCGCAGGCTTGATTGATGTCACCGATACGCAATTTGCGTGGCAAGTCATGGTTGGTGCAGGTCAGCTCGACGGACAGGGTTTCCTGATCCCCGAACTGGCGAATGCCGAAGCTCAGGTAGGTATCCAGGCCGCTGTGTTGCAGGGACGGCCGCTGGCGAATGCTGTAGCACGCGGTCTGCTGGTCGTGCTCGAACGACTCGAATGGCACATACGCCTGGTAGCCCAGGCCACCCGGGCGCCATCCGGTGACCTGATCCACGGAAAAAACCCCGCAATGGCCTGGCGCATAGTCGGTTCCCAGCAGCAGATATTCATCCTGCTTGCCATCCAATCGGATCGGCACCCCGTCGTGCTTGAACAGGTTGACGACCGGCGTGCAAAACAGCTTTACGTTGTCCGCCGTGGGGAGCACCTGCCCGGGATTGCGCTGGCGAAGCTTGAAGCGCAACTCAAACCCCCGGGCCTGCTTGAGCAGGTCATGCGGCAAGGTTTGCAGAATATCCAGGCCACCGACGTCGACAAACAGGTACTTGTCAGGAAACGCGAAATATTCCTGTAGATGCCGATACCCAGTGAAGGCATTCGGCGGATAGGGAAGCAGCGCCTCGTCTGCCGAAAAACCTGCTGGCCGGACCACCGATGCCAGTAATGGCAATGACAACACTTGCCCGTTGCGCGCAAGCAGCGGTTTGCACTCGCCATCGAGCAGCAGCAAGTCAATGCCTTGCAGGTGGCGCAGCAGACTCACGTACAGCATCTGGCTGACATAGCGCTCCCCGGCAAAATGCAAGCGCAGGTGCTCAAGCACCAGTTCGCCCATATGCCCTTCGGCGGTCATCTCCAGGCGCAGGTTCAGCAAGGCGCCCTCGCCCTGGGCCGAGTAATCCAGCGCACTTATTTGCAGGGGCAGCACATCCGTTGCATAGCAGGTGCGAAAGCGGCAACGCTCACCGTCAATCGCCACACTTTCCACCGGCGTATCCCGCTCGACGGTGATCGCGGGCCCGGCACGCAGCAACGGCGCGAACTGCAACATGCTGAACGCGGGTAACGGTCGCATGTAGTTGGGCCACAACAGGTGCATCAGCGAATGGCTGAGCTCCGGCAACTGGTCGTCGAGTTTCTGCCGCAAGCGGCCCGTCAGGAACGCAAAGCCCTCAAGCAGCCGCTCGACATCCGGGTCCCGGCCACTGTCCCCGAGGAATGGGGCAAGTGCCGGATTACGCTCACAGAAGCGCCGCCCCAAGTGTCGCAAGGCGTTGAGTTCGCTCTGGTAATAGCGATTAACAGACACCTGGGGTGACCTCTACTCGCCCATTGCCAGCCAGGCTTGCGCTGAACACCACCACCTGCACGACCCCGTCGATATGCAACGCCCCCTGGATATCAAAGGCCAGGGCCAGCGGATCGCGACCCTGTGGCAGCGCCGTGACCCGCACATGGCTCAAGCGCGGCTCGTAGGCCGTGATGAACCGTTCGATCAGAAAACGTGCCTGGCTGAGGGATTCGTGCAGGCTCAGGCGCATGTCATTGAGATCCGGCAAGCCATAGTCGGGCAGCGTCTGCACGCTGCCCGCCCGGGTGCTGAGCATGTTGCCCAGGTGGGTGGCCACCGACGCCGCGACGCAGACCAGTGGCGTGCGCCCCGCCAACAGCGGCGCAGTGCCTGCAAGGCGCTCAAGGAAACCGCTGTAGTGACTCATCTCAAGCCCCCGGCTCATTCTTTATCGAGCTTGCCAACCAGGAACAGGGTGAAATCCGCCCCCATGTACTTGAAATGAGGGCGGACGCTGAGGCTGATGCGATACCAGCCTGGCTCGCCGTCGACATCACTGACGACAACCCGTGCCGAGCGTAGCGGACGCCGCCCCCGCACCTCGGCGCTGGGGTTCTCCTGGTCGGCCACGTACTGGCGAATCCATTTGTTGAGTTCCAGTTCCAGGTCGGTGCGCTCCTTCCACGAACCCAGTTGCTCGCGTTGCAAGACCTTCAAGTAGTGCGCCAGGCGGTTGACGATCATCATGTAGGGCAGTTGTGTGCCGAGCCGGTAATTCAACTCGGCCGCCTTGCCCTCGGCGCTGATCCCGAAGCGCTTGGGTTTCTGCACGGAACTGGCGGAAAAGAACGCGGCATTGTCGCTGCCCTTGCGCATCGTCAGGGCGATAAAGCCCTCCTGCGCCAACTCGTATTCGCGCCGATCGGAGACCAGCACTTCGGTGGGGATCTTGGTTTCGATTTCGCCCATGCTCTGGAAATGGTGCAGCGGCAGGTCTTCCACCGTGCCCCCGCTTTGCGGGCCGATGATGTTGGGGCACCAACGAAAGCGCGCAAAGCTGTCAGTCAAGCGCGTGGCAAAGGCATAGGCGGTGTTGCCCCACAGATAATGCTCGTGGCTGCTGACGACATGTTCGCTATAGGAGAAGGTCTTGACCGGGCAATCCACCGGATCGTAGGGCGTTCGCAGGAGAAAGCGTGGCACCGTCAAGGCAACGTAGCGGGCATCTTCGCTCTGGCGGAAGCTCTGCCACTTGGCAAATTGCGGCCCTTCAAAGTGGTCTTTCAGGTCCTTCAGGTCTGGCAGGCCGGTAAAGCTCTCCAGCCCGAAAAAACCAGGCCCGGCGGCGGCAATGAACGGCGCATGGGCCATGCAGGCGACGCTGGACACGTACTGCATCAGCTTGACGTCGGGTGCGCTGGGTGAAAGGAAGTAATTGGCAATGATCGCGCCGACGGGCTGACCGCCGAACTGACCGTATTCGGCACTGTAGGTATGTTTGTAGAGCCCGGACTGGACGACCTCCGGCGAGTCCTCGAAATCATCCAGCAGGTCTTGGCGTGAGACGTTGAGCAGCTCGATCTTGATGTTTTCCCGGAAGTCGGTGCGGTCCACCAGCAGTTGCAGGCCACGCCAGGCCGACTCCAGTGCCTGGAATTCAGGATGATGGAGGATTTCATCCATTTGCCGGCTGAGCTTGGTATCGATCTCGGCGATCATCCGGTCCACCAGTTGCTTCTTGACGGGCTCGCCTCGGTTTTGGGGCTTGATCAATTCCTCGATAAAGGCCGAGACACCGCGCCGGGCGATGCCGTAGGTTTCATCATCGGCCGTCAGGCGGGTCTGAGCGATGATGTCGTCAAGAATGCTGTATTCGGTATCCAGGAGGGTTGCGTGGGCGGTCGGGCTCGTGGTCATGCGATCAGTGTCCTTTTACTGAGAAGATCATGCGGCAGGGCTGTTCAGCCCCAGTTCGGCCAATACCCGCGCACGGGACTGCTCATCGGCCAGGGCGTTTTCTATGGCCTTGCGAAAACTCGGTGCGTTACCCAGGGGGCCTTTGAGCGCGACCAGCGCCTCGCGCAGCGCCATCAGTTTTTTCAACTGCGGAACCTGCTCGACCAGATGGGCCGGGTTGAAGTCCTTCATGGCGTTGATACGCACCTGGACGGCCAACTCGTCGGCTTCATCCGTTTCCTGCAGTCGATTGGGCACACTCAGCAACAGGCTCAAGGCCTGCTTGGCCAGCACCTCGTCCAGGGTGTTCTTGTCGATACTGATGGGCTTGCGGTCTTCAACCTTGCGCGTATCTTCGCGCTGGGTGAAGTCACCCAGGACCAGCAGCTTCAGGGGCAGCTCGACCTCTTCCTGGGCACCGCCTATGGCCGGCTTGAACGTGATGTTGATACGTTCCTTGGGGGCGACCGAACCTTCTTTGGCCATGGTGTTTCTCCTTTGCGTGATGACGGAAAACCTATTCGAGTACCGCTTCAAGATCGACCTGGCACAACTTGCGATGGATCTCATCCTTGCGCTCGCGCAGGCCATGGCCCTGGGGCAATACGTCGTAACAGGCGTACAGCAGTTGCAACACCTCAAGGGTCAGGTCAGGCTCCCAGCGATACAAGCCGCAGTGCTGAAGCTCCTGTTCGAGCTGTTCAAGCTGGACCCTGGCCAAGTCATGCTTGGCCCCCTGGACACACAACCGAGCCAGGCCAAGGCGCCAGTAAAACCGGGCGCGCTCCCCCCGAGCGGCCTGCATGGCGTTTTTGTAGGCCTGGACAGCGGCCTTCAATCCTTCCTTGCGCAGCAGCGGAGCAATCGCCTGCAAGGCCTCCTCCCATGGCGCCGGGCCGGCACTGGCACGGGTGCTGACCGGCACCCGGATTTGCAGGTGGTGGCTAACTTGGGTGTCGATCCACCCACGGGTGGCAGCATCGGCAAAGGGCGCGCCATCATGGAAACGCAACTGGGCAACCCCGGGCAGTCGTTGCAACAACAAGGCGAACTGAATCTCAACCTCGACCATCGCCAGCTCGGCCTGTAGCGCCTGGAGGCACTCCCAGACCATACGCACGCCGTCAAACCAGAAAGGCGCGCTCGCCAGGCTGGCCTCAAGCTCCAGCAACAGGTCGGCGTAATGCCCCTGGGCAAAACGCTCCTGATAGCGCTTGAGCTTGTCGGGCGCCAGCCCTCGCAACGGCGTTATCTGTTCGCTGTTGCTATCGGGAAGAGCGGTGATCCCCAGCCACGTCAGTGTCCGGTTCAGGCGCAAGGCCCGCAGGTCAGTGGTGTTCTGGCGCAACCACCAGGCGCACAGGGGGCGAGCGTTGTCCTGCAGCGTGCGCAAGAGCTTGTGCACGTCTTTCTCATTGTTCACCACCGGCTCAGGCGCCAGCAGTTGGGTTGCCACCTGCTTGACCTGGGCGACCACACCGCTCACGCCTGATGGCGGCGGGTCACTCTCCAGGGCCTGTTGCAGCTTGTCCTCGAGCTGCCTGCGAACGGCCAGTAGCAACGGGGCATCATCCCCCAGGTGCCCGACCCACAGCTCATCAAGGCGTGCCAAGTGCCCTGCCATGCCTTGGAACAGGGAGCGCTGGTCTTTGAGTGCAAAGCTCTGCGCCAGCACCGGCTCAATACGCTGCACCAGCCAAGCAAAAGCCGCAATACGGGTACGCAGCTTGATGGGGTGTACCGTCGCCCAGTGGTGCTCACAGAGTTCACGCAACATGCCGAGCCCGGCGAGCAGGCCAGGAAAGGATTCACGTTGATACAAAGCCCAGGTCAACCAGGCAACCACCCGCAGATCCTTAGACTCGTGACGCAACAAGGCTTCGCTTTTGTCCCTCACACCCTGCCAGTCCGGCTGGCTGTTGCCATGGATCGACCGGGCCTTGTCCAGCTCATTTTCCAGCGCTTCATACCCCGCCGAAAAACGTATGTCCTCCCCTGCAAAACCGCCAGCCGAGATCGGTGACTGGGCAAGTTCCAGGTAATAAGCCGAAAGCTTGTCTGGATAAACCATGGTGGGCCGTACTGTGCTGGTTATGCTCAATTAAAGTATGGCGAACACCTATATAAACACCGAGCTTATACTGAGTGAATTCCATTTCCGTGTAGCGATAAGTGCAAACCATAGCCAGCAATATTTTATTGGGCAAGCTACCCAGATAGAGTTAAGGAGATTCCTACAAAAACAATGATGCTTCATTGTTTGTCAGTCAGCGTACTCAACGGGCGCCCTTGAAACACGCAAGGCCGCTCACACCCGCGGACCAGAGGCATCATTCAGACGTGCGCAAAAAGCTGCACAGTCTTTTCAATTACGCTGTGCTTAAACTAAATACTGAATCTTCAATACCGCGACACGCATGCACCGGGCAATTAATTGCGCACTACTGCGCAAACAAACTCAACTTCAAGAGTAAAAAATACACAATCGAGACGCCATTTCGCGCCCACGACTAAACAAAGCCCTTATTTTATTAGGCGACGATTATTCGGCACACTTTTTGTTAGTGAGCCATGGCGCCCAACAGCGCAAACTTATCTATCAGGCAAGGAAACCCGTCATGCCAACACCCGCATACCTCTCGATCACCGGCACCAAGCAGGGTCTGATCACGGCAGGCACATTCACCCAGGATTCGGTAGGCAATATCTATCAGGAAGGCCACGAGGACCAGATCCTGGTCGAGGCATTCCAGCACCAGGTCATCATTCCCCGGGATCCACAGTCGGGCCAGCCCACCGGCCAGCGGGTACACAAGCCGCTGATGATCAGCAAGGTGTTCGATAAATCCTCACCGCTGTTGTTCAGCGCGCTGACATCGGGGGAAATGGTCAAGTGCCGCCTTGAGTGGTATCGCACGTCATCCGCCGGAACCCAGGAGCATTACTTCACCATTGAGCTGGAAGACGCGATCATCGTGGACATCCAGTCACGGATGCCCAACTGCCAGGACCCGGCAAATGCACACTTCACCCACCTGGAAGATGTGCACTTCACCTACCGTAAAATCGTCTGGACCCATGAGGTCTCGGGCACGTCCGGCTCTGACGACTGGCGCAGCCCGGTAGCCGGCTGAACCCGGCCGTGGATCAAACGACATCGCAACCAGCGATAGCGTTTGATCCACGGGCAGCGGGGTTCAATGCCAATCCGTGGCCACCCCCCGAAACGCACTGGGGCTGAGCCCCGTCCAGCGCTTGAACGCCCGGCGAAAGCTGCGTACGTCACTGTAGCCCACCTCTTGGGTAATACGCTCGATGGACAGGCCAGGGTTGCCCAGCAACCCCATGGTCCGGGCGCGACGTACCTGTTCCAGCAACGCTTCAAAAGTCAGCCCATGCTCGGTCAGGCGCCGGCGCAGGGTGCGCCCGCTCATGTTCAGGTCACTGGCGACCTTTTCCAGTTGACTGCCCTGTAAATCACGGGAAATAGCCCGCTCCACGGCCTGGATCAGGTCCATTTTCCGGTGCAGCTGGGCACTTTCCAGTTCCAGCAGGCCAAGGGCCTGGCGCAAGGCCAGGGCATGATGATTTGGCAACTGCACGTCCAGCCAGCGGGCCTCCAGGACCATGCGATTGTGCAGGCAGCCAAAGCGCACATCGTCACCGAACAAGCGCGGGTACTCGGCGGCATACACCGGCGGTGCGTGCATGAATTCCATGCGCAATGGCTTGAATTCGCTGCCCACCAGGGTCCGCCCGTAGACCATGAGGCTGGCAAAGAACTCCTCGGCGGCAAACACCTGGACTTCGGCATAGGGCAACAGGCATTCGACATCGACCATGACCTCCTGCGCACCTTCATGGGTGCGTGAGGTGGCGATGCCGCCAGAGGTGTGTTGGTGCCGCTCGCCCACGGCAAAGGCATCGCGCAGGGTCTTGCACAACGAGATGACATGCCCCAGCAGGCCCAGGGTGCCCAGCACATTCTGATTGCCGACACACAGGCCCAGCCCCTGGTCCGGCAAGGCCTTGAGCGCACGCTGGATCATCGCCACGGCCTGGCGATAGGAGATGCGCAGCGCCGGGTCGTCCAGGTCCGCCAGGGTAAACCCCAGGCCACGACACAGATGCCCGGCATTCGCACCTTTTTGCGTCACAACCTGCCCCAGGGTTTGCAGGAGAAAAGGCGACACCAGCGCCAGCTCATAGTGTGGATCAACGGTTTTGCGGTGCATGGATCTGCGATTCCCGACTGTCTGCCCGGTTCTTGTTTTAGAAACATCCTGACAATCATAGGTGCTTGCAAGGCTCGCCGCACTCTGAATGAACAGTGTCCGGCAAAGCCCCCTCTGTGGCCGCCAATACCCTGCCCTCTGGGGCGCCAAGGGCTTATTTCTATGGGCAAGGCCCCGATGAAGGCCCCCCTCCAACAATAATAATGAGCCCAGACATGAATCCGACCCGTGCGCTTGCCCCCCGACCACTTAAGCCTGGGCATCAATGGCTACTACCTCAAGCAGACGACTGACGATAGGCAATACGGGCGCACCGTCACCAATATTTATGGCGAAGACGTCGATGACGGTGTGCGGGGCCAGGTGTTGGCGATTGGTCCGGCGGTGTATTTCACCTTTCTTAAGTACGCCAGTGCAGAGATCCGCTGGGCCAAGGAGTTTGAGGTAGAGAACCGGCCGCAAGGCGATATGGTGTGGGCCAAGCTGACGATTCCGTTTGCGTTGTAGGGGGGCGTTATTTCAGCCGGTGTAGACCGGCCAGCGCTCGACAATGCTGGCGCCGCGCACCGCCAGCAAATCGCCAAATTGCAGAAGCACCGACTCCGTCTGGCTCGGGCGCAAGAACACCTGGTCGTCGACGTCCAGGCCAACCCCAGGCGAGCCATTGACCATCTCCTGATTGGAACTGCGACCATACAAGCCATTACTTTGCAGCCCCGAGGGCGACTCGAAATCGGCCAGCCAATGACCGCCATAAATAAAGAACGTGGCGCGCTGGTTGCGATCCCACCAGGACAGCAACCGGGACTTGTCATCCAGCGCCGGGATATTGACCACGCCGGTGCTTTTGAGCACCGGCGTGGCGATATAGGCCGCCGGTACATGCTCGCTGAGGGATGGCAAATCATAGTGCGTAGGCTTGAGCATGGCCGTGCCCACCGAGACTTCGCTACTCAACCGCTCCTGCTCATGCATCCGATAGCTGGGACTGCCAGCGGTATTGAGCGTCAGGCCATCACGCCACAGGGGCGCAAATTGCTGGCAGGTGAAGTCAACAAAGCCGTTGTAACGCTGCATGACCTTGTCGAACAACGCCTGGGGCGAGCCAAGGATGCCCGGCACGCCCATGCCGACAAACGGGTCATAGCCCATGAAGCCCGCAAACTCCAGGTGCTGCGGATGTGCGCTGATCAGCCCGAGCATTTGCCCCAACCCCGCGTTATCGCTGATACCGCCGCGATGCAGGCCCACATCCAGTTCGATATTGATCCGCAGCCGTGTACCCAGGCCCTGGGCCAGCGCCAGGTATTGCTGCAGGCGCTGCGGTGTATCCAACAGCCACTGCAATTGTCGGGCGGGGTCGAATGGCCCTTGGTGGCCTTGATAGAACAGCTCGGCAGAACGCACCGGCAACGGCTTGCCCAGCAGGATATCGGCGTCGGGAAACACTCGGGCATCGTGGTTGAGAAAGGGTTGGTGAAACGACATCAGACGCTGAGTGCCGGCGCGCTTGGCGATGTAGGCCAACAGGCCCGGCGCAGGCAGGGATTTTTCCACCAACCGTAGGTGCTTGCCAGCGCGCTGGACCGACTGCATCACGATGTCGATGTTGTGATCCAGGCGATCCAGGTCAATCAGCAACACCGGACGCATCGGCCCATGGGCTTTGAGCTGCTGGTTCAACTGGCGAAAATACTCGCTGTAGGGCGAGCCCCGGTCAGCCGGACGCAACAGCGCCGCGCCCGCCACCAGCAAGGCACCGGCGCCGAGGGTGCCGGCCATGAAGTGTCTGCGGTTCATCAGGCAACTCCCAGGATTGATGACAGGTGTGCATTAAGGAATCTGCCGCCGGGGTCCAGGGCCTGGCGCACCCGCGCGAACTCCTGCCAGCGTGGATACAGGGCCTGCAAGGCGCGGGCATTGAGGCTATGCAATTTGCCCCAGTGCGGCCGACCGGCGTATTTCCAGAAGATCGGCTCGACGGCGGCGAAGACGTTGTGATGGTCCATGGTGTAGTGCTGGTGCACCGAGATCGAACAGCTGTCGCGGCCTTCAAACATGCTCAGGGGAATATCGTCAGCCTTGACGTAGCGATACTCGATGGGAAACCAGGTGCGCAAACCCTGGTCGCGGATCAGCTTGAGGATTTCCCGCAGGCAGGCCGGGCCATGTTCGGCGGGCAGCGAATACTCCATCTCGTTGAAACGCACATTGCGCACGTTGGCGTAGACCTCGAACGATTCGGCCACCCGATCCTGGAAACGGGCGAAATAGCGCAGGCTGTTGAGCAGCGTGCGGCGCGTTTCGGGAAAGTCGCTGGCATATTTATCGAGGTTTTCGATAATCGACACGAACTCATTGCCCCCCGCCTCTGCCGGGTCGATTGGCGGGGTCGGGGCATCGGTGGTTTCGTTAAGGGCGATGGACAAGGCATAGTCGGAATGTGTCACCACCAGCATCTCCCAGTGCTGGTTCTCCCGGGTGGTGTTCGCCACGTCCTCCAACAATTCCTCGGTGCGGGCAATCCATTGGCGCTCCCGCAGGCGGTAAGGCGTGCGGTTTTGCAGACGCACGCGGGTACTCACGCCGAGCGCACCCAGCGACACCCTTGCGGCGTTGAACACCTCGCGCTCACGCCCGGCATCGCAATCGAGCACTTCGCCCTGGGCCGTCACCAGTTGCAGGCCGGTGACACCGGCCGAATACGAGGTAAAGCCGACTCCGGTGCCATGGGTCGAGGTGGAAATGGCACCGGCCAGGGTCTGGTAGTCGATGTCTGCCATGTTCGGCAGTGCCTGGCCGATCGCCTTGAGCGCCGGCCCCATGCGGGACATGGGCGTACCGGCGGCGAAGGTGGCTTGCAGGCTGCCGGGGTCGTGATCGAGCAAACCATTGAAAAAACTCAGCGACAGTAGCGTGCCATCGGTCGGGACCAAGGCACTGAACGAATGGCCCGCCCCCACCGGGCGGATCTTGCCCGGCGCCTGGCGAATGACCTGCACCAACTCATCCAGGTTCCTGGGGGCCAACCGTTCAAGGGGCAGGCACTGTTGTGCGCCCGACCAGTTGCGCCAGGGGATCAAGCGCGGCGCCCGGGCCAACTGGGCCAGCGCCGGGTTGCTGCTGATTGCCAGGAATGCGCCGGCTGCGGCCGAGCGCTGCAACAGTTGCCTGCGTGAAAGCACCATCACCTACTCCATTGTTGTTATTGGATGTGAGTACCGGCCATAAAACTGATCAGCCCCAGGAACTGCTCCTCGGAGCACTGCATGCACAGGCCCATCGGCGGCATGCCGTTGTAGCCGTTGAGGGTATGGTCCAGCAGCGTGTCCGCGCCCTGGGCAACACGGGGGCGCCAGGCCTGGCTATCGCCGGTCAGCGGTGCGCCGGATGCCGGGTTGGCGTGACACAGTTTGCAACTGGTGTCGTAGACCCGGGCCAGTGCCGGGTCGGCAGGCATGGCGCGGCTTGCCGTGGCAGGCTGCGGGGGATGTTGCGGTTTGTCGTCACAGGCTGCCAGCAGGCCCAGCAAGGCCAGGAGCAAACCCATGCGGCGGGGGGTCATAGACCACATAGCCAGCCTCTCTTGTGGTGTGAACAGCTGGGTTCACACTAAGTCAGCAGGGCCGCGGCGTTGAGGGTATTGGGGGACACAAAGGGGGGCTTGGGCGGACAGGGTTGGACGACCGGCGATCCATGGCAGAACGCCGGCGCCCGCAGCAGGCGGCTTAGAACGCCAGGCCGACCTTGAAGCCGTACTCGTCGCGCTTGAGCTTGGTGTTATCGGCCACTTCGGAGTCCGCATCGAGCTTGTATTCGGTACGGGTGTAATACAGGCCCGCCATCACCGGCAGGTCGCCGTTCTGGTTCATCAGCAGGCTGACTTCGGCGTAGGGGTTGGTGCGGTCCTTGAGGTCCACGGTGTCGCTGCCAATGCCGTCGACCTTGAGCTTGGCGCGGCCATCGAGGGTATAGCGGGCGCCTGCTTCGACGCGCAGGGTCATGCTGTCGAACTGATGGTTGTAACCCAGGGCGGCCTTGGCAAACGGCGACTTGCTGGTGAGTTGCATGTCGTAGTCGCCGGACTCCGGCTCGTAGCGGGTCCAGTTGTAGCCACCACCGACCAGTACATCGACAAAATTGCGCGCATCCAGCGCGGCGCGCCAACCCAGGTCGAGGTCGGCCTGGCCTTCCTTGAGCTTGTTGTCGCTTTTCTTGCCGAACTTGGCGTCCACGCCAGCCTGGTAGATAAAGCCGGATTCGGCGGTCAGCTTGTTGCCGAAGTTATAGAACAGGCCCGCTTGCGGCATCTGGTCCTTGTCGCTTTCACTGCCGCCTTCGAGCTTGAAGTCGTTGTAGCTGCCCAGGATACCGAACGTGGAAATCGGATCGGTGGACGGTGCAGCGAATACCATGGCCGGTGCGGCAACCAGGGCCAGGAGCGAGGAATTCTTGAGGAATTTTCCGAATAGCTTGGACATCGTCTTACATCTCCTTCTTGGGTGGGCAAATTATTCAGGAATCGGTTCGAGCCCCCCGTTTTGCGAAAGGTTCGATTTAATTTGCCCGGTCAAACGGAGGTAAAACGCTTCAGTGAAGGCTCTGGATCAAGCCTCCTGGAGCCGGTCCATCAGCTGTCGGCCAACAGTTGCACCAGTTTCGCACGCAGTGGCGGGTAATCGGGGACACGTAAAGCAAAGGCTTCGCGCAGCAGGGCCAACAGCTCATCCACGTCCGTGATCCTGTGCTTCTCGCTGTCGCGGCCCAGGTAATGAATCGCATAGTGGCCGTTGTTCAGGGTACGCCGCAGCCCAGACCCGACCAGCGCCACTTTCAAGTGGTTCATAAATGGCGAGTCGGGATGCGTGGAGACATACCAGTTGCCGACTTCATAGTCGAAGTGCGACTGCGACTGCAGGTCGAACACGTACAGCCCGCGCCACTCCTCGCCGACCTGGGCCCACAGGGTGTAGCTGGCGTCGTTCAAGGTCAGGCGATAGGGTTCATGGGCCGTGGCCTGGGGCGCCAGGTTATCCAGTTGCAATGGGCTGCTTGGCACCATGCCACCAAAGGCGACATCGCTGATGTAGCGCACACCCGCCAGGGTCACCAGGGCCAGGCGATGGGTGCGTGAGGTATGCGCATCGGGCGGCCCACCGATCACCACGCGGCCGGTGATGCCGCGGGCATCAAAGCCCAGCTCTTGCAACAACGCCAGGAACATCTGGTTCAGTTCGTAGCAATAGCCGCCCCGCCCATCGAACAGGACTTTCTGCTCGATGCTGGCCAAGTCCAGGGGCACCGGCAACTGTGACAGGACCGAGAGGTTTTCAAAGGCGAAGGTACAGACATGACGCAACTGCAACTGCGCCAGGGTCTCCAGGGTTGGTGCTGGCGGCGTGTCGTAACCCAGGCGTTGCAGGTATAGGCGGCTGTGGGTCAGGCGGGAAGAATCCTTGAGCATGACGAGATCCTTGGGCGCAGGGCGAAGGCTTCACTAATACCTGTAACCGTCGTCGCTGCCAATACTGATCTGTGGCAATAGATTGCAAGAATGCAGCACAAACTTTCTGAACCTTTCTGAATCAATCCGCATCCATTCCATAACAAAACAGGGAGGCAATATGGGCACGGCAACGATCTACACCATCCACTACAGGCTGCATGGCGAACCCAAGTCCTTTGTGGTGCGGGCGGAGGTCATGAATAACGCAGAGGCATGGCACTGGGCTAGCTGTGACGCCGGGGTGGCCCACGTCGGGCGCATTGGGCGTCCAGGCCATGAGCGCACCAAAAAAACCACCCGGCCATGGGCGGAGAAATACGGCATCACTGACGTTACCTGGATCGCCCCCAAGCACTTGTAGGCATTGGCGGCCTGGTTTCTTCTCACCCCCCGCCACAAATCATGAGAAGATGCCGCGCCGCGCAATACCCCTACTTGGCTTATGGAGACTGCATCCCGCATGTTCGAGATCAAACCTGTCGATCCGCAAACCTATCGCCAGCAGACACGCCGCAGCACGCTGATCGTCGCGGTGATCTTCATCGCCCTGGCCATGCTGCTGTCGAGCCTGGCGGTGATGCTGTTTGGCGAGCCCGGCGGCGACAACTTTCGCTTCAATATCGGCGGTGTGGTGGCGGGCGTGGTCCTGACCATCGCCCTGGTCCGCGGCCCGCTCTGGTCACAGGCCTGGCTGGCCCCCGCGGTCTATGGCTGGCAGCTCAAGCGCAACCTGATGCGGGTGACCAACGTCATGCACAAGGTCACCGAGCGGGTACAGGCCAACAGTCCGGCGGCGCTGAAGCTGCTGCGGTTCTACCACCTGGGGCTGACGCAGATGCACGAGTTGGATGCCAATTCCAGCGCACAGGCGCAACTGGTCAGGGAAATCCAAGAACACCAGGCACAGATGAAGGCGCAGGGAATCGAAACTGAGCAAACGCGCCTGGACCCGGCGTGGTTGAAGGCCATGAGCGACACCTGAGGTGACAGGAGCCCGCTTGCGGGCTCCGGCAAAGGGCTCAGGCGGCGAAGAGCACGCCCAGGTCCAGATGCCCGTCCTTGAGCGGCGGGCACCAGTAGTAACCACCGGTCAGCGGCGTGCTGATGCGGTACAGGCCATCGACAATCCCGTCTTCCAGGCCACTCATGCGGCGCAACTGGGCCTCGAAGGCATCGAAGGAATGGCCGAATGCGAGGAACATCAACCCCGCCTGGCCATTTTCGGCCCAGGGCATCGAGCGGCGCACCACAAAGGCTTCGGGGGCGAAGCTCTCCTGGGCGGTGCGCTTGACGTGGGCAGACTCGGGGGCGTCCTCCAGCTCTTCGTTATCGCCATGGCGACGCCCGATGATGTGGTCGCGCTCCTGGGCCGGCAAGGCGGCGAAACCGTCCAGGTCGTGCTGCCATTGCTGGATCGCGGCAAAGCTGGCGCCGCTGTCGGCAACGGCGGCTTGGACGGCGGCATCGTCGCGGGGGTTCTCGGTGCCGTCTTCGTAGTCGGTCAGGTCAAAGCCGCTCTTGTAGCGGAAACCTTCGGTCATCTGCACCAGGCGAAAAGCCGGCGCCAGGGCTTTCTCAAAAGCCCGGCTGCGCAGCAGCAATTCACCACGGTCTGCGCCATGCAGCCAGCACCACAACGCCTGCTGGGTGGATGGGTTGTCGGCACCAGGCGCCGAGATAGGCGGGAAACTGCGCAGCCCGTCGACCTGCGCGCCAAGGGCCTTGACCAGCGGTTCACCCAAGCCCACCACCCCTGCCGAGTCAACCAGCTGCACCAGCGCATCCAGCGCTGCCGGCACGGCGTCAATGGATTCGATGGCAAAAAACAGATGGCGTGCCTGCAACGGCACCGGTGCGGCAAGAATGCCCGGCTGGTACTGACTCATATGAACTCCTTCAAGAAAGCCGCGTAGTTTACCCGGCACAGCCCCACGGTGCGTAGGGAAATACGTGTAAGCCTTGCAACAGAGCTCTCGGATGGGGGAATCTCTGACCCACGCTGTGCAACCACTCCAGGGGTAGCGACATGACCACCACTCACCTGCTTGCCAATCTGTTTCCCACCGCCAACGACATTCCCGAACAATTTCGCCTCGCCGCCCCCATCGAACAGCGCGACTATCTGGTCGATGGCCAGTTGCGCACCTGGAACGGCCCCTTGGCCCAGGTGCGCAGCCCGGTCCAGTTGGCGGGCGCTGACGGCGACACACCAGTGATGATTGGCAGCACGCCCCTGCTGGATGCCGAAACCGCCCTGCTCGCCCTCGATGCCGCGGTGCGGGCCTATGATCGGGGCCAGGGCCAGTGGCCTACGATGCGGGTGGTCGAGCGGATCCAGCATGTCGAGGCGTTTTTGCGGCGCATGCGCGAACAGCGCGATGCCGTGGTGAAACTGCTGATGTGGGAAATCGGCAAGAACCTCAAGGACTCGCAGAAAGAATTCGACCGCACCTGCGACTACATCACCGACACCATCAATGCCCTCAAGGAACTGGACCGCCGCTCCAGCCGCTTCGAGCTGGAACAGGACACCCTGGGGCAGATCCGCCGTGTGCCCATGGGCGTGGCGCTGTGCATGGGCCCCTATAACTACCCGCTCAACGAAACCTTCACCACGCTGATCCCGGCGCTGATCATGGGCAACACCGTGGTGTTCAAGCCGGCCAAGCTCGGCGTGCTGTTGATCCGCCCGCTGCTGGAAGCCTTCCGCGACAGCTTCCCAGCCGGGGTTATCAACGTGATCTATGGCAGTGGCCGCGAGACCGTCAGCGCGCTGATGGCCAGCGGCAAGGTGGATATCTTTGCGTTTATCGGCACCAACAAGGCGGCCAGTGATTTGAAAAAGCTGCACCCGCGCCCCCATCGCCTGCGTGCGGCCCTGGGGCTGGATGCGAAAAACCCCGGCATCGTACTGCCTGAGGTCGACCTGGATAACGCCGTCAACGAGGCCCTCACCGGCTCGCTGTCCTTTAACGGCCAGCGCTGCACCGCGTTGAAAATCCTGTTTGTGCATGAGGCCGTGGTCGAGCGTTTCATCGAGAAATTCAACCACAAACTGGCCACTCTCAAGCCGGGCATGCCCTGGGAAGACGGTGTGGCGCTGACGCCGTTGCCGGAAGTGGGCAAGGTCGACTACCTCAACGGCCTGGTGGCCGATGCCGAACAACAGGGGGCCAAGGTGGTGAACGCCAATGGCGGCGCCAGCCGTGGCTCCTTCTTCTACCCGGCGGTGCTGTACCCGGTGAGCCCGCAGATGCGCGTGTACCACGAGGAACAGTTCGGCCCGGTGGTCCCCATCGTGCCCTACCGCGACCTGGACACGGTGATCGACTATGTCCTGGAGTCGGATTTCGGCCAACAGTTGAGCCTCTTCGGCACCGACCCGGCGCAAATCGGGCGCCTGGTGGACACCTTTGCCAACCAGGTGGGCCGGATCAATATCAACGCCCAATGCCAGCGCGGCCCCGACACCTTCCCGTTCAATGGCCGCAAGAACTCGGCCGAGGGCACCTTGTCGGTGCATGACGCCCTGCGGGTGTTCTCGATCCGCACCCTGGTGGCCACCAAGTTCCAGGGCAGCAACAAAGCGCTGATCAGCGATATCATTCGGGACCGGGCGTCGAGCTTCCTGACCACCGACTATATTTTCTAAACTGCTCCCATGTAGGAGCGGGCTGTGTGGGAGCGGGCTTGCTCGCGATCGCGGTGTATCAGCACCAGATTTGTTGGCTGACACTCCGCGATCGCGAGCAAGCCCGCTCCCACACTGGACCCGCATAACATCTAAAGATGAGGCCTTCTTAATCCCGATGAATCTGCCGCCCTTCGCCCGTCGCCTGTTGCGGCCACTGCTCGACCCCTATCGCCGCTATCGCCATGCCAAACTGATCCACGCCATACGGGTTTCCATCGGCCTGCTCGCGACCATCCTGCTCACCACCGGTCTCAACCTACCCCATGGCGAATGGGCGTCGGTGACCATGCTGGTGGTGATTGGTGGCCTGCAGCACCACGGCAATATCGGCAAGAAAGCCGTGGAGCGGGCCTACGGTACGCTGATCGGGGCCAGTGTCGGCCTGTTGCTGGTGGCGCAACAGGCTTACCTCGGCCAACCCTTGCTGACCTACCTGTTGATGTCAGTGGTGTGCGGCTTCTTTTCCTATCACGCCATCGGCAAGGGTGGGTACACCGCGCTGCTGTCGGGAATCACCGTATTTATCGTCGCCGGCCACGGCGATAACCCGCTGTCCGATGGCCTGTGGCGTACCGTTGATATTCTGATCGGCATCGCCCTGGCCCTGGCATTTTCTTTCGCCCTGCCGCTGTATGCGGTGTACTCCTGGCGCTACAACCTGGCCAGTGCGCTGCGTGACTGTGCCGCTATCTACAGCCGGATCATCAGCGGCCAGTCGGTCACCGATGATGAACATCTCAAGCGGCTCAATCGCTTGAATGCGGCCATGTTGCAACTGCGTTCGCTGATGCCTTCGGTGTCCAAGGAGGTGCGGATTTCCATGACCGAGCTGGATGCGATCCAACGCCATCTGCGCATGTGCATCAGCACCCTGGAAATTCTCGGCAATACCCGCCCTGATCCACGGGATGAACAAGCCATGGCACGCTTGCAATTGGCGCTCAAGACCCAGCATCGGCAGATTCACGTGCAGTTGATCGGGATGGCGCGCGCCCTGCAATCGGGCGCCACGCAGCGGTTGGAACGCCCCCGTATTGCTGCGCCTGAGCCCCAGGCCCCGCTGGAGGCCCCGGTACACAGTGCGCTGGACGGCTATCGGTTATTGACCGCGCAACTGGCGGCAAACGTCGACGCGATGCACGCACGATTGGCGAACAGCGCCAAGGCGTGGAAGATCTGAAGCGTTTTACACAAAAACACGGATACCCTATTTTTCTTACAGTTTTTTCACGATTTATTCACATCCACAGACGTAGGGTGAAGCCTCATCCGTTACAAACGTTGCATATCAAGCCCGCCGCCCCAGCGGGCTTTTTTTTGCGCGTCATTTGATCAGCGCGCGACCTTGCCCGTGGCCGGCAACGCCGGCTGGCCACGAATCGCGCGCTGGGTATCCAGTACCCGCGCCAGTGCCGTTTCGGCCTCCGGGCTTTGCTGCGGCACACGAATGGCCGCCGAGACCAGCGTGATCAGCTTGGCCATGACTTCCGCGTCCGTAGCCGGGCGCCCCAGGCTCATGGAGTTCATCAGCAGGCGCAACTCGGTGCCGGCCATCACCCCGGAAATAGCCTTCAGGGCAAATTGCAGGCGCACCCCCAGCTCATTGCGCGGCAGGTCGGGCAACGCCAGGGCGAAGGCCTCGAAGAAACGCTGGAACACGGGCTGGTAGTGCACCTTGAGGTATTCCTGGATAAACGGCGAAGTATCGCTGTACACCCGGCCGAGGAAGCGAATGAAGGAGCGCCCTTCACCGCTGGCCGGATCACTGCGCTCCAGGCCCATGGCCGGGGCAAACAGCACGCCGAGCAAGGTATCGCAATCCAGCGGGCCGTCAGACTCCGCCTCGCACCGGGCAAGCAATTCCAGGCGCTGCTCGTTGAGCGGCTCCAGGCGCTGCATCAGTAATGTTTTCATCAGGGAGTCCTTGTCCCCGAAGTGATAATTTACTGCGGCGAGGTTGACCTGGGCCTTCTCGGTGATTTGCCGCAACAACACGGCATCGTAGCCGTACTTGATAAAAAGAGCCTCTGTCGCATCCAGCAGTCGAGTCTTGGTTACATTTGGAGCGCTGAGTTTCTTCGCGACCATATAAGTTCCACGGGGGAAATATGTTTTAAAAATAAATTTGATTTTTTATACCGGGGCGAGTGCCCGAAAGCAAGTAGTGACACTGCACCCTACTATCCAAACGCGTTGCCGCCCGCCCCGCAAACGGCTTCCCCAGGGCAGGACCCGGCATTTTCCAGCCAGCGGTAGCGGCTCTGTCACAAGAAAAACCGCTCTATCTCTGTGGCTGGCGAAGCGGCTGGATCGCAGTTACTATTCAAACAATGTTTTTAAAACAAGAATAAAAACCCGCTGTTGGCAGCCGTTACGCAGGCCCTGAAGATGTTACAACGCTTTTCAGGAACAAGCCGGATTGCCGAAGCGCAAGGCGTAGTCATGATGACAGATACCCCAACGCTCCCAGGCTTTATTTCTCTGCAAGGCATCGGCAAAAGCTATCAATTGGCCGGACAACACTTGACCATTCTCAATGACGTCAGCCTGTCCATCGCCCGTGGAGAAAGCTGCGGCATCCTCGGGGCTTCGGGCTCCGGCAAAAGTACCCTGCTCAATATCCTCGGCCTGCTGGACCTGCCCGACTGCGGCGCCTATCACTTCGCCGGCCATGACATTTTCCACGCCACGCCGGATCAACTGGCCGCGATCCGCAACCAGCAGATCGGCTTTGTGTTCCAGAGCTTCAACCTGCTGCCGCGCCTCAGCGCCCTGGACAACGTGGCCCTGCCCCTGGGTTATCGCGGTGTGTCGCGCCAGGAGTCGGTGGCGCGGGCCCTGCATATGCTGGAGCAGGTCGGCCTGGCCGAACGGGCCCACCATCGCCCCGCCGACCTGTCCGGCGGCCAGCGCCAGCGGGTGGCGATTGCCCGCGCGCTGGTGGGCGCGCCGGCGGTGATTCTGGCCGACGAACCCACCGGCAACCTCGACAGCCACACCGCCCAGGACATCATGGACCTGCTGCTGGCCCTGAACCACGAGCAGGGCGTCACGTTGATCATCGTCACCCACGACCCGCATATCGCCGAGCGCCTGAACCGCCAGATCCTGGTGCGCAACGGCGTGGTCCATGAGGCAGAATGCGTATGAGCCTGCGGGTCGAACAGAGCCTGAGCCAGTTGCTGCACGAAGCGTTTGTCAGCCTGCGAACCCTGGGCAAGCGCTCCATCCTGGCCCTGCTGGGGATTGTCATCGGCAGCTCATCGGTGGTCGCACTGATCAATATCGGGCATAACGCCGCCGAAGATGCGGCGATGATTTTCAAGGACATGGGCACCGACACCCTGGTGGCGCAGTTCCCGCCCAAGGGCAACAGCAGCGTGCCGATGCCCACCAGCCTGGACCTGCAAGCCGTACGCCAGGCGGTGCCTGGCATCCTCCACATCGGCGCGATTTCCTCGTTCAGCGGGCCGATCGTCTTTCATGGTCGCACCACCAATGCCGGCTTGATTGGCAGCACCCCGGGCCTCAAGGACGCCATGCGCCTGGTTCTGCGCGAAGGTCGCTTCCTGTCCGAGTTCGACAGCGGCGAAACCTACGCGGTGGTCGGCGACCAGATCGCCCAGGCGTTAAGCGCGCCCGGCGACCCGCTGCGCCTGGGCGATCGGGTGCGGGTCAACGACTATCTGTTCCTCGTCATCGGCATCCTGCAGGACCAGCCGCGCTCGATGCTGATTCCGGTGCAAAGCAACGAATCACTGTTCATCCCGGCTGCCGGCATGCGCCGTATCTATTCCACACCCCAGGTAGGCAGCGTGGTCCTGCGCGCAGCGGTCGGCCAGGACATGGAGCGCATCGCGGCCCAGGCCACCCAGGCCTTGGGCGCGCAACTCCCGGACCACATCGTCGAGATCCAGATCCCCCAACAAATGATCGACGGCATGACTCGGCAAAGCCGCACATTCGCCTATCTGTTGCTGGCCCTGGGCGCCATCTCCCTGGTGGGTGGCGGGGTCGGCGTGATGAATGTGATGCTGATGAACGTCTCGGAACGCCGCCGGGAAATCGGCATCCGCATGGCCCTGGGCGCTCGCCAGCGAGATATCCGCAACCTGTTCCTGCTCGAAGCCGTCACCCTCACGGCCGTCGGCGCGCTGTGTGGCGCAGTGCTGGGCATGGGGGCGGCCTATCTCTACGCCTGGCTGTCGGGCTGGCAGTTTGCCCTGGCCGTATCGGCCCTGCCCCTGGGCGTGGGCAGTACGTTGCTGGTGGGGTTGTTTTTCGGGATCTACCCGGCCGTCTCGGCGTCACGCTTGCAGCCGGTGGAGGCCCTGCGCGATGAATAAACCCCTGTTGTGGCTGATCGCCCTGGTGAGCCTGCCCTGTGTGGCCGCCGATATGGTGATCCGCCCTTCGGCGCCGACCACCACGCGCAGCGGCTATGAGCGCAGTGTCTCGCTCAACGCCCAGCTCACCACCCTGACCCTGGGCGACGCGGTGTACCTGGGCCTGCGCAACAACCCGGCAATCCGCAGCGCCTACCTGCAACGGGTGGCGCAGAAGTTCGACCTGCGGGTGGCCGAAGATGCCTTCAACCCCAAGCTGGTGCTCAACAGCGCCTACCGTACCACCCAGGGCAGCGACGACCGCGCCCGCAATGCCACCCTGTCACCGACCAGCAGCTTGCTCGGCGAGTACGGCACCCGCCTGAGCATGGGCTGGACCCAGCAACTGAACAACGCCAACCGTGCCGGGCGCTACCGCAGCGATGGCCTGGACCTGGCCATCATCCAGCCGCTGATGCGCGGCGCCGGCTGGGACGCCACCACTGCGCCGCTGCGCTTGTCGCGCCTGTCCGAACAGGCCAACCGCTTGAACCTCAAGGCCAGCGTCGCGCAGACCATCAGCCAGATCATCGCCACCTACCGCGAGCTGCTGCGGGCCCAGGAGCAACTGAGCATCGCCCAGGAGGCCCTCAAGCGTTCCAATACCCTGCTGGACGTCAACAAGGCGCTGATCAATGCCGGGCGCATGGCCGAGTTTGAAATCGTCCAGACCGAAGCTGACATCGCCTCACAGCAATTGGGCGTCGAGGAAGCCCAGAACCAATTGGATATGAGTCGCCTGTCGTTGCTGCGCCTGCTGGCCCTGGACCTGGCGACACCGCTGCGTGCCACCGAAGCCCTGGAAGCCACGCGCATGGACATCGACAAACGCGAGGCCTTCAACCTGGCGCAGAACCAGCAGCCCGAATACCTTTCGGCACTGCTGGGCAGCCAGCAGGCCGACCTCAACCTGGTGCTGGCCAAGGACTCCGGGCGCTGGCAGGTCGACCTGGTGGGCGGCGCCAACCAGATCCGCGCCAACACCGATAACGATGTGGGCAGCACCAGCAGCCGGCGCTGGGACAGTTATGCCGGTGTCCAGGTGCGCATTCCCATCGGCGATATCAGTACCCGCCAGGCCGAAGTCCGCGCACGCGTGGATGTGGAGAACCAGGCCATCCTGATCACCGACGCACGCCAGGAACTGGAGCGCAGCGTCAATAACGTGGTGCGCGATCTTGGCACCCGCTGGCGTCAGTATGAAATTGCCCAGCGGGCCGTGGAGCTGTCCCGGCGCAAGCTTGAGATCGAGCGGGACAAACTCAGTGCCGGACGCTCCACCAACTTCCAGGTGCTGAGTTTTGAAGCCGACTTGCGCAGTGCCGAAAACGCCCGCCTCAATGCCCTGATTGCTTATTTAAATGCCCAGACCCAGCTCGACCTGACGCTGGGAATGACCTTGGAAAGTTGGGAAATCGCCCTCAATGACTACTAGAAAAGCCCTGCTGGGCGCTGCACTGCTGATGCTGCTGGGCGCTGGTGGATTTGCGCTGCTCAGTCGCCCAACGCCTGCCGCCAACCAATCCGGTACGGCCGAGCAATGGCAGGAGGTCAAGAGCGATGCCCTGGTGCACCAAATCGGCCTGGTCGGCAGGATCGAACCGGATACCACCATCACCCTGACCGCCCCGTTCGACGGCAATGTGCAGGCCAACCTGGTAGAACAGGGCCAACGGGTCGAAGCCGGCCAGGTCCTGTTGCGCATGGACCCGGCCACCCTGCAAGTGCAACTGCGCGAAGCGCTCTCCGCACAACTCAAGGCCCGGCGTACCGTGCAGGAAATGCAGGACTGGGACAGCGGCCCCACCGTCAGTCGCGCCCGACGCAGCCTGCGTACCTCGCAAATGAGCGCCGACAACACCCAGCGCAAACTGGTCGAAAGCGAAAACCTGTTCAAGCGCGGCATTATCCCGCGCAACGAACTGGACGACCTTAAACAGCAGGCCCAGCAGCAACAATTGGACCTGGCCGCCGCCCGCAGCGAACTGCAACAGGCCCTGAACCAGGGTAAAGGCGAATACCGGCAGATTGCAGACATGGAGTTGACCAACGCCACGGTCAAGTACGACGCCTTGCGCAAGCTGCTTGACGGCCAGGAGGTCAAGGCACCGTTTTCCGGGATCGTCGTACCCCCACCCGGCAGCAGCACCCCGCAGGGCGGTAACAGCACCCCGCCAGTACAGGCGGGGAGCAAGGTCGGCCAGGGCCAGGTGCTGTTCGGGCTGGCCAATATCGAACGCCTGAAGATCGTCGCCAAAGTCTCGGAGCTGGATATCAACCAGTTGCACCAGGGCCAGCCGGTGGAGGTCATGGGCGACGGCTTTGACGGCGAGCACCTGAGCGGTTCGGTCAGCGTGGTCAGCAGCCTGGCGATTGCCAATGACAACCAGGGCAGCGCGCAATTCCCGGTGACCTTGTCCATTCCCAAATTGACCGACAAACAGCTGCAAAGGGTCCGCCTGGGCATGAGCGCGCGCCTGACTATCGTGACCTACAACAATGCCCAGGCGATCATCGTGCCGGCCCAGGCGATCAGCCATGGGGAAGATGGGCTTTGGGTGGCGTATCGGGCAGCCATGGACAAGCCGGTGGAGCGGGTGAAAATCACCACGGGACAATCGACGGCCCAAGGCGTGGAAGTGTTTGGGCTCAAGCCTGGGTTTATCAAAACTGACTTGTGACGCCCTTTGCAGCGTGTCCGAAAAGCACTTGAAGAGCTTACCTACACAAATACAGGAAACTTACTACACCATAAGATATTGTAAAAAAATACGCCTTAGAAAAGTATTGTCATCCGTTTTGCCTCGGGCGACAGGTGCGCAATATGAACCGTTATTCAAACATCAAAAAAATGGTGGCCGGCGGTGATTTATTTTGGAGTCGAACACAAGAAGCCCGAATGAGCGGAATTGTCGCCGACAATCTCGGCGACGGCTTTATGCAAGTCAATGACGACAAATTCATAAACATGTGCTCTTACTCCTACCTTGGCCTGGACTCCAATATCGAAATCTTGAATGGCGCAATAACTGCACTCGACTCGTCGCGAACCTTAAATTCCTCCACGTCCCGTGTGCGAATTTGTTTACCTTTATTGGAAGAGGCAGAACTTGCGCTGTCAGATCTATTTGCCGTCGACGTGCTCACTACAGTTTCATGCGCTTCAGCCGCAGCAGCAATGCTTCCATTACTCGCCGCAGGTGTATTTACACAAAATATCCCGCCACTCATGGTTTTTGATCAATGCGCACACTTCTGCTTGAGCTTGATGAAAGCCATTTGCGCAGACGAATCCGAAGTGGTGACAGCACCGCACAATGACTTAAACTTCCTGGAAGACTGCTGCAAGAAAAAGCAGCGGGTCGCTTACATCGCGGACGGCGTCTATAGCACGGGAGGATGCGCCAACATATCGGAACTGATGACCCTCCAAGACAAGTACGGTTTATTTGTTTTATACGACGAGGCTCATGGCCTATCGGCACAGGGTGCAAATGGCTGCGGATTAGTTCTCAATACAATGGGCACACTAAACAACAACACCATGATGATCGCATCATTGAACAAGGGTTTTGGTGCCTCCGGCGGGGCGATCTTCTTTGATTCGTCGATTAACAAAGCAAATTTATTGCGGTTTGGCGGCCCTCTATCTTGGTCCCAACGAATTAATACAGCAGGTTTAGGCGCAATTATCGCTGCTGCAAAAATACATAAATCCACAGAACTGCAACGCCTGCAAAACAGGTTGACGACCAACATCCAATTATTCGACATGCACATCAAGACCCCCTTGGCAGGAGATGGATTACCTATCAGGTTGATTCCCATGGGTGATGAGCAACATGCAATCACCACCGCAACAAAACTCATGAAGCTTGGATTTTATACATCGCCGTTATTTTACCCTGTCGTTCCCAAATCAACTCCGGGACTGCGCGTCATGCTAAGAGCAAACCTGGCCTCAGACGACTTAAAACAGTTTTGTACAGCGGTAAATTCAATGCTGTAGATGCAACCCCACCCCTTAGGACGCCGTGATAAAAGGAACTTACATGTCATTATCCCCTCAACGGGTGCTCCTTCTCGCGTGCTGCACGACCATAATCGCCCAGCTTGGTATAACACTGTACATACCTGCAACAACCCAGTTCGCCTCGAAACTAAATATAGAAGAGGCAGAAGGTTATAAAATTCTACTCTTTTATTTGGGTGGCGCTGTATTACCGATAGTTTTTATGTCACGCCTGATTCGCAGTTTCGGGCGCTACACTGCAATTCTCGTTTGCTGTGCAATTTTATTCGTTGGTAGCTTACTGTCTTTACTTAGCTTTGGCCCCGAGGTGTTCTTTTTCTCCCGTTTCCTGCAAGGCATAGGTGCTGGCGGAGGGGCTCTGGTCGGCAGGGTACTGTTAACGGATATCTCATCAGGAGCGGCACTTGCGAAAAACCTGTCGGTATTATCCTATTCATTTATTCTTGCACTTATCGGCGGGCAGGTAGCGGGCGGTTTTCTGGTAGCAAGTCTTAACTGGGTCGCTCTGCCATGCCTACTGATTATCGGCTTGATACTCACCAGCACACTAGCTTTTATAATACGTGCGCGCCTTTACAAACTAGACACTTTGGCAAAAAAATTCACACTCACGCCAAACTACTACGCTATTGCAATCCAGCCCAGCTTTTATCTGCCGGTCATTTTAGGAGGATGTGGCTATGGCATTTTTATTGTCTATCAAGGTATCGGAGCGTATGTATTTCACTCCAATTTCCGTTGGAGCAGCACCGATTATGGCACGTTCGGCTTGTGGCTGGGCCTGGCTTATTACTTAGGTGCATTCACTGTAAGGCGAGCCTTGAGTGTTGTCAGTGTTTGCCAATTATCAATTTTTGGCGCATGCCTCTTAATTGCCTCAACCAGCGTTTTGTTTTTGGCCGCCTGGCAAAACATGTCAATTCACTTGATTGTTGGAACCTATTTGGTTATTTGGTACGCCCAGGCAACGCTCTACCCATGCACAGCAGCCATGGCAGTAAACAAATTTCCCGGCGCCAATCCAATGATGCTGTTTAGTTTTCTACAGCAATTGGTGGCGTTAACATTTGGTACTCTTGCGACTTTTTTTATCCCTTACGGCATTCAAACTGTGGCACTGCTCACGGCATGCCTGGGTGGACTTGGTGTAGTCACGGCACTTTTCATTCTGAAAAGAGAGGCTTGATATGGACATATTGACTAGAAGTTGGCTGTGCATGCCCGCCAGCCAAAAACACATAGAGCGGAAAATTATTGAGTCTAACGCCGATATCGTATTATTGGATCTGGAAGACTCAGTCCCAATGTGCAAAAAACAATTTGCACGCGAGCAACTGCTGACACTAGAGCACTCTATCCACAACCGGCGCAATCTAGCGATAAGAGTCAATACACTCACCAAGTCCGAAGGCATCAGAGATCTGGTTTTTTTGTTAGACCACAACATCGTTCCCGAATATTTAATCGCCCCCAAAGTAGAGTCAGCCGGCGAACTAAAAGTCCTTAATGAATTGACATGCGCTACTGGCCAACGAGTAAAAACCTTTGCAATCATCGAAACGTTAAAAGGATTGCGCTGCATCGACTCCATTATCAATGAAAAAACAAGCTTGCGCGGCTTGATTTTAGGCAGCGCGGACATCTCATCAGAGATCAATTTCAAAATCGCAGAGCGTGCACTGACCCAGATCAAGTGCGATATAGCCATCGCCGCCCTCAGCACGGGACTAATGGTCATTGACTCGCCCTGTTTTAAATTGAACAACGAAAAGGCGCTTAGAACAGAAATCGAGATGGCGAAAGATTTTGGCTATTCGGGGAAAATTGCTATTCATCCAGCTCAAGTAGAACTGATAAATAAATTATTTACCCCGACAGCAATCGAACTGAAAAAAGCACGAGCAATTATCAAATGCCTCGAAGCATCAGAACCATTAACAGCCATATCCACCTTGGATGGAGAAATGCTGGGACCTCCTTTTGAAATCATGGCCCGCAGGCTTTTGGCAATTAACGAATCGCTCTCAAGAACCAATAGGAAGCCAGCATGAACATCAATCAACCGCTCCCCGGCAGCAAGGCATTAAGCAAACTAAGCAAAGTAGGGCCCGGACGCTATCGTGAGGATCATGGGCTTGGCTTCGATGACTTCATTATTGGCGATATATTTGAACATCGTCCAGGCCGTACGGTAACAGAAGCGGATAACGTCTGGATGTCGTTAATCTGTATGAATAACCACCCTGTCCATATCAATGCAGAATATGCAAAGCAAACCGAATTTGGGCAAGTACTGGTATCGAGCCTGGTGACCTTTTCGATTGTCGGTGGGATGAGCCTGGCGAGCACGAGCGCAAAAGCAATTGCCAATTTAGGCTGGGATAAAGTACGCCTGGTTGCCCCTGTATTTGTTGGCGATACATTGTATGCCGAAAGCGAAGTCATCCATAAGCGCCCCTCTGCCAGTCGCCCCGGGCAAGGCATAGTAACGGTCCTAACCAAAGGACTCAAGGCAAACGGGCAAGTATGTTTGTCCTACGAGCGTAGTTTTCTGATTGCTCTCGACCAAGTACCCGCGGCTTGAGTAGCCTATGAAAATTTTAGATGAGGCCTTGATAAAAAATATTATTAGTATGGAAGAAGCGATTGACGTACTTCGTGAAAACTATCGTCAATACAGCAGTTCAAACGACAATAACCCTGCGCGAACTGTCGTGAGAGTCCAGGAAAAACATGCAACGTTTGGGGTAATGCCCTACTACTCTCACTCTCACAATTTATTTATGGTCAAGGTTGTTTCCCATCACTTATTCAACAAAGCCCATGGACGAACATCTATAAGTGGCGTGATTGTTATACAGGATGGCGCCACAGGGCAGATAAAAGCTCAAATGGATGCAGCAGCCATTACCGCTCTACGCACAGGCGCCACTGCAGGATTGGCGACTGATTTGCTGGCAATGGCCCACGCCAAAAAAGTTGCCGTCATCGGTGCAGGTGCTCAGGCAATGGCCGTATTTGAGGCTGTGTTGAGTGTCAGACAGGTAAACCAGGTGGCCGTATGTTCTACAAGCCAGGCAAGCGCAGAGCGTTTTATAGCTGATGCGAAAAGCCGGTTCGTCCGTGAGATTGAATACATCAGCCATCATAGCGCCCGCCAAGCGGTCTCAGGCGCCGACATCATCTGCACGGCAACCACCTGCGCAACCCCCTTGTTCTCTGCCTGCGACGTAGCAAAGGGTGCCCATATAAACGCGGTAGGCAAGCATACGCTGTTGTCGCGTGAGTTCCCGTTGGAGCTTCTGCATCGGGCTATCTTAATGGTGGAAGATAGAAAAGCTGCAATTGAAGAGGCCGGGGATTATCACCAACACTCAATATCCATTGCTGACATGCTGAACAGCCATTATGCAGTTCACCAAGGCAAGACCACGATCTTTTCTTCGGTAGGGACTGCTTTTCAGGACGCGTGCATCTGCATCGCAATCCTGAAGAAGCTAAAAATCTGAAAAAATTACGAGGTTCCTAATCGGCATGCCAACGCCTTGGCCTGGATCGCCACATCCGTCACCGCCGTGCTCTCCCACCACATGCCGCGCAGCGGCGGGCCCATGGCGAAGAGCCGTTCACTGGCCCCCCCCTGTTTATCCAGCACCGCCCCCGAGGCATCCGCCGCTATCCCCAGCGCCAATGGCCCGGGCTTGATCAAGCCGCGCGCCAGCAATTGCCTGGGCAACGGGCGGGCCACGCGGCGCCAGTCGTATTCGATCCCGCTAGAGTTGATCAAGGCCGCGCCACTGACGAAGGAGGTGTGCTGTTCGCCACGACGGCGCAGGCGCAGGGTCACTTCGCCGTTTACCGTGGGCTCCAGGCCCAGAAACGAGGCGGCCTGGATCCGCAGGCGCCCTTCCCCGTGCAGCCGCGCCACCAGCTCGGCGCTCAACGGTGGCGAGCGATGGTGATGGCTTTCCCACCAGGGCCGTACATGGCGCACGAACTGGCGCTTTTCGCGCTCGCTAGCCTGGCTCCACAGGCGGCCGATATGGGCGCGCACAGTGTCCAGGGGAGCTTGCCAGTCGATGCCCTGGGCCAGGGCACTCTGGCATTGGCCGCGCACTGCCCGTAGTAATTGCCGCGGGCTGCGCAGGCACTGATCTTCAGCGAGAAAGTCCACCCAGGCCGGGGGTTGCCGGCGCACATGGGGCAGCAGGCCATGGCGTGAAAAAATCTCGATCGGCCCGCGATGCCCGGCCTGTTCCAGTGACACCACGGCATCGACCATGGTCAGGCCGGAGCCGATGATCAACACCGTGGAATGTGGCTCCAGTTGCGTCATGGCGCGCACATCCCACGGGTCAAGCGCCGCCGCATTCAAGCCGCTGGAGTGGGTTTGCGGCGTGCGCGCCGCTGGGAACATGCCCGTGGCCAGTACGGCCTGGGCACCGTGCAGTGGTTGGCCGTCATCCAGGGTCAGGTGCACGCCGTCCGGTCCCACCTGCGCATCGATGACCTCGGCGCGGATGTGCGTGAGCGTTGACGCCGACCCCTCCCGGGCCTGCGCCAGCCGCTGTTGCGCATACAGGCCAAAGATCCCCCGGGGTGGGAACAGCTCGCTGACGGGGACGTGTTGCTGATCCGATTCCGGCCAGCCGCCAGCGGCGATGTAGTCGGTCAACCAGTGGGTCAAGTCGTCGGCGTTGTCCGGGTCCACACTCATGCGTGCCGCATTGCCATTGAGGGTGTGCCCCAGCTCCACCGCACTATAGGCTTCGCCCCGTCCAAGCTCTGCACGCGGCTCGATCACCAGAATCTTTCGCGTGCCGGGCAAACGCAGCAACTGCACGGCCAGCAGAGTACCGCTCAGCCCCCCGCCGATAATCAGCACATCGGCGTTGCAGATGGCCTTTGTCGCCTGTCCGCGTTCGGTTTCACTCATGCAAATATGCCCTTACTGGTTGCCCGAATAATGCTTATGTCCATCGCCTGCGCCAGCGTAAACCTGCGTTCAGAGCGACGTGGCTGCGTTAGTTATATAGCCAGGCGCGCTCCGTTGCACGAGTTACGCCAAGATGGAGAACCCCACACTTTCTCGATTGCGATGAAACTGTTAGCGCCATTCGTGGGTTTTTCCATGGGCAGGGAACGCACACCATGGGCCGCAACGCACCCTTTCCTGCCGATTCCCGGAGCTTTTCATGCACCTCAAGCACGCCTTTATCTGGCCTGCCCTGGCCTTGTCGATTGCCATCAACAGCCAGGCGGCTCAGGCCCAACCGATACCCAGCGAGCAAACTATTGGCACCATCGAGCAGGTGTTCGCCTTCCATGACGCCATGCCCACCGGCGTCAGCGTTGCCGAAAACGGGCGGATCTTTGTCAATTTTCCACGCTGGGGCGACACGGTGCCGTTCACCGTGGGTGAGCTGCGCGATGGCCAGGTCGTGCCTTACCCTGACCTGGCCATGAACCAGGCCGACCCGAAAGACCCGGCCAAGGGTTTTATCAGCGTGCAAAGTGTGGTGGCCGATGGTCGCGGGCGGATCTGGATACTGGATACTGCCGCCCCCGGTTTCGCCTCGCCAACGCCCGGCGGTGCCAAGTTGGTGGCCGTCGATCTGGCCACCAACAAAGTGGTCAAGACCCTGGTATTCCCGAAAAACGTGATGCTGCCCAACACCTACGTCAACGATATGCGTTTTGACTTCCGGGTGGGCGATGAAGGGGTGATCTACATCACCGACTCGGCCCTGAGCGGTCCCGGGGCGATCATCGTCATGGACATTGCCAGCGGCACCGCCCTACGCCGCCTCAGCGGTGCCACCTCGACCTCGGTAGACCCGAATTTCGTGCCCAAGGTCGAAGGCCAGGTCTTGCAGGTTCGCAACACCGACGGCAGCACCCGTCCGTTTGCGGTAGCGTCCGATGGCATCGCCCTGTCCGCCGACGGCCAGACGCTGTACTTCTGCCCGCTGTCCAGCCGCCATCTGTACTCGGTACCCACCGCGTTGCTGCGCGACACCTCGGTCAGCGAAGCGCAGCTAGATATGGCGGTCAAGGACCTGGGGGAAAAAGGCGCTTCCGATGGCCTCGAAGCCGATGCCTCCGGCGCCCTGTATGCCGGCGACTACGAACACAACAGCGTGCGCAAACGCCTGGCGGATGGACAGTGGCAGACCATCGTCCACGACCCACGTGTGCTCTGGCCCGACACCCTGTCCATCGGGCCGGACGGTTACCTGTATTTCATGGCCAACCAGTTGCATCGCCAGGGCATCTTCCACGCAAGTCGCGACTTGCGCCAGAAGCCCTACAGCCTGCTGCGCGTGAAGATTGATGCAGCGCCGGCACCCACCCTCTAGCCCCGTGATCAGCCGTACCTCTTGGAGGAAGCAACATGCGCAGACACCCACCCCGGCGCCCGGCGAAAACGCTGACCGTGACCCACCAGGACTTTTCCCTGGCCAATATCGCCAGCGGCTCGCGTGTGGTGCGCCTGGGCGTCACCGATCTGTCCTTCCATCGCGCCACCGCCGCCGTGGTGGCGCTGGTCCTGCAGCGCATGGGCCTGACTGTCGAACGGCAATATGCCCTGCACGAAGTGAATTTCGAGCGTTTGCGCGAAGGTGCCATCGACATGTTGGCCTCGGCCTGGCTGCCATGCAGCCATGGTGTGTACCGACAGGCCATGCCCGTCCGTGAACTGGGCCTGCATTACCAGCCCTATGCCATGTGGGGCGTGCCCGACTATGTGAGCGAGGCAGATGTGGCATCCATCGACGACCTGCTCAAGCCCGAGGTTCGCGCGCGCATGCACCCGCTGATCCAGGGGATCGGGCTGGGCGCAGGGATTACCCGGTTTTCCCTGAAAATCATGGACGAATACGGCTTGAGCAATGCCGGCTATCAATTTCGCACGGGCACTCAGGACGATTGCATCGACGCCTTTGAGGCCCTGTACCGCCAAGGGCACTGGGGTATCGTGCCGTTGTGGCATCCGCAGTTCCTGCACCACCGCTATCGTATCCGCGAATTGAAGGACCCCAGGGGTTTGCTCGGCAATGTGGATCGGGCGGTGCTGCTGGCGCGGGAAGATCGCCTGGCGTTGCTGACCCGTGCAGAGATTCAGGTGCTGGATAATATTCGTCTGTCGAACCCGGTCGTTGCCGAGCTGGATGATGCATTCAACCGGGGTGAGCGCTCGGCGGATGAGGCGGCCAGGGAGTGGCTGGCGCGGCATCCGCAGATTCTGCGCGGGTGGCTGGCACCGGTGAGCTGACAGAAGACGGGCTGTTGCGCAGTTGTTCCAGCAGCGTTTCACTGGCACAGTGCAAGTGCGCTCTGCCCCTGCGTCCCTGCAGGGTAATAGCCCGGGTCAGTCGTACTCGACAATCCCCAGTTGCTTGGCCATGAACAGCTCATTGCGCTCGACGATTTCCTCGACCACTTTGCCTTCGGCATTGAACCGGAAGTACGTCAACGCGCTCCAGGCCAGGTCTTTGCCGCTCACATCAAACCCATGCCAGGTGTTGGAGCCCTTGGCGTAATGCATCAACGCAACCACCACCACATCAGCGGCCACCACTTCTTTTTGGAAGGTTGTCTCGATCGACTCGTAGCGCTCGGTCACGTTCAGGCGCAAGGCCTGTTTGAACGGTTCGACACCGACGATAGGCGCCGGACAATCGGGGCGATGAACCACCACATCATCGGCAAAAAATTCCGCTACGCGCTCAACATCCTTACCGTCGACGCAATACTTGAAGTACTTTTTCACCACATCCAGATGCTTGCTCATTTCGACTCCAATCAAGTTTTTCCCTGCACTCAACGGCTAGACTGGCAGGGGCAAAAAAAGCTTAACGGTCGGCATAAACCTGAAAAATGCTGTAACTGGAAAACACCCTTGCGTGCAGTGGAGCAATGCTGATGGATCGCTGGACCGAATATGAGTTGTTTGTAAAGGTCGCGGAACTGGGCAGCGTGACCAAGGCCGCAGACGCCCTGGATCTGTCCAGTGCGGCGGCCAGCCGGCACTTGGCGGCACTGGAGAATCGCCTGGGCGTGAGGCTGATCGAGCGCAGCACCCGGCGCTTGTTCGTCACCGAAGTCGGCAAGGTGTTCTACACCAATTCCAAGGCCGCCCTCACGGCGATGCAAGGCGCGACCGAGGCCGTCAGCGCGAGCAAAAACCATCCGCATGGGGTGTTGCGTGTGACCGCATCCTTATCCCTGTGCCTGCAACATATCCTGCCGCTGGTGCCCAAGTTCAAGGAGCAGTACCCGGATGTGCGTCTGGATATCGTGGCCGAGAACCGCTACCACGACATCATTGACGACAACATCGACGTCGCCCTGCGCACCCGCGACAGTGAGCCGGACTCCAGCCTGGTGATCCGCCGCCTGACCGATACCCGACGCATACTGGCTGCCTCGCCGGACTACCTCGAGCGTTGCGGCCGCCCGCTACATCCGCAGGCGTTGGCCGAGCATCAACTGTTGCTCTACACCTACGCCACCGATCCCTATGAGCTGACGTTCCAGCGCGAAGACCAGACCATCACGGTGCCCGCCACTCCGGCGCTGGAATCCAACGACGGCTATCTGTTGCGCGCGGTTGCGTTGCAGGGCCTGGGCATCCTCGCGCAACCCACCTATGTGATCCACGACGATATCGTCGCCGGGCGCCTGGTGCCGATCCTCAGCGAGTGGAACCTGCCCCGCCTGGAAATCAACCTCGTCTACCCCTCGCGACGCCACTTGCCGGCCAAGACCCGGGTGTTTATCGATTTTATCGTCAAGGAGTTCCAGCACCTGGATTGAACCGTCGCGCTCAGTGTTGGATCACTGCTTTGAGTACCGTCTTGAAGGTCTCCAGTTGCTCAGCGCTGAATTGGCTGAAGACTGTGTCCTGCTGCTCACGGGCGATGGTCCACAACGCCTCGGTTTCGTCGATGCCCTTGGTGGTGAGTTTGACCCGATCCTGATCGTCGCGGACCAACGCCTTGCGCTTGAGGTTGTTCACCGCCTCTTCGATCTCACGCACCGGCATTGCCACTTCGCGCTGTAGTTCTGCCAGGCTCAGGCCGGCATCGTTCTCCAGCACCATCAGCATGCGCGCTTCACTGGTGCGCAGGCCGGTGGACAGTTGGCGCGGTTGGTAACTGGCCTGATAGGCCCGCAGCGCCTGAGTCATCAGGTAGTAGAGGTTATGGCTCAGGCGGCCCTGGAAATGGCTGCTGGGGGGCTGGCCTTCCTCGCGCCGGGTCATGCGGGTGTGCGGCAGCACCATGGAATAGGCACCCTGGTGATACAACAACGGCGAGCGGCCGCAGTCGTCGAAGGCCACCACTTTGCCAATCATGATCCAGTGGTCACCCCCGTCTACCTGCTGGTACTTCTCACACTCAAAACGGGCCGAGCAGTCAGCCAGCACCGGCGCCCCACCCTCACCGGCCTGGTACTCGACATCGGCAAAGCGGTCTTCCCTGGGCCGGGCAAAGTTGTTCGACAGCTCGATCTGATCGGCCGCCAGCACATTCACCGCAAAGTGCGTAGCGCTTTCAAATACAACGTGGCTGGTGGAGCGTTTGTCGATGCTCCAGAGGATCAGCGGCGGGTCCAAAGACACCGAATTGAAGCTGTTGGCGGTCACACCGACCTTGCGCCCGCTGGCGTCGGCGGCGGTGACCACGGTGACACCGGTGGCGAAATTGCCCAGGGCGCGGCGAAACGCGCGGCTATCGATTTTGTTTTCAGTAGACATGCAAGGCTCCCGGGCGGGCCGATGGCCCCACCCTGATTGTTCTTATAGGTAAGCGTGGCCTGCTCAGACCATTGCCGGGTCCGGCTCCAGGCCCATCAGTTCACGGCCCAGGATCTGTGCGCAAACGTCATAGTCGGTGTAGGCATGGGCCCCGGCGAGGTGAACGTCGCGGAACAGGCGTTGCAGTTCGTTGGTTTCAAACCAGGCACCACCGCCCGCCGCCTCCATCAGCCGATCCACCGCCTGGATGCACATCTTGGTGGCGTAGCCCTGGTTGGTCCGCCAGAACGCCAGGGTGCCGCGGCTTGGGTATTCATGGCGCGCGCTGTGCTCGGCGATCTCGTCCCAGCTTTTTTCCAGCAAGGCCCGTGCAGCGGCCACCTGGTGAGTGGATTCGGCCAGGCGCATCAACGCCGGGGTCGCAGCACCGACGGCCGCACCGGTATAGGCCCGCACGCGGTTTCTGGTTTTTTCGCGGAACACCTCAAGCATGCGCTCGGCGATCCCCAGGCTGACCGTGGAAAAACCGCTGGCAAAATACGGACGGTACGGCGCGAAGAAAATCCTGCTGTCGGGATACAGGCCAAAGCCCGCCGACTGGCCTTCCATCATGTCCTTGGCCTTCTGGATACGGTGCTCGGGCACAAAGGCCTGGTCAACGAGCAAGGTCTTGCTGCCGCTGCCACGCATGCCTACCGCATACCAGTCGTCACGAATCTGATAGTCACTGCGCGGGAGCACGGCGAAGCAATAATCCTGGGTGCCTTCGGCGTTTTTGCGGCGAAAACCCATGATCGCCCACTCGGCATGGTCACAGCCCGAACTCCAGCCCATCTCGCCGCTGAAGGTCACGCCACCCGGCACTTCTTCGGTACGGCCGAACGGCGCGATGCTGCTGCTGGCCGTGGCGTCGGGGTCGTTGCCCCAGACTTCATCCTGCAACTTTGCCGCAAACATCGCCATCTGATGACTGTGGGTACACAGCAGGCTCATGGCCCACGCGGTGCTCGCACAAGAACCGGCCAACAGGGCAATGCACTGGGCAAACTGTGGCAGGGAGATTTCCATGCCGCCGTACTTTTTCGGCAAGAACGCCCGGTGCATGCCGATGCCCTTGAGCAACGCGATATTCTCGGCAGGCACGCTGCGGTCTTTCTCGGCGGCGAAGGCATTGGCAGCGATGGCGGGCAAGACCGACTTGAGGTCTTCGAGCAGAGGATTTGGCTTTTTCATGGGCGGTCTCTTTATTATTGGATATCCCCATTCCTGGCCGGCCTGTGCCCTGCTCACTCGACAGGAGGCTTAAAACAACCGGGAACGTTCGTAATGACGGGCCCAGTATGTGGCGCTTGGTCGCAGCGCAAAATGCACGTTCCAGATGGAAGATGGTACTTTTCATGGCCCACAGAAAAGCCGCCGCAAAAACTGCGACGGCTTGGCCGGGGTGGAACATTTCGCGCTCAACCACCGAAGATCCAATATGGGAGCTGGCTTGGCTGCGATAGCGTCGGTACGACCAATATTGATATTGACTGATCTGCCGCCATCGCAGCCTCGCTAAAGCTCGACAGTTCCCACAAGAGCCCGCGGGCCTTAGCGATAGCGCTCAAGCCAGTGCGCGTACGGCGCCGGCAGGGTCCAGGAGGCTTTGTCCACGCCCAGTTCCTTGGCGGCGAAGTATGCCCAGTGTGGGTCGGCCAGGTGTGCGCGGCCCACGGAGACCAGGTCCAGTTGACCGGCCTGCAGCGCGCCTTCGGCCAGTTGCGGCGTACCAAAACCCCAGGCCGAGGTGACCGGCAAACCGGCTTCGCGGCGGACGCGCTCGGCAATCGGCCCCATAAAGGCCGGGCCCCAGGGGATCGCGGTGTCGGGGATGGTAAAGCCGACACTGACGCTCAACAAATCCAGGCCGCCGGCCTTGAAGCGCCGGGCCAGTTCGATGGATTCCTCCAGGGTCTGCTCGTCGCGCCCGTCATATTCGAGAACCCCGAAACGCGCGGTCAGCGGCAGGTTTTCCGGCCAGACTTCACGCACCGCCGCGAGGGTTTCCAGCAGGAAACGGCTGCGGTTATCGAAGCTGCCACCGTAGGCATCGGTGCGCTGGTTGGAGTGTTCGGAGAAAAAGCTCTGGCCCAGGTAACCGTGGGCAAAATGCAGTTCGATCCATTCAAAACCGGCGTCGCGGGCACGCCGTGCGGCCTCGACGAAGTCCTGCTGCACCCGGGCGATATCGTCCAGGGTCATGGCCTGGGGAACCGTCGGCAGGTTCGCGCCAAACGCGATCGCCGAGGGGGCCAGGGTTTGCCAGCCACGGGCGTCACCGGCGGGGATATGGTCGTCACCTTCCCACGGGCGGTTGGCGCTGGCCTTGCGCCCGGCGTGGGCGATCTGGATACCGGGCACCGAACCTGCCGCCTTGATCGCTTGCACCATGGGCACAAAGGCCTGGGCATGGGCATCGCTCCAGATACCGGCGCAACCAGGGGTGATACGGCCTTCAGGGGCCACGGCGGTCGCCTCGACTACCACCAGGCCGGCACCGCCACGGGCCAGGCCGGCGAGGTGGACATGATGCCAGTCGTTGACCAGGCCGTCTTCGGCCATGTATTGGCACATCGGCGGAATGGCGATGCGATTGCGCAACGTCACGTCTTTGAGCGTGAAGGGTTCAAATAATGCAGCCATGGGAATGCTCCTGAAACGAGGGTGATGTTTGATTCGATAGTTCGATCTTAATCGAACTATGGTAATCAATGCCAGCCCTGTTATGATTCGCCGCATGCGAGCATTCAAACACCCCGCCCCCGAAGACCTGACCCTCGAACGCCTGCTCTATGCGTTGAGTGACCCGGTGCGCCTGGACATTGTGCGCTGCCTGGCCGACGTGGAAGAGGCCAGTTGCGGCGAGCTGGACGGCGGGCGGCCGAAGTCCAGCATGTCTCACCACTTCCGGGTGCTGCGCGATGCCGGGCTGGTGCATACCCGCAGCGTTGGCACCAGCCATATGAATTCGTTGCGGGCGGATGTGCTGGCCGCGCGGTTTCCCGGGTTGCTGGAGAGTATTCTGGCCCAGCAATGAGTCTTGCACGATCGCTTGCCAGCGCCTGCGACCTAATCCGTGCAGCCCGCGATCAACTCACCGATCGCCTGGGCATTCATCGGCACACTGAGGTAAAAGCCCTGCGCTTCATCGCACTGCACATCCTTCAACGCCTTGAGCTGGTCGATGGTTTCCACGCCTTCGGCGGTCACCGTCAGCGACAGCGCGCGGCCCAGGCCGACAATCGCCTGGATGATCGACTGATCGCCACCGCTGGCCGTCAGGCCACCGACAAAGCTGCGGTCGATCTTCAGCCCGTCGAAGGGGAATGAACGCAGGTAACTCAGTGATGAGTAGCCGGTGCCAAAGTCATCCATCAGCAAGCGCACGCCCAGGGCCTTGAGGCCTTGCATGATGTTCAAGGCCACTTTTTCGTCGTTGAGCATCACGCTTTCAGTCAACTCCAGCTCCAGCCGCGCCGGGTTCAAGCCGGTCTCGACCAGCACCGCCTTGACCCGCGCCACCAAGTGCCCGCGCTGGAACTCGGTGGAGGACAGGTTGACCGAGATCATCACCTCCTCAGGCCAGCCAGCGGCCGCCCGGCAGGCCGTGTACAGCACCCAATTGCTCAACGGCAGGATCAGCCCGGTTTCCTCGGCGATGGGGATAAACACATCAGGCCCCAGCAACCCGCGCCTTGGGTGCTGCCAACGCACCAAGGCCTCGGCGCCGGCCAGGCGCTTGTCTTCAATGCGGTAGCGCGGCTGGTAATCCAGGCGCAACTCGCCGTTCTTGATTGCATGACGCAAATCGGCTTCCAACTGGCGCCGCTCGATGATGCGTGCGTTCATGTCGCCCGCATAAAAACGCCAGGTATTGCGTCCTCCGTCCTTGGCCTCGTAGAGCGCGATATCGGCATAGCGCAGCAGTTCTTCGGCCTGGATCGCATCGGCCGGCGCCATGGCAATCCCAATACTTGCACTGATAAATACTTCGTGCTCGGCGAGGTAAAACGGCTGCTCGATGCCATCGATCAGGCGCCGGCACAAGCTTTCCACCTCCAGCGGCGAGCTCATGTCGGCCACCACCAACATAAATTCATCACCGCCTATGCGCGCCACCAGATCGTCACCGCGCAGGCAGCCCTGCAAGCGCCGGGATACCTGGTTGAGCACATCATCACCGGCGGCGTGCCCCAGCAGGTCATTGACCGGCTTGAAGCGATCAAGGTCGATACTGAGCATCACCAACGGCCTTTCCAGGGTCGGCACCGCCTTGAGTTTGCCTTCCAGGAACTCTTGCATGCGCGTGCGGTTGGCCAGGCCGGTCAAGGCATCGTGTTGCGACAGGTATTCAATGCGTCGCCGTGCCTCGACCTCTTCGGTGATATCGCTGGCCGTGCCCCGATAGCCCTGGCCCGGGATCTCACGCACCGACAGCCGGCAGATGCGCAGTTCCCCGCCGCCACACAGGTAACTGCACTGTACGATGGCATTCGGGCGACGGGCATGGTCCTTGAACCAGGCGGACAACAGGCCCTGATCCGACGTCAGCAGATCATCCGCCGCCAGCCCCAGCCATTTGGCCCCGACAAGGCCGGTGATCACGTCAAAACGTTCCGATAGGTAGGTAAACCGCAGTTGGGTGTCCACTTCCCAGATCCAGTCGGAGGCCGCCTCGGCCACATCGCGAAAGCGCTCCTCGCTCACCGCCAGCGCGGCGCGACTGGCCTGCAGGGTCGCGTAGTTACTGTCCATGACCCGCGCGGCGGCGGTGCTGCGGCGCTGGATAACCCAGGCCATCAGGGTAAAGATCAGGCCGGCAACAATCACCAGTGGCACGACCAGCACCAGCAACTGGTGCCCTGGATCATCCGCGGTCCATTGCACAACGCCTGCATTGTCCCTGAGGCTCAAACTCGACACGCCCGCAGCTACCCCACCAGCCGGGACAACCCGCAAATCCTGCACACCAAACTCCTGGCCCAGTGCAGCCAGCCGTTGCGGCGCAAGCTTGGCAATGAAGATCAACACCGCGGCGGGCCCCGCCTCGGCCTTCACGTTCGGATCGATGCCCGGCGTAAGCGCTGCGGCGGCCAGCACCGCCAGCGTGCCGTCTGCCTGAACCAGGCGGCTCAGCGCTTGACCGTTGACGGCGGCTTCCCGGGCCTGGGCCAGCAGGGGCTCGATCGGCATCGGCAACCAGTCCTGCACCGCAACGGCCTGCAACTGGCCTTCAATCACCGAATACACCGTGCGGCCGCTGGCATCGACCACAAAGACCCCCTCGAAGCCCAAGTCGGTAAATAGCGTCGAGCCCAGGTTTTGCCGGGCAAATGCCCAGTCCACATCCACCTGCTGATGCAGGTGGATGTAGGCATCCCCCCAGAACGCATAGTCCTTGACCGTAGAGGCAGCGACCTTTTCAACAGACTGCAGGGCGTTTTCGATATCGATCCGAGTGTGCTCGCCGGCATCGTGGTTCAGGTGAGCGGCAATCGAGACCAGCAACACCCCGACCAGCAGAAACATGGCCAGTAACAGCAGTGAACAGGCGAGCAGATAGGCCCGTGCGGTGGAGAGATTGGAAACTTTGCCTTTGAGCGACGACTTGGGATCAATGTTGAGCTTTTCCATAGCGCTCCAGGCACCGTAGCGACCTAAGAACCCGCACCGAAAATCACACCACGCACCCCGGGGTGCGCGACTACCTGCCCATAGACAATAGACAATTTTTTGTGTTCCATCGAAGTTCAGGGTTTACCCAGCACCTTGCTGAAACGCTGAGCAGCCGGTTGCAACCAGCGCGCCTGCACCAGCAATGGGGTCACCGCAGCACCCGGTTCGACCTGCCCGTCCACCTGCAAACGCTGCGAGGCGGCCTCAACCTTGAAATGGTGCTCGCCAGGCCGTTGCACATCCGCCAACAGCCGCAGCCCATCCCGGCATTGCAGCGCGATCCGGGTGTCGCCCAGGTTGACCAGCCACGGGCTCAACACTGCCAGGTCGTGCCCCAGCAATTGGCCTTCGGCCCGCAGGCAACTCATTCCCGCGCCCTCGACCTGCAATTGCCCTTCCCAACGCCCATCCAGCACAAACATCGGCGCGGGCCAGGCGCTGACTGCGCGCGGTGCCAACTGCGCCTGCCAGTTCCATGGCCAGCCGTGAACCGACAACTCCCAGATGCGCTGTTGAAAGCCCAGGTTGATCTGCGCCGCCCACGGCCGGATTTTCCACTCCACCGGTCCCAGCGCACCGACACGTGCCGCACGGCCAGCCCACAGGCTACCCGCGACGCCGCTGGGCTGCCAGCCGGTCGGCCATGGCAACTGACGGGCAACGAAGGCCGCCGGCAACTCCAGCAGCACGGTCAGGCTGAACACCAAAACACCCCAGAGGATGAGCGCGCGACTCATGGCCGTGCCGCCACGTCCAGGCTGAAGGCATAACCCTGGCCGCCGCCCTGCTCCAGGCTCCACTGCACGGGTCGCCCCCCTTGCTCCTGCACGGTGCGCAACAGTTGCTGCAGGGCCTGGGGGCCGGGCAGTTCGCCCTGCAATTGCCAGCGATCGCCCTGCTGTTCGACCCGGGTCAGCACCCATTGGCGCGACACGGCCAGGGCCTGCCATTGCTCGTTGGAAAACACCGCTGGCGGCGGCAGTGCGCCGGCCTGTTGCGCCAGCGCCTGCCACTGACGTGCCTCCTGCCAAGTCGCCAGCAGCGGGCGTGTCAACAGCACCAGTAATAACAGCAGCACCGTTGACCAGCCGGCCAGCAAGCCATAGCGCCGCTTGGCCGGCAGTTGGTTGAAGTGGGCCAGGTACGCCTGCATCCGTGCCTTCATGGTTGTTCTCCCAGCTCAAAAGTCAGGTGCAATTGACCGGCGGCGCTTTGCGCCTCGTCAAGCCATTGGGCGCCAGCAGCCTGGGCCATGGCCTGCCATTCGGCGGGCAGCGGCTGGGGACCATTGCCGCGCAAGGCCAGGCGCCAATGGCTGCCGTCCAGTTCGATGCGCGCCACCGACCAGCCCGGCTGCTGCTGCAACCAGGCCGAGAATGCCTGCTCCAGGGCTACGATTTTTTGCTGACGCACCTGCCAGTCGCTCGCCTCACCCTGCACCCGCGCCAGCGCCGCACGCGCCTGTTGCGGGCTGTTCGCAGGCCCGGTCACCGCCCTGACCTGCGCCTTCCAGCCCTCGATCTGGCGCAGGCTCTGCACCAGATACAGCGCACTCCAACAGGCGGCCAGTAGCACGCAACCCAGCAGCAAACGGCGCTGCATCCCACTCATCAATGGGGCCCGCTGCGGGCGGGCCGGCCGCGTGTTCTCCAACACGCTGGGCACCTGTTCCAGGCGCGCCAGACGCGACGGCCAGTCACCCTCAAGCGTCTCGGCAGGCAAGTCGCGCCAGGCCTGGGGCAGGCGTTCACCCAACACCGGCGGCCACACCAGCCATTGCCGGGAGTGCGCTTTAAGGCAGCGCACCTGCGCACGCCGCCACTCCACCACTTGCCCCGACTCGGGTGGCGGCAACAACTGCAACTCCGCCCAGCCGTGGGTAATCTGCAGCCCAAGCGCGGCGCACTCGGCCAGCCATTGCTGGACCTGCTGGCGCTGCATCACCAGCAACTCCAGCTGCCCGGCCTCGCGGGACAGGCAACTGACCAGCAATGCTTCGGCGGGCTGCTGCGCATACTCCTCGAACAATTGCGGCCACTCGTGGCGCTTGAGCCCCGGCGGCGCCGGCAGGCAGAAATGGCTGCAATCGAGCGCTGGAATAATCAAGGCGCCCGGCAGTTGCAGCAGCGCGGACGGTGGCGGCCAGGTGCCGCTTGCGCAAGCCTGTTGCGCGCTGTAGTGCAACCACTGCCAACGGCCCTCGGCGGTGGCCGGCGGGCGCACCAGCAACCATTCCCGTGGCTTGGCGCGCAGACGTTCAAACATGCCTGCGCTCCGGCTCATGGCTGGGTATCGGGCAAGGCAAAAGTACAGACATAAGAGGCTCCATGGTGCTCGAACTCGATCCGCACGCCGCGATTGGGCTGGGCGGCAACAGTAGAAGGAAAGGCCAGCCAGCGCGTGCCCTGGTAAAAACTGAATGTGGCGCGCTCGACCGGCGCCAGTGACGCCTTGAGTTCCCAGCGCGGCTTGTCGGCGGCGTACAGGTCGGCCGAGGCCCACAGCTCCAGGCGCTGCTGGCGCCCATCGAACACCAGGCGTTGGCGTTGCACCCGCGATGCGCCCTCGGCCGGCGGCCAGGCGCCCAGGGCCACCCACTGCAATTGCCCAAGGCTCGGCTGCCACTCCAGCCAGGCCAGGTCCAGGGGCAAGCGCTGCTCGTACAACTGGCGCAACACCAGGGCGTCGAAGCGGCGCTCCAGGGCCATGCAGAACTCCAATACCTGAGGTTCGCTGCCTGGCTCCTCCAGACGCTCACGCACTTTGACCCAGCCATTGACCAAGGCCGCCAGCAACACCCCGACCACTGCCGTGAGGGCCATGGCCACCAACAGCTCGACCAGGGTCAAGCCGCGCTGCGCGGCCTTCATGGACGCACCAGGAACAGGCTGAACTGGCCCAGGGGCTGACGCTGCTGGGGATCGGCAAATAAGCTCAACTCACCCCGGCGCAAGCGCTTGACCCCGGTATTGCCCAGGGTCAGTTGCCAATGACAGGTGGCATGCCCTTGGCGCAGCTCGCCGCTCACCGCATTGATCTGCGGCCAGTACTGCTCCACGCCAAACCGCGCCTCCAGCTCCCGTGCGCACAAACTGCCGAGGCGATGTTGGGCGACGGCCTGGTGGGTCGCGATGCGCTGGCGCAGCAACTGGCTGACCATCACCGCCATCAACGCGGCAATCCCCAGGGCGACCATGACTTCAAGCAAGGTAAACCCCTGTTGGCGCTTCATGGCAGGGTCGCGATATGCAAGGTGTTGTCCGCTTGCCATTGCCAGCGCTCGCGGCCCTCGGCCCAGCGCCAGGTGAGTGACACCGGGCGCGCCAGCCCCGAGGGGGTGAACATCACCTGGGGCTCGCGGCTCACCGGCCAGTCCGGTTGCAAGCCGGCCGGCCACGGCGCGCCGCGCGACGGTGCGACCTGCCACCCAGGCGCGCCCTGCCCCGCCTGCCAGCGCACAAATTCAGGGCTGCGGCCATTCCAGCGCAAGCCCAGCAACTGCCCGGCATGCCGGGCCTGGGCGGCCTGGCTGCGCGCCTCGTTGGCCAACTGGGCCAGGGCCTGGCGCATCGGCGCCTGGCCGGCATCCAGGTAGGCCACGCCCAGGGCACTGAACAAGCCGACGATCAACAACACCACCAGCATTTCCAGAAGCGAAAACCCACGACTGCGCGGCATGCCTAGAGGTCCCAGTTACCAATATCGGCATCGGTGCCTTCGCCGCCTTCCTGGCCATCGGCACCCAGGGAAAACAGATCCACCCGGCCATGCTGCCCGGGTGTGCGGTAGCCATAGGCATTGCCCCACGGGTCCTGGGGCAGGCGGCGGATGTAGCCGTCGGCGCGCCAACTGCGCGGCAGCGGCTCCAGGCTCGGCTTGCTGACCAGGGCCTGCAAACCCTGCTCGGCGGTGGGGAACCGCAGATTGTCGAGGCGGTACATATCCAGCGCCTGCTCCAGGGTCGCCAGGTCGGCCAGGGCCTTCTGGCGCATGGCTTTGTCCTGGCTGCCGAGCACACTGGGGGCGACCACGGCGATCAGCAGGCCGATGATAAAAATCACCACCATGATTTCCATCAGGGTGAAACCGCGCTCGCGACGCTTGACTACAGGAATGCCACTCATGGCGTGCTTCTCCATTTTCAGGTTGTCTAGGTTCAAAAACTCAGGCCCTGATTGAGCTGCATGATCGGCAGTAGCACGGCCAGCACGATGAACAACACCACCGCGCCCATCAGCAGAATCATCAGGGGTTCAAATAACGCCAGCAGCAGGTCGACCTGGCGTGCAAACCCACGCTCCTGGTTGTCGGCCACGCGCTCCAGCATGTCGGGCAAGGTGCCGCTGGCCTCGCCGCTGGCGACCATGTTCAACAGCATCGGCGGGAAGTGCCCGCTGGCACTCAGGGCGCGATACAGGGTCACGCCGCCTTCGACCTGCTCATGCACCGCCTCCAGGGCCTGGTGGATCTGCCGGTTGCCGACCGTGGCGGTGGCCACCTCCAGGGACTCCAGCAACGGCACGCCACTGCCCAGCAAAATCGCCAGGCTGCGCGAGACCCGGGCGCTTTCCAGCACCGCCAACAGCACGCCGATGCGCGGCAGGCGCAACGCCAGGCGGTCGCGGCGCAAACGCCATACCGCCTGGCGCAACAACAGCCGCGCGCCCAGCGCCAGCAGCAAGCCCAGCCCCAGCAACCACGGGCCGAGCATCACCAGGCCCTCGCTGGCGCCGATCAGCACCCGGGTAATCAGCGGCAGGCTTTGCCCGGTGTGGCTGAACTGCTCGGTGAGCTTGGGCACCACAAAAGTCATCAGGCCGATCACCACTGCCAGCGACACCAGGATCAGCACCGCCGGGTAGATCAACGCCGTGCGCGCCTTGTGCCGCTGCTTCTGCACTTGCTCCAGGTGCTCGGCCAGGCGCTCCAGGACCGGCGCCAACTTGCCCGAGCGCTCGCCAGCCTCCACCAGTGCGCAATACAGGGTGTTGAACTGCCCGCCCTGGCGCCGCAGGCTCTGGGCCAGGCTCAAGCCCTCGCCCAGGGCGCCGCGCACCGCCACCAGCAGGTTGCGAATCGCCGGTTCCGCCAGTTGGCGTTCCAGGGTGGCCAGGGCATCCACCAGGGGGATGCCGGCACTCAACAGCGTGGCCAACTGGCGGGTCAACTCGCACAGCTGGCCATGGTTCAAGCGTTGCCCACGCGGGCTCGACAGGCTTGCGCCCTGCACCTGCAACTCACGGGCAAACAGGCCCTGCTCACGCAGCAGTTGCCGGGCATGGCGCTCGCTTTCGGCCTGGATGCTGGCTTTGCGGCGATTGCCGCGCAGGTCCAGCGCCTGGTAGCGATAGGTCGGCATCAGTCACGCACCGCACGCAAAACCTGCTCCAGGCTGGTGTCGCCACGGCGCAGGCAGTCGGTGGCCATGGCGGTCAGGCTCTGGCGTTTGTCGGCGAGGTATTCGTGCATGGTCGCTTCGCTGGCGCCGTCGTACAGCAGGCTGATCAAGCCGGCATCCAGGGTGATGAATTCGTAGAGGCTGATCCGCCCGTGGTAGCCACTGCCCTGGCAGTCGTCGCAGCCCTGGGGGTGAAAGCTTTGTTCGAGGGTGGCCAACTCCGGCCACAGCTGACGCTCAGCCGCCTGCAAGGGCGCGGGCGTTGCGCAATGGCACAGGCGCCGTACCAGACGCTGGGCCATCACGCCCTTGAGGCTGGAGGCGATCAGGAACGGTTCGATGCCCATGTCGCGCAGCCGGGTGACCGCGCCCACCGCGCTGTTAGTGTGCAGCGTCGACAGCACCAGGTGCCCGGTGAGGCTGGCTTGCACGGCAATTTGCGCGGTCTCCTGGTCGCGGATTTCGCCGAGCATGATCACGTCCGGGTCCTGGCGCAGGATCGCCCGCAGGCCGCTGGCGAAGGTCATGCCGGCACGGGGGTTGATCGCGGTCTGGCCGATGCCGGTAATCGCGTATTCCACCGGGTCTTCGACAGTGAGGATATTGCACGAGCCGTCGTTCAGCGCATTGAGGCTGGCATACAGCGTGGTGGTCTTGCCCGAGCCGGTGGGCCCGGTGCTCAGCAAAATCCCGTTGGGCCGCGACAGGCAGGCGCGCAACGCCTGCTCCACATCGGCGGGCATGCCCAGGTTATTCAGGTCCAGCAGGTTGGCCTGCTTGTCCAGCACGCGCATCACCACGCGCTCGCCATGGATGCCAGGCAAGGTCGAGACGCGGATATCCACCTCGCGCCCGCCGGAGCGCAGGGTGATGCGCCCGTCCTGGGGCTGGCGTTTTTCGGCGATATCCAGGCGCGCCATGACCTTGATCCGCGACACCAGCATGGCCGACAAGGCCCGTGGCGGGCGCAGGATTTCGCGCAGATGGCCATCGACCCGCAGGCGCACCACCAGGCTCTGCTCGAAGGTCTCGATATGGATATCCGAGGCCCGCAGGCGCAGGCCTTCGGCGAACAGGCCGTTGATCAGGCGGATCACCGGCGCCTCGTTGTCGCTCTCCAGCAGGTCTTCGATACGCGGCAGTTCGCTGATCAGGCTGTCGAGATCGACCTGCTCGCCGATGCCCTCGATCAACGCCGCCGTGGCCGACTCGCCGGCCTGGTACAAGGCGCCCAGGCGCCGTTCGTACTGGGCCGGGTCAAGGTGCTCGACCGCCGATGGCAGGCCATGCACGCGCAACACTTCCTGCAAGGCGTCGGTGTCGACATCCTCGCGCAGGCACAAGGTCCAGCCTTGCGCGCCAGGCGCCCGCGCCAGCCCCGCCTGGCGTGCCAGTCGATACGGCAACAACGTGCTCACCACACGCCCTCGTCGAGGCGCTCGCGGCTGGCCGGGAACAGGCGCAGCAAGGCGTTGTTGTCCGAGATGGCGGGCAATGCCAGGTTCGAGTTGGCCTTGAGGTTGCGGTATTTCTCGCTGCTCAATTGGGCCAGGGTCTCGCCGTCGCGCATGATCCGCGGGCGGATAAACACCATCAGGTTCTGCTTGGTACGCTGGCTGGCGTTGGAGCGGAACAGCCGCCCGACCCCGGGGATATCGCCGAGCCACGGCACCCGCTGGTCACTGTTCTTGGCCTCGTCGCCGATCAGCCCGCCGAGCACCACCAGGCCGTTGTCTTCGACCATGACCTTGGTCTTGATCTCGCGCTTGTTGGTGATCACATCGCTGGCGCCGGTGCTGTCGGCAATCGACGAGACTTCTTGCACGATGTCCAGGCGCACGGTGTTGTCGATATTGATCTGCGGCTTGATCCGCAGCTTGATCCCCACTTCCTTGCGCTCGATGGTCTGGTAGGGGTTGGTGTTGTTCTGCGTTACCGAGCCCGTCACAAACGGCACTTCCTGGCCCACCAGGATCGATGCCTCGGCGTTGTCCAGGGTCAGCAGGGTCGGGGTCGAGAGCAGGTTGAAACCGCTTTCGCTTTTCAGCGCATTGAGCAGCGCAATAAAGTTCAGCCCGCCGCCATTGAGCTTACCGAAGCCTGCGGTCGCCCCCGGCACATTGGCCAACAGCTTGCCCAGGCCTGCGGTGTCGCCGCTGGCTGCGGCCCCCGCCAGGCCGGCGATACTCGTCCCGCCATTGGTAAAGTTCACCGCGCCGCCACCAAACGAGTCGCCCAGAAACAGCCATTGCACCCCCAGCTCCTGGGCGCGGGTGTCGGAGACTTCGGCGATGATTGCCTCCACCACCACCTGGGCGCGGCGGATATCCAGTTGTTCGACGATGGTGCGGTAGGCGGCGATTTCGCTGTCCGGGCCGACCATCACCACGGCATTGGTGCCCTCCTCCGATTCCATGCGGATCCCCGAGGCGCTGGCCGCCATCTGCTTGGGCGCGCCTTCCGTGGGCACGCCTTCGCCAGCGGCGCCAGGGGTGTCCTGGCTCAAGCCGCGCAGCACCTTGACCACCTCAGCCGCATTGGCATGGCGCAGGTACATCACCACGGTGTTCGACGGGCGCAAGGCATTTTGCGGCTGGTCCAATTGCTTGAGCAGCGCGCGCACCCGCTGGCGGCTATCGGCACTGCCGCGCACCAGCAACGCATTGCTGCGCGGGTCGGCCACCACCTGCGCACCATCGGCGCCCTGCTCGCGGGCCAGCAGACGGGTCATCAGTTGCGCGGTGTCGTTGGCGCTGGCATTGACCAGGGGCAGCACTTCCAGGGGTTCCTGGCTGACCTGATCGAGTTGTTGCAACAGGCTGTCGATACGGTCGAGGTTGCTGCGCCAGTCGGTGATCACCAGCAGGTTGGCCGACGGGTATGGGCTGATCACCCCGACCCGGGGGTCGATCAGCGGCTTGAGGATGTTGAGCATCTGTTCGCTGGCAGCATTGCGCACGCTGAATACCCGGGTGGCCATGCCGTCGTTGGCTTGCGCAGCCTGACGCGTAGATTCCACCGGCACCGGCTCCAGGCGCGCGGCCTGGTCCGGCACGATCTTCACACTGCCATTGGGCAGGTTGACGGCGGCAAAACCCTGGGCACGCAACTGGGCGAGGAAGATGTCGTAGATGGCCTCGCTGCCGAGCATGTCCAGGCTGCGCACCGTGACCTTGCCCTTGACCCGTGGGTCGATGATGAAGGTGGTGTTGGTGATGCGCGACACGCTGTCGATAAAGTCGCTGAGTTCGGTGTCGATGAAATTCACTTCATACAAGGCCGGCGCGTCTTCGGCGTGGGCCGGGGTCACGCTCAAGGCCAGGCACAATGCGCTCAGGCCCAGGCATTTATTGATCATGTGCATCGTCGGTTCATTCCTTGCGCTTGAGGCCGATCACCGGTCGCTCAGTCGGCCATGGCAAGCGCTCGCGCTGCCCTTGATTGTCGAAAATCAGCCCGCGTTCATCGATGTCCTGCAAGACGATGCCCGGGGCCAGGCGCTGACCCAGGGTCAGCGTGCGTTCTTGTTGCTGATAGCGCAGCACCAACACCGTGGCGCGCAACGGCGTGGCCTTGAGGCTGCCCAGGTAATCGACCTTGAGCGTGGTCAACGGCAGGTCGTCGCTGGGTGCCTGGCGTGGCGTCCAGTGGTTGCTCAACAGGTCGGCGACCGGCGCCGCTGGCGCGTAGGGCACGACCGGCTGGGCGATGCCGTGCCACAGTTGCAGCACACATTGCGCCGCCAGCCAGGCCAGCAGCGTTGCCAACAACAGGTTGCTTGCACGGCTCAAGTGGCCAGGCTCCGTGGATGCCACCCCGGGTGCCCCTGCACATAGCGCACTTCGGGCAGTTGCAGCGGCGCCAGTTGCCAATCCGCCGGCTGCTCGCGCAACCAGCCTTCAAGGTGTTGCCACAGCGGTTGCCCAGCCTCGGCGGCAAAACCCAGGCCAAAGGTGCGGCAGGTGCCGACCGGTTCGGCAAACTCACTGACCCGCTTGCCGCCCGGGCTATAGGTGACCTGCCAGGGCTGGCCGAGCCAGCGCGGCAAGTCCTGGCTGTTATCCAGCAGCAGTGGCTCGCCAAACAGTTGCTCGGCGCCGTTTTCCAGGACCTGGCGCACCTGCTGCGCCGGGACATCCACCACCGGCGCCGGGTAACTGGCACTCAGGCTGATCAGGTGTTCGCGGGTAATCATCTGGCCACGGGCCAGGGGGCTGTCGTAGCGCAGGCCCGGCAGCAGCACCGCGCTCTTGGGCTCGCGGGCCAGGGCCTGGTGCAACAGGCGGTCCCAGCTGCCGGCGCGCACATCGCGGCGCCAGAGGTTTTCCGGGGCCTTGGCCAGGGGTTGGTCGAGCCAGGCGGCATGGGCGGCGCGCTGTTGCTGCAAGCGTGGTTGCAGGCGCTGGGCGTGGGCCTGGGCGGTAGCGTCCAACGCGCTGGCCTGGGCCGCAAAGAAGCGCGCCTCAAAGCGCCATTGCCCCGCCTGCGCCTGGCAGCGGATGCGGAAGGCGCCGCTGGCCCGGGTCCCGCCCAGCACCACCGGGACACGCTTGCCGGAGCTTTGCAGGATCTCTACCGGTTGCGGCCACAGGTCCTGGCCACGGGCACACAGCATCAGGTCTACCTGGCTCAGGCGCTCGGCCAGCCAGAACCCCGGCCCGGTGCCGACATCGGCCAGGGCCACCACCAGGTCGGCTTCTTCGCGGGCCTGGGCGAGCACCGGTTGCAGGCTGTGCAACCATTGTTTCAAGGAGGCTTGCTGGTCCCGTGCATAAGGGTCGGTAATGCCGACCACGGCGATGCGCACGCCGCCCCGGCGGAACACCTGCATGCCCGGGGTGGCCAGGCGTTGCGCCTGGTTGCTGGCCAGCCCGGCGCCCAGCACCGGCTGACCGAATTGCTGGTACAGGCCCTGGCATTGTTCGGGCCACAGCACGCGCTCGTCGCTGCTGACCCGCACCTCGCTACCGAGCAACTGGCTGCCCTGGACCCCGGACAAGCCACGGGTCAGGTAGGCCAGGCCGCTGCCGTTCCAGCACTGGCCGTTTTCCAGGGTCAGGCTATTCTCAGGCCCGGCTTCATCGCGCAGGCGTTGCAACACAGCACCGAGTACCGCATAGCCACCGGTTTGCACACCGTCACTTAAGGAGGCATCCAGCAGGCCATCCAACGAGCTGCCATCAGCCTGGCGAAAACGCGCATTGGCCCCGGTAATCCACGGCGCCTGGCCGATCCGCGTCGCCGGCCCCAGGCGGGTGGCGGGCACCACCGGGCGACCCGGCAGGCGGGCATCGAGGGTGTCGGCAATGTACAGCAGGTCGACCGGCTGGCTGTCCGCAGGCCCCGCCGCAGCCCCCCGGCTAGAGCAGCCGGCCAGCCACGGCGCACAGGCGCCCAGCGTCATCCATCCCAATACATCGCGCCGCACCATTGAAGCCATTGTTCTCTCACCCTGAGGCTAACTGCTTTAAGGGCGGCATAGTGGGGGTCAATTAATGACGGTTTAATGTCAGTTTTTTAACAGGAGTGAAATATGCAAACCTGCAACAAAAAGAAATAAAAAAATTAAACTTAAATACATTTTTAACAAAGCCGACCGCGAATCATCATATTCGGCTCTTAGAGTTCGGGCTCCTTTCAAAAATCGTGATCTACAAAGGACCTGATGAAATGAGTCGAGAGACTGGCGACAACCAGAATCGCAACCTGAGCCTCAATGAGCCGATGGAATCGGTACTCACGGCCTACCTGAGCCGCCGCAGTGTGGTCCGGGGCGGGCTCGGCGCCGCGATCGCCATGATTGCCGGCACCGGCCTGACAGGCTGCTTTGACAGCGGCGGTGGCTCTGACCACGACACCCCGACCGAACCCGGCAAGCCGGCATTGAAACTGGGCTTCAACTCGATCCCCGGCTCGCGCACCGACGGCTGCACCGTGGCGGCCGGCTACACCGCGCACATCCTCGCGCCCTGGGGCACACCGCTCAACAGCAATGCGGCTGCGTGGAAAAGCGATGGCACCAATACCTCCACCGACCAGGCCAACTCGGTCGGCATGAACCACGATGGCATGCGCTTCTTCCCGATCAATGGCAGCTCCACTGACGGCCTGATTGCGATCAACCACGAATACATCGAACAAGCCGAACTGCACCCCAATGGCGCCACCCTGATCGGCGGCGTGCGCCCGGTGGAAGAAGTGCGCAAGGAAATCAACGCCCACGGCGCGGGTGTGATGCGTGTGACTAAGGTCAATGGCCGCTGGCAGGTGATGGAAAACGACCCGCTGAACCGTCGCTTCACCTCGGCCACGCTGATGGATCTGGCGGGGCCGATGAAAGGCACCGAACACGTCAAGACCAAGTTTTCGCCAACCGGCACCCAGACCCGTGGCACCAACAACAACTGCGGCAATGGCTACACGCCGTGGGGCACCTACCTCACCTGCGAAGAAAACTGGCCTGGGATTTTCGTCAACCGCAGCGGCAACCGCCCGGCCGACCAGGTACGCATCGGCGTGGGCACCAGCAACGGCAACTATCGCTGGGAGAGCGTCGCAGGTGACCCCAGCGAAGTGAATGGCGAGTTCAGCCGTTTCAACGTCACCCCAAGCGGCGCCACGGCCACCGACGACTACCGCAACGAAGCCAGCACCTATGGCTACATCGTCGAGATCGACCCGTACAACGCCGCGACCCGCGCCGTGAAACGCACCGCGCTCGGCCGTTTCCGCCACGAAGGTTGCTGGCCAGGCCTGACCACCGCCGGCAAGCCAGTGGTGTTCTACAGCGGCGACGACTCGCAGAACGAGTACCTGTATAAATTCGTCTCCACCGCCTTGTGGGACCCGGCAGACGCCAACCCCAGCGATCGCCTGGCCACCGGCGCCAAGTACATGGACAGCGGCAAACTCTACGTGGCGCGCTTCAATGCCGACGGCAGCGGCAACTGGTTGCTGCTCGACGTGGCCAGCCCGACCGTGGATGGCAGCACCCTGGGCGCGAAGTTCACCGACCTGCCGGGGATCATCCTCAACACCCGTGGCGCGGCCGATGCCGTGGGCGCGACGCCGATGGACCGCCCGGAATGGACCTCGGTCAACCCACTCAATGGCGACGTGTACCTGACGCTCACCAACAACACCAGCCGCACCGTGGCCAACGCCGCCAACCCGCGCGTAAACAACAAGCACGGGCACATCATTCGCTGGCATGACGCCGATAACCAGGTGGCCTTCACCTGGGACATCTTTGTGTTTGGCGCCAACGCCGCCGGCGCCCCGGACCTCAACCGCTCGGGCCTGACCACACTGAACCAGTTCGCCAGCCCCGACGGCATGACCTTCGACAGCCGCGGCGTGATGTGGATCCAGACCGACAACGGCGAAAAAACCCTGACCGACTACACCAACGACCAGATGCTGGTGGTGATCCCCACCAATATGGTCGATGCCCAGGGCAAGCAAGTGCCGGTCAATGCACAGAACCAGGCGGACCTGCGGCGCTTCTTCGTGGGGCCCAATGGTTCGGAAGTGACCGGGGTGACCTTTACGCCGGACAACAAGACGGTGTTTATCAACATCCAGCATCCAAGCAACTGGCCATCCACCAATGTGGCGACCGACGTCACCGTGGGCAAGGTGCGGGCGCGGGCGTCCACCGTGGTGATCCAGCGGGCCGATGGGGGGGAATTGGCGATCTGATAGCGAGGCAGGAGCCGGCCTGGTTCCTGCCTCACTGGCCTTGTGGGAGCTGGCTTGCCTGCGATAGCGGTCTAGCAGCCGGCAAAAAATGCTGACTTCACCACCGTCATCGCGGGCAAGCCCGCTCCCACACAAGCCCGCGGCCCCACTGTTTTTTCTATAACGGCAACGGCTCCCGCGAGCGCAGCAGCATGCCCTGCGCCGGCACCCGCGCATGCCACTTCACCACCCCCTGGGCTTCGACACGGTACTGGCTGCGAAACCGTTGGCCATCCAGGTCAATATCCAGTTGCAGCAGGAAGTGGTCACCATTGAGCTGCAGACCTTCGCTCAAGCGCTCGAACAGTGCGTCATCCACCGCCCCCAAAGCCTGGCGCAGTTCGCCGGCATCGCGATAGCCCCCTGCCGGGCGCGCACTGACCAGCCGGGTCAGCAGCGAACGCGACACCTCACCCTCATACAACGCATCCAGCAGCGGTAGCATGTCCAGGCTCAACGCATTGGCATTCAGGCGCCAGCCAGCGGTCTCGTCCAGGCTGCATAACTGCGGGTAGCGCAACGCCCGCAGCGGGTCGGGCAGCGCCAGCAGGTTCAGCTCGCTGATATCGCGCATGCGTTGATTGGCCGCCAGGCGTGGTGGTGATTGACGCAGGTATTCGTTGCTTTCGGCACCTTGCAGGCGGGTCTGTTGGTCGGCGTCGAGCCAATCGGCCAGGGTCTGGGCCAGGCGTTCGGCGGCCATGTCGGCGCCCAGCAGATGCACCAACTGGCGCTGGGCTCGCTCGGCTTCGGGGCCGATCAGGGCGTTGACGTTGAAGCAGGTGTGCAGGTCGCGAATCTGGATGCTCGCCTTGCCCCCCTTGAAGTCGTAGCTCAACGGCTGCCCACGCATGGCCTGCCAGAACAACGGGCTGGCGCGCCACAGCGGGTCTTGCAAGGCCTGTTCGGTAAAGGCCAGCGCCGCCCGTTCGATGGCCCGCGCCTGCACCCGCTGTTGCACCAGGCGCACGCTGTCGACCTGCTGACGCCCCTGCTCGACCATCCAGGCCATACCGCCCGCCAGCATCGCCAGGGCCACCAGCACCATCAACAATGCCGCCCCCTGCTGCCGTTTTCTGTCCATTGCCCTGCCACCTTTTATGTCGATCCTGGCGACAGTCAACACAGTGGATGTTTCAACCAGGTGGCAGGCTCACACAATTCCCGCAAAAACGTCACCGCGCCGTCATAAAGCCTCGGCAAACTGCGCCTTCATATTTCAAATCAATGGCTTGGAGTGGCGTTATGGGTGGTATAGGGATTTGGCAACTGGTCATCGTGCTGCTGATCGTGGTCATGCTGTTCGGCACCCGGCGCCTCAAGGGCCTGGGCAGCGATGTGGGCGAGGCCATCAAGGGCTTTCGCTCCTCCATGGGCAACGAACCCGGCGCCCAGGCGGCGGACAAGACCAGCCTTGAGGTACACGCCGAACCTCAGCGCCCTGCTGACAGCCAACGCTGATGTTCGATATCGGTTTTAGCGAACTGCTGCTGGTGGGCCTGGTGGCCCTGCTGGTGCTGGGCCCCGAACGCCTGCCGATTGCCGCGCGCAATGCCGGGCTATGGCTGGGCCGGGCCAAGCGGGCGATGAACACGCTCAAGGCCCAGGTCACCCAGGAACTGGACAACGAGCATTTGCTCAAGAGCATCGACCAGCAACCCTTGCGGCAACTGGAGCAGCAACTGCGCGACGGCATCCGCCTGGACGCCCCGCTGCCGCCAACCACCACCCCTTCCCCAGGACACCCTGCCCCATGAGCGACCTGCCCCTGCCTGCCCCGCGCCTGTCGGTGACCGGCCACCTGACCCGGTTGCGTTCGCGCCTGGTGCGCTGCGTCCTGGCGATCGTCCTGGTGTTTTGCGCGCTGTTCCCCTTTGCCCAAAAGCTCTACAGCTTCGTCTCGCAACCGTTGCGCGACTTCTTGCCCAGCGGCGCCACCATGATCGCCACCGGGGTGACCTCACCGTTCCTGGCACCGCTCAAGCTGACCCTGATGATCGCCCTGTTCATCAGCATGCCGCTGTTGCTGCACCAGGCCTGGGGCATGATCGCGCCAGCCGTGTACCGCCAGGAGCGCCGCACCGCCGCCTGGTTGCTGGCCGCCAGCGTGGTGCTGTTTTACGCGGGCATGGCGTTTGCGTTTTTCCTGGTGTTCCCGATGATGTTCGGCTTCTTTACCAGCGTGACCCCGGACGGCGTGGCGATGATGACCGATATCGCCCTGTACCTGGATTTCATCCTCGCGCTGTTGCTGGCGTTCGGCCTGGCCTTTGAAATCCCGGTGGCGACTTTCCTGGTGATCTGGGCCGGCCTCACCGATGTGCAGACCCTGCAAAAAAGCCGCCCGTATGTGATCGTCGGCTGCTTTGTGGTGGGCATGCTGCTGACCCCGCCGGATGTGTTTTCGCAAACCATGCTGGCGGTGCCAATGTGGATTCTGTTCGAGCTGGGGCTGCTGGCCAGCCGGTCGGTGAGCACCCCGCGCCCCTGATGCCACCGCCACCCGCGGCGGGAGCATTAAACAAAATGTTGACTTAGTAAGGCACCAAGATAAACTGCGCCTTATGAATATTTTAGAGAACAAACACCACATCATGCTGCGCGAGCTTGACGGGGTGCCGGCCGAGGTCAGGGACAGTGTCAAGCTGTGCTTCGAGCTGCTGTCGGCGGCCGCCGCGATCAATCGCGTGTGTGCCATCCGCCTGGCCCGCTACAACCTGTCGGAGGGCCGCTTTGTCATCATGCTCACCCTCAAGAGCGCCGGCGGGAAGCTCTCGCCCCTGGAACTGGCAACACGCTTGTCGATTACCACCGGCACGGTGACCGGCTTGCTCGATGGCCTGCAGGGCGACGGGTTTATCAAGCGCAAGACCGACCCCACCGACCGGCGCAAATTGATCATCACCCTGACTGCCGACGGTAGGCGCGTGGTCGATGAGGTGTTCGTCGAGCACACCGACTGGATCAGCGGCATTATCCAGGGGCTGAGCCCCGAGCAGCGCCAGGCGTTGTCCGAGTCGATCTATTGCATTTCGGCCAGTCATGCACTGTCCCAGCCACTGCCGGATGGGCATTAGGCCCAGGCTTCAATTGCGTCAATCGCGGTAGTCACACAAGGAGGTGTTTGATGCTGCACAGTCAACGAGTGATGACCAACTTCGGCAGGAAGCCACGCATTCACAGTGGCGTCGATGTCATCCGCCACAGCATGGTCTCCCTGGAGCGCTACATTCCCCCGGCGCTGTATCGGCGCCTGTTTATCCAGCGGATCGCCCGCCACCCCCTGGCCATCGAAGGCTTTGAGTTTCGCCCGGTGCAAAGCCTGTTTGAACTGGAGGCGGCCTTGCGCCTGGTCAACGACAGCTATGCGCGACGCGGTATCTCCACGGTGTGCCGGGCCGGTATGCGCTTTTCCGCGTTTCATCTGCTGGCGGGCACCACCACCTTCATCGCGATCAAGGACCAGCAGATCGTCGGCACCGTGTCACTGATCGAAGACTCCATGCTCGGCCTGCCCCTGGAAGAGGTGCATGGCAACGAGGTGGTGTTGCAACGCCTGGCCGGGGCCCGGCTGGCCGAGGTCGGCACCCTGGCCGTGGCCGCCGGGTATCGCGGCAAGGGAGTGCCGTTGATGCTCTACAACGCGATGTTCCGTTGGGCCATGCATTTTCGCGGAGTGCAGCGGCTGCTGATCGCCGTGCATCCACGCGCCGGGGCATTTTATCGCAACGTGTTGTTCTTCTCCCCCATGGGCCGGGTGCAACCCTACACCAAGCTCAACAATGCCTTGTCGCTGCCCCTGTCTTTGGACCTGGGCGATGCGCCGGCGATTTTCCAGCGGGCTTATCAGCGCCCCGACCTGGAGTTTGCCGTCGAGGGCCAGCACACGCACTTCTTCGATTTTTTCTGCCACCGTGACTACGCCCATATTGGCCTGCCCGCCACCGGTGCGCTGCGGCCCTGGGACACGCACGAAGTGCTGACCCATATGGCCCGTTGTGGCGTGCATGGCCGAAACCTGTCGCCACGGGTCCAGCGGGCGCTGGCCCTGGCGTAAGCAAGCTCAAACGTCATTTCATGGAGGAAGCAGTATGGACAGCGGATTGCTGCGCGCGATAGTCAGAGAAATAACGATCAAGCAGCCCTTCGAGCGTATACCCGAACCGGCCTTGGTCATGGAAGAACAGCAGAGTGTGGCGTCTTATGCCGACAGCGCCGCCCAGGGCCAGGCCTTGTCCGGCACCCACCTGTATCACTGTGCGCAGATGTGCGCGCTGATCAAACCCGGCGACGTGGTGCTGGACATCGGCTGCGGCCCGGCGGCCCTGTTGCTGCAAGTCGCGCGGCTCAACCCGCGGGCCGAATTCATTGGCATGGACCTGTCCCAGAGCATGCTGGAGGTGGCCCGTGAAGCCTGCCACCTGCAAGGCATCGATAACGTGCAACTGGTGGCCGACGACATGACCCGCCTCACCACGATCGCCGACCGCAGCGTGGATGTGGTGATCTCGTCGATGGCCCTGCACCACCTGGAAAACCTCGGCCAACTGGAGGCGACCTTTCGCAATATCTCGCGGGTGCTGCGCAATGACCGGGCGATTTACCTGAATGATTTCGGGCGCCTGAAAACCATCGAGTCGGTCGACTATTTTGTCGAGCGCGCCAGCGACGGGGCCGACGCAGAAACCCTGTTGGACTACCGCAACTCCCTGCTGGCGGCATTCTCCCTGGAAGAATTCCAGACCCTCGCGGCCAGTTACCTGGGGCCGTGTGCCAAGGTCTACAGCACGGCATTCAGCCCGTTGATGATGGTCATCCGCACCCCCAAGCGGCGTTGCGTGAACGTGATGAAGCCCGAATTCCGCCGCCGCTACAACGCCCTGCCCGCCAGCCGCCAGGCGGATGTGAACCAGTTGCGTCTGTTCCTGCGCCTGGGAGGCCTGGCCAGTGCCTTTTGAACCCGCCAACCTGATGCTCGCCCAGCAACAATGGCGTGAGGTGCTCGGCGACGCGGGGGTGCGCGTCGACCCGGCCACCCTCGAACGTTTCCAGCAAGACACCATGTGCTCCCCCGCGTATGCCAGGGTGGTGATTGCACCGCGCTGCACCGAACACATTTCGGCGTGCATGGTCATTGCGCGGCGCTATGGGGTTGCCGTGCAGCCGATCAGCACCGGGCACAACTGGGGCTACGGCACGGCCTCGACCCCTGGCGCCCATTGTGTGCTGATGGATCTGTCGGGGATGGACCGGATCCTGTCGTTCGATGAAGAGCTGTCGGTGGTCACCCTGGAACCGGGGGTGACCCAGGGCGCCCTCGCCCGCTATCTGCAGGAGCACAACCTGGCCTTCTTGACCCCGGTCACCGGCGCGGGCCCGACCTGCAGCGTGCTGGGCAATGCCCTGGAGCGTGGTTTTGGCATCACCCCCCATACCGACCACTTCCAGGCGGTGCTCGGCCTCGAAGCGGTGCTGGCTGACGGTACGCTGTACCGCTCGCCGATGTCCCTGGGGGGCAGTGCGCCCTGTTTCAAATGGGGGGTGGGGCCGTACCTGGACGGTCTGTTCAGCCAGAGCGGGCTGGGGGTGGTGACGCAGATGTCGATTGCCCTGGTGCGCAAGCCCGAGGTTATCCAGCCGTTTTACTTCTGGGTGGAGGAGGAACAAGGGCTGGAAGCGGCCCTGGCGGGCATCAAGCGCATGCTTGACCTGGCCCCCGGGCAGATCGGCGGCATCAACCTGATGAACCGTACACGGCTGTTGACCATGGCCAGCGAAGATACCCAGGTGGTGGGCATGAACGAGGCGCAGCAACGGGCCGCCGCCGATGCCCTGGGGCTGCCCGCGTGGATGGGCGTAGGCTCGATCTATTGCCAGAAGGCACAGCACACCTCGCTCAAGCGCATGATCAGCCTTGAGCTTGAAGCCTTCGCCAGTAAATCGCTGTTCAAGACCCGTGGCCAATTGACGAGCGCCCGCCGCCTGCTGGGGTATCTGCCCGGCGGCTGGTCCCGGCGCTGGCAGCGCACCCTGGACAAGATGCTGCAAGGCATCGCCCTGATGGAAGGCCAGCCCAGCGAAGTGGCGTTGCCGCTGGCCTACACCGCCGGCGCCAAGCCGCTGCCCGGCGCGCCCCTGGACCCGGCGCGGGATAACTGCGGGCTGATCTGGTACGCGCCGATCCTGCCGCTCAAGACCCAGCCCGTGGCCGACTTTGTGCGGGCCATGGAGCGTCGTTGCCGCCAGCAGCAACTGCCGTGCCCGGTTACGCTGACCAGCCTGTCGAGCCGTGCCATCGACTGCACCGTACCCCTGCTGTTCGATCGCACGGATGCCCCGGCCTCGAACCGGGCCCATGAGTGCTATCGCCAGCTGTTCGCCCAAGGCAAGGCGCTGGGCGTCTTGCCCTACCGTGTGCCCGCCCGCTTCATGCACCTGTTGACCGACGCCCAGGGGCCGGCCTGGCAGCTCGGGGCGCGGCTCAAGGCGGCATTGGATCCCGACAACCTGCTTTCACCCGGGCGCTACTGCATCGCCAGCCCAATGCCTGAGCAGCCCATGACCGCATCGGTGGTATCGAGATGAGTGAAGAACGCAAACACCTGATTGACCAGGGCCGCCTCGCCACCCGCAACCTGGCGGAGTGCCTGGCAGTCGACCCGGTGGCGCTGGCGACGGCCATCGCCCCGCAGTGGGAGCCGTCCCTGGCCCAGGCCCTGTTGAGCGCAGCCCAGGCCGGCCAGGCGCTGGGCATCTCGAAGAAAGTCGCCGGCCTGGGCCTCGCGCTGGGGCAATGGCTGGAAGCCGCCGCCCAGCCCCTGCGCGAGCAGACCTGGCAGCGACTGCTGGAGCATCCTTCGGACACCGTGCGCAGTTGGGCGGCCTTCGCCAATGCCTACTGCCAACGCGACAGCGCCCTGGAAACCGCGCTGGTGAGCCAGTTCAAATTCGCCACCGACAGCCACTTTGGCGTGCGTGAATGGGCCTGGATTGCCTTGCGCCCCCTGCTGGCCCAGGACCTGACGGCCGCCCTGGCGCTGCTGTGCAGCCATGCCGGTAGCGCAGACCCGCTGATCCGCCGTTTCTGCGTTGAAATCCTGCGCCCGCGCGGGGTCTGGTGCGAACACATCGCCCGACTCAAGGCCGAGCCGCAAATCGCCGAACCCCTGCTGATTGCCAGGCTCGATGAAAGCGACAAATACGCCCAGGACTCGGTGGCCAACTGGATCAACGACGCCAGCAAGACCCGGCCGGACTGGGTGCTGGATTTGTTCGAGCGCTACCCACCCAACGGCAAGGCCGCCACCAGGATTTTTACCCGGGCTACCCGCAGCCTTTCTCAACAGAAGTGAACAGGAGTCACCCATGTCGCTCAAGGAAAAGCTTCAAACCGTCAAGGACCAGATGGCCCAGTTGCCGGCCGAGATCCAGCACAAGTTCCAGGTCTCGTTGCAGACACTGCTCGACAGCCATCTGGGCGACAAGGCCCTGAAGGCCAACGACAAGGCGCCCCTGGCGGTGCTCAAGGATGCTGACGAACAGGCGGTGGACCTCAGTCAACTGCTGAAAAAAGGCCCGTTGGTGCTGGTGTTCTACCGGGGCCTGTGGTGCCCCTTCTGCGGCCAGGCATTGACGGCCTACCAGCAGATGGTCGCGGACCTGGCGGCCTCGGGCGCCACCCTGGTGTCGGTGTCGGCGCAAACCCCGGAGTACTCGCGCAAGACCCGCGAAGCCCTCGGCATCAAGTACCTGTTGCTCAGCGATGCCGACAACCAGCTGGCGCGCCAGTACGGCATCGTGTTCAAGCTCGAAGACGAACTGGATGAGGTCTACCGCTCACTGGGCGCCGATCTCAAGCAGTTCAACGGCTCCGACGCCCTGACCCTGCCCATGGCCAGCGCCTTTGTGATCGGCCAGGACGGGCTGATCCGCGCCGCCTTCGTCAACGTGGACTACTCGCAACGGGTAGAACCACAGGATTTGATCGCCGCCGCCAGCGGCGCATAACCGACAACTCTCGCCGAAGGCACGCCTGCCTTCGGCGAACCCACTTGTTCAGGGACTGACGACATGAAACGAATCGCAATCATGGGGGCCGGCGTCGCCGGTCACCTGGCCGCGCTGTACTTCAAAAAAAGGTTACCGGGTGTCGACGTCATCCTGATCGGGCGCCCGGACCGCAAGCGCCCGATTGTCGGCGAGTCCACGGTCGAGTTGACCACCCACTTCTTCAAGGGCCTGGGCCTGGGGCGCCTGCTGGAAGAAAAGCACTACCACAAGTACGGCCTGACCTATTACCTGAAACTGCGCAACAACCCCGAGTGCCGCAACTACGTGGTCCACGAGGCGCCCGGCGTGATCCGCATGCCCGCCTACAACCTCAACCGCTTCAGTTTCGACAAGGACCTGCGCCAGATCGTGGGCGATCACCAGGTGCACATGATCGAGGCTGACGTCACCGCCGTCGACCTCCATGCCGGCGAGCACGCCACCCACCTGCTGACCCTGCGCAACGCCGCCGATGAGCCACAGCAACTGACCGCCGACTGGGTGGTGGACGCCACCGGCCGCAATCGCTTCATGGCCAAGAAGCTCAAGCTGCACAAAGAAGCGACCTACCAGCGCAGCACCTTCTGGCTGCGGCTCAAGGACTTCGACCGCGGCATCTTGTCCAGCATCACGGCACACAAGGACAAGCATCACTGCTACGACCCGTACTACGTGACCCACCATTTCTACGGCAAGGGCTACTGGATCTGGATGATCCCGATGCGCAGCGATGACGGTAACGAGATGATCAGCATCGGCATCACCTACCGACCGGACATGATCGAGGAGAAAATCAGCACCCTGGACGCCTTCAAGGACAAGGTCATGGCCGACCACCCGGTGATCACCGAGCTGATCGAGTCGGGTCAGTTGGTCGATACCCAGGCCATGCACAACTACATGTACGAAGCGCGGCAATACTACTCGACCGAAGGCTGGTTCCTGCTGGGCGACGCGGCCTTTACCTTCGACCCGGCCAACAGCGCCGGGCTGGCCTATGTGGCGCAGCAGATCCCGCAGGTCGCGGCGATGATCGAGAAAGACATCCATGGCAGCCTGACACCCGCCTACGTCAATTGCCTGGAGTCGCATATCCAGGCGCAACTGGCCCTGCAGGACACCTGGAGCAAGTGGTACGAGGTGATGGACGACCCGTTCATGATGGGCTGGACGTTGCTGTTCGCCAATATGGCGTACTTCCATGTGGTGCTGCCGATGTACATGACCGGGGATTTTCTCGATGGTCACCAGGCCCAGCAGTTTGCCGACCTGCTGCCGCGCTACACCCGCGAGATGCAACCGTCGCCGCTGCCGTTTGCCTGCCTGCTGCAAGAGATCCGCCGCTCCAACCCGGGCTTGAGCCCGACGATGATGCCCAACCTCTACTCGCGCACCATCAACTTCGACCTGTACAAGGCCGAAAACCGCGCACGGCCGATCTACGCCTCCAACTATTACCTGCGCTCGGCCCTGCTGCGGGTGCGGCTGATGAAGATGGTCAAATGGTCGCTGTCGGCACGTCACCTCACGTTGCTGCTGCGCCATGGCTGTGGCGCCGTGCAGGACCTGGCACGGGCGGCGGTCCTGCGCCTGCGGCCTTCATTGTTCTACAAATATGGCGAGTCGCCGGAGCTGCTTAAATCGCCGTTTGGCAAGGAAGGTGGCTTTCTCGACCTGGTACGTCGCGGATGAACGGCATGGCGCAGGTCCATACAGACCTGCTGGCCCTGAGTGCCGTCCACCTGGCGCGGTTGATCCGTGACAAGCAGATCTCCCCGGTGGAGCTGATCGAGCAGTGCATTGCGCGCCTGGAGGTCGTCCAGCCGCTCTGCAACGCGATGGCGGTCGACCTGTTCGACGATGCCCGGCGCGCCGCGCGCCATGCCGAAGAGGCGGTGCTCAAGGGCCGGCCCCTGGGACGCCTGCACGGTGTGCCGTTTTCCATGAAGGAAGGCCTGGGCCTGGCGGGGCAGCCCAAGACCTGTGGGTCGCGCCTGCGCAGCAACACCCGGGCGCTGAGCACCGCCACGGTGGCCACGCGGCTGCTGGCGGCCGGGGCCATTCCGCTGGCCCTGGGCAATCAGGCAGAAATGGCCCTGTGGCCCGAGACAGACAACCTGGTGTATGGCCGCACACTCAACCCCTACGACGCCTCACGCACCGCCGGCGGCAGCAGTGGCGGTGATTCGGTGATGGTCGCCAGTGGCTGCGTGCCCTTTGCCCTGGGCACCGACGGCGGTGGTTCGATCCGTATTCCGGCGGCGTTCAATGGCATCTTTGGCTTGAAGCCGTCGCGGGGGCTGGTGCCGCTGAGCGGGCATCTGCCGCTGGACGAACAGCGTGTATCGCTGCCGGCCTCCCAAGCCGTCGCCAGCCACTTTGCGGCCGGCCCCTTGTGCCGGCATGCCGAGGACCTGGGCGCCGTACTGGAGATCATCGCCGGCAGCGACGGGATCGACCGCAATATCCACTCAGGCTACCAACAGCCGGCCCGGGCGCCGGCGCTCAAGCGTGTCTTGGTATGCGTGCCAACGCCACTCAAGTGGGGCACACCACTCTCGCCTGCCGTGACAGCGGCGGTGATCGAGACCGGCCAGCGCTATGCAGACCGGGGCGTGGACGTGCAAGCCTGGAATGACGGCGGCTTTGCCAACGCGTTTTTTATCTGGCTGGCCGTGCTCAAGTGCGAGACTCACCTGCACCTGGCCGACTACCTCGGGGATGGGCAGCCGCTCAATTATCCACGGGCGTTGTATGCCGCCCTGGCCGGCAAGCCGCAGTTTTCCCGGGGGCCGCTGCTCGCCAGCCTGATGGACAGCGGCGGTGATCGGCTGGGCAACCCGGGGCTCTCGCGCTTCCTCAAGCAACGCGATCACATGCAGCAGGCCCTGGCCGGGCTGTTCGACGGCCAGAGCATTCTGGTGCTGCCGGCCACACCGGGCGTGGCGCCGGCCCATGGCAGCGCCCTGAAGCACCCGTTCGATATCGGCTATTGCGCCCTGTTCAATGTGCTCGGCTTCCCGGCCCTTTGCGTGCCCATGGGGCGCCTCGACCAGGGCTGCCCGGTGGCCGTGCAACTGGTGGCCGGGCTGGGACAGGACGCGTTGTTACTGGAAGCCGCGCGCTTTCTGGAAATGGAATTCGGCGGCTGGCGCAAGCCCCCGCTCTGACACCTCAAGTACTAGGACACCCCCATGCAAACCAACACCAGCGCTATCACGCTACAACCTCCTGCGCCTGCGGGCGGGCAATCGGCCGTGGGCTCCCAGGCCGAGCATTTGACCCTGTTGTTCCTGATCCAACTGATCGTGATTTTCAGCGCCAGCCGCCTGATCTCCTGGCTCAGCACCCGTTGCCTGGGGCAAACCCCGGTGGCCGGGGAAATTCTCGCCGGGCTGGTCCTGGGGCCGAGCCTGCTGGGCTATTTTTTCCCGGAACTGCTCAGCAGTATCTTTGTACCGCAAACCTCCACCGCCTTTGTCGCCACGGCCCAGGTCGGCCTGATTCTGTTGATGTTCCAGGTGGGCCTGGAATTTGAATTCGGCGCCCACCTCAAGGGGCGTAAACGCTCGATCATGGCGATCAGCCTGGGCGGGTTGCTGGTGCCGTTTGCCAGTGGCTTCCTGGTGGCCGAGTATTTCTGGCAACAGATCGCCGGCGACAAGCCACCGCTGCTGGCCTTCCAGCTGTTTTTTGCCACGGCGCTGTCGATCACCGCCCTGCCGATCCTCGGGCGGATCTTCATGGAGCTGGGGCTGTCTCGCTCCCGCGTAGCCACCCTGACGATTGGCGCGGCGGCCATCGATGATGTGTGCGGCTGGCTGATCCTCGGCGGCGTGACCTCGATCATCGCCTCCAACTTCAGCGTATGGGCCTCCCTTGGCAGGATCCTCGCCCTGGCGCTGTTTATCGTGCTGGTGCTGTGGGTGGTGCGGCCGTTGGTGCTGCGCTGGATCATCGGCGATCTTGCGCGCAAACCCCTGTCGGCCCAGGGCATTTCCCTGATGCTGATCGTGCTGTTTGGCAGCGCGGTGATCACCAACCTGATCGGCGTGTTTTCGATTATTGGCGGCTTTATCATCGGCGTCGCCCTGCACACCCACCGGCCTTTTGTCACCCAGTGGAATGCCAAGGTCAGCGGCCTGGTCAATGCGTTTTTCCTGCCGGTGTTCTTTGCCTACACCGGGCTGCGCACCGATATCGGCTCGCTCAATGGCGACACGGCGCTGCTCAATTGCTTTTTGGTGTGCCTGGTGGCGTTCGCCAGTAAATTCTTCGGGGCCTATGGCGCCAGCCGCTGGCTGGGCGAGACACCGCGCAACAGCGCGTTGATCGGCGTGTGCATGAACACCCGGGCGCTGATGGAACTGGTGGTGCTTAACGTGGGCTATGACCTGGGCGTGCTGCCCAAGGAGTACTTCACCATGCTGGTGATCATGGCCATTATCAGTACCTTTATCGCCTCGCCCCTGATCCGCCTGCTGACGAGCGAGGAGCGGCGCGTGCCGGTGGGCCAACCGGCGGTGAAATAAGCCCGGGCTGCAGCGGTGAGCCGCCGGGGCGGCTCACCCAGGGGCTTTAGAAATGCCACTCAAGGTGCACAGTGGGGGCATAGGTGTCGGTGCCGGGTTTATGGATCGCGCCGTACTTGTGCTTCCAGTACTCATAGCCCGGGCCGATCAGCAGGGTGTTTTTGCGAGCAAACGCCAGTTGCCCGACATCGACCATCAATGAGGCGCGAACCAGGCTTTCCTCGGCCGTATCCTGCTTGAAGTAATCCTTGCCTTTCGCAGTCTTGTAGCTGGCAAAACCCTGGAACTTGAGGGGCACGCTGCCCACCTGGAACGGAATGCCCCAGACCATGTGCAACACGTAGTACGGGTCGAACTGGATGTTTTCGGTGTGGCACGCATTCAGCCCGCAGTGGTTCCACTCCATGGCATACAGCAGGCTGATATCCAGGTAACCGGGCACGTCGAACTTGAGCGTCGGCCCGGCCACCAGCATGCGTTTGCGGGTGGCAAACTCGGTGTTTTTGTAGTTGAGTTCAACCCCGCTGCTCAGGGCCACTTCCTTGACCGGACCGAACGCCATCGAGCGCTCGAACACCTGGCTGAGGAACAGTTGATGGCGATAGACCAGATAGGCCTCGGTCGCGCCCGAGTCGCTGTCTTTCTTCGGGTCGTTGCTGTCGGACTTGAGCACATCCAGGTTAAAGAAATTGGACCCCGCCTGATTGCCGCTGGCATGGCCCAGTTGATAGATCTCCTTCTGCACCTTGCCGCGGACACTGGGTTCGGTGAAGTCGGTGCCGTAGCGAAAACCGATAAAGGTGTCGCTCCAGTCCTTGGCCTGCAGCGGGCTTGAGCCCAGGCTTATCGCACCTGCGGTTATCAGAAGGGCCTTGCAATACGTTTTTTGTAATTGTTGTACGTACATGTTCAGGTTTCCATCAAGTCAAAGTTCCAGCCATCGTGTTTTCCAGGCATGCGCACGCCCTGCCCGGACAACCACGAGGACCGGGTTCCAGTTGCCGGTTGTTGAGGGTCTTACCGGGGTTCAGGGGTGCGGTGTGTAACGCGTCGATTGCCAGGCCATCATTTGCCAGCCGTTATTGCCGGCTTTCCACACGCTGATGTAGCGCGAGTTCAGCAGCATGGGCTCGCCACGGATCACCACGTCCATGTCGATCAACCCGGTGACGACTACACAGTCCCCGGCCCTGCGCATCTGCTCGTCGCGGCTGGCGAACCCCCGGTAGCGCCAGACGCCCTCGCGCATGCCTTGCAGGTAACTGCGCTTGCTGTCGCTCTTGCCGTCCGAGTGGCTGTAGGTCAAGTCGCGGGGATAGAGGCTTTCCAGGAAGTCCAGATCGCCTTCGACCATGGCCTGGCGGCGGCGCATTTCCAGGGCCTGGATCTGTTGTTCTACGGTTTGCTGTGACATGTCTTGAAGCTCCAGGTGGGTCTCGACTATCGGGAATCCATGGTGTTGAGTGGCATGCCCGCCATCGCGGGCCGGTCCGATTCCGCCTGGGGCATGAACCACAAGGTAATGGTGGCCAGGGCAAAGAACCCGGCGCACACCAACAAGCCCCACGCCAGGCTGTAGTGAGTGGCGATTGCGCTCAACAGCAGCGGCGCAAAGGCCGCCAGCCCGCGGCCAAAATTGAAGCAGAAACCCGCGCCGAGGGTGCGCACCCGGGTGGGGTACAGCGCACTGAAGTAGGAGGCAAACAGGCTGGCAAAGGCATAGAAGAAGGCGTAGATCGGCCCCAGCCAGAACAGAATGGCGTTCTGCGTGGTGAGTGCATAAATCGACAACATCACCGCACTGCCGAGCAATGACAGGAGCGTGGCGTTGCGCTTGCCGATGCGGTCGGCGATAAAACCGAAGGCATTGATACCGATAAAGGCGCCGACGTTGAGGATCGCCATGAAGTTGGCCATCGTGTCGAGGCCCAGGCCACGCTCCTGGATCAAGTAAGTGGGCAACCAGGTGCTTGCCCCCCAGAAACCAATCACCGCAAAGCTCGCCGCCAGGGTGCCCAGCAGGGTCAGGCGCAGCAGTTCGGGGGAGAAGATTTCGCGCACCGAGACGTGCTTGCGTGCTCCGGGTCGGGCTCTCTGCACAGCCCACTCCGGCGACTCGGGCACGAAGAAAAACAGGTACGCCAATGGAATCAGGGTGGAGATCCCGGCCACCATGAACAAGGTCGGCCAGTCTGGCAGATAGCTGGCCGCCGCCATGGCCGCAATGGCCGCGCCAATCGGGAATGAACTGAGCACAAACCCGATCGCTCGCGCCCGCTGGTGGGCCGGCCAGGTTTCCGTCACATAGGCCGAGACAATCCCCCACACCCCGCCCAAGCCCAGCCCGGATAGAAACCGCAGCAGCAGGAGCAAGGCCCAGTTGTGCGTAACAGCCACTAGCGTGGTCAACAGGCCGAATACGCTCAACGAAATCAGTAAAGCTTTGCGGCGACCGTAGTTGTCGGAGTACCAGCCCGTGGTAATGCTGCTGAAACCGATACCCAGCAGGGTCGCCGAGGCGAGCATGCCGGCTTCATTGAATGTCAGGCCCAGGTCCTGGCGGATTACCGGGAGTGCGAGGGTGAGCAAGATAATTTCCATCGCGTCAAACAGGTACGCGAGAAAGCCGCCGACAAGCACATGCCACTTGGAAAGAGGTCTCATTGCTGGATTTTCCTTATTGTTGTTGTTTTGCCAGGCTGACAGACAGGCGTGATGCGTCGCCGCACGCCCGATCGGCCTGGAGGATTTACGTACAGGTGCAGTCAGTTACAGCAGCGCGCAGGCCTCGTCGAAGTCCAGGCGCGGGTTACGGGCAAAGAGTTTCTCGGGGTCGCCATAGCCGAGGTTGCACAGGAAGTTCGACTTGATGTGCATCCCGGCAAACGCCTGCATGCCATCGGCCCCGGGGGCGAAAAACGCCTGGTCGACCTGTGCGTGGTCAAACCCGGACATCGGTCCGCAGTCCAGGCCCAGGGCCCGGGCCGCGAGGATCAAGTAGCCGCCCTGCAGTGAGCTGTTGCGAAAGGCGGTGGATTCGAGCAACTCCGGCTGGCCGGCAAACCAGTCACTTACCGTGGGGTTGTGTGCAAACAACCTGGGCAACTGCGTATGGAACTGCGTGTCGTAGCCGATGATCGCCGTCACCGGGGCGCTCAGGGTCTTTTCGACATTGCCCGCGCTCAAGGCCGGCAGTAAGCGTTGCCGGGCTTGGGCACTGCGCAAGAACACAATGCGCGCCGGGCAGCCGTTGGCGCTGGTCGGGCCCCAGCGCACCAGATCGTATAGCGCCCTCAAGGTGTGCTCAGCCACCGGTTTGTCCAGCCAGCCATTCTGGCTGCGGGCCTGGCGAAACAACCTATCGAGCACCTGCTCGCTGATTACCTGACTCATGGTATTTGTCCTCAACTGCGTCGCTGGCGGTCTGAAGTCGACCGGGGCACGGTCTGTTCGGCGGCACACTCCCCGCCCAGGAAAAACTCCACCGACATCGGCGGGCCCCATTGGTAGAGGCTGGCGTCGCACGCCTGGGTGTAGCCCGAGGGCGACTCCTGGTTGAACAGGTCGCCATCGGTGAAGTGCTCGATCAGGTTGCCGGACGGGTCGCGCCAGTAATCGAAGATCTGGCTGCCCAGCATGTGCCGGCCAACCCCCCAGAACGGCGACCAGCCTTGCAGAGTCATCCACTCGTGGCCCAGGCACTGCGCATCAAAATCCTGGACCTCGAAGGACACGTGATGAACGAAGTCCCGTGGCGCCTGGAACAGCGCGATGGTGTGATGGTCGGTCCAGGCGCTGCCACGGTTCAAACGCAGGAAGGCCGCACTTGGGCGGTCGCGATGCGGTTCCTCGACCACCAGGTCTGAAGGCAACATGCCGAGCATGTGCTGGTACCAGGCCAGGTGCAGGGCCATGTCCTGTACGCCAATTGCCGCATGGCCCAGGCGCAGGACCTGTGCCGGGCCCTTGCCGGGGCGCTGCACATCGCCGAAGCGCTGCTTGTGTTGGGCCGAGTTGAGGGTCAGCGCAGGGCGCTGGGGCAGCGCACCCACGGCTTGGATGCCATGTACCAACTCAATCCGCCGTCCCGAGGGATCATGCAAGGCAACGTACTGCCCTCCTCCCGGACCTTCCATCGGCTGGATGGCCGAGGCCCCCGGCAGCCGGCGGGCCTGGTGCAAGTCGTCGAGGCTTTCGACGGCGAACGCGATGCTGCCAAAGCTGGCTTTTGCGGCCTTCTCGGCGATATACACATAGGGCAGCGAGCAGGTGCCGCGAAAATACAGGCGTTGCTCGGTACGGTGCATGACCACCAGGCCGAAATCGCTCAGGAAGCGTTCGACCACCCCAAGGTCGGGATGACGGTAGAGCACATGGTTGATGTCTTTGATCTGCAGCACGGTAGTGACTCCTCGGCATTCAATGGGCAGGACAACCGCTAGTCAAAACCAGGGCAGCCGGGATCGCTGCCCACCGTGGTGACGGTCGGTTGTTCCGCACTCGTGAAAAACTGACGCGTGAACTCAGGCCGCAGGCGGCTCGTCGGCGATCAGGTTGCTCAAGGTGCCAAGGCCTTCGATCTCTACGGTGCAGAGGTCGCCGGGCTTCATGAACAGTGGCGGGCGCCGCGCCCAGCCAATCCCGGCCGGGGTGCCGGTGACAATCACGTCACCGGGCTCCAGGGTCACCGCTTCACTGAGCACGGCAATCAGTTCGGCGACGCCAAAGATCATGTCGGCGGTATTGCCCTGCTGCACCACCGTGCCGTTGAGGCGTGTCACCAGGTTCAGGCCGGCGGCCCCCGGTGGTAACTCATCGGCGCTGACAAAGGTCGGGCCAAATGCGCCGGTGGCGTCGAAGTTCTTGCCGATGGTCCATTGCGGCGATTTGAACTGGTAGTCACGCACCGACGCCTCATTGAAGACCGCGTAGCCCGCGACATGCGCCAGGGCCTGCGCACGGGCGATATGCCGGCCACCGGTGCCGATCACCACCGCCAGCTCCCCTTCGTAATCCAGTTGCTCGGACACACGCGGGCGCAGGATGGGCTCGCCATGGCCGATCAGGCTGGTGGAAAAACGCGGGAAGAAGGTCGGATAGGCCGGCTGTTCGTAGGGGCTCTCTTTGGTGTGATCGGCGTAGTTCAAGCCGACACACACGATCTTGCCCGGACGCTCCAGTGGTGGCAGGTAGCGCAGCGTCGAGGTGTCCAGCAAGCGAGCGTCGCTCAAGCGCTGATGAGCCGCTTGCAGCGCTGCGGGGCCGGCGTTGAGCAGGCTCTCCAGGGTGCCTGGATAGCCGTTTTCCTGTTCGTTCAAGCCCCGCAGGACGCCTGCTTGCTCGACAGCCAGGCCTTTGCTGGAGCCTTCCAGAAAATGCACGAAACGCATGATCAGTACCTCTATTGTTTTTATGAAATGGTACGGTACGTTACCGTACCCTTTTGCCGAAAATGCACCCAAATCAAAAACTCGTCAAGGGTGATCGAAGTGTTTTTTACAAAAAAATTCCCGGGACAAATGTCTGACTCGTCCCACTGTGTGGCTGGAAGGCTGATGCAGAGCCGCGTAGGCTAGGCGGACTGTCGAATTGTTCTTTTCAGGAATAGCCGAGCCACATGCAAACCCCTACCCCGAGGCAAGCAGCAAAACGTCAAAGTATTCTCCAGGCGGCAACCGAGATGTTTCTCGCAGAAGGCTATTCCGGGGTCAGCGTTGACGGGATCATTGCCAACATTGGCGGCTCCAAGCGCACGATCTACGCCTATTTCGGCGGCAAGGAAGGCCTGTTCTCCGCGATTATCGAGGAGCTCTGTGCAGAGAACGTCAGCCCGCTGACCCATATGGACCTCGCTCAGAAGCCTGTGCAGGAAGCACTGACGACCATTGCCCGAGTGTTCCTCGACGTGTTGTTATCGCCTCGGACCCTCGCCCTGCATCGCCTGATTGTGTCCGAAGCCCTGCGAGCACCGGAGGCGGCACAGTCGTTCTTCGACGCCGCGCCCGCGACCGCCTACAACTGCTTGGCGGAGTATTTCACCTGGGCAGAGGAAGCAGGGCTGATCATCCCTGGCAACCCGCAGACCCGGGCAAAGATCTTCCTCGATGCGCTGACCGGCGACATGCAGTTGCGTTGCCTGCTGGGTCTTTGCCGAAGTCCCGGAAAACCGGCACGCGATCAGCTGATCAAAGAGACCATATCTATATTTATCAATGGCTTGTCAGCTGATAAGGCCCGGTAAGACGTCTCTGGGGTGCACCTTCATTGGCGGCAGATCAGCGCCGCCCCCGTGATCTCGGCACCGTCGGAAGTTTCCTTACCATCAGCCACCGCCATGCTGTCGGCCCCCAAAGCGCCCGCTTCATTCAACGCCATGCGCAGCGTTTCATCAGCACCCGCCCCCCTGACGGTGAACATCCTGATCAAGCTGCATTGATTGGACGATGTCGCGGTGACCAGACTAACGTTGAGGCCTTGCTCAGTCAGCTGGGTAGAGCACGCGCAGAGCGTGGCCATCGCCATGAGGGTCAGAAGCGTTTTGGACGGAGTCTTCATAACGGGTGCTTCCCTAGGTTTACGCGACTGATTCAACCGACGTTTGCAAAGCAGCTAAAAAATACTGAACGGATAATCGACAATCACCCGGTACTCATCGGCATTTGAGTTGCCACGGGTATTGCCCGGTGCGGTATACCCCTGCCCTGTACGGTGGGCCGCCCAGCGCAAGGTGACGTTCAAGCCCTTGGCCTTGCCGCCCGGTACGGCGTAGCGCAAGGCAATATCCCGCTCCCAGTGATGGGCATCCTTGCCGGCGGCGTTGTAGATGTAGCCGTAGCCTTGGCTACCGGGATCGACCCGGGTCAGGTCTGCCTCGCCACGGGTGTAGGAGGTGCTGAGCTGGAAGTCAGGCGCGTCGATAAACGCCAGGCTGGTCTGGTATTGGATCTTCCAGGACTTTTCCCCCGGCGCGTTAAAGTCTGCGTATTGCTGGGAGTTGTTCAGGTAAAGGAAGGTCCGGTCATCCTGCACCACGTAGTCGAACGGCGTGTCGCCATCGACCTTCTGCAGCCCCAGGGTCAGGCTCTGGCCGGCGCCGGACAGGGTCAGGCCGCCGGTGTAGGTGTGGTTGTCGATACGCCCCAACTGGCTGCGCCCCTGGTCGCGGGTGTTGAAGTAATGCACATACGGCGTCAGGGTGATCCCGCGCGCCAGGGTAAACGGCTGGCTCACCCCGACGTAGTACTGATTCCAGATATCGCTCAGTTGCCCGCCATACACCGTCAGCGTCATCCCACCCGGTGCACTGTAGACACCCCCCAGCCAGGCCATGTGCGGGCTTTCACGATCGGCGGCCAGCCCGGCCTTGTTGCCGCTGCCGTAACTGGTGCCCAGGCGGCTTTGCCCACTCTGGTTGCGCAGGCGCGTGGAGTCGACCCAGCCGCTGTCGAGGGTCAGGTTGTGCAGGCTGTAATTTTTCAACGTCACGCCGCGAAAAGTCTGCGGGAACACCCGGCTCACGCCGCTGGCCACCAGCGGGTTTTCCAGGTACTGGTCACCGACCTGCACCAGGCTGTCAAAGCCGCGCAGCTTAAGGGCCGCGCCCGCTGCCGAAAAGTCGGCCTGCGGGGCGTTCTGCGAATCCAACGGCAACAACCCCGCCCCGCCACTGCCCCCGCCACCGTCGAGCTTGAGCCCATAGAAACCATGCACATCCACCCCGACCCCAATTGGCGTGTCGGTGTACCCCGAACGAAAGGACAGGTACACCCCCTGCACCCATTCGCGCTGGTCCAGCCGCGACGGCGTGTTGTGGTTGTCGCGGCCCAGGTAGTAATTGCGCAGCAAGCCATTGAGGGACGAGCCGCTGACAAACCCCGGCGCGACCGCCAGCTCAGCCTTCTGCCGCTCATTGATGCCGGTGCTGAGGTTGTCCCGTTGGCCCAGGGAGTTATCGGCGCACACGCCCCCTGCGGTTAGCGAAACGGTCAGCGACATCGAAGCGCGCACCAGCCGTTTCACGATGAGCCCCATCAGCGTGGCGCCTGCTGTTCCAGCACGGTCACGGTCGCCGTGGTGCCCGCCCGCAAGCGGCCCTGGCTGACATAGTCGGGATCAATAGCGATCCTGACCGGCACCCGCTGTGCCAGCTTGACCCAGGTGTAGCTGGGGTTGATGTTGGCCAGCAGGCGACTGCCCGGGGAGTTCTCGCGGTCGGTGATGGCGAAGGCGATGCTCTGTACCGTGCCGCCAAAGGTTTCGCCGCTCATCAACTGGATCCGTACGCGGTCGCCCTCGGCGATCCGTGGCAGCTTGGTTTCCTCGAAATAACCACTGACATAGAACGAGTCGCTGTCCACCAACGCCAGCAAGGCACCGCCGGCCGTGGCGTAGTCGCCCTGGCGCGTCAGCAGGTTGGTGACATAGCCACTGACCGGCGCGATCACCCGGGTGCGCTGCAAATCCAGCTCGGCCTGGGTCAATGCGGCCTTGGCCAACTGCACATTGGCCTCGGCCAGCCCGAGATTGGCCTGGTTGCTCAACAGTTGCGCCTGGGCGACTGCCACGTCGGTATTGGACTTCTCCCACTCTTCGCCGGAGATCGCGAACCCCTGCTTGAGGGTGCGTCGCCGCCGCTCCTCACTCTGGCGCTGCTTGAGCTGGGCCTCGCTGGCAATGATCGCCGCCCGGGACTGGCCCAGGGTGGCCGTGGCCACGTCCACCGAGCGCTGCGCATGCTCGACCGCCAGGGCGTAGCGCGCCGGGTCGATTTCCAGCAGCACGTCGCCCTTGGTCACATGCTGGTTATCCTGCACCCGCAGGCTGACGATCAACCCGGAGACATCCGCCGGCAGCGTCACCACGTCGGCACGCACCCGCGCATCACGGGTCCAGGGCGAGCGGGTGTAGTGTTCCCAGGCGAACCAGCCCAGCACCAGGGCCAGCACGACCACCGCCAGGGTGATCAGTTGGGGAATGAGTTTTTTCAAGGTCATGGGGTTCCCATCACTAAAATGACAACAGCACACACACAGGCATACAGGGCACCCTCAAACAGTGCCTCATGCCAGACCAACCGCAACACGCCGAGACGGCGCAAGCCCCAGTCCAGCAGCATAAATACCGGCAGCGCCAACAGCAGCGCCTGGGCAATCGGCGGCAGGTACACGCCGCCCACCTCGAAATCAATCGGCAAGGGCCGGCACTCCTTCTTCCACGGGTTCAAGAAATTCACGGTAGCGCTCAAGGAACGACGCCACGATCAGCAACGCCACCCGAATGCGGAACACCGACCACAACTGCCCATGCCCGGAAGGCAACGCGCTGGCGTGCAACTGGTCCAGCTCGTCGCCTAGCTGGCGCAAGCTCGTGGTCAGGGCCTGCACATCCACACCCGGCCGGCCCGCCACATACCGGCCGGACTGCTCCAGGATCGCCTGCAAGCGCGCCTTGGTGGCGGGCGTGAGCAGTGCATTGTCCTGGCCTTGTTGCTTGAGCTGGTTCAGGGCGATCCCCAGGGCCATGCACGCGAGGCTGACCTCGAACAGCGCGTTGGAGCGCTGGTCGTTGGCGGCCGGCAACAGCCCCAGCATCATGGTCAGGCGGTCCATCATCCGGCTTTCAAAGGCGAATTGGCGCGAGTCCGCCGGCGTAGCCTGGAGCAATGCGTAGACCTGGCCACGGCTCTCGTCATACAGGCGCTGGATACGCCGCGCCGGGTTGAACGGAAACACCCAGGCGTACACCAGCAACGACAGGGCACAGGCGCCGATATAGGCGCCGGCGAACTCGAACCATTGGCTCGCGGTGTTCTGCCAGGCCCCGATATTCTGTGGGCCCACCATCAGGAAGGTCGACAGGCCCAGGCCCATGCCGATCCCCGCGGTCATCGGGCTGGCCAGGCCCACCGCAATCACATACAGCAGCGGCGCGAGGAGCAGAAACAGCATTTCCACATCGCCAATGGCCGGCACCAGCATGAACTGATAGACCGCCGACACCAGCAGGGACAGGCCAAAGCCGCGCGCATAATTCTGGCTCGCCGCCAGGGGCCGTGGAAAGGTTGCCATCAACGAACAGAGGATGCCCACCAGGATCATCCCGGCCCGCGCGCCGTCCCATGCGGTTTCGATCCAGATCAGGCCGCTGGCGAGCAAGGCAATAAAGGCCCGCGCCGCGTTCATCCCGGCCAGGCGCCAGTCCAGGTACAGCGGGTTGCTCTGGCCCTGGCGGTGCGCACAGCTGGCCTGGCGGCCGTCCTGGATCGCGTCGCTGAGTTCGAGGATTTCCTCCAGTTGCTGCAACAGGCGCGCCTGTTCCCAGCGCAAGGCCCACGCCAGGGCGCGCAAGGTGCCGCTCATGGGCTCATCGCGGCGCTGCTCGGCGTTTTTGGCCTGCTGATCAAAGCGCTGCTGCAACACGGTAAAGCCCTGGCGCGCCTCGGCCGACAGTGAACGCCCGGCCACTGCCAGCTCATCGAGAAACGCCAGCTCGTCCGCGCGCAACTGCTGGATGTCTGCGGGCAGCTCGCCCTCCCAGCGCTCGCCGATCAGCGTGCGCTGGCGGCGCAGTACCGTCAGCCGCGAGGTCAGCAACACCAATTGGTTGCCGAGCAATTGCACCAGCCCATTGGCGCTGCGCAGCCGTGGCGCATCGAAGTACAGATGCCGGCGCAGGCCTTCCAGGGCGCTGATTTCCCCCAGCAACTGCATCTGGCGCCGATGGAAGTCGGCCTCGCTCTCTTCGGTGCGGATCACCGCCGCGGCGTGGGCGGCCATCAGCTTCAGCACCTGGTCGACCTTGGCGAAATAGCCCCGGGCGACCGCTTCCGGGCGCGCCGTGAGCAAGCTGACCAGGCACACACAGGCCACCGCCAGCAGCGTCTCGGTAAGCCGGGTGATTGCCAGCATCAAGGTGTTGTCCTGCTCCGGCACCGCCAGCAGCCCTACCACCACGGCGGTAAAACCGCTGAGCACAAAGGCATGGGAGCTGGTGTAGCGCAACAGCGTGCCGCCGGCGGTGCAGAACGCCAACCACAACGACAGGGTAATAACAAAGGGCAGCGGGGCCTGGGGGAAAATCCCCATGATCAACACCGCTACGGCGGCACCGACCAGGGTGCCGATAATCTGCGAGAAACTGCGCTGCAACGCCATGCCGCCCAGGGGCTGGCTGACGATAATCACGGCCATCACCGACCATTTGGGTTGATCCAGGTCGAAGATAAAGGCCAGGTACAACGTCAACAGCCCTGCCGCGACGGTGCGCAAGGCAAACAGCAACACCCCGAGGCCGGGGTTGAATACCACTTTGAAATAATTGATCAGCGGTTGCATGGGCGCCCTTCATCCTGGACTGAAGCGGGGGCTGCCCGTAGCCGCACAGCCCCCCGGACCTGGGCTTATTTGCCCTCGGTCAACGCGTTGTAGCTGGTGAACAGGTTACGATAGTCCGGGATGTGGTTGGAGAACAAGGTCCCCAGGCCTTCGATATCGTTGCGCCAGTCGCGATGCAGCTCGCACGCCAGGCCAAACCAGGTCATCAGCTGCGCGCCGTTGGCCGACATGCGGTTCCAGGCCGATTGCTGGGTCAGTTCGTTGAAGGTGCCGGAGGCATCGGTCACCACAAACACTTCATAGCCTTCGGCCAGGGCCGACAGCGCCGGGAACGCCACGCACACTTCAGTCACGACGCCGGCGATGATCAGTTGCTTCTTGCCGGTGGCCTTGATGGCCTTGACGAAATCTTCGTTGTCCCAGGCGTTGATCTGGCCAGGACGGGCAATGTACGGCGCGTCCGGGAACAGGGCCTTGAGCTCGGGCACCAGCGGGCCATTGGGGCCGGTTTCAAAGCTGGTGGTGAGGATGGTCGGCAACTTGAAGTACTTGGCCAGGTCAGCCAAGGCCAGCACGTTGTTCTTGAACTTGTCGGGCTCGATATCGCGCACCAGTGACAACAAGCCAGCCTGATGGTCAACCAGCAGGACAGCGGCGTTATCTTTGTCCAGGCGAACGTAGGGTTTAGACATCATGATGCTCCTGGTAAGAGGTGCTTCCCGAAATGGGCCGCACCGGGAAAGGTCAGCGGTATTTACTTGCGCTGGGAGTCTAGCTCTTCGTGGTTATTAGCCACTTCCTGCGCCTTGATGTAGCTCTCGATCAGCAATTGGTAGTGCGGCATGGCCTGGGTATAGACGTTCGCCCACTCTTGGGCATCTGGACGGTTCCACGAGCCTTGTAGTTCCGACAAGGTGCCCATGATGTCGATCGGCACCACGCCGGCCTGGACCAGGCGCGCGACGGTCAGCTCGGTGGCCAGCTTCGAGTGGTTGCCCGAGGCATCGACCACGGCGAACACCTTGTAGCCCTCATGCACCGCCGCGATGGACGGAAACGCCAGGCATACGCTGGTCAGGGTGCCGGCGATCACCAGAGTCTTCTTGCCGGTGGCCTTGACCGCCGCGTGGAACTCGGGGTTATCCCAGGCATTGATCTCGCCACGCCGGGCCACATACTGGGCATGGGGCGCCGCCTCGTGGATTTCCGGGATCAACGGACCATTCGGCCCCTGGGGCACCGAAGCGGTGGTAATGACCGGGATTTTCAGCAGGGTCGCGGCCTTGGCCAAGGCAATGGCGTTGGCGCGCAATTGAGGAACATCAATGTCCTTGACGATCTGGAACAGGCCACTCTGGTGGTCGATCAGCAACATGGCGGTGTCGGTGGGGTCAATCGTTGGCTTCTGACCATTAAAGTTTGCAGCGTTACCTGAAGCGCTCATTTGCCTTTCCTCTTGCATGGGTGAACGGTATCGGGCCAGAACCTTGCCTCGACGTTTCTGGCGGCAGCTGACAATTCCAACAATGGAACGCCAGTGCAGAATAATGTTGGGTAGCACGAAGCGATCATTTTTCGCGCAGCCGGTAAATCCAGCCTCAGCTGTACTATCTCCAGTGTTCGTCATTGCACTAGGTGTCGGGTAGTCGTTGAATTAGACTTCACCATCTCAAAAATGGAACGATGCCTGTGTTCGACCTCAATGAACTCTTCCTCTATGCCAAGGTGGTTGAGCATGGTGGCTTTGCGGCAGCCGGTCGGGCGCTGAATATGCCCAAGTCGACCTTGAGCCGCCGGGTCAGCCAGTTGGAAGCGCGACTGGGGGCACGGCTGATCCAGCGCTCGACCCGTCAGTTCCAGGTCACCGACATCGGCCTGGCCTACTACCGCCACTGCGTGGCGATGACCGCCGAGGCAGAGTCGGCCGAGGACCTGATCGCCTTCAACAAGGCCGAGCCGCGCGGGGTGATCCGCCTGAGTTGCACCACCGCCCTGCTCAATTACTGGGTAGCGCCGATGCTGGCCCAGTTCATGGCCCAGTGCCCCAATGTCGAACTCAACGTGAAAAGCTTCAACCGCAAGGTCGATGTGATCAGCGAGGGCTATGACATCGCGTTGAACCTGTGCTTCCCGCCCCTGGAAAGCAGTGACCTGGTGATGAAGCTGCTCGCCAAGAGCCCCCAGGCGCTGGTCGCGAGCCCGGCCTTCTTGCAACAGCATGCACTGCCGCTGTTACCTGCCGACGTGTCGGGACTGCCAACCATCAGCTGGGGCAACCCGCTGCTGCAGTACGTTTGGGAGCTGATCGGCCCAGAAGGCGTGTCCGCCGAGATCTGCCACACGCCACGGCTGATCAGCGATGACATGCCCACCCTGAAAAGTGCGGCGCTGCAAGGTGTGGGCATGGCCAACCTGCCGCTGGCCGTGGTCAAGGAGGAGATACAAGAGGGTCGCCTGGTCAGCCTGCTCCCCCAATGGCGCCCCACCGAGGGCGTGATCAGCGCCGTTTTCCCGTCAAGACGTGGGCTGCTGCCTTCCGTGCGAACCTTGATCGATTTTCTGGCCCAGGCGTTTGAAACCCAGGCGCCTGGTCCATCGGGCCCCTCGCCGAAGAACGGACACTGAAACCCGCCGGGGTATGGATCCCTGCCCCGGGCTGAGGCAGGATTGGTTTTTTAGGTGGTGGGTGAGTCATGACGGTCCCTCAAAACAAGCAAGAACTGCTCGATGCCATCAACCGCAATTACGCAAAGCTACTCAGCGTCATCCAGCAGGTGCCTGCCGAGTACGTCAACGAATGCAACCTGGAGGGGCACGCCAAAGGCACGCAGATGAGCGTTGCCAATCTCGTCGCCTACCTGGTGGGCTGGAACGAATTGGTGCTCAAATGGCTGGCGGCCGATGCCGCCGGCAACGCCATAGACTTCCCGGAAACCGGCTTCAAGTGGAACCAGTTGGGGCAACTGGCGCAGAAGTTCTACCGCGACTACGAAGGCATCCCTTTTGAGCAGTTGCTCGACCGGCTCGACACGGCCAAGCAGCGCATCGTGTCCATTATCCAGAACCGCGACAATGCCCAGCTTTACGAATGCCCGTGGTACGAGCAGTGGACGCTGGGGCGGATGATCCAGTTCAACACCGCGTCCCCATATGACAATGCGCGTGGGCGCTTACACAAATGGCTTAAGACCAAAGGCCTGCTCATCCGCCAGGCAGTCCCCAAGGACGTGCACGCTGCTGGCGGCGGCCGAGGCGGCGTGCAAGACGCCCAAGCTGTTTGTGTCGACCAATGCCTCCAACACCGCCTCCTGGGCCTTGATCGCAAAGGCCGGGTTTATCCCCAGCGGGAGCATCGAGAACCTTGACGAACACGATCTTGAACACGTGTTTGTCAAATTCGTTGGCTGACTGTGTGAGGTGCGTCAGTCGCGATCCACGTCCGCCTGGTTGAGAAAAATCAGCACCCCAAGCAGCGCCATATAGAACTTGAATGCCGCGTCCTGGCCATTCCACTGATGGGATTGCCACATCAGGAACCACTCCCCGCCAATCACCATAAAGCCGAAAAACCACACCAGCAGGCCAGCGGTAAAGCCGATAATGGCCACCTGCTTGGCCGCGTTGAACTGCCGGCCACTGGCCTGCCTGGCCCGCCACATGGCCAGCGCCCCCCAGGCCAGCAATACGCCCGTCAGGGCTTCGCCGGCGATGATCAGCCCATAGGCGCCATGCCACAGCCACGGTGCGGTGATTGCCCGGTACATGGCGGCGTTACCCGGGAATGTGGTGTCCATGCTCAACACATGCTGGACAAAGGCAAAGTTGGAGGCGTAATCGGTGAGGTTGTTGAACGCCACAAGCGCGGCGAAGGCCGCCAGCATCAGGGTCAGGATGATTTTTGCGTAACGGGTGGTCATGTTGCTCGTATCCCAAGGCAATGAAATGGCTACGCTAACACGCTCAGAGACTGGATCAATCCGAGGCGGGTGAACCTGTTACTTTTTGCCGGTTGTTGCTGAGAACGCACCACACCGCTAAACAAATAAGCCCGCCGCCGTACAAATGGGCGAGCGAAAGACGCTCCCCCAGCAACAGCACTCCCCACAGCACGCCGAAAGGCGGAATAAGGAAAGTCACGGTCAGCGAACGCACCGGCCCGATATCCGCGATCAAGCGAAAATACAGAATGTACGCACACGCGGTGCAGATAAAACCCAGGGCAAGCAGTGCGCCCCAAACCTCCAGGTTGCCCCAGGTCGGCGGTGGGTTGATTGCGGCAGAGACGCCGAAAAAAGGCACGAGGAACAGCGTCGCCCCCACCTGACTGCCAAATGCGACAAGTTTTGCGTCCAGCCCACCCTTGTCAGCAACCCATCGTTTAGTCAGGAATCCTGCTGCGCCGTAGCAGCTGGTGGCGACTAAACACGCCAACGCCCCCATGACCACACTCATTGAAAGTGCGACGGGGCCGGTGCTGGTCAGGATCGCAATGCCCATCAGACCGATCAGCACCCCAGCCGCCTTTTTCAGGGTCAACGCCTCGCTGAAACACATCCAACCGATCAATACCCCCATCATCGGTGTGGTCGCATTGAAAATGGCCGAATAGCCGGCAGGCAACAGCAGTGCCGCCACGCTATACATCAAAAATGGGATGCCCGAATTGATAACCCCCAACACCATGATCGGCTGCAGCTTGCCTTTGAAATCGACGTTGGTTTTGAGCAGGGCAAGAATGACCGCCAAGCCAATGGCGCCCAACAAGACGCGGAAAAATGCAGTCGGCAAGGCGCCCAGAACGGGAGCCGATAGGCGCATAAAGAGAAAACTGGCGCCCCAGATCGCCGCCAGAATAAGGAGTCGAACATAATCGGATAATTTCATGGTGACCTTCGGTGCCGTTCATTAACGAAGTAAAGGCTCCAGAATCGCTTGGCTGAGGCCGGGCCAGCCATGGCGGACGCCTCTACGCTTGGAGTCTCACACTAAGGGACTTCGCCATGCCCGCGCACTCCGCTTCTTGCGGTCAAATCGGCCGGCGCGTCAGAGCGTCTGTCAAACAGGACCTTCTACGGCGCCTGGGTGATGACGCGAGCCAATTGAAGCGCCACCGTCGCGGCCTGCTCGGCGCTGACGATGTTGGTAAAGCCCAGCACCAGGCCGTGCCTGGGCTTGGCCTCCAAGTACCACGGTGACAGCGGCTCGACGGCGATGCCAATGGCCCGGGCACGCTGGGCGAGGTCAACATCATCACCTTCACGCAGGCCTGCAATCAGGTGCATGCCTCCCGCCTGGGGGTTGATCGACAGGCGTTCGCCGAACTGTTGCAGCAGTGCATCGACCAGCCACTGGCGGCGGCGCGCGTAGAGATTGCGCATTTTTTTCAAGTGCCGTGCAAAGTGCCCCTCGTAGAGGAAGGCGCTGACGGTCGCCTGGAGGAGTTGCGGGCAGTGGTTATGCAGGCGGTCCGCCTGACGGGCGAAAGCGTCGCTCTGCGCCGCCGGCACCACCAGATAGGCCAGGCGCAGGCCGGGAAACAACACCTTGCTGAAGGTGCCGGTGTAGAGCACCCGGCCCTGCTGGTCGAGGCTCTTGAGCGCCGGCAAGGGCCGGCCCTGATAGCGGTATTCGCTGTCGTAGTCATCCTCGATGATCCAACTGCCTTGGCGGTTGGCCCAGTCCAGCAGGGCCAGTCGGCGCGGCAGTGACAACGACACGCCCAGCGGGCTCTGGTGGCTCGGCGTGACCACCGCAAAACGCGCATCCGCGCAGCGGGCGATGCCTTGCGCGACATCGAGCCCCTGCTCATCCACCGGAACCGGAACCAGTTGTGCACCGGCTTGCAGTAGCGCATTGCGCGCCATGAAGTAGCCGGGCTCTTCCAGCCAGCACCTATCGCCGTGATGCATCAGCGTGTGGCTGATCAGGTCCAGGCACGCACGATAACCCGCACACACGAACACTTGCTCCGGGTGGCAGGTAATCCCCCGGGAAATGCCCAGGTAGGTGGCAATGGCCGCGCGCAACGGTGCATGGCCACGCGGGTCCGGGTAGACAAGCCCCTCAAGTCCGGCCTGGCGCAACTGCCGGCCCGCCAGCCGGGTCCAGAGCTTGCGGGGAAAGGCATCCAGTGCCGGCAGCCCCATTTGCAGGGCCAGGGGCAGCGCCCCGCAATGGGTGGACTGATACTGCGTCGCCAGGACAGGCGCCTGGCGTATGGGCGAGGAAACCGCAGCCAATTGCGGCGTGACCATCGTCCCGGCGGCGCCACGCGCAATCAGGTAGCCCTCCCCCATCAGCAACTGGTAAGCCGCTTCCACCGTGCCACGCGCCAGGTTCAGTTGCGCCGCCAATGCGCGAACGGCAGGCACGCGATCGCCCGGGCGCAGGCGGCCATCGGCAATGGATTCGCGAAATCGCTGGTAAAGCTGGCGGTAGACCGGTGCGCTCTGGCTACGGTCCAGCGTGAAGGGAGGAATCATGGCCTAGTCATTTATGCACTTTTCGGCCCTGTAGCTTAAGTCATCCGCGCTTTAAGGTCTGCTACCTCTTCACAGCGGACGACAGACATGACTTATACACTGGGGCATCTCGAAGACCAGCAGGCCTTCGCGGCCAGTTTCGACCTGATGCGCGTGCTGCGGCCCCATGTCACCCATCCGGCCCACTATGTGGCGCAACTGCTGCGCCAGACAGGGCAAGGCTACCGGTTATTGGCGGCGTGGGACGCCGGGCAAGTGGTCGGCCTGGCCGGTTACCGTGGGCTGGAAAACCTGCTCTACGGGCGCTTCCTCTATGTCGATGACCTGGTGGTACACCCAGACCTGCAGCGCAGCGGCCTGGGCGCACGGCTGCTGGACGCGGTTCGCGAAGAAGCCGTACAGCGCGGTTGCGCGCATTTGGTGCTGGACACCGGGCTGCATATGCCGTTGGCCCAACGCTTTTATTTTCGCCAGGGGCTACTGGCCCACGGCATGCACTTCACCCAACGCCTTCAGACAGAGAACCCGGCATGAAGAATGTTCTATTGATCAACGCCAGCCCCAATGGCCAGGTTTCCCATGCCAACCAGCTGGCATTGGAGCTGGTGGACACCCTTGGGCAGCAGCACCCGAGGCTCGAACTGGTCGAACGCGACCTGGGCACCCACCCGCTGCCACCGCTCGGCCTGGACTACGCCCGGGGCCTGGCGACGACCACGCCGTTCGACGCGCCGGCCTTCGAGGTTTCCGAAATGCTGATCCGCGAGCTGGAGCGCTGCGATCTCCTGCTTATTGCCACGCCGATGCACAACTTCACCCTGCCCGCTGCGCTCAAGCTGTGGGTCGACTATGTCCTGCGCATTCACCGCACGTTCAGTTCAGGGCCCGAGGGCAAGACCGGCCTGCTGAGCAACCGCCCGGTATATGTCCTGGTCGGTTCCGGTGGTTTTCATCAGGGCGAGTCGGCACGCCAACCGGACTTCCTGACGCCCTACCTGCGCCAGGTCCTGGGGACCCTGGGGTTGCTCGACCCGCATTTCACGTACCTGCAGGGCCTGGTGTTCGGTGACGAGGCGGTCCAGGCGGCGGTCCGGGGCGGCCGTGCCCGGCTGGCCCTGGAGCCGCTGTTCAACCCGCTTATTTGTGCCTGACGGTCAAAGCACGCCGGGCACCACCAGGGTCAACCAGGCCGGAGATGCCATGGGCAACATAGTCGATGGTGCCGGGGCGGCATTGGTGGCCATGGGTGTGCTTGGGCTGTAGATGAAAGCAGGCTTGGATAGAAAGAGGCCCTGCGAAAGAGGCCAAAACATCTCTACTTCATCTCATCCGGCAACCGAAACAGAAGCCAGCTACGTATCGGATCACGCTTTACGGGCGGATACACATTGGCAAGATCGGCAAGATCGAGCCTCAACTGATCGAGCAAGATTGGGTGTGTCTACATCCCTTAGAAATTCTGCAAAAGGTAAGACGCAGATTACGTAGGTCAATCGCGCAACCACAACCCACCCTCTCCTGATTAACGGTTCCTTCAACCGCCTTTTTATACATATAAAATATGCATAATGAGAAGATTCAGGATTCAATATAACGAGGCAAAAAACATCGCAAACCAGCAGAAGCATAAAGGCATAAGCCTAGCTGATGCAGAACCGGTGTTTTACGACGAGACCGCCCTGACAATACAGGATCACGATCACGATGAAGAGCGCTGGGTGAGCATGGGCATAGACGCGAAGGGACGCGTTTTGGTGGTGGCCTACACCTACCGCGCCCCAAACTTCGTGCGTGTTATCAGTGCCAGGCTCGCATCCAAAAATGAACGGCGCCAGTATCTGGAGGCTTGAACCATGAAAGACCAATACGACTTCAGCAAAGGCAAGCGTGGCGCAATCGCCAGCAACAAGGGGAAGACACGCATCACTATTATGCTGGACGACACCGTCATCACCGCTGCCCGTGAGCGTGCGCAAAGCGCCGGTATGGGCTATCAAACCGTGATTAATCAGTTATTGCGTCAGGCGCTGATTTCACAGGACACACACAGTCTGGCACCTGCGCCGAAAAAGCGCGCCAAAACCCTGCAAGTCATCAGCCATGGCATCAGCCACTCGGAGGTAGAAGCACTGGAGCGACAGTTGATCGCTGTCGCTGGCGAGTTGAACAGGGTGCTGGCCATGTCAAAACCGTGAGTTGCATTGATTGCAGTGATGATGACTATCAAGCCGCCCGGCCTGTTTAATTGCCTGCACCGATTCCTATAATCGTCTCCACATTCTCCCCCGGCCTGGCTTCAGGCTGCATTCCCCCCGGATCTCCACCCATGCCAAGCGCCAGCCAGGCCCCTCGTAGCCTTCCCGAACATAATCAACAGAGTGTCAAACAGCAGTGGCTGGCGATTCTCTCGGTCGCCGTGGGGGCCTTTGCCCTGGTGACCAGTGAGTTTCTGCCGGTGGGTGTCCTTAACGATGTGGCCAGCGACCTGGGCATCAGTGCCGGCCACGCAGGGCTGATGGTGACCCTGCCCGGCATCATGGCCGCCCTCGCCGCGCCGTTGTTGTCGGTCGGCATTGGCACCATGGACCGTCGCTATCTGTTGATCGGCCTGACGCTGATCATGATCATCGCCAACTCGGTCGTGGCATTGGCCAGTGACTTCGGCCTGCTGCTGTTCGGCCGCGTGCTGCTGGGCATCAGTATCGGCGGTTTCTGGGCGACGGCCATCGCCCTCAGCGGCCGGCTGGCGCCCAAGGGCGTGGGCGTGGCCCAGGCCACTTCGATCATCATGGTCGGCGTGACCCTGGCCACCGTGCTGGGCGTACCCGTCGGCACCTGGCTGAGCGGCCTGATGGGCTGGCGCATGACCTTCCTGATCACCGCGCTGATGGGGGTGCCGGTGCTCCTGGCGCAGATCTTCCTCCTGCCGCGACTCAACCCGGAGAAGGCCATTCGCGTCAGCGACCTACCAGCCCTGTTTATCAACCCACAAGCGCGGGTCGGCTTGATTGCGGTGTTGCTGATCGGCCTGGCGCACTTTGCCGCGTACACCTACGTCGCGCCCTTCTTCAAGCACAGTGCCGGCTTCGACGGGCCAACGATTGGTTCGTTGCTGCTGCTGTTTGGCGTGGCCGGGGTGATGGGCAATATTTTTGCCGGTTTTGCTGCCAACCGCAGCGTACGTCACACCCTGTTGCTGGTGGCGCTGATGATCGGCACCAGCACCGCCCTGTTCCCCCACTTCGCCACCGGCATGACCGGCGCGGCGATGCTGATCGCGCTCTGGGGCTTTGCCTTCGGTGCCTTCCCGGCCTGCGCCAGTATCTGGATGTTTGTCGTGGCGCCCAAGGATGTCGAACGCGGCATGCCGCTGTTCGTGGCGTTGTTCCAGGTAATCATTGCCCTGGGTTCGTTCTTCGGTGGGCGGATCGTCGACCAACTGGGCAGCTCGGTGCTGCTGAGCCTCGCCACAGTGCTGGTGGGCTTGGGTTTTGTGACGGTGTTGGTGCTGGGACGCAATGTCAGCAACAGCCTCGCGGCCCAGCCCTGCTAGTTGGCTGAGCACTGAAGTGTGGCTCGCCCTTAAGCAGGGGCGAGCCTACTCGATTTTACGAGACAGCCTGACTGTTGCTTTGCCGATGGGGAACTCTTGCGTTCCCGACCTTAACGCCAGGGAAACCCGGGTGTTTTGCGCATCAACTTTCACCAGCAGGTCTATATCTTTTTGCTTGCCCAGTTTCTGGAAAACCTCAAAGATTTCTTTTTCATCGAAAGCATCAATCCAGACGCCATAGCGGCTGTTTCCATTGCGCCAATAGAAGCCACAAAACGTTGGGATGGCCCTTTTTTCATAAGGGTTGTCCAGGAGGTCCTTTCCGAATATGTTTTCCTGCTCACCGTTGTAGGCGCGCCATCCAAAGTCCAGCCATTCGCCCTCCTGCAGGACCACCACAGGTCTCCAGTTGTATTTTTCCCGGTAGGCACCATAGATGCCTGGCGCAGGATAGCCCTGCGTTTGGATTTTCTGCCGGGTTTGCGGGCTGAAGGTCTTATAGGATGGGTCATTGAGCATGCGGTCTGCATAGCCGTCTTTAAACATGTATTGGGCATTGCTGTAGGCACTTTCCTTGGTCAGGGTTGCCACCTGCGCCTGAAAAGCCCCCACCTCCTTCTGGTTTCCCGCCCCACTCAGCCAGAGCACCACCCGCCCCTGTGGTGCCAACCCCACGATAAACGTGCGATAGGTGTCTTTTTTATGGGTGTCTTGATCGATAAAACCCTCATCCAGCAGACGTTTTATCGTGTGTTTGTCCAAGTCCCATTTGCCGGTATAGAACGTTCGCTCCACCAACGAGTACCAGGTAAATTCCAGTTGATAGGGCACGGCCTTTTTCTCGACCGCCGTGGTCATGGTTCCGCCCTGGCTGCCCCAACCGGTATTCTGCGTACCCCAGATCGCATCAAAACCGTAGGTAAAGCCCTCAGCGATTATCGCGCCGCGATACACCTCCATCGGATATTCCTGCGGTGCGGATACCGTTCCCGTCCAGCTATACGTTTCAGGCACGTCTTTACTCTTGCAAGCCATCAAAGAACAACAGAACACAACAGCAACCAGCACTGGCATCGGTTTTTTTATGTTCACACACCACGACCCCTTCATTGCCTTACAGGAACATCGCCACTCACGGCACTGCCCTCTCCCGTCACCAAGACCAGGCTCTGGGGTGAAGACAAGGTAACCCCCATTTCCTGAAGGCGCGCAAGCAGGATGAACAGCAAGTCGCTGCGGGCATCGGACACCGAGCGCGGGCTGTTGACGTAGCCGCTGACTCCAATGATCAGGCCGTCCCTGGCCAGGTCCTTGAACGTGACCGAAGGTGCGGGGCTGTCGAGAATCGCCTCATGTTCGGTAAAGGCCTGCATGAGCAGTTCGCGCACTTTCAAGACATCGGTGTCCAGCGGCAATGTGAGGGTGATGCCCACCACACCGAGCGCGTTGCCCATGGTGACGTTGCGCACATTCTGCGAGATGAACTGCGAGTTCGGCACGATCACTGTCGAGCGGTCGGCCATCTGGATCTCGGTCGCCCGGACATTGATCCGGCGGATATCCCCCTCGACGCCGCCCAGGCTCACCCAATCGCCGACCTTCACCGGCCGTTCGGTGAGCAGGATCAGCCCGGAGATAAAGTTCTGCACAATGGCCTGCAAGCCGAAACCGATCCCCACCGATAAGGCACTGACCACCCAGGTCAGGCTGGTCAGGTTGATCCGCAGGGTGGACATCACCAACAGGCTCAGCAGCACAAAGCCGAGGTAGCCCACCAGGGTCACCAGGGACGCGCGCATGCCGGCGTCCATGTTGGTTTCCGGCAGCAGCCGCTCGCTCAGCCAGCGCTTCAAGGTGCGCACAGCGAACAGGCCGACGACAAACATCAGCAGCGCAACGAGGATGTCCTGGGGAATGATTTGCAGGTTGCCCAGGGTCTTGCTGGACTCTCCCAGTTGGCTGAAGCCCTGGAGCAGCTCGCTGGGGCTGGAGCCCGCCGGAAGGAAAGCCGCCATCACCGCAGTGAGCAGCAGCAAGGTACGACCAACGCCCGCCAGTACCGTGCAAGCCTGGGCCTGGTGCCGTGGCGACAGCCCCAGGGCCTTGGCCAGTGCCAGGCCGCTGGGCTGCTTGGGCGAGAGCAGGGTTTCGCAGACGTCGCCGAAAAAGGCCATGAGCAGATAGGCCGTCGCCGCCACGACACTGATCCACAGCAGCTTGACGGTCAGGAAGTAGGCCAGGGACAGATACCCCGTGAACAGCGCGAGGACAATCACCGCCACCCATATCGAGGCCACAAAGGGCAACATACCGGCGAGCCCGCCCGGGCGCTCCAGCCCGAGCTTGTTGCGCACATGGCGCACGCGCAGCAACGCAGCGATGAAGATCAGCGCCGTGATCAGGGCCGTCAGGCCATTGAGCGCCACGGTCAATGCCAGGCTGGCGCCCGTGACGCTGTTGATGCGTTCCTCGGTGGCCACCAGCATCAGCGCTACCGCCAGAATTGCCGGGAAAGGCCCCAGGGCACTGGCGATTTCATCGGCAATGGTCGGCAACCGCCAGGAAGGTCGCGGCAACATCAGCAAGGCCCGTCCCAGGCCGGCAATAAACGCGCAGAACATGGCCAGGGTGACCAGGTGATCAGAAAGCCGCGCCAGGTTTTCGCTCAAGAGCGCATTGCTTTCCACCGCCCAGCGCATCAATGAGACGGCCCCCATGATCGTCAGGATCGACGCCAACCCCACCGCCACCGCCAGCGTGCTGCGCCGCAGGCGCCCCTCCGGCAGCCAGCGGATCATCGCCCAGGTAAGCAGTTGCTCCAGCAGTCGCCGGCCGAAACTCCAGATCAGCACCGCCACCAGCAGCGTGCCGAAGAACGCCCAGCGGCGCTCGGGGCTGACCGCACTCTTGAGGGCGACGAGCCCCTCGGCCTTCAGGTTGTCCAGGCGCTGCAGGTCTTCAGTGGTGGGGCGGATCAGGCTCGACCAGAACGAGGGGCTGAAGGGGCTATCGGTGCGTGAAGTGACCTGGGAATTGAACAGGTTGCGCCGCAGATTGACGATCTGCGCGGCGAGATCACGGCTCAATTGGCTCAGTTGTTTGGCCTGGCTCTCATCGGCAAGCAGGCTGTTTTTTTTCCGGGTCAGGGCATCCCGCTGGGCGGTGAGGCTCTGCGCTTCCCCGGGCTGGGCCGCGCCCACTACCTTGAGTTGATCATCCAGGCGCTCCATATCGGTGGCGCGCACCGTGAGCAACGCCTCGGCCTGTTGTTGCACCAGGAGTGCGCCCTGTCGAAACTCCGCCAGCTTCTCGTCACTGGTACTGATGGGCACACTCTGGCGAATCAGCTCAAGCTGCTGGCTGAGCTGTTTGAGATCAGCGTCATCGGGCAACACCGGCAAACTGTCGACAACTTCGACGGGCACCGTTGTTGCAGGCGCATCGGCCCACGCGGGCAGGCTGATAGCCATCACCATGGCCAGTATGGCCTGGCAGATGACGCGTGTATAAATTCGCCGCATCAAGTCACCCTTTCAGTCTCTTTGCATTGCCATTATGGACTGCCCCTGGAGAAAGGAAATTCCATAAGGGCCGCAAAAGAGCAGGTGCAGGCGCATTCACTCAAAAGGCTCACCCTGGACTCAAGCCGGCAGAGAGTCTGCCTCTCAATCAACCAGCGTGGGTTTGAGCGCCAATGCCCACGGCGCAATCAACCGCGCGGGGGTCTGGCAGGTTGGGCGCTTGAACACGAAGTTGCGGCACTTCTCGGCGAACTGTTGGCGGTTGTGCACCATGTCCAACTGCATCTGTGCCAGCTCGTTTGCGCGGCAGCGTTCGAGCTGTGCGAGGTCCTGGCTGGCTTTACGCGCGCGATGCCCCGCGTACTGCGCATCGGTCAGCGCGTTGCCGGCCTGTTGCAGCAACCATGAACCGAATGCGTGTGGGCAGCGTGGGCCGATGCCCTGGATCATCCCCCAGTGGTGGGCCTGGACAACGCTGATCGGCAGGCATTCTTCAATCAGCCTATGCGCCACTTCACTGCCGACTGCGCGGGGCAGGCTGTAGGTCCAGTATTCGGAGCCATACAAGCCCATGGTCTTGTAATGCGGGTTGAGTACCACACCCGCCCGGGCGAATACGATATCGGCCGCCAGCGCCAGCATCACGCCGCCGGCGCCAGCGCTGCCCGTCAGGCCACTGACCACCAGTTGCCGGGCCGTCAGCAACTCCCGGCAAACATCGTCGATGGCCTGGATATTGGCCCAGGCTTCCAACCCCGGCACCTCGGCCGCCTGGATCACGTTGAGGTGCACACCATTGGAAAAACTCCCGCGCCCGCCCCTGACCAGCAGCACCTGGGTGTCCCGGGCCTTGGCCCAGCGCAGCGCCGCGACCAGCCGCTGGCACTGTTCGGTGCTCATGGCGCCGTTGTAGAACTCGAAGGTCAGTTCGCCAACATGAGCGGACTCTCGATAACGAATCGGTTGGTACACCCGCTCATCGAACCCTGGGTGGACGATCGAACCGTCCAGCACCGGTACATCCGCCAGTTGCCCGGCCAGCACATGACGGGCCGGTAGCTTGAAGGTTTGTTCCCCTGGCAGGGCTTTGCGCTTGAGTGCGCCGATCCACAGGCTGTGATCGCCGGCCGCAACCAACACCGCATCATCCTGTACCGCGAGGATGTCCCCCGGCGTACCGCGACGCGCATCCAGGTGCGCGTCATACAGGTAATACTGCCCGCCGGCGAGGCTGGCCAATACTCCGGGCTGGCCGTCGGCGGCGTCGAGAGTGCGTTTGATAAACCGTGCGCAATCGTACCAACTGAAAGTGCGGTCAGCCTGCTTCATGTTGGGCTGCAAACGCCCGATCACATCAGGTTGCGTGTCATCGAGAGGCGTCGGCACGAAGCCCCTGGCGAATTTTTCCACGACATCGCGAATGCAAGAGATCGCAGCGTCACTCACCGGGCCGTTGTACAACTCGGACTTGCGCACCTCGGCGGGCATGTCGAATTCACAGGTCGACCAGATCGGGCCGGCGTCCATTTCCTCCACCGCCTGCAAAGCCGTGACACCCCAGCGCTTGACCTGCTGGGTGATGGCCCAGTCCAGCGCGCTGGCACCACGGTCGCCGACAATCCCTGGGTGAATGATCACCACCGGGCGATCCGGGTTGCTCCAGAGCTGCTGCGGCACACGGTCCTTGAGAAACGGGCAGATCACCAGGTCGGCCGCCGATGCCTCGATCTGCCGGCACACCGTGGCTTGATCGGTGAACAGCACCACACTGGGTTCATGCCCCAACTGGCGCAAGTCCAGCCAGGCCCGCTGGGTCAACCCGTTGAACGCCGACGACAACAACATGATCTTCAATGACCGCATGACTGACTCTTCCTTGAGAAGGCATGGCCGCAGGCTCCTTGAGCCATCCTTGGCCTTTTATGGAAGCGCAAGGGTAGAGGCCGGGCCGGGGCAGTCACCTGATCGAGGTCAATCTTGTGTCAGTCAGTCGTTACCACGCGGGGACGATATTTTTAGTGTCGAATCGAAATCATGTTGACAAGAGAGCGCTACCGCGCGAAATTATGGTTTCGGATCAACACTAAATGACATGCCTGGTTCAGGTTGTCTGAAATCAAACCACCGTTGGAGAGACATCATGTTATCTAAAGCTATTTTTTATCATGCAGGTTGCTCGGTGTGCGTCAGCGCAGAACAGCAGTTCGTTACGGCGCTGGATCCACAACGTTACCAAGTCGAAGTGGTTCACTTGGGAGATGCCAAAGGCCGCGTTGCAGAGGCCGAGCGTTTTGGTGTGAAGTCTGTGCCGGCATTGGTAATTGACGGACAAGCCTTCCATATCAACTTCGGCGCGGGTATCGAAGTTTTACGCTGACCCGTGTGCAGGGCGCCAAATAATGGCGCCCTGTAACCTACCTCGCGGCGCTCATCAATCTCAACGGAGAAACCGATAAATCCGCGCGTGCAAACCTAATACCCAAGAGTGACAGTCCACATGAAAAAAGACAGTCCCTTCGCCCTGCTTCTGCCTGCCGCAATGGCACAATTCGCTGAAGATGCGGGCGTGTATAAAGCCACCAAGCAACCGCTGAAAACTTTCTATCTGGCCATCATTGCCGGTGTATTCATTTCCATCGGTTTTGTGTTCTATATCACGGCAACCACCGGCCTCGCTGGCAGCTCCTGGGGGCTGGTGAAACTGGTCGGCGGCATCTGCTTCTCCATGGGGCTGATGCTCGTGGTCGTCTGTGGCGCGGACCTGTTCACGTCTAACATCCTGAATGTGATAGCCAAGGCCAGCGGCCGCATAACCTGGGGGCAATTGGCCAGGAACTGGCTGAATGTCTATGTCGGCAACTTGATTGGAGCCTTGTTTTTCGTCGCGTTGATTTGGTTCTCTGGCCAATACATGACCGCCAATGGCTTATGGGGGTTGAATGTATTGCAAACCACCAGCCACAAGTTGCAGCACTCGTTTATTGAGGCCGTGAGTCTTGGCATCCTGGCCAACTTGATGGTGTGCATGGCCGTCTGGATGAGTTATTCCGGCCGCAGCCTGACGGATAAAATGCTTGCGATCATCCTGCCGGTGGCCATGTTTGTCGCCAGTGGTTTCGAGCACTGTATTGCCAATATGTTCATGATTCCCATGGGCATTGTAATCAAGCACTTTGCTACTGCCGAGTTCTGGAACGCGGTGGGGGCAGCCCCTGAGCAGTTTGCTCATTTAACGATCAATAACTTTATTTTCGACAATCTTATCCCCGTCACGCTAGGCAACATCATTGGCGGAGGCTTATTGGTTGGCCTGACTTATTGGGTGATCTACCTGCGAGCCCCTGAAGGGCAACATTAATCACCCAAGTACCCGGCAGGATGGTTTGCACTGAGTTCTGCCCTCCCTGTTTTATTTTCTGTTCTGTCCCCTGCTCCACCCAAATCGATGAGGAATAGATATGAAAAAGTTAACCACTGCGTTTGGCGCTCCAGTCGTCGACAACCAAAATATTCAAACCGCCGGCCCGCGCGGCCCTGCCCTGCTTCAAGATATCTGGCTGCTGGAGAAAATGGCCCACTTCGACCGGGAAGTCATTCCTGAGCGGCGCATGCATGCCAAAGGCTCGGGCGCATTCGGGACGTTTACGGTGACCCACGACATTACCCGCTACACACGGGCCAAAATCTTCTCCGAGATCGGCAAGAAGACTGAAATGTTCACCCGTTTCTCGACGGTGGCCGGTGAGCGCGGTGCCGCCGATGCCGAGCGCGACATCCGCGGCTTTGCCATGAAGTTCTATACCGAAGAAGGCAACTGGGACCTGGTGGGCAACAATACCCCGGTGTTTTTCCTGCGCGACCCGCTCAAGTTTCCCGACCTGAACCACGCGGTCAAACGCGACCCGCGCACCGGCATGCGCAGCGCCGAAAACCAATGGGACTTCTGGACCCAACTGCCCGAAACCCTGCATCAAGTCACGATCATCATGAGTGACCGTGGCCTGCCGCGCACCTGGCGGCATATGCATGGTTTTGGCAGCCACGCCTTCAGCTTTATCAATGCCAACAATGAGCGCTACTGGGTCAAGTTCCACCTGCGCACCCAGCAAGGCATCGAAAACCTCACCGATGCCCAGGCCCAGGAACTGGTGGGACGCGACCGCGAATCCCACCAGCGCGACCTGTATGAAGCCATCGAGAACCAGGACTTCCCGCGCTGGAAGCTGTTTGTGCAAATCATGCCGGAACAGGAAGCCGGCACCTACCACATCAACCCTTTCGACCTGACCAAGGTCTGGCCAAAAGCCGACTACCCACTGATCGAAGTGGGCGTCATGGAGTTGAACCGCAACCCCGAGAACCATTTTGCCGACGTCGAACAAGCTGCTTTCTCCCCGGCGAATGTCGTCCCGGGCATCAGTTTTTCACCGGATAAAATGCTCCAGGGCCGCCTGTTTTCCTATGGCGACACCCAGCGCTACCGCTTGAGCGTCAACTTCCAGCAAATCCCGGTGAATGCCCCCCGAGGCGCCACCCGGGTCAACAGCTATCACCGTGATGGACTGATGCGGGTTGATTCCAATGCCGGAGGCACCACCTCCTACGAACCGAACACCCGTGGCGAATGGCAAGAGCAGCCCGATTTTCAAGAGCCGCCCCTGACCCTGGAAGGCGCGGCCGGCCACTGGAATCATCGGGTCGATCCCGATTATTTCTCCCAGCCCGGCGCCCTGTTCCGAAAAATGTCCGCAGAGCAAAAACAAGCGCTGTTCGATAACACCGCACGCGCCCTGGCGGGGGTTTCCACCCCTATCCAACGCCTGCATATAGAGCACTGCACCAAGGCCGATCCCGAGTATGGGAGCGGCATTATCAAGGCATTGGCAGCCTGCCAATAACCCTGGACGGGGCTCCCGGGTCAACCGGGAGCCCCCCTGGCCTTGGCCGCCTAAAAACGAAAGGTGCCACGAACAGACAAGAATTGACTGTCATCCCCTCCAGCCTCCCGCACCATTTTTGCCACCGCGTAGTATTTGTAATCCAGGTCGATCGTCAGATTGCTTGAAGCCAGCCATCTCAGATTGGCCCTGGCAATCGTCCCGATCTCGCGCCCCGCCCCCTGACCGGAAGGCACGATGGGCACCATGCCCGGGACATACACGGCATCCCCGGCACGCTGTTTCCAGGCCTTGAACACCCCAGGCTCGATGCGCACCGTAGGCCATGGCGAAAACGCCAGGACCGGGCCGACAATAATGGCGTTGGAAAGGGTGATCAACGCCGCTTCGCCATACACCCCATTGCGCGGGAACAACGGGTCGAAGGTCTCGACCTGTTTGTCGCCGGCCTGCCGATCGCCACTGGCCGCGTCAACCCGCAACCCCAGGCGCGGGCGCCAGGGCGCTGAAAAGGTGTAGCCACTGTCCGTCGAGAAGGCCCAGGCACGTATATCCCCGCCGGCCAGCGTGCCGGACTGCCCGGCCAGGTCCCAACTCCAATCCAGCGCGCCGCTGTTTCCAAATAGCCTTGTGCCGAAGGTGTAACGCTGCTCCGCGCCGGTCAGCCCGGCCAAGGTTCTGCGCTCGGTTTCCAGCCCAAAGGCGTAGAGGTCGATGTTCCATTGCGACGACAACGGTAACGTGCCGTAGAGACCGTAGAACTTGACTTGATTGTTCGACCCATCGTCGAAAGAGTCGGTGCCAAGCCTGACCGGACGTACGGCAAAAACATCCAGCCGCGTGCGCGGAGCCCATTCCAGGGTCAACCGTAAACCATCGAAGGCCTGCCGCACATTCGGCGTTTCCCGGTAAGTGACAAATGCCTGGGCACCGTAGGCCATTTCCTGGCGCCCGAGCCGCGCCGTCAGCATTGCACCGCCCAGCTCGAAGCGACCATCGATGAAGGCCTGTTGTATATCGTTGCGGCTGGCATCGGTCGGCGACGGTGAGTCCTTGCCCCAGGCCCGGGTATTCTGCACCTGCGTGAAAATACGCAGGCCACCGTCGAACAAATGCAGGTCGGCATGGGCTTGCAGCCGCTGCATCAAGGCGGAATCGTCATGCCCGCCCCGCAGGCCAAAAAACGGCCTGTCGACGGTATCGGCCCGGTAACGCACCTCGCCACCGGTTTGCAGCCAGGCCGAGTCGGACAGGCGATGAAAACGCAAGGCATCGAACGGATCGGTCCGCTTGCGCGCATCGTCGAGAAAACGATAGTCCTCCATCCAGCGCGGTAACCCCGGGCGTAGCGGGCGCTCTTGCTCCAAAGGGTTGCCGAGTGCCAGATCGGCACACAGTAAAAGTGACGGTGCCATCAGGCTTGCACCTGCCAACAGCGTCGAAGAACGTCTAGAAATCACGGTTCCCAACATCTTCAGATTCTCTTTTTTGTTTTTATTGGGTAGCCGTCAACACCGGTCAGGCATTCGCCAACCGGAGCCGCAGCCGCTGCAAAGAGAAAGACGCGCCGTGCAAGCGCGCCTGTTTAAAGGGTTGTCACTGAATACAACGGTCGAAAAGGCAAAACATCTGACCGTATTTATAACGGACCGGGGCCGGGACCACTCCACTGTCCCGGGCATACTTGTCCCAGTCGGCGGTCAGCTCGGCGAGCTTCTTCGGGTTGTCCGCCGCGACGTCATGGGCCAACGTCACGTCCTGCTGCATGTCATACAACTCCCAGCGCCCACTGCCATACGGCGGCGCCTGGAGCTGGGCAACCCACTGGCCGCTGTACAACGCGCGTCGACCATTGAACTCCCAGCCCAATATCCGTGGCGCCTGCTGGCGGCCCTCAAGCGCAGCCAGCATCGAGCGCCCCTGCAACGGCAAAAGCGCAGCCCCCTGGTACTGTTTGGGATAACTCACTTGCGCCAATTCAAGAACGGTCGGCAAGAAATCCTTGGCATGCAGGATCTGCCGATTGATCGTGCCTTTGGCGCTGAGCGCTGGATAACGCACAATCGCCGGCACATGGATCCCGCCGTTGGCCGTGAAGCCCTTGAAGTAAGGGAATGGCGTCGCACTGACCTGCGCCCAGCGTGGCCCCAGTGTCACGTAGGAACCTTTTCGTCCCATATTTTGCGGGCTGTTATCGAATGTCTTGTCCACCCACTCGCGGATCCCGTCACGGTCGGCCGTTGTGCCCAGGGACTCGGGGGTCGCCGACTCCGGGCCGTTGTCGGACATGAACAGAATAAAGGTGTTATCCAGCTCGCCACTTTTGCGCAGGTGTTCAAGTACCCGGCCAATGTTGTGGTCCATGTTGTCGACCATGGCCGCATAAATCTGCATGGCCCGGGTTTGCTCCTGGCGTTGCGCCTCGCTCAGGTCCTCCCAGGCAGGCAGCTTGTCCTTGAGCGGATCGTTGGCCGTGGTCCCCGCAGGCACCAGCCCCATCTCGATCATCCTGGCCAGGCGCTGCTGGCGTAGCGCTTCATAACCCTGGGCGTAGTCTCCCTTGTACTTGGCCAGGTATTCGTCTGGCGCCTGCAGGGGCCAGTGCGGTGCGGTAAAGGCCAGGTAGGCGAAGAACGGCTTGTCTGCCTGACGGTCGCGCTCAAGATAACCCAGCAACTTATCCGTGTAGAAATCGCTGGAGTAGAACGGCTCGGGAATCGTCGTGTCCTTGCCATTTTCCTGGTATCGGGCCTTGTAGTTCCCCGGGAACATCTGGCTCTTGTCCATGTGGCTGGCGCCGCCGGGCATCAGGGTAAAGGAGCGCTCGAACCCACGGGCGGCGGCGTTGCTCTGTTCGGTGGCGCCCAAGTGCCACTTGCCACTCATAAAGGTGTTGTAACCCGCGCCCTTGAGCAGCTCAGCCACCGTCACCACATTGCGGTTCAGCATACCTTCGTATCCGGGCTTGCCCTTCTGTTCCGGCTGCAGGTATTCGGCCATCGTGCCAAACCCTGACTGATGATTGTCGATGCCGGACAGCAACATCGAGCGGCTCAACGAACACGTCGGCCCGGCATAGAAGTCCCCCAGGCGGACGCCCTCCTGCGCCAATTGCTGCAGGTTCGGCGTGGCGATTTCACCGCCAAAGGGTTGGGTGTCGGAAAAGCCCAGGTCATCAGCAACGATCAGCAAGACATTGGGACGTTTCGCCCCTTCTGCCTGGCAGATCAGTGATGCCATCGACAGGAACAGCAACCACACAAAATGCGAAAGCTTGCACATGGATTCACCTTATTATTGTTGGTTTTATTGATCGAAGCAGGCCCCTCTGGCCATTGGCACAACCCTCTCAGACATCCAGTACGACACGCTCGCCCACCCGACGCACCGCGACGGGAACCAATTGCGCCCCTTTGCAGGGCCCATCGATACAGGCGCCATCCTTGAAACGAAACATCGCGCTGTGGTGAGCACACATCAACAGGTTGCCTTGATAGGTGCAGAACCATTGCGGGTGATAGTTGAGCGGCACCGAAAAGTGCGGGCAGCGATTGATGTACACCCACACCTCCCGGCCCTGGCGCACCGCCACCAGGCCCGAGGGGTGCAGGTGCTGATGCCCGGGCAACCCCAGGGCACCGCCATCGGCGATGTCTTCCAACTGGCACAACGTGATGCCGCTCATGTCGGGTCCTGAAGGTGTGGGTTGCCCAGGCTCCAATGCCAAGGGCGGATCTGCAGCGAGGCAAACAACCCGCCCTGGACATAGGGGTCGTCCTGAACGAATGCTTTCACATCGGCCAGGCTGCCGGCCTCGATGACCAAGAGCGTGCCGTTCATGTTGACACCGCCGTCATCGAGGGTCGGCCCACCAAACCGCACCACCACCCGATGTGCCTGGGTTGCCCGCAAGTGCGCTTGATGACTGGGGCGCAATCGCTGGCGCAAGGCCAGGGAGTCGGGGTGGTCAGAGGCGAATATCGCAAACAGCTGCGCCATGGCTTACTCGGCCTCCATGACAAATTCATAACTCGCACGCTTGAACGGCAAGGCGATCCCCAGTCGGGAGGACACATCGTCATGGGTCACCCGATCTTCATAGATCACCTGCAAGGACTGTTTGACGCCAAACACTGCGTCAGACTCCAGGTACGGATCATCCCGATTGAACAAGTGGGTCACCAGTGTGCGATAGCCCGGTTGCTCAATCAGGAAATGCAGGTGCGCGGGGCGCCATGGGTGGCGGTTGGCAGCCTTGAGCATGCGGCCGACGGGGCCGTCGGTGGGGATCGGATAACACACCGGGACTATCGTGCAGATCGCAAAATAGCCATCGGCATCGGTGCGGTAACGCCCTCGCAGGTTGCCCAAAGGCTGCTCTGGATCCTGGCCCGAATACATGCCATTTTCAGCCGTCTGCCAAACGTCCAGCACGGCACCGGCCAGGGGGTTGCCATGGGCGTCCACCACACGCCCGCGCACCAGTGCCCTCTGGCCCGGGGTGAATGCCATGTTTTCGCCGTAGGCCCGCTCAGGCATGCCTTCGATATAGAACGGCCCGAACACCGTGGTTTGCGTGGCATCGATGCTGTATCGGTGGTTGATCGCATCGACCAGCATCGACACACCGAGGGTATCGGACAACAGAATAAATTCCTGGCGCACCTGGCCATCGCACATGTGCCCGGTGTCCGTCAGGAAGCGGATCCCGTCCAGCCATTCGCGCTCGGTCAGTTCAACCTCGCGGACAAACCCATGCAGATGGCGAACAAGGCTGTGCATGATCTGCTTGAAGCGCGCATCGGGGGTATTGTCGAAACTGTTCAGCACCTGCTGGGAAATCTGCGCCTCAAGGTCGGTGTTGTGATCGTTCATTGTGGTTACTCCGAAATGACTGAGAAGACGCCACCTGTGATCAATCGGCTGGCGCCAGTCCGTTCCTGGCCCGCGTCAACAGCGCCTCGATGGGCTGGCGCTCGAACGGTCGCGGGTTGTAGTACGGGCTGGCACAGGCGATTTGCGCCGCTTCGGCCGGTCCGTGCTCAGGCAGGCCGATTTCAGCCAGGGCCAGGGGAACCCCCAGTTGTTGGTTCAAGGCGTACAACAGTTCCCCCACCTCTGCGGCCTCATTGCCCCCCAAGGCCCGGGCAGCCCGTTGTAAAGGTCCAGCAGCCGCCTGCCGGTTGTAATGCGCGGCATGGGGCAGGACGATCGCGTGAGCCTGGGCATGGGGCAGGTTGAACGTCCCGCCCAGGGTATGGCAAAGCTTATGGTGCAGGGCCATCCCCACCGACCCCAGGCAAATACCGGCCAACCACGCCCCATACAACGCCTGGCTGCGGGCGTGTGGGTCATTGGGGTCCTTGACCACGCCCGGCAAGGCCTGCGCCAGGGAGCGAATGGACTCCTCGGCCATAAAGCCGATGATCGGGTTAGCGTCTTCGGCATACAACGCTTCCACCGCATGGGCCATGGCATTCATGCCGGAGCACGCGCTAATCTGCGTTGGCAGGCTCAGTGTCAGTTGCGGGTCGTAGATGACGGTCTTGGGTAAAACCCTGGGATCGCGCCCGGTTTTCTTCAAGCGATTTTCGGTCAGCCCGTAAATCGGGGTCATTTCCGAACCCGCATAGGTCGTCGGCACGGCGACGATCGGCAAGCCCGACTCCATCGCAATCGCCTTGCCCAGGCCAATGGTCGAGCCGCCGCCAATGGCTACGCAGCAATCGGCCCCAAGACGGGCCGCCTCCAGGCGCGCCGCTTGCGCCACCTCCAGTGGCACATGCATCACCGCCTTGGGATAGATACCGGCCGCACGCGCCCCCAACAGCGCCGCTACCCGCTCGCCAAGCCCCTGTTGTTCCGGCGTGGTGAGAATCAGCGCGCGCTTGGCCCCCAGACGCTCGATCTCTTCGGCCAGTGCCGAGAGCTTGCCCCAGCCGAACACCACACGGGTCGGCAGGCTTTGGTACACAAAAGAATGCATGGCAAACCTCAGCGTTTGAAGTGAGGAGGGATTTTGGCATCGACATTGACCCAGACCGATCGTGCCTCGGTGTAATCATGGATCGCCTCAAAGCCCATTTCCCGGCCGTAGCCCGACTGGCCGACGCCACCAAAGGGGCTGCCGGGGCTGACGCGCTTGTAGCAGTTGATCCAGCACATACCGGCGTGGATGGCATTGGCCATTTTGTGGGCCCGGGTCAGGTCCTGCGTCCACAGGCCGCTCCCCAGCCCGTACTCGGTGCTATTGGCGATGGCCAGCGCCTCTTCATCGGTGCTGAAACGCATGACCGTGACGAAGGGGCCGAACACCTCCTCCTGGCACACGCGGTCCTCAGGCGACGCCTCGATAACCGTCGGCTGCACATAGAAGCCGTTGGCCAATGCCGGATCATCAGGCGCCTTGCCACCGGTGAGGATTTTGCCGCCCTGCGCCAGCGCAATATCGACATAAGCCAGCACGCGGTCACGGTGCAGGGCCGAGGTCAATGGCCCCATTTCGGTCGCCGGCTCCATCGGGTCGCCCAGGCGAATGGATTCGGCCAGCGCGATAAAACGCTGCAGAAAGCGCTCGGCAATGTTCTTGTGCAGAATCAGGCGCGAACCGGCAATGCAGGCCTGGCCCTGGTTATGAAAGATCGCCCAGGCGGCGCCGTTGACCGCCGCGTCCAGATTGGCATCTTCAAACACAATGTTGGCGCCCTTGCCGCCCAGTTCCAGCTGAATGCGCTTGAGGTTGCCGGTTGACGCCTCCACGATCCGGCGACCGGTCGATGTCGACCCGGTAAAGGCAATCTTGCCCACACCCGGGTGCTCCGCCAGGGCCTGGCCGGCGGTATGGCCATAACCCGGCACAACGTTGACCACGCCCTTGGGGAACCCCACCTCGGTCATCAGCTCGACAATGCGCAAGGTCGATAGCGGCGTGATTTCAGAGGGTTTGATAACGATGGTGTTGCCGGCCGCCAGGGCCGGCCCCATTTTCCAACTGGTGAACATCAGCGGAAAGTTCCACGGCACGATCTGCCCGACCACACCGATCGGCTTGCGCTGCACATAATTGAGGAACCCGGCCTCCACTGGAATCACGGCGCCTTCGATCTTGTCGGCCATCCCCCCGAAGTAGCGGAAACAGGCCGCCGTACGCGGCACATCGAGGCCCCGGGAATCACGAATCGGGTGGCCGGTGTTCAGCGACTCAAGCTGCGCCAGTTCTTCAGCGCATGCTTCGATCCTGTCCGCCAGCTTGAGCAACAAGCGCCCGCGCTCGGCGGCGCCCAGCGCCGCCCAGGGCGCAAACGCACGCTGGGCGGCGGCGACGGCAAGATCGATGTCGCCCGCTTCGGCGGCGGCGACACGGGTGATCAACGAACCGTCATGGGGCGACACCACGTCAATGGTGCCACCGGCGAGCGCATCCACGAATCGGCCATCGATATAGAGCTTATTTTGCATAATACTTTCCTCGCACCGTGCCACCGGCACAGCGTCTGACGACGTGATTCTGGAGAACATGGCCCGGCAGGTGCCGGGCCAGGCGCGAAGCCCTAGAACTCGATCGGGTAGGGTTTGAGCTCGCCGCTTTCATAGCGTTGCGGCAGATCGGGGGTCGCGTTTTCCCACACCAGCAGCATTGAGCGCTTGGTCGAATACCCCTGGTGACGGATGTCTGCCGGCATGGCGCAGATATCGCCGGCGCGCATGGTGATGCGGGCTCGCGGGCTGCCGTCCTCCTTGTCGCCCACGTCCCAGATGATTTCGTCGGACAGTTGCAGGAACCACTCGACCCGGTCATTGCCATGGAACACCGGCAAGATGAACTCCTCCGTCGTTGGGCAAAACAGGCTGGCCTTGCACACCGAGGTCACCGAGGGGTTCCAGGTCACATCGGAACGCGACAGGTACTTGAACAGGCTGAAGGCATGCAGTTGCCCCTCGAAACCCGCGGCGGCATGCACTTGTGGTTCGTCCTGGTCCACGTCGCTGAATTGACGGTTGACCGGCAGGTCGTTACGCAGTGGCGAATCATCCGCCAGCCCGGGCATGCGCTTGGTGGCAATGCGAAAACGCTCGATGGCCTCGATGTTGTGACCGTTCTTGCGCCCGAATGCGGTTCCGGTTTCTTCCGGTGCCGCGAACGGATCGAAGGTGGCATTGGTCCAGTCGTACAAAATGGCTTTGAAGGTCGCCATGATCAACGGCGTTTCAAAATTCTCGGTGTAATTGACGCCCGCCGCCTTGAGCGTGCCATTGAATGTACCGGCGTACAGATCGACTTTGCCGTAATAATTGCGGGTCCCGATAACGTGGTCGAAGTTGACCCAGCCGTAGAAAAAGCCCCAGGCCACGTCTCGCATCATGGCGCGCAAAAAGGCGTCGATGGGCATCAGGTGCGAGCGGGTCTGCCCCTTGGCGGGCCAGGTAATCCGGGCAAAGTATTCATCGCGTGACAGCTCGAAGGCGCCAAGCGTAAAGGTGCAATAGCCGGTGACCGCATGGGGCGCGCTGGCCTGGACGTCGTGGTCGGCAAAGGATGGCAGGTCGACAGTTTTTTCAAGCATGGCCATGACGGCATTCCTCTTATTGGGCTGATGGCGCTTGTCACAAGGCAACAAGGCAGGTCACTGCAGACAGATGTCTGCCCACTTCTCGACCGACAACACGCCCTTGATGGTTTGCTGCAAGATCACCCCCGGGTGGCGGCTGTCGAAGCGGTATGCCGTGCCAGCGGGCAGCACACACTGGTGACCCCGCTTGAGCAGCACATACCCCATCGGTTTGCCCGCCGGCAGCTCGCCGGCCAATTGCGTGCCCTCGCCGGCGTTCAACGGCGTATCGAGCTTGAGAAAATCCACGCGGACCTCGCCATCCATGACAATGGCGAATTCGTCGTGTGCGGCGGTGAACCAAGGCGACTGGCCTTCGGCACGCAGGGTTTCAATGACGTAGCCGAGGTTGAGGCCGACCACGACTTTTTCGTAAGGCGCGGACTTTTGCGCCACTTCAAAAATATTTGAAAAGGCATAGTGACTGGCCTGGCCCTTGATGATTTCAACCGAGCCTTTGTCGTATTTTTCCAGCGAGCCGAAGATCGTTTCGATTGCAGTGCTACCCATGGTGTTCACCGTCTTGTTGTTGTCACAGTGGGTCAACGATACGTCGCACATCCCTTGGCAACAATGACTGCACCTGCGACAACAGTGTTCGCCAAACGCAAACACTGGCAGGCCAGGCACCTCACTAACGCACCCAGCCGCGCGCCAGCAAAGGCTTGTCCCAGCAAGGCTCGTCACCGAAGTTTTCCACCAGGAAATCAATCAGCGTGCGCACCTTCAAAGCCCGGCGCTGGGTCGCCGGATACACGGCGGAAAAGTTGAAGGATGACAACGCGTATTCAGGCAGGACCGGGATCAGCCGGCCACTGAGCAAGTCATCGCTTGCCACCAGTGTCGGCAAGCAAACAATACACACCCCGGTTGCCGCGTAGTCGCGCAGCAAATGCACCGAATTGGAGCGCACCTGGCCCGGCAGGCTCAGTTCTACCTGCTCATTGTCGGCGGTGAAGATCCAGCGGTTACGTGACGGGTAGCCCTCGTACAAGGCGATCTTGTGTTGCAGCAGTTCTTGCGGGTGCCTGGGCGCGCCGAACTCGGCGACATAATCGGGCGACATACAAAACAAGCGGCGCACGCTGAACAGCTTGCGCTCGATCAGGGTCTCGGCCATGGGCGGGAACATCTGGAAGGCCACATCGAAGCCCTCTTCGATCGGGTCCACCACCCGGTCATTGACGATGACGTCAACCTCGATGTCCGGGTACAACCCGGTGAACTCGGCCAACATCCTGCCGAAATGACCGATGGCAAAGCCAGGCAGCATCTGCACGCGCAATTTGCCGGTGGGCTTGGCGCGCAACTCGCGCATGTGCTCGGTCAGCGAGTTGAAGCTGGCGACCATATCCGCGCATTCCTTGTAGTACGTCTCGCCCACCTCGGAGAGCCGCACATGCCGTGTACTGCGATGGAACAGCGGGGCATTGATGAACTGTTCCAGTTGTTGAATACGATGGGTGATCACCGAGCGGGTCACGCCCAGTTGCAGGGCTGCCTTGGCGAAGTTGCCGGTTTCGGCCACACGCACAAAGGCTTCGACACTGAGTAAACGGTCCATGGGGTAGGTTCTCTGGCGGCTTTTGTTCTTATAGGAACGGCGAGGTTAGCCTGCTAACCCCTTTCCACTCCACCACCTTGGCACACGCTACGTTTGCCCCGGGACCGACAAGCGCCGCTGCATGGGGAAAACCTGCCAGCCCAGGCGTTCGCTGATCAGGCCCCAGACACCTTGCGGCGCCTTGAGCATCATCACCACCGCCACCACGCCCAGGATAATCATGTACAAGGCCCCGAACTGGGCCAGACAACCACGCAACAGGAAGTAAATCAGCGTACCGATCAAAGGCCCCTCCAAGGTGCCGATGCCGCCAATGATGACGATAAAGATCACCACCGCGGTCCAGTCCTGCAGGCTGAACGCGGCATCCGGTGAAATGCGCAGCTTTTGCAGGAAGATCAGCGCCCCGATCACCCCCGTGCACCCGGCGGCCAGCACATACACCATCAACTTGACCCGGAAGGTGTTGACCCCCAGGCTGCCGGACGCCGGCTCGGAATCGCGAATCGAAGCCAGGGCCAGGCCCTGTCGCGAACGCAGCAACAAAAACACCACCGCCACCGCTGCAATCGCAATGGCCAGTGCCGTGAAGTAGACCAGCATTTCGCGCTCGTCCCGGTCACTGCCGATCTGGCGCACGATGGCGGCGGGCAGGCTTTGCCCGGAACCGCCACCGAAATGGCTGATCTGCGCCAACCCCAAGCGAAAGACTTCCGCCACGACCCAGGTCCCAATCGCGAAATAGGCACCGCGCAAGCGAAACACGACCAGCGCCGTGGGAATCGCCAGCAAGGCCACCAACACACCGGAGAGCAAAACCGCGAACAATGGCGGCACCCCCACGTGCATGGACAACATAAACAACAGATAGCCGCCCAGCCCGACGAACGCCTGCTGCCCCACCGAGACCAGGCCTGCGTAGCCGGCCAGCAGATTCCACATTTGCGCCAGGGCCAGGTAATAGGCGAACTCGATGACCAGCCGCAGGCTGGAACGCTCGGCCCAGAACGGCGCACTGATCAACACCACGACACAGATGCCCAGCAGGGACAAGCCGATCAGGCTGCTGGTGGTGCTTCTGTGTACTCGATAGCCGGGCACAGGATTATTCAGGGCATTCATCAGTCGACACTCCGAGGGAACAGGCCACGCGGGCGCACGACCAGGATCAGCAGAAACACCAGGTGACCGGCGAGGATTTGCCAGCCGGGATCGATTTTGGCGCCCAGGGTCTGGGCCACACCGAGAATCACCCCGCCGGCCAGGGTGCCCCAGAGGCTGCCCAACCCGCCAATGATCACCGCTTCAAAACCGTACAACAGCCGCGCCGGCCCTACCGTGGGGTCGAAACTGGTGCGAATCGCCAGGAACACCCCGGCAATCGACACCACGGCCATGGCCAGCGCCATGGCCAGGCCGAAGATATGCCTGTTGTCGACCCCCATCAGGCGCGCCGTTTGCGGGTCATCGGAAGTGGCACGAAATGCCCGGCCGAGCGCGGTTCTGTAGAACAGCAATTGCAGGCTGGCGATGATCAACAACGCACTGCCAAACACGATGAGCGGCATCAGCCCCACGTTCAAACTGCCCAGGCTGACACTGGCGACCTCAAGCTCGCCCTGGGACAACTTCTGGCTGTCGGCACTGAAAAACTCCAGCAGCGCGTTCTGTACGATGATCGACAGACCAAAGGTCACCAGCAGTGGCGGCAGAATGTCCTGGCCGAGTGTGCGGTTGAGCAACAACCGTTGCAGCAGATAGCCGAAACAGAACATCAGCGGCACCACCACCAGCAAGCTGGCCAGGGGGCTGAACCCCAGGTGATTGACCACCACCAGCGCCAGGTAAGAGGCCAGTACGATAAAGTCGCCATGGGCGATATTGACCAGGCGCATGATGCCGAACATCAACGACAGCCCCACCGCGAACATCGCGTAGAGGCCACCCAGCAACACGCCCTGCAGCAATGCATTGAGCCATTCCATAACTAGATCCCGAAGTACGCGGTTTTGATATGTGCCGGATCCACCTCTGCCGGGCGACCGCTCAGGGACACACGCCCCTCCTGGAAGCAATAGAAGCGGTCGCAGACACTCAAGGCCTGATTGATATCCTGCTCGACCAGAATCACCGTGGTGCCGTCGGCCTTGATCGAGGGCAGTGCCGCATAGATATCCTTGATCGTGGTCGGCGCCAGGCCCAGGCTGATCTCGTCGCACAACAGCAGGGACGGGTTAGCCATCAAGCCCCGGCCAATCGCCACCATTTGCTGCTGGCCGCCGGACAGGGCAGTGCCAGGGCGCTTGCGCAGTTGCTCCAGCACCGGGAACAACTGATAGATCCGCGCCAGTGTCCACGGCCCGGGCCGGCGGCTGTAGGCGCCGATCAAGAGGTTTTCCTCGACACTCAACGACGGGAACAGCTTTCTGCCTTCCGGCACCAACGCAATGCCTCGCTCAAGCACTTGATTGGCCGCCATATCGCCAATGGCCTGGCCCATGAACTTAATGGCGCCGGGCTGATTTTTGATCAGGCCGGCCAACGAGCGCAGGAACGTCGACTTGCCCGCGCCGTTCGAGCCGATGATCGCCACGGTTTCGCCCTGCGCAAGGGTCAGGTTGATATCGAACAGCGCCTGAAAGTCGCCGTAACCGGCACTCAGTTGTTCAACGCACAACACCGTTGAAGAGATCGGCATGGTTCAGCTCCCGATACCCAGATAGATGCTCTGGACCTGGGGGTCGGCCATCACGCTGCGCGGCTCCCCTTCCGCCAGCTTGGCCCCGAAGTTGATCACCGTCAGACGGCTGACCACCGCCAGCAACGCATGCACGATGTGTTCGATCCAGATGATGGCGACGCCCGCCTTATGGATGCCCTGGATGGTTTCCACCAACGCCAGGCATTCCGGTTCGGTCAGCCCGCCAGCGATTTCATCGAGGAGCAACAGGCGCGGTTGGGTCGACAAGGCACGCGCCATTTCCAGGCGTTTGCGCTCAAGCAGGGTCAATGAGCCCGCCAGTACGTTGGCCTTGGGAATCAGGCCTGTCAGTTCCAGGATCTGGACGCACCATTGGTTGGCGTCCTGATGGCTCAAGCGCCCGCCAAAGGTGGCGCCGACCAGCAGGTTCTCGAACACGGTCATTTTTACGAACGGATGCGGGATCTGATGGGAGCGGCCAATACCTTGGTGGCAACGTTTGAATACGGGCTCGCGGGTAACGTTGCGGCCCTCGAAATGGATCGTGCCGCTGTCGGCCGCGACGCCTCCGGCAATCAGGTTGAACAGCGTGCTTTTACCGGCACCGTTGGGCCCTATGATGCCCAGGGCTTCACCCGGTTGCAGAGCCAGGCTCATTGCCTGCGTCACCTTCACCGCCCCATAGCTTTTATGCACATCGTTCATGTGTAGAAGTGGCTGTTGCATGGTGCACCCGCTTTTGTTGGAGCGATCAATACGTAATGGCCTGCATCTCGCCACCCAGGGGGATGCCCGGTGCGGTGGCGTTGCTGGTCACGATCAGGTCGTATTGCTGGTCTTTGCCCAAGCGCCACTGGCCGCTGACCAGGGGGGTCTTGGCGACGTTCTTCACCGGCCCGTCGCGCCAGTTGATCGGCCCGACCACCGTATTGAGCCGGGTCTTGAGCAAGGCATCCCGCACGGCATGAGGGTTACCGAGTTCCTCGGTACGCTTGAGGATGTCCACTGCCAGTTCAAACAGGGCATGCACAAAACCCAGCGGTTGCGTCCACTGCTTGCCCGTTGCCCGGGTAAAGTCCTGAGCCAACTGTGCGGCGTTGGCGCCGGTCAGCGAGGAACTGAACGGATGCGTCGGGCTCCACCAGATTTCGGTCGACAGGTTGTTACCGGCCTTGCCCAGCGCCTCGACCGCCGTGGGAAACAACAAGGCCTTGCCGACCGATACCACTTTGGGCTTGAAACCTTGCTGGCGGGCCTGGGTCCAGAAGGTGTTCAGGTCTGGGGGAATGACCACCCCCGTGACGATTTCCACCTCAGCGCGCTTGAACGCGGCGATCTGTGCCGAAAAGTCATCAGTCAGGCTTTGAAAGCGCCCGGGATCGATCAGCCGCAAGCCCTTCTGTGCCAACACCGGCGGGAAGCCTGACTGGGCGTCGCCCCACGCATTGCCGTCACCGTCGTTGGGGAACAGGCCCCCCACGGACTTGTTGGTCGGTATGCCCTCCCACATTGCGGTGTACGTGCCGATGACATCTTCCAACCCCCAGAAGAAGTGGTAGGTCCACTCGAACCCTTGATCGCGCTGACCACCACGGGTAAAGAACCAGGGCTGCCACGGCGCGACCGTGGAAATACAGGGGATTTCGTTGATTTCACATTGATCGCAAACTGGGTTGGTGGTTTCCGGCGTTGACGACACCAGCATCAGGTCCACCTGGTCAGACAGAATCAGCTCACTCGCCACCTCTGCCGCTCGGTTGGGGTTGGACTGGCTGTCCTTGACCAGCACCTCCAGGCGATAGGCCTTGCCGGAAACGTCGAGCGTATTCTTCAACAAGCGCTTGAGCGATTCGATGATGTACTGATCGGCCGCCGCAAAGGGTGCCAAGGGGCCGGTCTGCGGGCTGACATAGCCGATTTTGATCACCCGTTCGCCGCCCACGGCGAAGCTCAATGGCAGGCTCGACAACGCCGCTCCACCGGTCACAACGCCGGCGGCCCCCAGGAAATCACGGCGCGAGAAGTCTCGGCCAAACAGTTTTTTATCATTGTTATCTGTCATGTCGTACTCCAAAACGGCTGCGTATCAGCAACGTCCGGGCGCTCAAAAGCGCAGCGTGCAGGTATAACCAACATGCCGGGGCAGATGCTTTACGCAAGTGGACGGTTTAGAAAAAGAAACTGACGTTGCATTCACCGCGCTCGGTTGTACGTCAGGCTACAAGCCCGCGATTACCCCAACAATTCTCTTCTCGGCGACTACAGTGTTTGCGAATCCAGAACAATCGATTGACCTGCCCGAGGTCACTGACAACGACAAAGGGGCGAGGCCGAATCTCTCATTCGCCCTCGCCCCTCTCTGGATACCAACCGCCACGTTCTTACCGACCCACCGGGCGATATCAGACCAGCGTCAAGGTCACCTTGATATTGCCCTGTGTCGCATTGGAATAAGGGCACACGATATGCGCCTTCTCCACCAGGCGTTCGGCCACATCGCGCGGCATCCCGGGCAGCGAGATCTTCAGTTCGACTTCAATGCCAAACCCGGTGGGAATAGGGCCAATGCCAACATAGCCGTCGATAAGGGTATCGGCCGGCAACTTCACCTTGTCATTGGCAGCCACAAAACCCAGTGCGCCCAGGAAGCAGGCCGAATAACCCGCCGCGAATAACTGCTCCGGGTTACTGCCCGCCGCTCCGTTACCGCCCAGGGTCTTGGGCATTGTCAGCTTTACATCGAGCACCCGATCTTCGGTAAAGGCTCGCCCTTCTCTACCGCCACTGGCCTGGGCATGCGCGACATATAACGTTTTTTCAACTGGCATATAAACTCCACCATCAGATACAACGGTTTTAAATGGCTTGCCAAGCGTCAAACACACTTACCTGGCACGCCCCATGACCTCTTCCAGCCGGGCAATCAACTGGGCCTCAGACACTTCGCCAACGGCCAGCAATGTCCGCTCGCCTTTGCGTTCAACCAGGATGCTGGGGAACGCATTGATCCCCCAACTGCGGCAACTCTTGAACTCCTGCTCCACCCGTCTTTTCATCATGGGCGACTCGAACAGCAATACGAACTCGGAAAAGTTCAAACCCAGGTCACAGATACTGCGATAAAACTCCACCTGCGTCGGGTCCTGGCCTTCAACATAAAACTTGTATTGAACCGCCTTGAAGAAATCCAACACGGTGAACGTTTCAAGTTCCTGCAGTTCAATCATCATGGCGGCAGTGACCACCGCGCGGCAGGCCGGCTCCGTGTCGTAGTTAAACGTGTCCCTGGACAATAAGTCCCCGCCGAACGGTTGACCGGTCACTTGCTGGATATGCGCCCACTCGTTTCTCAAGAATGCCTTGAAGGGTTCTGTCCATGGGTCGCCACCGCCGGCACGCAGGCCACCGACCGTCAAAACAAAAGCGATGCCTTGTGCTGAACAATACGCAGCCAGACCTTCAATGACCGGGGAAATCCCCCAGCACCAGGAACACATCGGATCACCGATATAGTGCACGACATATTCGGTTTGCTTTTTGCCTAGCGTCAAACCAGGGGCACTTGCCTCGCCATCAACTGAACAGGTGCGCGATTCAGTATCACATTTAATCATTGCAGCCTCTCAGCGCTTATATATCCACAAACCTGAAATCAATTAACGTTGCTTGGGCAAGGTTAATTCACAATCAGCACTTGAAAAATATATAAAAACTTAAAGGACTAATAAGCTTTGTTGAAATATAGGGTGCCATCGCCAGCCGGCGCCGACGATGCCCCGGCACTCAATTCCTCGGGCTGTGCCGGTCGATCAGTTCACGCAAGACTTCCTTGAGGGCCTCGATCTTCTTCGCCTCGAAGGGGGCCAGAATTTCACGCTCGTGTTTCTCGGCCAAGGCCACCAGGCCGCTGACCAGGCGTCGCCCCGTAGGCGTGACACGCACCAGGGTATAGCGGCGATCGTCAAGGCTGGTGGAACGTTCGACATACCGCTGCGACTCAAGCCGGGTCAGCAGCCGGGTGACGGTCGGCTGCTTGCTTACCGTGGTCTGGGCAAGGGCGCTAATGGTCATGGCCCCATCACTGGCCAACGTCGACAACACGCGCCACTCCAGCACCGAGAGCCCGTGCTGCTCGACGATGGCATGAAACTGGGTGGAGACCAGGTACCAGGCCTGGCCGAGCAATGCGGGCAAATAATTATCAACAAACGCCTTTGTTCTAGCCATTCCAATCGCCGCCTCGTCCTCTTCCTGAACCGGCGACGATTCTAGCCTCTTTGACGGCGGCGGGGGGGAATTACCCGTACCCCGCGACATGCCTCAAGGCCTCCCGGACAGCAGCGGGCAGGCAATCACTGGCCGTGGACGACTCATGGCACAAACTCCTGGCTGGGCTCGACTGACGGCTCCTCGACGGGGCCAATATCCTCGAAACGAGCCGACTGTTGCGGGCGGCGATTGATCCGCAGGTCAAAGATGTCAAAGCGGTTGTAATGACCGGCGATGTCGTGCATTTGCCGAGGCTGGATGCAGCGCGACAGGTCGATATTGGCGTAGACAATGCCCTCCTCGTCAATCAACGGCTGGCCGATCACCCGCCCATCCGGCCCGAGGATCCCGGAAAACGCACTGTTGCGCCGTGAGAGCAAGGCTCGCGCCTGCGGGTAATCGGGCTCGAGCGCCTGGATAATCTCTTCACTGACCGTCGAGCACGAAACGACCGTGAACAGCTTGCCCTCGAAGCAGTGCGCAGCCGCGCGGACCTTGATGGCCTCGGCCATATCGTAGTCGGACGGGGCCACGGGCAAAGAGATGTAGCTGGCCACATGCACCAACTCCCCATCGGCGATCAAGGCAAACCGGGCCAGGGTGTTGGTGTTCTCACCACACGCCAACGCACCGAGGGGCCCCACCGTCGTGGCATGGACGCGCAGTGCCGAAGCATCGCCAGGCGCCCAGGTCAGTTTTTCGGCCCAGGTCGGCACCAGCTTGCGGTGCCGGCCAAGGATCCGCCCCTCATCGGAAATAGTCACCAGCGTGTTGTAGAGCGTGCCCACGCCATGGCTACTCCGCTCGTTGACGCCCACAACGACATTGATGTGATGGCGTGCCGCAGCCTGGGCAATCTTGGCAATCTCGGGGCCGGGAATCTCGATCGCCGAGCGCACCAGTTTCTCGAACCATGGGCTGCCTTCAATCGGGCTGCCCATCCAGTTCCAGTAGGGGTAGCCCGCCACAAACACCTCGGGAAAAGCCACCAGTCGCGCACCGTTGTCGGCGGCTTCCTCAATCAGACGGATCACTTTGTCGACGGTGGCGTCGGTGTCCAGGAAAACAGGGGCTGTCTGTACCGCCGCAGCCTTGAATCGGGGGAGTTCAAGCATGACAGTTCATCCGGTTGTACACGAAGGAATCAGGCCAGCCGCACAGGGCTGGCCCATTGTTTACTGAGGCTGGCCTTTACGCGGCTCGTCGCCGACGGCAACCACAGGGTTGCGCAGCGTGCCGATCTTCTCGACCCATGCCTCAACCACATCGCCTGGCCACAACCACTCTTGTGGCGTACGTCCGGCGCCTACGCCTGCGGGGGTGCCGGTGGCAATAATGTCTCCCGGCTCCAGGGTGATACCGGCACTGATATCGGCAATCAGCGTGGGGATGTTGAACAACAGATGGCGGGTATTGGAGTTTTGTTTCTCCACGCCATTGACCTTGAGGCTCAGGTTCAGGTTATGCGGGTCGGTGATCTCATCGGCGGTGACAATCACCGGGCCCAGTGGCGCATAGGTGTCCTGCCCCTTGGAGTAGATCCATTGACCGGCGCGCCGGTTGTCACGGGCACTGATATCGTTGAGCACGGTGTAGCCAAACACATGGCCCAGCGCCTCGGCCTCGCTCACACCTTTGGCGCGGCGCCCCATGATCACCGCCAGCTCCACCTCCCAATCCATCTGCCGGGTAATGGCTGCGTTGTGTTCGATGGCATCGCCCGGGCCGATCACCGTGGTCGCAGGCTTGGAGAAAATCACCGGCTGCGTGGGCAAGTCCTTTGAGGTGTCCAGCGAGCGGCTCGACTCCGCCACGTGCTCGACATAGTTCAGGCCGATGCCGAAGATGTTCTTGCGCGGCCGCGGGATAGGCGCCAGCAGCTTGACATTGGCCAACGGCAAAGCCACGTCCAGCGGCCACTGGCCGGCGCAAGCCTTGAGCAGCGCCGTCGTCGAGGCCACGGCATGGGGCCCCAGGTCGATAAAGTCGAGGATATTGTCCGGCAAGGCCTGGCCCGAGTGCTGGCCCAGGTGGTGCAGATCAATCACCAGATCGTCCACGATGGCCCCCAGTCGGGCGGCGGCACTCACGTGGGCGCGATAGGTTACGAGTCGCATGGTCGAAATTCTCCAGATAAATACAGCAGGGTGGTGTTCCAGGCCCGGGCTAGGCAGATGGCAGGACCGGTTGGTGGCCGCCGTTGTCAGCCAGCGCCTCCTCTCGGTACAGGCCCAGTTTTTCCATCACCGGCAGGTCGCTGAAACAGAACAGGCAGGCGTCGTCACTCTGGGAGGCATTGACATGCTCATGCCAGGCCCAGGACGGCACACAAAAAATGTCACGCTCCTGCCAGTCAAAGCGCAGGCCATTGATGATCGAGTAGCCTTTCCCCTTGGCCACCTGGTAGATAAAACTGCCGGTATGGCGATGGGCCTTGCCCACGAACCCCGGGCGCAGCAACTGCATGCTCGCGCCGATAGTGGCCAGGACATGGCCGCCATTGACGGGGCTGGTGTAGTGCATCAATGCACCATCGAAGGGGTTGTCGTCGCGGGCTGCCGAATAACGCAGCAGGGCCTCGTAGGTCGGTTCCCACTGGTACTTGAACAAGGGCGAATAGGGCTTGTTCCAGCCGATGTTCTCCGGGCGCAGGCCGGGCGCGCCCCACAGGCTCACCAGGTCGTCGACCGGGTGGCCGATCGCCTGTTGCAAGTCCGGGTGCACGGCATAGAACCCGGCCTCCAGGGCATTGACCAGGGGAATATCCAGGCCGTCCTGCCAGATGCACGGCAGGCCGTCCTCCTCGACACCGTGCTCGTGCCAGGTGCCGTTGGGCGTCAAGACAAAATCGTTGGCGCCCAGTGTCAGCTTGTGGCCGTCAACAATGGTGTAGGCCCCACGCCCCTCCATGATGAAACGCAGCGCCGAAGACGAATGCGCATGCGCGGAGGCCCGCTCGCCCGGGTGCATCACTTGCAGCCCGGAGTACAGCCAGCCCACGGCGGCAGACACCTCGGTCCGCCCCGGGTTGTTCAGGTAGATCACCCGGCGTCCGGCCTTTTCTGGGGTTACCAGGGTGACCGAGCGCAGTACATGCTCACGCAGGTCGCGGTAGCGCCAGAGCACCGGCACGGATTCGGACTGGGGCTGCCAGGGTTCGATTTTATTGGCCACGGTCCACAGTGCACCGGTCTTCAACTGATCCAGCTCACGGTAATAGGCCAGCAGTTCCGGGGTGTCTTCCACGTCGGCGCGCCCCACAATGCCTTCGCGGTATTGGTCATACGAGGTAGTCATGGTCTTTCTCCTCTTTACAGGATGCCGTGGGCACTGGGCCCTCAGGACTTGCTTCGGGTGAAGCTACGCTCAAGCGGGTCTTTGCCCCATTGATAGGGCAACGGCCATTCGACGTCTTGCCAACCTAGCCTTGCGCTCTCTCTCAGGAGCCAGGCCGAATCGGCCAGATGCGAACGCGACAAGGCACACAGGTCCGCACGCCCCGAGGCGATAATGCCGTTAACCTGGTCGGCCTCGGTGATCGCGCCTACCGCGATGGTGGGCACATGGGCTTCGTTGCGGATGCGGTCGGCAAACGGGGTCTGGTACATACGGCCATACACCGGCCGCTGGTCCGCGACCACCTCTCCCGAAGACGCCGCCACCATGTCCGCCCCGCCTTCACTGAAACGCCGGGCAATCTCTACCGCCTCATCCACCTGGGTCCCGCCCGGGGCCCAATCCGTGGCCGAGATGCGGACCGAGATCGGCAAGTGATCGGGCCAGGCTTGACGTATGGCCGCCAAGACCTGGAGAGGGAAACGCAGGCGATTGGCCAATGAACCGCCGTACTCGTCGCTGCGCTGATTGGTCAGGGGCGAGATGAAACTTGAGAGCAGGAAGCCATGCCCGGCCTGCAGTTCAAGCCAGTCAAAGCCGGCCTCGGCAGCACGGCGCGCGGCATCGGCGAACTGCTTGCAAGCCCGGGCCAGGTCATCGCGGCTCGCTTCGTGCGGCACCTGCGAGATGTCCGCCAGGTACGGCAACGGGCTCGCACTGATCAGCGGCCAGTTACCATCGGCCTGTGGGTGGTCGGCCTTTTCCCAGCCCAACTGCGTAGAACCGCGACGCCCGGCGTGATTGAGCTGCACGCCGATATGCGCCCCACTCTCGGCATGCACGAAGTCGGTGATTTTTTTCCAGGCCACCACTTGCTCGGCGTTCCACAAACCGGGATCACCTGCGGTGATACGCGCCTGGGGCGAGACCGCCGTGGCCTCGGCCAATACCAGCCCGGCGCCGCCCAGGGCCTGGCCACCAAGATGGACCAGGTGGAAGTTGCCTGGCAGGCCATCCTGGCTGGAGTACAGCAAGGTGGGCGAGACCACGACCCGATTCTTCAAGGTCACACCGCGCACCGTGTAAGGGGTCAGAAACGGCGGACGTGGCCGCTCCCCCGTGACCGTCGGCACACCCGCCCGCTGAGCCTGCCAGCGTTCGTAATCGCCGAGCCACTGGGGGTCGCGCAAGCGCAGGTTCTCGTGGGAAATACGTTGCGAGCGGGTCAACAGAGAGTAGGCAAACTGCTCCGGCTCCAAACGGGCATAACGCGCCACGTTCTCGAACCATTCCGTGGAGTTGCGCGCCGCATTCTGGATCTTCAACACCTCGATGCCACGCACCTGCTCGTAATGCGCCAGGCGTTCGCCCAGCGCCCCACCGGCCTTGAGGGTGTTGCACAACTCGATAGCATCCTCCAGTGCCAGCTTGGTGCCCGAACCGATCGAGAAATGCGCGGTATGCGCCGCATCGCCCATCAGCACCACCGGCACTTCGCCGCCTTGCGGGCCATGGGGCTGGGTCCAATGCACCCATTTGCCACAGATCACTCGCGGGAAGCGGATCCAGATGGCCGCACCGCGCAGGTGCGAGGCATTCGAGAGCAGCGGTTCACCGTCAAGCCAGGGGGCGAACAGCTGTTCGCAGTAGGCGATCCCCTCCTCCTGGGACATCTGGTCGATCCCCGCCGCCTGCCAGGTGGCATCGGTCGTCTCGACGATAAACGTAGAAAGGCCGTCCTCGAACTGGTAAGCGTGGGCCTGGAACCAGCCATGCTCTGTGGGCACAAACAGAAACGTGAAGGCTTCAAACACTTTGCGTGTCCCGAGCCAAACGAAGCGGCAATGGCGCTGGTCGATATCTGGCTGGTAGGTCTGCGCGTAGCGTGTACGCACCGCGCTGTTGACGCCATCGGACGCGATCACCAAGTCAGCGTTGTACTGACGCGCAATCGCCTGGTCGTCCGTCACCAGGGTTTCAAAGACCAGTTTGACCCCCACCTCTTCGCAGCGCGCCTGCAAGATATTGAGCAGTTTCTTGCGGCCAATCCCGATAAAGCCATGGCCGGCACTGCGCATCAGGCGGTCTTTGAAATGGATGTCGATATCGTCCCAGCGACTGAACTCATTGGCGATGGTCTGCGCGGACACGGGGTCGGCTTCGCGCAGGTTGTCCAGGGTCGCATCGGAGAAGACCACCCCCCAACCGAAGGTATCGTAAGGTCGATTGCGTTCGACCACGACGACCTCATTGGAGGGGTTGTGCAACTTCATCAGCAAGCCAAAGTACAGGCCGGCGGGACCACCGCCGATGCAGGCAATGTTCACATTGCGCTCCTTTCGTTATTGTCTTTATTGGGGGTGGAGGAAGCCGTCAGCGCCAGCCGCAGCAGGCTCGGCAACTCGATGGCCTGATGACGCTCCAGGGACGTCGACACCAGGACCTGCGTGACCTTCATGCGCACCTGCCCCTCAAGGTCGGTACACCCCAGCGCCAGGGTCAGCGACTTGCCGCCAAGCCTGATCACCTCCAGGCTCAGCATGACGTCGTCGCCCATGCGGCTGATGGCCTGGAAGTCGGCCTCAAGGTGGACAGTCGGCAACCCGAAACGCAGCTTGCCGATGTAACCGGCGAAGCCCACATCGGGCAGAAGCTCGTCGATCCAGGACTCCAGCAAGTTGTTGAACATCACAAAATATTGCGGGTAGAACACGATGCCCGCCGGGTCGCACTCAGCGAAGCGGATACGGTGCTCACGGACGAATTTTTTCGGACTCATAGGACACTATCCTTGGAAAGGTAAGGCATGACGTTGCAGGCATTCGCGCAGCTGGTGGCCGTGCTCGTCGGCCAATGCCGCATCGCGCAGTTCACGTAGCGTCGTCGGCGCCAGGAAACGGGAGTGTTCGTCCACCACGGCCATCAACGTTTCGTAGTTCTTCAGGCCACGGGCGTGGGTGTCGCTGTAGCCCTTGACCAGGCGCTGGCACTGGGCGGCTTCCAGGGCCAGCGCCGGGTCGATCGCGGCCAGCGTCTGTACCCGTTGCAGCCATACTTCAATGCGCGCGTTTTCCTGGGTATAGCGCAGCGTTACACGGCGCCAGCGACGCCAGCGCGACAGGCCGTAGAGCAGGAGAAAACCACTCAGGGAGCTGGTCTTGATCGTTCGCCCCTGCTGGGTGAAACGGGCCACCAGGCGATGGGTTCGATGGGGCTTGGCCAGCCAGCGACCCAGGCCCGCCGGCAAGGTTTCGCAGATTTCTTCGATCCGCGGGTGCATGTACTCTTCAATCGTCAGGACCTGGTCGGCTTTGGAGCGCACCTCGCTGCGCACCCGCTCGAAGCGGCTGCCACGGGTCTTGAGGTCTGCCACCCGGATGGTGTCCTCGTAGGACATCCAGAGCGCCAGGTAACGGGCCGTCTCCCGCAGCAACTCGACATCCCCGCCGCCGGGGGCCGCTGACACTGCCTGGAGGCGATCCAGATACAGGCGGGCGTAGTCCGGGTCCTGGTAATCGATGAGTCGGCGTACGCCCTCAATAACGATATCCACCACACTGGCCGGAAAACCTCGTGCCCGCTCGAGCAGCCCGGCCACCAGCGGATGCGGCGGCCGTGCGGCCTCAGGGCCCACGCCTGCACTGTGCGGTTCACGGGCTTCGTCCTGGGTCTCGCGTGCCCGGGTATAGCCCGCCTCGAAAGCCTGCAGGCTGGGTTTGACGCCAACGCCCCCGCGCTCAATCGTGGCCTGGAACTGCGTCCGGTTGAAGGGCAGTACCCCCGTGCCACTGAGGGCGCCAAACAACACGGCACTGATAACGCTGCCCGTGCGCTCGGCGACCTGCTCCATGTTGAAGCTAACAAAACGCTTGGCCGCCCGGCTCGCCTGGAACAGCAGCGCCGCGCTGTCGACCCGGCCGTCGCCCATCGCCGACTTCTCGGCAATCGAATAGACCCGGTGGGTCGAGGTCACAAAGGTGGTCCGCTCAGGGGTGACGAAGCCACGCTGCACAGCACGCCCAGCCTCCATCAGCTCCGAGGCCAGCACGATATCCACATCCCCCGGCAATGGCGCCTGCGAGAGCACCGGCACCCTGGCTTGTGGAGCATCGGCACCGGGGAACAGCTCGACGTAGTAAATCGTCGCGCCAGTGCGCTGTGCAACCCCGGGAACAGAGGTGGTCTGGGCGAAATAGCCGTTCTGCTCCCCCAGGTTGACAATCCAGTCGGCGAGCACGCCACCGCCCTCGCCGCCCATGGCGAGAATGGCAATCTTGATAGGTTCACTGGGCATAGACAGACTCCAGAGCCGGCACGAGGTGCGTACCGGCTCCCATGACAAGTTGATAATTGCCAGCACGGGGCGAGAGGTGCGCAGGCGCGCGTCGGCCCCCAAGGCTGACCCCACAGGAAAACATGCAGGCTTGATCCATCATGGCAATCTCGCTGGGCGTGCGGGCAGCAGGAACACCGCCACGGCGGCCACCAGGCCTACCAGCGCAAACGCAATGAAGTTCCAGGCCTGGCCTATCCCGCTGCCGGCCACGTAGCCACCCAGCAAGGGCCCGCTCATCGCCCCGAACCGTGCAAAGCTCAGGCCCCAGCCAGTCGCGGCGGCCCGTACCCGTGGCGGGTAGTAGTCGGCCAGATGGCCCGTCAAAATCAGCGAGGCGCCAATGCTCCCCAGGCCCGCAATGGCAACCAGCACATAATTGAGAGCCATGCTATTGCGCGCAGCCAGGGCAAAGATGGCCAACGCCCCCACCAGGTAGAACACCCCGACCACCGCCCGCACGCCGAAGCGATCTGCCGCGCGCCCCAGAAACAAGCCCCCCAACGCCGAGGCCAGGCTGAACATGATCAACAGGCCCAGGCTGGAGCCCAGGTCGTAACCACTCTGGCGCATGATGGTGGGCAGCCAGGTGTTGAGGCCGTAGATCAGCAGCAGGCCGCAGAACAAGGCCACCCAGAAGCAGGCCGTCGCCCGCAGGTGCCGCCGGGCAAAGACCTCGGCCAGTACCTGCTGCCAGGCCGGCTGTTGGCTGACCGGCTGCGCCGGCAGCTCGGGCACAGCCATCTGCAACTGTGTGGCGAGCCTTGTCGCCTCCTGTGTGCGCCCTTGACCGACCAGGTACTCAAGCGACTCCGGCAGCATGCGCGCCATCGGCCACAGCAACAGCACCGGCAGCACGCCGACGGCAATCACCCCGCGCCACCCCTGGGTGGGCAGCAACCAGATCGCCGCGGCGGCGGCACACAGGATGCCCAGCGAATAACCGGAATACATCAACCCGTAATTGAAGCTGCGGCGCTCGGCTCGCGAATATTCGACGGTCAAGGCCGCGGCGACCGGAATCACACCACCCAGGCCCAAGCCCCCGACAAACCGGAAGAAGCCGAACCAGGCCGGCGTGGGCGCCCAGGCAGCGCCAGCCATCATCAGCGAGAACACCAGCACGCACAGCAACAGCATGCGCCGGCGCCCAAGCAGTTCACTGAGCATCCCCACCAGCAGCGCGCCGAAAAACATGCCGATCATCGCGTAGCTGCTGAGCATCCCCAGTTCCAGCGGCGTCAGGCTCCAGGCCTTGTCCTGCGCCAGTGCCGGCAGGATCGCCCCCATCACGCCCACGTCGTAGCCTTCAAACAAGATGGCCAGCCAGCACACGAACAGGACTCTGGCCGTGACCCTGGAAGGTGGGCCGAGCTCGGGGACGTCGCTTATGCCCACGCGGTTCATAGGGCATACCGGGAGCGACGGCGGGCATCGGCATCCTGCAACACGCCAATGACCGCGATCCGCACACGCTGGCTGAAGCGGTCCCACCACGAAGGGTTACTGACAATCTGGGCCCGGTAAAACGATGGGCAGAGCACCGCGGCATGGGCGACCTCGCCACAGTTGCCACACCCCACGCAGCTCTCCATCACCATGGCCACCGGGTCTTGGCGCAACGGGTCCGGGTTATCGCGGATCGACAAGGAAGGGCATCCAGAAAGACGGATGCAGGAGTGATCGCCGGTACAGGTATCCGGGTCGATACCAAAGCGCTCACGCACAACCCGCTGACCGTCGGCCAAGGCTTTGCGCACGACCTTTTTCTCGCGGCGCTGCAGATTGAGCATGCATTCGCTCTGCGCGATCAGCACCTTCGGCCCGGCCTCCTGGGTAGTCAAGGCTTCGCGCAGGGTCGAGACCATGGCTTTGAGGTCATAGGTGCGCTTGATCGTGCGCACCCACTCGACCCCCACCCCCTTGACCGCTTTCTCGATTTCATGACCGGTGCTGCGCGAGGCATTGGCCGCCCGCGACGACAACACATCCTGGCCGCCGGTGGCCGAGGCGTAGTTGTTGTCGATAATGATCGTCAGGTTGTCACTGCGATTGAACACCGCATTGGCGACACCGCTGGTCAGGCCGTTGTGCCAGAACCCCCCGTCGCCCATCAGCGAGATAGCGCGCTTGCTCGCCGGTGCCGTGCCCGGGGCCACGTTGAAGGCCGCTGAACTGGCGCCTCCCAAACCGTACCCCATGGTCGTACTGCCGAGGTTGAAGGGCGGCAGGATCGAAAACAGATGGCAGCCGATATCGGCACTGATGTGATGCTTGCCAAGCTCCCGCTCGACCAGCTTGATCGCCGTGAAAATCGGGCGCTCCGGGCATCCGGTACACAGGCCTGGCGGTCGCGGGTGGACGATCCGGTCCAGGGACTGCTTGGCCATCATGGCATTGGTGGCCAGCCCTTCAGGCGACTCGTCGGTCGGCAGCATCACGATCGGGATGCCAAGCGATTGCTCAGGGGCCTGCAGGACCCCATAGCGCTCCAGAAAAGCGCGTACGCCCGCAAGCACCGTGGCGGTGTTGTAGTCCCCGGCCAGCGGCAGCATGTCCTTGCCATGCAACGCCGTTTCCAGCCCCAGCTGGCGCAGGATCGTCGAAACGTTTTGCTCTACAAAATTGGGCTGGCCTTCTTCCAGCAGCAAGATGGCGCGCTTGCCCTGGCAGAAGCGTTCAAACTCCTCGTCAACCAGCGGGTAGGCCACGTTCATGACGTACAAGGGAATTGTCGAGGTGCCGTAGACATCGGACAGCCCCAACTTCTGCAACGCACGGATAAGCGTGTTGTAGTTGCCCCCCTGCAGGGCGATGCCGACATCCGCCGCGCCCTCAGAGAAGAACTCGTTGAGCTGGCGCGCCTGGATAAACTGGATCGCCGCCGGCCAGCGTTGCTGGATTTTCTCCCGCTCGTGCAGGAAGCTCGCGGGCGGCAAGACGATGCGGTCGAGGTCGCGCACCGGGTTTTCCAGGGCATCCTTGACCGTAAAGGGCGGCGGGCGGTTATCGGAGGCGACAAACTGACCATGCAGATGGCAAGAGCGAATGCGCATCTGCAACATCACCGGGGTGTTGCTGGCCTCGGACAGATCGAAGCCATCCTTGACCGCCTGCACAATGCTTGGCAGGTTCGGACGCGGGTCAAGCAACCACATCTGTGACTTCATCGCGAACGCATGGCTGCGCTCCTGCATGATCGAGGAGCCCTCGCCATAATCCTCGCCCACGATGACCAGCGCGCCTCCCGTCACCCCGCCGGATGCCAGGTTGGCCAATGCATCGGAGGCCACATTGGTCCCCACCGTGGCCTTGAAGGTAATCGCCCCGCGCAATGGATAGTTGACCGACGCCGCCAGCATCGCCGCCGCCGTGGCCTCACTGGCGCTGTTTTCAAAGCGGATGCCATATTCACCCAGAATGTCCTGGGCATCCGAGAGCACGTCCATCAAATGCGAGATGGGCGAACCCTGGTACCCCCCGACATACGCCACACCCGACTCCAGCAACGCCTTGGTGACGGCCAGGATGCCTTCGCCGTTGAACACCTCGCCGGCGCCAGCACGCAACTTCTTCACTTCCTGGACAAAGGATCGCTCGGCCATGGTGCTTATCTCTCTGATCAAGTGAACAAAACTGTCTATGGCTTCTACCTTCATACGGGGAGGCAGTCGCGTCAATGCATGAATAATCATGTAGTCAATCTTGCTGCAAGATCTGGATATGCATAGCAGTACAAGGATAAGAACAGACCCGGCCCAGCCGGCCCTGGCTGAAGGCCGCGAAGAAAAGCGACGTATTTCCACCAGCGGATATTCGGGGAAAGACCTTTATTTAAAGGAGATTCACGCTGTTTATCGGAAGACGTCGACCTGATGGGCACACCGTTTATCCAGCATGCCCGTCATACATTGCATTTTCCGGCGGACCGTGAGATTAATAATTCACCACAGAAAAACAATATGAATAATCATATGAAATATCAGCAAGCCTCATAGCGCAGAGCCCCAGGCCTGCACGGTCGAGGCTGTTGTTCATAACAATAATCAGGCTGATAGCCGGCCAAGCTCCGAGAGGGGTAGCACCTGTGCAGAATATTCCGACCTCCACCTATTCGCCCGTGCGCGGGCAGGCCGTGCTCTTTTCATCCGAGCGCGTTCTCAACGAACCGGAACGCCTGCTTTTTGCGTCCGCCGACCTGGAGCAAGTGCGCTCCATGGTCGGCCAGGTCATCGCCAATCATCACTTGAAGCAGACCAACGAAGCCGAACGCCTGGACGCGCGCATGCATTACCTGACCCTGGGCGACATCTCGCTGAGCCGCCTGCGCTACGGCGCCAATGTGCAGATCGAGCGCGGGCCCCTGGAGCATTGTTTCCTGGTGCAGATGCCTGTCCAGGGGTGTGCCGTGATCGAAAGCGGTGGCCAGCGCATCGAGTCGTCACTGGAGCTTGCGTCAGTCCTGAGCCCGGGAGACGAGGCGAATATGCAGTGGAGTGGCGATAGCGACCAGATCATGCTGAGGATCTCGCGCTCGCTGGTCGAACGCACGCTGGTTGGGCACCTGGGCCACCCATTGGAGCACCCCTTGCGTTTCGATCTCGGGTTCCGCTGGCAGGATTCGGCCCCCTGGCGATGCCTGCTCTCTTACCTACTCGATTGCGCAACCCAGTATCCAGCCCTGGCCCAGCACAAGCTGGTCATGACCCATATCGAGCAACTGACCGCCTCAATCCTGCTGACGGCCCATCGGCACAATCACACTGAAAGCGCACCGGCCCGGCGCAGCACCATCCTGCCCCGGCATGTTCGCCGCGCCCAGGACTACCTGCGTGCGCACGCCCATGAGCCGATCAACGCCGAGCAGTTGGCGCAGGCGGCCGGGGTCAGCCTGCGCAGCCTCTACAGCGGTTTCAAGGATTTCCTGGGCATCAGCCCGATGCAGCATCTGCGCGAATTGCGCATGGAACGCGTGCGTGCCGAACTGATCAGCGGCGAGGTGACCAACATCGCCGGCGTCGCACTGCGCTGGGGCTTTACCCACATGGGCCGGTTCAGTAATGACTACAAGCTGCGCTACAACGAAACACCCAGCCAGACCCTACGTCGGCATTGAGCCCCTGGACTTCGATGCCGCTTTCGCCCTGCTCCCACTGGAGGATTCAATGTGATTACTCAAACGGTTATGGCGCCCCATTTCGGGCTCACGGTTCCCGACCTGGAGGCCGCGATCCACTGGTATGTGAGCATACTGGGCTTTCGCCTGCTCACCGGCCCCCTCGAGGTCAGTGAACAAGACAGCGATCTGGGCAAAGCGGCCCAAGCCATTTACGGTAAGGGGTTCGAGCAGTTCCGCTTTGCCCACCTGGCGACGCCAGACAACATCGGGCTGGAGCTTTTCCAGTTCAAGGCGACACCGTCACAGCCCAACGAGAACAATTTCCAGTTCTGGCTCGGCGGCTACAATCATATGGGCCTGACCGCCGTCAATGTGGCCGAGGCCGTCGCCGGTGTCGTGGCCGCGGGAGGCAAGGATCGCAGTGGCGTCCTGCTGATCAACCCGCAAAAAGGCTATGAGATTGCTTACTGCCAGGACCCTTGGGGCACAATCATCGAGTTCTGCTCACACCCCTATGTCAGCATGTGGGAGCAGGCTGGCGACGGCGCCCCTAAAAGCTAGGGCGCGTCTGGAAGCGGGCTTGCTCGCGATGACCGACACTGCGCCATCGCGAGCAAGCCCGCCCCTTACAAACAGAGATGAGCGCCTACCTGACGGGCGCTATCTCGTTGGCCACCAGGGTGCCCGATCCCGCCCCCAAGCCTGGGCCCGGGTGGGTGGAGGCCCCGATATGAAACAGGTTGCCCACGGGGGTGCGGTTACCACGGGCTTGCCCGGTACTGGCCAATGGTCGCAGCCAGAAGAATTGATCCGGCGAGCAAATCCCCGAATAAGGATCCCCTCCCACCAGGTTGCAATTGAGCGCTTCCAGGTCCGCCGGTGAATAGGCCCGCCGGCCGACAATCAGCCCGGCCAGCCCCGGCATGACCCGTTCCAGACGTGCTTGCACCCGGTCGGCGAAGGCTTCCCGCACGCCCTCGCTCCATTGGCCGTCTGCCGGCACCGCAATCTCACCCGCCGCATCTCCTTTCAGCCGTGAGGGCAGTTCCTGCAATTGCACCCACAAGATCCAGGCGCCTGCCGGGGCACGCGAGGGGTCGACTGCCACCGGCTGGCCAATGGCGAGCGTCGGCCGTGCGGGCAACAGGCCGTTGTTGGCCTCGGTCACCGAGGCACAGACCTGCTCCATGCTCTCGGTCAGGTGCACCAGCGGCACCTTGAGCAGTTCCGTCTCCAGCCAGGCCGGCGGGGCGCTGAGGGCAAAGTGCAGTTGCATGCCACCCCGACCATAACGATAACCCTCGGCACGCTCGCGCAGTACCGGCGGGACATCCACCAGCAACCCGCCATAAAGCTGCTGGGGGGTAACGTTGCACACCACCGCCTCACTCGCCTGAAAACGACGCCCGTCGGACAACTGCACGCCCGTGGCGCGGGCCTTGCGCTTCTGCCCCTCGACGACCACACGTTCGACGTGGGCACTGGACAGCAAATGCCCGCCATGGCTCACAATAATCTGCATCAGCGCCTCGACCAAGCGGATGCCCCCTCCCCTGATCACCGGCATCCCCCCGTTGATCACCGACGCAAAGGTCAGCTTGCCGATCAACGCCGAACTCGCATCATCCGGCCCCAGGCCCGAGTGCAGGGTCCAGGGGGCAATCAAGGCCCGGGTGGTGTCCGAGCGGACGGTGCGCTCAGACCAGCGACGGAAGCTTTCCAGGGCCTCGGCCGTAAATGCCATCAGGCCATCGAGCCCACGTTTGCGCCACTCACTGAACAGCAACCGGAGCAAGCCCAGCCCATAAGGGTTTTTGCCCAGCAGGCCAAAGGTCAAGGCCGCATCCCGGCCGAACAGATGCCCGGCCATAAGCGCGATGGCCTGGCCATCCCCCGGCGCCAGGGCATCCAGCCGGCGCACCGTATCAGCCAGGTCAGCCTTGAGGGCCAGGCCGGAGCCATCCGGTCGGACCAGGCCGGTGGAATACTCGCTGGGCAGCACCTCCAGCCCCGCCTGTTCCAGCGCGGGCCTGAGCTCGGCGTACGCCGCACTGCCGACAAACAGAGGGTGCCATGAGGACATGACTTCGTGCTGATAGCCGGCAAACAACTGCTCGGTACGGATACAGCCGCCAAACCGATCATTGCGCTCCAGCACCAGCACGCGCTTGCCACGCACGGCCAGCAGTGCGGCGCCCACCAGGGAGTTAATCCCACTGCCGACAAAAATAACCTGAGAATCCACTTGCGCCTTCATCCCTTACTCCACCAGCGCCAAGACGCGCAAAGGGCTACCGGAACCGCCTTCGATCTTCAGGGGGGCGGAGATAATCAACGCCCCCTGAGGAGGCAACTGGTCCAGGTTCTTGAGGCACTGCAAACCATAGCGGTTGGCACCGTGCATCAACGTATGGCAAGGGTAAGCCAGGGGCCAGGCGTAGGACTGGCCGGCATCGGTATTGATGGTCTCGACACCAAAACCGTGCACCTTGCGCTGCTCAATCAGCCACTCGACGGCCTCGCGGGTCGGGCCCGGAGTATGCGCGCCATCCTCACGCATATTGAGAAAAGCAGCGGCGTCGTGTGCCCGTCGAGACCAGTCGGTGCGCAAAAATACCCAGGCCCCCTCAGGGATTGAGCCGTGGCGCCGCTCCCACTCCACCAGGAACGGCACGGTCAACAGCCAGTCTTCATTGACGAGCACCTCGGCACTGGCATCGATCACCACGGCAGGTGCAATAAAATTCTCTACGGCAATGGTATCGACGCTGCTATCCGGGCAATCGCGCCCGGAAGCCCAGTGCACAGGGGCATCAAAATGCGTGCCCGTATGCTCGCCACAGGTAAAGTTGTTCCAGTACCAGCCAGGCCCGGCTTCGTCGTAGTGCGAGATGCGCTCGATCTTGAACGACGCGACCTGGCCAAACTGAGGAGGCAATTGCAGGCTCGGAAAGGAAGGCGACAAGGTTTGTGTCAGGTCGATGACACGTACCCCACCGCACGCAAGCTGTGCTGTCAGCGCTGGCAATAGAGTTGTAGTTGGGGTTGCCATTCAGGGACCTCTGGCCATTGGATTGGAGGTGATGCCGTTGTACCTGGCGCCGCCGGCTTGGTGCATGGCGCCCAGACCTTGACTATGGACGTGAAAGCCGGCGAGCGCCTATCCAGGCCTCGCTCTGGCTATCCGGTGAATGCTGGTTTTACGGTTCGACGCCCATTGCCTTGATTAACCGCGTCGCACTTGAGCGTCAATCACGGGTTTGCCGCTCATCAGCATGCTGAGTAGCGGGTACAGCAAAAAGGACGAGAGCAGCGAGGTCACAAACTCAATCGGCATCCAGGCCTTGAACCCATAGCGCGCCAGGACAAAACCGACCACGACGGTAATAAGCCCCGGCCAATTGAACTCAACGACACCGGCCTGCAAGCGCCGGGGCGCGACCCAGAAATAGTCAGCGATGATGATGCCGGCGAAACCGGTGGTCAGCACCCCGAGCACGGTAATAAAACCATTGACCCAATCGAGGATCGAGCCGACCAGCATCAGGCATGCCAGGACATTGGACAGGATGACAAAGGTCAAGCGCCCAGGCCGCCAACCGATCGTCACGTCAAACAAGTTGGTCAGGGACAATGAGGAGCTGTAAGTATTGAGCACCTGGGCTTTTCCCTGGGCCAGAAACAGCAGCACGGCCCCCAGCGAGCCACCGAACACAATAAACGCCGCGGCAACGCTGTCGGGGCTTTGCAACACGGTCTGGACCGCATCGGCATGGGACACGCCTCGCGATACGTAGTAGCTGACCAATTGCTCGGTGCCGGCGTACATTAGAATCGCCCCCACCAGGAGCATGACGATATCCATAAACAGATTGCCAAAAAAGGCGGCAATCAATACATCCTTGGAAGAGCGGGCATAACGCCCCAAATCCCCATCAATCAAGGCCAACGCACCGGCAGAGCCGATTAGGACATTGACGCAAAAGCCAAACTTGCCCCATGGCGTATCCGCCCCCATCTTGACCAGCACTTCCTCGGGGAATTGCGCGCCGAAACTCACGACATCGCTCCAGTTCTGGCCCGATGAATGGATCACGTCAAACAGCATGTAGCCCAGCAGCAATAAAAATGCGATCAGGGTATAGGACGCGACTTTAGAGACCAGTTCAAATCCGAAGGCCGTCAGCAAGACCCACACCGCCGTCATGATTGCGTAGACAAGCACTTGCAGCCCCAGCGTGTCATCCAGGTCCAGCCAGAAAATCAGCCCCTTATAAAGCAAGGCATTTTCCAGCGCGATAAACCCGATGATCATGAACCCGAACGTCAAGGCCACAACGGCGGACCCTCGTCGGCCAAAACCATGCTGGCGCGCCAACATAGAGCTGGCCAAGCCCGTTTTATAGGCAACGTGGCCCACCCCCCACCCCAGCAGGGCCCCTACGACCGTCACCAACAGCCCGGCCATAACCCCCATCCAGATGCCCGCAACAAAAGTCACCAGCGCCCCGATGAATATCTGTATCAATGTCGTCACGATACCGGTGGTACTCCAGGACAACTGCAGCCAGCCATGCCGGGCATCTTCGGGCACGGGGCTCAGGGAGTGATCATCGGTCGTGGATTGAGTAGCGGCCATAAAACTTCCTCATGAGATGTCTTTAAAATCAGACTTATTATTCGTAGTAGAACCGGGCACCCACATGCAGCACACTTTGTTCGCGGTCGGTGGAAACACCGTAGGCGCCAGAGATATAGGCACTTTGATCATCGCCTCCGGTGATTTGATACACCGCAGACACATAGGCATCCCAGTTCTTGTTAAATCGATAGTCGTAGGTGACACCCACCTGGTTAGCCATGTTTTTATTGAGCCTGGCATTGCCCTTCAGGTACATGTAGTTGGCATATAACGAAGAGTTGGTGGTAACCGGCACGAGCGCGCCAATTGCGTAAGAGTCGATGACCCCACGGCTATAGGTGTTTTCTGTGCGGGTATACAACACGTCGCCGATGAACGAAGAAAAGTCGTAGGCGGCGCCGACGCCGTAGTTCCGGATACCGTCACGCCCCTTATTGATGGCTCGATGACGCGAGTCGGTATAGGCCGCCATGACCCTAAGCGGGGACTGGATATACTTGACGCTGTAACTGCGGGTTTTCCCGTAGCGGATATCACTGCCCGGGTCTCCATCGCCATGCATCACGCCGAAACTGAAGCCGTTGAAATCCGGGCTGAGGTACTTGACGGCCCGGTCCGTGGGGAACCCCGCAGCCACCCGGTTATAGTCAATCGAGCCGGTGGGCAGCCCGAGATTAAAAAAGGGTCCCGCTTGAAGTTGCAGCAGCGGCACGTTACGCAGCTTCTCGCCCCAGCGGTCAACCGCCAGGGTCTCAAACATGAAATCCCATTGCTTGCCCACGGTGACCTGACCGAAGTCAGAGTCTATGCCCGCAAACATCTGTCGAGAAAAAGTCCCGTCTCCGGTTATTTTCAGATCCTGCAAAGAATAGCCTGACTCAAGCTTCATGACCCCCGCATAGCCATTGCCAAACTCCTTTCTGGCCTTGAGGCCAATAAAGTTAGGGGACAGTCGTCCCTCCTGATAATGATATTGCTGTTCGCCATTGATATTACTGGTCGAACTCCAACCGATATCGGTCAGCACATAGGGTTTAAAAAAATCATCTGCAACGCTTTGACCACACACCACGAACAGTAACGACACGCATCCGACATATCTCATGTTTCGCCCCTGCTTTTTTATTGTTTTTTGAGCATTTTTATTTTAAACAGCCCGTACTAGCCGGCTGCTGGGGGGCATTAAAATCGACTATGCCGAGCCGTCGCTATCCCGGCAATTAAATGTTTTTATCCATCCCGTATGCATAAAAACAACGGAATCCAGAAACAAGAACTGATTATCCTGATAGTGCAGCTTTTTAAGGAGTACTCAACTTTGCCGCGTGGCTGACATGTTAAAAACCCTGTGTTTATACGCGCACGCCAAGGGTCATTTACGATGAGCTCATTAAAGCCACAGGCCGGCACCCCCAACCACCAGGTGACTCACATTGACCTCTGTGATTCAGAGGTAGCCCAGTCGTGGACGACGACCGTGTACGGGCCACATAGCCTGAATGTACATTCGCCAAAAAGAATACACTTCAGGCACACCTCCCGCTTATTACAGGCTGTGAGCGTCGGCTACATCGAATATGGTACAGACGTGACTATCAGCGTCGACGCACACGACCCCCTGGAAAGCTATAGCATTGAACTGCCCATTCACGGCCATCAGCGGTGGGAAAGCGCGCATCAGAGCATTTTGTCCGATCAGCACAACGGGTTGATCCTCTCGCCTAATATTGGCCAGAAACTCTACATCTCCAACGACTGCAAAAAAATCCAGGTCGTGATTCCAGGCGCATTGATGCGAGCGAGCCTGGAAAGCCTTCTCCATAGACCGATCAAGGAAGACCTGCGGTTTATCCCGGACATGAACAATGTCAGCGGTCCATCAGCCGGCTGGTGGAGAATGGCCAGGCACTTTACCGATGAGGCCTGCCGCGCCGATAGTTGCCTGGTACACCAGGGGCTGGCCTGTGAAATAGAGTCCGTCCTGGTCAAAGGGCTGATCCTGGCGCAGCCCAATAATTACTCAAGCGCACTGGACAAGGTCTTTAATGCAAACCTGCCCAACTTTCTCCAACGGGCACTCAACTTTATCCACCGCCACGCCAAGGAAGAGATCAAACTCAATGCCATCGTCGCGAGCAGTGGCGTCTCCCGACTCACGTTGTTCAACGGCTTCAAAAAACATATTGGCGTGCCTCCGATGTTCTATATCCGCCGCTACCGCCTTGAAGAGATCAGAAAGGCCATTATGCGCGATCGCGCCAACTCACAGATATCGGGGATCGCCATGGACTGGGGCTACACTCACCTGGGGCGTTTTGCTTCAGACTACCGCAAGTTTTTTGGTGAATGCCCAAGCCATACGGCCAAGCGTCGAAAGTCAGAAAACCTCAGCACAACCCTCACTCATCGGCCAACCTGAGCACCATGGATAAACTCACCGCAATGGCGACATTCGTCAAAGTCGTTCAAACCGGCAGCTTCACGCGTGCCGCCGTGGCGCTAGGCCTGCCCAACGCGCGGATCTCCCAACGGATCACTGACCTTGAACGCGTGCTGGGCGTACGCTTGCTCAACCGCACGACCCGGGCGCAAAGCCTCACCGAAGACGGCCACATCTACTTTGGAAAATGCCTGGTTATCCTGGAGGCGATCGAAGAACTTGAAGGCTCGCTCAGTACAGACCCCGCGCACTTTTCAGGAAAAGTACGTGTCGAGACCCTGAGGTCCGTTGCCCACTGGATTATCGCGCCACGCCTGGAAGCGTTTTATCAGCGCCACCCGAATATTGCCCTGAGCCTGAGAAGCAGCGACCGTATAAGTAATCTGGCGGAAGAAGGCATCGACTGTGCCATACGGGGCGGGCACCTGGAGGATTCCGAAATGGTGGCAAGGCATGTGTGCGACGTGAAGTTGGGCCTGTATGCAGCGCCACAGTACCTTGAGGAATATGGTCCTATCGCCACCGCTGAAGACTTGGCCAATACCCGCAAGATCAGTTGGTTCAATGCCAAGGGGACATGGCGTTTATTGTCGAAAAAAGATGCCATGGACGTCAAAGCCCGCGAATGCATGCAGTTTGACGATCCAGAGATAGCGATCCAAAGCTGCCTTGCCGGGAGTGGTGTCTGCCCTGGAGCCCCTTTTGCGGTTCAATCTTATGTGCAGGCTGGAACGCTTGTCCCCATTCTTGCACAGTGGCATTTCACACCACGACCAATTCACATTGTCTATCCGACAAAAAAGCACCTTTCCACCCGGGTGCGCAACTTCGCAGAGTGGGCCTTTGAAGTCATGAAGTCAGACCAGGGTTTGCACCTGGCCCCACAAGACCTGGCCTGAGGCCTGTGCTCGAGTCCTCTTTAAAGCAGGCATAGTGCCTGCTTGGTTATTAAGCAATATTTAAAATAGCCTTCACTAAACCGCTGTTTTTCACGGTTCAAAAAATCTTCACACTCTTCAGTGCCACTTGAAAAATCATCAAACGGTATTGGAGATTAAAATGACAAACCTAAAAAATATAACCCTTGCCTTATTAACACTCTCATTCGCCGGTTTTTCCTATGCACAGGCGCTCCCGCAAACCCCGCTCCAAGTTGCACAGGCCTTTGAAAAGGACTTCAACGCGAATAACCTGAACGGCTTGATGCGTTTGTATGATCCACACTCGATATTTGTCCCCTCTCCCGGTGTAAGCCTCAATACCCCGGAACAGATCCGTGGAGCGCTCACACAATTCATGGCGCCGAAGGTGCCGATCAAAATGGTCGTTCGGCAGATTTATCAAAATAAGGAAACCGCCCTTATCATTTCCGACTGGTCGATAAAAGGCACGGACCCGCAAGGCAATCCCGTGGATCTTTCCGGGACCGGCGCTGATATCGCCGCCAAACGTCCTGACGGGAGCTGGGGCTACGCCATTGACAACCCCTTCGGCGTTGCCCCCAAGTCGCCCTGAGACGCAACACGGGCGGACTGTTGAGCCACGTCAAACAGTCCGCCCCACTCCCTTACGAAGAAACCACCTGAGGCAGGCCATGGACTTTTGAAGGCGCGGTTTCCCTGAACAACCCCATCACCAGCAAGCCAGCCACTGCCCCACCCAGCGACAGATACAAGGTGTACTCGATGCCGTAATGCAAGGCGATGTAACCCGCAATCGCCGGCGCCACCCCACCTCCAAACACTTCCCCGATCCCCACCACCAGCCCGGTCGCAGTCGAGGTCAGCGCCGCCGGCACCGACTCGCTGGTCATCGGCCCGACGATCATGCACACCACGCCGAAGTTGAAGAACATCGCCAGGAACAACAGGATAAACAGCTGCACGGGCTCGGCGCCGGTACGGGTCAACAAGCCGATACACAGTGCCGTCGCCAGGCAACACAACACGGCAACCGGCTTACGTCCGAACCGATCGGAAAGCGTCGGCATGATCACCATCCCGAAAAACCCACCCAGGCCCAGCGCCGACATAATGAAGCCCATTTGCTGCATGCCCAGGTGCAAGAAATCCGTCAAGTAGTTGGGCAGCATCACCGCCACCACGCTCAACGCCATCTGCATCACCAGCATGCCGGCGATGTTGATCACTATGTTGCGGTGCTTGAGCGTATGGCTCCACTTCACACCCTCGGCCTTGACCGGCTGTACCGCGCTCGGCCGGGGCGCGAGCGCCGCCGTTTCCCGCAAGGTCCGGTACAGCAACCAGGCAACGATAAAACCTGGCAGCGCCACCACCGCAAAGACCCACCGCCAGGATGGCAGGACCAGCAATAACTGGGTCGCCAGAACCGGTGCCAGCCCCAACCCCAGGAGCGGGAAAAACGCCTGTTGGATGCCCATGTTCATCCCCAGCCTTTTCGGGTGGGAGGCTTCGCCCGTGGCGGCAATGGACGTGGGGGTAAACGCGCCCTCGGCAACCCCCATCGCGACCCGGATGAGCAACAACGCCGCCACGCCACCGGCCAATCCAGAAAAGCCGGCCAGCAGCGAGAACAGCAGCACCGCCGGGATGATCACCTTGCGTCGGCCAATACGGTCCGAGACCCGCCCCATCACTATTGAGGCCGCGCCCCAGGCGATGGCGAGCGCTGCGGAAATATTACCCAGGTCCTGATAATCCAGGCCCAGGTCCCGCATCATGGTCGGGAACAGCGGCAGAATGATAAAACGGTCCAACCCCACCAGACCAAAACCCAACGCCAATAAAAGGACCGCCTTGCACTCATAGCGCGAATCCCAGCGACTGTTCGATACGCTCATGTTCAATACCTGTTGATGTGACTGGTGGGGCCCTGATTCGAGGGACTCGAAGACAGGTCAGAAAGACCGCGGCCGTTACCGCCAGAGCACGCGCACGTGTCTGTTTGAGCCGTCGCCCGAACCGCCGCTCAGTGGGCGTTGCTGGCGTTTCTCAAGGCGCGGGGCGCAATGCCGTAGCGCTCGCGAAAACGTTTGGAAAAGTTCGAGAGGTCATTGAAGCCGCAGTCGAAGGCGATCTGGGTAATGGAGCGCCCCAGATACCGCGGGTCGCAGAGCAACAGGTGACAGCGCGCCAGGCGTCGCTCCAGCAGCAGCTTGCCAAAGGTCTGGTGCTGGCGGGACAACACCAGGTCCACATAGCGTCGGGAAACCCCCAGCTCCTGCGCCAGGCGCGAGGATGAAAACTGCGGATCGGAAAAATTGCGGTCCAGCGAGCTGAGCATTTGCGCGGCAAGCATCGGCATTTTTGCCTCCTTGCGCGTGGCGGCGGGTGCCAGGTGTGCCACGCATTCGCACAGCATTTTTGTGGCGGCTTCAGTCATGGTTTCAACGGCACTGGCCCGGACAGGGCCAGCGGACAGCACCAGTTCAAGCATCGCGGTTGCCGCCTGGCTGTCGGCGCTGATCTCGACAAGGGGTTCGTCCAGCATCAGCAGCGCTGCCGGGTGCAAGGCCGTAAAACGCCGCTTGGACATGCGCAAGGCAATATGCTCAAAGCAACCGTCCATGACCAGCTCATGGGGCTTGCTGCTGTCGAGTACCACCAGGCTGCCCTGCGGCAGGCCGCCGTTATGGCGGCGATGACTGAGGCCAATGTCGCCGGCCTTGACGTAGAGCATGAGCACGAAATCACTGTCGACCTGGCGCAGTTTGAACAGCGACCGGGAGGTGCAGTGGGCCGTGCCCCGCAAACGTGCGACGACGACGTCGCGACTGGAAACATGCTGGTAGAACCCACAGAAACTGTCGGTTGCACAGTAGTCCAGATTGACCAGGGTGCTGTTGACCTCATTGCTCCAATCGTGCAATTGGTGATAGTTGCATTGCGCACTGCTTGGCATGTTTTCCATGACTGATTGACCGTTGCCGTTAGGTTTAACGTCAGGTCGAGACGTGGGCCCCGACCCGTGAGTCGCCGGTCAGGCAATGTAGTCCGGTTGCTGCTCCGGGGCTGCCTGGATAAAGGCGGGGTGTTCAAGGCAGTGGCGATAGATCGCCATGCTCCGTTCAAAGTGCTCCAACTCACAACCCATGCGCAGCGCATTCGCCACCTGCGGCACCAGGCAACAGTCCGCCAGGGTAGGCTGTTCACCGAAGCAATACGGCCCCTGCCCGTGGCGTTGCAACAGGCCTTCCAGCGCCTGCATGCCCTGCTCGACCCAGTGCTGGTACCACGCTGATTTTTGCCGGTTGTCCACCCCCAGCTCACGCTGCAAGTAGCCCAGCACCCGCACGTTGTTGAGCGGGTGGATATCGCAGCCGATCAGCATCGCCACTTCCATGACCCGCGCGCGTTGCAGCGGCGCCAGGGGAATCAGGCGCAAGCCTTCGCGGGTCTGGTCAAGGTACTCAATGATGGCCAGCGATTGACTGAGGGCCGTGCCATCGTCGTCAATCAACAGTGGCACCGCCCCCGACGGATTACGACTGAGGTACTGTGCCGAACGCTGTTCACCGCTGCGCAGGTTGATGCCGTGGTAGTCCACGCTCAGCCCCTTGAGGGCCAAGGCAATACGCACACGGTAGGAGGTGGAGCTGTTGAAAAAACTGTAGAGCTGCATGGGAGCCTCCAATCATTGGACTACAAAAAACCAGGGCTCAGACCACACGAACGCTGATCACCCCGAGGTGATCCACACCCCCGGTCATCAACTGGCCGGCGACCACCGGGCCGACGCCTTCAGGCGTGCCGGTCATGATCAGGTCGCCGGGCTTGAGCTCGAAGAAACGCGACAGATAGGCAATGGTTTCCGGCACCGACCAGATCAGCTTGTCGAGGCTGCTGCGTTGCTTGTCTTCACCGTCGACCTGTAACCATAAGCCGGCACTGGCGGCGCCCTGGAAACCGGCAGCCGGTGTCAACGGGCCGATGGGCGCGGACTGGTCAAAGGCTTTGCCCAACTCCCAGGGGCGTCCCATTTCGCGGGCTTTCATTTGCAGGTCGCGACGGGTCATGTCCAAACCGACGGCGAACCCCCAGACGTGCTCATTGGCGTGTTCCAGGGCAATGTCCTTGCCCGCTTTGCCGATCGCCACCACCAGCTCGATCTCGTAGTGATAGTTGCTGGTTTCGGCGGGGTACGCCAATTCCAGGGTCTGCCCCGGTTGTAGCGGTACTACCGCATCCGCGGGCTTGCAGAAAAAGAACGGCGGTTCGCGGTCGGGATCAAAACCCATTTCACGCGCATGGGCCGCGTAATTGCGGCCCACGCAGTACACGCGGCGCACAGGAAACGTGTCGGCACTGCCATCAATGGCAAGGGCAGTGACGGCTTGAGGGGCAACGGCATAAGTCATGGTCGACTCCGGGGTTTCAAAGAGATTCACGGGATTCACGCAAGAGGCCCAGCGCTTGCTGCACCGGCCGATCGGAAAAACTGAACAGCACGCACTCTTGCTCGGTCTGGAAACTGACGGCGGCCCAGCTCGGCACCACAAACGTGTCGCGGGGCTCGAAATCGAAGGGCTGGCCGGCGATCAAGACCCGGCCTTTGCCTTCGACGACGGAGTACACCGTGGCGTCGGTACTGCGGCTGGTCTGCCCACGGAAACCGCGTGGGAGGATCTGCATGAACGTCGCGATGGTCGCCATCGGCGAACCACCGGTGGCCGGGTTGACATAGCGCAGCTTCACGCCCTCCCAGGGGTCGATCTGCTCCTGGCGCAGCAAGGTGTCCAGTGCTTCGCGACTGCGCTCGTAGGGGTATTTGAAAATCGGCGATGTGTGGGAACTGACCTGATGGCGCACCGGCAACATATTCATGCCGAAACGCGCCAGGTTGTTGCCCTCGGGGCGGCTGATGGGCTGCACCGGCTGCTCGTAGTTCTCAGCGAAGGCGGCGTCGAAAAAACGCACCAGCGGAATATCCAGACCATCGAGCCACACCACCGGCTCCCCGCCCTCTTCCAGGCTCGGGTTGCCGTGATCGTGCCAGGCCCAGGACGGCGTAATGATAAAGTCGCCCGGCGCCATGCTGGCGCGCTCGCCGTCCACGGCGGTAAACGCCCCGCGCCCTTCCACCACAAACCGCAGGGCCGACTGGGTATGCCGGTGGCTGGGAGCGATTTCACCGGGCAGGATCAACTGCAAGCCGGCGTACAGGCTGGACGTGATCGCGGCCTGGCCGCGCAACGCCGGGTTTTCCAGCACCAGGACACGGCGAACGGCTTCCTCGGCAGAGATCAGCCGGCCGGCCTCCTCAAGGTATGGCCGCAGTTGCGAATAGCGCCACAGCGCAGGTTGGCAGGCACCGGCCGGCGAGGCTGGAACCAGGCTATGCAGGCGCTCCCACAGGGGAAACAAGTGGTGAGCATCAATGCGCTGATAAAACGCCTCGCGTTCGGATTTAACGTTGTTGTTCACAGGACACCCATTCGAGCTGACCAATCGTTGTGCACCGATTATCATGGGGTCAGATATATTCTAATAATGGTATTTCTTCATTCATCCATGCTATTTATGGTATGGGTAATTCCGCCACTGTTGAGACCCCGCCATGAGCATCGACTGGACCCGACGACTGCGCGTACAGCACCTGCATCTGCTGGTCAGCCTGGGCGAAACCGGCAGCATCAGTGAGGCCGCGCGCGTGACCTTCAGTACCCAGCCGGCGCTGTCCAAATGGTTGAAGGAGCTTGAGGAGTACGTTGGCGCACCGCTGTTCGAGCGCCATGCCCGTGGCCTCACGCCCACGGCCCAAGGGTGGGTGCTGCTGGGCCATGCGCGGCGCGTGCTCAGCGAAATGGATCGTGCGCAACAAAACCTGCTGGCCATGCAGGACGGAATGTCCTATCGCGTGGTGATCGGCACCTCGCCGGCATCCGCGCCCAACCTGGTTCCGGCTGCGATCATCCAGTTTCTCAAACGCCACCCCAAAGCCCAGGTGCAATTGCAGGAAGGCACCATGAACACCTTGCTCGAACGCCTGGAGCTGGGGCAGTTGGACCTGGTGGTGGGACGCCTGGACAACTACACCCCGCGCACCGCGTTGCGCAGCGAATGCCTGTATGAAGAAAGCATGCGGGTGATCTGCCGGGCAGACCATCCGCTGACCCGACTGCCTGGGCTGGGGTGGGACGATTTGCGTCAGTACGACTGGATCGTCTGGCCGGCGGGCACACCGATCCGCAGCAAACTCGACGAAGCCTTGACCCATGTGGGCCAGGGGCCGCTGCCCTATCGCATCGAGTCGTCGTCACTGGTGGGCAACCTGTGGTTGCTGCAATACAGCGACATGCTGTCGATCGCTTCGGACCGTGTGGCCGAGCACTTCACACAAAGACGCCTGATCGTGCCGCTGGCCTTTGAACTCAATGCCCAGGGCTCACTCGGCATGTGCTGGCGCGATGAACCGCATCCCGACCCGAGCCTGCCAGACCTGCTCGAAAGCCTGCGCGTGGCGGCCACGCAACAAACCTCGGCCACTGCCTGATTGGACTAGTTTTGCTGCTCGGTGGGCCGGGTAAGCCCGGTGCCCCCTCGGGCACCCTTTGTTGTCTCACCTCCAGAGGAATACTCGATGACCACTCTCCCAGGCAACGCCACCCAACAGGTCGTAGCACGGCATTGGATCAACGGCCAATGGCACGACAGCGAACAACACGGGCAAAGCATCGACCCGGCCACTGGTCATGAAATCGGGCGCTATGCCAAGGGCATGGCAGGCGAAGCTGCGGCTGCGGTCGCCGCCGCGCACCGGGCCTTCTTGACCACGGACTGGAAAAGCAACCGCGAGCTGCGCGCCCGTGTGCTCCACGAAATGGCCGAGCGCTTTGAAGCCCGCGCCGCCGACTTGCAGGCACTGCTGAGCCTGGAAAACGGCAAAGTGGCGGGCGAAGCGATGTTTGAGATTTCCCTCGCCGCGCCCGGCCTGCGCTACTGCGCCGGGCTGATTTTCAGCGATTATGGCCGCGCGGCCCAATGGAGTGCCGGGCGGTTTTCCATGGTCCTGCGCGAGCCCCTGGGTGTGGCCGGGATCAGCGTGCCATGGAACTCACCCGTGGCGCTGATGGTGCGCTCCCTGGCGCCGGCATTGGCGGCAGGCTGCACCACCGTCATCAAGATGCCGAGCCAGACAGCCCAGACCAACGCGCTGCTCGCCCAGATCCTGAGCGAAGTGAAGAGCCTGCCGCCAGGGGTGGTAAATATGGTCACCGGTGAGTTTGAAGTGCTGGACTACCTGGTGCGCTCACCGGATGTACCGACCATCAGCTTCACAGGCAGCACCAGCACCGGCCGCGCCATCAGCGCCAGTGGCGCCCCCCTGCTCAAGCGTTTCGGCCTGGAGCTGGGGGGCAAGACGCCCATTGTCGTGTTCAACGATGCCGACCTGGACGCCGCGCTGCCAAAAATCGAGAAAGCACTGACCGTGTTCGCCGGTCAATTCTGCATGACCGGCAGCCGCCTGCTGGTACAAGCCGGGATCGTCGACCAGGTGCGCGAGCGTTTGGCCCAGCGCCTGCGCCAGGTCAAGGCGGGGCCTGCAGCAGACCCGAGCAGCGACATGGGCCCACTGATCGACAAGAACAGCGTCGCACGCGTTGAGGCCATGGTGATCGAAGCCATCGACCAGGGGGCCAACGTGATTGTGCGCGGAGGCCCGATCACCGAGGGGCCATTGGCCAAGGGCGCGTTTTACCAGCCCGCCTTGCTGGAAATCAGCGACCCCAAGGCCGATATCGTACAGCGCGAGATCTTTGGCCCGGTGTTGACCCTGCAAGTGTTCGACACCGAAGCCCAAGCGGTGGCGCTGGCCAACGACAGTGAATACGGGCTCGCGGCCAGCGTCTGGACCCGTGACGGTGACCGTGCGCTTCGCATGGCCGCCGCTATCGAGGCCGGTACCGTGTGGATCAATGACTGGGCCGCCATGCGCGACGAATTCGAGGAAGGCGGCTACAAGCAAAGCGGTCGTGGCCGGTTGCGTGGTGTCGCGCAGTTGGAAGACTTCCTGGAGTACAAGCATGTGGTGCTACAGCCGGGGGTGATCGACTCGCTGGGCTGAAGACTGCCAGCAACATGGCCGCCTCCCCGGCGGCCATGTCGCATGCGCCTGTACTCAGTCCATCAGCAACACCGGCTTGATCACCGCGCCGGACTTCATATCGGCGATTGCCGTCTCGATCTCTTCAAGCCGGTAGTGGCGGATCAGGCGGTCAATCGGGAATAGCCCGTCGCGATACAACTGCACCAATTGCGGGACGAATTTCTTCGGCTTGCTGTCCCCTTGCAGAATACCGCGCACCGTCCGCCCAAACAGCAGATGGGTCATGTCCAGGCTGGCCTCAGTGCCCAGTTTGGAGCCCCCGATCAGGCCGCAGATACCGCGGGCCTGCAACATCTGGAAGGCCGAGCGCAGCACTTGGGGGTGACCGGTGGTGTCCAGTGCATAGTTGACCCCGTCCGGGCACAGTTCCAGCACCGACGCCAGCGCATCCACCTGGGACGAATCAAAGACATGGGTCGCGCCCAGCGTCTTGGCCAATGCGAGCCGCTGCGGCACCTGGTCGATCACCACGATCGGATAGCACCGCGCAACCGCCGCCGCCATCACCGCCGCCAGCCCGACATTGCCAGCTCCCGTGATGACCAGGGATGAGCCGACGTCCGGCTTCAAGGTATTGAGAATAGCCCCGGCCCCGGTCTGGAAACCACAGCCCAGCGGTGCGAGGGTTTTCAGGTCAACGTCCTTGTCGACCACCACCACGTTGGCCTCGGTGGCAATTGCATGGGTCGCCAGCGCGGACTGGTTGAAAAACGCACCGTTGATGCGTTCCTCCTTGCCCGACGGCAAGCGCTTCAACAGCGGCGCTGGCACATCCCAGGCGGTCCCGGAGTAACGCATGCCAGAGAAATTCATCTGCATATGGTGATGACAATAGGCGACGGCGCCGTCCAGGCAACTGGGGCATGTGCCACAGGCCGAAAACGACATCAAGACATGATCACCCGGCTTGACCGTCTTGACACCGGGCCCTACGGCCTCAACGACACCGGCGCCCTCATGGCCCAAGACCACCGGCAACGGCGTGGGGTAAAACTGGTCGCGGATGATCACGTCAGTGTGGCAGATCCCGCAGGCCACGATCTTCACCAGTACTTCGCCGGCCCCGGGCGCTTCAAGCTCCAGGTCTTCGATCAAAAAGGGGCCGCCGGCTTCGCGAACAACTGCTGCCTTGATATGCATGGGTTTTCCTCGGGTACGTGCGTTAGAAATGGCGCGCCCCACGGATGCTGACAGGGGCACGTTAAAAGATCCGTCTACTTTTACAACGCCAGCCAGAGGATGGCTTCGCTAGGCCGGCAATATGACTTGTCCAGGCAGGCACGCTGCAGCGAGTGCATGCGCGCCCCATCGACCAGGGTCAAGCAGGCGAGTAAACCGGATAATCGGTGTAGCCCTTGGCATCGCCGCCGTAAAACAGCGCCGGATTTGCTTCAGCAAGAGGCGCGGCCTGGCGGATACGTTCCACCAGGTCTGGATTGGCAATAAACGGACGCCCCATGGCAATGGCATCTACCAGGCCTTCGGCGAGCAGGGCTTCTCCACGCTCGGCATCGTAGTTGCCGCAAACGATCAAGGTCTTTTGAAAGGCCGATCGCAAACGCTGGCGAAAACCCTCGGGGTAAGCCGGGCCGCCAGTCCACTCCCATTCCGCCAGGTGCAGGTAGGCAATGTCGCGCTGATCAAGAGCATGCGCTAAAAATAATGCCATCGCTTCGGGCTCATCGTCTTGAATGTCACTGATCGTTCCCCACGGCGATAAGCGCACCCCTACCCGATCAGCCCCCACGACCTCAATCAACGCATCGACGGTTTCCAACAGGAAGCGGGCGCGGTTTGCCAATGAGCCGCCATATGCGTCTTGCCGCTTATTGGTGCCTGTCGCCAGAAACTGATCAAACAAATAGCCATTTGCACCGTGTACCTCGACGAGATCGAAGCCCGCGGCCACAGCGTTCCGGGCCGCCTCAACAAAGCTTTGCTTGACTGACGCCATGTCATCAAGCGTCATCTCCCGGGGTTTCTCGGCAGGCGCCATCAGGCCCGAGCCCTTGCCGTCCGAGATAAAAACCTGGGCCTGGGCCTGGATGGCGGACGGTGCAACCGGCGCGCTCCCCTGGGCCTGCAACGAGGCATGGGACATGCGGCCCACATGCCAGAGTTGTGCCGCAATCAAGCCGCCGGCCTCGTGTACGGCGTGGGTTACCTGTTTCCAGCCAGCCACCTGCTCGCTTGAGTAAATACCGGGTGTATAGGCATAGCCCTGGCCCTGGCGGGAAACCTGTGTGCCTTCGGTAATGATCAATCCGGCACTGCCCCGCTGGGCATAGTAGAGGGCGTTCAACGCGGTGGGTGCATCACTGCCATGCTTGGCCCGCGAGCGTGTCATAGGCGCCATGACAACACGGTTTTTCAGCTCAACACGCCCCATTTTCAACGGGGAAAGCAGACGTTTTTTCATGGCCTTGTCCTCGGTCCAGAGTTATCTTCAGATAAAATCAACTTACTTAGTGATCATTACAAAACAAAGTACTCGAAACAAGTCTCCGTTTTTGATCACCCACAAATGGCTTCACCTAAGCTACGCAGATACCCGGACTGCCGGGCTTGGATGCCGAGACGTGTAGTGACGCATCGGTTTTTTTGGAACACTACCTCGCTGACCTCGATGATGGCATCCTCCACCGCAGACCCGGATACGTAGGAGGAAGGCCGCGACGCCACTCTGACTGATCGCATTGGCTGTTATGCCTACTGCGGCGACGGGGGCTTTAATTGGATGGGATCTACTGGCCTGACGCGTCTCAAGAAAAAATATGACAGCGCTGGAATCAGTACTAGAGCTCCGATCATGTTCCAGACGAACATGAACGCTAACAAAAGCCCCATATCGGCCTGAAACTTGATGGGTGACCAAACCCAGGTAATCACCCCGGCAGCCATGGTTATCCCAATTAACGCAACCACCCTCCCGGTAAAACCTACAGCCGCTCCGTAGGCCTGCGCCAGGGTTGCACCTTGACGCTGCATGGCGAGTTGCACGCTAAGCAGGTAGAGGGCGTAGTCGACGCCAACCCCAACACCGAGTGCATGTACGGGGAGTGTTGCCACTTTCAAACCGATACCGGCGGTGCCGGCAATTGGCAGGAACTGTATTTTGTCGGAGTCATGTGTACGCGCGAAGTCTTCGACGATTTTCAGCAGGCGGGCCAGTGTTTCAGCCTTATGGTTCGTCAGATAGGCAATAACCGGCATGGCATCACCGGCCCACCGGCATAACCTTGCGCAGTCACATCGGTCCAACGCACCGTAGGCAACCAAAGTGACTTTACCCAGCCGCGGTTGACGCCCTTGGTGACCATGACTTTATCTGTCACCTTGGCTAACACGTCCAGGTAGGCCGGATCAAAGATATCGCCATCCGTGTTCTCCACAGAGATGCGTACGGTATTGCCCAGCGCACTCAGATCCCGCAGGTGAGCCAGGTAGTTCTGCATGTAGGGATACGACTGCGGAAGCATCTGTTCATAACTGGCATTCACGCGCAAATGCAGGGCCTGGCTGACGGGTTGTTCGCAGTCCTTCGTGAAGACCCGGCATTCGTCTTGAATCGTAGCCCTTGGCACAGAGCCGAAATCCTCGTGGCACTGGATAATTTCGGCTGCGGCTCCAGTCGCGAGCACGCGCCCTGGGCACTGCTCGATTTTGGTATTCGCTGCATCATCGCACCAGGGTTCGCCGATATTTTCTACAACAACTGCTTCAAGAACGGCATCCTGCCGGTCGCACTCCCTCGCGATCAGGTCGATGCTCTGCTTGATTCAGTCTGCGACCCCAACCTGGCACGAATCGAGATCGACTTGCCAAAACAGACGGTACAACTCGCCGACGGACGCAGCTTTGGCTTTTCCATCGACCCCGCGCGCAAACGTGCCTTGCTCGAAGGCCTGGACGACATCGGCAACACTTTGACTTTCGAAGACAAGATTGCAGCATTCGAAGCGGCGCGCCGAGTCAGCCAACCATGGCTCCCCGCCATTCCTCTGGAGTTTTGACGACATTCAGATTAGTCGGCTGGATAAATCGCACCAGGCTGATAATGCCCCGCCCCCACGCCGACTTTTGCAATGACTTGGCCCCCATCTGCCGCCGTATCTCCCATATCGGCAATATCGTCCCCACCACCGCAAGCAGCGGGGTTTGGTATGAACTCACCCGCTTCGCATCGCCCTGCTTTCGCTTAGGCGTCACAACTGACGGGGAATAAGCCCCTCATACATTTAACTATTTACAAGAAACACTTTGGCTGATAAGTAGAACCGAAGAGGTTGGAATATCATTTTTTAGCACCCATCATGCATTTTTTCTTCAGTAAGCTTTCATATATTTTCCTAATCGAGGAGTTATGGTTTTTCTATTTATACTCAATGGGCAATATGACTATTATTTTTTCACGCAACTGATGCGTTTGAAATAATAATTAGAGGAGCTTCCAATGAGTAGTATTACTGAACAGGGGTCTGTTTCCTTTCGGAATGCCCTGAGTATTATGACTGCCGGTTTTTTCTTGATTTCCCTATCTACACAGGCTTCGACCCTTACCCGGGATAATGGCGCTCCGGTGGGTGACAATCAAAACTCGCAAACAGCCGGGCCGGACGGGCCGGTGTTATTGCAAGATGTGCAGTTGATCCAGAAGCTGCAGCGCTTTCATCGTGAGCGTATTCCAGAGCGAGTGGTTCACGCACGAGGTACGGGGGCTCATGGCACTTTCACCGTCACCGATGATTTACAGGACCTGAGTAAAGCCAAGGTTTTCGCCGCCGGCGAGGTCACCCCTGTCTTTGTCAGGTTTTCATCTGTTGCTCACGGAATTCACTCTCCAGAGACATTACGTGATCCACACGGCTTCGCTACAAAATTCTATACCCGTGAAGGCAACTGGGACCTGGTCTCCAATAACTTCCCGACTTTTTTTATTCGTGATGCCATCAAATTTCCAGACATGATTCATGCGGTCAAACCTGACCCGCGTACAGGGTTGGATAATGACGCTCGACGATTTGATTTTTTCTCCCATGTACCTGAGTCAACACACACACTGACCGAGCTCTACTCTAATTCCGGCACGCCCGCTAGTTATCGGGAGATGGACGGTAATGGTGTACATGCATTCAAGTTGATCAATAATGCAGGCGAAGTTCATTACGTAAAGTTTCGCTGGAAGACCCAGCAAGGCAAGAAAAATCTCAGACCAAAAGAAGTAGTGAGCACTCAGGGGCGTGATTACAGTCATATGACAACCGACTTGGTCAGCCATATCAATAAAGGCGACTTCCCCAAGTGGGACATGTATGTTCAGGTGCTTAAGCCTGAAGATCTGAAGACGTTTGACTTTGACCCACTGGACTCCACCAAGATATGGCCGGGGGTTCCTGAGCGCAAAGTGGGTGAGCTGGTACTCAATCGTAATCCGAGTAATGTTTTCCAGGAAACCGAGCAAGTCGCCTTGGCTCCGTCCAACTTGGTGCCAGGTATAGAACCGTCAGAAGATCGCATGTTCCAAGGGCGCCTGTTTTCATATGCGGATACGCAAATCTATCGCTTGGGGGCCAACGCCCTGCAATTGCCGATCAATGCACCCCGCATCCCGGTGAACACGGCCAACCAAGATGGGACGCTAGACCATGGCCGTACCACCACCGGGGTCAACTACCAACCTAGTCGACTGGAACCTCGGGAGGAGTTGCAAAGTGCCCGTTACAGCGAGATGGCGTTGTCGGGCAGCACCCAGCAAAAGAAAATCCAGCGTGAGCAGAACTTCAAGCAGGCGGGTGAATTGTACCGCTCCTTCAGCCCACAAGACCGGCAGGATTTGATCGAGAACTTTGGCGGCTCGTTGGCAAGCAGTGACGATCAGAGCAAACACATCATTTTATCCTTCCTTTATAAAGCCGACCCGGAATATGGCACTGGTGTGGCGAAGGTGGCCAAGGGTGATATTGAGCGTGTCAAGGCGCTGGCGGCCAAACTGGTTGATTGATCGATCCCCGTGTCGTACCGCCCCCGGTGCGACACGGTGTTTTGTGACGAGGAGAGTTCTATGCGCACCGGTGTTCTTGTGTTCATGGCCTGTTGGTCGATCAGCGTCATGGCTGAGCAGTCAGTCCCTGACGATCCTGCTGCGATCAAGGCGCAACTGAAGGACTATTATTTTGATGCTGCCCGACGTGGCGACGTCGAAATGCTCAATACCTTTATCGAGGCGGACTACAACCTCAACAGCCAGGACAGCAAAGGCTATACCGCACTGATCCTTGCGGCTTACAACGGCAACAGCTCAGCCGTTGAGTTATTGCTCAAGGCTGGAGCCGATGCCTGTGTCCAGGACCTGCGTGGCAATACAGCGCTGATGGGCGCCATCTTCAAGGGCGAAGTGAAAATCGCCCGGCGCTTGCTGGCGACTGATTGCAGCCCTGACCAACGCAATGGAGCCGGACAGACTGCTGCCATGTACGCGGGATTGTTCAAACGAATCGAATTACTCGACGCCCTGGCGGCCAAAGGCGCAGACCTGAACGCTGAGGATTCTGCGGGAAACTCCGCATCACGCCTGGTCAATGGTGAAATCCGTAGCACCGTGCCGCGCTGAGGGGTAATGCCTTAACCCATCCGCCCAACGCACCGTTCCTCGATTCAGATCTCGTGGAGCATTCAAAGTCTCTTCACCACGCACCACCGCCGCTTTAATAAAACCGCCTGTACACAAAGCAAAATCTAATACTCTCAGGTTTCCTCACCCTTGCCAGAAGGCATTGACAGAAAAAAATTAACTGGAATATAAATTTACTATAAATCATTAATCTTCACGGCCCTCGGATATGGCGAACCTGGTAAGTGGGGCCTTCGCTCAAGATAAAAACAAGAGGAACACCTGAAGGACGCGCTTCTTGCCCGCGTCGCCGCCGTTCACGCCGGCATTCCCGTGGAAGCATCGGCACTGACGCTCAACCGGTTATGCGGGTCCGGCGTGCAGGCCATTATTTCAGCTGCACACATGATCACCCTGGGCGAATGCGATATCGTTGTAGCCGGTGGTGCCGAATCGATGAGCGCTCCCCCCATCATGTCACGGCCGCACGTTTCGGCCAGAAGATGGGCGACATGACGATGACCGATGCGCTCATCGCGGTCCTCAGCGATCCCTTCGAAGGCTTTCATATGCGACTGTTCGATACCGATGAGCATGTTCGCCAGGGCACCACTGTCGACAGTCTTGCAGCCCTTCGCCCCATCTTCAAAAGCGACGGTACTGTGACGGCTGGCAATGCCTTCGGCATCAACGATGGCGCCGCAGCCGTTGTCCTCGCTTCCCAACGGGCTGTCGCCGCACACAACCTCAAACCGCTGGCACGGATTCTTGGTTGGGGTCATGCCGGTGTCGAGCCACACCTCATGGGCATCGGACCGGTAAAGGCGGTGCCTATCGCGCTGGCCCGCTCCAGACTTACCCTTGATAAGATCGATGTCATCGAGTCCAACGAAGCATTCGCGGCACAAGCTTGTGCCGTCGCACAGGCACTGGGGTTCGACCCGCAGAAAGTCAACCCGAATGGGTCCGGCATCTCACTTGGGCACCCCGTCGGCGCCACGGGGGCAATTCTGACGGTCAAGACCTTATATAAATTGGTACGAACGGGCGGCCGCTATGGTTTGATCACCTTGTGCATCGGCGGTGATCAGGGTATTGCGATGACGATCGAACGAATGTGACCGGCGAGATATCTGCGTCAACGTATGAGACAGGTTGGTTTGTTCGACAGCACTGACAACGTGTTGCCTCGTGCTGTCGAACCGATCGTTTCCGGCACCGCTCTGGAGTAATCATGTCGTACAAGTGAGGAGTTGAGCAACGCTCGGTGTTATCGGTCAGCGTTGCCGCTACTCAATCGCTTGATATCTTCGTACACGCCATCCCACAACATAATCCGATGCTCGATGGCATTGATCGCTGCGTCCAATGCTCGCTGTCGACTGCGACTATCCACCATCAGGGACGAGAGCATATTTTCAGCAGCAGGCCCATGTTCGCCGCTGTCCACTTCAATATGTCGTTTGAGGTAATAGGTGAACTTAGGAGCATGATGCTCGTTGAGGCCCCAGTTGCCTAATAATGAGTGGAACATTTTCGGAATAGGGTCTTCGCGCCCGAATAGGAAGCTACTAGCGACCTCTGCGGTGGTTCCCGTATAGGCTGTGGCCAAGGTGTTTCTCACAAAGTCTTTTACATAGTGGGGTGCACCTGAGACGTCCAATGCTTTATTCAGCGAGGTGGTTGCTCGGTATTGGCTGACGAACGTTTCAATATTATGAGTCGAGGCTTTTACTTCCCTCATGGCCCCCAGGTACAAGTTGTAGTGGCTGATGGGGTTGCCGCTCGGGTCAACATCTGACTCTTCTCCCGTAATGATTTCATTAATTAAGCGTGCACTGCCTTCATCTTTTACCGGCAGCCAGGGGATTTGGGTACAGGTCAGATCATTTTGTAATCTTTTAGCCAAACTCATAAAATCCCATACTGCAAAGGCATGGTGACTCATAAACACTCTGAGGTGTACCTTGGTACGTATAGCGCCGTAGAGTGGATGGTGGTTTAAAGCCGCTTGATAAGTTTTAAGTTTTTGTTCAAACATGATTGGGCTTCCGTGCTTGTGGGGAATGGGTTATCAGGGTGCGTTTCGCGGATAACGAAGATCCGCGTAGATACGCGCCCAGGCCCTGAAGGAGGGGAGCATCAGTCCGGTATTTTCCTTATAAGTTCTCCATTTGTCGCCAAATATGGACTCCAGCCGCGCGTCCATATGGTAGGTCCCCAAGTACATGTAAATCGTCGCACCCACCGAAAACAAAAGGGTGTCGTACGTCATGATCGGGTGTGCCCAGAAGAAAAACATCAGGAACGTATGGTGCGGAAATCGAATGTAGCGCTTTATCCCTTCTTCTCGCAGCCGATAGGGTTCGCTATTTTTTTCACCCCTGAGTTTGGCAATCAGTTGACGGATACCCGTCCATTGCCAAAAAGTCGAAGTGTAGCGAAAACAGTAAATGGTCAGGCCCAACAAAGTGGCCATAGACAGCGCGGCAAAATGAAAGAGCGGACTGCCTGGTATCAAAACGTAAATGTACTGCCCGGACGTTTGCCAGCAGATGATACCGACTGCCAGTGTGGCGGCAGAAAATACACACATCCCAATGTTCCAACTCCATTCTGGAAAGATCTTGCCATAGAGCTTTACGGCCGGTGCCGTAGTAAGTGTTGAGTGAACGAGTCCATAGGACAGCATGATAAGAATGTCTGTCTGCCACCAAGTCATGTGATTTTCCTTACGTAATTGAGCGTTCATCAGTCTTCGTGCAGAAGGCACGGGACGAGGGATGGTGATGACCAATTGTCAGCACGCAATAAACTCTAGAGCTTGGATTGCAACTTGAACACTGTTAGAAATAACAGGTTTATAGTGCTTTTAGAGATTAGTATTTTCGCGAATTGTTATATGTATTAAGGGGACTGTCAGAGACGGTGAAAATCGAATTATGAGAGTGATGAAGGGCTTGCCGTGCCCCTGGAACGCGCCAATGCCCGTTCGCTACAAAGCCTTTGCGACAATGAACATACGCTTGAAGGGGAACAGAGTGTGCCCATCTACCTCGGGCGGATAGTGCTGATGAACCCTCCTTATGTAGTGATCGAGAAAGCGTTCCCTGTCATTGTCGTCAAGAGCCAGTAAGACTGGACGTAACGCCGAGACCTTGACCCAGTCGACGATTGACGACGGACCCTCGACCACTTGCAGGTTTTCGGTTTCCCAGATGTCCAGCTCGCGCGTTAATGGTGCCAGCAATCGGTAGTAACTGTCCTGGGTCATCACCGTACGCTGTGCCATCGACCGACGCAGTTTGGCGCTACCCAACGGTGCGCCACCAGCGCCGCCATGTTTGAGCGTTTCGAGCATCAACCGATACCAGCAAGCATCTCGCCAATTAGGCATGTGCGCCGCCAGGCACCCGTCGCGATTGAGCTGATTGAGCAGGCGGGGCAGCAGGTGTTCGTGGTCGCTGACGAAGTGCAAGACAGCGGCGGCCATCAACAGGTCGGCAGGTTGCTCGGCTTGCCAATCCTGTATGTCGCATCTTTTCCACAGCGCCTTGATAGGTAGGTATGAGGCTTCGCAAAGCATTTCTGCAGAGCTGTCCACGCCAGTCAGTTCAGCATCAGGCCATCGCAGGCTCAGTCGGCGGGTGGCGATGCCAGTTCCACATCCCAAGTCATAAATATGTGCGGGATGTTCAAGGGTGATGTGGTCAAGCAGCTCAACGACCGGGCGCTCTCGCAAACGCGCAAACTTGAGGTAGGACGCAGGGTCCCATTGAGTACTTTCCGAGCGTGCAGCGTTTGATTTCACGATCATGGGGTTGACCTCCAAGTCGGGATGAGTCTGTCATTTACAATGATATTTCACGCTCAGGATCGCGCAGAGGCGGCCCGGATGTCCGGTTCGCGCCACACACCGCCGCTGTTGAAGTGATCTGGTTGCTCAAGAGAACTAACCAACAGACTTGGTAATTCAGTCTCCGAGACGGTTACGAACGAGGAACCATTGAGACATTGGAGTTCCACAAGTCAACGAACGTGAACGCTCCGGGCGTATCGTGGATAGTCCCGAGGATTGGGAATGTCAGCTACTGTGATTGTTGACAGTTTTTTATATCGATTGGCAATTGCTGACCCACAAAAAACATTCAACCAACTGCTGTAGGGAACATAGGAAGCTGGACGGGGCAATCCTCAGAATCAATAGCCGCTATGTTGGCGCCCACAAACTTGGAAAAATCGTACTAGGGGTTCGTGGAGCAGTGGAATAGAAAGTGTATTTAAGCCCGATACTTGCCAGCCGTTGAATGCGCGCTTGTTTGCCCAGCCAATAAAAGCGCAAATGCCATTGCTTGGCGCCCTTGGGCCCCACGAACAGCGCAAGCCCGCCCGAGTCTTTGAGGGTGTAATTTTTACCGGAAGGTTTCGCCTGGCGAACGGCGGTATCGGTCAAGGCCATGAGTACATCTCCCGTCTCGTAGGGTCGAGGAGATGTATATCGATGCCGGACCGAGGCGCTCCACTCAAAAACCGCTGCGCTCGCTGCCCGGATTCTATGTACTTAAAAATGTACTTAAAAAACGTGGCTGGAGACGGATTTCGGTGGATCGCACTGGAACGAAAAAAGACGCCGAAGCGTCTATTTCGTGGATCCCAGCGTCCAGTGGACAGCTGTGGATCAAATTTTGGAGCGGGAAACGAGACTCGAACTCGCGACCCCGACCTTGGCAAGGTCGTGCTCTACCAACTGAGCTATTCCCGCTTGGTGATGCGCATTCTATAGAATCCTCAGCACCCGTCAACCCCTTGATTCAAAAAAGTTTTATTTCTTTTCCACGGTCGTGCGCAGATGGGGCCAGGCGGCGCGCAGGTATTGCAGCATGGACCACAGGGTCAGGCCGGCGGCGATCAGCAGCAAGGCGTAGCCCAGCAGCACCCAGAAAGTGAAGTTAGACGGGTTGGCCAGCAGGATGACCAGCGCCAGCATCTGCGCGGCGGTTTTCCATTTGCCCATGTTGGACACGGCCACGTGGGCACGTGCGCCGATTTCGGCCATCCATTCGCGCAGGGCCGAGACGACGATCTCGCGACCGATGATCACGGCGGCCGGCAGGGTCAGCCACAGGTTGCCGTGCTCTTGCACCAACAACACCAGTGCCACGGCGACCATCAGTTTGTCGGCCACAGGGTCGAGGAACGCGCCAAACGGCGTGCTCTGCTCCAGGCGTCGTGCCAGGTAACCATCCAGCCAGTCGGTTGCGGCCGCAAAAGCGAAGACCGAACTGGAGGCCATGTAGCTCCATTCATAAGGCAGGTAGAACAACAAAATGAAAATCGGAATGAGCAGGACGCGTAGAACGGTGATCAGATTAGGGATATTCATCGGCACAACTGGCTACGAGGTGAGAAGGCATTCTACTCGCTGTGTAGGTTTGCATAAATCAACTCAGCGAGCTTTTTACTGATTCCAGGGGCTTTGGCTATTTCTTCAATGCTGGCACGGGACAATTCCTGCAATCCGCCAAAATGTTTCAACAGTTCGCGCCGTCGCTTTGGCCCTACACCCGCCACCCCTTCCAGGGTGGAGGTACGCCGGGTTTTACCACGTCGGGCACGATGACCGGTAATGGCAAAACGATGGGCTTCGTCGCGAATCTGCTGAATCAGGTGCAATGCCGGTGAATCGCCCTTCAAGGTGAACTCATGGGCTGCATCATTCAAGTACAACGTTTCAAAACCGGCCTTGCGCGTCGCGCCCTTGGCCACGCCGAGCAGGATCAGGTCGGGCACCGCCAGTTCGTTGAGCACGTCACGGGCCATGGATAGCTGGCCCTTGCCGCCGTCCACCAGCAGGATATCCGGCAGCTTGCCCTCGCCGTCCTTGAGTTTGCTGAAGCGCCGGGTCAGGGCTTGGTGCATGGCGGCATAGTCGTCGCCCGGGGTGACGCCTTCAATGTTATAGCGTCGATAATCGGACTTGATCGGGCCTTCCGGGCCGAAGACCACGCAGGACGCCACGGTCGCCTCGCCGCTGGAGTGACTGATGTCGTAGCACTCCAGGCGTTGCGGCGGCTCGTCAAGCTTGAGCACATCGGCCAGCGCGTCAAAGCGCGCGGCCACATGCTGGCGGTTGGCCAGGCGCGCGCTCAGGGCCTGTTCGGCGTTGGTCACCGCCAGTTGTTGCCAACGCGCCCGCGTGCCGCGTACCCGGTGGCTGATGTCCAGCTCGCGGCCGCGCAGAGCGTGGATCGCATCAATCAAGGCGGGGAAGTCTTCGTGCACCACGTTGACGATCAACTCGCCCGGCAAGTCGCGCTCGGGGCTGCTGACGTAGTACTGGCCAAGGAACGCGGCCATGACCTCGGCCACCTCCTCCTCGATGCCCGTCTGGGGAAAGAAGTTCTTGCTGCCCAGCACCCGGCCGCCACGTACGCTGATCAGGTGCACGCAGGCCCCGCCCGGGTTGACGAAGGCCGCAATCACGTCGACGTCACCGGTGCCGCCCTCCATGCTCTGCTGGTCCTGCACCCGCCGCAGCAGGGACACCTGGTCACGCAGTTCGGCGGCCCGCTCGAAGTCCAGGACACTGGCCGCCTGCTCCATGGCGCCGGACAGTTCGTCGGCCAGGGCATTGCTGCGCCCTTCGAGGAACATCACCGAGTGCCGCACGTCTTCGGCATATTCCTGGGGCTCGACCAGCCCGACACAGGGTGCCTTGCAACGCTTGATCTGGTATTGCAGGCATGGGCGGGTACGGTTCTTGTAGAAGCTGTCTTCGCACTGACGCACAAAAAAGGTCTTTTGCAGCAGGCTCAGGCTCTCGCGGATCGCCCCGGCGCTGGGGTAAGGGCCAAAATATTTGCCCTTGTGCTTCTTCGCCCCGCGATGGATGCTCAGGCGTGGGAAATCGCCGTCCGACAGAAACACGTACGGGTAGGACTTATCGTCACGCAACAGAATATTGTAGGGCGGCCGCCATTCCTTGATCAGCGTCTGCTCAAGCAGCAACGCCTCGGTTTCATTGGCGGTGATGGTGGTTTCGACCTGGGCGATACGCCCCACCAGCGCGGCAGTCTTCGGCGCCAGGCCGGTCTTGCGAAAGTAACTGGCCAGGCGCTTCTTGAGGTTCTTGGCCTTGCCGACGTACAGCAGGCGCGCTTCGCTGTCGAACATGCGATACACGCCAGGCCGGCCACTGCAGGTCGCTAGAAATGCACTGGGATCAAACGCGGCGGTTATTTCAGTGGCTTGCATTTCAGGCGCTGGCGTCCACCATGCCGTGGCGAACCGCCAGCAAGGTCAATTCAACATCACTGCTGATGGACAGCTTCTCGAAGATTCGATAACGGTAGGTGTTCACGGTTTTCGGCGACAGGCAGAGTTTGTCGGAAATCGACTGGACCTTCTGGCAGCCGACAATCATCAAGGCGATCTGAATCTCGCGCTCGGACAAGGCATCAAACGGCGAGTCGCTGACCGGCTGAAACGACTTGATCGCCAACTGCTGGGCAATCTGCGGGCTGATGTAGCGCTGGCCGGCGAATACCAGGCGGATGGCCTGGACCATTTCTGCGAGGCCCGCACCTTTGGTCAAATAACCTGCCGCGCCCGCTTGAAGAAGCCTGGTAGGAAAAGGGTCTTCCTCACAGACAGTGACCACGACCACCTTGATATCTGGATGACTGCGCAACAACTTGCAGGTAGCGCCAAGACCGCCAATCCCCGGCATCTTGACGTCCATCAACACTACATCGGGCTTCAATTCACGCGCCTTGATCAGGGATTCCTCTCCCGACTCAGCCTGGCCGACCACTTGCAGGCCATCGATGTCAGCCAGCATTCGTGTAATGCCTGTACGAACGAGATCATGGTCATCGACTACTAGCACCCTAATCAAGCAGACACCTCGCGAAATGGTCTTATAGGTTGCTGAACACCTTAGCAAAAAACCAAGGCACAGACCTAGCTGAACGCGTCATATATATAGAGTTTCAATACACTACGAACGCCTGCCGAACGGCAGGCGGGGTTGTTTCCTGGGTAAAAGGTCAGGATTCCTTGGGGATCGGCCGGGATTTTCCATTCACCACAGAGGAATGCTCTGCCAGGGTGCTGGTCAGCCTGCGGATTGCGTCCTGGTCCTCTTTAAACATCGCCCGGTAGTTGCCCAGCACCTTTTCTTCGATCTGGCTCAGGTTGTCCAACTGGATAGGCGTTGGGCTGCCCGTCAAGACGAACAGGATATCGACGCCCTTCTCAGCGACCCGGGACAAATAATCGGCCTTTGGCGCGCGGCCACCGCTTTCATATTTGCCTTGTGCGTTTGCTTCCACGCCTCCTATTTCACCAAAAACCTTTTGCGACAAGCCAAGTCGCTCTCTTTCTTGCCTTAAGCGCGAACCAATTCCACTCATTTGGATGTATTATCCTTTCTGGCACACCCCAAGAGGTGACAATGTCATCTCGTTTTAAACAAACTTGAACGGTTTTGAACTATGCCCGGAATTCGTACCGCTGCACAAGCCAAAGCCTGGCTGGAACATCAAGGCAAATCGGTCCAGGCATTCGCCAGGGAACATGGCGTGGACCCGGCAACCACCTATCAAGTGCTCGCTGGGCGCAAAAAGGGGCGGCGTGGAGAAGCCCATAAGGTGGCGGTCCTTTTGGGCATGAAAGAGGGGATCATCCTTAACGAGACACAAAGCCCAGGTAATGATCAGGAGATTGGCTCCTAAGGAGCAGTATGCACCGATTCAAGTCGAGCGCGAGGTTTACCGAGACGACTGCGCTGACAAACAAACAGACTCCATCTGCCAGAAACAGCCCTCCTCACCGACAATACTCAGCCCCTGGCGCTGATACAGCCTTTTTGCCGGGTTGGTCTTGAATACTGTCAATCGCAAATAATCCCGGCTTTCAGCCCGGGCCTTGGCGATCATCCGTTCCAACACCCAACTGCCCGCGCCCTGACGGCGAAAAGCGTCAAGCAGGTGCAGTTCGCGAATGTACAACGCCTTGTCATCCCGGCTCAGACTAACGAACCCTACCGGCCTGTTATCCTGGCAAATCAACCAGTTTTCCCGCCCGGCCCAGGCGGTATCGAAGCCTTTGTCAGACCACGTCAGATGGTATTGCCGATAGTAATGGCCCATGGCCTGATGCGTCAGGCTGCGTGCAAAGGCCAGGTGCTGATCCGATGCAGCCTTGAGGGTGAATGCCATAGCAGTGGGCTCCATTGCGTCACAGGTCGCATCCAGGCAATCATTGTGAGTATCCTCCAGCATATCGGGACATCCGCCATAGTGCTAAGCCCCTCCTCACGATAGAAATTACTGATTGAATCCACCTACAGGCCTCAGTTAAGCTCCACCCCATCATTTGGAGAAACACCATGTTGCCACTCACCCTCATCCAGGCTCGCCCTACCGCCAACGCACAGCGTTCGGTCGTGGCTACCCGCGTGAACGGTTTGAGCGCACTGGTCAGCTTTTATTTTGGGTATTGGTTTAGCCACTGGCGCGCCTGATACCTGAAATCGGCGCCCACTACTCAAGGGGTCGCCTACCAGAGAAATCTAACCCCCGGTCGGCTCCCCGACCGGGGGTTTTGTTTTTTCAGCCCTGAACACTTTTTGCAACACACCGAACTTAAAGGAAACCACACCATGAACTTCACCACTTATTACCGTTACGACACCTGCACCGCCTGGCGATTTAGCAAGCTCCGTTCGGGACAGCCTGCCGCCTCCGATCGGTCACCTATTGGTGGCAAGCCAACACACACCGCCAATACGGCCAATTGTCGAACACCCCAGTAGGGCAGAGCGTGCGGGAACAGCCCGCCGCTTGCCCAGGAAGCAAAAACTATGAACTCGTCCATCGCCGCCCTGCCCGTTACCACCCTGTCCAGCGCCAATGAAGCGCTGACCCAGCGTTTGCCCAGCGCCCTTGAGCTCAAGCAGCAATTGCCCCTGAGCCCGTTCCTGAGCGAGCAAGTCAATGCTCATCGCCAGGCGATCCGCGCGATTCTCAAGGGTGAGGATTCGCGCCTGCTGGTCATCGTCGGGCCCTGCTCGATCCATGACCCCGAATCCGCCATGGAATACGCACGCAATCTGAAGAAACTGGCCAATGACGTCAGCGACCAGATGCTGCTGGTGATCCGCGCCTACGTCGAAAAACCGCGCACCACCATCGGCTGGAAAGGCCTGGCCTACGACCCGCACCTGGATGGCAGCGACGACATGGCCGCCGGCCTCACCCTGTCACGGGAATTGATGCGCGAAATGCTGCGCCTGGGTTTGCCGGTCGCCACCGAGCTGCTGCAACCGATGGCCGCCGGCTACTTCGACGATATGCTCAGTTGGGTCGCCATTGGCGCGCGCACCACCGAGTCGCAGATCCACCGGGAAATGGCCAGCGGCCTGGGCATGCCCGTCGGCTTCAAGAACGGCACCGATGGCGGCGTGGCCATTGCCTGTGACGCCATGCGCTCGGCGGCCCACCCGCACCGCCACTTCGGCGTCGACAGCCAGGGGCATCCGGCGATCATCCAGACCCCGGGCAACGCCGATACCCACCTGGTATTGCGCGGCGGCCACCGTGGCCCGAACTACGACCGCCAGAGCGTGGCCCAGGTCAAGACCGACCTGACCAAAAGCAAAGTGGCCACGCGGCTCATGGTCGATTGCAGCCACGCCAACAGCGGCAAGGACCCGATGCGCCAGCCGGCGGTGTTCAATGACGTGCTGGAGCAGCGCTTGCAGGGCGACACCTCGCTGATCGGCATGATGCTGGAGAGCCATCTGTTCGCAGGCTGCCAGCCGCTCAGCCCGTCGATGCGCTACGGCGTTTCGGTGACCGACGGCTGCCTGGGCTGGGACGGCACCGAGCAGTTGCTGCGTGAAGCGGCCGCACGCCTGCGCGATCACGCCTGATGTAAATCAGTGGAACTTTGCCGGGAAATAACCGCCTGAATCCGGTAGGCTCACCTTTTTTAATTCAAGGAATTATCCACCATGGCCAAAGCCACCGCCCGTCACATCCTGGTTGCCACCGAAGACAAGTGCAACGAACTCAAAGCCCAGATCGAAGGCGGCGCTGATTTCGCAGAAATCGCCAAAGCCAACTCCAGCTGCCCATCGAGCCGTGATGGCGGCAACCTGGGTTCGTTCGGCCCTGGCCAGATGGTCAAGGAATTCGACACTGTCGTGTTCAGCGCCCCGGTCAACACCGTGCAAGGCCCGGTGAAAACCCAGTTCGGCTATCACCTGCTGGAAGTGACCAGCCGCCAGGACTGATCCACGTCTTTGCAAAACATAACGGCCCGCCTTTTGGTGGGCCGTTGTGTTTGCGCCCCAGCAGGGAGACTGGCGACCCGTGCGCGGTTAGGGTACAAGTCCCCTTCCTTCTTCACCCGGCGCTCAAGGCTGATAATGCGACTGGACTTCCTCACGTTGGTTGGCTCTACCCTGGCCCTGCTGCTGGCGAGTGCTGTCTCGTTCGCCGCCCCGCAACATGCACTGACCGTCTACGGCGAACCCGCCAAATACCCTGCCGGTTTCAGCCATTTCGACTATGTAAACCCCGACGCGCCCAAGGGCGGCAGCCTCAAGCGCTCGGCCATTGAAGTCGGGCGCTTCGACCATGTGCTGCCGTATATCGACAAAGGCATCGGCGTCAGCCAAGTGGACGGCTGGGTGTACTCGCCCCTGGCCTACCGCTCGCTGGATGAGCCCTATACCGTCTACGGCCTGGTGGCGCAAAAGATGGAACGCGCCGAAGACGGCCTGTACCTGCGGTTTTTCCTCAACCCCAAGGCGCGGTTTGCCGACGGTACGCCCATCACCGCAGAAGATGTGCGCTACAGCTTCAACCTGCTGATGACCCAGGGCAGTCTGCGCTTTCGCACGCTGTTCGCCGACGTCAAGCACGTCGAGGTCGAAGGCCCAGGGCAAGTGCGTTTTGACTTCTCCAGCAATGAAAACCGCACCCTGCCCCTGGATGTCGCGACCCTGCCGGTGTTCCCCGAACATTGGTGGAAGAGCCGCGACTTTGCCAATGGCGGCGGCTATGAAGCGCCCCTGGGCAGCGGCCCGTACAAGGTCAGCAAGATCAATGCCGGCAGCACCATCACCTTCCAGCGCGACCCCGACTGGTGGGGCAAGGACTTGCCCGTCAGCCGCGGCCTGTACAACTTCGATCACCTGAGCCTGGAATACTTTGGCGATACCGAAGTTGCACGCCAGGTCCTGCGCGGCGGCGCCTACGACTTCAACCGCGAATTCTCCGCCACCGGCTATTCCATCGGCTACAACGGCCCGGCCCTGGACGATGGCCGCCTACAACGCGCGCACCTGGCCAAGCAAGCCCCGCAGCCGGCCCAGGGCTATGTGTTCAATATGCAAAAACCGATGTTCCAGGACCGCCGCGTGCGCCAGGCCCTGGCCATGCTCTGGGATTTCGAGTGGGCCAACCGGCAGATGATGCGCAACCTGTATATCCGCCAGCAAAGCTACTTTTCCAACAGCCCGCTGGCCGCCACCCAACTGCCCGACGCCCGGGAGCTGGCGATTCTCGAACCCTTGCGCGGGCAGATCCCCGACGAAGTCTTTACCCAGGTGTTCAAGGCGCCGACCACCGACGGCAGCGGCATGATCCGCGACAAACAGCTGCAAGCCCTGGCCCTGCTGGAAGACGCCGGCTGGACCCCCAAGGGCGACAAGCTGGTGAACGCTGCCGGCGAGCCCCTGGAGTTCACCTTCCTCAATGTGCAGAACGGCCTCGAACGCCTGCTGCTGCCCTATAAACGCAACCTGGCGCAGATCGGCATCACCCTCAACATCCGGCGCATCGACTCATCCCAGTACGTCAACCGCCTGATGACCCGGGACTACGACATGATCGTCACCGGCTTCCCGGTCACCACCTCGCCGGGCATGGAGCTGTACAACTACTTCGGCTCCTCGTCGGCGTTCGACCCGGGCGCCAACAACTACATCGTCCTGCAAAACCCGGCGGTAGACACCCTGGTCACCGGCCTGGTGCGCGCCACCACCCAGGCGCAGATGCTCAGCTACGCCCACGCCCTGGACCGGGTGTTGCAATGGAATTATTACTGGATCCCCAATTACTACCCACACGGCGCCTCGGCTGCGTGGTGGAACCGCTTCGGTCGCCCGGCCATCGAGGCCAGCAACGACGAGGCGCTGGAGTCGTGGTGGGAAGTCAGCCCGACACCCCTGACCAATGAACAGATGAAAGCCGAACTGAGCCAGCCGCGAGGTGCCCGCTGATGTTTGCCTATATCGTGCGGCGTCTGCTGCTGATCATCCCGACCCTGGTGATCATCCTGCTGGTGAACTTTGTGATCGTCCAGGCCGCGCCCGGCGGGCCGGTGGAACAGGCCATCGCCCACTTGCAGGGCATTGGCGGCGGCAGCGTCGGCGGCTCGGCCGGCGACGGTGTCAGCAGTGGCTCGCGCGCCAGCCGTGGCCTCGACCCCAAGCTGATCAAGGACATCGAAAAACAATACGGCTTCGACAAATCCGCACCCGAACGCCTGTGGCTAATGCTCAAAAACTATGCCCGGCTGGATTTCGGCAACAGCTTCTTTCGCGGCGCCACGGTGACCGACCTGATCCTGGAAAAGATGCCGGTGACCCTTTCCCTCGGCCTCTGGGCCACCCTGATCACCTACCTGGTGTCGATCCCCCTGGGGATCCGCAAGGCGGTGCGCCACGGCAGCAGTTTCGATGTGTGGAGCAGCACCGCCATTGTCATTGGCTACGCGATGCCGGCTTTCCTGTTTGCGATGTTTTTGATCGTGGTCTTTGCCGGCGGCACTACCCTGAACTGGTTCCCGGTGCGCGGCCTGGTGTCGGAGAACTTCGAGCAACTGGGCACGCTGGGCAAGATCGCCGATTATTTCTGGCACCTGGTGCTGCCGGTCAGCGCCCTGGTGATCGGTGGTTTCGCCACCTTGACCATCCTCACCAAAAACTCGTTCCTCAATGAAATCACCCGCCAATACGTAGTCACCGCCCGGGCCAAGGGCCTGAGCGAACGGCGCGTGCTCTACGGCCATGTGTTTCGCAACGCCATGCTGCTGGTGATCTCCGGGATCCCCCAGGCGTTTATCAGTGTGTTCTTCGCCGGCTCGCTGCTGATCGAGGTGATTTTCTCCCTCGACGGACTGGGCCGCATGAGCTACGAAGCGGCGGTGTCGCGGGACTATCCGGTGGTCTTTGGCTCGCTGTTTATCTTCACCCTGTTCGGCCTCTTGATAAAACTGATCGGCGACCTCTGCTACACCCTGGTGGACCCGCGTATCGACTTCGCCGCGAGGAACGCCTGATGCTCAATCTGTCTCCCGTGGCCCGTCGCCGCTTCGAGCGCTTCAAGCAAAACCGCCGGGGCTGGTGGTCGCTGTGGCTGTTTATCGGCCTGTTTATCCTGACCCTGGGCGGCGAGTTGATCGCCAACGACAAGCCGCTGGTGCTCAGTTACCAGGACCAGTTGTACTTCCCAGTGTTCAAACGCTACACCGAGCAGCAGTTCGGCGGGCAACTGCCGTTCCAGGCCGACTACCGCAGTGACTATGTGCAGCAACTGATCCACAAAGACGGCGGCTGGATGCTGTTCCCGCCGATCCCCTTCAGCGATGACACGCCCAACTACGAGCTGACCCGCCCTGCCCCCAGCCCGCCGTCCACGGTGAACTGGCTGGGCACCGATGACCAGTCCCGCGATGTGCTGGCGCGGGTGATCTTCGGCGCGCGGGTGTCGATCCTGTTCGCCCTCGGCCTGACCCTGATCAGCGCCGTTATCGGCATTGCCGCCGGCGCCTTGCAGGGCTATTACGGCGGCTGGGTCGACCTGCTCGGCCAGCGCATCCTCGAAGTGTGGTCAGGGCTGCCAGTGCTGTACCTGCTGATCATTCTCTCGGGGTTTGTCGAACCGAACTTCTGGTGGCTGCTGGGGATCATGGCGCTGTTTTCCTGGCTGGCCCTGGTGGACGTGGTGCGCGCCGAGTTCCTGCGCGGGCGCAACCTGGAATACGTGAAGGCCGCACGCGCCCTGGGCCTGGGGGACGGCAAAATCATCCGCCGGCATATCCTGCCCAATGCCATGACCGCCACCCTGAGCTACCTGCCCTTTATCCTGACCGGGGCGATTTCCACCCTCAGCGCCCTGGACTTCCTCGGTTTCGGCATGCCGGCGGGCAGCGCGTCCCTCGGTGAGTTGATCGCCCAGGGCAAGCAGAACCTGCAGGCGCCGTGGCTCGGGCTCACGGCCTTCTTCACCCTGGCGCTGATTCTGTCGCTGCTGGTATTTATCGGCGAGGCGTTGCGTGACGCCTTCGACCCACGATCATAAAGGGCGATGCATCCATGACTGACAACCTGATCGAGATCCGCGACCTGTGCGTCGCCTTCAACGGCCAGACCGTGGTGCGCCACCTGTGCCTGGATGTGCGCCCCGGCGAGTGCCTGGCGCTGGTGGGCGAGTCGGGCTCGGGCAAGTCGGTGACCGCCCATTCGATCCTGCAACTGCTGCCCCAGGCCGGCACCGCTACCAGCGGTTCCGTGCGCTATCGCGGCCAGGAACTGCTTGGCGCCGACGCCGGCACCCTGCAAAAACTGCGGGGCAACCGCATCGCGATGATCTTCCAGGAGCCGATGACCTCCCTCAACCCCTTGCACAGCATCGAAAAGCAGATCGGCGAAACCCTGCTGCTGCACAAGGGCCTGGGCGGCAAGGCGGCGCAGGCACGCATCCTCGAACTGCTGGAGCTGGTGGGCATCCGCAACCCCCAGGAGCGCCTCAAGTCCTACCCCCATCAGTTGTCGGGTGGCCAGCGCCAACGGGTGATGATTGCCATGGCCCTGGCCTGCGAGCCGGAACTGCTGATCGCCGACGAGCCGACCACCGCGCTGGATGTGACGGTGCAGCGCAAGATCCTGCTGCTGCTCAAATCCTTGCAGCAACGCCTGGGCATGTCCTTGCTGCTGATCAGCCATGACCTCAACCTGGTGCGCAGCATTGCCCAGCGCGTGTGTGTGATGCAGGCCGGGGAAATTGTCGAGCAGGCCGACTGCCTGGCCCTGTTCAATGCGCCGCAACACCCCTACAGCCGCCTGCTGCTGGATGCCGAACCGGTCGGCACGGCACTGTGCCAGGATGTGCGCGAGACGGTGTTGCAGGTCGACGACCTGAGTGTGCGCTTCCCCATCGGTGGCGGGCTGTTGCGGCGCAAGCAGTACCTGCAAGCGGTGGACGGCATCAGCCTGGACCTGCAACGGGGCAAGACCCTGGGGATCGTCGGCGAGTCCGGCTCCGGCAAGTCCACCCTCGGCCAGGCGATCCTGCGCCTGCTCGACTCCAGCGGCAGCATCCGCTTCCAGGGCGAGGCCCTCGATGGCCTGAGCCAGAAGCAGATGCGGCCCTGGCGCAAACAGATGCAGGTGGTGTTCCAGGACCCCTACGGCAGCCTCAGCCCGCGCATGTCGGTGCAACAAATCATCAGCGAAGGCCTGGAAGTGCACGCGCCGTGCAGCCTGCAAGAGCGTGACGCGCAGGTGATCAAGGTGCTGCAGGATGTGGGCCTCGACCCGGCCAGCCGCCATCGCTACCCCCACGAGTTCTCCGGCGGCCAGCGCCAACGCATCGCCATCGCCCGCGCCCTGGTGCTGCGCCCGGCGCTGATGCTGCTGGACGAGCCCACCTCGGCCCTGGACCGCACCGTGCAAAAACAAGTGGTGGCGCTGCTGCGTGAACTCCAGGAAAAGTACGGCCTGACCTACCTGTTTATCAGCCATGACCTGGCCGTGGTGCGGGCCATGGCCCACGATATGATCGTGGTCAAGGACGGCAGGGTGGTTGAGCGCGGTCCGAGCCAGGCGGTGTTTGCCGCGCCGCAGCATCCCTACACCCAGGAGCTGCTGGCCGCCGCACAGGCTCCCCTGCCTTTCATTCAATAAACCTGGCGCCCCGAGCATGAACACCACCGAAAGCCTCAAGGACTACCCACACGTTCGTGGCCTGGCGATCCAGTCCCTGTTCGAGATCATCGAGCAGTCCAGCGAAGGCACGGTGATTGTCGACCGCGACGCCAATATCGTGTGGATGAACGAGCGCTACGCCAAGCGCTTCGGCCTGAAAAGCGCCGACCAGGCCATCGGCCAGCCGTGCGAACAGGTGATCTCCAATAGCCTGCTACGCCAGGTGGTACGCACCGACCAGCCGATCCTGCTGGATATCCAGGACACGCCCAAAGGCCCGCTGGTGGTGATGCGCCTGCCGATCCACGACGATGCCGGCAAGGTCATCGGCGCCATCGGCTTTGCCCTGTTCGATGAGTTGCGCAACCTCTCGCCGATGATCGAGCGCTACCTGAGCATGCAACAGGAGTTGGCCTCGACCCGCTCGCTGTTGCGCTCACGCCAGAGCAAATACAACTTCGCGCATTTTATCGGCACCAGCGCCGCCAGCCTGGAGGTCAAGCGCCGGGCGCGGCGCAGCGCCAGTGCCGAGTCGCCGGTGTTGCTGCTGGGCGAAACCGGCACCGGCAAGGAGCTCCTGGCCCAGGCCATCCATGGTGCCTCGCCACGCGCCAACAAAGCCTTTGTCAGCATCAACAGCGCCGCCATCCCCCATGACCTTTTGGAAGCCGAATTCTTCGGCACCGCGCCCGGCGCATTTACCGGTGCCGACCGCAAGGGCCGCGCCGGCAAGTTGCAGCTCGCCCAAGGCGGGACGTTGTTTCTCGATGAAATCGGCGACATGCCATTGCCGCTGCAAAGCAAACTGCTGCGGGTGCTGCAGGAGAAAGAATTTGAGCCGGTGGGCTCCAACGAGATGATCCACAGCGATGTGCGGGTGATCGCCGCAACGTCCACCGACCTGGAAGCCGCGATCAAGCGCGGCGAGTTTCGCGCCGACTTGTATTACCGCCTCAACGTCTTGCCGATCCAGGTCCCGCCCCTGCGCGAACGCCTGGATGATATTCCGGCGTTGAGCGAGGCCATCCTCGAAGAACTGCGCAGCCAGCATGAACTGGACCGTGAAGCCCTGGCGTTGCTGGCCGAGCATGCCTGGCCGGGGAATATCCGCGAGCTGCGTAATGTGCTGGAACGGGCGGCGCTGCTCAGCGATGACTTGGTGCTGGATGCGCGGGAGATCCGTGCAGCAATTGGCACCTTCAGCCCAGTGGAGCGCAGCGCCGTGGCGCCCATGGAGGTCGAAACCTTCAGCGTGGCGCGGGAGCGGTTTGACCGGCAGTTGATTGCTGCGGCGTTGCGCCAGTGCGAGGGCAATGTGATCGAGGCGGCCAAGCAATTGGGGCTTGGGCGCTCGACGCTGTACAAGAAGATGGTGGCGCTGGGTATCGCTCAATCTCAGTAAAGAGACACAAATCTCATTACAAAGACAACCCCCCTGTGGGAGCGGGCTTGCTCGCGAATGCGGTCTATCAGCAACAAATCATTGCCTGACACAGCGCTTTCGCGAGCAAGCCCGCTCCCACATTGGAATTTCATCTGTCTTGAAATAGAGACTCCGCATGAAAATCACAGCACAGAAATTATAAATATCTATATATATCAACAAGTTACAAAATTGGCACAATTCCCGCTATAGCCCCTTCCTACAGCATTACCCCACAACAATAACAATCCGATGGAGACACACCATGAGTGTGATCATTGCCCTGGCGGCGCTTGCGCTGCTGATGCTGGCTGCCTACCGTGGCTATAGCGTCATCCTGTTTGCCCCCATCGCCGCCCTTGGCGCCGTACTGCTCACCGACCCTTCCGCCGTCGCCCCCGCCTTTACCGGGGTGTTCATGGAAAAAATGGTCGGCTTTATCAAACTCTACTTCCCGGTGTTCCTGCTCGGCGCGGTGTTCGGCAAGCTGATCGAGCTGTCGGGCTTTTCGCGCTCGATCGTCGCGGCCGCCATCCGTTTGCTCGGCACCCGCCAGGCAATGTTGGTGATCGTGCTGGTCTGCGCATTGCTGACCTATGGCGGTGTATCGCTGTTTGTGGTGGTGTTTGCGGTGTACCCGTTCGCCGCCGAAATGTTCCGCCAGAGCAATATCCCCAAGCGCCTGATCCCGGCGACCATTGCCCTGGGTGCGTTCTCGTTCACCATGGACGCCCTGCCCGGCACGCCGCAGATCCAGAACATCATCCCCAGCACCTTCTTCAACACCACCGCCTGGGCCGCGCCCTGGCTGGGCTTGATCGGCACCATTTTTGTGTTCTGCGTCGGCATGCTGTACCTGGCGCGCCAGCGCAACAAGGCCCAACGTGCCGGTGAAGGCTATGGCACCGACTTGCGCAACGAGCCGGAAACCGCCGCAGACCTGAGCCTGCCCAACCCGTGGATCGCCCTGTCGCCCCTGATTCTGGTGGGGGTGATGAACCTGCTGTTCACCCACTGGATCCCGCAGTGGTACGGCAAGACCCACAGCCTTGCCCTGCCCGGCATGAGCGCGCCGGTGACCACGGAAATCGCCAAGCTCACCGCGATCTGGGCGGTGCAGGCCGCGTTACTGGTGGGGATCATCATGGTCCTGGTGTTTGGCTTTTCGGCGATCAAGAGCAAGTTGGCCGAAGGCAGTAAAAGCGCAGTCAGCGGCGCGCTGCTGGCGGCGATGAACACCGCTTCGGAATACGGCTTCGGCGCGGTGATCGCCTCGCTGCCGGGCTTCCTGGTGCTAGCGGACTGGCTCAAGGGCATCCCCGACCCGCTGGTCAACGAGGCGATTACCGTGACCCTGCTGGCCGGTATCACCGGCTCTGCCTCCGGCGGCATGAGCATCGCCCTGGCGGCCATGTCCGAAAGCTTTATTTCCGCGGCCCATGCCGCCAATATCCCCCTGGAAGTGCTGCACCGGGTCGCGGCCATGGCCAGTGGCGGCATGGACACCCTGCCCCACAACGGCGCGGTCATCACGCTGCTGGCAGTCACCGGGCTGACCCACCGCGAAGCCTACAAGGATATTTTCGGCATCACGATCATCAAGACCCTCGCGGTGTTCGTGGTGATCGGTACTTTCTACGCCACCGGCATTGTGTGAGGTTTTCATGACGACATTGAACGGCAAGACCGCCCTGGTCACCGGCTCTACCAGTGGCATCGGCTTAGGGATTGCCCTGAGCCTGGCCAAGGCCGGCGCCAACCTGATCCTCAACGGCTTCGGCGATGCCAGCGCGGTGATCGCCCAGGTGCAGGCGTTTGGCGGCAAGGTCGGCCATCACCCGGCCGATGTCAGCGACCCGGCGCAGATCGCCGAGATGGTCGCCTACGCCGAGCGCGAGTTCGGCGGCATCGACATCCTGGTGAATAACGCGGGCATCCAGCATGTGGCCGCGGTGGAAGACTTCCCGGTAGAACGCTGGGACTCGATCATCGCCATCAACCTGTCGTCGGTGTTCCACAGCACCCGCCTGAGCCTGCCGGGCATGAAGGCCAAGGGCTGGGGGCGGATCGTCAATATTGCCTCGGTGCACGGCCAGGTCGGCTCGGTGGGCAAGGCGGCGTATGTGGCGGCCAAGCACGGGGTGATCGGCCTGACCAAGGTCGTCGGCCTGGAAACCGCCACCAGCAACGTGACCTGCAACGCCATCTGCCCGGGTTGGGTGTTGACGCCGCTGGTGCAGAAGCAGATCGATGACCGCATCGCCACAGGCGTTGAGCCGCAGCAGGCCCAGCATGACCTGCTGGCTGAAAAGCAGCCGTCCCTGGAGTTCGTCACCCCACCGCAACTGGGCGAGCTGGTGCTGTTCCTGTGCAGCGAGGCCGGCAGCCAGGTGCGTGGCGCGGCGTGGAATATTGATGGTGGGTGGCTGGCCCAGTAAACCCATCCTCCAAGCAATGCAGATCCAAATGTGGGAGCGGGCTTGCTCGCGATTGCGGTGGGTCAGTAATGAATAAGTTAACTGACACACCGCAATCGCGAGCAAGCCCGCTCCTACATTTAGCGCTTTGCAGTGAGACAAGTTTCATACAAGAACAAGAGAGTGCGCCATGTCCGATATCCTCTGGCAACCCAGCCCGGAACGCATCCACACCACCCGGATGGACCAGTTCCGGCGCTTTATCAATGATCGCCACGCCTTGCAGATCAACGATTACCCCACCCTGCACCAATGGAGCATCGACCAGCGTCCGGCGTTCTGGGCGGCGATTGTCGAGTTCTTCGATGTGCAGTTTCGTACGCCGCCCAGCACCGTGCTGGTGGAAGGCGCGCAGATGCCCAGCGCCCAGTGGTTTCCCGGCGCCACCCTGAACTTTGCCGAACACCTGCTGCGCCGCCGCGATGAGCACCCGGCGGTGGTCGCCATCAGCGAAGACGGCCAGCGCGAACAACTGACCTATGCCGAACTGGCCCGCCACGTCGCCGGCCTGCAACGCAGCCTGCAAGCCGCCGGCGTGGGCCTGGGCGACCGGGTGGCGGCGTGCATGCCCAATACCTGGCAAACCCTGGTGGGCATGCTCGCCACCAGCAGCCTGGGGGCGATCTGGTCCTGCTCCTCGCCGGATTTCGGCACCCAAGGGGTGATCGACCGCTTCGGCCAGATCGAGCCCAAGGTGCTGATCACCTGCGCCGGCTATCGCTACGCGGGCAAGTTGATCGACCAGAGCGCCAAGCTCAATGAAATCCTCGAGCGCCTGCCGTCCCTGCAACAGCTGATCATCGTGCCCTACGCCCGGCCCGAGGCGCATGTCGACGACTACCAGACCCCGGCCAACGTCGCCCTGTGGGATGACTTCTATTGCCCCGGCGGCGAACCGCAGTTTGTCGCCGTGCCCTTCGACCACCCGCTGTACATCCTCTACTCCAGCGGCACCACCGGCGTGCCCAAGTGCATCATCCACGGCACCGGCGGCGTGTTGCTGACCCACCTCAAGGAACACGGCCTGCACGCCGACCTGTCGCGCGACGACTGCCTGTTCTACTACACCACCTGCGGCTGGATGATGTGGAACTGGCTGGTCTCGGTCTTGGCCATCGGCGCCACGGCGGTGCTGTATGACGGCTCGCCGTTTCATCCGGGCCCCGCGCGCCTGATTGACCTGATCGACCAGGAGCGCATCAGCGTGTTCGGCACCAGCCCGAAATACCTCGCCACCCTGGAAAAGGCCGGCCTGCAACCACGCCGCAGCCATGACCTGGGCAGCCTCAAGGGCCTGATCTCGACCGGCTCGCCACTGTCGCCCCAGAGCTACGACTACGTGTACCGCGAGATCAAGCAGCAGCTGTGCCTGTCGTCGATGTCGGGGGGCACCGATATCGTCTCCTGCTTTGTCATCGGCAACCCGGTGCTGCCGGTACGCCGCGGTGAAATGCAGTGCAAGAGCCTGGCAATGGCCATCGAAGTGTGGGATGACCAGGGCCGGCCGCTGGTCGGTGAAAAAGGCGAACTGGTGTGTACCCGGCACTTCCCGGCGATGCCCATCGGCCTGTGGCATGACCCGTTGGGGGAAAAGCTGCGCGCTTCGTATTTCAGCCAGTTCCCCGGCGTATGGGCCCAGGGCGACTATGCCGAGCAACGCGCCAATGGCAGCCTGTTGATCCATGGTCGTTCGGATGCGGTGCTCAACCCCGGCGGCGTGCGCATCGGCACGGCGGAGATCTACCGCCAGGTGGAAAAGGTCCCGCAGGTCGTAGAAAGCCTGGCCATCGGCCAACGTTGGCAGGACGATGTGCGCGTGGTGCTGTTTGTGCGCCTCAATGACGGCGAACACCTGGACGCCGCCCTTGAGCAACAGATCCGCGATGTGATCCGCGCCCATACCACGCCGCGCCACGTGCCGGCGAAGATCCTCAGCGTCACTGACATTCCACGCACCCTCAGCGGCAAGATCGTCGAGTTGGCCGTGAGAAACGTCGTGCACGGCGAACCGGTGAAGAACACCGATGCCCTGGCCAACCCCCAAGCCCTGGAGCAGTTTCGCAACCGCCCCGAGCTGGGGTAAAAAAGATGAAAGGTTTCAGCTTTGACGCACTCATTTGAAGAAAAACCCCTCAAGCATGCTATTTTTCGAGGGGTAACCAGCCGCTTCCGTACCACGGACTCTTCGGCTTTTTTCATTCTTCAAGCGTTACGCGCAAGGCACTTACATGAACGGATCACCCACCGGCAGCGAGGCCGCGGCACTGATCGCACGGCTGGACTGGGCCACAAGCCCCCTCGGTGATGCCAGCCACTGGCCACAAAGCCTGCGCACGGCCATCGATATCGTCATCCATTCACCGATGCCGATGCTGTTGCTGTGGGGCACCGAGCTCACGCAACTCTACAACGACGGCTTCGCCCTGCTGGCTGGCAACAAGCACCCCCAGGCCTTCGGCCAGCCGACGCACCGGGCCTGGCCGGAGCTGCAACACTTCACCACCCCGATCTACCGCGCCGTCCTGAGCGGCCAGGTGCGCACCTTTACCGAACAGCGCTTTGTCCTGCAGCGCAACCACCGCGACACCGAGATCTGGCTGGACCTGACCTACAGCCCGATCCGCGACGAACAGGGCCAGGTCGCCGGGATCCTGGTGACAGCGATTGAAACCAATGAACGCCGGCAACTGGCCCAGGAGCTGCAACAACGTTCCGAAGCCAGCCTCAAGGCCCAGCACAACACCGAGCAACGCTTGCAACTGGCCCTGGCCGCCACCGATGCGGTGGGCACCTGGGACTGGGATATCAGCGAAGACCGCTTTATCGCCGATAACCATTTTGCCCAGTTGCACGGGGTTGATCCGTGCCAGGCCCAGCAGTTGCCCATCAGTGATTACCTGCAAGGCGTGCACCCGCAAGACCGCGGCCTGATCGCCCGCAGCATCAAGCATTGCATCACCCATGGCACCGAGTACGCCGAGGAATATCGCCTGCTCCAGGCCAACGGCCAGGTGCGCTGGGTGTTTGCCCGTGGCCGCTGCTACAAGGACCACCACGGCCGACCGGTGCGCTTCCTTGGCGCGGCGCTGGACCTGACCGAACGCAAGCAGACCGAGCAAGCCCTGCGCCAGAGCCAGACCGAGCTGCAGTTGATCATCAACGCCATGCCGGTGCTGATCGGCTATGTCGACCACACAGAACGCTTTCGCCTGAACAACAGCGCCTACCTCGACTGGTACGGCCTGACCCCGCAAGAACTGTATGGCAAGACCATCCGCGAAGTCCTCGGCGACAAGCTCTATGCCGGGCGCGCCGATAAAATCGCCGCCGCGCTCAAGGGCAAGGCCTGCAGCTTTGTCACCGTCACCCCCCATCGCGATGGCCGGCCCCGGCATGCGCTGATGAAGTACCTGCCCCGCTTCAGCGCCGATGGCTCGGTCAATGGCTTCTATATCTTTGTGATCGATGAGACCGAACGCAAACTCACCGAGGAGGCGCTGCGCCATCTCAACGACAACCTGGAAGAACGCGTGGCCCAGCGCACCCAGGCCCTGGCCGAAGCCAACCAGCGCCTGCAAAACGAGATGTTCGAGCGCGCACGCGCCGAAGACGCGCTGCGCCATGCACAAAAAATGGAAGCGGTCGGCCAACTCACCGGCGGGATCGCCCATGACTTCAACAATATGCTCACCGGGATCATTGGCAGCCTGGACCTGATGCAGCGCTACATCGCCGCCGGGCGCAGCGATGAGATCGGGCGCTTCACCGATGCCGCCGTGGCCTCGGCCCATCGCGCAGCCGCGCTGACCCATCGCCTGCTGGCCTTCTCCCGGCGCCAGTCCCTGGATCGCCAGCCCCTGGATCCGAACCAGTTGGTCACGTCCCTCGAAGAGCTGTTCCGCCGCACCAAAGGCGCCCATATCGACCTCAAGGTGCAGTTGGGCAGCGATATCTGGCCGGTGAACACCGACGCCAGCCAACTGGAAAACGCCCTGCTCAACCTGGTGATCAACGCCCGCGACGCCATGCCCGATGGCGGGCAACTGAGCATCGAGACGGCCAACAGCTACCTGGACGGCACCGACATCAGCACCCTGGAACCGGTCAAGGCCGGCGACTATGTGATGCTGGGCGTGTGCGACAATGGCGCCGGCATGACCCCCAAGATCCTGGCCAAGGCCTTCGACCCGTTTTTCACCACCAAGCCCATCGGCCAGGGGACGGGCCTGGGGCTGTCGATGATTTATGGCTTTGCCCAGCAATCCGGCGGCCACGTCACGATCCACAGCGAGCCGGGCCGCGGCACCTGTGTGCGCCTGTACCTGCCGCGCCTGCATGGCACCGCCCTGGAGAAAGTCCTGCCGCAGATCCCCGTGGAGGCCCCCGTGGCGCTAGATGGCGAAGCCGTGGTGGTGGTCGAGGACGATGCCGCCGTGCGCATGCTGGTGGTCAACCTGCTCGATGAACTGGGCTACACCGCCCACCAGGCCGCCGATGCGCGGGCGGCCCTGCCGTTGCTGGAATCTGACCTGCGGGTGGACTTGCTGGTGACCGATGTCGGCCTGCCTGGCATGAACGGTCGGCAACTGGCGGAAATCGCCCGCCAGCACCGCCCCGGGCTCAAGGTGCTGTTCATGACCGGCTACGCCGAGACCGCCGCCGAGCGTCAGGGTTTCCTGGATGAAGGCATGGACATGGTGGCCAAGCCGTTTTCCATCGACCAGTTGGCCACGAAAATCCGCAGCATGATCGGCGCCAAAGGCCAAGTTGATGCATAATCCCGCGCCTTCAAGCCCGACCGTTGCAAGGTAACTGCCCGATGAAAGCCCAAGCCCGCCATATCCTGGTTAAAACCAGCGAAGAAGCCGAACAGCTCAAGCAGCGTATTGCCAAGGGCGAAGCCTTTGATGTGCTGGCCAAGAAGTTCTCCACCTGCCCGTCTGGCAAGCGCGGCGGCGACCTGGGTGAAGTACGGCCGGGGCAGATGGTGGGGGTGATCGATGCGGTGATTTTCAAGAAACCGCTGCGGGTGGTGCATGGGCCGATCAAGAGCAAGTTTGGGTATCACCTGGTGCAGGTGTTCTACCGCGACTAAATCACCCTGATCGTTCCCACGCTCCGCGTGGGAATACCTCACTGGACGCTCTGCGTCCGCTTCTGGGACGCGGAGCGTCCGTAGCTGCATTCCCACGCGGAGCGTGGGAACGATCACCCCCTGGGAATCAGCGCACCCGAAACCTGGATAACCCGGCTAGCCAACCGATGCCCCGCCACAGCCGCCTCTTGCGGCGAACCACCCCTGAGCCTGCTGGCCAGATACGCCGCACTGAACGAATCCCCCGCCGCCGTGGTGTCCACCACCTGCTCGACCACCCGCGCCGGCACCGCAAAACGCTCGCCACCGCAACGGATCAGGCAATCATCCGCCCCACGCTTGAGCACCACCTCCTCGATCCCCGGATAGGCCGCCAACACCTGCTCGCTGTCGGCATAGCCAAACAACGCACGCTCGTCATCCTCTGTCAGCAAGGCCATATCCACCAGTGCCAACACCTGCCGATAGGCCTCGCGAGCAGCCTCGACACTGGCCCACAGACGCGCCCGGTAGTTGTTGTCGAACACCACCCGGGCGCCACGCTGGCGAGCCTCAACCAGGACGGCCAGCAGGCGTACGCGCCCCACTTCGCCCAAGACCGCCAGGGTGATCCCGCTGAAATACAGCACGTCATAGCCCGGCAAGGCCGCCAGGACCGGCTCGGCCCCAGGCGTGGTAAAGCAATCGCGCACTGCCGCTTCGTTACGCCAGTAGAGGAATTTGCGCTCGCCCTGGGCATCGGTCTGGATGCAGTACAAACCCGGCAGGCGCCCCGGCAAGCGCTGGACCCTGTCCAGGCCCAGGCCTTCGGCGGCCCATTGCTGGCACATGGCATCGCTGAAACGGTCATCGCCCAGGGCGGTGACGTAATCCACCGTGCTGCTGGCCCCCAGTTCGCGGCGCAGGTAGACGGCGGTGTTCAGGGTGTCGCCACCGAAGCTCTGTTGCAGGCTGCCGTCGGCGCGGTGTTGCAGTTCGATCATGCATTCGCCGATCAGGGCGATGCGCGGGTGTGGGTTCATGTTCGGATTCTCGGGTGAGTTTTAGGGCCTCATCGCCGGCAAGCCAGCTCCCACATTTGAATGTATTCACAAATCCAAATGTGGGAGCTGGCTTGCCGGCGATGGCCGCGACGCGGTCTAGAAACAGGTCTGCAATGCCTCGACCACCTGCAGCTGCTCATCCACCAGGCACCCCACCTGCCACTTGTCGAAGGTCAGGCATGGGTGCGAAGTGCCAAAGGCGATGATGTCGCCAATACGCAACTCAACCCCCGGCGCCACCGTCATGAATGCATGCTGGTCCATCACCGCCGTGACCTTGCAGCCACTCACATCCTCGCCCACCGCCGGCAGCACGCCGGCCTTGTAGCGCTTGAGTGGCACCGGCAAGCCGGCGTCGTAGGCCACGTCGCGCTTGCCCAAGGCGATCACCGCAAACCCCGGCTGCGGCAATGATTGCACATGGGCCCAGACTTCCAGGGCCGGGCGCAGGCCTTCGCTGAGGTCGCTGCGCCGGTCCAGCACGCAGCATTGCGCGTCCTTGTAGATACCATGGTCGTGGGCCACATAGCTGCCGGGGCGCAGTACGCTGAGGAAGCGCCCCTCGGCGTTTTGCGCGGCGAAAGACTCGGCGATCAAGTCATACCAGGCCGAACCCGAGGCAGTGATGATCGGCTTGCCCAGGTCGAAGGCGCCACTGTCCTGCATCGCCACCGCCAGGCGCACCAGGGACGCGGCAAACTCGCGAATACCGCGGATGGCATGCTCACCGTGGATCACCCCTTCGTAGCCTTCGATCCCGGTAAGCGCCAGGGCCGGCTGGGCCTTGATCGCCCGCACCAGGTCCAGCACCTCCTGCTCGCTGCGGCAACCGCAGCGGCCGCCGACCACGCCGTATTCGATCATCACATTCAGACGCAGGCCACGGGCGGCGAAGAATGCGCCCAGGTCGGCCACGTTGTCCGGGTGGTCGACCAGGCAATGGAAGTCAAAGCCGGGGTCGGCCAGCAGCTCGGCGATCAACGCCATGTTCGGCGCGCCCACCAGTTGGTTGGCCATCAACACCCGACGCACCCCACCGGCGTAGGCCGCGCGGGTCTGCACCGCGGTGGCCAGGGTGATGCCCCAGGCGCCTTGCGCCAACTGACGCTGGAACAGCGCCGGCATCATGCTGGTCTTGCCATGGGGCGCCAGTTGCGCGCCGCTGTGGCTGACAAAATCCTGCATCCAGCGGATGTTGTGTTCCAGTGCCGCGCGGTGCAGCACCAGGGCGGGCAGGCTGACGTCGCGTACCAGGTGGGCACCGCTGGCGGCGGCGCCTTTTTCAACGGCATTGAAGGCAGGCATGGGATGACTCCATTTGACTATTCATTGATGCGACGGGCCAGGGTGTTGGCGCTTTCGATCAGCACCCGGCGGTAGTCGTTGTAGTTGTTCTTGGCGTCGGCCCGTGGGGCGACGATACACAGGGTCGCAATGGCGACGCCCTGGGCATCGCGCACCGGGGCGGCAAAGCAGTGGGTAAAGGTGTCGGCGACACTGTCGAAGGAAAAGAAACCATCGAGGCTGGCCTGGCGGATCTGCCCGAGGAAGGTCTCCAGGGGCAGGCGCTGGCCATCCGGCAGGATAAAGTCGTCGTGGTCGATCAGCTCGACGATCTGCTGGTCGCTCAAATGCCCCAGCAGCAGGCGCCCGGAGGCCGTCCAGGGGATGGGCGCGTTTTCGCCGATATCCGAAGAGATGCGAAAATGCCGCTCGCCCTCGCGCATCAGCGCCACCGTGTACTTGCGCCCGTTGAGCAGGCACATTTGCGCGGTCTCGCGGGTTTGCCTGACGATCGCCTGCAAGGCGTGATCGGCCTCGCGGGTCAGGTCGAAATGGCGCAAGTGGGCCTGGCCGAGGAAGTACAGCTGACGCCCCAGGTACACGTGCCCGTCCTTGCCCACGGTTTCGAGAATCCGCCGTTCCAGCAGGGAGGCGACCAGTTCGTAGACCGTGGACTTGGGGCTGCCGATACCACTGGCAATATCGTTGGGGCGCAGGGGCTGGCCGACTTCCTTGAGAAAATCAAGGATATCGAACGCCCGGTCCAGGCCCTTTGCGCGGCGTTTGATGGTGTCTTCGGTCATGGCGGTCTTCATTAGCGTAAGAGGTCCATGTAAGAGCAGGGCTTTTGTGGGAGCGGGCTTGCCCGCGATAGCGGTGTATCAGCCAACTATTTAGCGACTGACACTATGCTATCGCGGGCAAGCCCGCTCCCACCCAAACCCAGTCCACATTGGATTTGTGTGGTCTTGAAGTCAGGCATTCAGCCTTTTTTCTTGTAGGCCACGCAATCGATCTCGACCTTGCAATCGACCATCATGTTCGCTTGCACACAGGCCCGCGCCGGGGCGTGTTCGGGGCTGAAGTATTCGCCAAACACCTTGTTGAAACTCCAGAAATCCCGGGGGTCTTCCAGCCATACACCGACCCGGACCACGTCTTTGAGCCCATAGCCGGCCTCCGCAAGGATCGCCACGACGTTCTTCATGGTCTGGTGGGTCTGCTCGACAATCCCGCCATTGATGATCTCACCGTCCACCGCCGGCACCTGGCCCGACACGTACAACCAGCCATCCGCCTCCACCGCACGGGCGAATGGGCGGGGTTGGCCACCACCGGCGGTGCTGCCGGCGCCGTAACGAGTAATGCTCATAAAGTTGCTCCTTGATTAAAACCGAATTTTTCAGAGATTCCGCCAAGCGCTGGGATTACGGGCACCCACGCTTGAGCTCGTCATCAAGCTTGCTGTCTGTCTGCACTTGGCTGGCGAGGGAAGCCGAGGCAGCGAAGAGAAAACACACGAGGTCGGCAATGCCTGGCAAGCACTCGAGAAACCTAAAATTCCACTATAGCGGAATGATTAACGCAACAACGGAATAGGCAGCAGAAAGTGTGCCACAGCCACCACAGAAAAATATTCAAATGCTGAAGTTTTTTTAAATCATGCACATAAGAAAGGAGCCACTCACCGATGTCTTGCCCGTAACGACCCGCGCACTGCTACCGTGCCCGACAATCCGTTGCAATCCGACACATTGGGGTGCGTGCGCTACCTGTGAATTCTGACAGTAGACCGCCCGCCCCACCCGGCTTAGGGTTTGGCCACAGGCCTATAAGGAGAGTGTCATGGGGTTGATCAACACGGTGATCGACGACGCGGATGCGTATAGACGGGCGCTGCAGACACCCCGCACGGTGTTCATGCTCTTTGTATCGCCCCAGTGCCCGGCGTGCGGCGCGGCCAAGCCACTGTTCAGCAAAGTGGCCAGCCGTTATCGCCGCCAGGCAGCCCTTTATGTACTCGATACGAGCCAGACCCCACGGCATCCCGAGGTCACCGGCACGCCGACGCTGCTGATACTGAAAAACGGCAGGCTGGTGGAGAAACTCAAGGGGTTCGGCCCCTGGGAGACCCAGGAGCAGACCCTGAAGAAAACCTTCGAGCGGCACACCCGTGGCGTGCCGACCAAAAGGGCCAGGCCCCGTTAACCCGCCGCGACAGGGGTCAACAGCACCTGCGTCACCCGGCGCTCCTCCACTGCCGCCACGGTCAAGCGCCAGCCTTCGTACTCCAGGCTGTCACCCACCGCCGGCAGGCGGTCCAGCAGGCTCATGACCAGCCCGGCAAGGGTCTGGTAATCCTCGGTGGCCACCGCCTGAAAGCCGGTACGCTGGCGAATCAGGTTCAGGTTCAACGCACCGTTGGCGCGGTAACCGCCCTGCTCCTCGACGATGTCCGGGCCTTCGACTTCGCTGGCGTCCGGCAACTCACCGGCGATGGACTCCAGGATGTCGGTCATGCTCAACACCCCCATGAAGTCGCCGAATTCGTTGATCACGAAGGCAATGTGCGTCGACTCCTGGCGCATCTGCTCCAGGGCGTTGAGGATCGAGAAGCTGTCGAGCAGGTTGATCGCCCGTCGCGCCAGGTGTTCCAGGTTCGGCTCGTTGCCGGCCAGGTACTCCTTGAGCAACTCCTTCTTGTGCACGAAGCCCAGGGGCTCATCCACCGCGCCATTACGGATCAGCGGCAAGCGCGAGTAGGACGAGTGCATCAATTTCAGGCGAATCGTCTCCGGGTCGTCGGCCAAGTCGATACAGTCGACATTCGCCCGCGGGGTCATCAAGCTGCGGATCGGCCGTTCGGCCAACTGCAATACACCACTGATCATCACGCGCTCACGCCGGTCGAACAGCGGGCCTTGCTGGCCCTGTGGGTCGCCCAACAGGTCGGTCACGTCTTCACCCACTTCCTCGACCGCCAGGCTGCGCCCACCCAACAGGCGCATCACCGCATGGGCGGTACGCTCACGGATCGGCCGCAGGCCCTGCGCCGACTTCTTGCGGCGCGCCCGGGCGATCTGGTTGAACACCTCGATCAAAATCGAGAAACCGATGGCCGCGTACAGGTAGCCTTTGGGGATATGGAAGCCCAGGCCTTCGGCGGTCAGGGCAAAACCGATCATCATCAAGAAGCCCAGGCACAGCATGATCACCGTCGGGTGCGCATTGACGAAACGGGTCAGCGGCTTGCTGGCCACAATCATCACACCGATGGACACGACCACCGCAATCATCATGATCGCCAGTTCATCCACCATGCCGACCGCAGTAATCACCGCGTCCAGGGAGAACACTGCGTCCAGCACCACGATCTGCGCCACGATCGGCCAGAACATCGCGTAGGCCGCATTGCCGGTGCGTTCGGTAACGTGCCCTTCGAGCCGTTCATGCAATTCCATGGTGGCCTTGAACAACAGGAACACACCACCAAACAACATGATCAGGTCACGCCCGGAGAAGCTCTTGTCGAACACCTCGAACAACGGCTGGGTCAGGGTCACCAACCAGGAAATACTCGCCAACAGGCCCAGGCGCATCAGCAGTGCCAGGGACAAACCGATCAACCGCGCACGGTCGCGCTGCTCCGGTGGCAGCTTGTCCGCCAGGATCGCGATAAACACCAGGTTGTCGATACCCAGCACCAGTTCCAGCACAATCAAGGTCAACAGGCCGAGCCAGGCCGTTGGATCCGCTAACCATTCCATATAGAAGTCTCTGTCTCTTTATTGATGTTCAGAATGTCGGGCACAACAAGACGCGGTCGGGTGACCGGGAAAAGGTTAGCAGTCTGAATAGAGGATGTTTGAGCGGGAACGGCGGCAGTAGCGATCTTGGGGAAAGACGACTGGGGGGCTCCGAGAGGGTGTTCATGCAAGTCCTGCAGTGAAAAAAGGACTTTAATCCTACAGTGGAAATACAAACTTCCTACAATTTAAAACTATTACAAGATCTGTAACCCAGCGACACACATTCCAATGTGGGAGCGGGCTTGCTCGCGATGGCGGTGTATCAGTACCAGATTGGTTGGCTGACCCACCGCCATCGCGAGCAAGCCCGCACACACAAGCCCGCCCCCACATTTCGACCCGTGTTGTATCAAGCTTTACGGGTAGCGTCGTCCAGCGCCAGGATGGTGTGGGCATTGGTCACCGTGGTCGCCAGGGTATTGATCACCCCCGAGCGCAACGCCCCCAGGGTCGCGGCGGCCTTGGTGTTTTCACTGGCAATCGCCACCACATCGGGAATGCGGAACAACTCCTGCACCGTCAAGCCGATCACCCGCCCCTGGATGGCGTTGACCGCCGGCTGGCCGTGGATGTCGATAAAGTCGTAGCCCATCATGTCGCCCACCGTGCCGGACAAGCGCGCCTGGGCGATTTCCTGGGGGGAGAACCAGCCCATGCGCACCATATTGCTGTTCTCGCTCATGTCGCCAATGCCGATCAGCGCCATATCGGCACGCCGTGCACGGTCGAGGGTGGAGCGTACGGTGTCGTTGCTGATCAGCACGCTGCGCAGTTCCGGGTTGGCCACCAGCGCCGGGGCGTACAGGCTTTCGCTCTCACCGCCAAAACGCAGGGCCAGGCGGCGGCAGATATGGTCGGGATTCATGTATTCGCCGGCCTTGAGCGAACCGCCGATGGCGCAGACAAACGTGCAGTTGCGCGTCACCGGCAAAAACACGTTATCGGCCACGGCCCCGACATTACGGCCCATGCCCACGGCGACAATCATGCCGTCGCCCAGGGTTTTGTTCAGGTAGTTGGCCACCAGGCTGGCCACGGCGGAGCGCTGGGTGTCGGCGTCGCTGTGGTCGACCGCGATCAACGCGCGATCCAACTGGAAACGCTCCACCAGCGCCTGTTCCAGTTCGTTGTTCATCGCCGGATGCTGCAACACCCGCACCTCGACAATCCCTTCATCGCGCGCGCGCTTGAGCAGCCGGCTGACTTTGGCCCGGGACAGGTCAAAGCGCTTGGCGATGGCTTCCTGAGTGACGTTCTCAAGGTAATAGAGCATCGCCACTTCGGTCATCAGATCGATATCGCTGGCGGTGCGCAGGGTACTGTCACTCATGGGGACGGGCTTCCGTTTCGGCGTCAAAGGCGCATTCTCCCGACTCTTGCCCCGCCACGTCCACTACTGATGCCCATCACGCTCAATGGCATTGATGCGCTCGACCTTGGCCCCGGAACGCGCCGCCTCGAACTCCGAGGCCAGAAACGCGGTGACGATGCTCTTGGCCAGCTCCGCCCCCACCACCCGCGCACCGATGGACAGGATCTGCGCATCGTTGCTCTTGCGCGCGCGCTCCGCCGAATAGGTGTCATGGGCCTGGGCCGCGCGAATGCCCAACACTTTATTGGCCGAGATGGCCATGCCAATGCCCGTGCCACACACCAGCACCCCCAGGCGCTGTTGCCCGGCATTGATGGCCGTGGCCACCGCCAGCGCAATATCCGGGTAGAGCACCGGCGCCGTGGAATGGGTGCCAAAGTCGGTCACCGGATACCCCAGCGCCTCGATATGGCGCCTCAACAGCTCCTTGAGCTCAAAACCCGCTTCGTCGCATCCGATAGCCACCGGAAAAGGTGTGTTCATGGCATTAGGCTCCGCTGTCATGGTGACGCTTAAGACTGATCATATGATCACTCAATGAAATTTCTATCAGTCATTTCTCGGATATTCCTCCGCAACTGTCAAGCACGTTTTAACTGACCCACCAGTCAACCCCCTCTAAAACGCCACCCATCAATAAAATGCAGGCAAACACAAGTTTTCAGTGAAAGAGATTGACTGATCAGAATTTCATTTGGTACACATATGATCACGCAGCAACACGACTGTGTACCTAATAAGAACTCACAGCACGAGGACACGCCGATGGCCACGCCATTACTGCTCCAGGCTGAACACGTCGCCAAGGCCTACGCGGGCATTCCCGCCCTGCGTGACGGCCGCCTCTCGCTGCGGGCCGGCAGTGTGCATGCCCTGTGCGGCGGCAATGGCGCCGGCAAATCCACGTTCCTCAGTATCTTGATGGGCATCACCCAGCGTGACGCCGGCAGCATCCTGCTCAATGGCGCCCCCGTGCATTTCCATCGCCCCAGCGAAGCATTGGCGGCGGGGGTCGCGATGATCACCCAGGAGCTGGAACCGATCCCCTACATGAGCGTCGCCGAAAATATCTGGCTGGGCCGCGAACCACGCCGCGCCGGCTGCATCGTCGACAGCAAGGCACTACACCTACGCACCCGCGAACTCCTGGAAAGCCTGGAGTTCGACGTCGAAGCCACCATGCCCATGCATCGCTTGAGCGTGGCGCAGATCCAACTGGTGGAGATCGCCAAGGCGTTCAGCCATGACTGCCAGGTGATGATCATGGACGAACCCACCTCCGCCATCGGCGAGCGCGAAGCCGAGACCCTGTTCAAGGCCATTCGCCGCCTCACCGCCCGTGGCGCCGGGATCGTGTATGTGTCCCATCGCCTCAGCGAGCTTGCACAGATTGCCGACGACTACAGCATCTTGCGCGATGGCGCCTTCGTCGAAAGCGGGCGCATGGCCGATATCGACCGCGCCCACCTGGTGCGCGGTATCGTCGGCCAGGAGCTGACGCGCATCGATCACAAGGTCGGCCGTGCAAGCGCCGCCGAGTGCTGCCTGGACGTCCAGGGCCTGAGCCGCAGCGGCGAGTTCCAGGACATCAGCCTGCAAGTGCGCCAGGGCGAAATCCTCGGCATCTATGGCCTGATGGGTTCGGGGCGCAGCGAGTTCCTCAATTGCATCTACGGCCTGACCACCCCGGACGCAGGCAGCGTCACCCTGCAAGGCAAGCCGATGCCCATCGGCCTGCCCAAGGCGACCATCCGCGCCGGCATGTCCCTGGTCACCGAAGACCGTAAGGAAAGCGGCCTGGTGCTCAGTTCCAGCATCCTCTCGAACATCGCGTTGTCGGCGTACAAGCAGCTGTCGAACTGGTCGCTGATCAATGCACGCAAGGAAAACCAGTTGGCGGCGGACATGGTCAAGCGCCTGCAGATCAAGACCACCTCCCTGAACCTGCCAGTGGCCTCCATGAGCGGTGGCAACCAGCAGAAAGTGGTGCTTGCCAAGTGCCTGTCGACCCAACCGGTGTGCCTTTTGTGCGATGAGCCGACCCGGGGTATCGATGAAGGCGCCAAGCAGGAGATCTATCACTTGCTCGACCAGTTCGTGCGCGCCGGTGGCGCGGCCATCGTGGTGTCGTCCGAAGCCCCGGAACTGCTGCACCTGAGCGACCGTATCGCGATTTTCAAGGGCGGCCGGCTGGTGACTATCAGCAGCGACACCGCCCTTTCCCAGGAAGCCTTGTTGAGTCTTGCCTCATGAATGCCAAAACCCTTGCCGCCCCGCTGACCACCCCTTCGCGCAGCCGCCTGCGGCTTTCCCTCGACCGCTTTGGCCTGCCGCTGGTGTTTATCCTGCTGTGCGTGGTCATGGCGTTTTCCAGCGAATACTTCATGACCTGGCGCAACTGGATGGACATCCTGCGCCAGACCTCGATCAACGGCATCCTGGCCGTGGGCATGACCTATGTGATCCTGACCAAGGGCATCGACCTCTCGGTGGGTTCGATCCTCGCCTTTGCCGGGCTGTGCAGCGCCCTGGTCGCGACCCAGGGCTACGGCCTGCTCGCTGCCGTCAGCGCCGGGATGTTTGCCGGGGCGATGCTGGGGATGGTGAACGGTTTTATGGTGGCCAACCTGTCGATCCCGCCCTTTGTCGCCACCCTCGGCATGCTCAGCATTGCCCGGGGCATGACCTTTATCCTCAACGACGGCAGCCCGGTCACCGACCTGCCGGACGCCTACCTGGCGCTGGGCATCGGCAAGCTTGGGCCGATTGGCGTACCGATCATCATCTTTGCCGTGGTCGCGCTGATTTTCTGGATGGTGCTGCGCTACACCACCTACGGGCGCTACGTGTACGCGGTGGGCGGCAACGAAAAAAGCGCGCGCACCTCGGGGATTGGCGTGCGCAAGGTGACGTTCTCGGTGTACGTGGTCTCGGGCCTGCTCGCCGGCCTGGCGGGTGTGGTGCTGTCGGCGCGCACCACCTCCGCCCTGCCCCAGGCCGGCATGTCCTATGAGCTGGATGCGATTGCCGCGGTGGTGATCGGCGGCACCAGTTTGTCCGGCGGCGTCGGCACCATCGTCGGCACGCTGTTCGGCGCCCTGCTGATCGGGGTGATCAACAACGGCCTGAACCTGCTCGGCGTGTCCTCCTATTACCAGCAGGTCGCCAAGGGCCTGATCATCGTGCTCGCGGTGTTGATTGACGTGTGGCGCAAGAAAAAACGCTAGTCGCTTTTGCTCTGATCCGAACTGAACGACCACAACAATAAACGGGGTTCTCATCATGAAATTCGCTACATCGTTTGCCGCCGTGGCGGCCCTCTCCCTGCTCGCCAGCAGCATCACCCTGGCCGCCGATGGCAAGACCTACAAAGTCGGCGCCGCCGTGTACGGCCTCAAGGGCCAGTTCATGCAGAACTGGGTGCGCGAGCTCAAGGAACATCCGGCAGTCAAGGACGGCACCGTGCAGTTGACCGTGTTCGACGGCAACTATGACGCGCTGACCCAGAACAACCAGATCGAAAACATGGTCACCCAGCGCTACGACGCGATCCTCTTCGTGCCGATCGACACCAAGGCCGGGGTGGGCACGGTGAAGCAGGCGATGGCCAACGATGTGGTGGTGATCGCCTCCAACACCAAAGTCGCCGATGCCAACGTGCCGTACGTGGGTAACGATGATGTCGAGGGCGGGCGCCTGCAGGCCCAGGCCATGGTCGACAAGCTCCAGGGCAAGGGCAATGTGGTGATCATCCAGGGCCCGATTGGCCAGTCGGCACAGATCGACCGCGAAAAAGGCGAGCTGGAGGTGCTGGGCAAGCACCCCGGGATCAAGATCATCGAGAAAAAGACCGCCAACTGGGACCGCGCCCAGGCCCTGAGCCTGACCGAGGACTGGCTCAACGCCCACCCCAAGGGCATCAACGGGGTGATCGCACAAAACGACGACATGGCTCTGGGCGCCGTGCAGGCCCTCAAATCCCATGGCCTGACCTCCAAAGACGTGCCTGTCACCTCCATCGACGGCATGCCCGACGCCATTCAGGCAGCCAAAAGAGATGAAGTCACCACCTTCCTGCAAGACGCCCAGGCCCAGTCCCAGGGCGCACTGGACGTAGCCCTGCGGCAACTGGCGGGTGAAGACTACAAACCCAAGTCGGTGATCTGGGAGCGCTATGCCAAGGACGTAACCTGGGGCGACGGCACCGCGAAGAACTACATCCTGCCGTGGGTGCCGGTGACCAATGCCAATGCGGATGCGCTGTACCAGCAGGTCAGCGGTACTAAATAGCGGTTTCGACCTGTAAATACTATCCAAATGTGGGAGCGGGCTTGCTCGCGATGGCGGTGGGTCAGCCAACTGATGTGTCAACTGACAAACCGCCTTCGCGAGCAAGCCCGCTCCCACATTTGAATCTCCAGCGACTGAGAGAATGGAGTTAAACCAATGTCTGGATTCTGGAACCAAGCCTTCGACCTCACCGGTCGTTGCGCCGTGATCACCGGCGGGGCTGCGGGGATCGGTCTGGCGTGTGCCCACTTGCTGGTGGAGCGTGGCGCCCGCGTGGCCCTGCTCGACCGTGATCCGGCCGTGGTTGAAATCGCCGCCAGCCTGGGCAGCGGGCATCTGGGCCTGGCCGTCGACCTGCGCCAGCTCGACCAGGTGCAGAGCAGCATCGACTACGTGGTCGCGCACTTCAAGCGCCTGGACTGCCTGGTCAACAGCGCCGGCGTGGTGATGCTGGACAAGGCCATCGACGTCAGCGAGAACGCCTGGGACCTCACCCTGGAGATCAACCTCAAGGCCAGCTTTTTCGTGGCCCAGGCCTGCGCCCGGCATATGCTCGCCCAGGGCAGCGGGCGCATCGTCAACCTGGCGTCCCAGGCGGCGGTGATCGGCCTGGATCGGCATGTGGCCTATTGCGCGAGCAAGGCTGCGATTGTCGGCATGACCAAGGTCCTGGCCATGGAATGGGCGCCACACATCACGGTAAATGCCATCTCCCCCACCATCGTCGAGACCGCCCTGGGCAAGAAAGCCTGGGCCGGCGATGTGGGCGAACGGGCCAAATTGCAGATCCCGGCGGGCCGTTTTGCCCAGCCGGATGAAATCGCCGGGCTGGCGTTGTACCTGCTCAGCGACGCAGCCCAGATGATCACCGGCGCCAACATGGTGATCGACGGCGGCTACAGCATTCAGTAATCCATCTATTCGTCGTGAGGTCTGTCATGTCCACCGCTACCGAACGTACCGCCGAACAACTCCACCCGGTGATCCCCAAGACCATGCAGGCCGTGGTCTGCCATGGCCCGGAAGACTATCGCCTGGAAACCGTCGATGTACCGACGCCAGGCCCCGACGAGATCCTGACCAAGGTCGAGCTGTGCGGCATCTGCATGGGCGATATCAAGACCTATCGCGGCGCGCCGTCGTTCTGGGGCGACGCCGAGCAGCCGCGCTACGTCAAGCCGCCGATGATTCCCGGGCATGAGTTTGTGTGCCGCGTGGTCGCCCTGGGCCCGGGCGCCGAGAAGCGCGGGGTGAAGGTCGGCGACCGGGTGATTTCCGAGCAGATCGTGCCGTGCTGGGGCTGCCGTTTCTGCAACCACGGCCAGTACTGGATGTGCCAGAAACACGACCTCTACGGCTTCCAGAACAACGTCCAGGGGGCCATGGCCCAGTACATGATTTTCACCAAGGAAGGCATCATCCATCAGGTGCCCGACTCCATCGCGCCAGACGAAGCGATCCTCATCGAACCCCTGGCCTGCTCACTGCACGCGGCGGAACGGGCCAATGTGGATTTCGACGATGTAGTGGTGGTAGCTGGCGCCGGCACCCTGGGCCTGGGGATCATCGGCGCGGTACGCATGCGCAACCCCAAACGCCTGATCGTGCTCGACATGAAACCCGAACGCGCCGAACTGGCCCTGCGCATGGGCGCTGATGAGGTCTGGAACCCGGCCGAGGTCGATGTACTGGCAAAAATCCGCGACATCACCGACGGCTATGGCTGCGATATCTATATCGAAGCCACCGGGCACCACAAGGCGGTGAACCAGGGCCTGGCGATGCTGCGCAAGCTGGGGCGTTTCGTCGAATTCAGCGTGTTCAACGACGAGGCCACGGTAGATTGGTCGATCATTGGCGACCGCAAGGAACTGGACGTGCTCGGCTCACACCTGGGCCCATACATGTACCCGCGGGCCATCGACTTTATCGGCAAGCGCAAGATCGACATGCGCGACGTAGTGACCCACAAGTTTGCGCTGGCGGATTTCAAGGAGGCGTTTGCGGTGATGGAGCGCGGGGACAAGTCCTTGAAGGTTGTGCTCGAACCCTGAACCCAACTCCCACACTTGAATGACTGCGCCCAAGACAACAAGAACAGGAACCCGCGTTATGAATCGAGTCATCAACGATCCGGACCAAGTGGTCGAGGACATGCTGCGCGGCATTCTGGTCGCCCATCCCGAGCTGCGCCAAAGCGACAGCAACCCCCGTGTGATCAGCAAGGCCAAGCCCTCCGGCCCAGGCCGCGTGGGCATCGTCACTGGGGGCGGCTCCGGTCATGAGCCGGCCTTCCTCGGCTACGTCGGCCCCGGCCTGGTGGACGCGGTGGCCGTCGGCGAAATCTTCTCGTCGCCCACGGCCAAGAGTTTTTTCGATGCCTTCCGGGTCGCCGATCACGGTGCCGGCGTGGCCTGCCTGTATGGCAACTATGCCGGCGACAATATGAACGTGAAGCTGGCGATGAAAATGGCCGCCAGCAGGGACATGCGGATCCGCACCGTGGTTGCCAACGATGACGTGGCCTCGGCGCCCAAGGCCGAGATCGCCAAGCGGCGCGGGGTGGCCGGGGAAATCTTTATGTGGAAGATCGGCGGGGCCGCCGCCGCGCAGCACTATGACCTGGACGGGGTGATCCGCGTCGCGCAGAAGGCGGTCGATCACTGCCGCTCCATCGGCATCGGCCTGACGCCCTGCACCATTGCGGCGGTGGGCAAGCCGAACTTCCAGATCGCGGACGGCCAGATGGAACTGGGCATCGGCCATCATGGCGAACCGGGGATCGAGGTAATCCCGATCGAACCCGCCGCCGCCATGGCCGAACGCATGCTGGCACCGATCCTCGCCGACCGCGACTTCAGCCAGGATGACAGCGTGGTGGTGCTGGTCTCGGGCCTGGGCGCGACACCGGTGATGGAGCTGTACATCTTCTACGCCGAAGTCGAAAGCCAGCTCAAGGCCAAGGGCCTGAAGATTCATCGCTGCTATGTCGGCAACTACTTCACCTCCCTGGAAATGATGGGCGTGACCCTGACCCTGCTAGGCCTGGATGCCGAGCTGAAAACCCTGATCGACCAACCTTGCCGCTCCATCGGCATGACCCAGGCGGAATAAACCATGAGCCAGTCTTTCTCTACCCACGACGGCAGCGCGGTTGTCGCTGACCTGGTCAGCGTGATCGTCGCCAACCGTGAATACCTCAGCGAAGTCGACGGCGCGATTGGCGATGGCGACCATGGCATCAATATGGCCAAGGGCTTTGCCCATTGCGGCCGTACGATCGAAGGCCGGCAGTTGACCCTGGCCGAGGCCCTGGACGAACTGACCCTGAGCCTGATGGAAGGCATCGGCGGCTCCATGGGCCCGCTGTATGGCAGCCTGTTTATCGGCATGGCCGACGAGGTGCGCGGCAGCGAAGACATCGATGCGGCGACCTTCGCCCACTTGTTGCGCGGTGGCCTGACCTCGTTGCAGGACATCACCGAAGCCGGCGTCGGAGATAAGTGCCTGATGGACACCCTGATCCCGGCGGTGCAAGCATTTGAGCGGGCCCAGGCCAGTGGTGCGTCCTTCAGCGAAGCCCTGGAAGCAATGAAACGCGCGGCCTCCCAGGGCCGCGACTCAACCAGGGACCTGGTGGCCAGGATCGGCCGGGCCAGCCGCCTGGGTGAGCGCTCGCTGGGGGTACTGGATGCCGGGGCGGTGTCGTGCTGCCTGATCCTCACGCAGTTGGCGGACTCGATCCAACCCCGCCTGGCCCCGTAGGCACGAGCTTGTGCTTGACGTGCTGGATATACCGCGCCACCGCCGGGGCCTTTTCAAAGCGCCGGTAAATCAGCGACAGCCACGACGAGGCATCGCTGCCCTCGATGGTGCGGTAGTGCACACCCGGCAGGCTGACATGCCCCACCACCGACTCCGGCACCACCGCCACGCCCTGCCCCAGCGACACCAGGGCAATCACCGCCACCAGGCCGCCCGGCTGCGGCCCCAGGCGCGGGGCATAACCGCCTTGTGCGGCCACCTGCAAGGTGCCGCTGATTTGCTCGGGCAGGATGAAGGTCTCGTTCTGCAAATGCGCGCAGGTGATCGCCTTCAAGCCCAGCAACCACGAGCCCTGGGGCAGCGCCAGGACAAAACCTTCGCTGCCCAGGCGTAGCGCCTCCACGCCATCGGGCAAGGTCATGGGCGAGCGGATATAACCAATGTCGTAGCGCCCTTCGGCCACCAGCCCCGGCAGCAGGGCCATGGGGCTTTCCCGCACGCTGAGGCTGACATCGGCAAACTGCGCGCAAAACCCCTGTACCTGGCGTTGCAGCACCCCGGAATACACCGCCGACGCCACATAGCCCAATTCGATATGACCGATCTCGCCACGCCCGGCGCGCTGGGCATTGCGCTGGGCAAACTCGAACTGGCGCACGGTGGCTTCCGCTTCAGCCAACAGCGCAGTGCCCGCCTCCGTCAGGCTGACGTCACGCTGGCGCCGGATAAACAGGCGGGTGCCCAGAGTGCGCTCCATATCCTGGATCTGCCGACTCAAGGTGGGCGGGGCAATATCCAGCTGCTCGGCGGCACGCGTGAAGTTGCGGTGCCGGGCAACGGCCAGGAAGTAGCGGAAATGACGTATTTCCATAACAGGATTAGCTCAAAGGTAATGAAGTGCCTCGCTTCGGCTAACAGAACTGATAAGCGCCGACGATAAGCTGACAGGACGCCCACAGTAGAGAGTCCTCGTGATGCCCGTCAAATCCAGTTTATCTGTTGCCTGCCAGGTAATCATGCCATGAGCCAGGTCAGCCCACGCCTTACCTTGTTGACCGCCTCCGGGGTTTGTTCACTGATTGTCCTCGACACCAATATCGTCGCCGTGACCCTGCCGACCATTGCCCGGGACCTGGGGGCCAATTTCGCCGATATCGAATGGGTCGTCAGCGCCTATATGCTGGCGTTTGCCGCCCTGCTGCTGCCGGCCGGGAGCATTGCCGACCGCTTCGGCCGCAAGAAAACCCTGGTGTGGGGCCTGGGTATTTTTATCCTCGCCTCCCTGGGCTGTGGCGCCGCGCCCAGCGTACTGCTGCTGGATATCGCCCGCGCCGTGAAGGGTGTCGGGGCCGCGTTGCTGTTGACTTCGGCCCTGGCCTCCATCGGCCATGCCTTTCATGATGAACTGGAACGGGCCAAGGCCTGGGCGTTCTGGGGCGCCTGCATGGGCGTGGCGATGACCGCTGCCCCGACCCTTGGCGGCCTGATTACCCACTACATGGGCTGGCGCTGGATTTTCTACCTCAACCTGCCGGTGGGCCTGGCCTTGCTGGCGCTGGTCCTGCACGCCATCCCGGAATCGCGCGACAGCCAAGCGGCACGCCTCGATCCCTGGGGCAGTCTGGCCTTCAGCGCCAGCCTGCTCTGCCTGATCTGGGGCCTGATCGAAGCCAACCGGATCGGCTGGGACAACCCGTTGACCTATGCGCGGTTGCTCGGCGGCGCGTTCCTGCTGGGCCTGTTTGTACGGGTGGAGCGTTTGCAACGCCGGCCCATGGTGGACCTGCAACTGTTCCAGTACCCGCGGTTTATCGGGGCCTTGCTGGGGATGTTTGCCTATGCCGGTTGTGCCCAGGTGATGATGACGCTGCTGCCGTTCTACCTGCAAAACGGCCTGGGGTTTTCCGCGATTGCCTCGGGCCTGGGGATGCTGCCGTTTGCCCTGACCATGCTGATCTGCCCGCGTATCGGCGCACGCCTGGCCAGCCGCTTCGCTCCTGCAACCATGATGGCGGCCGGCCTGGCCCTGGTGGGCAGCGGCAACCTGCTCAGCGCCTGGGCAGTGACTGCCGGCGGTTACCTGCCGTTCGCCCTGGCGATAGCCGTGACCGGTGCCGGTGCCGGCCTGCTCAATGGCGATACCCAGAAAAACATCATGGCCTGCGTGCCAAGGGACCGCGCGGGCATGGCGTCGGGCATGAGTACCACCATGCGTTTCAGCGCGATCATGTTGGCGGTCGGGGTGTACGGGGCGTTGTTGGCCAGCCATAGCGAGCATCTGCTGCAAACCAGCCTTGGCACGCAGTGGCAGGCCCAGGTGCCGGGGATTGCCTCGCGGGTGGTGGCTGGGGATATGCCTGCGGCCATGGCGCTGCTGCCGGAGTCGGCGCAGGGGCTGGTGCAACCCTTGGCGTGGCAGGCGTTTGTCGGTGGGTTTGCCAGGGTGTTGTGGGTGGCGGGGCTATTGGGGCTGCTGGGGGCGCTGGTGGTGGGCCTGCTGATGCGGCATCCGGTGCCGCTGCTGCCGGAGCAACGCAACCCCTTGTAAGCGCCGGCTTGCCAGCGATGGCGAGCAGAAGATCGTCATTGCCGGCAAGCCGTGCCCTACAGGGCGGGGGTTACCAGAAGCGCTGCTGGGTCAGGCGGCTCCACCAGGCCAGCAGCACTCGGTCCACCGAGCCGCTGGCCGCCAGGCCCACCCGCTCTTGCAGGCTTTTACGCTCGGCATAGTGCAGGTGGAACAGCTCGGCGGTCTTGGCCCTGGTGGCCAGGTATTCGTCACTGGTCTGCAGCGCGTCCACCAGTTGCTTGTCCAGCGCCGCGACGCCCAGCCAGACTTCGCCGGTAGCCACTTCATCAATCGCCAGTTGCGGGCGATAGCGCGACACGAAGTTCTTGAACAACTGATGGGTGATATCCAGGTCTTCCTGGAACTTCTCCCGGCCCTTCTCGGTGTTTTCGCCAAACACGGTGAGGGTGCGCTTGTACTCGCCAGCCGTCAGCACTTCAAAGTCGATATCGTGTTTTTTCAGCAGGCGGTTGACGTTGGGCAACTGGGCCACCACGCCAATCGAGCCGAGGATGGCAAATGGCGCACTGATGATCTTCTCGCCGATGCACGCCATCATGTAGCCGCCGCTGGCCGCGACCTTGTCGATACACACCGTCAACGGCACACCCGCCTCGCGGATCCGCGCCAATTGCGACGACGCCAGGCCATAGCTGTGGACCATGCCACCGCCGCTTTCCAGGCGCAGCACCACTTCGTCCTTGGGTGTGGCCAGGCTCAGCAGCGCGGTGATTTCATGGCGCAGGCTGTCGGTGGCCGAGGCCTTGATGTCCCCGTCAAAATCCAGCACAAACACCCGCGGTTTGGCCTCGGGGGTTTTCTTCTGTTTTTTCTCGGATTTGCTTTGGGACTTGCGCAGCGCCTTGAGCTGGTCCTTGTCGAGCAGGGTCTGCTCCAGTCGCTCGCGCAGGCCCTTGTAGAAATCATTGAGCTTGCTGACCTGCAACTGCCCGGCCTGCTTGCGCCGGCCCTTGCTGCGCAACGCTGCAAAACTGATCAGCACCACCAGGATAGCGACGACCAACGTAACGGTTTTAGCCAGAAAACTTGCATACTCAGCCAGAAACTCCATGGGACTCCTTACAGAAACGGTGCGCCAGGCGCGGATTGCCCCAGCATACCGGCGGGACTGCCGGCGGGCCAGAGCTGAAACCCCTTGAAACGGGACTCTAAAGGATCATGCGCGCGTAATGATCCAACAAACACCGCTCGACAGCTCCCACAGGGATATCAGCCTCTAACGAGCTTTTAAAACAAGCGTATGTTTTTTCATTGACAGCTTCCCGGCATCCTCATAACCTCGCCAGACTTTCAACGTACCGGGTGAACGGACGTGGGCAGCATCTATTTGATTCGACATGGCCAGGCCTCCTTCGGTGCAGACGACTATGACGTCCTGTCGCCCGTCGGTGTGCAGCAGGCCCAGGTACTGGGCAGCCACCTGGCCGACCTGGGCCTGACGTTCGACCGTTGTGTGTCGGGCGACCTGCGGCGCCAGCAGCACACGGCCAACGCCACGTTCGAGTCCATCGGCGCCCAGGGCCTGCCGGTGCCGCCCCTGGAAATCGACAGCGCCTTCAACGAATTCGACGCCGACGCGATCATCCGCGCCCTGCTCCCGGACCTGCTCGGCAGCGAGCCGCAAGCCCTGGAAACCCTGCGCAACGCCCCGCAGAACCGGGGTGAGTTCCAGCGTATCTTTGCCCTGATCATCGAGCGCTGGCTGAGCGGCACCTACGACCCCCCCGGCCTGGAAAGCTGGCTGGGGTTTGTCGAGCGCGTCCAGGGTGGCTTGCAGCGCCTGCTGGAGAGTGCCGACAATGCCCACAAGATCGCGGTATTTACCTCCGGCGGCACCATCACCGCCCTGCTCCACCTGATTACCCGCATGCCTGCCACCCAGGCTTTCGAGCTGAACTGGCAGATTGTCAACACCTCGCTCAACCACTTGAAGTTCCGTGGTCGCGAAGTGGCACTGGCTTCCTTCAACAGCCATACCCACTTGCAACTGTTGAAGGCGCCGCAGCTCATCACTTTCCGATGAATTGCGGCCAACCGTGACCCCAAGGTCACTGGCACCACCCATAAAAGGATCGAACCATGACTGACGTAGCTAAAGCCGTAGAAGCAATGAAAGCCAAATTCAACCCAGGCGCTGCCGACGGCCTGGACCTGGTGTTCGGTTTCCGTATCGACGACACCAAAAACTTCTCGCTGGTGGTTAAGAACAACACCTGCGAACTGCTGGAAGGCGAAAACCCTGACGCCCAAGTGACCCTGGTCATGGACGGCGACACCATGCAAGGCATCGTCGACGGTTCCACCGACGGCATGCAGGCCTTCATGGGCGGCAAGCTGCGCACCGAAGGCGACATGATGCTGGCGATGAAACTCAGCGAGCTGTTCCCGGCCTGATCCAGGGCAATCTGGGTTGACCAATCCCGCCTACCCAGGCGGGATTTTTGTATGTGCCGGTGGCGCTCATTCATTTGCAGAATGAAGTCCAGAGGAATCTTCATTTGCACCCACGGGCCACGCCCAACAAAATCTGGCTCACGGCCCACACCACCGTTATCGCCGCCAGGAATTTTCTATGCCGACCCCGCGCTTTATCAGCCCCGATGCCATCCGCAAAGACTTCTCCCGGGCCATGTCCGACATGTACCGCGAGGAAGTGCCGCTGTATGGCGCGCTGCTGGAGCTGGTGGCCGACACCAATGCCCGGGTGCTGGCAAGCGACCCCGCCCTGGCGCGGCAACTACAACGCACCGGCGAAATCCAGCGCCTGGACAGGGAACGGCACGGCGCCATCCGCCTGGGCAGCGCCTATGAACTGGCAACCATCCGCCGCCTGTTTGCGGTGATGGGCATGCAGCCGGTGAGCTACTACGACCTCACCCCGGCCGGCGTGCCGGTGCATGCCACGGCCTTTCGCGCCGTGCATGAAAGCGCCTTGCAGACCAGCCCGTTCCGGGTCTTCACCTCGCTGCTGCGCCTGGAACTGATCGAAAACCTTGAACTGCGGGCCTTTGCCGAAGCCGCCCTGGCCAAGCGTTCAATCTTCACCCCACGCGCCCTGGCCCTGATCGAGCAGGCTGAAGCCGACGGCGGCCTCAATGCCAGCGATGCCCAGGCCTTTATCCAACAAGCCCTGGAAACCTTTCGCTGGCACCACACCGCCACGGTCAGCGCGGCCCAGTACCAACAACTCAGCGACCAGCACCGGTTGATTGCCGACGTGGTGGCCTTCAAGGGCCCGCACATCAATCACCTGACCCCACGCACCCTGGACATCGACCGCGTACAAGCCGACATGCCCGGCAAAGGCATCACCCCCAAAGCCGTGATCGAAGGCCCACCCCGCCGCCAATGCCCGATCCTGCTGCGCCAGACCAGCTTCAAGGCCCTCGACGAAGCCATTGCCTTTACCGATGCCAAGGGCAGCCACAGCGCACGCTTTGGCGAGATCGAACAACGCGGCGTGGCCCTGACCCCCAAGGGCCGGGCGCTCTATGATCAGTTGCTCAACGCCGCCCGGGACGAACTGGGCGCCTTTCCCAATGAAGCCAACGCCCAGCGCTACACCGACCTGATGGAGCAACACTTCCAGGCCTTCCCGGATAATCACCGGGCCATGCGCGAGCAAGGGTTGGCGTTCTTTCGCTACGGGGTGACCGACAAGGGCCGTGCCGCCGGGAAGGGCGCGCCACAGAGCCTGGACGCATTGGTCGAGGCGGGTTACGTCGATATCGAACCGTTGGTGTATGAGGATTTCCTGCCGGTCAGCGCGGCGGGGATTTTCCAGTCGAACCTGGGCGATGCCGCGCAGAATCACTACACGGCCAACGCCAACCAGGCTGAGTTTGAACAGGCCCTGGGCCGCCAGACCCTGGATGAGTTGCAGCTGTATGCCGACACCCAGCAGCGCTCGATCGACACCTGCCTACAGGCGCTGCGCACCTAGAAAAAGAGTTCGCCCGACACCACAACGCATTCCATGCGTAGTCAACTTGCCCCAGGGCCGGGCGAACGGTTGGGATAATAGGCAGTGGCGAGGCGGCTGTCCTTGGGGCAATTCTGAAGAAATATGGACGCGAGCCAGGCAACGCTGACTAGTGCCCCTTAGTCTGCTCCAGCTGTTCGACGATTTTATCCTTGATCAAAAGACGTTTCTTCTTCAGGTTCTCCACATCATCGTCATTGGCACTTACGGATTCAGCCTCCACCACCTCCTTGTCGGCGACATCATACTGGGTGAGCAACACATCCAACCGATGGTGGCTTGCCCGACGCTGCTGAACGTCTTCCTTGCTCAACCCCAAATCCTGATAAAGATCATGTTTCACTGGCATGAAGTACCTCCGCAAGTTAATCAATGACTGGTACACCTTGAAGCTAGCCCATCCATGGGCCTCTTGTCATGCCCAAGGTCAATTCCCCTGGCCCGGCGCCTGGGCAATGTTCAGGTCTTGCCAGGTTATCGCCGGCACCTTGGCAAATGCTCAATCGCCGTGGCTTACCCGTGCGGTCAGTACCGAGCGTACCTGTTGCGCCAGGTCTTCGGGGCGGTAGGGTTTGCCCAGCAGATGAATGTCGTTGCCCAACAGGTGGTCGCTGGAAAGAATGTCGCGGGTATGCCCGGAGGTGAACAGTACCGCAACCGGCGGCTGTTGCGCCTTGGCCCACTGGGCCAGGTCGGTGCTTTTGATCCGCCCGGGCATGACCACATCGGTGAAGATCAGGTCGGGCCGCAAGCCGGTGCGCAGCATCAGCATCGCGTCATCGCCATCCTCGGCGGTGAGCACCGTGTAGCCGGACTGTTGCAGCAATTCCACCGCCGCGCCGCGTACGCCTTCGTTGTCCTCCACCACCAGGATGGATTCCCGGCCGCCCTCTTGCAGGGCCTCACAGGGTGGGGCTTCCTGGCTTTCCGGTTCAAGGCTGTGGGGGAAGTACATCTGCACCACGGTGCCCTGGCCTGGCTCGCTGCTGATCTGCACATGCCCGCCACTTTGCTTGACGAAACCAAACACCATGCTCAAGCCCAGGCCGGTGCCGTGGCCGTCAGGCTTGGTGGTGAAGAACGGCTCGAAGACCCGCCGCAGCACCGCCGGCGGCATGCCGGCCCCGGTGTCGCTGACCGACAGGCGTACATATTCGCCGGAGGCAATCCCGTTGCGGCAGCCCTCCTCGGGCGACAGGCTGATGTTTTCACCGGTGATGCGGATCACCCCCTCGCCCTTCATGGCATCCCGGGCATTGATCGCCAGGTTGAGCACGGCGTTTTCCAATTGATTGCGATCGACATGGATGCACCAGGGGTCTTGCGGCAATTGCACATCGATCTGGATGGTTTCCCCCAGGGCCCGCTGCAGCAATTCACCCAGGCCTTCATAAATGCGCCGGGGGTTGAACACCGCCGGTGACAGCGGCTGGCGCCGGGCAAAGGCCAGCAGTTGCGAGGACAGCTTGGCGCCGCGCTCGACGGCAGCCAGGGCGGCACCGACGCGCCGTTGTACCTGGGGGTTGTCCCGCTCATGGCGGGCCAGCAGGTGCAGGTTGCCGGCAATCACCTGCAGCAGGTTATTGAAGTCATGGGCCACGCCCCCGGTCAGCCCGCCAATGGCTTCGAGCTTTTGCGACTGGCGCAATTGGTCCTCGGCGGCCGAACGCGCCTGGACTTCGGCGGCGACGCGCTGCTCCAGGTTATGGGTGAGTTTGAGCAGGGACTCTTCGGCGATCTTGCGTACATGGATATCGATGATCACCCCGGGAAAGCGCAGCGGCTGCCCGCCCGCATCCAGCTCGCAACGCCCGCTGGCCAGCACCCACAGATAGCTGGCGTCGGGGCGTCGCACGCGAAACTCGACGTTATACGGGCCACCGGCTTCCAGGGTGCGGGCAATCAGGCGGTTGACCCGCACCAGGTCATCGGGATGGATGACCTGGGTGGCCACGGCAATGGGCAGGCCTTGCTCCACGTCGGCCATGGTCAGGCCCAGGGTGCGGGCGAAACGCTCGTCACCCGACAGTCGGTCGGGCAACACATCCCAGACAAAGGAGCCCAGCAGCGCCCCGGCATTGAGCGCCAGTTGCAAGCGCTCGTCGGCCACGCGGTAAGCCCCCTCGGCTTCCTGGCGCAAACGCTCGGACAGTACGTGCTCGGTGGTCTCCACCACAATCGCCAGCACCCCGGCCGGCTGCTGGTCGTCACCGGCCACCGGGCTGTAATAGAGGTCCAGCCACAAGTCTTCGGGGCGACCATTGCGCAGCAACATCAAGGCCTTGTTGCGGTAGGACAAGGTGCCACCGGCCAGGCAGGTGTCCATGACCTGCCGGTTGAAATCGGCCACTTCCGGCCAGCCCTGCTCCACCGGCACGCCCAGCAGAAACGGGTGGCGCCCGCCGGCAAACACCGAATAGCTGTCGTTGTAGATCATGTACCCGGCACGGCCCCAGAGCATCACCATCGGCACCGGCGAAGCCAGGAGCATCTGCACCGCACACGTCAGGCTGGTGGACCAGCGGTCAATCGGGCCCAGGTCGGTGGTCGACCAGTCAAAGGCACGGATCCTTTGGGCCATTTCACCGCCCCAACCGTCACAACCATGGGTATTGGATAAAAATTGCATGAATCAGCTCGGTGCAGAGAGAAGGCATTCACCACTGTTGGAGCATAGCGCTGCCGGATGGTTTCACTCTGTATAGCTTATGCGCCAACCGCCGGGATTATCGCTGGGCAGGTATTCGGATCTCGCCGCCCCGGCATTGGGTCTTGACGCTCTTCGGGCAACCGGCGAAGCGCAACTCCTTGCTCAAGCAGACCCGCACCTCCGACAACACCTTGCCCCGGCAGATCACGGCCATGCCGTGGCGCCCCATGCGGGGGTTGCTCTCGCGAAACAAGGCTTCAATATCCCGGGCGGCAAGTGGGCCGGGCACATTAAAAGGCTCGAACGCCTGCGGAATCTGGACCACCGCCAATGCGGCATCGGCCTTGTCCAGGTAGTCGGACGCCTCCAGGCCACTGCATGTGCCGTGCTTGGCCCATTCATGCTTGAGCAGTTTTTCAGTCACGAACAATGACATGCCCTTGGCCAGTTCCTCGGCCGACAACCGCGACCGCGGCAGGCAAGAGGCCGGCCACCCGCCCCGGGCATATTGCGGCCACAGGCCATGTAGCACAAAGCCGTAGCCCTTGCCGGTGCACTGCTGGTCCTGTGGATGGGTCAGGCAGAAAGTCGGCGACCAGGACAGTGACAACACATAAAAATCAAAGTCGCCGGCCTGCCCCTGGCTGCGGGAGGCTGCACTCGCCTGCGCGGCCAACGCCAGGCACAGGGCGATCCAGGTGGTTCTCCATTTCATCGGGCAAATCCTTTATCAAAGTGAGCGGCCATTGTTCTGGGCCACACCCCGGCGCGCAGTCAGGTAACGCGCCGCCGCACGGTAGAAAGCTCGACAGCTCCAGGCATCAAGGCTTGCGCTGCAGCACCCGATCCATGATCCGGTCGGTCTTCAGGGCTTCGATGGCCAGTGCCGGGTGCACACATTCGCCACGGATATGCGCGTTCATGCCCAGTACGTGGTGCCACTGGATATGGGGGTGATGGGCAATATGCAGGGTCTGGCTGACCTCGGCCTCAAGTTGCAACGGTTGCTCATCGAACACTGAAAAGGTGATGCGCCCAGCGCTACCGATCAACTCGACCCGGTCCTCGCGGCGGTCGGCCACAAAGTTCCAGCAGCCCATCCCCAGCGCGCCCGACGTAAAGCTCCAGCAGGCAGTGACGGCATCTTCCGCCGCATAGCGCCCAGCCTGGCGCGCGGTATACCCCGTGACCTCGACGATATCCCCCGCCAGGTACTGGAACAGGTCCAGGCCATGGCTGGCCAGGTCGGCAAAATAGCCCCCGCCGGCAATCGCCGGGTCGGTCCGCCAGTTGCTGGCGTGGGTATCGGTCGGCGATGGCGGCTTGCACAACGTCCAGCTCAGGTGCCGCAACTCGCCAATGCGCCCCTGTTGCAGCCAGGCACGCACCTGCTGGAAGCGCGGCAGAGAACGCCGGTAATAGGAGACAAACAGATGCAACCCCGCCCGCTCGAAGGTGCGCTGCATCAAGGCGCTCTGCTCGGCATTGAGGGACATCGGCTTTTCGACGCAGCAATGCTTGCCTGCCGCGGCCACCAGCAGGCTGTATTCCAGGTGGCTGTCGGGGGGCGTGGCGATGTACACCGCATCCACTTCGGGGTCATCGATCAGGGCCTGGGCATCCGTGTAAAACCGGGCAATCCCATGGCGTGCCGCATAATCGCGCACCGCTTGCGGGCGACGCCCCATCACAGCCACCAGGGCCGAACCTGGCGCTTTGTAGAAAGCGGGTCCACTCTTGATCTCAGTAACACTGCCACAACCGATCATGCCCCAGCGGATGGTGCTCATCTGACTTTCCTTCACCGGTGTTTTTTCCAGTGGAGCAGTATCGGCGTTTTCCTTCACGGTCTCCAGCCTCGCCCTATAAAGACCCCGCATGACAATTGCATTACAATTTTATGACGATCATCCAGTCGCGGGGGCACAGACGATGAAAATACGCGCAACGGTGATTTGCGAACACGAGGGGCACATTCTGTTTGTGCGCAAGGCCAGGTCGAAATGGGCCCTGCCCGGTGGCAAGGTCGAGCGTGATGAGCGCCCGGTCGGCGCGGCCGCGCGTGAACTGCAGGAGGAAACCGGGCTGAACGTGGATGGGTTGCTGTATCTGCAGGAGTTGAAGGCCAGTGACACGCTGCATCACGTGTTTGAAGCCTCGGTGGTGAACATCGACCAGGCCCGGCCCTGCAATGAAATCATCGATTGCCAGTGGCATGCCTACAGTGCGTTGGAGCAACTGGACACCACCGCTGCCACCAAGCGTATCGTCCGCTCGTTTCTGCGCCGGCTCTGACGCCTAGCCGAAGGCCGCAAAGCCCCGGCGCCCGGCCTTGAGCTCGGTGCGCAGTTCGCCGATCAGGTTGGAGATGGCACGGATGCTGTCCAGGCCCTGGGGCGACACGCCGGTCAACAGCAGCTCCACACGACCGGACTCGGGCTCGAAGATACGGATCGTCAAAAAACCCTGGGGGTTGACGCTACAGTCACACGACAGCGGGGCAAAGCCGGACGCCATGATGCGACTCAACTCAACGATCGGAATCATTCTGGCTACCCTGGGTCGCACATGACGCGATGGACGTGATCCCAGCAGAATAGATGAGGGTGTGCAACACGTGTGGGCAATCCTGCGAAAGTGTTAGCTACCCCACACTTTCCCCCGAAAGCGCTGGTGCAATGGCGCCAGAAAAACCATGGGTTTTTCGCCACTACCCGGCTATGCAGGTCAAATCGCAGGCAAAAAAAATCCCAGGTAGCTGATGGAAACCTGGGATTTAAAAATGCATAAACCGTGGGAGGTGAACGCCCGCTCATCATAACCACCGAGACAACTTGTAACAAGTTGATCCATTAGCCTTTCGTCGGATTGAAACAACGCTAAGTCATTCAATAACCACACATTTTTTATGGTTCCCGGTGTCTTCAGTGCCACTTTTTGGTGCGGCTACAGGGGCCTATTTACGCGCCAGTTTGTAGCGTATGCACTCTTCATAAAAGCTTGAGCGAACGGCCGCCGGCTTGAGGCGCGATGCGCTGTCATAGGTCTGCTCGGTGATGCCCATGGCCATCATGCGCATCCAAGACTTGTCGAACTTGTACCGCTGGATCTTCTGCCGCGCCGCATACAATGAAACACCGGCCAACTTCAGCTCCTGGGCCCTGGCTGCCGTGCCCGCGCCCCAACTGCACATGTACCGGTCCCCTTCGCGCAGCGCCTTGCCCTGGGCCGCCACCGCCCCGCTCGCCAGGGCCAAGGCAATCAGCGTGATTGTTACATTGCGCATTGGAATCCCACCTAACCACCTGAAAATAAAAGTGATTTTGGCGAGATCCGGATCAGTTGGGGGCCATTAAAATGCCTTCTTGGCGATCGACCCTCCCCGTAGCGACAGGCCGTACGTGCAACGCAATGTCTTAACGCAGGCTCCAGGACACCCCGGCATACACGCCCATGCCATCGCCCGGCGTGGAGCGCGCCATATCGCGGCCATGGTCGTCATACCCCGGGGTCACGGTATTGGCGTAGCGCTGGCGGGTCAGATTGCGCAGGTCGACCCAGGCTTGCCAGTCCTGTTTCGGTGCGTCATAACCGATGGTCGCGCCCAACAAGCCATAGGCCGCCGCATAGTAGGAATTGGCATAGTCCACCGCCACCCGCGAGGAATACTCGCCATTGAGGCTGCTGAAGAAACCACTGGGATGGCTGTAGCGCAACTGCGCCTGGTAGTAGTGCCTGGGAATGCCGGGCAGCGTGTTGTCGCCAAATCGCGGGTCATCGCGGTAATGGAAGTTACTGAAGGTATAGGCCTGGCGCAGGGCCAGGCGGCCGGTATTGCCAGCGTCCCACAGCGCGCTGGTGAGACTCAGTTCCAGGCCCTGGTGGATAGTCGGGCTGGCGTTGGATTCGGCAACCACCTGCGAACTCGTGAGGCTTGCCGCCTGGGTCTCGACGCTGAGCAGTTCATGACGCACCAGCGAGTGGTACACCGCCAAATCCCATTGGCCGAACCACGCTTCGCCGCGCCCGCCCACTTCCAGGGTGGTGGCGGTCTGGTTTTGCAGTTCCACGCCTTCGCGGGCCAAGCCCGATGCCGGATTATCAGCATCGTTGGCAAAGAACTTGTTGGAACCCCAGATCATCGACCAGGCATGCGGCGGCTCCACCGAGCGGCTCAGGTTGCCATACACCTGCAACTGCGGGTTGAAGTCATAGCGCAGGCCCACGCGCGGGGCATAGTCCCAGTCATGAGTGCTCAAGGGAGCATGGGTTTCGGGGTAGGTGACTTCGGTTTCGCGGCGGGTATAGATCGCCGCCAGGCCGGTGGTCAGCCACAGGTCGGGCAGCAGTTCCAGGTCGTTGCTCATGTGCAGCACCGTATCCGACCCCAGGTAACTGTAGTCACGGGTCTTGGTCCCCGGGGCGAATGTGGCCGTGGTGTTGGTGGGCACGCGCACGTACTCCGACACACCGTTATTGGGCAGGCCCTGGGTGGTGCGCAAGCCGACCGTGGTCTGGCTGGCGCGCCCCAGCAGCGTGTCCTGGCGGATGTAGTTCAAGGTGCCGCTGATATCGGTATACGCCACCTTGAGGCGGTTGGTGCCTTCGCGCAGGTCCATGGGGTAGTCGTGGTACACCAGCCCCGCTTCAACGCGGGAGTTATCGTCCAATTGCAGCGTGGTCTTGTTGGCGATCCAGGTAGAACCCGGCTGCAAGCGCTTGGAGTCGCGTGCCAGGTTGAGGGCGTTGGCTGCGCGCGGGCTGTGCTCGATCTGTTGGCGCGTGAGTTTGCCGGGGCTGTCGTTGGCGGTTTCGCGGTAACGCAAATAGAAGCGGGTTTCCAGGTCCGGGTTGAACCGGTAGCCGAAGTTGGCCGCCACGCCCTTGCCACTGCCGGCGCTCTGTTGCTGGAAGCCATCATCGTCAGTGTCGGTCAGGCTGATGTAATAGTCGGCATCGCCCAGCACTTGCCCGGAGCTGATTTCCCGCTGGGCATAACCGTGGCTGCCAGCTCCGTAGCGCACACGCAACCTGGGGGCATCGTAGCCGGTGTGGGTCACATAGTTGACCGCCCCGCCCAGGGCCAATGCCCCCCGGTCAAACCCGTTGGCGCCGCGCAGCACTTCGACCCGGCTGAGCCACAACGGGTCCTTGAGCTCATAAGGCGTACCGCCGGGGCCGGTGAGTGGCAGGCCGTCGATGGTTTCATACAAACCGGATGCGTGGCTGCCGGGGCCACGGTTGATGCCCGAGCCGCGAATGGAGATTTTCACCCCTTCGTTATTCGCCGCCTTGGCGTAGATGCCGGCCTGGTACTTGAGCACATCTTCGTTGCTGCTGACCCGCCCCTGCTCGACGCTTGCCATGTCAACGTAGTTGGTCGCGCCGGGCACCTGCTTGAGTTGTGCCTGGGCCGCTTCGCCTTCGCTCAGTTCAGGGCTGGTGACTTGCAGCGGCGCCAACTGCAATGCCTCCTGGGCCTGGGCCAGGTGGCTGAATGCCAGGGCAGCCCCCAAGCCGAGCCAGCGTGGGGAAAGAACAAGCAGGGGGTATCGCAGGCGCATGGGCCGAATCCTTGAAGAGGTCTGCGGTTGGAAGCCGCGGATCATACGCAGGTCACGCACAAACCTGGTCGATTAGGCTAATGTGCTGGCCCTGAGCGCCCCTTCACTCTTGAGGCCGAGCCTTTATGCGTAATCTCACCTTCGCCAGCATCTGCCTGTTCTCTTCACTCCTGGTCGGCTGCCAACAGCACCCACCGGCCAATGACCAACTGGATGCCGTGCTGTGGACCCAGACCTCCATCGAACACGAGTTGATCTATCGCCAGGTGTTCGCCGACGCCACCCGCCAGCTCGACGTGGCCCTGGCCACCCAGGGCTGGGACGCCCTGCCCTTTGCCCCACGCAACCTGAGCGGCCTGCCGCCGGCAGTGATCGTCGATATCGATGAAACCCTGCTGGACAACGTGCCGCTCAACGCGCGGGACATCATCAACAACCAGGTTTACGCCTATGACCGCTGGAACACCTGGGTCGACCAGGCCAAGGCCCAGGCCCTGCCCGGCGCCGTGGCGTTCTTGCAGGCGGCGCGGCAACGGGGGATCAAGGTGTATTACCTGACCAACCGTGAGCACAGCCAGGTCCAGGCCACCGTCGCCAACCTGCGCCTGCGCGGCTTCCCGGTGGACAGCAACGAACAGGTACTGGCGGCCGCCACCTCGACCGGCCATTGCGAACAGGCCGGCTACGGCAAGAACTGCCGCCGCCAGTGGGTCGCCAGCCAGGCGCGGGTGTTGTTGATGGTCGGGGATTCCCTGGGGGATTTCGTCCAGGCCGAACACAACACCCTGGCCGCCCAACGCCGGGCGGTCGAGCCCTATGTGGGCTGGTTCGGCCAGCGCTGGTTCCTGCTGCCGAATCCAACCTACGGCAACTGGTACAGCGCGCCCTATGGCGACCGCGAAGAGATTCCATTTGAGCAGAAGCGTTTTTTCAAGCGTGAGGCCCTGCAGTTGCAGCAATGAAGATCAGCTGTGGCAGCTGAAATGCAATTCTCCAAACCCTGAAGCTCAAGGTGGGAGCTGTCGAGCCCCGGCGAGGCTGCGATGGCGGCGGCATGGCTGGGAGGGATGCTGGCTGACCCACCGCTATCGCTGGCAAGCCAGCTGCCACAGGGATTTGCGTCCCCTCATTGGCTGGTGGCCTGCCGATACTGACGCGGCGTAAACCCCGTCAACGCCTTGAACTGGCGGGTGAATGCACTGTGGTCGGTGTAGCCGCACTGCAAGGCCACTTCGGTGATCGGCAACTCGGTATGCAACAGGCGATGGGCATGTTCCAGGCGTACTTTCTGGATCATCTGCCGGGGGGTCAGGTGGAACACGCGTTTGCAGTAGCGCTCCAGTTGCGCCACCGAAATACCGGCGATGCGCGTCAGTTCACCGAGGGTTACGCGCTGGTTAAAGTGAGCGCGGATGTGTTCGTCCACCGCCGCCAACCGCTGATAGGCCGGGTGTTTTTCGCTGGCCGATTGCAGGTCCACAGAAATCCCCGCCAGGCCAATGATCGCGTCCTCGCGGTTGTACAACGGCCATTTATGGGTCAGGCACCATCCCGGTTCGCGGCTGCCATACAGGTGCAATTCCAGTTGATCCTCCAGCACCAGTCCCTGCTCCAGCACACGCCGGTCCTGTTCGGTATAGCCCGGCCCTAACTGTGCGGGGAATACCTGGGCGCTGGTCTTGCCCAGGAGCGGGCGCCGGTCTTTCAAGCCGCAACGCTGCACCAGGGTGCGGTTGGCCATGACGTAGCGCGCCTGCACATCCTTGATAAACATCGTCGCATTGGGGATCACGTCGAGCATCGGCAACAGCATGGCCACGCCCGCCAGCAGCTGTTCGAGGCTGTGGGGGCGCGGCTCGTCGCCCTGGCACAGGGTTGCAAACGCGTTGTGCATCATGCCGCTCACCGCCTCATCGATCGCCTCGCCCGCCAGCAGATTGCCCGATGACCAGGCCCCTGTCGAGCGCCGCTGCGCGCCTGGCAATTGTGCTGAATTCGTCATTGATAACCGCGCAAAACATCAATCGCCGGCAGGCTGATGGGTTCACTGTAGCGCCACTGCAGGCCTATCCAATAACCCACAAGAAGGCGCCGCTATGTCAGCCCAAGGCAAGTTCAAGAAACAGCTGTCCCTGATCGACCTCACCTTTATCGGCCTGGGAGCCATCTTCGGTTCCGGGTGGTTGTTTGCCGCCAGCCATGTGTCGTCGATTGCCGGTCCGGCGGGGATTTTTTCCTGGTTGCTCGGCGGTTTTGCGGTGCTGTTGCTGGGCATTGTGTATTGCGAATTGGGCGCTGCCCTGCCCCGTGCCGGGGGCGTGGTGCGCTACCCGGTGTATTCCCACGGCCCGCTGCTGGGCTACCTGATGGGTTTTATCACCCTGATCGCGTTTTCCAGCCTGGTGGCGATTGAAGTGGTCGCCTCAAGGCAGTACGCCGCCGCCTGGTTTCCCGAGTTGACCAAAGCCGGCTCCAGCGACCCCACCACCCTGGGCTGGCTGGTGCAGTTCGGCCTGCTCTGCCTGTTTTTCGTGCTCAACTACCGCAGCGTCAAGACCTTTGCCATCGCCAATAACCTGGTCAGTATTTTCAAGTTCATCGTGCCGCTGCTGGTGATCGGCGTGCTGTTCACCTTCTTCAAGCCGGCCAACTTCCACTCCCAGGGGTTCGCCCCGTTTGGCCTGTCGGGGATTGAAATGGCGGTGTCCGCCGGCGGGGTGATTTTTGCCTATCTGGGGCTGACGCCGATCATCTCGGTGGCCAGCGAAGTGAAAAACCCGCAACGCACCATTCCCATTGCCCTGATCCTTTCGGTGCTGCTGTCCACGGCGATTTACGTGCTACTGCAAGTGGCCTTCCTCGGCGGCGTGCCCACCGAAATGCTCGCCAATGGCTGGGCCGGCATCAGCAAGGAACTGGCCCTGCCCTATCGCGATATCGCCCTGGCCCTGGGCGTGGGGTGGCTGGCCTACCTGGTGGTGGCCGACGCAGTGATCTCCCCCAGCGGCTGCGGCAACATCTACATGAACGCCACGCCACGGGTGATCTATGGCTGGGCGCAGACAGGCACCTTCTTCAAGATTTTCACGCGCATCGATGAGAAGTCCGGCATCCCGCGCCCGGCGCTGTGGCTGACCTTTGGCTTGTCGGTGTTCTGGACCCTGCCGTTTCCGTCCTGGGAGGCGCTGATCAATGTGGTGTCCGCCGCCCTGGTGTTGAGCTACGCCGTGGCCCCGGTGTGCGTGGCGGCGCTGCGGCGCAATGCGCCGGACATGCCGCGCCCGTTCCGGGTCAAGTGGATGGCTGTGCTGGGCCCGCTGTCGTTCATCATCGCCGCGCTGATCGTCTACTGGTCGGGCTGGAACACCGTGTCGTGGCTGCTGGGCCTGCAAATCGTGATGTTTGTGGTGTACCTGCTGTGCCGCCGCCTGGTGCCGACCCAGCACCTGGACATCGCCCGGCAAGTGCGCTCCAGCGCATGGTTGATCGGCTTCTACGCGGTGACCATGGTGCTGTCGAAGCTCGGCAGTTTTGGCGGCCTGGGCGTGCTCAGCCATCCCTTCGACACCCTGGTCGTCGCCGCCTGCGCGCTGGGCATCTACTACTGGGGCGCTGCCACCGGCGTGCCGGCGCACCTGATGGAACTGGAACACGAAGACGACGAAAGCGAAGCCGTGCTGCCCGCGAGCGGCCTGCACCCGGCGAACGCGTAACCGGCCAATCACCAAGGAATAGCTGGATGAAACGACTGCATGTGATTGACTCCCATACCGGCGGCGAACCGACGCGCCTGATCATCAATGGCTTCCCACAGCTGGCCGGCCAGACCATCGCCGAGCAACTCGAAAACCTGCGCACCGAGCATGACCCATGGCGCCGCGCCTGCCTGCTGGAGCCCCGTGGCAACGATGTACTGGTCGGCGCGCTGTACTGCGAGCCGGTCACGCCGGGAGCCACCTGCGGGGTGATTTTCTTCAACAATGCCGGCTACCTCGGCATGTGTGGCCACGGCACCATCGGCCTGGTCGCCTCGTTGCACTACCTGGGGCACATCGCACCGGGGGTGCACAGTATCGACACGCCAGTGGGCCCGGTCAGCGCCACCTTGCATGAGGACGGCGCCGTCACCCTGCGCAACGTACCCGCCTATCGCTATCGCCAGCAGGTGCCGGTGGAGGTGCCGGGGCATGGCCGGGTGTATGGCGATATCGCCTGGGGCGGCAACTGGTTTTTCCTGGTGTCCGAGCACGGCCAGGCGCTGCACATGGGCAATGTCGAGGCCCTGACCGACTTCACCTGGGCGCTGCTCAAGGCCCTCGAAGCCCAGGGCATCCATGGCGCAGACGGCGCGCTGATCGACCATATCGAACTGTTCGCCGATGACGACCAAGCCGACAGCCGTAACTTCGTCATGTGCCCCGGCAAAGCCTACGACCGCTCGCCCTGCGGCACCGGCACCAGCGCCAAGCTGGCGTGCCTGGCCGCCGATGGAAAACTTCAGGCCGGCGAGCCCTGGGTGCAAGCCAGCATCACCGCCAGCCAGTTCCAGGGCCACTTTGAATGGGAGGGCGAACGCATCCGTCCCTTCATCACCGGCCGCGCCTATATGACCGCCGACAGCACCTTATTGATCGATGAACAGGACCCCTTCGCCTGGGGCATTTGCGCACCCGGCAACGTTTAAACAGACCCTTCCAAGGAGATAGAAGCATGAGCGATAACATTTTCACCGGCTGCATCCCAGCCCTGATGACCCCGTGCACCGCAGAGCGCCAGCCGGACTTCGACGCCCTGGTCGCCAAGGGCCGCGAGCTGATCGAGATCGGCATGAGCGCCGTGGTGTATTGCGGCTCCATGGGCGACTGGCCGTTGCTCACCGAAGCCCAGCGCCAGGAAGGCGTGGCGCGCCTGGTGGCCGCCGGCATCCCGACCATCGTCGGCACCGGCGCGGTCAACAGCCGTGAGGCCATTGCCCATGCGGTCCACGCGGCCAAGGTCGGCGCCCATGGCTTGATGGTCATCCCAAGGGTGCTGTCCCGTGGCGCTTCGGCCACCGCGCAAAAAGCCCACTTCGCGGCGATCCTCAGTGCCGCGCCGAACCTGCCGTCGGTGATCTACAACAGCCCCTACTACGGTTTTGCCACCCGCGCCGACCTGTTCTTCGAGCTGCGCCGCGAGTACCCGAACCTGATCGGCTTCAAGGAATTCGGCGGCGGCGCCGACCTGCGCTATGCAGCCGAACACATCACCTCCCAGGACGATGACGTGACCCTGATGGTCGGTGTCGATACCCAAGTGGTGCACGGCTTCGTCAACTGCAACGCCACTGGGGCGATCACCGGTATCGGCAACGCCCTGCCACGGGAAGTCCTGCAACTGGTGGCCCTGAGCAAGAAAGCCGCCAAGGGCGATGCCAAGGCCCGGCGCCAGGCCCGCGAGCTGGAGGCGGCACTGGCGGTGCTGTCGTCCTTCGATGAAGGCTGCGACCTGGTGCTCTATTACAAGCACTTGATGGTGCTCAATGGCGACCGGGAATACAGCCTGCATTTCAACGAGAGCGATGCGCTCAGCGATGCCCAGCGCCGGTATGCCGAGCACCAGTACGCGCTGTTCCGCCAGTGGTACGCCAACTGGTCGGCAGAACAGAACGTCGACTGACGGCTCGTACGCCGCTGCTACACACACAGCGGCGCCCCCTCTTTTTTCAGGAACAGGCCATGACTCTGACAGGCAATCTGCTGATCGGTCAGCACTCCCTTCCCGGCACCCGCGCCGCCATCCGGGCGATCAACCCGGCCACCAACACTGTGCTGGAGCCGGCCTATCCCGGCGCTTCCAGCGAGCAGGTGGCCCAGGCCTGCGCGCTGGCGTGGTCAGCCTTCGACAGCTACCGCGAAACGTCCCTGGCGGCGCGTGCTCAACTGCTCGAAACCATCGCCCACGAAATCGAAGCCCTCGGCGATGAACTGCTCGAACGCGCCGTGGCCGAAACCGGCTTGCCCCTCGCGCGGATCCAGGGTGAACGGGGCCGCACCTGCCAGCAACTGCGCACCTTCGCCCGTACCGTACGCGCCGGCGAATGGCTGGATGTGCGGGTCGATCGCGCCCAACCGGAGCGCCAGCCCCTGCCCCGTGCCGATCTGCGCCAGCGCCAGGTGCCACTGGGGCCGGTGGCCGTCTTCGGCGCCAGCAACTTCCCGCTGGCGTTCTCGGTGGCCGGCGGCGATACCGCCTCAGCCCTCGCCGCCGGTTGCCCGGTGATCGTCAAGGCCCACGGCGCCCACCCCGGCACCAGCGAACGGGTGGGCCGCGCGCTGGCCCGTGCAGTGAAGCAGTGTGGCCTACCCGAAGGTGTGTTCTCGCTGCTGTACGGCGCGGGTCGCGAAGTGGGGATTGCCCTGGTCAGGGACCCACGGATCAAGGCGGTAGGTTTTACCGGCTCGCAAAGTGGCGGCATCGCCTTATGCCAGGCGGCCCAGGCGCGCCCGGAGCCGATCCCGGTGTACGCGGAAATGAGTTCGATCAACCCGGTGTACCTGTTCCCGGCCGCCCTCAAGGCGCGCGGCGAAGCGCTGGCGCAAGGGTTTGTCGCCTCGTTGACCCAGGGCGCCGGGCAGTTTTGCACTAATCCCGGGCTGGTCATTGCGGTGCAAGGCGCACAGTTGGAGCAGTTTGTCAGCCTCACCAGCGACCTGCTGCAACGCAGCCCGGCGCAGACCATGCTCACCCCGGGCATCTTCCAGGCCTATGAAGCGGGCGTCGGCGCACTGGCCGAGCATGCCCAGTGCGTGGCCAGCGGGTTAGCAGCACAAGGCCCGAACCAATGCCAGGCGCAGCTGTTCGTCACCCACGCGCAGGACTTTCTCGCCAACCCACACTTGCAGGCCGAAATATTCGGTGCCGCCTCGTTGCTGGTGCAATGCGCCGATGACGCGCAAATGCGCCAAGTGACCGAACACCTCGAAGGCCAGTTGACCGCCACCCTGCACCTGGATGAGGGCGATCTTGAACAGGCACGGGCCTTGCTGCCAACCCTTGAGCGCAAGGCTGGCCGGCTGCTGGTCAATGGCTGGCCAACCGGGGTCGAGGTGTGTGATGCCATGGTACATGGCGGGCCCTTCCCGGCGACCTCAGACTCGCGCTCGACCTCGGTCGGCACCGCCGCGATCCAGCGCTTCCTGCGCCCGGTGTGCTACCAGGACTTCCCCGACAGCCTGCTGCCCGCGGTCCTGAAACACGGCAACCCGCTGGCGCTGCGGCGCTTGCTCGACGGCCAGAGAGAAGCCTGACCATGGCCGACAACCTTCAACCCCAGACCGACATTGCGGTGGTCGGCGCCGGCATCATCGGCGTCGCCTGCGCGTTGCAACTGGCGCGCCAGGGCCGGCGCGTGGTGGTCATCGACCAGCAGGAACCGGGGATGGGCGCCTCGTTCGGCAATGCCGGGCATTTGGCCACTGAACAGGTGTTCCCCATCGCCGACCTGTCGATCCTGATGCGTCTGCCCGCCATGCTTATGGACCCCATGGGCCCACTGCGCCTGGACTGGAAATACCTGCCCCGCGCCCTGCCCTGGTTTGCTCGCCTGCTGCTGAACCTGCGACCGGCGGCCTACCAGCGCACCGTCGCGGGCATCCGTGCGCTGAATGAAAGCAGCCTGGGCGCCTGGCAGCGCTTGCTGGCGAACATCACCCAGCCACAGTTGCTGCGCGAAGACGGCTCGCTGTTGGTGTTCGAGCGTGCCGAGTCGCGGCAAGCGATTGAAGGTTTGCAAGCACGCATGACCCAGCAAAACGTGCCGGTGGACTGCTGGTCCGCCGGCGCCGTGCAGCAGGCGGCGCCGCAATTAAGCGAGCGGATCCAGGGGGGCTTGTTCTTTCCCAGCACCGGGCATTTCCTCGATCCGTATCGCGTGGTGTGCGAACTGGTCGAGGCCGCCAGGGCCAGCGGCGTGCAGTTTCTCAAGCAGCAGGTACAAGGCGGCCAGTTGCAGGCCCAGGGCGTTGCATTGATCACCGACCAGGGCCGCTTGGCCGCTCGCCAGGTGCTGATCGCCTGCGGCGCCCACTCGGCCAGGCTCACCCAGGCGCTGACCGGCAAAAAGGTGCCCCTGGACACCGAGCGCGGTTATCACCTGATGCTACCCCATGAGCAAGACCGCTTGCCCTTCGCCGTCACCTCGCTGGAGCGCAAGTTCATCATGACACCCATGGCCGCTGGCCTGCGGCTGGCCGGCACCGTGGAATTCGCCGGCCTCGACCGGCCGCCGAACATGCAGCGTGCCTGGCAACTGCACCGGTTGAGCCACGGTCTGTTGCGGCACGAATTGAGGGCTGAGGACGCCACCCCGTGGATGGGCTTTCGGCCCTCATTGCCAGACTCGCTGCCGATCATCGACCGGGTGTGCGACGGCAAGGTGTTGCTTGCTTTCGGGCACCAACACCTGGGCTTGACCCAAGCGGCGATCACTGCCGAGCTTATCGCCCAGTTGGTAACCCCGCTCTACGCGCCCCAACCTCTGGGCTTGCCCGCACTGCAGGCCTACCGGTTGGATCGTTTCTGACCCAGGCTGGCATGCCCCCGTTGGATCGCGCAGCGGCCCCTAAACAGGCAGGAGTCTGCTAGGGTGTCGGCCATCCCCGCGCAAAGGAAGGCAAAAAATGGAGGCATGGAAGGTTTTCGCGTTCAGCCTATTGGCGTCGATCAGCCCTCAGACGCTGGCCGGGGAGCCCAAGGAGCCGGGCGACCGTGCCATGTACTGGACCACGCTCGGCCCCACGCTGTTCAGCTCTATCGCCACCGAACTCACCACCCATCCCGGCAATTTCTTTGGCCCGGCCAAGTCGGATGCCCTGGCGTTTGTCGGCTCCGATGGGCAGATACGTGGCGCCCAATTCGAGCAGGCGGTGCGTTACTACCATACGGCGTACCGCCCGCCGTTGATGTCGGACCGTCAGTTGGCCTTGGCGATTGTGACGGCTGACTGATCACGTCAGCACCGATGGGCGTACAGGCCTCCCCATCGGCGCCAAACGCTCCAGCGTGTTTTAGAAGACGTATTGCAAGCGCATGACCACGCCATCACCCGTGTCATCACCTACCGTGTTGCTGACGTTATCCGTGCGGGCCTTGACGTAGTTGGCGCTGACCTTGACCGCCTCGTTGGCGTACCAGTTGACGCCCAGGGTATGGGCTTTGCCTTCGCTGTCGCCAACCTGGCGCACATTGGTGCTGACCACCACATTGTCGTCCTCGACGGTGAACGCGTCGTAGCGGTAGAACACCTCCCAGGCGCCGATCTGCTTGTTTTGCGGCTTGATGGAGTCGAACCTGGCACCATCGAGTTTGTAGATGCGTGGCTCGCCGGTCAGGGTGTAGGCCATCTGTGCGTAATAACCGCTGGCCTTGATGTCATTTTGTGCGGCATCGGCCTTGAGGGTCCGTCGCAGGTATTCCCCCTGCACCGAGAACGCGTCCAGCGCCCAGGCACCTTCCAGGCCCCACACCGAGTCGTCCTTCCACAACCCCTGCTGGGCCGCGCTGCCGCCAAAGACCGAGCGGGTGCCATTGTTGCCGGCGCTGTTGCCGCCGTTGGTCTCGACGCCACGCATGCCCATGCGTGAACGGATGCGCGTGTCGATGGCAGCGTCCTTGAGGTCACGGTAGGCGTATTGCACCCCCACGTGCAGCACATTGCCGGACTCATGCAGCGGGGCGAACACACCGCGCAGGTTGTAGCGCTTGACGCTGTCGCCATCGGTGTCGTTGTTGTTTTCGCTGAACACGCTGCCGGACAGGTAGGCCATCTCACCCACTACGCCGTTGGCCTGTACGCCCATGCCAGAGTTGTCGTTGATCCACTCCGCCACATCGTAGGAAAGATTACGCTCGAGGGCCGTGACCCATTTGGAACTGGTGGCTTTCTCCAAGCCAAAGTCAGTGTAGAAACGCCCGACTTTTACATTCAGGGGATTGAACCCGGTGTAGGTCACACTGCCTTCGTCGAAGTAGCCTGTGCTGTCATTGCCCACGTTGCGGGACAGGTCGTAGTTGATCTGGTATTTCCAGTCCTTGTAGACCGTACCGCCAAACTCCAGGTAGGCCCGGCGAAAATACGCGGCGTCCGCTGTGTTGCCATTACGGGTGTAGTAATCATTAAACCTGGCGTAATCGGCCTGGATACGTCCGCCCAACTTGAAGCTGAATTCCTTGTCGGTGGTGGCCACTTCCAGGCCGCCCTTGGTTTTGATCACAATGTCCGCGCCATCGGTGGTGACCGTGCCTGCCTGGACCGACAACGCCAATACGCTGCCCGCCACGGCCAGGCTGAGTTGAGTGAGTCCTGCGCATTTCGAATAACTAATCGACATCTATTTCCCCTCGTTATCGTTAAGTACTACTTGGCGACGGGGAGCTTCCAAACACCAGATGACGGTTTGGATGTATTTACAAGACACTTTTATGACATTCGCTATTCTTTGCTCTTGAACCGCGGGGCAGGCCTTATAAACAAAGGCCTTACTACATGACCAGGCGCCCACAGCGAATATGTCAGAATGATTAAAGTTATTGCCGACTCAGATGACGCTCTCGAACCAGTCACGCCGCTCTTCAAAGACTTTGCGAATCAACGCCACCAAGGTTTGTACATACGGTTGATCGGCGGTCAACGGTGCGATGGACAGCCATGCCAGCCGTTCCATGGGTTCGCTGAACAAAGGCGTGAGGGCCAGCAGGTTTTTATCCAGACGGGTGATGTAGTTGGGCAACAACCCGACGCAGGCGCTGTGTTTGATCCATTCCCGCACCCACTCCTGGGAATGCACCTGGACCAGCGCCCTCTGGCGCTGTTTGACCAGGCGGTTCCAGGGCTCAAACGCCGCAACCGGCGCATTCGTGCGGCCTTGCACCAGCATAAAGTCAGATAAATCAGCGATGCGCGTCGGCAAACGGTTGCCGCGACAGTAACGCTTGGCCATATGCGGGCTGTAGTCAATGCGCGCCAGACGTTGCGGCGTGGTCATGGCGAACCCGGGCGAGGGACGCGGACGATCGGCATCCGCCAGCCATACCATGACATCAGCCTGGCGCGTCGGCTCGCCCGTCAACGGGATGACTTCCAGCTGTATCGCCGGGTACTTGCGCATAAAATCCAGCACCTCACGCGCCAGCAGATCGCGCATAAGGGAGTCTTCCACGGCCAGGCGCAACAACGGTTGCGGCAAGGTGCCCACGGGGGGCTGAACATCGCCAAACCGCGCCATCAGTAGCGTTTGCAGGCGCTGGCCCTTGAGGGTCAGGCGCAGGGCATTTTCCCGGTAGATAAATAGCGGGCTACCCAGCCGCCCCTCCAACAGGGCCAGTTGCTTGCGCAGTTCTGCAGTGCGGATATTCAGGCTGCGGGCGGCCTGGCGAAAGCTGGCACAGCGCGCGCAGGTGAGAAAACGTAGCGCCAGTTCGCGGTCAATCAACGGTGCCTGCACAGTCATAAGGCAACCTTTCAGCGACCATTATTACGGCACTGCCCCATGACTTGGTATTCGATGGTATTGAGCTTGCCGCTCGAATCCTCAAAGGTCATGCGCGAGGGTACGATGTCGCAGGAGCGGATCGTCGGGGTCACGCTGACCACCTTGGCGATGTCCAGTTTCATGCCGTAGCGATAGTCCTGGACCTGGGGTATGTCCTTGCCTTTTTTTAACGCATAGGCCTCCATGGCTTTCTGGTTATCGCTCATCAACTTCTCAAACCCACGATCACTGCCGCTCGTGGCAAGCGCAACGGTGGACAATGACAACGCCAATGCAGCAATACTTAGTTTCAACAGGTTCATCGGTTTTATCTCTCAAGTTACTTTTCCAGCCTTGAGAGTAACTAACCGACCCTGTCGGCAAGGTAGCTTGAAAATTACCTTTCTGTTATCCGCAACTAAATGACGCTAATCACCGAGCAAGCGCCGCCGCCGCCAGTTGCGCCACCCCGAGGTTAACTCCCGGCTCATCGCCGTCTTCGCGCATCCAGGTCAACGACAACCCTGCCCAGGCGAGCACCCATTGCAGGAGCCGACGGCGCTCGATACCCGAGGCACTGGCAACGATCTCGACCCGCCGCGCAAAGCACTCGGGGGCCAGGGCGCGTTCATCGGGATTGCAGAAGAGGTTCGCATAATCAAAGCCCCGCTCGCCGTACAGCCCCTTGGGGTCGATGGCCAGCCAACCGGACGCGCCAAAATCCAGCACATTGCCATGGTGGATATCGCCATGCAGTACCGCGACATCCTGGGGGGCCGCCAGCAGTTCCTGTGCCGTGCTGGCGCATTGTGCAAGGATGCCGCCGTACCTCGCCGCCCCGGGCCATAGCGCCTCGAACCACTGCGCCAGGGGGACCAGGGCAGGAATTGGCCTGGCCCGTGGCGCATGCAGGCGCGCGGCGACGGCGCAGAGGATGCGCGTGGCGTCGTCATCCCGACCGTCACTGACCCTCTGTATAAGCGAAGCCGAGCCCAGCGCACGCGCCATCAGCAAGGCCTCGATATCACGGGCCAGCACCGGCGCGGCACCTTCGCCGTCCCACCAGGCCATCAACACACTGCCGGCTTGTTCCTCGGCCACCTGGGAGATTTTGAGCATGGCCGGCATGCCCCGCTGGCGAACGGGCAGTAGATCACCATTGCGCGAGGCGAATGCATCGCCATCGACGGTCAGGTCCCATCGCTTCAGGTATGGTTCAAACAGCCTCATCACTGGGACCGGAACTTCAGAAAGCCCATGGCAAACAGCCAACCGCTGAGCATGGACAGGTAGATAGAGGTGTATGACACCACGGTGTAGTCCAATACGAAGTTGAGCACGGTCAGCGCAATGGCGGCGCACAGGAACTGGGTACGGGTAAAACGGCGCAGAAAGCGTTCGATTGCGGCATTCAAGGTGGCAAGGTACTTCATCGGTTTATCCCTGGATAAGGGTGACGGCATCCGCTCACTTGCGCCCGTCTGTCCTGAAAAAACCAGGAATAATGCGGCACAGAGCTGATGAGAATCAACCGCAGAGATGCCATAGTCGCCCGCACAGCAAATGGAGTTGGTCCCCTATGAAACACTACATCCTCTATCCCCTCTTGGCGCTGCTCGCTGGATGCAGCAGCGGGCCGTATCTGCATCCACAATCGGCAGTCGGCACAAATGCGTTACTCGAACGTACCTGCCCCGGCCCGAAAGCCGCGATAAGCTTTGCTCCACGCTCGCAAGAACTCGATTGGGTTCACGTACTGGTCTATGTAGCACCGCCCGGGACATCCAGCTGGCCAGGCAACCTGCGCTCGACCGATACCGAACTGCGCCTGTTTGGCCGGCTGTACATCCCCCCGCGCCTGCGCAACCTGAATACCCCGGATCAACGCCGGGCGGCCTATAAACAGACCGACCCGGCGCTGTGGGTCAGCGCCGATTCACCATTGGTCACTGTAACGCTGGCGACAGGCCAGACCTATCAAGTCAGTATCGAGCAACTGAAAACCGGCTTTGACCCCAAGGAACAATCCAGCAGCAGCCGCAAGGGCACGGCCCTGGGCAAAGGCGATATGGATGACTTCACCCTCACCTTCCCGGCTATATTCGTGAACGGTGAAAAAGTGCCGATGGCACCGATTCACTTCAAGAAACGCGAAGAGCGCTATGCGCCGGTATTGAACTGCTGAGTTAGAAACCCACATCACTCAAGGAATGGCAATGACCTTCAACTGGCACTCCGGCCCCATCACCCGTACCACCCCGCTGGACAAGCACTACAGGAATACGCAGAAGGTGCGCCAGTTCCTGATTGGCGAGTGCGGGGAGTCGTTCAAGTTCGATCGGGCGTTCATGGCCTGGATCAAGAGTGGCGAGCCCTTGACCCTGGGGGACGTGGCGGATCAGTGGACGCGGACGAGGTCATCCCTGCCCCAGGCACACCGGCGCGGGAAAGAGTTGGATCAGTAGCCAGCCCGCTACAAACAGCCCGACGCCAAACGTGAGGTGTGCAATAAGGCTTCGGCGCCTGGCCCGGTTCGGTGCCGGCGTCTTGGCGGCGGCGAAGCCGAAACCAAAGGCGGGCTGCATGATACAAAAAGGTGCAAGCACGCTGATCAAGCCCGTCAGCAACGCGGGCATCAGCGCTGGGTTGCAGAGCCAGCCCGGCCCCTGGAACCCCAGGAGCACCAGCGCGAAGACACCGCCCGTGAGGTAATGGAACACCCAGCCCATCAGGCTTTCATTCCAGATACGCGGCGCCGCCACAATCGAGGCATGGCGAAACTGCCCTTTGGGCATGTGGCCCAGCCAACGGCCGACAAGCCTGTAGTCCAGGGATGCCAAGCCAAATACCCGTGCCTGCATCAACGCGGACAGGTCCATGATCAGCGTGGCCCCCAGCCCAACCAGCACCATACGCAGTACACTCTCGGTTGTTTCCATGTTATTTCCTCTTGCCTTCGGCCGGTTTGATCCCGGCAGTCTGCAAGTTCAAGTCGACTTGAGGTCAAGCATGAAAGAGATGGGTATCGGTGAAGTGGCACGCCGCTGCGGCCTGCCGCCTTCAACCCTGCGGTACTACGAAGAAAAGGGCCTTATCCGCTCCATAGGCCGCCGTGGCCTGAGCCGGGTATTTGCTGCGGATGTGCTTGAGCGCCTGTCCTTGATCACGCTCGGCCAGTCTGCGGCATTTTCCCTGGACGATATCGCCGCCATGCTGGGCGCGGATGGCCAACCGGCCATCGATCACCAGCGGCTGGCCGAAAAGGCTGATGAACTGGACCGCACCATCAAGCAGCTCAGCGCCATACGCGATGGATTGCGACGTGCTGCGGCGTGCCCTGCTGCGCGGCATATTGAATGCGCGAACTTTCAGAAAGTCCTCAGTGCCGTGCAGACGGGGAGCCTGAAGAGAAAAGCCGGCAAAGCTCGTCTGCGCAGAAATGGAGGTTGAGACCCGTCCGGCGCGGGGCATGGGCAATAAGCCATTGACCTCCAAATGACCACTGCGCGACTCGCGGCATCCGTCATTTATGTTCAGCGGCCAACATCGTTTTGAACTGTAAAACAGTCTCTGACGATAACCCCGCAGCCTCGAAGACGGCACAGGTGAAGCTCACGGGTGCAGGGCCAGGCGCACTGATGATCCGGTCGGCCACCATCGCGCCTGGGCAGCCTTGATAAAGCGCCTCTCCCGTATAATTGGCGGCGTTCTGCTTCAGAAAATCAACGCTGTTGGACGTGTGGGCAATTGTATTGAGCAGGCCGGCCCTGGCCAGTGCGAGTGTACCGCCGCATATCCCCGCGAGGGTTGCACCACCCAGACGGCTGGCTCGCAGAAAGTCTGCCATATCCGGCGCTTCTGCACGCTCCCAGACCATTCCCCCGACGACGACGACAACGTCTGGTTTCCACTCCTGGCATTGCTGCAAGCTGCCCTCCACCGTTACGGCCAACCCGCCCTGGGAGCAGAACGACCCCGGCGCCGGGGCGAAAAAGCGGACGTCGATGCCGTAGAACGGTGCTGCGGTGCCTGCGATAAAAGCATATTCCCAATCGGCAAAACCGGGGGTCAGTACCAAACCTATACGTGCCATGGGCCAGAGTCGTCCTTGTATAAAATATGTGGGCAGAGGATTGCATTCTACTTGGTACATCAACTAGTTTCAGATCGTGCTTATGACGACTACTTCGTGTGTTTGTCGCCATTCACCACTTGGGCGATATCGCGCAGGCGGGCCGTACTGGATCGGCAGAATCGAGAGCCTGCCTAATTCAACATAGGATCAAGTGCAAATGCCGAACTCTGACCTGCTCCCTTCCCTGCTGTCCAAAATCAACGAAAACCAACTCGTCCTTGAAGCAGCCGTCATGGAGCTTACGAATTGGGTTGAACAACAAGGCGGTACGGCCGTCGCCGAAAACGTGCGGGGAGCTCTGGACACGCTCGACCGGAACGAAGAGTTTATCAAGCTGACCTTGGCGGTCCTCATGACACCGGAGTAATCACTCGAAATGACTGACCCCAATCATGTCGAAGGAAAAAACCGAGGTAATGCTGTGCACCCGAGCGAGCCATCCCTGGCGCATATCTACAACGGGATTACCTTTCAAAACTCCAGGTAATGGGGGCTCCGTGGATGGAGCACACCCTGCTTACCCTTGGGCACTCCCACACTGAGAACAGAATTTTGCCCCAGTCGCCATCACCGCATTGCACTGCCCGCAGTTGGCCGACACCAATGACTCACCACACTGTCGACAAAACCGCGCACCACCCGCATTAGTTGTCCGGCAACTGAGGCAAAGTGTGCCGATCGGCTGGCCTTCGCCTTGTTCTTTGTAGCGTCCACCGTGTGAACCACCATGCCCGCGATTGTGGTGCCCACCTAATATCTGCTTAAAAAAACTCATGAGCGCATCTCCAATTAAATGTGTTTCAGGATTAAAAACCCTGAAGTAACATTAGAGTCAAGCCATCGCTCACGGCGCTTGGTCGCCGGCATCGGTTCGCAGGCGCGCGGCCATGCCCCCAGAAGTCGCCCTCCTATTCGCAACCCAAGCCTAGACTCTCTCCCTTCCATAAGGCCGCCGCTTGAACCCTACGGCACATGTCTCTATCGCGGGCCTGCATATTGTCGATGCTTGGATTGCCGGTTTTTTCAAACTCCGGCCTAACGGGTATGCCTGGGTGGTTTAACGCCTCTTGCCCCTCGATATGGAGTTCTCGGGGGATGGGCTTCGGCTTCGCCTCTGGTGGCAATGCGGGTTTCGGCAGCTCATGGATGGCCTCGCCAAAACGCTGGAGTAACGGGCTTTGTGGCAACTCATCTGACACGGCCTGGGTTGATATGAGCAAGGCCAACAATACCGCGCCGTATCTCTTAAACACTTCCAGCACCTCCCCATCTGAGTTAATCGACGAATAATCTGGAGTTAAGCAATCGCCGCACTCAGGCAATAAAAACTAACCGCCTGAGCACCTGACGCCGCTCGATCTGACGTGCGTCATGCGTACGAGGACAACAGATTATCATTGAGACAATTCATTGCCGTCACTTACTGAGCCTTTATCGAACTGTAACCCCAATACAATCGCCGATCCAAACCCACCGCCAGCGCGGCCGACCTGGGCGCCAGGTTGGCGCTGCGGCAAAGCCGTCAAACTGAAAAAGCTCTGGAACACGTCATAATAGTTATGGAACGCCTCGCTAACCCTGGCACTCCCCAGCCAAACCCCAGAAACACAAAAGCCCCGCATTGTGGGGCTTTTGTTTGAATCTTGGCGGGAAACCAGGCCGCCAAAAGGCTTTTCATTTGAACATCCTATGCTGACTCAGGCTGCGTCAGGAAGGCTCAACGGCCTGAAATAGACAGGGCTGAAACCGATATTCGGTTGCGAACACGGTTTCATATTCAGTCATGGCATCCGAGCAAATCGCGTCAGAAACGGGGGTACAGACTGGGGTATACAGCAGTATTTATCTCTTGGCAGAGGCGAATTCGAACCTGTCACCTTGTAGAAGGTGGCACCTAGCCTTCACGCAATAACTAAACACTCGTCAAAGCCTGGTACTGCAGTTCCCTGCTATGCCCTCTGACACCCCTGCAACCAGCGCTGGCTACTTTGGCCCTATTGCTGCTACCCAATAAATTGATGGCAAACGAATCACGCACCTGATGCGTGACACATGGCGGAATGCTTGCTGCCTGCGTTACTCTGGTTACTCTGACAAAACAAGGGACCTTTGCATCTATGATTTCAGCGGTAACCGATAGCTGCAATTAAAGTTGAGAAGACCATTCCCGCGCTTGTATTTACGCCACTGCTGTGCCGCATCGACGGGGCCGATAGGCGCCTGCCGGAAGATATTGGCGAAGTACCTGAGCATGAAGACTTTATGGCGGCTCTGGCTGAGTAGCGCAGCGCGTCGGGCTCTTCGGTTCAACCTTGTCAAAATGACTATGCACAAACTCGGGAAAACCGTGGGCCCTTAAAAGGAATTGAGATGTTCAAAAGGATCAAAGCGTTTTTCATCAACGAAAAAGTATCTGTCGACGTGCCGCCGCCCGAGCCCGCCACTCCGGGACATCAATACGCCTCGGACCAACCGATTGCCACCCGCGCCGACGACCGTTTCAATCGTGCCCCTTTTGCCACGCGCATGGCCGATACGATTGCAACGCGAGTAGATCCTGCGAGCATCGTCATCGGACTCTATGGACCATGGGGAGACGGCAAAACATCCGTACTGGAAATGATGGAGGAGGCGCTGAAAGCCTACCCAGATGTTATCTGCGTGAAATTTAATCCCTGGCACTTTCAGTCTGAAGACCAACTACTCCGTGGCTTTTTCGCAACACTCGCGGGGGCTCTAAATCAGTCGCTTCCCAATTTTAAAGAGCGTGCAGGTGATGCACTGCAGCAATACGGCTCTTTGCTGTCGCTCGGATCACTAACAGTTGCCGGAGTGCTTCAAATCAACCCCGGAGATGCTGCAAAGGGGCTAGGGGAATCGTTATCAGCGGTCAAATTAGAAGAACTAAAGCAGAGGATAGAATCGATTATTGAGAAATGTGGCAAACGCGTGGTCACATTTATTGATGACATAGACCGTTTAGATCGCAACGAAACCCATGCAATATTCAAGCTGGTGAAATTGTCAGCAAGCTTTCGTCATACCTCTTACGTGCTGGCCTTCGATGATGCCGTCGTATCCGCGGCATTGGGCGAACGATATGGCCAAGGCGGCGAGCGCGCGGGCCGTGCATTTCTTGAGAAAATCATTCAAGTTCCGCTCCACCTTCCCCCTGCTGATGAGAAAAGCTTGCGCAACCTGACGTTTGAAGGGGTACAGGCAGCTTTGGATCAGGCTGAAATTCCACTCACCCAAGCAATGGCCGATACGTTTGGACGGCATTTTGTTGATGGCCTCGAACCGCGCCTCACTACACCGCGCCTTGGGAAATTGTATGCCAACGCGTTGACCTTTGCACTTCCATTGCTCAAGGGTGAAGTCGACATTGTTGATCTCATGTTAATTGAGGGTATACGTATCTTTTACCCTAACTTGTATGCCGAAATCCGCGGCAATCCTGATTTGTTCTTAAAGCAAGCTCAAGCTCAGAACCAAAACGTATTCGCGCAAGCACCTCAAGAAAGCCCCCTCGACACCTTACTTATCCGTAGCTTGCCTGAGGCCACTCAGCAAGAACGCCTGAGAGTCAGAAAAGGACTGCTTGAGCCGCTCTTCCCCCGCATAGGCCGCATGGGTTATGGCGGCGAATGGGATCAATCATGGGCGCGAAAGCAAAAAGCCTGCTCAAGCGAATATTTCGCTCGCTACTTCACATACGGTATTCCTCATGGGGACGTGGGGGATGCTGCGATTCATTCGCTGCTGGAAAGTCTCACGCGAGCTAATGAGGCTGAACGAATTGAAATCCTCACGGACTTTTCGTCGCGCGGAGCGTTTCCAAAACTTATTCAAAAGCTTCGTGCCCACGCTGAAGAAATCCCAGAAGAGCAGGCATACGCACTGATGGTCACGCTCTCTGCCAATGCGACACTGATGCCCCGAGAGCGCGGGCCAATGGTGATAGGCGGCACCATCATGCAAGGGGGCATGCTGGTATCTGAATTACTGAGGCGAATACCTGATCCTGACACCCGACAACGTGCGGCAGAAGAAGTAATCGACGCAGCTAATCCGCTGGGATTCGGAATGGAATGTTGTCGATGGATTCATCACCATGAAGGACGCCACGAAGAAGAGCGCGTTTTTTCTGATGCCATTGAAGAGATCTTAAACCAACGTCTGGCTCACAAAATTTGCAGTGCTGACAACGAACGACCACTCTTTGCTTCGGACCCAAAGGACATGCCGAGTCTGTACTGGCTCTGGAATAAGCATCTTGGAAATACCTCTGTACGAAAAGCGCTCAGTGCTCACTTCGAAGCGGATCCAACTGGTGTCGACACTTTTCTGGAGTGCTTCGTTGGTGAGGGGTGGTTTGTAGAATCAGGGCTGCCTGTCAGATCAGACTTTGAAAGGCGCAGCTACGATTCTGTTGCGAACCTAATAACGCCAGAGTTGATCGCAGAGAACCTGCGAACCCGCTACGGCAACGCATTACGCGATCCGGTGTATCACCCGGAAGAACATTTACCGCCTGCTTTGAAAACAGCCCACCAATTCATGTACATGCACCAGCAGGTACTGAATGATCCAGAGCAAAACGATCCCACCCCCTCATCCGGCGCAAAGTAAGCGCCGAATCTTGACGCGCTGACTTAGGCAACTGGAGGCCAAAGGGATCTATGGACTGGATGTTAGAAAAGTGCACGCGATATCTCTACGTGCTTGAACTCGCGAACGATAAATTCTATGTGGGACAATCCAAAGATCCGGACAAGCGCATCCGCAAACATTTCAATGGGAGCGGTTCAGCGTGGACGCGCCTACATCCGCCAGTGAAAGAACTGACGCGAAGTCGCCTTGAGTACGTGGATTACCGAATGGGGGAGTTGGCAGAAAACAAATTAGTACTGCAGTTGATGCACCAGCATGGCTATCAAAATGTGCGCGGAGGATTCTTTTCCAACACCAACGTTGAGCACGTTGAAAAAGGGCTCATCAGCCATGGCTACGGTTTAATACTTTCGGCTGCTACATCTTCAGAATGCCTCGCAAACACGGAATGTATTCTCGTCCCCAGACTGCCAAGCAACCCAAGCGTGCTTGAAACCGTGACTCAAACATCGAGTCCGACGAAGCAAAACACCGAGTATTTCCTGTTTGTGCTGACGCTGGAGGATGACTGCTACTACGTTGGCTACAGCAGCAAGCCCGATGTGCGAATCAAGCGCTACTTTTCCGGCAAAGGTGCAACCTGGACAGCGCTTCACAAGCCCGTCGAAGTGTTGACCACTCGTTCACTAGGCCTCCTGTGCGAGTCTGACGCTGCTACCAAGGCTGCCGATGCCACGCTATCCATGATGAAGCTATTCGGTTGGCGCAACGTGCGTGGTGCGGCCTGGAAGTCGGTGGATCCTGATATAACTTTTAAACAGCTTCGAACCTATGGTTACGTACCTTCGAACTAGACTGGCAGGTTAATAAATGCCAGCATCTGGCACTCCATAGCTAGAGACAAGAATGTCAGCAGCTTCGAGCAGAGCGGCAACTTCGACGAGGTAAACCACGGAGAAATTGGCAGGACATTGCCAGATCGTGAACTGCGCGCCATCCTTATATTTCTTCATGCTCAAGGTGTTTGCCAGTTCTGAACGTAGCCAAGAAATTCGCCATGTGACCTACGCCTGGTACGCCAACTATCGATGTCAGCGAGCTTATCCCTAGTCTGAGCGGTCGTGACCACCAGGCGCCTCTTGGCACGCGAGATCCCCACGAAGAACGTACAGCGAACTTCATGGGTGTCCTTGCCCCAATAGGCCTCCTCCTCCACACCGAGCAAAACCACCGAATCAAATTCCAGGCCCTTGCTCTTGTGGACGGTCAGAATCCGGATCGACTGATCATCAGACAGTTGGGCAAGTGCCTTGAGCAAGTCAGGCTCTTGGCCGAGTGCCGCATCGATGTGCTTCTTGATATCGCGGATGATCTCTTTCAAACGGTCACGGGACTCGTAATCATGGGAGAGACTCGTCAGCAGGCTCACGCCCACCATGGACAGAAACTCTTTGAGCAACGTCCACCTCTGAGCATAGTTTTTTGCGGCAATGTCCTCGGCAGCAGTCTTGCGTGCCTCCTTGATGAACCTGTTCCAATCGTTTCGAACGGAACCGCCATGTTCGTCATCATCTGCGGGAATGATCCGCCGCAATAACCTCGTCCAGGCTTTCGGCTCGCGCGAGCCATAGAGGCACAGAAGAAAGTCCACGACGACCAAGGCAATGGGCTCGGTGGTGATGTCCTGCATCTGATTTTCGTTACGGTAGGCTATCCCAAGCCCATCTAGCGCAGAGGTCAAACGGACGGTATAGGCCTCAGGATAACTTCTGACCAACACCGCAATTTCGGAGGGCGCCACGCCCTCGATGTGGATCCAGGTGTTGATCTGATCGGCAAGGCTGAAGGCCTCGCCGGTACAGTTGTTGAAAGACTGAAGCAAGATCTCGCCGCCCTCGCCGCCCAATAGCTCTATGGGCATCTCGGAGCCGGGATCGAGGACTTTTATTAGATCGTTTTGCAGCCTGAGAAGCTGAGGTTGTGAGCGAAAATTTCGGTAGATGTTGAGATGGGTGGCCGAAAAATCTGCCTCAAATTTTCCAAACACCCCGTCGAGCGCGCCTGCCCAGCCCATGATTTTCTGTTTAACGTCGCCGACCGCAGTGACCCGGCGCGCCGTACCAACAAAAATCTTGCTGACCAGCGAGTACTGCTCGTACGTGCAGTCCTGAAACTCATCGAGAAACACGTCACTGTAAGTTTGCCTGATGGCGTTAACCGCCATCGGATAGGCGTCGAGGATCTTTAGGGCCAGCGGGATCAAAAGCCCGAACTCGGTCTGGACAGGGTGTGCCTTCCCTTTCGGGACCACTCGAAAACCCGCGTCTAACGCATCGTCGCCGGTGAGCACAGGGCGAAATCGCTCGATAATTCGCTTCGCAAAACCATGGAACGTGTAGCTGTCGAATCGGCTGGCGTAGTCGGCCCCGCATCGCCGCCACACCCGCTCCTTAAGGTTATTGCTCGCATCAACTTTGAACGCTATGGCCAAAATCCTCTTGGGGTAACGACAAGCTCCCGTGGTCAGCAGGAAGTCAGCGCGCTGGGCGAGCAGTTCAGATTTGCCAGCGCCTGGGCCAGCAGTCAACGCTACGCACCGTTTAACCTCCCGGACGGCTACCTCCGCGTTTGGCTCCAAAACAATACCTTCGGATGGCTTCCAGACCTCGGGCGAAATCATTCCGAAAGACCTTCAACTTTGGCGATCACGAAGTCTGCCAGACGATTTAGAGAGGCCGGCATTTTGGCAATCAACTGAGCATTCGTCAGGTTGGAAAGCGCTTCGATATGCGACTTTGGCTTGCTGTCGAGCTTGAAGCGTTTGTGGTAGGCGACAAAGTGCTTTCGCTCGATCAACGAGTATTGGAAACGATCGTGATGACTATCGCCCAGCACGGACTTTGTTTGCCCCTGTTTCGGAACAACCAGGTCTTCCGGGGCCAAACCGTACGCAAGCGGATAAGCCCTGAGCATCGAAAAGTCCAGATCCATCGGCGCGGAAAAAAATACTCCAAACTGCTCCAAATTCGCTATGCAGGATTTGTATTTCGGATCCTTCTCAACCTGCAGAATTTTATGGGTCAGATCATTCCATGCAGGTAGACTCTTGAGTTCATCGTCTGTCAGGTACAGATCGCCCTGGCGATGCTGTTTCATCTCCGTCGCGACGTATTTGATACGACCCCATCCACCACCGAAACGCGCCACATCCAGATCCAGCAGCGTGACGTAAGGGATCTTGAGGCCACTGAGCAGCCTCCAGAAGTGATTGATATGGCGACCACCTAGCGGGGCGATGGTGATGGCTGCTTCATCGACTTGCAGATTCTTCGCTGCGAGCAGCCGAGGCAGGACTATCTCCTCACTGTCGCCCTCCCCTAGGATGACCATGCGCGAAAAATAGACCTCCGGATATGCCTGAACGGCCTCCCTCACGAACTTGTAGGCCTCACCCTTCTCATTGGAGGGCATTTGAATCTTCGTCACCACGGTGCATCGCGACTCGTCCAACCTCAGGTACCTGATGGCCGATGGATCTACGCGTCGAAGCATAGAAGGCGCATGAGTCGCAATCAGAGCCTGGGAGTCGGCAAATTGGGAGTCGCCTACCAGCCCTTTGAGGGACGACACGATTCGCCCCAAGTAATGCGGCGACAGGCTGTTCTCTGGCTCTTCCAAAGCGACGATGGTGAACACCGCAGGTCTTAGCTTTTCAGCGTCGAAGGAATCGTCATTACCATGAAGCACCGCTCGCCCGACAGCCTGAGAAGACAAAACCAGCGAGAGGTAGAGCATCGATTTTTGGCCATCACTCAGCCGTGAGAAATCGACTAGTTGTTCCCCATGACCTGGAGAGAAGGACACCGAAAGATGGCGCAGCAGCGACTCGATTTCATTGGCCATGAACGTCACGCTCGGCTGCGTGAAAAACTGGCCCTTGTGAAGTTCTTTCCAAGTCTTGGTCAGGCCGGCGCTGAGGCTAAGCACGGATTCATTCTGGGTCAGGCTTTGGGAAATATCCGAGGTGAGCTGCTGGATCGTCTCGCGCTGCTCCGTCCAGTTCACGGCTCGCAGCAGACGTCCTAGCAAGGCGTTCGCACCATAGGCGATATGGTCAGCCGGATCCCGGCGAGCTGGAAGGTAGTGAACCTGGATGAAGTTTCGCTCGTCTCTGGGCACCGGGGCGGTGTCGACCGGAGCATCATCTTCATCCACGTCCAGGACGTACACGAGGCTCTGCTCGATTTCATCGTCAATGCCGATGGTCGCATTCAGACGATACCTTACTCGGGGCACACCATCAGCAGTATCTAGGCGCATGTGCCCAAAGTGAGTGGGGATCGTCGGATGGTCGTTCTCCACGTCACTGAGTTCGGGAAAGGTGAACTCAGCCTCGATCCATAGCATTCGCTGATCGGGAACCTGAGTCTCATCGTGCGGGACGAAGAAATCCGATTTACGGAGTCGCCGCTGATTCGGGTCAAACGAAAAGAGGCGGCAAAGCGCCTGTAGAGTCGCGGTCTTCCCTGAGCCATTCGGCCCGATCAGGAATGTAAGGTCAGACAGATCAACAATTTCTGGTTCTGCACCAAACGATTGAAAACCACAGATGCGAACGAACTGAAGCTTCAAAGTAGAATCCTTTCCATGTGAGGTCAGCGGTGCTTGAGGATATAAGGTTCAATCGCAACTAGACGCTCAATGAATCCAACAGCGAACATCGCCGACGCTTAGCCAATCCAGCCGCGAGCATTGCGATCAAATTCGGCAAATACGTCGACCTCTGGCTAAGAGCCAGTTACGACGCGCCAGAAGCCGAGTCTTCTTAGAACACGTGCCTGGTCTGCACTAGGAAGAGTCTTAAACCACTACGCGTACGCGAGCATTTCACGGATCTTACGTCCCCAGGCTTTATCGTGGATCAGACGTTTATGGTTGTGATCGCCGTTGATGATCTCGTCCTTGGTCAGGGTCGACAGGACTTCCCAATCCTCACCAAACTTATAGGTGGCGTTATCCAAATGTGAGCTCTCAAGAAGATAAATCCCACGCTTGACAAAGCCAAAGACGAAGTAACCTTGGTAGCCACCTCGGCCCGTGGCAAAGAAATCAGGCTCGAATCGAGTAATCTCCCTGATACGGTGCTCGATCACTCCCTGCTCTGAAGGTCGCAGACCGGCCAGATATGGTTTCACGATGGCCTCTGCGCTCTTCCAAGGGTACTTCCCAGGAGGAAGCAAATCCCACTGCAGCTGGCGTGCCTGCACCTTTGCAATGCGTTTGCGGTCAACGTCGAAAATCTCAAACTCTTGGAAAAATTCGAGCATGAGGTTCGCCACGTGAATAAGCGCGGTGGACGGCTCATCGATTTTCACCCTGCGCGTCACGACGTATTCCTTCCCATCAATGACACTCAGAGAAAGGTGCTCCATGGGCGGACGAACAAAGTCGATGGGATACACATCCATGGTTCGGATTTGCACACCACTGTGATCGTTGCCATGCCAGTCTTTCCAGCTCCGGTACTGAGGGACTGATTTTTTGATGAGCGGGAGATCTCGCCGTTTGATCTCCTTGCCGCGCGCATTGAATTCGCTGACTTTGCCGATCGTCGCAGGAAGGATCGAATCACCGTCTTTTTCAAGGTGAGCGATCGCCAGCCGCGCCTGAAGGTTCTGATCGACCTTTTCTCGCTCAATCACGAACAGCATTTCGCGGGCGCCATGCGAGTGCGCGATGATTCGATTAACGCTGTTGATTGACTTGCCTGTGACCATCGTTATCGTCCCTGCTTTCCGTGAGAGGATTCCAAGGTAGCACACTGCCAGCAGATCTGAAGCGACTGGGCGCGTGGCCGGCATTTATCTATCGAATCCGCAGCCGTGAGTTGCTAAGGCGGGAGGTTGCTCAGGCGGTGAACGCTCAATGGCCGGTAGTCAGGTTTGATGCACTTGGCGCCTAGTCGAGCGATCATCCTTGACCTGAATCAGGTCCCAGTCTGCGCCTGAAGTTCTTTATAGGCTCGTTTGATATCCCAGCGAGACAGAGTTGCCATCGCTTGATGGGCAGTTTCATAGAGCCTACAAGCTGCGAATCGACGACCACACCCACATGGGCACGGGAGTTTATTAGCTCTTCTGCGCTTCATAGAAAGCAGATCAAGCAAGCTCATGAGGACAACCGCATCCTTGACCCCGAATATCATCCTGTAGTCGTCAATCAGCCCTTGGAAACCATGTGCAAGCTCTCCGAAAGGAAAATGAGCAACGCCCCTCTCCCTTAGCGACTGCGCATACAGAAATGGCACCAAGCACAGCTCGACAAACCGTGTAAGCGTCGGTGTGACACCTAATTGCAGCCGCTGGCTCAGCGGTGAACCGAGGCACAGTGAGCGATCCCCGTTCACGTGATTGTCTCTGGAAGATGAAATTCGTCCTCCGATCTCGTAGATAACAGGAAGCGCCTTGTCCAACGAATCAACAATGTCGATCCGTATTCGGTACTCGTCAGTTACATCGGGAAGCCCCGCAGCTGAAGCAGAAAATGGAAATCGGCCAACAAGTGAAATCGTTCCGTCCACCGTCGGCCGAAATCTCATACGCGGGTAATCGGCCAAGAATGATTCGATCATCGAATCATACTTAATCAACCGTTGCTCCCCCAAGGGCGAGGCGGCTGGGAAACTACAATGGCTGGGGCGGCGACCTGAGCGGGTGCCGAAGCAATGCCCAAAGCAGCGCTTGAGGTCGGGGTTTCGAAGCAGTCCTCAATATGCTCCACCAGACGCAGCTAGCTGACCGCTAACCGAGCAGGGGTTATTTACCTGCTGTGGAGTGCGCCACCTTTTGGCTTTAGGCAATCCATTCTCGGCAGGTTGAAATCCCCTGCCTAGAGCCTGCCAACTCGCTTGGTATAGACCGTTATATAGTCTTTCTCCGGCTTGATCTTACCTACAAAACCACGATCATTGAGTGCCTGACAAAGACGAACATCAAGCTCCGAATTCGGCAACCGCACAGTACGTTTATCCCCCAACAACTCAGCATATCCACCGGAGAGCGAAGCCAGCATCGACGAGGTCGTAGCCCAATCGACATGCAGTTTGAGAGCCTGATGCAATAGCTCCTGCTTTTCACGTTGCGAAAGACTGACATCGCACGCCCGCGACGCAATGATGCTTCTGCAATTCCGAGGCATGATGAAGTTCTCGACATTAGCCCTGGCGCACACCAATGCAAGTTTCCCGACTACAGCCGCGTGACCAGCCTCTTCTCGCTCAACCAAACCCTCCCACATCACGGCAATGTCACCAATAGGCACACTGCGCGCGGCGCTGATCAAACCGACAGTCTTCGGATCGAGCTTTCGTAGGTCGACGTAGTCACGGGCATCAGCCCAGCACCTGATCAGATACGCCGCCTCTGCGTTTGGATCATTGTTGCCAATTTCCTCCAGAACCTCACCATCGAAGGGCACGAAATGAGCCTGGGCAAGAAACGCCCATCGGTGAGCCGATATTTTCAGCCCTACGAGAGACTCAGGGCCGACAGTGGTACTCCCAAAAATTTCATCCAGCGAGTCATCGTCAATCTCCGAAGCCAGCAAATAGGCTTTCAGGTCATCCGCCTCATCTCTCGCATCATCCCAAAGCCGCTGAGCTTCACGGGCGTTCCTAGCAAGGAATGCTGTGAAGATGTCTCGGTTACGATCCTGTTCTTCCTTGTCAATCGATTCAGATGGAGCCTCTGTTGGCCTTACAATCATGCCGATATAGTAGCTCCACGCAGCATTTGGAACGGAGGTAACACGGTCTAGTTCTAGAGCCTTCTCCCAAATGTTATCGGTGAACCCTTCCAAGTCATCAATCAAACATTCAGTGTGCTGGAACAAATCCTCCTGCAATTTTTGATCATCCTCTACTAGGCCGAGAATGTACCTAAGGGACTCAGTGTCTTCCTGAAGCTTACCTTGCTGCTTCATCAGCTCGAAAATGAAGTCTTCAGGAGCAATTTCAATCAATGAATCAAGTCCTGCGAGACTCAACGCTCGAAGACGCTTGTAAGAGACATCTCCCCCCTCGTCCGCAAACGTTTCAAGGATCAATGCCATCATCGGGAGACTTAGTTGCAAGCAGCCCCAGCCAATCAATTGCTCCAGCGTACTCGCACCAACCTCTGCGGAGAGACTATTGAAGCGAACAGGCTCGCCGCGAAGCCACGCCCAGCCATTGATGTTCGAGGCCATACCTGTGATCAGGTGGTTAACACCTGTGAGAGTGGAAATACCTTCAAGCAACGGCTGCCGATAAGCCATAGCCTCAAGTTGTTGTTGAGACAACGCGTCCATGATCCCGCACACCAAAGCCTGTCGAGCGTCAGCCACCTTGAATCGCTCAGTGCTCAAGATCACGGCGAACAACTCAGGGGCGAGTGCATACACAGCGCGAACGAGCGGTAACCTAGCATCCCCTGCAAGGATGATAGATACAGCCTCAGCGAATCGGCCCGCATACTGATGGCCGCTTTGCAGGATGACATCCAGCTTTTGCGTTCTTGTGTCGGACAACTCAGTGAGTTGCGCCGATAGTGAGAGCTGGACAATTAGGTCAGCGATAATGCCTTTGCCATCCCCGAGAGCATCGTGTTCCAATTTGGCGGCCACTCGCTCAGGATTCCGGACTGGCGAGGCGACGTCGAGGGTGGCACGGCGCCTGAGTGCGAGAATCAGATTCTGATCGTCGCGAGTCAGCGAGCCTTCGTAGAAAAATCCAAGATAATCTGTGTAATCGGTGTCGAGGTAGCCAGCGCGCATTAGGTAAACGACGATCTCCATTCCTCCCAGCCGCTGGTCAATGATTGCTCCATAATCACCACGGGCAGCTTCACGGAAGGAAATCGTCTTGATCTCGGTGAGCTTCCTCTCTGCCGCCCCAATGGCCTCATCCATAGACTTTATGGACTGATGAATCCATGCGAGACGCGTACGATAAGATGCCTGTGTAAGCGCGTCATTTGGACGAACAATATTTCCTACTGGGTTGTGATGTGCCCACTGTGAAAAGAGGGTGCCTTTGAGTTGCTCAGCCTCACAGATTCTAGTGAAGACGTCGTCCTGTAGAAATTCGTTGAGGCTTACCCGCTCAGAACCGTTTACTAAAACGTAATTTGCATTGTCTATTCCGCTCGCCCTGAGCACCTCGAACCAGACACTTAACCGAAGATCGATTACGCGCTCTTCACCGCGTTGCTCACGCTGGGACTTTTCTTCGATTAATCGCTCGAGCTCAGCGAGTGCCTGCGATGGTTGGTTAGCCCAAGCAGGCAATCCGGTGAGCAAGCTGTACACCTTCCCTCTCCGCTTAACCAGCTCTGCAAATTCTTCCGGGTAGAGGTTCCTGAGCACCACGATGGCAAACAACTTGTTTTGATCCAGCTTGAGGCCACCCTGGGACAGCAGGCTCGCAAAAATGTCGTACTCATTGACGATGTTCTTTATCAGCCGCATCTCATCTATGTAATAGCAGACGGTCTCCACGAGAATTGGGTCAAGATCATTACCCAGCTTTTTGCCATCAACAGCCCGAGTCATCATGAGCTCTTGAAGCTTCTCCCTAGAGTTTTCAGAATTGACGACAGGGATCACCGGGATAATCAGATCAAAAAATTTCGTCTTGTCGGTGACGGTAAACAGCTCGTCACGAATAGCGTAAATGAAGTGAACAGGTCGAGTTATTTGGGGCGAGTGCCGGATAGTGAAGTTGATCTCGCGCAAGCGAAAAAATATTTCCTGAGTTCCAAAACGATCCAGATCCTCAATCACCACGACGCGGACATCGCTTCGTTCAAAGCAATAGATAATTTCATCTACGTTCTTGTGGAGTACGGATCCATGATTCACGGCCTCGAGCTTTCCACCCTTCAAGGTTAAGCCGTCGATACTGAACATAGATAGAAATTTGAGTCCCGAGTACAGAAGATACAAACTACCCAGCCCCGTTACCGAGACTGCCAGCCAACCCGGGATCATTAACAGGCTCGTCAGCAACCAAGCAGGATCTAAAGTAGGTATCTCCTTCAATGTAGGGACATAAAGCCGCAGGCACGCAATGAGCATTACTCCCCAAAAAGCCGTGCGCCTAGCGATGCTACGCCCTGATGTCTGGACAATTCGCTTGAGCCTGGTTTTGGGTACGCGTGCAGTTGGCACGGCGTAAAGCAGCTGCTGGACAATCGTTTCCTCGATCCTTGCGATCAAATCGCTTGAGGTATTACTCTCGCCGGAATCCTTTACTGACTGGGAGCTTCTGGCTGAAGTCTCAGAGCGTTCAGCGTCCGAAACCGTCAACGGTGGAGGTGCATCTTTGCTGAATGTTGCAAGTGAAACATAAGCCGTTTGAAATTCTGGATGCCGCTCAAAAAAGGTCTTCAGGACACTGCTCTTACCTGCCCCATATCCACCGGTAAGTGCGATGTTCAGAACCTCATCCTTTCCCAGTGCGCCAAGCAATTCGCGCTCATAGCGATCAAAGTGGTCACTATCGATGAGGACTGGTGTGAGTGGCTCAAAAGACCCTGGTGGCGAAGACGCGGAGCACAAAGATTGGAAGATGCGGATCCCTTCTTTAGCAGCAACCAAAAAAGCGGAATATTTTAGTTTGATACTGGCTGACAGTCCCTGTGACATTGGTAATCCTGGCTTTAGACATCCATACCTTTAGGCTTGGGTATCTGCAAAGTAATTGAGCACCAGCTAGGCCAGCGCCATCTTCTATAGCGGCTATATGCCATAATTAGCACGCTCTGAGCCAGCAATGCTTTACACGCCTAGATATTCAGCATTATCACGACCTCAGTGATGACAGTTTTTCGTCCACCCCTGCTCAAGGACGACATCAACGCCACGGCTCGCGTAGGGCAACTGAAATGAAACAGCCTGAGTTCGACTTTGACTTCAAACGCGTCTCGCATTGAATCGCCCCGGATTCTTTAGACACCTTGCAAGCTCCGGTGGACCCAAGCGCCCCGATGGAATCTACTTTCGCCGCCACCAGTTGCGGCACAAGACGGGTAATAGCATTTTCGTCAACACCCTGCTCATCCATAGGCGTCCTAGGAAATACACTAAGACCGGTAAACATCGTCATCACTCCTTGCAGTGGCTTGTCGACTATTTGGCCCCAGGACCAATCAGTGAGCATTCGATGCTGGACGCCTGGCATCATTTGCTGCAACCCTTCGATCAGCTTGTCCCCCGCTTCCGTCAAGGCTCCAAGCGGCATCGCCGGCAAACTCTCCAAAATGAACCACATGCTCTTCGCGTCAGCATCGAGACGGGTTCTGACACCTTGCCGCCAATTCCAGCGACGGCAGGTCACGCCTTTGTCATCGCGCCAGACAACCTCGCCGGGGTCTGGATATTCGAAAGCAGGAGCTCCCTCTTTCATGGTGTCAAAAGGCTCGGTGCCATCTGCGACTACCAGCCGTGGGGAGCCCACATACGCTTCAATGTTTTCCCCGCCAACAGGGATGGCGCACTCAATACTGATTGCGTTGTAGGGATCGACTATGGGATCCAGGCTAGGCAAGCTTCCGTCACGCAAAACCCGTTTACGCAGCGCCTCAGCTGAACAAGGCGTACGCTGCGGCTTGGCGCCGAACTTTCGGAATGTCTCCGCCCATGCGGCCAGGTGAGCTTCTCCCCAGCTTGGCCCGCCTTCCTGCACAGCCTTGCAAGCACGGTCCAGGGCTGCCTGAGCATGGTGGTGCAGGAGCACTTTGGCTCACAAAATATCGCTGGGAATCGGACTGCCTTTCGCGTTGTTCGCCACTCTAGTACTTCATCTGACTTGGCAGACACCAAATTGTAAGCTGTAGCCTGACTTACGTAACACAGGTCAGACCGGTACCCACTGATGCGGCAGCAATTGTCCGATCTCACTGGCCCGCTGCGTCGGTAGCCGCATCAGCACATCTTTGAGATAGGCATACGGTTCATCCCCAGTTCCTGCGTGCCGATTGGATCAAGCTCATGATCGCTGCCGCTCGTTTGCCACTGCGCAGAGATCCGGCGAACAACCAATTGGAGCGCCCGAGCGCCCATGGCCTGATCGTGTTTTCGACCGGGTTATTGTCGATGGGCACAGCACCATCATCCAGATAGCGCATCATCGCTACCCAGCGTTTCAGGCTGTAGTCCAAAGCCTTGGCCGTCGCCGAGCCTTCTGGCACAAGTTCGCGCTGAGCCAGCATCCACTCATGCAGTTTCTTTGCGATGGGCTCCGCTATCTTCTGACGTAATTGCCTGCAGTCTTCATCGTTCATGCCTTTGGCTTGCCGCTCGATCTCGTACAGACCGCCGATTGAGTGCAGTGCCTGTTCGGCCAGTTGGCTTTTGTTTGCCACCTGCAGTTCGAAGAACTTACGGCGTGCGTGGGACATGCAGCCAATTTCGGTGATACCCAGCTCGAAGCTGGCCTTGTAGCCCACGAAGTCATCGCAGACCAGCTTGCCTTTCCACGCGCCAAGGAAGTCATGTGCATGTTCGCCAGTACGGCTGCTCTCGGGCGCCACCAAGCACGTCGACAGCCCACACATTTGGCGCTGACAGACTCGTCGAAGTACCAGCCCTATCGCACAGGCTTAAACCGTTGCACTGCTGCCGGCCTGTCACTTTTTGCTCCCCCCTCCGCCATACCGACCCACACGGGCCCTGCCAATCCCGCCACAAACGGGGGTACAGACGGGGGTAGAAACACAAATCACAGGCAAAAAAAATCCCGCAAAGCCTCTGGCTCGCGGGATTTCTCTTTCATGTTTGGCGGGAAACCAGGGATTCGAACCCTGGGAACGCTATTAACGTTCGCCGGTTTTCAAGACCGATACGCAAACTCAAGCAGGCCAGTGTGTTGAAGGCGGACAGCGTTCCCTAACTCGCAGTTAGCAGCGGAGCTACAAACCTTATTCTGCAAGGGGTGCGATTTTAGTTTGGGAACTGTTTTTGCTCCCACACGGCGCTCGTCGCTTGAGCATTCGGCCCGTATGACAACGGATTTTATAAACTTCAAAACTGGCTCTGTAGCAAAAAAAGTGAGCAATCTGGCCGACCTTTTTTTTTACTCAAAAAAAGCCTGGCTCCTGCCAGGCTTTTTCTGACGCTACTCAACGATTGCTATCAGGCGTTCTCTTCACCTGCTCCCATCCGTTGCCGGCTTTGGTAGTAGGAGGCAGCGGCTTATTATCGGCGACGGTAGCAAAGTTATCTTGCTTACCTCCCCGCGGCCCTACCTCTTGAAAAATACCACCACTTTTTCCGGTGTTTTGCCCTGGCTTGAGACTCATAGCTAAATACCCCATATATAGCGATCAATTCCGACCGCAAGCACAACATATGGTATCCACATTTAAAAATCAACGCATGAAAGTCAAAAAACCGGCCACATGAAATAAAAATTAAAGTTTCGGCATTTTTTTGACAATTTCGTTTTATGTGCTAAGTACTGCCCACACCCGATTGTGTAGGAGTATGTGTGGGATTTTTGGGGGATAGGCCCGTGGTTGCGGGCTGTGACGGCCGCCGAAGACAGGTTGCATAAATGCATAATGGGCATTGGATGGCATAGATTGGCGTATGGTTTGCCCCATTCATACTCTTCATCATTTAGCCACTACCACCGCCCTATGCGTTTTACGCTTTCCATGATAAAACTCGTCCATGCACACATGTGAAGGCGTAGCGCCATCAGGGAGGATTTATGCCACGTCGAAACTCAAGCTGTCGTGGACGATCAGAAACGATTCGCGATAGCTGCTCCGACATCGGCTCAAAATTATTTTTACCCATATATCCATTCAGCTTTCAAAATATAAGCTGCGCCATCTCTCAACTAAAATAAGTACTAATCATGCTAGACAAATATGAACGCTGGATACACTTCTATACCGCCTCTCTAGTGACAGTACCTCTTGGTGGCCCAACTTTTGATATAAAAGAAGTATTCAAGCAAATCGAGAGCAAATTCAAAAAGAAAGAATGCTATAAATTAGTTGACCGGGCAACTGCCTGCATTAGAATCACTAAGATAAAGTTTAACTCAGACAATACATCCGTAGCGCTTTTGTTACAGTATTCAGATTCCAAAGCGTCAGATCCTTCCTTCGGCGATCTAGCTTCTGGAAAGCTACGTCAAGAACCTAAGCTTGCTGGAGAGGGTATAGCCGTATCAGCTCACATGCATATTAAATTAGTTCACCTCCCCAAAAAACCTCTGGAATTTTTGCTTTTATTAGAAGATGTACCAGGTATAGGCAAAACAAGAATTGTTCCTTTTTTTAACGGAATGATCAAAGAATTGATGACTAGAGACTATATAGATCCTATCGATGGAATAACCAAGCCATTCTTCCCTACTTTTGTGATGGAGCATCACGCATCGCAAAGCCTCAAGGATAATTTAGAATCGGGGCAACTTCGTTTCATAGAAATGAGCAAAAATGAAACCGTAACCAATATGGATGAAGAACCATATCTTGTCAGGGGAACAAGCAGCCTTAAAGTGAAGGTCGTTTCCAACCTTGATGGTGCTGACGCTGTAGGCGTTGTCAATCGTTTACGTCTGAAATATACCAAACAAGGTTACGATCATTTCAAAGTTATCTTCAAACACAAAGAAGGTAAACAGCGTACTGTAGATGTCAGCAGCGCCCGTCAAGACGCGGGGGAAGCACTTTTTGGTAAAGTTGAAATGATCACAATGACTACCCCTCTTCCTCAGTGTTCTGATACACTGAATAACGATGTACTTCGCGCAATGGCCAAACTTAAGTAACTGGAGGAACTATGCGTAGCTTAAAAAGACTTTTGACTCCTCTGTCTTATCTGCGCATAGATCGACAGGACAAATTATTCGATGAGATTGTGCTGCCGCTTTTCCTTCTCGCCGTCACTCTCGGCGTATTTTGGTTACTCGACTGGAAGCTAGTTATTTTTGGAGGTAGCGGGTTAGTGGCAGGTGTTGGTAGCTACTTGCAAGTCGTTACCGGATTCTATATTGCATCTTTAGCCGCAATTGCCACGTTCAACCAAAAAAATATGGACTTACGAATGGCGGGGGAAAGCCCCACTTTAACAGTCGAATGGATGGGTGTTAAAAGAGAAGAAAAACTGAGCCGCAGACGCTTCTTATGTTTTTTATTCGGCTATTTATCATTCTTATCAATATTCCTTTACTTTGGAGGCGTAGGAGCAAACTTACTCGCCCAGCCGCTATTAAGCTTCATCCCAAGCACTGCTGCATTCTGGATAAAATGGACTTTCGTTTCAATTTATTTATTTATTCTCTACAATTTAATATGCACAACTTTACTTGGCCTCTATTATATGACGGAACGAATCCACCGCCCAGAATCGGAGATTGCTCAAATTCAACCTACGCTTGAACAGCGGCATAATGCTGACAGTTTGGATAGCGATAAAGAACAAACAAACTCTGACGGCTGGTAACTTTCAGTTTGACCGACCCGGTGGACTAGTTACATGTTACCGCCCACAGTTGATCAAGCTTCGTGGTGTAATTCTGGCTCATCATATCCCGACGCATTTCCCAATGAGGATCCGCCGGCACACTGGCCGAACGTAGCGTACCTCTTCCCCACCGCTCATTGATCTGATCCAAAACCGTCATGACACGGCTAGCCGTAGCTGGTTGCGATGGTGCGAACAAGTCATCGGTGTACTCACCTGGTTGACAGAGCTCCAGCAACATGACCTCCGCCTTGCTGTATCTGAAGCCTGGTCGAAATATACGATCAAGCGCGTTTACCGCCTCTTGTGTGAGCAGCCGTACATCGTTGGTGGGATAAGGCATATCCACCACTGTACCGCTGGAGTACTTTGCTTCTTCTGGGTTGAACATACCTGTACGGATGCAGACGCGAACTTTCTTGCACAGCGAGTTCTGTGACTGCAGCTTTTCCGATGCCCACATCATGTAGGTGGCCACCGCTTCCTTGATCGGCTGCAGCTCAGTCAGCCGCTTACCAAACATACGGCTGCAGCAGATTTCTTGCTTTGGCGGATCGGGCTCGTCCAGCTCCAGACAAGGCGTCCCGCCCAGCTCCCTGGCCGTCTTCTCGATCACAACGCTGAACTTCTTGCGGAGCGTCCAAGGGTCGGCCTTAGCCAAGTCCATGGCCGACTTGATGCCCATCACACCCAGGTGGAGTTTCATCTTCCGGCCAACACCCCACACTTCCGCCACGTCCGTATTGCGCAATACCCAGTCCCGCTTAGCCGGGTCGGTGATATTTACTACCCCGCCAGTTTGTGACTGCAGGCGCTTTGCGGTGTGGTTTGCCAGCTTCGCCAGTGTCTTCGTATGAGCGATACCAACACCGACAGGAATGCCGGTGCAACGAAGTACCTGGGCGCGAATCTGTCGGCCTAATGCATCCAGCCCACCGATGCCAGTCAGATCGGCGAACGCCTCATCGATGCTGTACACCTCAACACCCGGCACCATCGCTTCGATCAGGCTCATCACACGGTCGCTCATGTCGCCGTACAGCGCATAGTTGGAGGAGAACGGCACAATGCCGTGCTGCTTGAGCTTGTGCTTGATCTGGAAATACGGCTCGCCCATCTTGATGAAAGGCTTAGCGTCGTAGCTTCGGGCGATGACACAGCCATCATTGTTACTCAGCACCACGATGGGCACCTTCGCTAAGTCCGGCCGGAACACCCGCTCGCAACTAGCATAAAAGCTGTTGCAGTCGATCAGCGCAATAGTCGGTTGCTGCTTAGACATGACTGCGCACTGTACTGGTGATCACGCCCCAGATTGACAGCTCATCCCCTTCGAGAACGTAACGCGCCGGGTATTTAGGGTTCTCCGATAGCAGAACCACCTCCCGGCCGCGCTTACACAGGCGCTTGCAGACCGGCTCATTGTTCAGCAACGCCACCACCACATGGCCGTGAACCGGCTCAATGGCACGATCCACCACCGCGAGGTCACCGTCGAAGATCCCAACTCCCTGCATGCTTTCACCGGTGATTGCTACCAAGTACACATGCGGTGCACGGATATTCAGGACCTCATCCAATGAGATGTGCTGCTCAATATGATCCGCTGCCGGCGATGGAAAACCGGCTGGGACCTGGAACGAACACATAGGCAGCTTCGCGCCTGCCTCAGCGATAGGACCTAGAATGGTGAAGCTCATGATGCGCCCTTTTTTACAAATACTGTACGAATGTACAGTTAACTTTGTAGGACGCTTGCGGTCAATTTTTCTGTAGGTGATTTCGACAGGCGGAAAGGTGCGTATGTGCGGACGATTCGTGCAGTACGAAGGGATGGCGATCTTCATTGAAGAGTTGAGCCCCCAGATAGAGCTGTTCAGCGGTTACGACGCTCAGCCTATTGATCGCTACAACGTCGCCCCGACGACACGGGTGCAGTTGCTACACGCCGCAGGTGATGGACTGCATATCGATGCAGTCAAATGGGGATGGGCGCCCTTCTGGGCCAAGGGCAAGCGCCCCGATCCGATCAACGCCCGCGTAGAGACGGTCACCACGGGAAAGTTCTTCAAGCAACTTTGGCCGAAAGGCCGAGCCATGGTGCCGAGTGAAGGGTGGTACGAGTGGGTCAAAGACCCTGACGATCCGAAGAGAAAGCAGCCCTACTTCATTCGCCTGAAGAGTCAGAAGCCCATGTTCTTTGGCGCGCTCGCCCAAGTTCATCCTGGCCTGGATCCCCACGACGGCGATGGGTTCGTGATCATCACCGCCGCCAGTGATCAAGGCATGGTGGACATCCACGACCGCAAGCCGTTGGTGCTGACACCGGAGCACGCCAGGGAATGGATCGAACCCGGCCTTACTCAAGGCCGGGCAGAGGAAATAGCGAAGGAGTGTTGTCAGCCAGTCGATGACTTTGAGTGGTTTCGGGTGGGCACCTCAGTAGGTAACGTTCGAAACCAAGGTGCTGGCGTGATTACCCCGATACTAGATTCAGAGCAAAGCTAGCGCACCTGAGTCATAAACAGAAGGCTCTGTGCGAGGATATCCAAAGCAAATCTAATGAGTACGCCCAACAGATTTATCCAATATTTTCTGGATATCTTTTTAGTAACCGATAGATAGCTAGTGGATATCCACTAGCTATCTATTGATAGTTACAAACCTACTCACTCAGAAAACTTACGTACTTACGTAATTAAGCAAACACGTAATTTACGCAACCTACGTAAGCTAAACCGAATGTGCAAACTTAACAGCTTAGAAACTTTCATTCCCATGGACACCTTGACAACGGCGGGCTGCGGCTTAGCGGCCGCCCTTCAGAAATAAACCTGAAGAGCATTGACAGCTAAGCCCATCTATATGTTTAATCTCCAAGCCATTTAAAGCCAACCGCAACCGACGCCAACTAACGCGCCGGACAGCTAAACTCAGCCTGGAGAATAGTATGATCATCGAACTTATAGAACGCGCCCTCACCTTAGCCATCGAAATCGTCAAACTAATTCAAATGCTGGTTCGAGATTAAAACAAGCCACCAAGAGCAGAAGGTATCCAATTCATGATTACAAGCTCACCGGTTACCTCTGCCTTGCCTTTCCGTTGATTGGCATTGCTGTAGCGAATGTCCAGGCATTCAAAATGAAAGCCCTCAAACACGCGCCGAATGTCCGGGTGATCGTTGATGCTAACCATGACCTTCCCTTTGCAGCGCCGCATGAAGTCAGCCATGCGTTCGTAATTCTCAAAGGGAAAATCCACGCCATAACCGGTCGTCTGCCAGTAGGGCGGATCCATGTAGTGGAAGGTATGGGGACGGTCATAGCGCTCGGCACACTCAAGCCAGCCCAGATTTTCAACATAGGTGCCGGACAACCGTTGCCAGGCTGCAGACAGGTTCTCCTCGATCCGAAGCAGGTTGATTGCAGGACCAGTCGTCGCAGTACCAAACGTCTGCCCCGTCACCTTGCCGGCAAAGGCATGGTGCTGCAGGTAGAAAAACCGAGCGGCGCGCTGAATGTCGGTGAGGGTTTCAGGGCGGGTCATCTTCTGCCACTCGAACACCTGCCGAGAACTGAGCGCCCATTTGAACTGGCGCACGAATTCTTCCAGGTGGTTCTGCACCACGCGGTACAGCGTCACCAGGTCACCGTTGATGTCATTGAGGACTTCAACCGGCGCGGCCTGGGGACGCATGAAGTAGAGCGCGGCGCCGCCGGCAAAGACTTCGACGTAGCATTCATGGGGTGGGAAAAGCGGGATAAGGCGGTCGGCCAGACGGCGTTTGCCGCCCATCCAAGGGATGATGGGTGTGGACATATAAAAGCAAGACCTTTGCTGTATGAATAAACAGTGCTAGGCTCGCTCCGCTTTGTGCACGAAGCAGGAGCCTTGGCTGGACTTGCAGGGACAATCTGCGGGGAAGGCGGCCGGGTTGGATGTTGACGCATCCTGCCCGGCCGCTCCTTTTACTTTGGTGTAGAAACTTCTTTTGCGTAGGCCTGACAGGCCCGCAAGGCGATTAATCCTTGGTCGCCGGCATCGGTGATGCCGATAATTCGTTGAGCATGCGCTGGGTCAAGTTGGGCTCTTGAGGAGCCATGAACCACGCGGCCGGCGACGGTGGTGGTTGGCACTGAACAGCCGCTGGTGGTTTCGGTGGCGGCGAGTACGACTGACAGCCGCAGATCAGCAGTAGCCAGGCGATCACGCAGGCGAGCCTGCTTCGTTTGCTCATCGGTCAATTCCTTGTGGTGGGTTTCATCTTTGTTCTGCAGGCGCCGCTCCAGTGCCAGGCGCTTGTCCTGCTCAGCGCGTTGCTGGCTGGCAGATGCCTGGGCCAGCTCGTTGAGGATGTCAGCCTGGAGGCGCGCTTGGCGCTCCAACTGCTGACCGTACCGCCAGCCTTGGACGGTCCAGGCCAATGCAGCAGATCCGCCGGCCAGTATCACCAACAGCAGGAAGACGGCAGCGATTCGGAACTGGACGGGGATCAGGTCGAGGAGACGCATAGCACCGCCCTCGCCCTGCCCCAGAGCTGCAGCCGATCCTCCAGGCCGTTGAGGCCACCATTGATCCTGCGGGTGATGGTGTTGAACTGCTCTTTGTCGGCCAGCAGGTTCAGCCCATTTACCCACCAGAACCAGGCCGCCGACTCTGCGGCCCATTGCGGCAGCTCCAACAGCTCCGGCGTGCGTAGCAAACGCTCATCACCAAATAGCGCCAGGCTGCAACGCAAGTAGTTGTTGTGGCCGGTGATCTGGATCAGCCCACGACCACGATAGCGCTGGCCATCGCCATCGGCCTCCGGGGTGTTGCCCAGCCTGGTAGCGAGAGTGCCGGTGTCATATTTACTGAGGTACTGATCACCCCCCAATTCGCGCACATATTGCAACTGGCCGGACTCATGCCCGACCTGAGCAAGGAAAGCCGCCTGGCGCTTCGGCGTATCGATCTGTCGATTTGCCATGGCTGCGTTTAGGGCAGATACAAAAACGCCCGCTTGGCGGCGGGCGTTGGGCATGATGCGTTGGAGTTGCTGCTCGGTGATGGACATCGCGTTTTCCCAGACAAAAAAAGACCGCTCGAAGGCGGTGGGTGATGAAACAGAAAGGCCAGGTCACAGCTCCAGAACTTTGACCTCCTTGGACTTTTTCGCTTTCTTGCCGACTGCCTTTGCTTTTCCCTTCTTCCCTGCATTGCACTCGACCGATGTGCTCCAGCCAGACTGGGTGAACACTTGTTCCACCGAGTCCACCAGAAACACGCCGTCGAGGCCTTCCTTGAAGCCTTGCGCGTTAATCTGCCGTTCCGCGAACAGGTCCGTACGCCCGACCATCTCCAGCCGGACCTCGGCGGTTGAGCGGTTGAACGCTGCAAGGCGCGCCTTGGCTGCCTGCTCGGCGGCGGACTTGTTCGGATGGATGTGCCGGTCGGTATGCACGGGCGGCAATCCCGCCGGCGCGTCGTCGTTGTCCAGGGTCAGGTTGACCAGCTCGCCTGTTTTCTTATCCTGATACTTGGCCTTAACGGCCTTCTGCGTGGTGCGGTCAGTGAACCGGAATTGCCAGCGGCTGACATCACTACGCCGGATGATGGTCGCCGCCAGGGATTTGCCGCTGGCTGTTTGCCCGCTTTGGCGAGGAAGGACCAACAACTTGCTGTCGGCGACCTTCGCGGTGCAGTCATGGTCTTTGGCGAGTCGGGTGATGAAGTTGAAGTCTGATTCATTCAACTGATCAGCCCGAGGCACTATTGTTGCCACTGAACACTCCGGCGCCCAACCATTGCGAGCGCCGATGTCGCTGACGATCCGGGACAGCGGGACGTTTTCCCAACTGCCACTACGGGTGGTTTTGCCACTGCCGCGCATGTCGCTGGCCTTGCCACGGATGACCAGGGTATCGGGTGGGCCAGAGACCTCGATGTCGTCGACGGTGTAACGGCCCAGGCGGGCCAGTGCGTTGGTGCCGTAGCCGAGGTATATCTCGATACCGGCACCGCGTTTGGGAAATGTGACGGCGCCGTCACGGTCGTCGATGCGCAGCTCGAACTCGTCCGACTCCATGCCGGGCTTGTCTAGGGTGCGGAGCAACAGCAGGCGGTCGTTGATAAGGGCCGTAATGTCGGCACCATCAGCAACAATTCTAAAGACCGGCGTCAAATGACACCTCCAAAAACGCCAAAGCCCCACAAGAGCGGGGCTTTGACCAGAAAGTAAAAGTTAACGTGCGGCGTTTGCTCGCTGGCAAAAGCTACGAACATTGGTCACATTACTACCGGTATCACAGTACTCAAGCGCGGCCTCCAAACCGAACTTGCGGAAGGAAATATCGCGAGGCAGGTTTCCAGCATCCCAAAACGTCCACTTCGACCAATCGATGCTCTGAAGGTCTTTCCAGTTGTACGTCAGGAAAATACCGTTTGAGTAAGTGGTCGGGCCACCAGGTGTAGAAACGGGAATTTGAGCCTGAACGATTACAACTGGCACCCCTTCAGGGCGGGTCTCATGAATGGCATTCAGTGCATTTTGTGTTGATATCAGCACACGCTTGGTCCAGCCCTCACCATCGTGGCTATCCCGTGGGCGGTAAACGATAGTTAGGGCACCACCGCCACCCTTGACCTCTACAAGTTCACGATCAGCCCGTTTGATCCGATGCTCCAACAAGATTGAGGCCCTCTGTGCATCGGTGGCACCTTCTGGATAGCTTGGCTCGCTTGGCCCTCTGTCACTGATGTCCTTATACGCAGCAGCCACTAAGCCAATAGCTGCGACACCGAGAAAGATTTTCGTCGTGGTTTTCAATCCCTTGCTCCATTTGAGGATGATGGCGCATTTTAACGATCCCCCTCAATCCCACAACTGCACCTGCTCGACCATCGGTTCTGCCACATCGGGAAAGCTGATCAACAAACCAGCCCGAAACGGCTGACGCTCATCCGCCAACAGCCGATTGGCCGCCAGCACCGCCTCGACCGTACCGTTCAGGTGCCCGTACTGCTGGTAACACAGGGTATCCAGCAAGTCGCCATCAGACGTTCTGCATATCGTCGCCATAGCGCGTGAACTCCAGATTAAAGGTTTGCTTACGCGGGATCCCGCCGGCCAGCAAGGCGCCCTGCTCTTCCTCCAGGCTGCGCAAGCACCAGGTACCCAGCACGAAGCCATAGCCAGTGGTCAGGTTCAGCGGCAGCAGCTTGGCCCCAATGGTGCGCAGGGTATCCAGTTGCTTGAGCCCGCCCTTGAAGGTGGGAAAAATTGCGCCCTTGAGGCTCAACTTTTCCTCCCCCATACCCACGCCCTGCTGCGCCGGCCGGCGACTTAGGCGCTCTTGCGAGGCCCAGCGAAACTCTGTCTGCCGGCGCAGTTCGTCGAAGGCTGCGGTGTCCAGGTTGAAGTAGAACGGCTGGGCATTGGTTTGCAGCGGCTGCAGGATCAGCAAATGCGGAAACGGTTTGACCGCTTCCGCCATGGGTGTAGCGTTAGGCGCCAAGGCGCTGGTAGGTATGATGTTCGCCAGACGGGGATCAACCTTGCCGGCGATCTGGTTGATCGCCGTCCCGGCACGGTATGCCTGCTCCTTGAGGGTTTCCATGCGCTCATCCAGGCCCGACATCGTTCGCGTGCCCTTGTTATAGGTAGCGAGGACGGTGCCGACCTTGGACTGCGCGGCGCCGATCCCGCGCATGACTCGCTGCAGCTTTTCACCAACACCCGGCGGCACACCAGGAAGACTGGCAAGCTCTTCAGCGGCGCCAGTGATTTCGCTGATCGCACCGTTCACCGGCCCGATCATGTCGTCGATGCTGCGCCGGCCCGCCTCCCCTGCCTGGACCAGGGATTTGAAGCCTGACTGCAATTGTTCCATGTAGGCCATGGCGGCTCCTTAAACGTGAGGGGCATCGAACAGGTTTCGCCGGGTTTGCTCCCGACTGAAGTCATCAAACATCTGCCGCATGTGCGGCATCAGTTCCTGGGCCAGTTGGCGCGGATCTTTGACATCACCCTGCACGGTCACCTGTGTGGATGGGGAAAACGTCCACTGCTGATCGATACGCGGCGGGTCCGTTTTCGCGACCGCAGCAGCACTGAGTACTGCAGGTGCGGCGGCAGCAACTGGTGCGACTGCCAACGAGCGCGAGACATCCCCCAGCGCAGGGCCAGGTGCAGAGGGCGCCTTGAGCATCAACGGGCCGGACGACAACGAGGGCGCCATCTGGCCGAGACGCGGCATGGGCACTGCACTGGGCGGTGGCAGGCGCAACGGTGATGGTTGCGCCGGCAGAGCCAAAGGTTCATCCGGGCCGCCGAACGCCGCTTTACCCACAGCACTACCCAACTCACCACCACCCCAACTCCCCAGAAAACCGCCAATCAGACCGCCGACTACGGTGCCAATCACCGGCACCACCGAACCAATCGCAGCTCCCGCGGCTGCACCGGCAAGCGTGCCGGCCAAGGTGCCAGCAGCATTGCCGTAGCCTTCGGCCTTTTCGTCGCGGGTTTCAGCGTTCTGGTAGGTATCGGCGGCAATCAGCCCGGCCTCGATCAACGCAAAGGGCGCGGCGCCTTTGGCGAAGCCCAGCCCTTTGCCCATCATGACCTTGGGATCAAAGCGACTCGCTGCTGCTCCGATGGCTGAAGCCGGCCCAGCACTGGGGTTGCGGCCACCCCGGCCGCGCTTACCCTTCCCTCGACCGCGCTTCCCTTCACGTCCGTCAATTCCCCCACCGCCTGCGCCTGACGGGTTGGTGACAAATACCCGCTGGATCACGTTGGGGTTGCCCATCAACGAGCCACGCCCAACGTTGAGCAATCCCTTACCGATCTTGATCGCGTTGATCGCAGCGCCCAGACCGATAACGCCTGCAGCCAACACCGTCGCACCGCTGATCACTGTCGGAAACTTCCCAGCCAGCTCACCCAATCCATAAGCCACCTTCGCCAGCCCATCCGCCGCCAGATCCGTCAGCGGCCGCACCGCGTCCCCGATCCGGGTCATCGACGACTCAATACCTGCCGTCGCCGCTGACCACTTGCGATTCGACGTCTCCCGCGCCTTGGCCGCGTCCGCCTCGATCTTGGCCTTGCCATCGGTCTCCTTGATGGTCGCCATATCAGCCTTGATCTTGTCGCCGTATTTGATCTGCGCGAGCAAACCGGCACTGGCGCTCTGATCGCTGACAATGTTCGCCAGCCCCGCCGCCTCAGTCAGCGCAATCATGGCCTGCTCTTCCTCGGCACTGCCATCTGCCGAGGCCTTGATCTTGGCCTTGAGCGCCTCGATTTTCTTGGCCTTGGCCGGGTCCTGTTTCTTGATCAGTTGCTCACTGAGCATGATAAAAGCATCGACCGGGTTGGCCGCCTTGCCGCTTTTGGTCGCAGCGAGGATCGAGCTGGTCAGGTCGTAGCCTTCCTTGGCGAACCGTTCCTGGCTGGTGCTGCTGATTACCGCGTTAAGCAGGTTGTTCATGTTGGTGGCCGCCGCCGCCGAATCCTGCGTTTGCGAGAACTGCGACTGCAGGCTGGCACCAAGGAAGCGCACCGCCTCCGGGCCTTCCATGCCCAGACGTTTGATGTTGCCGAGCATGGCCGGCAGGTACTTGGCCATGTCCTTGGGACCGAATGCACCGATATCACCGGCCGCCGCCACCTGGCCCAGCATGGCGCCCATGTCGGCCTGTTTGACCCCGGCCTCCTTGAAGGAGTTGATCAAGGTGGCGATGGTTTCGGGCTCCATGCCCTGGCCGTCGATCAAGTCGGCGATCTGCCCGGCGTAGCTGGTGGCGACATCCCACTCCACACCCTTTTCGATCAGCGCCCCGACCGACCGTGCGAGCAGTTGCTGGCTCATGCCCTTGTCTGCCGCGACCTTGCTGATGCTGGCTGCCAGTTCGGCCTCATCGCCAGTGCCGGCGGTGTGTGCCCACAACGACATCTGACGGATCTGCGCTTGGTAGTCGCCGGAGACCTTGGTCGGAATCGCCAACGTCGCGGTCAGTGCCGCCGCCTGGCCGAGAGAGCTTTTCATGCCCTCCTTGCCCTGCTGGATCTGCGTGTGGCCCAGCGCCTTGAGTTCAGCACCCCGCGCTATCTGCCCGAGGGCCTGATATTCCTTGCGCAGTTTGCCGACCTCAATGCCCTGTTCCTTCAGGGTCTTGAGGTTGGATTCGAGCTTTTGCAGCAGCCCAGCGGCCGAGGCCGAGCCGGTGTCATGGGCTTTTTTCCATTCGTCCCGCAGGCGCACCGTGTCGCCGATGGTGCTCTGCAGGACGCGGGCCTTGGTACCTTGCTCGCTGAGTTTCTTGATGCGGCCTTCGACATCCTTGAAGGCGGCGCCGACCGTGGAGCTGACGGCGCCGCCGATGACCAGGTCGAGCGCCAGGTTGTTTGCCATGATTGCACTCCAGGCTGGGATGCAGGGCTCAGTCCATGAGCCACCAGATCATCGTGGAAAAGGGCATGGTCTCGATTTCATTGGCGGCAAACGAATACTGCGTCGCCAAGCGTTTCGCGACCTGCTTTTGCAGGGCCGGGTTAAATCCCGTCGTCCTGCACCAGGCGAAAGTAGGCGGCTTGCAGCCGCTGGTAGTCTGTCAGCTTGAGCCCCTCCAGATCCTTGATGCCGGACTCGGACAGAGAAGCAAACAGATGCATTTCACGCACTTCGTCATCGCCGCCTGCAGTTGCATTGGCCGCCCGTACCTCACGCACAGTGGGTGAGCGCAGCGTCAATCGGTCGATGACTACGCCGTTGATCTCACTGGGACGGGACAAGGTGACTGTCGCGCTATCGGGATTGACAACGAGCCAGGACGGCAATTTTTTGAGAGCTGTCATGTGAACACTTTCCTTACATACCCAGGTCACGGCGAACGCTGGCGAGTTGATCGACACCGTTGATGACACGGACGCAACCCAGCGGGTCGATCTCGTACATCAAGCGGCCTCCTACTTCGAGCTTGTAGTAGCTGACGCTCAGGGCGTACTTGAATTCGGAAGCGTCACCCGGCTTCCACTCGCCCAAATCCAGCTCCGAGAGCATGCCGCGCATGGAGGCAACCACCGCGACCGTGGTGCCCTTCTGTGCTTTGTACGAGCCCCGGAAAACTGCGTTGAAGGCGGTCTGATCGGCAAGGCCAAAAAATTTCAGGGCCTCACGTCGCACGCCCTTGGTACTGAAGGACGCTTCCATTTTCTCCATGCCCTGATCCATATCGATGCCGACATCCATACCGCCAGCGCGATATTCATCAGTCTTGATCTTGAGCTTGGGCAGGGACAACGTGGGCACGTCGCCGTGGAAGTTGACGCCATCGACAAACAGGTTCGTCAGGTACAGGGTTTGCGGAATCATAGCCATTGCGGGGTCTCCTTAGCCGTTGGTGTCGAGGACTTCGGTCAGCCACTGGTTGGTGACCTCAACCCGGAAGTTGGGGTTTTCTGCTGGTGGTACATCGGTGAAACGAATGTTCCAGTACACCTTGCCCTGCTCCAGTTGGCTGGCCGTGTTCAGCTCCGAGTCGGCGAACACCTCGAAGTTGATAATCGCTCCCTGGTTCTTCAGGTCGCGCATGAAGTTCTGCAGCCCGGCGGTGACGTCGCCGACGTAGGTCTTGGTGATCGAGCGGTCGACTGCCCATTTGTGGCCGTACAGGATCGCGTCCATGACGATATCCATGGTGCGGACGCGGGTGACAAACGCCCACTTGGGATCGCTGGAGCAGGTGCGGTTGCCCCACAAACGAAAGCCGTCATCGCGGATGATGGTGGTGATGTTCGCGTTGTTGAGCAGATTGGCCCGGCAGGTTTCGTCACCGTCGAGAAACTCGACCGGACGCTTGGTGCCGGTGATACCGACGAACTCCTTGTTCGACGGCGAGGCCCAGAAGCCGTACTCCGCATCGGTCCAGGCGAACAAGCCAGCGGTCCAGGCAGACGCCGGACTGTCGATGGTGGCATCAGTGACCGTGCTCCAGATCTGCACACCCGGATCCACCAGGTACACGCGCTTGCTGCCGAAGTTCTCAACGAAGGCAATGGCCGCTTCGTCGGTGGTGTTGGGTCCGTCAATAATCGCCACGGCCCGCAGTTTGCCGGCCAGGGCATCCATGGCCGTGGCGACCGCCTGTGTCGAGGAATGACCGGGCGCGATCAGCAGACGCGGTTGCGAGTTGAACTTGCTCTTGCCGTCGAGCAGCGCCTGTAGGCCGGTACGCTCGCCGTTTGCCAGGACCCCGCCGATGACGGCCGATGTCTGTTGCGCGGGGTCGGCGGTCAACGCCACGCCGACAGCGACGATAACGGCCCTGGCTCGCGTGAACACGGCTTTGGCTGATTGGGTGATGGCCGAGTCTGGGCCAAAGGCCGCGATGGCTTCACGCTCGCTGGTCAGCAGGACCAACTGGTTGGGCCGCGCCAGTGCCGGGGCGCCTGGGGTGAAGGTGTCGCAAAGGCCGATGATGGACGACGACGGCACCGTAATCGGTCGCGATCCGGTGTCGACGTTGGTGACGGTGACGCCGTGAAAAAATCCTGCTGCACTCATTGTGCGGTCTCCAGAAACGACGAAGCCCCGCGTATGCGAGGCTTCGGGGGTTAAACAAAAATTGCTTGTTAACGTAAGTACGTACCGCTCTTACTCGATTTGATCCGCGAGCCAACCCGGTGGAGTCGGGCGCAGCTCGGGGCTTGGGAAACCATCTACCGTCGGCCAATCCCTCAAGGACTGCCTGTACCCCAGCAGTTCGGAAAACTGCACAGCCGTAATCATGGTTTCCTGGCCCATATCCACTTCGTCACGGTGGCGGGTCACTATCCACTCACTGGCGGATATCACCCTGTCTCTCCAGCGCCGCTCTGTTTCGGCCTGCTCCTCACTGGTTGGGGGCAAGGCCGGTGCTGCGACCGGTATCCCGTCTTCATCTGGAACAACTCGGCCACCTTCCTCCCGGACTCGTAACATCCGCTCGTATACTTCGTTTGACACCTCAAGCACATCATCAGGCATCGAACATTCATCGCTGCCAAGCTCGCCACTGATATCAGACCGATAAAAGGCAGTCACTGAAGGACTGAAGTAAAATTTCATGCATTACCTCCCTATTGCGAGTACGCGAAAACGACCTTCGGGAGAGAAGTTCCCGCCAGCACTGATCACGAAACGATCTTTGGTGACGTCACCTACGACGAGGCCACTGTTGTTCGCGTACCCCCCGGCTGTGCCGCTATGAAGGGCGGGGAAAACACCGAAGCATTCGTTTGGAAACGACACAGGAAAATAACGGTGGTCAGCCGCACCCAGGCTTTCTGTTACATCAAACACCTGTTGTATCCAGCCGTTCGGAAGTCGCAAGATTCCCGTGCCATTTGAACTCGAAACAGTCGCGTTTGAAGACGTCCATAACGGATCGCTTGAAGCCCAACGAATCGGGTTAGCTCCCGCTGGGGCCGACCGAACAGACGCTGAACCGGCGCTGCCGAAGATGCATACCGCAGGCTTTGTCTCGTCGTGTCGCAACCAAGACGCCCCATCCCAGTAACAGTTCTGAGCGATACAGGACTCTAAAGGGGATGTCAGAAACGCATAGGTTCCGCCATGAATATCAATGCTTTCGCCTGGCAGCGGGTTGTGATTGCGAATTGCATCAAGAATCCCATAAGAGGCCAGAGAATTTCCCTTGTTAGCCTTGGCATCCAGCTTGTAATCAATATCCACGATGCGGTACGAGTCCATAATGCCGTAACCAGCTAACGTCGTGGCCTTGTTGGCCTTGCCGGCCAACGCATTGGTCATAGTGGTAGCAAAGTTCGGGTCGTTCCCCAAAGCCTTTGCCAGCTCGTTCAGCGTGTCCAATGCCCCTGGCGATGAATCGACCAATGCGGCCAGGGCGGCAGCAACATAGGCAGTGTTGGCGGCTTGGAGCGAGTTTGTTCCCGGCGCAGCTGTGGGCACCGTGGGAATGCCAGTTAAGGCAGGGCTAGCTAAGTTGGCCTTACTCGCTAGCGCGTTGGTGACAGTGGTCGCGTAGGTATTGATGGCCCCCCAGACGAACGCAGCGTTTGCCAGTTCGCCGTAATTGCTCCCCGGAGCGGCTGTAGGCGCTGTGGGAGCACCCGTGAAATTAGGGCTCGCCAAGTTCGCTTTCATCGCGGGATCAAAGTTCCCATCGTGGAAAACGGTTCGCCACGCGTAAGAACCATTCGGCAAAACTCGCCGAAAAGAAAGAGTATCCATACCGCCCGCCACATCACCGGCAATATCGAACGCGGCATTTGCCCCCGGATATTTAATCCGCAGAAACACCCCCCAACCGGAGGATGGCGGCTTATCTGTAGTCTCGCTTATGTAGGTTCCAAAGGTTGTTTTGGCTAAATCAGCAATAGCCCCCGAAATTCCATATTGCGGGGTTGAGCTGATCGCATCCTCAATGCCATGACCTGCTAGTGTTGTGGGGTTGCTGCCCGACACCACTATGCCCCGCGCATTGATCGTAACTCGCTGATAAGTACCCGGCACTTTGTCCGCCGGCAGCACATCACCAATCGAGCGATCCACATACTCCCGTGTTGCCAGCACAATCGCCGGATCAATCTTCAGCACCACATTGGTGATGCTGGAAATAATGAAGTTCATCCGCACAATCTGCGTGCGACCGGAGCCCTGAGACAACATCGGCTTGAAGCTAGGCGCGCAGTTGGCGACCGCAACCAGATCGCCATCCGCGTCATATAGGCCGATCTCCCGCACCCACCAACCACCGACGTCGGCCGGGATCACTTGCTCGGCAATCAGCACCGAGGGGTTGAGCGGATCGACCATCAACTGATTCAGCGGTGCCCGGCGACGTTCGTTGATCAGCTTGGTCTGTAGCCGATCCGGGATTGGATCAGTGCCGTGGGCATCACCAACGCCCATCTGGGAAATGTTCCAGGGAATACCCAACGCATCCGCGTTGGCCTGTTTCGCCTCCCCCACCTTGGTGAGGATGGCGAAGAATTGCGAGTTAAGGTCAATCATGGGTACACGTCCAGGGTGTCGATGGTGTGCTCACGCCCTGCCGCGCCGATGTAGCCGGTGACCTCAATGTCACGCTGCATCGGTGGGTAGACGTTGATTTCATCGCCTTCATAGAGGGCGACGCCAATGTTTAAAGCGCCTCGGGTTTCCAAACTGATCGCCAGGCCAGTCAGGGGACGGCTGACCGGTTTGGCATCATCAATAAGCCGCTCCAGCTCCAGATAGGCCTCTTCGGTGATGCCCGTATCCAGCACGCCGACCTTCAATGCGAAGGTGCCGGGGACGCCTTCAGGCACCGTCTGCCACCACTCCAGCACCTCGATCAGGTAACCCAGCGGCTCCACCACCCGCCGCAGTGCGCCGATGGTGCCCTTATGGGCATGCACGTAGAACGACGAGCGGATGGCCGAGCGCTTGACCGCTTCGGTCCAGCGGGTGTCCCAGCGGTCGACAGACCAGTTCCAGGCCAACCAAGGCAGCAGGTGCGTCGGGCAAGTGTCAGGGTTGTACAAGGCGCGTAACGGGATCTCGGTTTTCTCAGCCATCGCGGCCTCGATGGCGCGCTCAAACTGCGTGCTGCTCAGGGGTAACCAACCGCTCATGTCAGCCTCCAAGCACCACGGTGAACCCGGTGCAGTAAGCGGCCTGGTACTTGCTCGGCTTCAGGTCAACCCAGTTTTTCAGCTCAACCCGGCCGACACCGCCGATATGCAACTGGGCGTCGATACCGGAGCGGGCGACTTCCAGTGCCAGACGTTTACGGGGATTGATCCAGGCGGCGAGGCGCTTATCAGCTTCAGCCCGGATCGCTTCGTTTTCCGGGCCGGCGCCGATCATGTGCAGCACCGCATCGATCCGGTACTCCAAAATCTCGGCGCTCTGCACCGTGAGGCGGTCGCCCACCGGGCGGATGTCATCGTCGCTAAGTTTGCTGTGCACCTGATCGAGCAGCACCTGATCGGCCTGGCCGCTGCCGGTCAGACTGAGCACCGTCACGACCACCTGCGCCGGAGCTGGGCTTTCTGCTGTGGCGTCGGCCACCAGCGCCGAGGCGTTGCGCGCATGGAAGATGTAGCTGTTACGGGGGCCAGCGGTGGTCAGTCCCTCATAGACCAGTTGGATCCGCTCGCGCAGGGCATCGTCAGACTCCCTGACTTCCTCCACGGGCGGCACGGCCAGCAGGTTGGCCGGCTGAATCACCAGCCGCTGCAACTTGACGTTGGCCGCCAGTTGGTCGAGATCCTCCTTTTCGGCATAGGCCAGCAACAACGCCTTGGCCGCATCGTTGACCCGTGCGCGGTTTTGCATCTTGCCGTAGGCGAACAGCTCCAGCAGCTTGACCACCGGATCGCTCTCCAGCGCCGCCGACCAGTTGTCGCCCATGTACTCGCGAAACGTCGCGAGCGCTTCGTCATACAGCGCCTCATAGTCCAGCGACTCCAGCACCTGCGGCGCCGGCAGTGCCGATAAATCCACCGTGCTCATGCCGACACCTCCAGCAGTTGCCGTTCGCCCAAATATTCGCCGGTCAGCTTGAAGTCGATACGGCCGCCAACGACGGCGACGACCTGTACCTGTTCCAGTTTTAGCCGTGGCTCCCACCGCTGCAGCGAACGGGCGACCTCGGCCTGTACCGCACTCTTCCAGCCTTCGTTCACCGGCAGGTCAACAAAGCGCCGTAGCAGGCTGCCGTACTCAGGCCGCATCCGCCGACTGCCCACGGGCGTGGCGAGAATGTCCCCGATGGACTGCCGGAGATGGTCGAGCCCGGACAGCGGTTGGCCGGTGCGGCGATCCATTCCGATCATCGGGGCTACTCCGCTTGTTTGAATTCGCTGTGCTGGGAAAGAAAGCCGAGCAACGTGTCGTCGCTGGCAGTGATACGGCCTTTGGCAACGCTGGCTGCACGACCGTCGGGCAGGATCAACGTGCGCGAGGTATAGACCTGATCGAGGAATACGACCCCACCAGCGGCCAACACGCCCGATGGAGGCGGTTCGACGACTGTAGGCAAGTCATCAGCCTTGTTCTTGCTCATAAATGGAAACTCCAAAAACGAAGAAGCCCGCACGCGGCGGGCTATGGATAACGGGAAGGTCAGTGTTTGTGGTTGGGCGTGTTGCCGCCCACATCGATCACTTTGCCGGCGGTGCTGATGTCGCCGGTCGCGTGTAATGTGCCGTCGATGCTCACCGCGCCCACCAGGTTGATTTGACCGGCCACCAACCGCGCACTGTCCGGCGTCATTTCCAGCACCGAACCGCCGACCTTGATGGTGACGGTGCCGGCCGGCAGGTCGATGGTGTAGCTGTTGGCCTGCCAGTCGTAGACCAGGGAGCCGCCATCCTCGAAACGCCAGACCTCGACATGATCGCGGTTGTCTGGCTGGGCACCAGCATTGCCGTACAGGCCAGGAATGAAGGTGCCCATCGCTGGCTCGCCACTGGGGCTCAACAGCACGCCCTGCTCTTTCAGGCTCGGCGCCCTCCAATGGCGTGCGTTGCCTGCGGCCTGAGAGTGCCAGCGCACCCAGGCGCTGACCCAATCGCCAGAGCGCACCCGCACCATGCCGGTGGACAAGTCGACCGCTTCCACCACGCAGGGCATGAGCATGGAGGCGATCATGCGGTCATGCTGGGCGACGGGGTAGCTCATTGCAGATCCTCTGGGGCGATGTACTTGCCTTCATTGCCGGCGCCAGTATCTTCATTGAAGCCAATCCGCAAGCTACCTGGCGGCTCATCCGGCCACGGCCATTCCTCTGTGCCCAGGCAGATGGTTTGCTCCCACTCCACCAACCACACGAAATAGCCGTCCAGTTCAGGTTTGGTCCAGTCCTGGGTAGAGCGTACAAACTCGGCGCAATCGACCTCCAGGCCCCAGCACTGCCCCCGCAGCAACACGGCCAACTGCGAGGCTAGTTGCACCGCCTGGCGTTGCGGGTCGAGGCTGATCGAGTCGACGACGATCCGCGCCTCGAACTTGCAAACCAGAGACGTTTCCCCGGTGCCGATATCCTGGCCGGGCTCCATCTCGGCCAGTTCCAGCAACGCCACGGGCGTGGGCATGGTGGTGTCTGCCGACAAGTCCGGCCAGAACGTGGCGCCCTGGATCCCCGGCAAATGCTCCTGCAGGTGTTGCTCGATGGCCTCATACAACTGATCGAGGCTGAATGGCTGATCAGACACGGGCGGTCCCCTTCAGATACTTCTGCAGTTCAAAGTTGAGTTCCTGCTTGAGGATCTCCAGCAAACGTTCGTCGGCACGTTTGATCCAGCTGTCGAAGTGCGGGCGCACCTGGTCCAGCGAAACCTTGGCCTTAGCCAGGGGGAAGCGGTTATCGCTTTCCTCGACAAAGCCCGAGCGGCGCCGGCCCTGTGAACTCTCGGGATAATCCGTGCTGTTGAAGTGTTTGCTGGAGGTGCGGATCCAGATATCAGGGCTGTTGCCGTACACCTGCTTGAGGAACGCACCCTGGTATCGCCGCCCCGCCACCGATACCCCGGCGCGGGTTTGTCGCGCCCGGCCAATGCGGCTGGCCTCGATGGCGTTGACCCCAAACCACAACTTGCCACGCAGGGTCCCGCCGCTCACCGGGTAGGCCCGCAAGCGTTGCCGGACGGCGCCGATGGCGATCCGCTCCTGCTTGCCCACAGCCCTCGCGATGTGCGTGCGCAACCAGCCCAACGTCTTGTTGATAGCCCGACGCTGGGCCGCTACGGCCGCTTTCGGCACCAACTGCCCGAACTCGCGCAACGCCTGAGAATGCACCGCTGACGGCTGGATGTGGAGCATCCCGCTGTTGCGCGTCTGATGTACGTAGCTGCCGACGCTCATGCACGCTTCCTCAATATCAGAGCTACCAGGCCATTGCCGTTGGGCTCCAGTTGCAGCAGGTCGTAGTCACCACCACCGTCCAAGGCCGGCACATCGACCGTGACCCGCAGGCCTTTGCTCAGGCCGTCCGAGTCCTTCACGCGAATCTCAAAGCGAGGCTCGCGGATGGCGGTCTGGACCTTGCCGAACGCCGGTTGCTTCCACGGTGCCGAGAACATGCCCAAAACCGGCTCGGCGCGACCTTCGATCAAGGCGCTGTCGCCCAGGGTGTCGAAGATCACGTCGTCGATGTCGTCGATCAGATCGCGGAAGGCCATGGTCAGAGTTCCAGCAGGATCTGCGCCCGTGGCCGCGTGCAAAGGTGCAGCGGGTTGGACTGAGCCTCACCGGCCACGCCCTTATTGAAGGGCAGCGGTTCGATCTTGCTGTAGTACGGGATGCCCTGGGTGTTGACCGTTTCCATGTAGTCGGCCGGCGCAAAACACGAGATGTACAGTTCGGGTACGCCCTCGGGGATCAGCAGGGCCTTGTCGTCGTGGACGAACGATACGCCGGCAATCTTGCCGCGATAGCGCTCCCAGACGATCCCGCCAAACTCGAAGCTTTCACGGGCATCACCACGCAAGGCGGCGGCCTGTTGGCTATTGAGGTAAGTCTCTTTGACCGAACGGTGGACGATCAATTTGTTCCAGTAGTTCTTGCCGCAAAAAGCGCGGGAGCCGGTGCTGGTGATGCTGCCCAGGGCGTCCTCTTGCATATCCAAGGCTTCGCCGCATTTGACCCGCAGCTCAGTGTCAGGACTGTTCAGGCCCATCGACAGCTTCTGGCGGTTCACACCGAAGGTCTTGTAGATGTCCAACAGGATCGTCTTGCCATCGGCATCCAGCACCTGGCCATTCAAGGCGCCCATGCGCTGGAATTCGTGAGTAGCATCCAACTGTCGCCGGGCTTTACCCAGCCGCTTGTTGACCACGTCCTGCACCGCCTGCAACTCACTACGGGTACCAAAGGCACGGATGCCCTGGATTTCATCCGCCTTGATGGTGAATCGCTCGGGCAGATGCACGGTGTTGAACGGGATCATCTGACGCCGGGACCCGGCGACCACCAGGCCCGACGTGCCACGCTCACCGGCTGGCACCAGGGCCAGGGTCTCGCCGTCCTTCTCGATCTGCACGGTCAGGGTGCTGATGCCCTCTTCGCGGAACAGACCCAAGCTACTGATGCGACCGGGCAGGTATTCCTGATCATTGATTGCAGCGGTCAACGAGGAGACGCTGAACACATCGTCTTCAAAAATGGCAATCTCGGCCATGGGGTACTCTCCAGAAATGAAAAATCCCGCACTCGGCGGGATGAATAAATGGGGATCGCCTTAGCGGACGATCACGAAATTGGCGGCCAAGGCCTTTTCACCTGCGGGATCGAGGCCAGTTAAGTGGGCTTCGCTGACCTCGGCCAGCCGCACCACAGCACGACCACGACGAGGAACATCCGACTCGCCCAGCGGCCCCCAGAGGATCGCGACAGCGTTTTCGGTGCCGTCTTCGGCGGTTGGGGTATACGGCGCGAACTCGCCCGAGAGCGTCACCAGGCCAAGGATCTGGCCGGGCTGTAGCGCTGGCCCTGCCGCGACGTTGATCGCTTCACGGGAAATGTTGCCGGCGCCTTCGGACAGCAGGAACTCGCCTGCGTGCATCGATTCGGTTTTCATGCTCTTGCTCCTTTCGAGGTTCCGTTCTGCGCCGCCTGACGGGATGCCCAGATCGCTTGGGGGTCGGCCTGTTTGGCCTTGATTGTGGGTGCTGGGTCATCATCCAGCGGCAGGCTGTTGTCGATTTCAAAGCCGCCACCTTTGCCCACCAGCTTGTCGAACAGACGCGCCCGGACAGCGGCTTCGTCCAAACCGGCACTGATGAATCCGCCGGTCAGCTCTGGCAGGCGTGCTGCCACACAGAGGCTATGCAGCGCCTTCGCTTTGGTCAGCGCTGCCTGGATCACGGCCTCGCTTTCAAGCTTGGTCGTAGCGAGCAACGGTTCCACCAGGTTGCTGATGCCCGCTGCTGCACAACCCTGCGTCACCATCAGCGCCAGCTTGGCCGCATCCAGTACAGGGGCCGGTGGGTCGACCGGCTCCGTTGGCTCCGTCTCCGGCTCGTCATCAAACTGGGCGAGCAGCTCGGCGGGGGCGTTCTGGAAACGCTGCAGCACGCTGCCCTGGCCGAGACAGGCTTGAACCTTGAGCCCGTCGCCCACCTCATCGGCCAGCCCCAGCGCCACCGCTTCATTGGCGGTGAGCCAGGTTTCCGCGTGGACCATGCGCCGCAGCTCTACTTCGTCGATGTCCGGCGCCTTGGACTTGTAAGCCGCGATGATCGCCTCCAAGGTCTGGTCCAACACATCAGCGACCCGGCGGAAGTCTTCAGCATCACCGCCGCTGAAGGTGTAGGGGTTGTGGATCATCAACATGGCGTTGGCCGCGATCACCACCCGGTGTGCGCCACAGACCGCGACACTGGCCGCGCTGGCTGCCAGGGCATCAATGCGGCCGGTGCAGCGCTCGCCCAGGCGCGACAGCGCGTTGTGGATCGCCAGACCGTCGAACAGATCGCCGCCGATGCTGTTGAACGCCACGATGATCGGTGAAGTACCGTCATCCATGGCGCGCAGATCCTGCACGAACTGATTGGCCGTAACGCCCCACGCGCCGATCTCGCCGTATACGAAGATCTCGATGCTGCGTTGCTCCGCTTCGCCGCTGGCCTGGAGGGTGTACCAACTCTTGTCCGCGACCTTTACCGGCTTGCCAGCCTTGTCATAAATGCGCGGGATCGCTTTTTTGCTCATGGTTGTTCCTTGTCATCAATCGGCTCGATGGCATCAAGCGTGGTGTAGTTGAGGCCAAGGTCATTGGCCCTGGCGAGGTCAGCGGCGTTTTCTGCGTCGATGGTTTCCGCGTCGTAGCCGTTGCGCAGGCACATCTCGCTGCGTGAACCGAAGCCGGCCTGCACTTCCATCCGCCGAGCCTGTACGTCCTGCACCGGCTGGATGTAAGCCCAGCCCTGCGGCACCCAGCGCGTACGCAGGTATTCACGCCGACGTTGCGCGTAATCCTCCAGCACCAGAGCACCAGACAGCACCGCCATGTCCATCCAGGCAGCCCGCACCGGGCGGCATAACTGATGCACGTACACGCCGAATTGCAGTTGCTCCAGGCGCCGCCGAAACTCGTTGAGCACCACCCGCAGCGCCCGGTCGTTGACCTCGCGCATGTCGCCCGTGAGGATCTCGTAGGGCGTGCCCGAACCCGCCGCCGCAGCCATCAGCTGCTGTCGCATAAAGTCCGGGTAGTTGTTACCGGCGTCTGGTGGTTTGGAGAACTCCACCTCTTCGCCTGGCCCCAGTTCCTGCATGGTGCCGGGCTCCAGGGCGACCATCGGCGTGAAGCCATCGCGGTCCAGATTCAGCAGTTGGCCGGTGGTGGGATCTCGTGGCTGTTGCGTGGCTTCCGGCGCCGGCCTGCTGATAAAGCCCGCGAACAGGTTGGCGACCTCCTGCCTGAACAACACCGCGTCATCGTAATTATCCAGGCTGCGCAGGCGTTTCAGGACCGGCGCCAAGCGAGGCACGCCGCGCAACTGGCCCGGCTCCACCGGCTCGAAGATGTGCAGCACCTGGGTGGCCCGCACGCGCACCAACTGGTTGTAACCGCTGTTCAACGACGACGAATCGCGAGGGTGTGAGCGGTACATCCAGTACGCCACGCGCTTGCCCGCCGGGGTGAACTCGATCCCGGCGCGGATGATGTTGCCGTTTTTAGTAGTCTCAAATTTGTCGTGCGGGACGAACTCCGGGGCCAGGGCTTGCAGTTGCAACGGTACCGCCAGCCCTTCGTCCATACTGCGTGGCCGCAGCCGGACAAAACATTCACCGGCCGTTTCCACGGTGCGCGCCACCAGGGCCTGCATGCCGTAGAAGTCGGTCAGCTCGTCGGCGTCTGCCTCATCTACCCAGTCATCCCACAGTTGCTGCTTTACCTTGCGTAGCGCGGCATCGTCGGTGGTCGGCCTGGGCGTAATGCCCGTGCCGATCAGGTTGCTGACACGTTTGTCTATGACGTTGAACGCATACGGATCATTGCGCACCGCTGCCCTTGAACGCGCCCGCAGGTTTCGCAGGGCCGGGGTGTTGATGCTGTTGATGCCGTTGTCGCTGGCTTCCCAACTGGCCGAACGGCGGCCCTCCCCGGCGCCTTCGTAACTGGCCTTGATGTTCGACGGCAACAAGAATCCACTGCGCGAGAGCGTCGGAAAATGTCGGGCCATTAGATCCCCTTGCCTCCGTGAGTGAGCCGGATCACGCGAGAACGTGGTCCGGCAGAATCGGTCAGCGACGTGCGGATCTGGTCGCGGGCCTTGAGTAGTTCGTCGATGGAGCGGTATTCCACCGTGCGGTCGCTGTAGCGCACGGTCTTTTCACCGCGTGCAATGGCGCGCTCGATGGCTTCGAGGTGCTTTGGGGTAAACGACATTTGCGTGTTCCTTAATAACTACAAGCAATAGAGCAAAGTTCTAAAAACTCTCAAAAACTGTAAAACTTCACAGTTACAAAAACAACAAATCTAAAATAGTATTTATTTAAATCAGCCCCAACCACCAAAACATAATGATCAACTTAAAATATAGAGGCTTTTTAAAATGACATACGTCGTAACCCAAAACTGCATAAAATGCAAACACACAGACTGCGTTGCGGTTTGCCCGGTAGACTGCTTCTATGAAGGCCCCAACTTCTTAGCCATTAATCCCGACGAATGTATTGATTGTGCGGCTTGCGAGGTTGAATGCCCCGAGGATGCCATTTACGCAGAAGAAGACGTTCCAGCAAACCAGCGAGGCTTCATAGAACTAAATGCCAAACTTTGTAGAACCTGGCCATCAATAGTTCAACAAAAGTCGCCTCTTCCAGAGGCCGCAGAGTGGAGCAATCGCGAGGACAAATTAAAATATTTAATTTACTAATTGTTTTATCACCGCCTTTTGAGATAACCACTAGTTGAGCTACGACGTGTGGCACGTACAGTGCTTTGTGATTGTGTGACCAAAACTACTGAGTGCGGCTGCTGTACAGCGGTTGAAGTTTGTTCTTTTTCGTGGTGCCCCTGAACAGGCGGAGCCGTATAGCCCTCGTCAAACAAACCGGACTGCGCCAGCGCCTGCCGAACCCGCTCCCAGTCATGTTCCTGGTAGCGGTTGATCCCCAGGTAATGGGCCATCGCCAGGCAGTACACCATCAGGTCGAGCGCTTCGTTGCGCTCGGCTTTGCCCTTGACCCACTCGATACGCTTGTAGCCTTTGACGTATCGGGCCACCTTGCGCTCGGCAACGCACTGGGCAAAGAACTCGTCGGGCAGGTCGTTGGCAAAGTGCAGCGCACCAGGGCCGTCCTCGAACGGGTAGCGGTTGTAGATCCAGTCTTTGGCCGTGTCAGTGCCGACAAACCACAGCTCGACGCCGTTGCGTTCGGTCTGGCCCTTCCACGTCACATCCTGCATCGAAGGGCGTTGAGCGATAACCGGCTTGCCGGGCTTGCTCGCGCCCTTGATGGCGAAGATGTTGCGCCAGCGCCGTGCACGGCAGAACTGATAAACCTCATCCGTGTGGTGACCACCGGAGTCGACTGCCGTCGCCAGGATCGCCAGCCCAACACCACAAGGGTGTCGGTATCGAACCTTGAGTTTTTCGTCCAATACCGCCCAGGTGCGCTCATCCGCAGGGTCGCCCCAGATCACCTGGTGGTCGACCACCCAACGCTCCATGCCGACGCCGAAGCCCATCACCATCAGCTCCAGGCGGTTGGCCTGGACGTCGACGGCGCCGGTCAGCATCAGCACGCCCACCGGCATGCTGCCGAGGGTGTAGGTCTCCAGCCGCGCCCGAGCGACCAGCACCTCGGCCTTGGTTTGCTCTTGCGCGCTGTCCCAGACCTTGGCGAGGCGGGTGTTGTAAAACACCTGCATCAGGCCCATGTCGCCCTTGGCTTGAGCCTTCTTGGCGTCTTCAAACTCCTCGGCCAGTGACGGCCAGTCCTTCCAGCCAATCGGCGAGTACAGCGCGTTAAGGTGAAAGCCCACCGTCTTACCGTCGCCGCTACCATGGGCGCGCCACTCGCCACGGGCGAGCATGTCAGTCTTGTGGTGTTCTTCGATCAGCACGTCACATTCAGGCGCGGCGCACTGGTAGTGAACCGCGCTGTAGTCCTTGCTGTAGAGCAGCCGCTCCCACTCCAGCACCTGCATATGCCCGCAGGTGGGACATGGCACGTAGTAGTAACGCTGGTCACTGGACTCGAACAAGTCCGAGATCCGCGAAGCGCCCTTGATCGTGGGCGAGCTGGAGAAGTAGATCTTCGCATTGCGGCCGAAGTTGGTCGCCCGCGTTTCCGCCAGAACGATGGGGTCACCTTCCTGGCCGACATCGTTTTCCCAGCGGTCGACCTCATCGCCGTAGATGTAGCGTGCCGACAGTTCCGACAGGTTCGCCGCAGAGCCCGCGGTGGTGACGTACAGGGCACCGCCCTCGAACTCCTTGGTGTCCATGGTGTTGCGGGCATCCCGCGAGCGGCTGGCCGCTACACGCTTCGCCAGCTCTGGAGTTGCCTTGATGGTCTTGCTGATCCGCCCGGAAACACGCTTCGACAGACCCAGGCTGGGCAACAGCGCCAGGATGTTGGACGGCGCCATATGGATCAGGCCGCCCATCCAGTTCAGCGCGATCTGCGTTTTCATCAACTGCGAAGCCACCATGGTGACCACACGCCGGCACGGGTGGGCCGGCGACAGGCAGCGCATGGGCTCGCGAGCGTACGGCGTACGTTCTGTCCGATACTGGCCGGGCTCAGGCGCACCAGTGTCTCGCGGGATGCGCATGTACTCGTCAGCCCACTCGTCGATCCAGAGATCTGGGTCGGGTCGTAGCCCACGGAAATACGCCTCACGGTACGCACGGTCACCGTCAGGAAATTCCGTGGTCATAGGTCAGCTCGTTGTCATCGCTCGTTCAAGGTCGGAGGAAGACATGCGCTCAGCCTCTTCCAGTGATTTACGGAGTGTCGCCGCCAGGTGTTTCTCGATGTCCCAAGGGTCGGTCATGGCTGCCAGCTTGTGGGACAGCTGGGGCAGCAGGCCGAACAGTTGGTCGCGCAGATGGCGCCCCGCGTTGTAGGCGCCCAGCTCGACAGCATCCCTGGCGACCAGCGAGCCCTGTGCCTTGTGCAGCTCGATCTCGGCCAGTTGCGCCAGGTTGTGTTCGCGCATGGCGCGAGCCTTCTGGAAGTCGTGGCCCTTGGCGGTGATGGGCTGCTGCGGCGCAGCCGTGTTAGTCGGCTCGACCTGGGGGGACAGTTGACTGTAAACATCACGCTGGATCCGGTCCTGTTGGTGTCGAGCCGCGACGGCGGCCTTGCTGGGGTCGGCGGTTTCGAGGATCAGTGCTTCGGTTGCCAGCACGTCCACCTGTTTGCCATCTGGCGACAGCACCAGGCGATTGTTGCCTTTGAGCCAGGTGATGTAACTCGGCGTCCTGCCGATGCGAGCCGCGAAAGCGCTTTTAGACAGGAACAGTAGATCCGTCATAAGCCCTCCTTTTCAACGGCTTTTCAATGGAAACCTTTCAATTTCAATGGATTGAATTTCAGTAAGCTGGCAACCCATCCGCTAACGCTTTCCCGCGGGTTTCATGCCCCGTGCCCCTCGAATATCGCCAGGGTCCCCGGCGACTTTTCTGCGCCACATTTTGGTGCGTATCGATGGAGGCCACGTGTTCCGTAGCCTCCAGCGCATCACCCTTGACCGCCCCCCGAGGGCGGCACATCGCACACGCCCAACCGCTTGGCGGCCCAGCGTTCGTACAGGCCGATGGCGACATCGGCGCCGGCCATCGCGGTGAGGCAGCCGATGCTCCCCGCCGCCAGGACCGACATACCCGAGGCGTGCAACAACATCACGGTGGAAACCCCGCAGACCACGCAGGCCCCGGAGCGAAGCAGCAAGCGGCGAACCAAAGACCAACCGCTCACCCCCGCCTTGTCGGCCCGCCATGCCTCGCCGGAAATCCCGCCGACCAGGGACAGTACGATCACCATCCAGATCGGCATCTCAATAAGCGCTTGCTGCTCGTTTGTCATTGCCCTACCCCATAAACGCAAAAACCCGGCGCGAGGGCCGGGTTTGGTGTGTTGGTGAGTGCCGCTGCTTGCGGTCGCACCTATCGAAGATGGGTACTTTTTACAGGTGGATTTTACTGGCAGCAAGCAGGTTTTAATGCCATGGCGCAATACGGGTGCAATACGGGTATGACGCAGGTGCAACGGAGGGACAACGCATTCAATCGGCTATCGCTTCTGGTGCCCCGTCTTACCTGTCCTACTATTCTGACTCGAAGTAGGACAGCTACAGGCGCCTAAAAACGGGGCTCTGCCCTACTGTCCTACCTTATTTACTTTTTCCTTGTGTATAGAGAGAAATCTAAAAGCACGCATGCGCGCCATGGGCGCGACTACGTGCCCGCTACGCTCATGTGTGCGCGGGGTGGGTGAAGGTTGGACAGTAGGACAGGCTAACAACGGCACGGCCTGCGGCTGTCCTACCGCACGAATTAGCAGTAGGACAAGGCCGGACAGTAGGACAGACGCAGACGGAGTGACGGCAAGGTTCATGCAGCCTTCCCCATCAGCATTCCCTGAATGAAGACGTGAGCGTCATGCAGACGTATGTAGTACGTGCGCGAGCTGCAGGCACAGTGCAACAACTTCTGCGACAGGAAGCTTTGGTGATTGCAGTAGTGCTCCCAAACGACCAAGGCAAGCCGAGGCGGTAAGTGCTTGCGAACAATTAACTCAATATCGGCCGACTCATCCAACAAGATCCGGCTCCCGCGAGTGCCGCGTATCAGCTCGCCCTTACACTCCATCAGCATGGCGATCATGTTGCCGCCACTCGGCCCGCCACAATCTTCCGGCACAGGCGAATGCAGATCCTGCGCCCAGAGTTTGAGCATCTCGTCGATTCGCTTAATCAAAACAAGGCTCCTCTTCCACCGTCTGCTGCAATGCAGCCCCACGCCCCCAGGTCGGTGGCTTCTGATAGGCCCACTGCCGCACACCGCTTTTTGCCAACGCCGGCATGCGCTTCTTCCGCCAACCCAAGCGGTGCATGATCGCGCCGACTCGCATTTGCTCGGGCTTACCCCAATGGCCGAAGTCCAGCTTTAGGGCCTGGGTCAGGATCTCGTTGCCGGTGGCGGTTTCGCCGATCTGCGACTCTTCCATCCAGGTCAGGATCGGCCCTTCCCACTCATCCACCACAAAACGTTCGTCCTGGGCTTCGCTGAACATCTTGGTTTCGTCCTTGGTTACCCACCAGATATCGCCAGCTTCGTAGCAAAACAGCGCCTCGGCCCATAGCTGGTCGCGGATCTCGCGCAGCTTTTCCAGATCGACCTTGTTGCAGTACACCGGCCAGTAACGGCGGTTGCCGGTGGCGTCCTTGAGGTATTCCTCTTGGTTGGTGGTGCCCACGAACACACACTGACGTGGCACGTCATTCGTTCTGCGGCCATAGCTCTCGCGGTAGGTGTCGGTGGAGGCCGAGAAAAACTGCTTGGCCTTGGTGCTTTCTGCCTTGTTGAAGCTATCCAGTTCCCCCAGCTCGACGAGCCACTTACCGCGGATCGCTTGGAAGCTGTCCTTGTCACCGAGGGCAAAGGGCGTGTCCATGAACCACTCGCCACCGAGAACGCCCATGGCCGTGGACTTACCGGCGCCCTGCCCTCCTTCGAGGATCATCACCGAGTCGGCCTTGCAGCCAGGACGCATCACCCGTGCGACCGCCGAGATAGGCCATCGCTTACCGACCTTGGCCGAGTATTCCGTGGCCTGGACGCCCAGCACATCAGTCAGCCAGGTTTCCAGGCGCGGGACGCGATCCCATTCAAGCTTGCGCAAGTACTCGCGCACCGGATGGAAGGAATGGTCATGGGCAACGACGCTCACCGCCTCGATCACATGGGATGCTTTGACCCGCAGGTTGTATTGCTGCGCAAGCCACTTCATCACCCGCATGTCATCGATGTCCGCCCAATCGCCGGCACCGCCTCCAAAGGGCGCAGACCGCAGCTTCACGATCTTGGAACTGAACACGCTGTAACCGATAACACCGGCCCAGCGCTCATCATTGCCCAGGATCAGCTCGACGTTTTGCATGTGCGCGATCAGCGAACCGTTTTCGGTGCGCGCAAGCTGATCCTTCCAACCACCTGCTGCAGGAGGCTTGACCACCGCCAGCACCTGGCGGCGGACCGCCTCCAATCCCTCGGCAATGTGCAGGTCGTTGAAGTCAGTCCACTTGATCTCGCGCTCGATGGAAAATACCGGTGCGACCACTTGGCCGCCGACAATCAGCGCGGCGTTATTGGCCTTCTCTTCACCTGGGTTCCAGGGCTCGCCGTTCGGGCGTTTGGTTTGCCAGTCATCATCGCGGCAGATGATCAGCGGACAACCGGGAAAACGCTCGCGCATGGCCTTGGAAACTGGCAGCAAGTTGCCGGCATCAAAGGCAATGGCGACGGTCAGCGACGTCGCCATGTGCAGGCTGGCGCCCGTGGCGTACCCCTCACAGACCAGCACAGGCTCACCCGGCTCAGGATGGGGGCCTATCAAATGGAAGGCACCCTCTTTTGACATACCAGGTGGCCAGTATTGTTTATCCCGACCAGTGTCTTCTTGCTTGGCCGGGAAGATCACCTGCAGACCGACGATCTGATCCCGCACGTTGCACATAGGCACCAGAAATGCGCCAGTACGTGGCGCATAGCGAACCTTGAAACCAACGATATGCTTTCGGTCGAGATAGTCGCTCTTGCCCTTCTCTGGCATGCGTTTGAACAGACCAGCCGCACGATTGGCTGCACGGCGTGAGGCATTGGCCTTGACCTCGGCGGCCTTGCGCTTGGCCTCTTCCTGCCGAGCGCGCATAACTTCGCGCTCTTCAGGGCTGATACGACCGGCCTTGACCTTGATTTTTTGGGTGTCGCCGGAGCGCCAGTCACCGAAACTGCCGAAGATCAGTGTCTCGCCTTTATCCGTACGATGTTCGTAGGCCACATACCAGCCGTTCTTTTCCTTGCCTTTGTCCTGCGACGTCTTGCAACGGGTCAGCTTGCCGTACACCAAGGGCTGTTCGGGCTCCAGACCATAATCTGAAAACTGCGCGATAACCTCGTTGAGTACCTCATCGAGCATGGCGAGCCCTCCGCACTTCGTCGATGCTTTCGCACGTTACGCACTGTGTGCAACCTGGGCTCGCAATACGACGCGCCAACGGGATAGGCTCATCGCATCCCTCACAGAACATAAACGAATGCGAAGCTGTGGCGGGTTTGCTTGCCCTACGTGCAGCAAGGGCTCGATCCAGTCGCTCTTGCACCAGGTCATTGGCAAAATCGGCGATGTCAGCCATGGTCAGCACCCCGCGTGATTTGGTTCACGTATGCGGCGCGGTTGACCATCCCCAGCAGCCCCTGAATACCGCGAAACACCTGCAGGCGAATTTCGGCCAGCTCGGAATCACTGACGACCCCATCACCAATGCTCTTGGCCCAGGTATCAGCCAGATCTGCCACCTGCCGGAAGTAGCCAGCAATACCTGTGGTCAGGGTTTCCGGCATATCGCTGGTGTACGCCTCGGCCAGCTCCTGCCAGGTCGTGTCGCCGACCAGGGCATGCACCGCATCAAGAATGCGCCGGTCCTTAGTCAGCTCCAGGATCTCGCCAAATTCTTGGACGTTGACCGTGTGGGTGGGATGGGTGGGAGACAACTTGTGTTGCAAAGTGGTGGGGTTGCGGCCGGTAGTGGCGGCGATTGCAGCGGCACCGCCGGGATAGTCCCGTGCGGCGTGGTACAGCGCTAATTCGAGCGTCAGGACTTCCCTGTGTGCTCGATCAACGCAACTCAGAGCAATTCGGCTCATGGCATTAATCCTAATAAGTTGCCAGTGCCGCGCGGCGTGCAGTGGTGATACATTTGCCGCGTGGCTTGAAAGGGCCCAAACGCCGGCCAGATCTTAGGGATCGAAACCGGCACCGTGCCGAGGCGAGCAATCCGTTGCTCACCTCTGGCGCAACAGCTGCCTAATCTGTGGTGGAAAAGGCAGCAACCCAAGGCATCCGTGCCTTGAAAGCGCGGTAAAGGGAGGTGGTTTAGCATGTGGTGTGCCCGCCTACCTTTATCGCGACCCGACAGCACTGTGGTGGTGTGTGCCGGGAGGAACTGGGCGGCCCTTGGGCCGCCTTTTTTCTATCTACGCTGCAGCTTTCTGCGGGGCCGACGCGTTGAGCAACCAGGCGGCATCAAACGAGTTGCCCTTTTGCTGCGCTGCGGTCGCTAACAGTTCTGCGTAGCGCGTTTCACCGGTGTAATCGGTGCGAGGAAGGCTTGCGGCCAAGCGCCATTTATTGAGCGCCTGATAGCTCCTTTCACACACCTTGGCGGCGGCACCGATACCGCCTACTGCTTCAAATGCGAACGCAATGGCGCTCGGAAATTCTGCGGGGTCCAACATGGCAACCTCCATTTATCAACTCGCGGTTGATATTAACATCAACTGACTATTGCGCAACCCCTGTGAGAGTATCAACTCATGGTTGATAAGAATGAGTTACGGGCAGCTTTCACGGCGCGCCTTCACGAAGCACTCGACGATGCCGGTGTACGCACCCGGGGACGTGGTGCGGACATTCATAGGCATTTGGTGAAGGTTGGGGCTGAAAAAAAGCCGCAGGCTATCAGCAAGTGGCTGAATGGCGACGCTGTGCCTGGGCCGGACAGCATGACTGTGCTTTGCTCGTGGTTGAAGGTGAGGCAGGAATGGTTGCAGTACGGAGTGCTGCCTAAAAATCCAAATGGGGACAGCAATGTCCATCAGATCGGCGCAGGCAGTGACAGCAATGTCCGAGAGATAACTCGTCGGTTTGGAAAAGTCCCATTGATATCTTGGGTGCAGGCCGGTGCTTGGTGTGAGTCAAATTTTGAGTTGCATGACGGAGAGTCATGGCTGTCTTGCCCTGTACCTATCAGTGAGAGTGGTTATGCGCTGAAGGTACTTGGTGACTCCATGACGAACCCCGGCCCAGGTCGCAGCTACCCCACCGGATGCATCATATTTGTTGATCCAGAAGCCGAAACGAAAACCGGCGACCGGGTTATTGCGAGAGTTCCACGAACCAACGAGGCAACATTTAAAATACTAGTAGAAGATGCGGGCAGGCAATTTTTGAGACCTATTAATCCGCAATACCCAATCATTGATATTACGGAGGAAACTCATATTTGTGGAAAGGTAGTAGGCTCTTTTATACCTGAATAACCCTACCCAAATACTGACTTTTGCAGTAAGACACTCTTATCATAAAAATTGGTGTAAGGACTTATTTCTTTCACCAACGAATCAGCAAGATCATTACACTCTATAAAAAGCCAAGCCAATGCCTCAAGCTTGTTTTCACTATCAAAAACCTTCCGTGTCATATCGGGCGTATTCATATTCTCCCGATGAGACTTATTATCCAATAAATATTGAAGACGACTACGAAGAATCTCAACGAGGCCCAACTGGAGATAGCTTGGAACCGACAACTGGGATCGCATATCATAAGCTATAGACAATACATCAAAGCTATTTATATTTTTTATCGACTCCTGACTAGGCCCAGTAGCGTCAGACTGCAGAGTCTTCATCAATCGAATAACACGCTTAAGATTTCCATTTACAGCGGCATCAGCATCGTTAATTGTTTTTCGGTTCAAGAAAGGAAAATTCTTAAACAGTGAACCTTCATGCTTATTGTAAATTTTTACAGCTTTATAATGCTCCAGCCTTGTTGTTTGATAGTCAATAGTATGAAACCACGCTGCTGGAACAATATCAACTTTACGTCTCAGACTTCCCCCTTCCAAAGCTATCGACTTAGCTCCCTTTATATTTACATCCACTGCTGGGAAATTCTTCGTTAAAATTGCTTCTGAGCGCGTGCGCAATTCGCCCACGATAGCTTCCATCGGCCGGGTATCAGTTGCATTGGTGTAAAAATTAGGTACTACACGCGGCGTTTCAGTCAAAACAGTAGCCTGTACTATTACAAGCATATCTACATCAGAATAGCCCTTGATATGAACATCAAGCCCCACTGAGCCTTGAAGGCGAGTATCAACTTTGAAATTTCCACTTTCCAAATCACCCGAAAGACTGGCTGCAACTCTCTCGCCTTCTTTGATGGAAATTTCTGTGTATTTTTTCTCAACGGCTGACATTGCGCCAATTGCGTACTTAACGCCGTCAGGCTCCTGTAGTGACTCAAACACCTCTCTTGACTTATACAACTCATTATTACTGGCAGTTCCTATTGCAGAGTCCATAGCTTCTGTAGCGTACGAGTACTCCGGCCCCTGCCGCCTTTGCTTAAGAGAACCGAGTCTTTTTGAAAAATCCATTATGCGACCTTCCTTTTCATTTCAATAACACCAAAGGTGTTGCGCCCTGCGTGATTAAAGTACCTACTTTTACCAAAAGTTAAATCTTTGTTCAGTTCTACCTCACAATAGCCTTTGTGATGACTTAATTCGTGAGAACTCTCAACTTCTGGATCATTGCTATAACTGTACGTTAGCAGCCACCCACCCAACGGACTATGACGCTTTGAAATAGTAGCTGTATAACTCCAACTCTGGCTTGTCTCTGTTTTGAGATGTATAAGTATCTGCTTCCAGTTTTGAGTAATGCCGATTTCTCCGTGCCAATTCCAACGAACGGCTCCAGACTCGTCTAGCGTTTTACCGAGGAACGCCCACTCACCACTGAGGTCAGGAATTTCAAGAATGTTGAATTTCCACGCCCAAGCGTTAACGAGAACATGAAGAACAAAATAAATCAGTCCAGTAGTAATTGTGGCCTTCCCGAACGCCTCCCAGCCCGTTAAGGAGTTTGCATAAGAAAAAAGCTGAGTTAACCCTCCAGCAACTAATATCGAGCCAACACCTAACCATCTCCCAATTGCGACCCTATCATGCCCAAATATTGCATAGTCATGCATTGTAGAACTCCTTTTCACATATCTTGAATAGCAGCGAAAGCCATCCTTTAGCCAGTATGGGGTAGTGATTTCTAAAAAATCAAAATATCAACCACTGGTTGTTGACTAAATTAAACTATTGGTTGATATTTGCTTCACTCTTCCACCACAGAGCGAGGCAACACCATGCACACCACAGCCACCCTGCACGTCCACCCGGCCGCTGCTAACCCCTCCCGCATCTTTGAAATCCGCCGCCTGGCACAAGACTGCGGCTGCGCCTTCATCGCGTCCAAACCCAAGCTTAAACAGCGCTCCGCACCAGCCCCTTTCGACCCAAACGGCGGAGGGCAAGCGGCATGAGAAAGTACAAACTCGACAACCGCACTCTGGCCCTGCTCAAGGCCCAGGTCAGCCTGACCGAAACCTTCAACCACCACCTGCGCGCCGACACGCAGCGCGAGGTTCTGGCCTTCCGCCTGAACGTCGAGCGCCGCAAAATCGACACGCACTTCACAGTTGAACTGGGCAGCGAACGCCACACGCTGACCCTAACCAACAGCAAGAAGATGCATCTCAAGCTTGCGGACTTCATTGAAGAGATAGTCAATGGGCCAACCACCCTTGCCGATCCTTCCTCTCTGCCGCACGCAGACCGCCGCTACGGTGTGTTCGGGACGGAACACAAGCAGCAGGTATTCGACCTGGTGCAAACCGGCGGCGCCCTGAGTCTCGATATGGGCTTCGAGCAACCGATCAACCTGGCAATCCACCGCAGCAAAACCCGCACTGGCATCACCACCATCATGAGCATCGGCGTCAGGAAGCCGCGCACCAAGTGCTTCACGGTGTACGGCAGTGACGTGGAGATCTATTCCATGGTGGCCGAGTCCATCACCCACCTGGCCGCCGTGGCGACTCCCGCCGCGCATGCAGCCTAGGAGGACGACATGGAACGTAGCCTTGAAAAAGCCGCCAAGTACTTCGGCCTCACCCGCCCCAAGCTGATCGCACTCATGCGTGCAAAGGGCTTGCTCAACGACCGCAACCTGCCGTCCTTTCCGGTGCGGGATCGCGAGTACCTGCGCGTAAAAGACAGCAACTGGTATCACGAGACCGCTGGCATGCAGTACAGCCAGTCGACAAAGGTCCGACAAGCCGGCATCCGCTGGCTCGCCGACCAACTGGGGCTCGAACTACCAGCCATCCCGGCAGACAACCGTGACGTGGCCTAGGGAGTACGCCCGCCAGATCGTCGCCATGGGCACACGCGAGGAGCGCAACGCCGCGCTCCTCGAAGTGCCGGAACATCTGCGGGAGCTGACCAAACGCCATTGCCTGAATGCCTGGAACCACCCTTCACGACTCAAACGCAAGGAGGCCGCAGCACATGAGCAACACCAGCCAGACACCGCTACGACTGCAACCCGCGCCGGATAGCGCGACCGTCGAGATGCTGCACCAACTCTTCGGTGACGTGCTTATTCCCCTGGAAAAGCTGCGCGTGCACTACTTCAAGAACCTCAACGAAAAGACCTTCACCGAGGCGGTCAACAGCGGCCGCATCCAACTGCCAGTGATCACCCTGGATCACAGCGTCAAGGCGTTGAGGTACGCACACATCAAGCACGTCGCAGCACTGATCGACGCTCGAGCCTACAAGGCCGACGAAGAAATGCCACGACCACAAAACGATTCAATCGAGCAAGGCCAGTAACCAAGGCGGCTGCCACCACCAGCCGACAAAACCACCAGGAGCACACCACATGACTGCAATACAAATCTGCGCATTGATAACCATCGTTTTCGCAGCCGCGATCCTCTATTGGGTCGGCTACAAAGGCGGCTTAACGGATGGGCGGGCAGAAGGGTTTGAAAAAGGCCACGCCCAGGGTTTCAGCGAAGGAATGGACGAGGGTGAGTCTGCAAGCTATACCGCGCTCGAAAATATCAGCGAGCGATGCCGGCGCCTGCAAACTATTTTGGATCTTCAACCACAAGACCGCCTAGCCCTGCTCTCCATCGCCGAAAAGCTCAAGCTCGCCGCCGACACCTTCCGAGCAGTCAAATCCGAGAGCCAGGCAACACAAGCACTAGCCCTGCGCGACAAAGCACTGAGCATGGCCGCTTTGATGGATCCGTTCGAGCTGGAGGGTGCGGCATGAACTGGATCCTCACCTCCACCGGTAAGCGGTTCGATCTGTTCGAGCCCGAAGCCGACATGATCGACCCACGAGACATCTCGCACTCGCTGGCCCACCTGTGCCGCTTCAACGGCCACACCCGCGAGTTCTACAGCGTGGCCCAACACAGCTGCATCGTGGCCGAGCTGGTGCCCGAAGAACACAAATTGGCAGCCTTGCTTCACGACGCCGCCGAGGCATACGTGGGCGACATGACTCGGCCGCTCAAGCAGTGGATTAGCGCGTACCAGCATTTCGAGGACTGCATTTGGTGGCGCATCTGCGAGCGGTTCGACATCGCTCCAGAACTCCCGGCGTGCATCTACAAGGCCGATTTGATTGCGCCCGCGACCGAACGCCGCGACCTCATGCCAACCGATCCAGCTATCTGGGATTGTCTGGTCGGCATCGAACCTATGGTTGAAACCATCCGCCCATGGTCTGCCGCCGAAGCCAGACTCACCTACCACCAGCGGCTGATGGACCAACTCACTATCGAACACCGAAGGAAAGCGGCATGAAGAACCCACAGGACAACATCAGCGCCATGCCCGCTTTGCTCCGCACAGCCAATGGTGGCGACACGCTAGAAACAAACAGTCTCTGCTGCGCAGCAGCAGGCATTACTGCTCCTCTCAGCACCACCGCCGAGGCACTTGTACCCCACGAAAAGCTGCGCGGGGCAGCGCTCGCTGATGCAACGCTAAACGCTCAGAAACGCCCGCTCGCGCAGCCTGTCGTGGGGTATACGACCCTTTCACTGCCCAAAGCCATAGAGGCTGAAATCTTCTCAGACGAAGAGCTGGCCGACCTTACAGGCTATAAACAGCGATCCCATCAACGGAAATGGCTTCGCGACCGCAACTGGGTCTTCATCGAGAGCCGTGGGGGCCGTCCGTTAGTTGGGCGCATGTACGCTCGCATGAAGCTTGGCATGACCAATCCAGCATTTACTGAACAGCTGCCACCGCCGACGCGGCCAGCTTGGACACCTGACTTCTCCAGGGTGAACTGAGATGCGCCCTCGAAATACAGAAAACAGGGACTTGCCACCCGGAATGGTGCGACGCAAGCGCCCTCGTAAGAACGGCAAAGTGTGGGTCGGGTACTACTACAGAGACTCGATGGGAAAAGAAATCTCGCTTGGCGGAGACTTGAGTAAAGCCAGATTGAAGTGGGCAGAGCTTGAGGCCAAGGAAAAGCCAGCTGATCTGACGATGATGAAGGGGATCTTTGATCGTTACGTCCGCGACGTCATCCCGAAAAAAGGAGAGCGTACCCAGAAAGATAACCTGGCCGAACTGAAACAGCTTCGCCCCACCTTCGACGGCGCTCCCATCGACTCGATCACCCCAGCAAACATCGCGGGGTATCGAGACGCACGCACTGCCAGGGTTAGGGCCAACCGGGAAATTGCCCTTCTCTCTCACGTGTTCAACATGGCACGCGAGTGGGGCCTTACGGAGCGAGAGAACCCGTGCCAAGGCATCAGAAAAAACAAAGAAGTGCCACGCGACTACTACGCCAACGCAGTGGTTTGGGATGCGGTTTATGGAATGGCAGGGCCGGAACTCAAGGAGGCCATGGATTTGGCCTACCTGACCGGCCAGAGGCCCGCCGATGTGATCATCATGCGTAGCGACGACACCGAGGGAGACTACTTCCTGGTTACCCAGGGTAAGACCGGGCAAAAACTTAGGATTCTGATGCGGGCAGAAACCGGAGAAAACAGCCTCGGGAAATTGGTTAGAGAGATAACCGAAAGAAATGCACACCACTCTTCCAAGTACCTACTGATCAATAAATACGGAAAAAGGATGACGAAAGGCATGTTGCGCTTGCGCTGGGACAAGGCGCGAGAGAAAGCGCAACAGAATGCGTTGGAACAGGGCGACCCTATGCTCGCCGCGAAGATTGGCGGGTTTCAGTTTCGAGACATTCGGCCCAAGGCAGCATCAGAAATCATCGACATTGGCGACGCGAGTCTGCTGCTGGGGCACAGTAAGCAGGAGATCACCAAACGGGTGTACAGGAGGATTGGAGCCACCGCCAAGCCCTCCAAATAGGCAAAGTTTCGGAACGCCTACCCGAAAGTTTCGGAACTGCCACCCAATACGGCAAAATATGACTCAAACCCCAGAAACACAAAAGCCCCGCCTAAGCGGGGCTTTTGTTTGAATCTTGGCGGGAAACCAGGGATTCGAACCCTGGGAACGCTATTAACGTTCGCCGGTTTTCAAGACCGGTGCATTCAACCACTCTGCCAATTTCCCTTGTGCAACACAGGATTATACTAGCCTATCCTGCCTCAGCGGGCGCCATAATACCCGAATGAAACACACTGTCAAACTCTCTGCATAGCTTGTTACAGAGCGTCTGTTATGATCTTTGCGACTGAACGTTTCAAAACTGAAGGAGTGTCGCCATGCGCGAACAGGATTACGCAGTTAATAGCAACGTGCAGGCTGAGCAGCTAGAGGTTAGCCGCGTCCTGCGTAATACATACGGCCTGCTCGCCCTCACCCTCGCATTTAGCGGCGTGATGGCGTATGTGGCGCAGCAGATGCGTGTCGGCTACCCGAATATTTTCGTGGTATTGATCGGCTTCTACGGCCTGTTTTTCCTCACCAACAAGCTGCGCGACTCGGCCTGGGGCCTGGTGTCGGCGTTTGCCCTGACCGGTTTCATGGGGTTCCTGCTGGGCCCTATCCTTAACCGTTACCTGGGCATGCAGGGCGGCGCGGAAGTGGTCAGCTCGGCGTTTGCCATGACGGCCCTGGTGTTTGGTGGCCTGTCGGCCTATGTGCTGATCACCCGCAAGGACATGAGCTTCCTCGGCGGTTTCATCACGGCTGGCTTCTTCGTGTTGCTGGCGGCGGTGCTGGCAAGCATGTTCTTCCAGATCAGCGGCCTGCAATTGGCGATCAGCGCCGGTTTCGTGCTGTTTTCCTCGGTCTGCATTCTGTTCCAGACCAGCGCCATCATTCATGGCGGCGAGCGCAACTACATCATGGCGACCATCAGCCTGTATGTATCGATCTACAACCTGTTTGTCAGCCTGTTGCAGATCTTCGGCATCATGAGCCGCGACGACTGATCCCAGCCTGATCAAAAAGCCCGCTTCGGCGGGCTTTTTGTTGCCTGCGGCTTTATCATTGGCCAAGGTTTGCCGACAGAGTGTTCCATGAAGTTCGCGATTGCGCTTTTTTCCGCCGCCCATGCGCCCTCCTCGCGCCGCGCCCTGCAGTTTGCCCAGGCGGCGCTGGCCGGCGGGCATGATATTGTGCGGCTGTTTTTCTATCAGGATGGCGTCTACAGCGCCGCCAACTCGGTGGTCACGCCCCAGGATGAGCCGGATATCGCCCAACAATGGTGCGCCTTCGTCAGCGACCATCAGCTTGATGGCGTGGTCTGTATCGCGGCGGCGTTGCGGCGCGGGGTGCTGAATGCCGAGGAAGCCGTGCGCTACCAGCGCAGTGCGGTGAATCTGGATGCGCCGTGGGCGCTGTCGGGCCTTGGGCAGTTGCACGATGCCATCCAGGACGCCGACCGCCTGATCTGCTTTGGAGGGCCATAAAATGTCCAGATCCTTGTTGGTAATCAGCCGTCAGGCGCCGTGGTCCGGGCCCAGTGCGCGGGAAGCGCTGGATGTGGTGCTGGCCGGTGGCGCATTCGACTTGCCGATTGGGCTGCTGTTTCTCGATGACGGGGTATTTCAACTGGCCACTGCGCAGGATGCCAAGGCCGTGCAGCAAAAGGACCTGACGGCCAACCTGCAGGCACTCTCGCTGTTTGGCATCGATGATGTGTTCGCCTGCAGCCACAGCCTGGCCGAGCGCGGGTTGACCGCCCCTGATAGTGCGCAGCCACTGAGCAGCGCACAGATTTCCCAGATGATTGACCGTTACGATCAGGTGATGACCCTCTGATGTCGACCTTGCATATGTTGTCCCACTCCCCTTTTACCGACAGCCGCCTGGGCAGTTGCCTACGCCTGTGTGGCGCGCAGGATGCGATCCTGTTGTGCGGCGATGCAACCTATGCCCTGCAAGCCGGCAGCGCCCCCTTCCAGGCCTTGCACGCCAAGGCCCTGAATATCTTCGTGCTAGCTGAGGATGCCCAGGCCCGTGGCCTGGCGTTGCCAGAGTGGGCTCAAAGTGTCGACTACCCAGGTTTTGTGCAGTTGTCGATCGAACACGACAAGGTCAACACCTGGCTATGAACACCCTGACCGTAGGCGCGCGCACCCTTGAGCTGGACAAGGACGGCTACCTGGTTGACCTGAATGCCTGGTCGACCGAGGTGGCCGACGCCCTGGCCAGCGCCGAAGCGCTGGAACTGACCGACGAACACTGGGAAATCCTTGAGTTGCTCAGGGGTTTTTACCAGGAATTCCAGTTGTCCCCGGCCACCCGCCCGCTGATCAAATACACCGCCCTGAAGCTGGGCCCGGAAAAGGGCAACAGCCTGCACCTCAACCGACTGTTCAAAGGCACTCCCGCCAAACTTGCCGCCAAGCTGGCGGGCCTGCCCAGGCCGACGAACTGCTTATGACCGACTTTGCCCCGCTGACCACCGAAACTCCCGCCGAACACCCCTTTGCGCCGTTTGTACGGATCCTCGGCAAAGGCAAGCGCGGCGCCCGCAGCCTGACGCGCGAAGAAGCCCGGGAAGCCATGGGCATGCTGCTCGACGACAAGGTCGAGGACTCCCAGCTCGGCGCGTTCCTGATGCTGCTGCGCCATAAGGAAGAAAGCCCGGAGGAACTCGCCGGTTTCACCGAGGCCCTGCGCGCGCGCCTCAACCCGCCCTCATTGCAAGTCGATGTCGATTGGCCGACCTATGCCGGGAAAAAACGCCACCTGCCGTGGTACCTGCTGGCCGCCAAGTGCCTGGCGCAGAACGGCGTGCGGATTTTCATGCACGGCGGCGGCGCGCACACGGCCGGTCGGTTGTACACCGAACAATTGCTGGGCGAGCTGCAAATTCCACTGTGCCGCAACTGGCAGCAGGTCGAGACCGCCCTGGCGCAAGGCAACCTGGCATTTATGCCACTGGGTGACTGGGCCCCGCAGTTGCAACGCATGATTGGCCTGCGCAACATCCTCGGCCTGCGCTCGCCGATCCATTCCCTGGCGCGCATCCTCAACCCGCTGGGTGCACGTTGCGGCCTGCAAAGCATCTTCCACCCCGGCTACCAGGGTGTACACCGCGATGCCAGTGGCTTGCTGGGTGACAACACCCTTGTGATCAAGGGCGATGGCGGCGAGATCGAGATCAATCCCGACACCACCAGCCACTTGTACGGCACTACCGGCGGCGCAAGCTGGGATGAGGAGTGGCCGGCCCTCTCCGCCCAGCGCCACGTCAAGCCGGCCAGCCTCGACCCTGAGCATTTGAAGGCCCTGTGGCGCGGCACGGTGCAAGACAGCTACCCGCAACTGGCGCTGATCGCCACCATGGCCCTGGCCCTGCGCGGCCTGGGGCATCCACGGGAACAGGCCTTCGCCCTGGCCCAACAGTATTGGGACGCGCGGGATAAATCGATTTAATCGATCATTAACCCCGAGCCTTTGCGCTATTTCTTCGGATCCAGACGATTAAACTGCATGCCAACGCTTAATCGCCAAGGAGTCAGTCATGGGTTTGTTGATTGAAGGACGCTGGCATGACCAGTGGTACGAAAGTAGCGCAGATGGCACCTTCCAACGGGAGCAGGCGCAACGCCGTAACTGGGTCACGGCCGATGGCCAACCTGGCCCGAGTGGAGATGGCGGCTTCAAGGCCGAAGCCGGCCGCTACCACTTGTATGTCTCCCTCGCCTGCCCGTGGGCGCACCGGACCCTGATCCTGCGCAAGCTCAAAGGCCTGGAAAGCCTGATCGACGTGTCGGTGGTCAGTTGGTTGATGCTGGAAAATGGCTGGACCTTCGACAAGGCCCATGGCGCTACTGGTGACAAGCTCGACGACTTTACCTACATGCACCAGCGCTACACCGCCGACACCGCCAACTACACCGGGCGCGTTACGGTGCCGGTGCTGTGGGACAAGAAGCTGAACCGCATCGTCAGCAATGAATCGGCGGAGATCATCCGCATGTTCAACAGCGCGTTCAACGGGCTGACCGGCAACACCCTGGACTTCTACCCTGAGGCGCTGCGCCCGACCATCGACGCGCTGAACGGGCGGATCTATCCCGCCGTGAACAATGGCGTGTATCGCGCAGGTTTTGCCACTTCACAGCAGGCGTACGACAGTGCCTTTGATGAGGTATTTGCCGAACTGGATCACCTGGAACAGCACCTGAGCGAGCATCGCTACCTGGCGGGCGAATACCTGACCGAAGCCGATGTACGTTTGTTCACTACCCTGATCCGGTTTGACGCGGTGTATTACAGCCACTTCAAATGCAACCTACGGCGGATTGCGGACTATCCGAATCTGTCGAATTGGCTACGAGAGCTGTATCAATGGCCGGGCGTGGCCGAGACTGTGGATTTTGCCCATATCAAGGGGCATTACTATGCCAGCCACCGCACGATCAATCCTACAGGGATTGTGCCGAAGGGGCCGTTTCAGGCGTTTGCCCGCGAACATGATCGAGACAGACTGAGCGGTAAAGGGATCTGGCGCTGATTCAAGTCTTGCGTTGAATGCACTGACCCCATCGCGGGCAAGCCCGGCTCCCACAGTTGACCTGTGTAGCCGGGCGAACAGGTTAGACCTGGGACTGGGCGCCCTCGAACCACTTCAGCTTCTCACGCAACACCACCACTTCTCCTACGATCACCAGCGTCGGCGCATGCACTTCATGCTCCGCCACCAGGCGCGGCAGGTCAGCCAGGGTGCCGGTAAACACGCGCTGGTTGGATGTAGTGCCCTGCTGGATCAGCGCAGCCGGAGTGTCCGCCGCACGACCATGGCGGATCAATTGTTCGCAGATAATCGGCAAGCCGATCAAGCCCATGTAGAACACCAGGGTCTGCGACGGCCCCACCAGGTCATTCCAGGGCAGATCCGAGGTGCCGTCTTTCAGGTGCCCGGTGATAAAGCGTACTGATTGCGCATAATCGCGATGGGTCAGGGGGATGCCAGCGTAAGCCGCACAACCACTGGCCGCAGTAATCCCCGGCACCACCTGGAACGGGATGCCATGGGCCGCCAGTTCCTCGATTTCTTCGCCGCCACGCCCAAAAATAAACGGGTCGCCGCCCTTGAGGCGCAGCACCCGCTTGCCCTGCCTGGCCAGGTTCACCAGTTGCTGGTTGATCTGGTCTTGCGGCACGGCGTGATCGGCGCGGCGCTTGCCGACATACACGCGCTCGGCATCACGCCGGCACAGCTCAAGAATCGCGGGCGCCACCAGGCGGTCATACAGCACCACATCGGCTTGCTGCATCAAGCGCAGGGCGCGGAAGGTCAGGAGGTCCGGGTCACCGGGGCCTGCGCCCACCAGATACACTTCACCCGGCGCGTGGGGTGGCTTGCCGTTGACTTTCTCCACCAGCAAACGCTCGGCTTCATCGCCCTGCCCGGCCAGTTGCCGATCGGCAATCGGCCCCTGGAAAACCTCTTCCCAGAAGGCCCGGCGTTGCTGCACATCAGGATACAAACCTTTGACCTGCGCCCGAAAGCGCGCGGCCAGGCCGGCCAATTGCCCGTAAGTGGAAGGAACCCAGGTTTCCAGCTTGGCGCGGATCAAGCGTGCCAGCACCGGCGCATCGCCGCCACTGGACACCGCAATCACCAAGGGCGAGCGGTCGACAATCGCCGGGAAGATCACGCTGCACAAGGCCGGCGCGTCCACCACATTGACCGGCACACACCGGCGCCGGGCCTCGCTGGATACTTGCGCATTCAGCGGCTCGTCGTCGGTTGCCGCGATGACCAGGGTGCAGCCATCAAGGTCTGCCGCCTGGTAACCACGCACAATCAGTTCACCGCCACTGCCCTGCACCAGTTCACGCAACGGGTCTTCAATCAGGGGAGCAACTACCCGCAACAACGCGCCGGCATCGGCCAGCAGCCGGGATTTGCGCAAGGCAATCTCCCCGCCACCGACGACCAACACACGGCTACCGCGCAGGTTATGGAACAGTGGCAGAAATTCCATTTAGCCGATGACCTCAACGCCCGCCATGTACGGCTTGAGCACTTCAGGTACGCGGATCGAACCGTCGGCCTGCTGGTAGTTTTCCAGCACCGCGACCAGGGTACGGCCTACGGCCAGGCCCGAGCCGTTGAGGGTGTGGACCAATTCCGGCTTGCCGGTTTCCGGGTTGCGGAAACGCGCCTGCATGCGCCGGGCCTGGAAATCACCGCAGTTGGAGCACGAGGAGATCTCGCGGTATTTGTCCTGGCTCGGCACCCACACTTCCAGGTCATAGGTCTTCACCGCGCTGAACCCCATGTCGCCAGTGCACAGCGCCAATACGCGGTACGGCAGCTCCAGCAGTTGCAGGACGCGCTCGGCGTTGGCCGTCAGGCCTTCCAGGGCCTCCATGGAGGTCGAGGGCTCGACCACCTGCACCATCTCGACCTTGTCGAACTGGTGCTGGCGGATCATGCCACGGGTGTCACGCCCCGAGGCACCGGCCTCACTGCGAAAGCACGGGCTGTGGGCGACAAACTTGATCGGCAACTGCTTGGCGTCGAGGATCTCGCCGGCCACGATGTTGGTCAGCGACACTTCGGCGGTCGGGATCAGGTACAGATCGGCTTCGCCATCGCGGCTGATCTTGAACAGGTCTTCCTCGAACTTCGGCAGCTGGCTGGTGCCCATCAGCGCCGGGGCCTGCACCAGGTACGGGGTGTAAGCCTCTTCGTAACCGTGCTCGCCGGTGTGCAGGTTGAGCATGAACTGCGCCAGGGCCCGATGCATGCGCGCGATCGGGCCGCGCAGCAAGGCAAAGCGCGCACCGGACATTTTGGCGGCGGTTTCAAAATCCAGGCCGCCGGTCAATTCGCCCAGGGCGACGTGGTCCTTGATCTCGAAATCAAAGGTTTTTGGCGTGCCCCAGCGGCGCACTTCGACGTTGCCGTCTTCATCTTCACCGACCGGCACCGACTCGTGCGGCAGGTTGGGAATGCCCAGCAGGATCGAATCCAGCTCGGACTGAATCTTGTCCAGCTCGACTTTACCGTCGGACAGCTCGCTGCCCATGCGCTCGACGTCCGCCATCAACGGCGCGATGTCTTCGCCACGCTGCTTGGCCTGACCGATGGATTTGGAGCGCGCATTGCGTTCAGCCTGCAGTGCTTCGGTGCGGGTCTGGACGGTCTTGCGCTGTTCTTCCAGCGCTTCGATGCGCGCAACATCCAAGGCAAAGCCACGGGATGCCAGGCGGTCCGCTACGTCCTGAAGGTTGCTACGTAACAGTTTGGAATCGAGCATGTCGGTCTCTCGTTTATCAAAGTTTGGTCAAGGACAGGCCGGCCCAGGTGGCAAGCAGCCCGCCGAATACACTAATGGCCGCATAGCCTATTGCCAGCGGCACTTGCCCACTTTCCAGCAGGCGCACGGTATCCAGTGAAAAGGATGAAAAGGTGGTCAGGCCGCCAAGGAAGCCCACCATCAACCCGGCGCGCACTTCAACAGGCACCTCCGGGCGTAACAGAAACAGGCCGTATAACACGCCGATCAGCAGGCAGCCCACGATATTAACGGCCAGCGTCGCGGTATAGAAGTGTTTCGGCCAATTGGCGCTGATCCAATTGCCAGTGACAAAGCGCAATAACGTACCGGCTACACCGCCAACGGAGACTGCGGCCACCAAGGCAATCATGGTTTTCTCCGCTGTTTGGGGCTCAAGCGGTCAAGTTGCGCCAGGTGATTGAGCTTTTCCCCGATCTTCAGCTCCAGGCCACGGGGCACCGGCTGGTAGAACGGCTGTGGCGCAAGGTCGTCGGGAAAGTAGTCTTCACCGGCGGCATAGGCATCCGGCTCATCGTGGGCATAGCGGTATTCGTCGCCATAACCCAGTTGTTTCATCAGCTTGGTCGGTGCATTGCGCAGGTGCAGCGGGACCTCTAGCGAGCCGTGCTCGGCCGCCGCCCGCAAGGCCGACTTGAAGCCCATGTACACCGCATTGCTTTTCGGTGCGCAAGCCAGGTAGGTGATGGCCTGCGCCACCGCCAACTCGCCTTCCGGGCTGCCCAGGCGCTCCTGGACTTCCCAGGCCGCCAGGCACAGGCTCAGGGCCCGCGGGTCGGCATTGCCGATGTCTTCGCTGGCCATGCGCACCACGCGCCGGGCCAGGTACAGCGGGTCGCAGCCGCCATCGATCATGCGCGCAAACCAATACAGCGCGCCGTCCGGGTTGGAGCCGCGCACGGATTTGTGCAGCGCGGAAATCTGGTCGTAGAAGGCCTCGCCGCCCTTGTCGAAGCGCCGCCGGGTATCGCCCAGCAGGCTTTGCAGCAGGTCGACGCCAATCTCGCTATTGTCTTCGGCCAGGTCCGAGGCGTTTTCCAGCAGGTTGAGAAACCGCCGGCCATCGCCGTCAGCCGCTGCCAGCAAAATCTTGAAACCCTCGTCCCCCAGGCTCAAGTGGCGCTTGCCCAGGCCCTTGTCTTCGCTCAGCGCCCGCTGCAGCAGCTTCTGCATCGCCGCTTCGTCGAGACTCTTGAGCACATACACCCGCGCCCGCGAGAGCAAGGCGTTGTTCAATTCAAACGAGGGGTTTTCCGTGGTGGCGCCAATAAAAATCAGCGTGCCGTCTTCCACATAAGGCAGGAACGCATCCTGCTGCGACTTGTTGAAGCGATGCACTTCGTCCACAAACAGGATGGTGCGCCGGCCGTACTGCCCGGCCTGTTGCTTGGCGACTTCCACCGCCTGGCGGATTTCCTTGACCCCGGCCAATACCGCCGAGACCGTTTCAAAGTGTGCATCCGAGACTTTCGCCAGCAGCCGCGCCAGGGTGGTCTTGCCCACCCCCGGCGGCCCCCAGAAGATCATCGAGTGCAGGGCACCCTGCTCCAGGGCTTCGCGCAGGGGCTTGCCGCGAGCCAGCAAGTGCTCCTGCCCGACATACTCATCCAGGTTGGTCGAGCGCAGGCGCGCGGCCAAAGGCTGGGCAATCGGGTCACTGCGAAACAGGTCCATGGGCTGCGTTTTACTCCTGGATCACATCGGCACCCTTGGGGATGTCGAACTTGAACGTGGAGGCCGGAACCGGCTCATTGGCCTTGACCCCGGTGAACAGGATATTGGTGCGCTGGCCGACACTGTCAACCAGTTGCATATCATTGATCACGCCGTTGCGAAACGACAGGCGCAGGCTGTCGAACAGCGTGTCCTTGGACTTGGGCTTGAGGGTGAAGTCGATCACGTTGCTTTGTTGCTTGGACGTGATCTCGAAACTCTCGCTGATCTGCGACACATCACCTGACAGCAACAAGGCCGGGGTCTGGCTCAGGCGCGGGTCGAGGGTCTTGATGGTCGCCTGCTCCAGGTCCGGGTCCCACAGCGTGACTTTCTTGCCATCGGAAACGATGGTCTGCTCGTTGGGCGCGTCGGTTTTCCAGAAGAACAGGCCTGGACGCTGCACGGCCATTTCACCGGCCGTTTCCTGCAACTGCGTGCCGCCACCGTCCAGGGTCAACTGGGAGAAGCGCGCAGTCAGGGTCTTGGATTTGTCCAGCAGGTTGGTCAGGCTCGCGACAGATGCCTGGTCGGCGTGGGCCGAAAACGCGGTCAGGGCCAATGCCGGCAACAACAGCATGCGGATAAGACGCATGGGAGTCCTCATAGAATGATGTGAAAGGCGCGCCGCGTGCTACCACGCGGCGCGAGGTCAGTCGCGCATCGGCCCGGGCGCGATCACTTCGCGCGAGCCGTTGGTGTTCATGGCCGTGACGACGCCGGCCATTTCCATGGATTCGATCATACGCGCGGCGCGGTTGTAGCCGATCTTCAGTTTACGCTGCACCGCCGAGATCGAGGCGCGACGGCTTTCCAGCACGAACGCCACCGCTTCGTCGTACAGCGCGTCGGTCTCGGCATCATCGTCGCCGCCACCGCTGCCACCGTCGAAGCCGCTGCCGGCCTCCTCGACACCCGCCAGGATATCGTCGTTGTATTCCGGCGCGCCGCGCAGTTTCCACGCCTCGACCACACGGTGCACTTCGTCATCGGAAACGAAGGCGCCATGAACGCGGATCGGCAAGCTGGTGCCGGGCGGCATATAGAGCATGTCACCATGACCCAGCAGTTGCTCGGCGCCACCCTGGTCGATGATGGTCCGCGAGTCGATCTTGCTCGATACCTGGAACGCCATGCGGGTCGGGATGTTGGCCTTGATCAGGCCGGTGATCACGTCCACCGACGGCCGCTGGGTCGCGAGGATCAAGTGGATCCCCGCAGCACGGGCCTTTTGTGCGATACGGGCGATCAGCTCTTCGACCTTCTTGCCGACGATCATCATCATATCGGCGAATTCGTCGACCACCACGACAATGGTCGGCAGCTTGGTCAGCAGCGGCGCTTCATCGTGAATGCTTTCGCGCTTGTACAGCGGGTCGGTCAAGGGCGTGCCGGCGTCCTGGGCTTCCTTGACCTTGGCATTGAAGCCGGACAGGTTACGCACGCCCATCTTCGCCATCAGCTTGTAGCGCCGCTCCATCTCGGCCACGCTCCAGCGCAGGGCGTTGGCAGCGTCCTTCATGTCGGTCACCACCGGGCACAGCAGGTGCGGGATGCCTTCGTAGATCGACAGTTCGAGCATCTTCGGGTCGATCATGATCAGCTTGGCGTCTTCTGGGCCGGACTTGAACAGGATCGACAGGATCATTGCGTTCACCCCCACCGACTTACCGGAACCGGTGGTACCGGCAACCAGCAGGTGGGGCATTTTCGCCAGGTCAGTGATGACCGGCTTGCCGCCGATATCGTGCCCCAGGGCCAGGGTGACCGGCGACTTGAAGTTGTCGTATTCCGGGGTCGACAGCACTTCGGAGAAGCGCACAATCTGCCGGTCTTCGTTGGGAATCTCGATGCCCACGGTGGTCTTGCCGGGGATCACTTCCACCACACGCACGCTGGTCACGGCCAGGGAACGCGCCAGGTCCTTGGCCAGGTTGGCAATACGGCTGACCTTGACCCCAGCGGCCGGCTGGATTTCGTAACGGGTAATCACCGGGCCAGGGTGGATCGAGTCCACCGACACCTCGACGCCAAACTCCTTGAGTTTGATTTCCAGCAGATGGCCGACGGCCGCCAGGGATTCCGGGGAATAGTTGAGCTGTTTCTTTTCGGCCGGGTCGAGGATCGAGATCGGCGGCAAGGTGCCTTCGACGGCGCTGTCGATAAACAGCGGCGCCTGTTTTTCCTTCTGCACCCGATGGCTGGGCTCGGGCGCCTTGACCGGCGCGGGAGCAATAACCGGCGGCACTTGCTTCTCGCGGTCGGACATGTGCTTGGTCAGGGCCTGCTCGCGTTCGATCAGGCGTTCCTTGACCTTGGCCTGCTCACGGCGGTCCGGCGTACTCGGGGCCACCACTTCATTGACCCGAGTGTCGACTTCACGCAACTGCGCCACCATGCGCTTGCGGTCCACACGGGCGGCCCACCAGCGGTTGGCGGCGCCCTGGAACAGCTCGAACAGGTCGAGGGTGATCTTGCCGGTCACATCCATGACCTTGAACCACGACAAGTCGGTAAATACCGTCAGGCCAAACAGGAACAGGGCAATGAACATCAGCGTGCTGCCCTGGATATTCAGGGTCTTGCGGGCCAGGTCACCGAGGCTTTCGCCCAGGGCACCCCCCGCACCCGCCGGCAGGCCGGTCGGGGCATGGAAGTGGATATGCGCCAGCGCCGCGCCCGACAACACCAGGAACACCAGGCCGATCAGGCGCCAGGAAAACAGCCAACCGCTCCACTGCCACGGCTCATGGCGCTGGCGGAAGATCTGCCAGGTCTTGATCGCCAGCAACAACGGGAAGATATAGGCGAAATAGCCGAGGATCATGAACAGGATATCGGCGCTGTAGGAACCCACAGGCCCGCCGAAGTTCTGCACATCGTCGATCTTGCTGTTATGGCTCCAGCCCGGATCATCCTTGCCATAGGTCAACAAGGCCATCATCAGGAACAGGCATAAAGCACCGATGGCAATCAGCGCGCCTTCCTTGAGCCGATAGTGCAAGTGCTGGCGCCAGGCCGGTACCACTGCTGTTTTGGGTGCTGCGGCGGATTTCTTCAAAACGGGTCTTTTCCTGCGCCTTAAGCGCGTCCAACAGTTGAATGACGATAAAAATACTGCCCAATCCGGGCAGATGAAAAGTGAACGAGCGTCGTCAAGCGTCCTTTAACACTCCGAGACTGAATCATGAACGGGCGTTAACGCCAGCCCACAAGGACATCGTGTCGCCATTGTACGGGTTTGTGTGCCCGTTGCCACGCTGCCGGCCTCGCTCAGGAAACCTAGACAAGCGCATTGGCCATACGCCTCAATTTGAGCATGCATTGTCTTTACTGACAAAGGCTTATGAGCTGTTTTTAGCAGACTGGACAAGCTTTGCCCCGCATTCCCGCCCAACGGATGGCGAGATGACGCGATTACGACCGCATCACCGCTGTAGAGTTGCAGAAACACCCGCTCATGCATCAGGGTACGGATTACGTGATCGGGCTGGCCGAGTGGCGCCGGGTCGACAATAATCACTGCCTACGCGGCGGGCTCCGGCCTGTCACCGCCCTCCCCTTCCGTAAGCCCGACTACCATGCTCACCTGGTTGCAACGCAACACCCTGACGTTTCCACCGCTGGCCAAGGCCATGCGTGAACCCAACGGCCTGCTGGCAGCCGGCGGCGACCTGTCCGCCGACCGCCTGGTCCAGGCCTATCGCCATGGCTGCTTCCCCTGGTTCTCGGAGGGCCAGCCGATCCTGTGGTGGTCGCCAGACCCGCGCACGGTGCTGTTCCCCGCCGAGCTGCACGTGTCCCGCAGCCTCGCCAAGCTGCTGCGCCAGCAACGCTATGAGGTGACCTTCGACCAGGACTTTGCCGCCGTCATCCAGGCCTGCGCTGCCCCTCGCAGCTATGCAGACGGCACCTGGATCACCAAAGCCATGCAAAACGCCTACCTGCAACTGCACCAGCGGGGTTATGCCCATTCCGTCGAGGTATGGGACCAGGGCGAACTGGTCGGCGGCCTGTATGGCCTGGCCATGGGCCGGCTGTTTTTTGGCGAATCGATGTTCAGCCGCGCAGACAATGCCTCGAAATACGGCTTCGCCACCCTCGTCAGACAACTGCAGGCCTGGGGCTTTGTGCTGATTGACTGCCAGATGCCCACCGACCACCTGCACAGCCTCGGCGCCCGCGCCATCCCCCGCAGCGACTTTGCCGGCTACCTGAGCGACCACCTTGATCAAGCCAGCAGCGGGCCATGGGTTTCTTAGGCGACATGCGCACACCTGGCTTACACTTATTTCAACGCTTATCCGAGGGTTGATCATGACCGAGTTGGCGCGCTTGAAGTTTTATGCCACTCAACCCCACTCTTGCAGCTACCTGCCCGAAGAACAGGCCACTACGCTGTTCCTCGACCCCAGCCAGCCGATGGACGTGCATGTGTATGCCGATCTGTCAGAGATGGGCTTTCGGCGCAGCGGCGACCACCTGTACCGGCCGCACTGCCAAAACTGCAACGCCTGTGTGCCGGCGCGTATCCCCGTGGGGCAATTCTTGGCGGACCGTAATCAAAAACGCATCCTCAAGCGTAATGCCGACCTGACCGTGACCCCCGCCAAGCCCGGCTTCAGCGAAGAGTACTTCGATCTCTACCAGCGCTACATTGAACAACGCCACGCCGACGGCGACATGTTCCCCCCCAGCCGCGACCAGTTTTCCACGTTTTTGGTGCGTGACCTGCCATTCTCGCGCTTCTACGAGTTCCGCCTAGAAAGCAAACTGTTGGCGGTCGCGGTCACGGACCTGCTGCCCAATGGCTTGTCGGCGGTCTACACCTTTTACGAGCCCGCCGAAGAACGCCGCAGCCTCGGGCGCTTTGCCATTTTGTGGCAGATCGGTGAAGCCTCCCGGCAAAAACTGGACGCGGTGTACCTTGGATACTGGATCAAAAACTGCAAAAAGATGAACTACAAGACCCAATATCGGCCCATTGAGCTGCTGATTAATCAAAGATGGGTCACGCTTAACTAGAACCCCTTGGCTTGAACACCCTTTTTCGGGCACAATGCACGCCGCTTTTGCCTGGCGCAGTTGCACCGGGCCATTCACTGGATACCGAGGGCTTTACTGCATGTCGAAAGAAGACAGCTTCGAAATGGAAGGCACTGTCGTCGACACCCTGCCCAACACCATGTTTCGTGTGGAGTTGGAAAATGGGCACGTCGTAACCGCGCATATCTCCGGCAAGATGCGCAAGAACTACATTCGTATTCTTACCGGTGACAAAGTGCGCGTCGAGCTGACGCCCTATGACTTGAGCAAAGGGCGCATCACTTACCGCGCTCGCTAAACAAGTCAATACAAGACGCCCGGTTATGCCGGGCGTTTTTGTGTGTGCACTACTTCTCAATCACCATAGAACCCATGTGGGAGCGGGCTTGCTCGCGATAACGGTGTGTCAGGCAATATATCTGGCACTGATACACCGTTATCGCGAGCAAGCCCGCTCCCACATTTTGGTTGCGGCGTTTGAGATATAGCAAAAAGGCGCCGAAGCGCCTTTTTGTTTGTGTTGCGATCAGGCCATTTCGGCCGTGGTCTCGAACTCGAAGGTCAGCTCGCCGTCCTTCAAGTCGATATGCACCACGCCACCATGGTCGGAAAGCTCGCCAAACAGGATCTCTTCGGCCAGTGGCCGCTTGATCTTGTCCTGGATCAGGCGCGCCATTGGGCGGGCGCCCATTGCCGCGTCGTAGCCGCCCTCGGCGATCCAGCTGCGTGCCGCTTCCGTCACCTCCAACTGCACGCGCTTGTCTTCCAACTGCGCCTGCAGCTCGGTAAGGAACTTGTCCACCACGCTCTTGATCACCTCATGGCTGAGGCGACCAAACTGGATAATGGTGTCCAGGCGGTTACGGAATTCCGGCGTGAAGCTCTTCTTGATCACTTCCATCGCATCGGAAGAGTGATCCTGATGAGTAAAGCCAATGGAAGCCCGCGCGGCCGTCTCGGCACCGGCGTTGGTGGTCATGATCACGATGACGTTGCGGAAGTCCGCCTTGCGCCCGTTGTTGTCGGTCAGGGTCCCGTGGTCCATGACCTGCAGCAGCAGGTTGAAGACTTCCGGGTGGGCCTTTTCGATTTCATCGAGCAGCAGTACGCAATGCGGCTGCTTGGTGATCGCCTCGGTCAACAGGCCGCCCTGGTCGAACCCGACATAGCCCGGAGGCGCACCGATCAGGCGCGACACGGTATGCCGCTCCATGTATTCGGACATGTCGAACCGCACCAGCTCAATGCCCATGGCCTTGGCCAACTGCCGCGCCGCTTCGGTCTTGCCGACGCCGGTAGGGCCGGCGAACAGGAACGAACCCACCGGTTTATCCGGCGACTTGAGGCCGGCCCGGGACAGCTTGATCGCCGTCGACAGCGAATCAATCGCCGCATCCTGGCCAAACACCGTCAGCTTGAGGTCGCGCTCCAGGTTACGCAGCAGCTCCTTGTCGGAACTGGTGACGTGTTTTGGCGGGATTCGCGCAATTTTCGCCACGATATCCTCGACCTGCGCCACTTCAATGCGCTTCACCCGCTTCTCGACCGGCTGCAGGCGCTGGTAAGCCCCCGCTTCGTCGATCACATCGATGGCCTTGTCCGGCATATGCCGGTCATTGATGTAGCGCGACGCCAGCTCAGCGGCCGCACGCAACGCCTCATCGCTGTACTCGATGCCGTGGTGCGCCTCGAAACGCCCTTTGAGCCCACGCAGGATGCCAATGGTGTCTTCGACCGACGGCTCGGACACATCGACTTTCTGGAAGCGACGCGCCAGGGCACGGTCTTTCTCGAAGATCCCGCGAAACTCCTGGAACGTGGTCGAGCCGATGCAGCGGATATCACCCGAAGACAGCAGCGGCTTGAGCAGGTTGGACGCATCCATCACCCCACCGGAAGCCGCACCGGCGCCAATGATCGTATGGATCTCATCAATGAACAGGATCGCCTGCGGACGCTTTTTCAGCTCGCCAAGCAATGCCTTGAAACGCTTTTCAAAGTCGCCACGGTACTTGGTCCCGGCGAGCAACGCGCCCAGGTCAAGGGAGTACACGACGCTATTGGCCAGCAGGTCAGGCACCTGGTTATCAACAATGCGCTTGGCCAGGCCTTCGGCAATCGCGGTCTTGCCCACGCCTGCCTCGCCCACCAGCAGCGGGTTGTTCTTGCGACGGCGCGCGAGGATCTGCGCAACACGCTCAACTTCCATCTCGCGCCCCACCAGCGGGTCGATCCGCCCCTGGCGCGCCAGTTCGTTGAGATTGCTGGCGTAGGCATCCAGCGGGTTGCTTGAAGAAGAAGACTCACCGCCCTCGTCGTCCTGCATATCCTGCTCACCCTCGGAGTGATCGCCATGCCCTGGCACTTTCGAGATGCCATGGGCGATGTAGTTGACGACATCGATACGCGCCACGCTCTGCTGCTTGAGCAGGAACACTGCCTGGCTTTCCTGCTCGCTGAAGATGGCAACCAATACATTGGCGCCGGTCACTTCACGTTTGCCGGAGCTCTGCACATGGAACACGGCACGCTGCAACACCCGCTGGAAGCCCAGGGTTGGCTGGGTCTCACGGTCCTCGTCATGCACGGGGATCAGTGGCGTGGTGGAGTCGATGAACTCCTGCAGGTCATGCTTGAGCTTGTCGAGGTTGGCGCCACACGCACGCAGAACCGTGGCGGCAGCTTCGTTATCCAAAAGTGCCAGCAGCAGGTGCTCGACGGTCATGAATTCATGACGCTTCGAGCGGGCCTCCTTGAAGGCAAGATTGAGGGTGACTTCGAGCTCGCGGTTTAACATAGCTTCACCTCATACCCAAGTGGTCGGCGTTAACCGTCCTTCTCGATTTCACAGAGTAGCGGATGCTGGCTTTCCCTGGCGTACTGGTTGACCTGCATGGCCTTTGTCTCGGCGATGTCACGGGTAAACACTCCACATACTGCCCGTCCTTCTGTATGAACGGCCAGCATTACCTTGGTCGCCAACTCGCGGTTCAGATTAAAAAACACCTCGAGTACTTCGACGACGAAATCCATCGGCGTGTAGTCATCATTGAACAAAACCACCTTGTACATCGGTGGTGCCTGTAAAGCAGGCTTGGCCTCCTGAACAGCGATGCCTGCAGAACCGTCATCGTCTTCTAGATGATCCGGGCGATCCTGATTGAATGTTAGTCGAATCTGGCTGAATGCATGCATGGAAAGAAAGGTTCGTCAGTTGTGCATTTACAGTGATGGGGGCGACCTGTCAGAAATTCAACTCCGACCGACTGGTCACCTTGACTATCGGCAAAACGGTGTTACAACCAATAGAACCCACATTGGGTAAAAAAGGTCCGCGCAGTCAACCTTATTTATTCGGGTTAGGACGGATAAACTGGATGATACTCCAGTGATGGAGTCTGGTGCAGAGGGATATGGGTATGTCTGGCGTCAAGATCAGTGGCAAGGTCAAATGGTTCAATAATGCCAAGGGCTACGGCTTCATTAATGAAGACGGCAAGGAAGAAGACCTTTTTGCGCATTACTCGGCGATCACCATGGAGGGTTACAAAACGCTGAAAGCAGGCCAACTGGTGACCTTTGAAGTCATCCAGGGCCCCAAGGGCCTGCACGCTGTCGAAATTTGTGCAGCAACGGCTCCGCCTGGAAAATCCCACGAAGACAAGCACGACAAGGCAGACAACTGCGCTCATTCCAAAAAGAAGCAAACGGCCTGATCAGCCACTGAGTAGCAACCCTGCAAAAAAAACGGCCATCCCGAGCGATCAGGATGGCCGTTTTTTATAGCTTTGGACTTACATATGCGAAATCAACGCATCGCCGAAGCCCGACGACGACACCAGCTTGGCACCCTCCATCAAGCGCTCGAAGTCATAGGTCACGGTCTTGGCCGAAATCGCCCCGTTGGTGCCCTTGATGATCAGGTCAGCCGCTTCGGTCCAGCCCATATGGCGCAGCATCATTTCCGCCGACAGGATCAGTGAGCCCGGGTTGACCTGGTCCTTGCCGGCATATTTTGGTGCCGTGCCGTGGGTGGCTTCAAACATGGCCACGGTGTCAGACAGGTTGGCGCCCGGTGCAATACCAATGCCCCCCACTTCTGCCGCCAGGGCGTCGGACAGGTAGTCGCCATTGAGGTTCAGGGTGGCGATCACATCGTATTCGGCCGGACGCAGCAGGATCTGCTGGAGCATGGCGTCGGCAATCGCATCCTTGACCACCACATTGCGGCCGGTGCGCGGGTTCTTGAACTGCATCCACGGCCCGCCATCGAGCAGGGTCGCACCGAACTCTTCGGCCGCCACTTCGTAGGCCCACTCCTTGAAGGCACCTTCGGTGAACTTCATGATGTTGCCTTTGTGCACGATGGTCAGCGACTCACGGTCGTTATCCACCACATATTGCAGGGCCTTGCGCGCCAGGCGCTTGGTGCCCTCCTTGGAAACCGGCTTGACGCCAATCCCGCAATCCTGGTCGAAACGGATCTTGGTGACGCCCATTTCCTCTTTGAGGAACTTGATGACCTTGATGGCTTCCGGCGAACCGGCCTTCCACTCGATGCCGGCGTAAATATCCTCGGAGTTCTCACGGAAGATGGTCATGTCCACATCGCCGGGCTTCTTGACCGGGCTTGGCACACCTTCAAACCAACGCACCGGGCGCAGGCAGACATACAGATCCAGCTGCTGGCGCAGGGCCACGTTCAGCGAGCGGATACCGCCCCCGACCGGCGTGGTCAGCGGGCCCTTGATGGAAACCACGTAATCCTTGACCGCGTCCAGGGTTTCCTGGGGCAGCCAGGTGTCCTGGTCGTAAACCTGAGTGGCCTTCTCGCCGGCATACACCTCCATCCAGGAGATTTTGCGCTTGCCGCCGTAGGCCTTGTTAACAGCTGCATCGACCACCTTGATCATCACCGGGCTGATGTCGACGCCAATACCGTCACCTTCGATGAAAGGGATGATCGGGTTGTCAGGAACATTGAGAGAATGGTCTGCGTTGACGGTGATTTTGTCGCCGACTGCCGGAACCTGAATCTTCTTGTATCCCATGCTGAACTCCGTTTGTGGATTGAACATCTGGCTGTGCCCGAGCCTACTCCAGTTGAATGTGGACTGGAACCTTGCGCCCGGCACATTTGCTGCGAAAAACCTAGATTTAGTGGTCTACAACCTTGAAACAAAAGGGAAAAACGCCAAACTTGAGCACTACGTGCGACTTTAGGCGCAATCCGGTCCCTGCGACCTTTAGACCAATGGACGACCCACCTTTTGTATGAAGGCTCGGCGTAAGCATAGCGACCTATGTATAATGCCGCCGCTGACCAAAGAGTCACGATGGCCGACCGCTCTATATCGAGCACCTGCGCCTGAAAAAGCCGGGCTGCCACCGTAGCCCACCCGCTTGACGCTCGACTGATGCAACCCAACATCACCGCGAAGAAACATCGACATTCGGCTCATGGATGACTTTGAACGAACGCGCTTTACCCGGCGCATCTCGAGTTTCCGCGCACGCTTTTAGCAAAGAAGAGAGTTAATCCGAATATGCCCACCCGCTCGAAGATCATCTATACCTTCACCGACGAAGCCCCAGCCCTCGCCACCTATTCACTGCTGCCTATCGTAGAGGCCTTCACCGCTTCCGCTGATATTGAAGTGGAAACCCGCGATATCTCCCTCGCAGGGCGCATCCTCGCCAGCTTCCCCGAGCAACTGGGCACCAAGGCCGTTGCGGACCACCTCGCCGAACTGGGCGCCCTGGCCGTGACCCCTGAAGCCAATATCATCAAGCTGCCCAACATCAGCGCCTCGACCCCGCAGCTGCAAGCCGCGATCAAGGAACTGCAGGCCCAGGGCTACGCCCTGCCGGACTACCCGGAAACCGTAACCACCGACGCGGAAAAAGAAACCCGTGCACGTTACGACAAGGTCAAGGGCAGCGCCGTGAACCCGGTCCTGCGCGAAGGCAACTCCGACCGCCGCGCGCCACTGTCGGTCAAGAACTACGCCCGCAAGCACCCGCACAAAATGGGCGCCTGGGCCGCTGACTCCAAGTCCCACGTGGCTCACATGAGCAACGGCGACTTCTACGGCAGCGAAAAAGCCGTACAGATCGAAGCGGCCGATGCTGTCAAAATCGAGCTGGTCGGCAAGGATGGCAGCACCACCGTCCTGAAAGAAAAGACCAGCGCACTGGCCGGCGAAATCCTCGACAGCGCCGTGCTGAGCAAGAACGCCCTGCGCGCGTTCATTGCCGCCGAAATCGAAGACGCCAAGCAACAGGGCGTGCTGCTGTCGGTTCACCTCAAAGCCACCATGATGAAGGTCTCCGACCCGATCATGTTCGGCCAGATCGTTGCCGAGTTCTATAAAGACGCCCTGGCCAAGCACGCGACCGTGCTGGAACAGATCGGCTTCAACCTGAACAACGGCATCGGCGACCTGTACGCCCGCATCAAGGCCCTGCCGGCCGACCAGCAAGCGCAGATCGAAGCCGACATCCAGGCGGTCTACGCCGCTCGCCCATCGCTTGCGATGGTCAACTCCGACAAAGGCATCACCAACCTGCACGTGCCGAGCGACGTGATCGTCGACGCATCGATGCCAGCCATGATCCGTGACTCCGGCAAGATGTGGGGCACCGACGGCCAGTTGCACGACACCAAGGCCGTGATCCCGGACCGCTGCTACGCCACCATCTACCAGGCGGTCATCGAAGACTGCAAGGCCCATGGCGCCTTCGACCCTACCACCATGGGCAGCGTGCCAAACGTTGGCCTGATGGCGAAGAAGGCCGAAGAGTATGGCTCCCACGACAAGACGTTCCAGATCAAGGCTGACGGCGTCGTCCGCGTCACCGACAGCAAGGGCAAGCTGCTGATGGAACAGTCGGTTGAAGCCGGCGATATCTTCCGCATGTGCCAGACCAAAGACGCGCCGATCCAGGACTGGGTCAAACTGGCCGTCAACCGCGCCCGCGCCAGCAACACCCCGGCCATTTTCTGGCTGGACCCGCTGCGCGCCCACGACGGCGTCGTGGTCGAGAAAGTCCAGGCCTACCTGAAAGACCACAACACCGAAGGCCTGGACATCCGCATCATGTCGCCGGTCGACGCGATGAAGTTCACCCTGGAACGCACCCGCAAGGGCCTGGACACCATCTCGGTGACCGGCAACGTACTGCGCGACTACCTGACTGACCTGTTCCCGATCATGGAACTGGGCACCAGCGCCAAGATGCTGTCGATCGTACCGCTGATGAACGGTGGCGGCCTGTTTGAAACCGGCGCTGGCGGTTCGGCGCCAAAGCACGTGCAGCAACTGCTGGAAGAAAACTTCCTGCGTTGGGACTCCCTGGGCGAATTCCTGGCCCTGGCAGCCTCCCTTGAGCATTTGGGTGTGAACTACAACAACCCGAAAGCCCTGGTACTGTCCAAGACCCTGGACCAGGCCACCGGCCAGTTCCTCGACAACAACAAATCGCCATCGCGCAAAGTCGGCAACATCGACAACCGCGGCAGCCACTTCTACCTGGCACTGTACTGGGCCCAGGCCCTGGCCGCCCAGACTGAAGATACCGCGCTGCAAGGGCAATTCGCTCAACTGGCAAAAACCCTGGCCGAGAACGAAGCAACCATCGTTGCCGAACTCAACGCCGTACAGGGCAAGCCAGTGGACATCGGCGGCTACTACGCACCGAATCCTGAGCTGACCAGCAAGGCTATGCGCCCGAGTGCTACGCTCAATGCTGCGATTGCTGCGTTGAAGTAATGCTGTAAGGGCGACATCACACACCCCGGCCATGTGCCGGGGTTTGTGTTTTCAGCCCTTTAAAACCGCGCCGTACTCCGCACGCCAGGCGTTTTCAATAATCGCCAGTAACTGCGACCGATACCAAGGCTCCCAACCCGGCCTCTGTTTGAGCCCGACACCAAACCTGGGTAGCGCCGGCAGATGCGCAAGCGCTTCCAGGCTTTTCAAGCCCTGCACCTGGGCAAACCCGGGCAACAACGTTACACCAACCCCAGCCTGGACCGCCGAACGCAACGACACCAGGTCCTCGGATTCATACACACAGCGCCATCTGATACCGCTCTCCTCTAGGCGCCGGATCGCCAGACTCCTGAATATGCAAGGCGCCTTGAACAAGGCCAGCAAAACTTCCTGCCCCTCGGCAGGCACGGCGGCCTGCTTGCCACCCAGCCATTTCAGCGAAAGCGTATGTAAAGGCTCCCCGGCGACCTTTGGCAGCTCATCAATCATCAGGCCAATATCAATTGCGCCCTCATTGAACGCTTGCGCAAGCACCAGGGAGCGCGCCACCTTGACCCCGATTCGCACCGACGGCAATTCAACGGCCACCGCTGCAATAACACGCTGCAGAATCTCCTCGCAAAAATATTCAGGGATACCGAGCGCCACCGACTCCTGGGTGCGACTGATATCAAACAACCTCCCGACCTTATCGTTGACCTCCAGGATCTGCTGGGCATAACCGATCAGCCGCTCACCCTCCAGGGTCAGCAACACCTGGCGGTTATCGCGAACAAAAAGACTGACACTCAGCAACTCCTCCAACCGCCGGATCTGTTGGCTGATAGCAGGTTGCGTCAGGCTCAGCGCCTCGGCGGCCCGGGTAAAACTGCCCAGCTGCGCAACCTTGAGGAAGCTGCGCAGGGACTGAATATCAAGATTGATTCTCATGGCACACCGAAGCGAGTGAGTAAATGCGCCCGAGCATTAGTGCAAGGCTGCGCCCCTATCTGTCAAGAACGCTAGCCCCTAACGGGCACGCGCATGATTCATCATGTAAACGCCAACCCCGGACACCACAAAACCTGCAATCGCCAGTGCACCAGGGACTTCACCCAGGGTCATAGAGGCCATGATCTGCGTGACCGCAGGAATCACATGGAACAGATTGGTAGCCTTGCTCGCTTCACCGCGACGAATCATCAGATACAACAGCGTCAGTGCACCTACCGAGTTCATCAGGGTGATCCAGGCCACCGAAGCGGCGAAGGGTGCCCATTCGGTGACTTGCATGGTTTCTGTGGTGTAGGCCAACACCAGCATTACCAACGACGCGGTGACCATCTGAATGAAGCACCCCACCCACAGGTTGACCCCACCGAGAAAGCGCTTTTGATAGAGCGTGCCGAGCGTAATTCCCACCAGAGCCAGACCTACTGCGCCATAACCGCCAATTGATGCCTCGGAGCCAAAAAAACTGTTGGCCACAACAATGGCGACACCGCCAACGCCCAGGATCGAGCCCGGCAGGTCACGCCAACTTAATTGCTCACCCAGGCAGAAATAGGCACCGATCACGACGAAAACTGGCATCAGCCCGACAATCAATGCCGCCTGCCCCGCAGGAACCCCTGACTGATTCCGGTGTAAAGGCCACCGAACTGCAGAGCTTGCAGGAGGACGCCCACTGCTGCTGCATGAAGGTAAGGTGCTGGCCGTTTTGGCCATTGCGCCTTGATAGCGAGCGCCACCCCCAGAAAAACCAAAGCCGCCAAAGCAAAACGGTAGAACGTCATGGTGAAGGGCTCGCCATAACGCACACCAAATGCTCCGCCGATATAACCAGAACTCCACAGCAGGATGAAGGCAATGGGCAGCGGCGACGTAAGACGCACTTCGTAGCCTTTGTGGGCAATCTGATTCATGACACTCTCCAATAACAACGGTTCTGGAGAAGTAAGCTGCGCTCCCGCCTGGCTCCGGTAAAATCACATAATGTCAGGCACACCATGCAGATTGCTTATGCAGCACAATCTCACTGAATAAACCGCATCAAAATGTGGGAGCGGGCTTGCTCGCGATAGCGGTAGTTCAGCCAACATATTCGGCGACTGATACAGCGCCATCGCGAGCAAGCCCGCTCCCACACAGACTGCATTCCAGCCTAAAGACCGCGTCGCACTTTAAACCGAGGCTTTCCATGACCTGGCAACCCCACATCACCGTCGCCACCATCGTCGAAGACAATGGCCGCTTCCTCATGGTCGAAGAGCTCAAGGGCGGCCGCGCCGTGCTCAACCAGCCTGCCGGCCATCTCGACCCGCACGAAACCCTGACCGAAGCCGCCGTGCGCGAAACCCTTGAAGAAACCGGCTGGGACGTCGAAGCCACCGGTGTCGTCGGCCTCTACCTGTATACCGCCCCCAGCAATGGCGTGACCTACCAGCGGGTCTGCTTCATTGCCAAGGCCCTGCAACACCGCCCGGACTATCAGCTCGACGAAGGTATCGTGCGCGCCCGCTGGCTGAGCCGAGACGAGCTAATGGCGGTACGCGACGACTGGCGCAGCGAATTGATCATTCGCTGTATCGATGACTATTTGGCCGGTCAGCGCCATAGTCTCGAGCTGATCCGCCCTTCTCTTTAGCCTTGCGGGCTCGGGCCTGCTAGAATCGCGTCCTTTTTCAAGACACCCGTTGAAATCCTATGCGTGATCCAGCCCCTTCTGACACACAAAAGAAGCGCGTCATCGTCGGTATGTCCGGCGGCGTGGATTCTTCCGTTTCCGCCGTTCTGCTCATGGAGCAGGGTTATGAGGTGGAAGGCCTGTTCATGAAGAACTGGGAGGAAGACGATGGAACCGAATACTGCACCGCCATGGACGACCTGGCCGACGCCCAGGCCGTGTGCGACAAGATTGGCATCAAGCTGCACACCGCCAACTTCGCCGCCGAGTACTGGGACAATGTGTTCGAGCACTTCCTGGCCGAATACAAGGCCGGCCGCACGCCGAACCCGGACATCCTGTGCAACCGCGAAATCAAGTTCAAGGCGTTCCTCGACTACGCCATGATCCTCGGCGCCGAACTGATCGCCACTGGCCACTATGTGCGCCGTCGCGATATCGAGGGCCGTACCGAATTGCTCAAGGGCCTGGACCCGAACAAGGACCAGAGCTACTTCCTGCACGCCGTGGGCGGTGAACAGATCGCCAAGACCCTGTTCCCGGTAGGTGAGCTGGAAAAACCCGAAGTGCGCAAGATCGCCGAGAAACACGGCCTGGCCACCGCCAAGAAGAAGGACTCCACGGGGATCTGCTTTATTGGCGAGCGCCGCTTCAGTGACTTTCTCAAGCAGTACCTGCCGGCACAGCCGGGCGAGATCAAGACCACCGAAGGCGAAATCATCGGCCGTCACCACGGCCTGATGTACCACACCATCGGCCAGCGCCAGGGCCTGGGCATCGGCGGCCTGAAAGACGCCGGTGACGAGCCGTGGTACGTGCTGGTCAAGGACCTGGCAAATAACGTGCTGATCGTCGGCCAGGGCAACGAGCATCCGCTGCTGTTCTCCGGTGCGCTGCTGGCCTCGGAGATCTATTGGGTCAACCCGATCGACCTGAGCAGCCCGCGCCGTCTGACCGCCAAGGTGCGCTACCGCCAGAGCGACCAGCCCTGCACCCTGGAAAAAACCGCCAATGGCTACCGCGCCACGTTCGATGACCCGCAACGCGCGGTCACGCCCGGCCAGTCCGTGGTGTTCTACGACGGCGAGATCTGCCTGGGGGGCGGCGTGATTGAAGTCGCCGAACCCTGGAGCACCCCGGCATGAGCCCGACCCAGGAGCAATTGACGGCACTGGGCGGTGTATTTCTCGCCGCCGTGCTGGTGGACAAGATCGCCAAGACCGGCCAGGTGACCGAGGCCGGCATGACCTGCATGCTCGGCAGCCTGCTGGTGGTCGACCCGAAGGACACCCTGGACGTGTACGGCGGCGATGACCTGAGCCTGCGCGAAGGTTATCGCGCCCTGATCGGCGCCCTGGAGCGCGACCCGAGCACCCTGCAGCGCGAGCCACTGCGCTATGCCTTGTCGATGCTCGGTCTTGAGCGGCAACTGGCCAAGCGCGACGACCTACTGGAAACCATCGGCAAGCGCCTGCCGCAGATCCAGTCCCAGGTCGAGCACTTCGGCCCGGCCCACGAGAACGTGATCGCCGCCTGTGGCGCCCTGTACCAGGACACCTTGAGCACCTTGCGCCAGCGGATCCAGGTCCACGGCGACATGCGCAACCTGCAACAGCCCAACAACGCCTCGAAAATCCGCGCCCTGCTGCTGGCCGGTATTCGTTCGGCGCGCTTGTGGCGGCAGTTGGGCGGTCATCGTTGGCAGTTGGTCATCAGCCGTCGCAAATTGCTCAAAGAGCTTTACCCGTTGATGCGCAACGAATAAGTCGCAGCCACGGGCTATTTTCAAGCCGTTACGCGTAATACGCCGGTCAGTTGGCAACGGACCGGCGGATTTTTTCATGTATGATACGCGCCCCATTTCGTTGCCCGACTGTCCGAGAACACCCCATGCAGCTCTCTTCGCTCACTGCGGTTTCCCCTGTTGACGGCCGCTACGCCGGCAAAACCCAGGCCCTGCGCCCTATTTTCAGCGAATACGGCCTGATCCGTGCTCGTGTACTGGTTGAAGTGCGCTGGCTCCAGCGCCTGGCCGCTCACCCCGCCATCAGCGAAGTGCCGGCGTTCTCCGCCGAGGCTAACGCCGTACTGAACACCCTGGCGGAAAACTTCTCCCTGGAGCACGCCGAGCGTGTGAAAGAGATCGAGCGCACCACCAACCACGACGTCAAGGCCATCGAGTACCTGCTCAAAGAACAAGCGGCCAAGCTGCCGGAACTGGCCCAGGTCAGCGAGTTCATCCACTTTGCCTGCACCAGCGAGGACATCAACAACCTGTCCCACGCCCTGATGCTGCGCGAAGGCCGTGATGACGTGATGCTGCCCCTGATGCGCCAGACCGCCAACGCCATCCGCGAACTGGCCATCCGCTTCGCCGACGTGCCGATGCTGTCGCGCACCCACGGCCAGCCGGCCTCGCCGACCACCCTGGGCAAAGAACTGGCCAACGTGGTGTACCGCCTGGAGCGCCAGATCGCGCAAGTGGCCGCCGTGCCATTGCTGGGCAAGATCAACGGCGCCGTGGGCAACTACAACGCCCACCTGTCGGCCTACCCTGAGATCGACTGGGAAGCCAACGCCCGCGCCTTCATCGAAGACGAACTGGGCCTGGGCTTCAACCCGTACACCACGCAGATCGAACCCCACGACTACATCGCCGAGCTGTTCGACGCCATTGCGCGCTTCAACACCATCCTGATCGACTTCGATCGCGATGTCTGGGGCTACATCTCCCTGGGCTACTTCAAGCAACGCACCATCGCGGGCGAAATCGGCTCGTCGACCATGCCGCACAAAGTCAACCCGATCGACTTTGAAAACTCCGAAGGCAACCTGGGCATCGCCAACGCCTTGTTCCAGCACCTGGCCAGCAAGTTGCCGATCTCCCGCTGGCAGCGCGACCTGACCGACTCCACCGTACTGCGCAACCTCGGCGTGGGCTTTGCCCATAGCGTGATCGCGTACGAAGCCAGCCTCAAAGGCATCAGCAAACTGGAACTCAACGCGCAGAAAATCGCCGCTGACCTGGACGCTTGCTGGGAAGTCCTGGCCGAGCCGATCCAGACGGTGATGCGTCGCTACAACATCGAAAACCCGTACGAAAAGCTGAAAGAGTTGACACGCGGCAAGGGCATCAGCCCCGAGGCGCTGCAAACTTTCATCGACGGCCTGGACATGCCAGCCGCGGCCAAGGCCGAGCTGAAACTGCTGACCCCGGCCAACTACATCGGCAACGCTGTAGACCAAGCCAAACGCATCTGATTGCGGCTTGATCCCTTGAGACGCCCGGCAGCGCCGGGCGTTTTTATTCCCGTCTGAAAAGTGCTTTTTTTCAATAGGTTACAAATGAATCCTGATATTCCTCTTCAACTTCTGGGCGGCATCACGGCACGGGAATTCCTGCGCGACTACTGGCAGAAAAAACCGCTGCTGATCCGCCAGGCCATCCCTGATTTCGAAAGCCCAATCGATGCCGACGAACTGGCCGGCCTGGCGCTGGAAGAAGAAGTCGAGTCGCGCCTGGTGATCGAGCACGGCGAGCGCCCATGGGAACTGCGCCGCGGCCCGTTTGCCGAAGACGCCTTCAGCACCCTGCCCGAGCGCGAGTGGACCCTGCTGGTGCAGGCGGTCGACCAGTTCGTACCGGAAGTGGCCGAGCTGCTGGAGCAGTTCCGTTTCCTGCCAAGCTGGCGCATCGACGACGTGATGATCAGCTTTGCCGCCCCCGGTGGCAGCGTAGGTCCGCACTTCGATAACTACGACGTGTTCCTGCTGCAAGCCCAGGGCAAGCGCAACTGGAAGATCGGCCAGATGTGCAGTTCAGAGAGCCCGCTGCTGCAACACGCCGACCTGCGCATCCTCGCCGAATTCGAGGAGAGCGCCGAATGGGTGCTGGAGCCGGGCGACATGCTCTACCTGCCGCCGCGCCTGGCGCACTTCGGCATCGCTGAAGATGACTGCATGACCTACTCGGTTGGCTTCCGCGCACCAAGCGCTGCCGAAGTGCTGACCCACTTCACCGACTTCCTCAGCCAGTACCTGACGGATGAAGAGCGCTACACCGACGCCGACGCCCAGCCCGTCAGCGACCCGCACCAGATCCAGAGCGACGCCCTCGACCGCCTGAAAAGCCTGCTGGCCGAGCACATGAGCGACGAGCGCATGTTGCTGACCTGGTTCGGCCAGTTCATGACCGAGCCGCGCTACCCGGAACTGGTCGCCGGCCCCGAAGAATTGGCGCAGGATGAAGTCATCAGCAGCCTGGAAGACGGTGCAGTACTGATCCGCAACCCAAGCGCGCGCCTGGCCTGGTCGGAAGTGGACGACGACGTACTGCTGTTCGCCAGCGGCCAGAGCCGTTACCTACCGGGCAAACTGCGCGAACTGCTGAAGATGATCTGCGCTGCCGATGCCCTGCACGTGGACAACCTGGGTCCGTGGCTGGCCGATGAAGATGGCCGCGACCTGCTGTGCGAACTGGTCAAGCAAGGAAGCCTGGGGTTTGCCGATGAATAAAATTCACGTAAGTGTCGCGGACTGGCATAAGGATATCGCCGAGATTCGGCGCATTCGTGAAGCGGTGTTTATCGCTGAACAATCGGTCCCGCCTGAGCTGGAATGGGACGCAGACGACGCCGGGGCCATGCATTTCCTCGCGTTTGAAGGCGACTTTCCCATTGGCACCGCTCGCTTGCTGCCCAGCGGCGAGATCGGTCGCGTGTCGGTCCTCAAGGACTGGCGCGGGCTGAAAGTCGGCGACAAGCTGATGGAAGCGGTGATTGGCGAGGCCGAGAAACGCGGCCAGACCCGGCAGTTCCTCAGCGCGCAGGTGTATGCCGCGCCGTTTTATGAGCGACTGGGCTTCAAGATCGTCAGCGGAGAATTCCTGGAAGTCGGGATTCCCCATGTTGATATGGAGCGCGAGGGTTGATTTAAGACCGTGGCGCGGCCATCACAGGCAAGCCAGCTCCCACATTTGACCACATATGTCTTGAGCAACGCGGTCGGTGTGGGAGCTGGCTTGCCTGCGATGACCATATCAGCAACACCCCAAAAGGCCCTGCCATCCCCCGATGCCAGGGCCTTTTGCCGTCTACGATTCAACTTGCGCCCCGCCAGGCCGATAAACTGGCACCATCAAGCCCAAATGACTTGCAGAGATCACGGACATGTCCCTACGCACCCTAGTCGCCAGCCTGCTCATGACCGTCAGCTTTTCGGCAATGGCGGCCACCGAAGTCGTCCCCCTGAACAACCGCACCAGCGCCGACCTGCTACCCGTGGCGCAGAATTTCATTGGTAAGGACGGCACGGTCAGCGCCTACGGCAATCAATTGATCGTCAATGCCGAGCCGGACAAGATCCAGGGCTTGCGCGCCCTGCTCGCACAGCTGGACACCCCCTCCAAACGCTTGCTGATCACCGTCGACACCAACGAGAACAACCAGCAAACCAATAGCCACATCATCACCTACAGCACCGAAAGCCGAGACGGCGGGATCCAGCAGATCCAGGCCAGCGAAGGCGTACCTGCGCTGATCCAGGTCGGCCAGAGCGTGCCATTGACCACCACCCAGCCCGATGCCTATGGTCGCCCGCAAAACCAGACCCAGTACCGCAACGTCACCCAGGGCTTTTACGTCACGGCCAGCGTCACCGGCGAGACCGTACACCTGAGCATCAGTACCAATCGTGACCGTATGAGCCAGGAACGTCCCGATGTAGTGAATGTGCAAAGTACCGACACAACCGTCAGCGGGCGCCTGGGCGAGTGGATCACCCTGGCCGGTATCAATCGCCAGACCCAGGCCGACAAACAGGGCGCAACCCGCACCTACTCGACCCAGGGCCGGGATGACCTGACACTGAGGGTCAAAGTCGAGACCTTGAACTCAAGCACCAAAAACTGACTGATTAGTCGTATTAGACCAAAGATGTAGTGCCACAAAAAAAGCACTACAAAACATTTGACGATCCAAAAAAGCATGGGCATGATGGCCTCGCTCCCGCTAATCAGGGGCCCTGGCAAGGGCCTTCGGATCGTCGCTCCAAGCTACCCACCCGAGCCGATTCGTGTCTGTACCGCCCACAAGGCGTGTTTGACGAGGTTGCGACTGGAACGAAGTTGTCCCGAGGGACGGAAGCTAACCAGGTAACCCGGCAACACACTGATGGATCGTACCAAGGCCCACGACGCCCGAAGACTGTTCTCGGTTCGCCTCTACCTGCTCACTTTCTCCCTTGAGCCCATCGTTCATCCCGTCGCCTTCCCCGCCAAGCCCAACTTGACCGCCTAAGCTTCTGGTCAGCGAGCAGCCAATCCCACGCACTGAATACGTGGCTGGCAAACGGAATTTTCCACCCAGACCTATGCGACGAGGTTTTTCCCCATGGCACTGACACGCGAACAGCAAATTGCAGCCCTTGAAAAAGACTGGGCTGAAAACCCACGCTGGAAAGGCGTGACTCGCGCTTACTCCGCTGCTGACGTCGTCCGCCTGCGCGGCTCGGTTCAACCTGAGCACACCTTTGCAAAACTGGGCGCCGAGAAGCTGTGGAAGCTGGTTACCCAGGGCGCCAAGCCGTCCTTCCGCCCCGAGAAAGATTTCGTCAACTGCATGGGCGCCCTGACCGGCGGCCAGGCTGTGCAACAGGTCAAGGCCGGTATCCAGGCAATCTACCTGTCCGGCTGGCAAGTGGCGGCGGACAACAACTCCGCCGAGTCCATGTACCCTGACCAATCGCTGTACCCGGTGGACTCCGTACCAACCGTGGTCAAGCGCATCAACAACTCGTTCCGCCGCGCCGACCAGATTCAGTGGAAAGCCGGCAAAGGTCCGGGCGACGAAGGCTACATCGACTACTTCGCGCCAATCGTGGCGGACGCCGAAGCCGGTTTCGGTGGCGTCCTGAACGCCTACGAGCTGATGAAGAGCATGATCGAGGCAGGCGCCGCCGGCGTGCACTTCGAAGACCAACTGGCTTCCGTGAAAAAATGCGGCCACATGGGCGGCAAGGTACTGGTTCCGACCCAGGAAGCCGTACAGAAGCTGACCGCTGCCCGTCTGGCCGCTGACGTTGCAGGCACGCCGACCATCATCCTGGCCCGTACCGATGCCAACGCCGCTGACCTGCTGACCTCGGACTGCGACCCGTACGACCAGCCGTTCGTGACTGGCGAGCGCACCCAGGAAGGTTTCTACAAGGTGCGTGCAGGCCTGGACCAAGCCATTGCCCGCGGCCTGGCCTACGCACCGTACGCCGACCTGATCTGGTGCGAAACCGCCAAGCCAGACCTGGACGAAGCCCGTCGCTTCGCCGAGGCGATCAAGAAGGAATACCCGGACCAACTGCTGTCCTACAACTGCTCGCCTTCCTTCAACTGGAAGAAAAACCTGGACGACGCGACCATCGCCAAGTTCCAGCGCGAGCTGTCCGCCATGGGCTACAAGCACCAGTTCATCACCCTGGCCGGCATTCACAACATGTGGCACAGCATGTTCAACCTGGCGCACGACTACGCCCGCAACGACATGACGGCCTACGTGAAACTGCAGGAGCAGGAATTCGCTGACGCCGCCAAAGGCTACACCTTTGTGGCGCACCAGCAGGAAGTGGGCACTGGCTACTTCGACGACATGACCACCGTGATCCAGGGCGGCACCTCGTCCGTGACCGCGCTGACCGGCTCGACCGAAGAAGAACAGTTCCACTAAGTCGCTGAGTACACGGCCATTGCGGGCCCGATAGAAAGCTAACCGCAGTGCCGCACGATCTGACGCCCCGACTGGTTCGGGGCGTTTTTTTATCCTGAAAAAATCTCTCCTGACCCAGCGAAGATCAAAATGTGGGAGTGGGCTTGCTCCCACAATGAAAATGCGCTCAGCCTGATGTTTTTGCGCAAAACCTTGATCCAGGGCGGTATTCGCTTAGGAAAAATCCGTTAAAAGTTGCGCGCTGGCAACTTGCGCCAAACGGGCAAGTAACAACAACTTTCCCCGCGACGCACCCAACACCCGCTTAAAACTCTCGCAAACAATATTCATTATCATTTAGAGCAATAAAACTTCGTTACACCCTAAACAAAACACAATTGATTAAAATCAAGCTAATGCCCGCAGCGTCTGGGCTACAGCCCCATAAAGGTGCACTATGTCCTTATTTCAGCGAATAATTTAGCTACAGGAATTTTACTTGCTAGGTGTTTAGCCATAAAATCACCCTGATTGATTGCGCTGCGACATATCGTCACTGCGCCGTTACTTTTTCGAGCTCAGAGACCTTTGCTCTCTGTTAAGGATTTCCAGCATGACCGAAGCGACAGGACTCATGGCCCACAACTGGGGCTTTGCCATTTTCCTCCTCGGTGTTGTCGGCCTCTGCGCCTTCATGCTTGGTGTCTCCAGCCTCCTCGGGTCAAAAGCCTGGGGCCGCAGCAAAAATGAACCGTTCGAATCCGGCATGCTGCCTACAGGTGGCGCCCGCTTGCGGCTCTCAGCCAAATTCTATCTGGTCGCGATGCTCTTCGTGATCTTCGATATCGAAGCCCTCTTTCTCTTTGCCTGGTCTGTGTCCGTCCGCGAAAGCGGCTGGACCGGATTCGTCGAAGCTCTCGTTTTCATAGCAATTCTGTTGGCAGGTCTTGTCTACCTGTTCCGAGTAGGCGCCCTTGACTGGGCTCCAGAAGCTCGTCGCAAGCGGCAAGCGAAGCTGAAACAATGAGGCTTTGGCGATGCAATACAATCTCACCAGGATCGACCCGGATGCTCCTAACGATCAGTACCCCATCGGCGAACGGGAAACCGTCTCCGATCCGTTAGAAGACCAAGTCCACAAAAACATCTACATGGGCAAGCTGGAAGACGTGCTGAGTGGCGCGGTCAACTGGGGGCGCAAGAATTCCCTGTGGCCGTACAACTTCGGCCTTTCGTGCTGCTACGTGGAAATGACCACCGCCTTCACGGCGCCCCACGACATCGCGCGCTTTGGCGCCGAGGTTATCCGGGCATCGCCGCGCCAGGCGGATTTCATGGTTATCGCCGGCACCTGCTTTATCAAGATGGCGCCGATCATCCAGCGTCTCTACGAGCAAATGCTCGAGCCGAAGTGGGTTATCTCCATGGGTTCGTGCGCCAACTCCGGTGGCATGTACGACATCTACTCCGTGGTCCAGGGGGTGGACAAGTTCCTGCCCGTGGACGTCTACGTGCCTGGCTGCCCGCCCCGCCCAGAAGCATTCCTGCAAGGCTTGATGCTGCTGCAGGAGTCGATTGGCAAGGAGCGTCGCCCACTGTCCTGGGTCGTCGGCGATCAAGGCGTGTACCGCGCCGAGATGCCTTCGCAAAAGGAACAGCGCCGCGAACAGCGAATCGCAGTCACCAACCTGCGCAGCCCCGACGAAGTCTGATCCAGCCCGCTTCTTTTATAGAACGAAAACCTGGCCTCATTCTTTACGTTGACCGAAAGCGATAAAAAACCATGACTACAGGCAGTGCTCTGTATATCCCGCCTTATAAGGCAGACGACCAGGATGTGGTCGTCGAACTCAATAACCGTTTTGGCCCTGACGCCTTCACCGCCCAGGCCACACGCACCGGTATGCCGGTGCTGTGGGTGGCGCGCGCCAAGCTCGTCGAAGTCCTGACCTTCCTGCGCAACCTGCCCAAGCCGTATGTCATGCTCTATGACCTGCATGGCGTGGACGAGCGTCTGCGCACCAAGCGCCAGGGGCTGCCGAGCGGCGCCGACTTCACCGTGTTCTATCACCTGATGTCGCTGGAACGTAACAGCGACGTGATGATCAAGGTCGCCCTCTCGGAAAGCGACCTGAGCATCCCGACCGTGACTGGTATCTGGCCGAACGCCAGCTGGTACGAGCGTGAAGTCTGGGACATGTTCGGGATCGACTTCCCGGGCCACCCGCACCTGACGCGCATCATGATGCCGCCGACCTGGGAAGGTCACCCGCTGCGCAAGGACTTCCCTGCCCGCGCCACCGAATTCGATCCGTTCAGCCTCAACCTGGCCAAGCAGCAGCTTGAAGAAGAAGCCGCGCGCTTCCGCCCGGAAGACTGGGGCATGAAGCGTTCCGGCACCAACGAGGACTACATGTTCCTCAACCTGGGCCCCAACCACCCTTCGGCCCACGGTGCCTTCCGTATCATCCTGCAACTGGACGGCGAAGAAATCGTCGACTGCGTGCCGGACATCGGCTACCACCACCGTGGTGCCGAGAAGATGGCCGAGCGCCAGTCCTGGCACAGCTTCATCCCGTACACCGACCGTATCGACTACCTCGGCGGCGTGATGAACAACCTGCCGTACGTGCTCTCGGTCGAGAAGCTGGCCGGCATCAAGGTGCCAGACCGCGTCGACACCATCCGCATCATGATGGCCGAGTTCTTCCGCATCACCAGCCACCTGTTGTTCCTGGGTACCTATATTCAGGACGTCGGCGCCATGACCCCGGTGTTCTTCACCTTCACCGACCGTCAGCGTGCCTACAAGGTCATCGAAGCCATCACGGGCTTTCGCCTGCACCCGGCCTGGTACCGCATCGGCGGCGTGGCCCACGACCTGCCGAACGGCTGGGAACGCCTGGTCAAGGAATTCATCGACTGGATGCCCAAGCGTCTGGACGAGTACCAAAAGGCTGCGCTGGATAACAGCATCCTCAAGGGGCGGACCATCGGCGTCGCGCAGTACAACACCAAGGAAGCCCTGGAATGGGGCGTCACCGGTGCCGGCCTGCGTTCCACCGGTTGCGATTTCGACCTGCGCAAGGCGCGTCCGTACTCCGGCTACGAGAACTTCGAGTTTGAAGTCCCGCTGGCGGCCAATGGCGATGCCTACGACCGTTGCATCGTGCGCGTCGAAGAAATGCGCCAGAGCCTGAAGATCATCGAGCAGTGCATGCGCAACATGCCGGCAGGCCCGTACAAGGCGGATCACCCGCTGACCACGCCGCCGCCTAAAGAGCGCACCCTGCAGCACATCGAAACCCTGATCACGCACTTCCTGCAAGTCTCGTGGGGCCCGGTGATGCCGGCCAACGAGTCCTTCCAGATGATCGAAGCGACCAAGGGTATCAACAGTTATTACCTGACGAGCGATGGCGGCACCATGAGCTACCGCACCCGGATTCGTACCCCAAGCTTCGCGCACTTGCAGCAGATCCCTTCGGTGATCAAAGGCGAGATGGTCGCGGACTTGATTGCGTACCTGGGTAGTATCGATTTCGTTATGGCCGACGTGGACCGCTAAGCATGAGCATGAACAGCACGCTTATCCAGACAGACCGTTTCACCTTGAGTGAAACCGAGCGCTCGGCCATCGAGCACGAGCTGCATCACTACGAAGACCCGCGCGCGGCGTCGATCGAAGCCTTGAAGATCGTCCAGAAGGAACGTGGCTGGGTGCCCGACGGCGCCCTCTACGCCATCGGCGAGATCCTCGGCATCCCGGCCAGCGATGTGGAAGGCGTGGCCACGTTCTACAGCCAGATCTTCCGCCAGCCGGTCGGCCGCCACATCATTCGCGTGTGCGACAGCATGGTCTGCTACATCGGTGGCCACGAGTCGGTGGTCGACGCGATCCAGAGCAAGCTGGGCATCGGCCTGGGCCAAACCACGGCAGACGGGCGCTTCACACTGCTGCCGGTGTGCTGCCTGGGCAACTGCGACAAGGCGCCGGCGTTGATGATCGACGACGACACATTCGGCGACGTCCAGGCCTCTGGCGTCACCCAATTGCTCGAGGGCTACCCATGACCCTGACTTCCTTTGGTCCCGCCAACCTGATCAAGCGTTCGGCCGAGACTCACCCGCTGACCTGGCGCCTGCGCGACGACGGCGAGGCGGTATGGCTTGACGAGTACCAGGCCAAGAACGGTTACGCCGCCGCACGCAAAGCCTTTGCCGACATGGCCCAGGACGATATCGTCCAGACCGTGAAGGACGCCGGCCTTAAAGGCCGCGGTGGTGCAGGCTTCCCCACGGGGGTGAAGTGGGGCCTGATGCCCAAGGACGAATCCATCAACATCCGCTACCTGCTGTGCAACGCGGATGAAATGGAGCCCAACACCTGGAAAGACCGCATGCTGATGGAGCAACTGCCCCATCTGCTGATCGAAGGCATGCTGATCAGTGCCCGCGCACTGAAAACCTACCGGGGCTACATCTTCCTGCGGGGCGAATACACCACCGCCGCCAAACACCTGAACCGTGCCGTGGCCGAAGCCAAGGCCGCCGGCCTGTTGGGCAAGAACATCCTCGGCTCGGGGTTCGACTTCGAGCTGTTCGTGCACACCGGTGCCGGGCGTTATATCTGCGGTGAAGAAACCGCCCTGATCAACTCCCTCGAAGGCCGCCGCGCCAACCCGCGCTCCAAGCCGCCCTTCCCCGCCGCCGTTGGCGTGTGGGGCAAGCCGACGTGCGTGAACAACGTCGAGACCCTGTGCAACGTGCCGGCGATCATCGCCGACGGCGTGGACTGGTACAAATCCCTGGCCCGCGAAGGCAGCGAAGACATGGGCACCAAACTCATGGGCTTCTCCGGCAAGGTCAAGAACCCCGGCCTGTGGGAACTGCCCTTCGGCGTGACCGCCCGCGAGCTGTTCGAGGACTACGCCGGCGGCATGCGCGATGGCTACACCCTCAAGGCCTGGCAGCCAGGCGGCGCCGGCACCGGTTTCCTGCTGCCCGAGCACCTCGACGCACAGATGTATGCCGGCGGCATCGGCAAGGTGGGCACCCGGATGGGGACCGGCCTGGCGATGGCGGTGGACAACACCGTGAACATGGTCTCGCTGCTGCGCAACATGGAGCAGTTCTTCGCTCGCGAATCCTGTGGTTTCTGCACCCCGTGCCGCGATGGCCTGCCATGGAGCGTCAAGCTCCTGATGGCGATCGAGAACGGCGAAGGCCAGCCGGGGGATATCGAGACCCTGCTGGGCCTGGTCGGTTTCCTCGGCCCGGGCAAGACCTTCTGTGCTCACGCACCGGGCGCCGTGGAGCCATTGGGCAGCGCAATCAAGTACTTCCGCTCGGAGTTCGAGGCCGGCATCGCGCCCAAAAGCGCCGCCGTCCCGCCTCTGGCAAAGCCGATCGTAGTCGGCGCGTAACGTTTCAATAGGCGAAGGGTCCGTGCCCTTCGCCTTGTCATGTGCTGACGCCGGAAAGGCTGTGTTGAGGCATATGCATAACAAGATTCCATTAGCCACGCCCGCTGACAACGGGCCAACGAAGAACTTTGAACCATGGCCACTATCCACGTAGACGGCAAAGCGCTCGAAGTCGATGGGGCAGACAACCTGTTACAGGCGTGTCTGTCACTAGGCCTCGACATCCCTTATTTCTGCTGGCACCCCGCGCTTGGTAGCGTCGGTGCCTGTCGCCAGTGTGCGGTCAAGCAGTACACCGATGAAAACGACACCCGTGGTCGTATCGTCATGTCCTGCATGACGCCGGCCACCGACAACACCTGGATTTCCATCGACGATGATGAATCCAAGGCGTTCCGCGCCAGCGTTGTCGAATGGCTGATGACCAACCACCCCCACGACTGCCCGGTCTGTGAGGAAGGCGGTCACTGCCACCTGCAAGACATGACGGTGATGACCGGCCACAACGAGCGCCGTTATCGCTTCACCAAGCGCACCCACCAGAACCAGCAACTGGGCCCGTTCATTTCCCACGAGATGAACCGCTGCATCGCCTGCTATCGCTGCGTACGCTTCTATAAAGACTACGCCGGCGGCACCGACCTGGGCGTATTCGGCGCCCACGACAACGTGTACTTCGGTCGCGTTGAAGACGGCGTTCTGGAAAGCGAGTTCTCCGGCAACCTCACCGAGGTCTGCCCGACCGGCGTGTTCACCGACAAGACCCACTCCGAGCGCTACAACCGCAAGTGGGACATGCAGTTCTCGCCGAGCATCTGCCATGGCTGCTCCAGCGGTTGCAACATCTCCCCGGGCGAGCGCTACGGCGAACTGCGTCGCATCGAAAACCGCTTCAACGGTTCGGTCAACCAGTACTTCCTGTGCGACCGTGGCCGTTTCGGCTATGGCTACGTCAACCGCGAAGACCGCCCTCGCCAGCCATTGCTGGCCGATGGCGCCAAGCTGAGCCTGGACGCGGCGCTGGATAAAGCCGCTGACCTGCTGCGCGGGCGCAACATCGTCGGTATCGGTTCGCCACGTGCCAGCCTCGAAAGCAACTACGCGTTGCGCGAGCTGGTCGGTGCCGAGCACTTCTACAGTGGTATCGAAGCCGCTGAGCTGGAGCGCATCCGCCTGGTCCTCCAGGTGCTGAACGACAGCCCGCTGCCCGTGCCAAACATGCGCGACATCGAAGACCACGACGCAATCTTCGTACTCGGTGAAGACCTGACCCAGACCGCCGCGCGTATCGCCCTGTCACTGCGCCAGTCGGTCAAAGGCAAGGCCGAGGAAATGGCCGACGCCATGCGCGTGCAGCCGTGGCTCGACGCCGCGGTGAAAAACATCGGCCAGCACGCGCTGAACCCGCTGTTTATCGCCAGCCTCGCTGAAACCAAGCTCGATGATATCGCCGAAGAATGCGTGCACGCCGCGCCCGACGACCTGGCGCGCATCGGTTTCGCCGTGGCCCACGCCCTCGACGCCAGCGCCCCTGCCGTCGAAGGCCTGGACGCAGAAGCCGCAGCCCTGGCCCAACGCATCGCCGACGCCCTGCTGGCGGCCAAGCGTCCACTGATCATTGCCGGCACCTCGTTGGGTTCCAAGGCGCTGATCGAGGCCGCCGCCAACATCGCCAAGGCCCTGAAGCTGCGCGAGAAGAACGGCTCCATCAGCCTGGTCGTGCCGGAAGCCAACAGCCTTGGCCTGGCCATGCTCGGTGGCGAGTCCCTGGACAGCGCCCTGCAAGCGGTGATCGACGGCAATGCCGACGCCATCGTGGTGCTGGAAAACGACCTGTACACCCGCACCGATGCGGCCAAGGTTGACGCTGCACTGAACGCAGCCAAAGTGCTGATCGTCGCCGATCACCAGAAGACCGCCACCAGCGAGCGGGCCCACCTGGTACTGCCAGCCGCCACCTTCGCCGAAGGCGACGGCACCCTGGTCAGCCAGGAAGGCCGCGCCCAGCGCTTCTTCCAGGTGTTCGATCCGAAGTACATGGACGCCAGTATCCTGGTTCACGAAGGCTGGCGCTGGCTGCATGCCCTGCGCGCAACCCTGCTGAACCAGCCGATCGACTGGACCCAGCTCGACCACGTCACCGCAGCCGTCGCCGCGAGCGCCCCGCAACTGGCGCGTATCGTCGATGCCGCACCGTCCGCCGCGTTCCGTATCAAGGGCATGAAACTGGCCCGTGAGCCGCTGCGTTATTCCGGGCGTACCGCCATGCGCGCTGATATCAGCGTGCACGAACCGCGTACCCCGCAAGACAACGACACCGCGTTCGCCTTCTCCATGGAAGGTTACTCGGGTTCGGTCGAGCCGCGTCAGCAGGTGCCGTTTGCCTGGTCGCCGGGCTGGAACTCGCCGCAGGCCTGGAACAAGTTCCAGGACGAAGTCGGTGGGCATATCCGCGCTGGCGACCCGGGCACCCGCCTGATCGAAAGCAGCGGTGATTCGCTGAACTGGTTCACCGCCGTACCGCGTCCGTTCAACCCGGCCCAGGGCACCTGGCAGGTTGTGCCGTTCTTCCACCTGTTCGGCAGCGAAGAGACCTCTTCCAAAGCCGCACCGGTGCAAGAGCGCATTCCCGCCGCCTACGTATCCGTGGCCAAGTCCGAAGCCGATCGCCTGGGCGTCAACGACGGTGCCCTGCTCAGCCTGAACGTGGCCGGCCAGACCCTGCGTCTGCCGCTGCGCATCAACGATGAGCTGGGTGCTGGCCTGGTTGCACTGCCAAAAGGCCTCGCCGGGATTCCGCCTGCGATCTTTGGCCAAACCGTTGACGGTCTGCAGGAGGCAGCGCAATGACCTGGTTCACCCCTGAAGTGATCGACGTGATCATCTCGGTCGTCAAGGCCATCGTGATCCTGTTGGCCGTGGTCGTCGCGGGCGCCCTGCTCAGCTTCGTCGAACGTCGCCTGCTGGGCTGGTGGCAGGACCGTTATGGTCCGAACCGCGTTGGCCCATTTGGTATGTTCCAGATCGCTGCCGACATGCTGAAAATGTTCTTCAAGGAAGACTGGACCCCGCCGTTTGCCGACAAGGTGATCTTCACCCTGGCACCGGTCGTGGCCATGAGCGCCTTGCTGATCGCCTTCGCGATCATCCCGATCACCCCGACCTGGGGCGTGGCGGACCTGAACATCGGCTTGCTGTTCTTCTTCGCCATGGCCGGCCTGTCGGTCTACGCGGTGCTGTTCGCCGGCTGGGCCAGTAACAACAAGTTCGCCCTGCTGGGCAGCTTGCGGGCCTCGGCCCAGACCGTGTCCTACGAAGTGTTCATGGGCCTGGCGCTGATGGGCATCGTAGTGCAGGTGGGCTCGTTCAACATGCGCGACATCGTCGAGTACCAGGCGCAGAACCTGTGGTTCATCATTCCGCAGTTCTTCGGCTTCTGTACCTTCTTCATTGCTGGCGTGGCCGTGACTCACCGTCACCCCTTCGACCAGCCGGAAGCGGAGCAGGAACTGGCCGACGGTTACCACATCGAATACGCCGGCATGAAATGGGGCATGTTCTTCGTGGGTGAGTACATCGGCATCATCTTGATCTCGGCCCTGCTGGTCACGCTGTTCTTCGGCGGCTGGCACGGTCCGTTCGGTATCCTGCCGCAGTTGGCGTTCTTCTGGTTCTTCCTCAAGACCGCGTTCTTCATCATGTTGTTTATCCTGCTGCGCGCTTCCATTCCGCGTCCACGATACGACCAGGTGATGGATTTCAGCTGGCGCTTCTGCCTGCCGCTGACCCTGATCAATTTGCTGGTGACTGCTGCCGTTGTGTTGTTGAACACGCCAGCGGGCGCGGTTCAGTGAGGATTTGACCCATGTTCAAATATATTGGCGACATCGTTAAGGGTACCGGTACCCAGTTGCGAAGCCTGGTGATGGTGTTCGGTCACGGCTTTCGCAAACGCGACACCCTGCAATACCCGGAAGAAGCGGTGTACCTGCCGCCGCGCTATCGCGGCCGCATCGTACTGACCCGCGACCCCGACGGCGAAGAGCGTTGCGTAGCCTGCAACCTGTGCGCCGTGGCGTGCCCGGTGGGTTGCATCTCCCTGCAGAAAGCTGAAACCGAAGACGGTCGCTGGTACCCGGACTTCTTCCGCATCAACTTCTCGCGCTGCATTTTCTGCGGCCTCTGCGAGGAAGCTTGCCCGACCACCGCGATCCAGCTGACACCGGATTTCGAGATGGCCGAGTTCAAACGTCAGGACCTGGTGTACGAGAAAGAAGATCTTTTGATCGCAGGTACCGGTAAAAACCCTGATTACAACTTCTATCGTGTTGCAGGTATGGCCGTTGCCGGTAAGCCGAAAGGCGCCGCACAAAACGAAGCCGAGCCGATCAACGTGAAGAGCTTGCTGCCTTAAGGAAGAAAGATGGAATTCGCTTTCTATTTCGCATCGGGTATCGCGGTTGTGTCCACGCTTCGCGTGATCACCAACACCAACCCTGTGCACGCCCTGCTCTACCTGATCATTTCGCTGATCGCCGTGGCCATGACCTTTTTCAGCCTCGGCGCACCGTTTGCCGGTGTACTGGAAGTGATCGCCTACGCTGGCGCCATCATGGTGCTGTTCGTGTTTGTGGTGATGATGCTCAACCTGGGGCCGGCTTCGGTCGCCCAGGAGCGCGTCTGGCTCAAGCCCGGCATCTGGCTTGGCCCAGTGATCCTGGCAGCGCTGCTGCTGGGTGAACTGCTGTATGTGCTGTTCGCTCACCAGAGCGGCCAGGCCATCGGCCACACCACCGTAGACGCCAAGGCCGTGGGCATCAGCCTGTTCGGCCCGTACCTGCTGGTGGTCGAACTGGCTTCGATGCTGCTGCTCGCCGCAGCCATCACGGCCTTCCACTTGGGCCGCAACGAAGCCAAGGAGCAATGACGATGCCTGCTATCCCTTTGGAGCATGGTCTGGCGGTCGCCGGCATCCTGTTCTGCCTTGGCCTGGTCGGCCTGATGGTTCGCCGTAACATTCTGTTCGTGTTGATGAGCCTGGAAATCATGATGAACGCTGCGGCACTGGCCTTCATCGTGGCGGGTGCGCGTTGGGGCCAGCCGGATGGGCAAGTGATGTTCATCCTGGTGATCAGCCTGGCAGCCGCCGAGGCCAGTATTGGCCTGGCGATCCTGCTGCAACTGTATCGTCGCTTCCACACGCTTGATATCGACGCTGCCAGTGAGATGCGCGGATGAACATGATCTTTCTGACTTTCGTATTCCCCCTGATCGGTTTCCTGCTGCTGTCGTTCTCCCGTGGACGCTGGTCGGAAAACCTCTCAGCCCTGGTCGGAGTGGGTTCCATTGGCCTGTCGGCGATTGTCGCCGCCTACGTCATCTGGCAATTCAACGTTGCACCACCCGAAGCCGGTCACTACACCCTGGTGCTGTGGCAGTGGATGGCGGTCGAAGGCTTCAAGCCTGACTTCGCCCTCTACGTCGACGGCCTGTCGATCACCATGCTCGGCGTGGTGGTGGGCGTGGGTTTCCTGATCCACCTGTTCGCGTCCTGGTACATGCGTGGCGAGGCCGGTTACTCGCGCTTCTTTGCCTACACCAACCTGTTTATCGCCAGCATGCTGTTCCTGGTGCTGGGCGATAACCTGTTGTTCCTGTACTTCGGCTGGGAAGGCGTGGGCCTGTGCTCGTACCTGTTGATCGGTTTCTACTACAGCAACCGCAACAACGGTAACGCGGCCCTCAAGGCCTTTGTCGTGACCCGGATCGGCGACGTGTTCATGGCCATCGGCCTGTTCATCCTGTTCCAACAGGTGGGCACGCTGAATATCCAGGAACTGCTGGTGCTGGCACCGCAGAAGTTCCAGGTCGGCGACTTCTGGATCACCCTGGCGACCCTGATGCTGCTGGGCGGCGCTGTCGGTAAATCGGCACAACTGCCACTGCAAACCTGGCTGGCAGACGCCATGGCCGGTCCTACCCCGGTGTCGGCACTGATCCACGCCGCCACCATGGTGACCGCCGGTGTCTACCTGATCGCCCGTACCCACGGCCTGTTCACCCTGGCGCCGGAAATCCTGCACCTGGTGGGCCTGGTGGGCGGCGTGACCCTGGTGCTGGCCGGCTTTGCCGCGCTGGTGCAGACCGACATCAAGCGCATCCTCGCCTACTCGACCATGAGCCAGATCGGCTACATGTTCCTGGCCCTGGGCGTCGGTGCCTGGGACGGCGCAATCTTCCACCTGATGACCCACGCCTTCTTCAAGGCCCTGCTGTTCCTGGCGTCCGGTGCGGTGATCGTTGCCTGCCACCACGAGCAGAACATCTTCAAGATGGGCGGCCTGTGGAAGAAACTGCCGTTGGCCTACGCCAGCTTCATCGTCGGCGGCGCGGCGCTTGCAGCCCTGCCACTGGTGACCGCAGGTTTCTACTCCAAGGACGAAATCCTCTGGGAAGCCTTTGCCAGCGGTAACCAGGGCCTGCTGTACGCCGGTCTGGTGGGTGCGTTCATGACCTCGCTGTACACCTTCCGCCTGATCTTCATCACGTTCCACGGTGAAGCCAAGACCGAAGCCCACGCAGGCCACGGCATTTCCCACTGGCTGCCGCTGTCGGTGCTGATCATCCTGTCGACCTTCGTCGGCGCCATGATCACCCCGCCACTGGCTGGCGTACTGCCACAAAGCGTCGGGCATGCCGGCGGCGACGCCAAGCACAGCCTGGAAATCGCCTCGGGCGCCATCGCCATCGCCGGTATCCTGCTGGCGGCCCTGTTGTTCCTCGGCAAGCGTCGCTTCGTGACCGCCGTGGCCAACAGTGGCATTGGCCGCTTCCTTTCGGCCTGGTGGTTCGCTGCCTGGGGCTTCGACTGGATCTACGACAAACTGTTCGTCAAGCCTTACCTTGCGATCAGCCATGTACTGCGCAAAGACCCGCTCGACCAAACCATCGGTTTGATCCCGCGTGCCGCCAAGGCCGGTCACACTGCCCTGAGCCGCACCGAGACCGGCCAATTGCGCTGGTATGCAGCGTCCATGGCGGCCGGTGCCGTGTTGCTGATCGGCGCCATCGTAGTGGTAGCGGTCTGATATGAACTTTGCGAACTTGCGAAAGGAAACGAGCCCGTCATGATTCTGCCCTGGCTAATCCTGATCCCCTTTATCGGCGGCCTGCTCTGCTGGATGGGCGAGCGCTTCGGCGCTACCCTGCCCCGCTGGATTGCGTTGCTGACCATGTCCCTGGAACTCGCGCTCGGCCTCTGGCTGTGGGCCCATGGCGACTATTCATTTGCTCCGGCACCGGGTGTCGATCCAACCTTCGCGCTTGAGTTCAAGCACGTCTGGATCGAACGCTTCGGCATCAATGTGCACCTGGCCCTCGACGGCCTGTCGCTGTTGATGATCCTGCTGACCGGCCTGCTGGGTATCCTCTCGGTACTCTGCTCCTGGAAAGAAATCGAGCGTCACGTGGGTTTCTTCCACCTGAACCTGATGTGGATCCTGGGCGGCGTGGTCGGCGTGTTCCTCGCCCTCGACCTGTTCATGTTCTTCTTCTTCTGGGAAATGATGCTGGTGCCGATGTACTTCCTCATCGCGCTCTGGGGTCACAGTTCTTCGGACGGCAAGAAAACCCGGATCTACGCGGCGACCAAGTTCTTCATCTTCACCCAGGCTTCCGGCCTGATCATGTTGGTGGCGATCCTGGGCCTGGTCCTGGTCAACTTCAACAACACCGGCGTGATTACCTTCAACTACGCCGACCTGTTGAAAACCAAGATGTCGATGACCACCGAGTACATCCTCATGCTCGGTTTCTTCATCGCCTTCGCGGTGAAACTGCCGGTGGTGCCGTTCCACTCCTGGTTGCCTGACGCTCACGCCCAGGCGCCCACCGCAGGTTCCGTGGACCTGGCCGGTATCCTGTTGAAGACGGCGGCCTATGGCCTGCTGCGTTTCGCCCTGCCGCTGTTCCCGAATGCTTCGGCCGAGTTCGCGCCGATTGCCATGACCCTGGGCCTGATCGGGATCTTCTACGGTGCGTTCCTGGCCTTCGCCCAAACCGACATCAAGCGTCTGATTGCCTTCTCGTCCGTTTCCCACATGGGTTTCGTACTGATCGGCATCTACTCCGGCAGCCAACTGGCGTTGCAAGGCGCAGTGATCCAGATGCTGGCCCACGGTGTTTCAGCCGCCGCGCTGTTTATCCTCAGTGGCCAACTGTACGAGCGCCTGCACACCCGTGACATGCGTGAGATGGGCGGCATCTGGTCGCGTATCGCCTACCTGCCGGCGATCAGCCTGTTCTTTGCCGCTGCGTCCCTGGGCTTGCCGGGTACCGGTAACTTTGTCGGCGAGTTCCTGATCCTGATGGGCAGCTTCGTCAGTGCGCCATGGATCACCGCGATCGCCACCTCCGGCCTGGTGTTCGGTTCGGTCTACTCGCTGATCATGATCCACCGCGCCTACTTCGGCCCGACCAAGTCGGACGCTGTCCTCAAAGGGATGGATGCTCGCGAACTGATCATGGTGCTCGGCCTTGCGGCATTGCTGGTGTATATCGGCGTGTATCCGCAACCGTTCCTCGACACCTCTGCCGCCACGATGCATGGCGTGCAGCAGTGGTTGAGCACCGCCTTCACTCAACTCGCTTCGGCCCGGTAAGAGCGCTATGGAATTCACGATCCAACACTTTATCGCGCTTGCGCCGCTGCTGATTACCAGCCTCACCATTGTGGTGGTGATGCTGGCAATCGCCTGGCGCCGCAATCACTCACAGACGTTCCTGCTGTCCACCGCAGGCCTGAACCTGGCCCTGCTGTCGATTATCCCGGCACTCAAGGTTGCCCCGCTGGCGGTGACCCCGCTGGTCATGATCGATGACTTCGCGCTGCTGTACACCGCGTTGATCCTGGTTGCGACACTGGCCTGCGTCACCCTCGCCCATGCCTACCTCGGCGAAGGCGGCACCGGCTACCCGGGCAACCGCGAAGAGCTGTACCTGCTGATCCTACTGGCGGCGGCCGGCGGTATCGTGCTGGTCAGCGCGCAGCACCTGGCCGGCTTGTTCATCGGCCTGGAACTGCTGTCGATCCCGACCTACGGCCTGGTGGCCTACGCCTTCTTCAACAAGCGCTCCCTGGAAGCCGGCATCAAGTACATGGTGCTGTCGGCTGCCGGTTCCGCGTTCCTGTTGTTCGGTATGGCCCTGCTCTACGCCGAAGCCGGCAGCCTGAGCTTCAGCGGTATCGGCCACGCCCTGGCCACCACCAGCATGCCTGCGCCAATCGCCCAACTGGGCCTGGCCATGATGCTGATCGGCCTGGCGTTCAAGCTGTCGCTGGTCCCCTTCCACCTGTGGACCCCGGACGTGTACGAAGGCGCCCCGGCGCCGGTAGCCGCATTCCTGGCTACTGCGTCGAAGGTTGCAGTGTTTGCGGTGATGGTGCGTCTGTTCCAGATCTCCCCGGCCGCCAACACCGGTGTGCTGAGCGACGTGCTGACCGTGATCGCCATTGCGTCGATCCTGTTCGGCAACCTGCTGGCCCTGACCCAGAACAACCTCAAGCGTCTGCTGGGTTACTCGTCCATCGCACACTTCGGCTACCTGCTGATCGCCCTGGTGGCGAGCAAGGGCCTGGCCGTGGAAGCGATTGGCGTGTACCTGGTCACCTACGTGATCACCAGCCTCGGCGCGTTCGGCGTGATCACCCTGATGTCCTCGCCTTATAAAGGCCGTGACGCCGACGCCCTGTACGAATACCGCGGCCTGTTCTGGCGCCGTCCGTACCTGACCGCCGTACTCACCGTGATGATGCTGTCCCTGGCTGGTATCCCGCTGACCGCAGGTTTTATCGGCAAGTTCTACATCGTCGCGACCGGTGTCGAAGCCCACGAATGGTGGCTGGTGGCCTCCCTGGTACTGGGCAGCGCCATCGGCGTGTTCTACTACCTGCGCGTGATGGTTACCTTGTACCTGATCGAGCCAAACCTGCGCCGTGTGGACGCCGAGCTGCACTGGGAACAGAAAGCCGGTGGCGTGATGCTGCTGGCCATTGCCCTGCTGGCGTTCTTCCTGGGTGTCTACCCACAACCGTTGCTCACCCTGGTGCAGCATGCGGTGATGGCGGGTTGATTACCTAGCAGCCAGCAGTAAACAGAACGGCACCTGAGGGTGCCGTTTTGCGTTTCTGGCAACGGTTAAAGTTCCCTGCCCGGCTCAAGGAATGTTCCTTACGAAAATGCCTCTGTGTCTGGCATCTATCTGCCTGAGCCGCTCGTATGGTGTATGTGCTTTAGGAAGAATCCCACGTCATGGTCACTTGACCCTTGGCAGAGGGGCCACCAAACTATACGCAAGCTACGTACAGAACATGGATGCTCTATTTATTGAACTGCCGCCCTTTGAGCGGTACCGCAAGGACTACCTGACTGACGAACTGTTTCACGGCTTTCAGCAAGAACTCATGAAGAACCCCGAAGCGGGGGCCGTGATGGAAGGGACCGGTGGGTTACGCAAGCTGCGCTTCGTCGATGAACGACGAAACAAAGGCAAGCGGGGTGGATTACGAGTCATCTATTACTGGTGGTCGGGCGGCACTCAATTTTGGCTGTTCACGCTGTACGGCAAGCACGAGCAGAGCGACTTGAGCCCACAACACAAACACGCCCTCAAGCACATGCTGGACAGGGAAATCAAAGCGAGAGGATTCACATGAAACGTGACATTTTTTCCGAACTGGTCGAAGGCTTCGATGCATTGGCCAACGAGCGCCAAGGCAAGGTCACACTCCGGACTCATACCGTGCAGCAAAACAAACTGGCCCTTCTCACCGCTGAAGACGTCATTGCAGTACGACAACAGCTCAATCTTTCCCGTGCTGTATTTGCCATGTATCTACGCACCAATACACGCACCCTGGAAAACTGGGAGCAAGGCCGAGCACGACCCAATGCCCAGGCCGCCACACTGATTCGGCTGGTATCAAAATTTCCGGATACAGTGGAACGATTGGCACTGCTAAGCTGATCGCATGCCTTAAAGGCTGCTGAAGCGGTCTTTTACACTGCAACAAAAACGGCACCTCACGGTGCCGTTGTGCTATCCGCCCTCCCTCACTTACGCGCCGCCTCCCACGACTTGAGCAAGTCCGCATAGTTCACGGTTTCACCCTTGGGCTTCTCGTTCGCCAATTTCGGCTTGGGCGCACCCGGCTGGTCGAACCAGTACTGGGCATCGCGCTCGGGGTTCATCTTCGGCCCGCAGATCGGTTGCACCTTGGAGCGCTCCAGGCGCGTCATGATCGCGTCCTGGTCCTTGGCCAGGCCATCCAGCGCCTGTTGTGGGGTTTTCTCGCCACTGGCGGCTTCCGAGATATGGCTCCACCACAATTGGGCCAGGCGTGGATAGTCCGGCACGTTGGTGCCGGTCGGCGTCCATTGCACCCGCGCCGGGCTGCGATAGAACTCCACCAGGCCGCCAAGTTTCGGTGCCAGGTCGGTCATGGCCTGGGAGTTGATGTCCGATTCGCGGATCGGCGTCAGGCCAACAATGGTTTTTTTCAAGGACACGGTTTTTGAAGTGACGAACTGCGCATAGAGCCAGGCCGCCAGTTTCTGTTTCTCTGGCGTGGATTTGAGGAAGGTCCAGGAGCCCACGTCCTGATACCCCAGCTTCATACCCTCCTCCCAATACGGACCGCGTGGTGACGGGGCCATGCGCCATTTCGGCGTGCCATCGGCGTTCATCACCGGCAAGCCCGGCTTGGTCATATCGGCGGTAAAGGCGGTGTACCAGAAAATCTGCTGCGCGATATTACCCTGGGACGGCACCGGCCCGGACTCGGAGAAGGTCATGCCCGCCGCTTCCGGTGGCGCATAAGCGCGCATCCAGTCGACATACTTCTGCGTGGCAAACACTGCGGCCGGGCCGTTGGTGTCGCCGCCACGGGTCACGCTGGAACCCACCGGGTGGCAGTCCTCGACCCGGATCCCCCACTCGTCCACTGGCAAGCCGTTGGGCAGGCCCTTATCGCCGCCACCGGCCATGGAGAACCAGGCATCGGTAAAGCGCCAGCCCAGGGACGGATCCTTCTTGCCATAGTCCATATGGCCATACACGCGCTTGCCGTCGATTTCCTTGACGTCTTCGCTGAAGAACTTGGCGATATCCTCATAGGCCGACCAGTTCACCGGCACGCCCAACTCATAACCGTACTTTTCCTTGAACTTAGCCTTCAGATCGGCCCGCTCGAACCAGTCGGCACGAAACCAGTACAGGTTGGCGAATTGCTGGTCGGGCAACTGATAGATCTTGCCGTCCGGCGCAGTGGTAAAGGAGATGCCAATAAAGTCCTTGAGGTCCAGGGTCGGCGAGGTGAAGTCCTTGCCTTCATTGGCCATCAGGTCGGTAATGGATTCGGTCTTGCCATAGCGAAAGTGCGTACCGATCAGGTCGGAATCGTTGACCCAGCCGTCATAGATATTTTTGTCCGACTGCATCTGGGTCTGCAGTTTCTCCACCACGTCGCCTTCCTGCAGCAGGTCGTGGGTCAGCTTGATCCCGGTGATTTCACTGAAGGCCTTGGCCAGCACCTTGGATTCGTACTCGTGGGTGGTGAGGGTTTCTGATACCACATTGATCTTCATCCCACGAAACGGCTCGGCGGCCTTGATAAACCACTTCAGTTCTTCAAGCTGCTGGGCCTGCGTCAGGGTGGACGGTTTGAACTCGCTGCCGATCCACTTCTTCGCGGCATCTTCATAGGCATCGGCCCAGGCCGCAGCACTCAAACCGCTGAGGGCCAAGACGGCGGCCAATGAAATGCTATGTCGCAGCTTATTGTTTTTATCGAACATAGAGACCTCCTGGTTGATTTCAAACGGGTCCGACAGATGCCCCGCCTCGCTCCTACAAGGGAACAGGCCATCGCATCAGCCCCAACGCATCACAGACAACAGCCACACCACAGACAGCGCGGACGCCACCCAGATGCTCCAGCCAGTTACGCCAATCACCAGCAGATGCAGGTAGGCGCTCCCGAGAAGACCGATAAACAAGCGATCACCACGGGTGGTGCTGATCGGTAACAAGCCGCGCCGGGGAATGCTCGGCGAGCGCAGTTCCCACGTGGTCATGCCCGCCAGCAACAGGGCAATCGCCACAAAGAACAGGGCAGTCGGGGTGGTCCAGGCCATCCATTCCATCATCGATTCCTCAGACCCGGCCCAGGGCAAAGCCCTTGGCCACATGGTTGCGAACAAACCAGATCACCAGCATGCCCGGCAGGATAGTCAGTACCCCGGCGGCCGCCAGCACCCCCCAGTCAATCCCGGACGCTGACACGGTGCGGGTCATCACGGCAGCAATCGGCTTGGCATTGACGGACGTCAGGGTGCGCGCCAGCAGCAGTTCGACCCAGGAAAACATAAAGCAGAAAAACGCGGTGACACCAATCCCCGAGCCAATCAGCGGGATAAAGATCTTCACGAAAAACTTCGGAAAGCTATAGCCGTCGATGTAGGCCGTTTCGTCGATCTCCTTGGGCACCCCCGACATAAAGCCTTCCAGGATCCACACCGCCAGCGGCACGTTGAACAGGCAGTGGGCCAGGGCCACGGCGATATGCGTATCGAACAGGCCAATGGACGAATACAACTGGAAAAACGGCAATAGGAACACCGCCGGCGGCGCCATGCGGTTGGTCAGCAACCAGAAGAACAGGTGCTTGTCGCCCAGGAAGCGATAGCGCGAAAACGCGTAGGCCGCTGGCAGCGCCACCGTCAGGGAAATCACGGTGTTCAGGCTCACGTAATACAGTGAGTTGAGATAGCCGGTGTACCAACTGGGGTCGGTGAAGATCACCTTGTAGTTGGCCAGGGTGAATTCCTGCGGAAACAGCGTCAGGCCGCCGAGGATTTCGGTGTTGCTCTTGAAGGACATGTTCAGCAGCCAGTAGATCGGCACCAGCAGGAACAGGATGTAGATCAACAGTGGAATGACCTTGCGCTTGCTCATGTTGGCGGCCTCAGCGGTTGGCGTCGGAGTGGGTCATGGCGGTGTAGAACAGCCAGGACACCAACAGGATGATCAGGAAATACACCAGGGAAAACGCCGCCGCCGGGCCCAGGTCGAATTGACCGACAGCCATCTGGGTCAGGGTCTGACTGAGAAAGGTCGTCGCATTCCCCGGCCCACCGCCGGTCAGGACAAAAGGCTCGGTATAGATCATGAAACTGTCCATGAAGCGCAGCATCACCGCGATCAGCAGCACGCTCTTCATCTTCGGCAACTGGATATGTCGGAATACTGCCCAGGCCGACGCACGATCAATCCGCGCGGCCTGGTAGTACACATCCGGTATGGCCCGCAGCCCCGAGTAGCACAGCAGCGCCACCAGGGAGGTCCAGTGCCACACGTCCATCACCAACACCGTGACCCAGGCGTCCATGGTGTTGGCGGCATAGTTGTAGTTGATGCCCATGGCATTCAGGCTCGAGCCCAGCAGGCCGATATCGGCACGGCCGAAGATCTGCCAGATGGTGCCGACCACGTTCCACGGGATCAGCAGCGGGATGGCCATCACAATCAGCACCAGGGACGACCAGCGCCCCTTGGTGGGCATGGTCAAGGCAATGGCAATGCCCAGCGGGATCTCGATCAGCAACACACACGCGGAATAGATGAACTGGCGCAACAGCGAGTCATGCAGGCGCGGGTCCAGCAACACCTGCTTGTACCAGTCGGCCCCGACGAAATAGCGGCTGGACTGGTCGAAAATGTCCTGCACCGAGTAATTGACCACGGTCATCATCGGGATCACCGCGCTGAACGCCACCAGCAGGAACACCGGCAGCACCAGCCACCAGGCCTTGTTGTTCTGCACCTTGTTCATGGTCGCGCCTCCAGCAGGTAATCGTCGGCATACACCATCAGCCATTGCGCCGGAAAGCTGATCGACACCCGGTCTTCGGGCACCGGCTTGTCTTCGGCCAGGCGTACTTTCAACGGCGCGCCGTCGAGGTTGAGGGTCAGGATCTTGTAGGTGCCGAGGTCTTCGATATGTATGACGTCGGCCTGCAACGCGTCAGGAGTGGACTCGTCCCACACATGGATAAACTCGGGACGAATGCCGACCTGGAGTTTCTAGTAGTTCTTTTCCGCGATCTGCCGTTGCTGCACCTCGGACAACGCCAGATGTGTCCCGGCAAACCGCACTCCACCGGCATCGGCCTGCACCTCAATCAGATTCATCCCAGGGCTGCCGATGAAATAGCCGACAAAGGTATGGCTGGGACGCTCGAACAACTCCCGCGGCGTGCCGAACTGCACAATCTGCCCGCCGTACATCACCGCGATCTTGTCGGCAAAGGTCGAGGCCTCCAACTGATCGTGGGTGACGTAGACCATGGTGATATTGAACTGCTCGTGGATTTGCTTGAGCTTGCGCCGCAGTTTCCACTTCAGGTGCGGGTCGATCACCGTCAGCGGCTCGTCGAACAGGATCGCCGATACGTCATCGCGTACCAGGCCACGACCCATCGAGACCTTTTGCTTTTCATCGGCGCTGAGGTTGCGGGCTTTTTTGCCCAGCAGGTTCTGCAGGTCGAGCACCTCGGCAATTTCCTGCACCTTGCTGTGCACTTTCGCCTCGGCCATGCCCTGGTTGCGCAGGGGGAATGCCAGGTTATCGAACACGCTCATGGTGTCGTAGACCACCGGGAACTGGAACACCTGGGCGATATTGCGCTTTTCCGGGGTCAGGTCATTCACCACCTTGCTGTCGAACAGTACCTGGCCTTCCGAAGGGCTAAGCAGGCCGGAGATGATGTTGAGCAAGGTCGACTTGCCGCAGCCCGAGGGACCGAGCAAGGCGTAGGCGCCGCCCTGCTCCCAGATGTGGTTCATTTCGCGAATGGCGTAGTCTTCGGGCCCCACAGGTGTAGGGCTGTAGCTATGCGCCAGGTTCTGCAAATGGATCTCGGCCATCAGGCAACCCTCGCGACACGGCGCCCGGGGGCCTGGAGCAAACGGCCCTGGCCATCGAACACAAACAGTTTATGGGTTGGTATGTAGATTCTGATCGGCGCATCCACGTCGTATTCGTGTACCCCAGGCAAGTGCAACACCAGCAGAAAATGCTCGCTGCGCACATGCAGGAAGGTTTCCGAGCCGCTGATCTCCGCCACTTCCACGGTCACTGCCAGTTCCAGGTCATCGTCATTGCTGGGCACCAGGCTGATATGGCTGGGACGCACGCCAAAGCGGAACTCGCCCTCGCCAATCGGCCGCAGGTCCACGTTCAACGGGAAGTGCACATCATTGGCGAAGCTCACTTCATTGCCGCTGATGCGCCCCGGCATCAGGTTGATCGGCGGCTCGGAAAACAGCTCGGCCGCCAATACCGTCTGCGGTTGGTGATAGACCTCGGCGGCCCTGCCGCTTTGGATCACCCGGCCTTCGTGGAGGATGGTCGTAGTGCCGCCCAGCGCCAGGGCCTCGTTGGGCTCGGTGGTGGCGTAGATAGCAATGGTGTTGCGGGCCTTGAACAGCTCGCGCATTTCCTGACGCAGCTCTTCGCGCAGTTTGTAGTCCAGGTTGACCAGGGGTTCGTCGAACAGAATCAGCTCGGCATCCTTGACCAGCGCCCGGGCCATGGCCGTGCGTTGCTGCTGGCCACCGGACAGCTCCAGGGGATGACGTTGCAGGAACTTGTCGATGCGCAACATCTGCGCGGTTTCCAGCACCTTGCTGTGGATCAGTTCGTTGGAGGCCCCGGCCTGGCGCAGCGGCGAGGCGATATTCTCGAACACGGTCATGGTCGGGTAGTTGATGAACTGCTGGTACACCATCGACACATTGCGCAAGCGCACCGGCTTGTGGGTAACGTCGACGCCGTTCATCAGGATGCGCCCGTGGTCCGGCTTGTCCAGGCCGGCCATCAGGCGCATCAGACTGGTCTTGCCGGACAACGTGCGCCCTAGCAGGACATTGAAGGAACCGGCTTCAAAGCGCAGGTTGGCGTCATCGATCCAGGTCTGGCCTTCGACAACGCGGGTCACATGTTCCAGGGTCAATGACATGACACGCCCTTTTTCTTATTGGAATTGTTCTTCCAGGGGCAAAGCGAGTTTCGTGCCAATAACAAAAAATATTTATTTACCAACGGCTTAGGCAGAACTGCTGCTCGGTGCTGAACAGAAATGAACATTCACAACTGAACAATTGAACAACCGCCGGGTTGACAATGAACAGTTCTGAACAACACTGAGTAAGCCCAGTAAAACCGTTCAACCTTGTGGGAGCGGTGCACGGTTCATAACAACAATAAAAAGAAGGTCACCACCATGGCCGCAGCAGCCCCGCTTTTGCCCCACGACACCATCATCCAGGACTCCTGGCGCCGCTGCCGTGCCTTTGGCCTGGATCACCAAAGCCCCCCCAGTTTCGACCAACTGCCCGCCGAGGGCATCAGCCAACTGCTGGAGAGCCAGCATGCACTGGTCCAGACCACCCACCAGGAAGTGCTGCCCTATTACGAGAACATCCTCAGTAATTCCAACTGCCTGATCATGCTGGCCGACAACCAGGGCCAGGTCCTGACGTCCTGGGGCACCCAGCGCTTTATCGAACCCAAGCTCGCCCGGGGCTTCAGCGCCGGGGCCAGCTGGATGGAGCGCGCCACCGGCACCAACGCCATCGGCACCGCGCTGGCCTGCGCCCAGGCGGTGCATATCGAGCATGACGAGCACTTCCTCAAGGCCAACCGTTTCATGACCGGTTCGGCCGCGCCGATCTTTGATGCCAAGCGCGAAATCATTGCGGTGCTGGATGTGTCCAGCGACAGCTACCTACCGCCCTCCCACACCCTGGGCATGGTCAAGATGATGAGCCAGACCGTGGAAAACCGGCTGATCCTCAACCTGTTTGGCGGCGAACACTTCCAACTGACCTTCAATACCGGCCTGAACAACCTCGACAGCCAATGGGCCGGCCTGCTGATCTTCGATGAAAGCGGCCAGGTGCTGTCGGCCAACCGCCGCGCCGACAACCTGCTGGGCATCAGCCTGTCGCGGGTAATGATCGACAGCCTGTTCAAGGTCTCGCTGCTGGAGCTGCTCAACCAGCCCGAAGGCCTACCCTTCGCCCTACAAGCTGCCGGGCGCAACCGTTTCCAGTGCCTGCTCAAACGCCCCAAGCAGGTGCCGGTGCAGGCCAGGGTCTTTAGCCCGTCGGCCCCCGCGGCCATTGGCCTCAAGACCCTGCATTTTGGCGACAGCCGCGTGGAAAAGGCTGTGCGCCAGGCCGAACGCCTGCTGGAAAAAGACATCCCGCTACTGATCCACGGCGAAACCGGGGTGGGCAAGGAAGTTTTCGTCAAAGCCCTGCACCAGGCCAGTTCCCGCAGCCAGCAAGCATTTATCGCCGTCAACTGTGCGGCGATTCCGGCGGAGCTGGTGGAATCGGAGTTGTTTGGCTACGAAAAAGGCGCATTTACCGGTGCCAATCAAAAAGGCAGCATCGGCCTGATCCGCAAGGCGGACAAAGGCACGCTGTTTCTCGATGAAATCGGCGACATGCCCCTGCCCACTCAGGCCCGGCTGCTGCGGGTACTGCAAGAGCGTTGCGTGCAACCGGTGGGTAGCAGCGAATTGTTCCCGGTGGACCTGCGGATTATCTCGGCCACCAACCGCTCGCTGCGCGAACAGGTGCAGATCGGACGGTTTCGTGAGGATTTGTACTACCGCATCGGCGGCCTGACCCTGGAACTGCCGCCCCTGCGCGAACGCAGTGACAAGCAGGCGCTGTTCAAGCAACTGTGGCAACAGCACCGCGAACCCACGCAATGGGCCGGGCTCAGTGCCGGCGTCCTGGCGTTATTCGAGCAACACCCCTGGCCGGGCAACCTGCGCCAGGTCAGCAGCGTGATGCAGGTGGCGCTGGCCATGGCCGAAGACCAACCGATCCGCCCCGAGCACCTGCCGGATGACTTTTTTGTCGATCTGGGGCAAGCCGTACCCAGTGCGCCGGTGGTGATGGGCGATCTGGAGAATATCCAAGGCCTTAAGCAACGGTTGGCAGCTGTCGGCGGCAATATCTCCCACTTGGCCCGGGAGCTGGGGGTTAGCCGTAATACGTTGTACAAGCGATTACGTGCCGCTCCATAGCCGTAAATCTTGCATTTGCCTTTAGGACCGGTCGCCAATTGAGGTGGCCTTAAACGGAAGTCCAACCGGGAAATTTTTCCCTGTGCGTAAGCCCATTCTGATTTAACGGCCCACACCTCCAAGCGCCCTTTTCCTGCGGCATTCTCCGACGCCTTTCTTTTGCAGAGACGTCATGGATGCCAGCCCCTGCCCCTGATTCATCGCCCATCGAGCGGATCGAATACGAGCTCGATGGCTTTCACCAGAGCCT